>Ga0065721_10003584_pt1 | contig 200927 bp, 198 predicted proteins | sample Mesricmetagenome_FD_59108 | JGI IMG/M metagenome (GOLD analysis project Ga0065721, IMG submission 59108) | Mesophilic microbial community from rice straw/compost enrichment Sample: eDNA_1 v2 (version 2) | ecosystem: Engineered > Solid waste > Grass > Composting > Bioreactor | place: USA... | reverse complement strand
CCGGCACCCGAGGCCATCATCTGGCCTGCGCCAGCAAGCGGAGCAGCACCGTCATCTGCCCAGGCAATAGCCCCAAGGCCGATCATGAACTAAGATTGAAACCGGACCACCCTATGGGGTCAGGCCAATCGCGGTTGGAGGGGAACATTCTGCCTCCGCCGTAGAGCTTGGCGCGCATCCGTACCCGCTTAGCGCCCCGGTTTTCCAACCGCCGGATCAACGTCCGGATGGCGAAGCTTCCATAGCGCAGTCGCGCATCTTCTGAGGCAGAATCGTCCCCGAGAGGAAGGAGATAGTGGTTCATGCCTCCTATCCTTGCCGTGGGATCGAATAGGCAAACAGCCACACAGGAACCAAGAACGGCCGTCAGCAAGACATCGTCCTGGCTGGAAGCGATACATTCACCGCCCAACACCTGGACGGTACGATATTTCATAGCGGTCAATTGTTTCTGTCCGATGCTGCCAAGGAAGGCCGCTCCTCCACGTGGAACAAGGGCAGCAGCATGAACTTCGGCTTGTACTTACCAGTCAGGCGCCAGAAAGGTGTTCAAATCATGATGTGCCGTCGCTGGTCCGTCCCCCAAAAAGCAGTCCCTCTCGAAGTGTGGCAACCGAGCCGAGGAAGAATGTTGATGAAGAGGCCATGCTGGACTTCATGAAGTTCTCGGTCAGCCAACCGGTGAAGCCACGACAATGACAGCCGCGATCCAGCCGATGCTTTCGCCAGCGAAGCGAACAACGCAAGTTTGGAAACTCGACCGGCTCGGCCGGATAGCGGGCGAAGGCACCTGTGGATCATCGGCGCTTCATTCTCCGTTAACCATTCTGCCGCACATCCTTGGGGCACTTCGCCATCAACCGATGAGACCTGTCCATGGCTCGGTATTCCCAGACACGACGTTCCCCGCAGCGCAAGCGCCGGCAGCCGGCGCGGTCCTCGGGTGGAGGCATCTGGTTCTGGCTCCTGGCGCTTCTCGTCGTAGGCGGAGGCATCGCTGCCTACGAGCATCGTGATCAGTTGCCGCGCCAGATCGCGGCCTATCTGCGTGCTGCCGAGAAGAACGAGCCGTCGCGGCCGACATCCAGACAAGCGCAGCAGACAAAACGGACCGCGCCGACACCGCCGAACGAGGTTCCGCAGCGGGCCAAAGAGGTAGCGGCGCGGCCCTCGTCGAGAGTGCCGAAACCGCTCACCCGGCCGGATTCGATCACCACGGCTGCGGTGAAGCCTGGCGCGCCGATCCCGCCAGCGGCCGTCGGCAAGGGGGCCAAGGATAAAGTTCAGATGGCTTCGCTGCCGGCGGATAAAGCCTTGACCGGCCGTGGTCATCAAGGACGTTTCTATTTCTGCGGTACATCCGGTCTCGACAGCTGCGTCGCCGCCGGCGATACGTTCTGGTACCAGAAGACGCGCATTTCGCTGGCGGATATCGATGCGCCTTCGACCGAGGGAGCGAAATGCCAGCAGGAGCGCGACCTCGGTTTCGCTGCTCAGGTGCGCCTGCGCGAACTTCTGAATGCCGGCAGCTTCGAGCTTGCGTCCGTCGGAGGTGAGGTTGGGGAAGGGCAGGCCGAACGTCTCGTGAGCCGCAACGGCCGCTCGCTCGGCGCGATATTGGTCGCAGAGGGACTCGCCCGGCCGCGTGCTGCCGGCCGTGGATCGTGGTGCCCTTGAGCGCCGATGGATGACAATCATTGAACGAAAAAGGCCCGCCGGTTGGCGGGCCTTTTTCGTATGCCTTGGACGCTCGCTCTCAGTGCAGGATCTGGCTGAGGAACAGTTTTGTCCGCTCGTGCTGCGGGTTGTCGAAGAACTCGGCAGGCGCGTTCTGCTCGACGATCTGGCCCTGGTCCATGAAGATCACGCGGTTGGCGACCTGGCGGGCGAAGCCCATTTCGTGGGTGACGCACAGCATGGTCATGCCTTCCTCGGCCAGCCCCACCATGGTATCGAGCACTTCCTTGACCATTTCCGGGTCGAGCGCCGAGGTGGGCTCATCGAACAGCATGATCTTCGGGCGCATGCAGAGCGCACGTGCGATCGCCACGCGCTGCTGCTGGCCACCTGAGAGTTGACCGGGATATTTGTTCGCCTGTTCGGGAATCTTGACGCGCTTCAGGAAGTGCATCGCGATCTCTTCCGCTTCCTTTTTCGGCATCTTGCGCACCCAGATCGGCGCCAGCGTGCAGTTTTCCAGGATGGTGAGATGAGGGAAGAGGTTGAAGTGCTGGAACACCATGCCGACCTCGCGGCGTACCTCGTCGATCTTCTTCAGGTCGCTGGTCAGTTCCATGCCATCGACGAAGATGTGTCCGGTCTGATGCTCCTCCAGGCGGTTGATGCAGCGGATCATCGTCGACTTGCCGGAGCCGGACGGGCCGGCGATGACGATACGCTCGCCCTTCATGACCTTCAGGTTGATGTCGCGCAGCACGTGAAAATCGCCGTACCACTTGTTCATGTTGATGATTTCGACCGCGACATCGGTGTCCGATACGGCCATCTTGGCGGTTTTGGGTGCAGCCATGAGTTTTCCCCTCAAGGATTTTATCGTTTGTGCCCGGTGTCGAGGTGCCGCTCTATGAAGGCGGAGTAGCGCGACATGCCGAAGCAGAAGATCCAGAATACGAAGCCCGCGAAGATCAGGCCGGTGAGCGGCGTGACCGGTGTGATCCAGCCGCTGTCACCGAAGCTTGCCTTCACGATGCCGAGCAGATCGTACATCGAGATGATCGTGACGAGCGAGGTGTCCTTGAACATGCCGATGAAGGTGTTCACGATGCCGGGGATCACGAGCTTGATGGCTTGTGGCAGGATGATGAATGTCATCTTGTGGAAATAGCCGAGGCCGAGTGCGTCGGCCGCCTCGTACTGTCCTTTCGGAATGGCCTGAAGGCCGCCACGGATCACTTCCGCCATATACGCCGAAGCGAAGATCGAAACGCCGATCAGCGCACGCAGGAACTTGTCGATATTGTTGCCGGGCTCAAGAAAGAGCGGCAGGAGCACGCTGGCCATGAAAAGGACGGTGATCAAAGGCACGCCGCGGATCAGTTCGATGAAGATGACGCATACCGTCTTCATCACCGGCATCCGCGACCGGCGTCCGAGTGCAAGCAGGATTCCTGCGGGTAGCGAGATGACGATGCCGACGAAAGAGATGATGAGCGTCACCATCAACCCGCCCCACAGCGAGGTTTCGACGTGGCGCAGACCGAAGACACCGCCGAGCAGGAGGAAGAACGAGACAACGGGAAGCCCGATCAGCAGCAGAACCGCATTCAAGCCCTTGCGCGGCGCCTTCGGGATCAGGAACGGGATCAGCAGGCCGACGAACATGATCACTACCAGAAGCGGTCGCCAGAGTTCATCTCGCGGATAGGAGCCGACCATGAACTGGGTAAAGCGGTCGCCGACATAGGCCCAGCAAGCGCCGCTCCAGCCCGCCGGCAATTCGCCTCCCTGTTCGACCGTGAGGCAAGCAGTACGATCGGCGCCGCTCCATACCGCCGAGAAGAACAGCCAGTTCAGTGCGGACGGCAGAAAATAGAGAATTGCGAGGATCGCGACGACCGTCATCAGGCTGTCCGACCATGTCGCGAACAGGTTCTTCCGGCCCCAGCCAACCAGAGTGGAGTCGGACATCGGCGCCGTCTGGGCGTCGATAAACCGGTGGCGGACATATCCGATATTTTCCGTCATCTCAACGCTCCACCAATGCCATCTTGGCGTTGAACCAGTTCATGAACAGGGACGTGATCAGGCTGATTGAGACGTAGATCAGCATCCAGATCGAGATGATCTCAATGGACTTGCCGGACTGGTTGAGGATGGTGCCACCCACCGCGACGAGGTCAGCATAACCCACGGCGACCGCGAGGGACGAGTTCTTGATCAGGTTGAGATACTGCGAGGTGAGCGGCGGAATGATGATGCGCAGTGCCTGCGGCAGCACCACCAGCCGGGTAGCCTGGCCGGAACGCAGGCCAAGAGCGTAGGAGGCTTCCGTCTGGCCCTTGGGCACGCCACGGATGCCGGCGCGAACGATCTCAGCGATAAACGAGGCCGTGTAGAGCGACAGGGCGAGATAGAGCGCCAGGAATTCCGGCCCGATGACCATGCCGCCCCGCATGTTGAATGACCCGGGGACCGGATAGTCGAACGAAAGCGGCATGCCCATGAAAAGGAAGAGGATGAAGGGTAGGGCGACGATCAGGCCCAGATTGACCCACAGTACCGGCGGACGATTGCCGGTGGCGCGCTGGACCCGGTTTGCCCAAACTGTGAATGCGATGGCCGCGATGATTCCAAGGATGAAGGCTGCGACCACAATGCCAAAACCCTCGCCGAAAACCGGCGCAGGCATGTAGAGGCCGCGGTTCGAAATGAAGAAGATCTGGCCAGGGTTTTCCTCGAGATGCTGGAAGATCGAACGGATCGACGGCAGCAGCGCCAGCACACCGAGATACCAGAAGAAGATGACGAGCAGCGGCGGAATGTTGCGGAAGATTTCCACGTAGACCGTGCAGAGGCGAGCGATCAGCCAGTTGTGCGACAGCCGCCCGATGCCGATGAGTAGCCCTACGATCGTGGCGGTCACGATGCCGGCGGCCGCAACGACCAGGGTATTCAGGAGTCCCACCTGCAACGCACGGAAATAGGTGGAGTCGCTGGTGTAGGCGATGAGGCTTTGGGCGATGTCGAAGCCTGCGCGGCTCCTCAGGAACGCGAAGCCGGCGGTCATGTTCGCACGGGCAAGGTTCTGTACCGCGTTGTTCCACGCGTACCAGATAACCGCAACAACCAACACAAACGTGACGGCCTGATAGAGATAACTTCTTAGTGCAGGGTTGTAGAGAAGAGAAACCTTGGGTGGTTCATCTGCCCCTCTTTGGGCTTCCGCTAGTGCCATGCATGTCCCCTGTTTGTACTTTTCGCCCTGTTTTCCGGGCGTTGGTCTTCAAGGGAGGGCGACGGATCGCCCTCCCGGTCGGCAGAAAAGAGGCCGCGATCAGCGGATCGGCGGTGCGTACTGCAGGCCGCCCTTGGTCCACAGGGCGTTGAGGCCGCGGGCGATCTTGAGCGGCGAGCCTTCGCCAACATTGCGCTCGAAGGATTCGCCGTAGTTGCCGACCGCCTTGATGATCTGGACAGCCCAGTCCTTCGGCAGGCCGAGGTCTGCACCGATGGTGCTGTCGGCTTCTTCACCCAGGAAGCGCTTGATATCCGGGTTCGAGGACGACTTCATTTCCTCGACATTGGCCTGGGTGATGCCGAACTCTTCGGCGGCAACCATGGCGTAATGGGCCCAGGTCACGATGTCGAACCACTTGGAGTCGTTCTGGCGAACGGCCGGACCAAGCGGTTCCTTCGAGATGATTTCCGGCAGAACCACGTGGTCGTCCGGATTCGCCATCTTCAGGCGGATCGAGTAGAGGCCCGAGGCATCGGTGGTGTAGGCGTCGCAACGGCCGGCATTGTATGCGGCGTCGGCTTCATCCTGCGCTTCGAAAACGACCGGCTTGAATTCCATGTTGTTGGAACGGAAAAAGTCGGCGAGGTTGAGTTCGGTGGTGGTGCCGGACTGAACGCAGACGGAAGCGCCGTTCAGTTCGAGAGCCGATTTGACGCCGAGCTCCTTCTTCACCATGAAGCCCTGGCCGTCATAGTAATTGACGGCGCGGAAGTCGAAGCCGAGCTGCGAGTCGCGGCTGATGCTCCAGGTGGTATTGCGTGCGAGCATGTCGACTTCGCCAGACTGAAGGGCCGGGAAACGGTCCTTTGCCGAGAGCGGAGTGAACTTCACCTTGGTAGCGTCGCCGAAGACAGCCGCAGCGACAGCTTTGCACAGATCGACGTCGAGACCGGACCAGTTGCCGGAGGAATCCTGCGCACCGAAGCCCGCGAGATTCGAACCGTTTACGCCGCACTGCACGAAGCCCTTGGCCTTCACGTCGTCGAGCGTGGCGGCGGAAGCGGCAGATGCGCCCATGCCCAGAACCGCAGCGCCAAGTGCGACTGACAGGAACTTGATGTTCATTTTTTTCCCAACCTTTATCTGTTGTCTTTTTGCTCACGGCGGATTGCGCTCGTTAAACAGGCGCATCGCCGGACCGCTGCCCTCCCGGCGCGGACCGATCTATCACAGTCGTAAATGGATGTGGGGTCAAGTGTTGATGGCAAGAATCGGACACAAAAGTGGCAATTTGGTCAAAGTGTTTGAAAAGTGGGCAGAATTTTCCAAGCTGAAGCAGGGACTTGAACAAAAAAACGCCGATCGAAAACGCTTTGAAGAGTAGTTTTTTCAAAGTTCCAGTTCGTCCCGTCGCCTCTTGACCCTACCGGACAGGGACGCCACAAATGACGCCGCAATATCCAAAATACGAAGGTACTTACATCCATGAAAGACCGCAGGAAGATGCTGGCCGAAGCCGGCACAGACACCCGTCTTTGCCATATCGGAAACGACCCCTCCGAATTTTTCGGCTTCGTCAATCCTCCGGTGGTGCATGCTTCGACGGTGCTCTTTCCCGACACCCGCACGATGGAGACACGCGCACAGAAATACACCTACGGCACGCGCGGCACGCCGACCACCGACGCACTTTGCCAGGCGATCGATGAACTCGAAGGGTCGGCGGGAACGATCCTCGTTCCCTCGGGACTTGCCGCGATCACCGTACCCTTCCTGGCTGTGCTGTCGGCAGGTGATCATGCGTTGATCGTCGATTCGGTCTATTCTCCCTGCCGACACTTCTGCGACACCATGCTGACGCGGCTCGGCGTCGAGGTGGAGTATTATGATCCGGCAGTCGGCGCCGGCATCGAAACGCTGATCCGGCCGAATACGAAGCTGGTGCACACCGAGGCGCCAGGTTCCAACACCTTCGAAATGCAGGATATTCGCGCGATTTCCGACGTTGCCCACAAGCATGGCTGCGTGGTCACCATGGACAATACCTGGGCGACCCCGCTCTACTTCCGCCCACTCGATTTCGGTGTCGACATCTCGATCCATGCCGCGACGAAATACCCGTCCGGCCATTCCGACATCCTGATGGGCACGGTTTCGGCTAACGAGGAATACTGGAAGGTGCTGCACGACGCACAGATCACGCTCGGGACCTGTGCCTCACCGGACGACAGTTACATGATCCTGCGCGGGCTTCGCACGATGGGGCTGCGGCTCGATGCGCACCAGAAGGCGGCGCTGTCAGTGGCGCAATGGCTGGAAGGCCGGAAGGACGTGGCCAAAGTGCTGCATCCGGCACTGCCGAGCTTCCCCGGTCATAACATCTGGAAGCGAGACTTCAAGGGCGCCAGCGGCATCTTCTCCTTCGTGCTCGCCGTTGACGATCCGTCCCTGTTCAAGCCCAAGGCGCGCGCCTTCCTCGATGAACTCTCCCTGTTCGGCCTCGGTTATTCCTGGGGCGGCTACGAAAGCCTCGCCGTCATGGTCAACCTCGATGACCGCAAGATATGCAAGGCGCCGACCGAAGGCCCGGTTATCCGTCTGCAGATCGGCCTGGAGAATGTCGAGGACATCGTCGCCGACCTCGAGCGCGGCTTCGCTGCGGCGGAGAAGGTTTAACCTTCGGCTCGGTAACCGTAGAGCCAGTCGAGATCGGCAATCAGGCTCTGCGGCGACCGGAAAGACAGGATGAGGTTGCGAGCGATACGGACAGGTCCACGCGCATGGTAGGCGAAGCGGTTGAAATTGACCCGGTCCTTGACCCGCGCAGCCCGGCGCACGCGCGCTGCCTCGAAGGCCGAAAGCGCCTCTAGCAGAGGCAGGCGCGAAACGGTGCCGGCGAGCTCGAACGCATCCTCGATCGCCATCGCTGCGCCTTGCGCGGCGAAGGGCATCATCGCGTGCGCCGCGTCGCCGATCAGCACGGTATCGCTACCGTTCTGCCAACGGCCAGCGCTTGCCTGATAGAGCGGCCAGAAGGTCGGACTCTCTGCCTTGAGCAACAGATCCACCATCTTCGGATGCCAGCCGGCAAACCGTTCGAGCAGCATCGCATGTTGCTGGCTGCCTTCCGCCGACCAGGTCTCGCCGGGGCTGAGGCCGGCGGCGATGGCGACGATGTTGAAGCCGCCGATCTCTTTCAAGGGATAGCTTACGAGATGGCTTTCCGGACCGAGGAAGGCTGTCAGCAAATTGTGATCAAGAAACTCGGTCCGCTGACTGGCGTCGACCGTAAAGCGCCATGCCACATTGCCGGAAAACGTTACACCGGGACTATTGGGGACGCGTTCCCGGAGCGTAGACCACACGCCATCGGCGCCGACGATAAGATCCGGGGCCACGCCCGTGATCTCCCTGATCGCCTCGCGGTCCGGCTTGATCATACGGCAGCCGAGATGTAGCCGGCATTTGTCGTCGCGAAGTACGGCCTGAAGCAGGCACTGCTGCAAGGTCGCCCGGTGCAGGACTCCGTAGGGCGCTCCCCAGCGTTCGCGAGCGAACCTGCCGGAGGGCAGGGCGGTGAGTGTCTTCAGCGTCCGGCCATCGGCGAGCCGGAGGGTTTCCGGTTCCCGCCACTGCTGTTCGAGCTCGGACAGGACGCCGAGTTCGCCAAGGATGCGCGACGCATTGGGTGATATCTGCAGCCCGGCGCCGACCTCGGCAAGCTGCGGTGCCTGCTCGAGGATATCGCAGCGGATTCCATGACGAGCAAAGGAGAGGGCGGCTGTCAGCCCGGCCACGCCGGCGCCGACAATCGCGACATTCTGGATGGACATAACAGGAGCCGTCCTGACGGCTTGGATATCAGGCTGCCTTGGACTGGTAGACGCAGCCGGCCGGGATGGTCTGCTCGGCGCTCAGCGACGGATTGTAGCGGTAGAGCGTGGAACAGTAGGAACAGATTTTCTCGTTGTCGTGGCCCATGTCGATGAAGATGTGCGGATGATCGAACGGCTGCGACGCGCCCGTGCACATGAACTCCTTCACGCCAATTTCGATCACGCGGTGACCGCCGTCGTTCTGGAAGTGGGGGATGGAGTGCCCGGCCATGAGTATTTCTCCGATACCTTTTGAATTTTGCGCCGGACCTTATCGCCCTTCGACGCAAAAGTGTAGTACCGCGATCGGGGAAGGGCTGGAAAAACTGTCGCGGGGCGTTGGACCTCGTCGCTCGTTCTTTTATGGTGCGCGCCGACGAAAGGACCCGCCTCATGAACCTCAATGTGCCCGCATTTTCGCTGTTTTACCACGATGGCCTGCAACTCGCCTATTTCGACGAGGGCGACCAGGCGGCGCCCCCGGTACTGCTGATCCATGGGTTTGCATCGAGGGCCAATGTCAACTGGGTGCACCCGGGCTGGCTGAAGACGCTGTTGGATGCCGGCTACCGCGTCGTCGCCATCGACAATCGCGGACACGGCGCCAGCGATCGGCCGCACGATTCGGAGGCCTATTATCCGCCGCTGATGGCCGCGGATGCTGCCGCACTGCTCGATCATCTCGGCATCGCGAAGGCCCATGTCATGGGGTATTCGATGGGCGCTCGTATTTCCGCCTTCCTGGCGCTCGAATATCCCGGCAAGGTGCGCTCGCTGGTGTTCGGTGGCCTCGGCATCGGCATGATCGAGGGGGTAGGCGACTGGGACCCGATCGCCGAGGCGCTGCTTGCGCCGTCGCTCTCCGATGTCACGCATGAGCGCGGCCGGATGTTCCGCGCCTTTGCCGAGCAGACCCGCTCCGACCGCTTCGCGCTTGCCGCCTGCATTCAGTCCTCGCGTACGCTCGTTACCCGTGAGCAGGCCGCAAGCATCGACCAGCCGACCCTGATCGCGGTTGGAACCAAGGATGACCTTGCCGGTTCGGCGCAGGCACTCGCCGAGATCATGCCGAATGCGCGCGCCATCGACATCCCGAACCGAGATCACATGCTCGCCGTCGGCGATCGCGTGTTCAAGAAGGCTGTGCTCGATTTCTACGCCGAGATCGACGGTCCGCTCACTGCCCGATAAAGACCGGCTTGCGTTTTTCCGCAAAGGCTGCGCGTCCTTCGGCATAGTCTGCGCTGTCGAAGGTCGATGCCCCGATAACTGTCGCGTCTGACAGCAGGACCGGATCGTTGGTTTCGGCGGCTCTGAGCGCGAGCTTTCCGGCCTGTACGGAGAGAGGCGCGTTGCGCGCGATCGTCCCGGCAAGTTCTAACGCCGCGCCGTCGAGTGCGCCGGGCGGTGTCATCTCCAGCAGAAAGCCCTTGATGGCGAGCTCCGGGGCAGTCATCGGGGCGCCGGTATAGAGTGCTTTCCTCGCCAGCTGAGGCCCGAGCGAAAACAGGAAGTCGCGAACGGCGTCCGCCGGGTAGGCGAGCCCGAGCCGTGCCGCCGGCACCGCGAACGCTGCCGTCTCGTCGGCAAGCCTCAGGTCGCAGGCTGCCGCGAGCCCGAAGCCGCCGCCGTAGCAGATTCCGCGGATCGCAGCGATCACGGGAACGCGCGCGCTGCGGATCGCGGCGAAGGCGGCGGAGTTCGCCGCCTCGTAGTCCCTTGCCGTTTGCGCATCCCTGCGCACGGTCGGGAATTCGGAAATGTCGGCGCCGGCCGAAAAATCCTTGTCCCCAGCGCCCGAGAGAACTATGACCCTCGCCGAAGCCTCCGTGGCGAGCCAGTGGATCGCTTCCGGGATCGCCCGCCACATGGAAAGCGTGATCGCGTTCTTCCGCTCGGGATTGTCGAGGATGAGTGTGCCGACGTGGTCGCGTGCTGCGGCCCGAAGCCGGTTCCCGGCGAAATCATTGGTTAGCTTCATTGGCGGTCGCCCCATTTAAGTCGAGTCCCACTTGCGGTATATATTGCCTTTCATACACGACGAGGAGACAGCCGATGTCGGCTAAGAGCGAAATCCTGCATGGACAGCAGGTAAAGTCCATGGATCCGATCTGGGACAGCCTGCGCCAGGAGGCGAGGATTGCCGTGGATCGTGAGCCGGTGCTTGCGGCTTTCCTCTATTCCACCGTGTTGAACCATCATTCGCTCGAGGACTGCGTCATCTACCGGATCTGCGAACGCCTGGATCATCCCGATCTGCAGGCGACGCTTCTGCGCCAGATATTCGAGGAGATGCTGGCCGACTGGCCGGAATGGTCAACGATTGTGCGGGTCGACATCCAGGCCGTCTATGACCGCGACCCGGCGTGCCACCGATTCATGGAACCCGTGCTTTATTTCAAGGGCTTCCATGCGATCCAGACGCACAGGCTGGCGCACTGGTTGTGGAACCGCGGCCGCCGCGATCTGGCTCTCTACCTGCAGAGCCGGTCCTCCAGCGTGTTCCAGACCGATATCAATCCGGCAGCCCGCATCGGCAGGGGCATCTTCCTCGATCACGCCACAGGCCTGGTCGTCGGCGAGACGGCGCGGATCGGCGACAATGTCTCGATCCTACACGGTGTGACGCTCGGCGGTACCGGTAAGGAAGGCGCCGACCGTCATCCGAAGATCGGCGATGGCGTGATGATCGGGGCGGGTGCAAAGGTGCTCGGCAATATCGAGGTCGGCAACTGCTCGCGTGTGGCGGCAGGCTCGGTCGTTCTTAAGCCGGTTCCGAGGAATTCCACGGTGGCGGGAGTTCCCGCCCGCGTTGTCGGAGAGGCGGGTTGCGCTGAGCCGGCACGCTCCATGGATCAGATCATCGGGCAGGACATTTAAGAAACGGTCGGGACGGGACATTCTATCTGGCCGATACGATCGGAAGGGCGTTTCTCAATCTTGCGGGTTTACAGGCGCGCTTTGGCCGTGCAACAAGCGCAGCGATTTGAATTGCCGATGGAGACCGTGGTGAAGCCAGAAGAAATCAAGAAGCTCGACGCCTATTTCAAACGCATGTTCAATCCGAACATGTCGGTGAAGGCCAGGCCGCGCAAGGATGACTCGGCCGAAGTCTATCTGGGCGAGGAGTTTCTGGGCGTCGTCTTCAAGGACGACGAGGACGGCGACCTGTCCTACAACTTCTCGATGGCGATCCTCGACGTCGACCTTTGAGAAATCGCCCGGTGCGATCGTGAGCGTCCATTGCGGGGCCGGTTGAAAATCAATCGGCCCTTTTGATTCCATGAGGCGCAACCTAAGGGTTTTGTGCGACGCAACAAAATTCTTGACCGCATTTTTGCATGTGCTTAAATGGCGCGCAGACGGATGGGAAGGAGTTGCAGCAATGTTCAATTTCGACGAAGCCAACAAGAAGGGCAAGGAAGCCATGGACAATGCCCTGAAGAGCTATTCCGAAGTTGCCCGGAGTTTCCAGGCAATCGCCAACGAAGCCTCCGAATACTCCAAGAAGTCGTTCCAGGATCTGGTCGCCCACGTCGAAGCGCTGACTTCGGTGAAGAGCATCGAGCAGGTCGTCGAACTGCAGTCGAGCTATCTGAAGGCCTCCTATGAGGGCTTCGTCAGCGAGGCGACCAAGATGAGCGAGATGTATGCAGATCTCGCCAAGACCGTCTACAAGCCTTACGAGGCGCCGGTTTCCAAGGCGGTACCGGTCGCCGCCTGACGCATAACCCCGGGGACGGGGCCGAGTTTGGACCGGTCGCGCAAAGCGCGGCCGGTCTTTTTATTTGATCTCCGTTTGACGGAACGTCGTCGGTCCCTAAATTTTGTAGAGCTCTCGCAAATCTGTTTGCACTGCGCCACGGGGGGCTTAAAATCAGCGAAAATCGAACTACCTTATGACAACTGCGTCACGGGACTGTCTCGTCATCTTGATTGCTTGCCCCTGACCTAGGAGAATGAACTGAAATGATCGCCCAGCCGCTTCTCATGCAACAGCAACGGGATGGGGACGGTGCCAACCGCGGCACTTCGGTGATCACGCGTACGAAGCCGAAGACGAAGAAGCCGAACCTGTATCGTGTGCTGCTTCTGAACGACGACTACACACCGATGGAGTTCGTGATCCATATTCTGGAGCGTTTCTTCCAGAAGGACCGCGAGGCGGCCACCCGTATCATGCTGCATGTCCATAATCATGGCGTCGGGGAATGCGGTGTCTTTACCTACGAAGTCGCCGAGACCAAGGTCAGCCAGGTGATGGATTTCGCAAGGCAGCACGAACATCCGCTTCAGTGCGTGATGGAAAAGAAATGAGGAACTGACTGTGCCCACTTTTTCTCCCAGTCTTGAGAAGGCGCTGCATCAGGCACTGACTTTTGCCAACGAGCGTCACCACGAATACGCGACGCTGGAGCACCTTCTGCTGGCGTTGATCGACGATGCCGACGCGGCAGCCGTCATGGGCGCGTGCAATGTCGATCTCGACGCGCTGCGCAAGACCGTCCAGGACTATGTCGATAACGAACTCGCCAACCTCGTGACCGGCTATGACGAGGATTCCAAGCCCACCTCGGGCTTCCAGCGCGTCATCCAGCGTGCGGTGATCCATGTCCAGTCGTCCGGTCGTGAGGAAGTAACCGGCGCAAACGTGCTCGTCGCGATCTTTGCCGAGCGCGAAAGCCACGCCGCCTTCTTCCTGCAGGAGCAGGAAATGACCCGCTATGATGCGGTCAACTACATCTCGCACGGTATCGGCAAACGGCCCGGCTCGTCCCAGGTGCGTTCGCCGCGCGGTGTCGAGGAAGGCGAGGGCGAGGCCAAACAGGCCCGTGAGCAGGACGAGGGCGGCCAGAAGAAGCAGCAGGATGCGCTGAAGGCCTATTGCGTCAATCTCAACGACAAGGCCCGCAACGGCCGGATCGACCCGCTGATCGGCCGTCACGAAGAAGTCAACCGCACAATCCAGGTGCTGTGCCGCCGCTCCAAGAATAACCCGCTTTACGTCGGTGATCCCGGCGTCGGCAAGACCGCCATCGCCGAAGGTCTCGCCAAGCGGATCGTCGAGGGGAAGGTTCCGGAAGCGCTGGCCGACGCGACGATCTTTTCGCTCGACATGGGCACTCTGCTCGCCGGCACCCGCTATCGCGGCGATTTCGAGGAACGTCTGAAGCAGGTCGTCAAGGAGCTCGAGGAATATCCGGGCGCGGTTCTCTTTATCGATGAGATCCACACCGTGATCGGTGCCGGCGCCACCTCCGGCGGCGCGATGGATGCGTCGAACCTGTTGAAGCCGGCTCTCTCCTCCGGGGCGATCCGCTGCATCGGCTCGACCACCTACAAGGAATACCGCCAGTTCTTCGAGAAGGACCGGGCTCTCGTTCGCCGCTTCCAGAAGATCGACGTCAATGAGCCGTCGATCGACGACGCGATCGAGATCATGAAGGGCCTCAAGCCGTATTTCGAGGACTATCACAAGCTGAAATACACCAACGAGGCGATCAAGACCGCCGTCGAGCTCTCGGCCCGTTACATCTCCGACCGCAAGCTGCCGGACAAGGCGATCGACGTGATCGATGAGACCGGCGCAGCGCAGATGCTGTTGCCCGCCTCGCGCCGTCGCAAGCTGATCACCGAGAAGGAAATCGAGGCGACCATTGCGACGATGGCCCGCATTCCGCCGAAGACGGTGTCCAAGGACGACGAGATGGTGCTTGCCAATCTCGAGAAGGAACTTCGTTCCGTCGTCTATGGCCAGGACAAGGCGATCGAGGCGCTCGCGACCTCGATCAAGCTCGCTCGGGCCGGTCTTCGTGAACCGAACAAGCCGATCGGTTCCTACGTCTTCTCTGGTCCGACCGGCGTCGGCAAGACGGAAGTCGCCAAGCAGCTCGCCGCCTCGCTCGGTGTAGAACTGCTGCGCTTCGACATGTCGGAATACATGGAGAGGCACACGGTCTCGCGCCTGCTGGGCGCACCTCCAGGCTATGTCGGCTTCGACCAAGGCGGCCTTCTGACCGACCAGGTCGACCAGCATCCGCATTCGGTCGTGCTGCTCGACGAGATCGAGAAGGCGCATCCGGACATCTACAACATCCTTTTGCAGGTGATGGATCACGGCTCGCTGACCGACCACAACGGCAAGAAAATCGACTTCCGCAACGTCATCCTGATCATGACGACCAATGCGGGTGCTTCGGAAATGGCCAAGGCCGCGATCGGCTTCGGCTCGTCGAAACGCACCGGCGAGGACGAGGAGGCGCTCAACCGCCTGTTCACACCGGAGTTCCGCAACCGTCTCGATGCGATTATCCCGTTCGCGCCGCTGCCGACGGAAGTCATCCATCAGGTCGTGCAGAAGTTCGTCATGCAGCTGGAGGCCCAGCTCTCCGAGCGCAACGTCACCTTCGACCTGTCGCCGGAGGCGATCGCCTGGCTCGCCACGCGCGGCTACGACGAGAAGATGGGCGCCCGTCCGCTGTCACGGATCATCCAGGAGCACATCAAGAAGCCTCTGGCGAACGAGATTCTGTTCGGCAAGCTCAGGAAGGGCGGCGTAGTCAAGGTCGGCGTGAAGACGGACGAGGCCGGTGCCGAGGTACTGGACCTCGACGCCATCTCGGAAGTCGCGCCCGTGAAGCCGAAGCCCGAGGCGGAACTGAACAAGGCCAAGGCGAAGAAGCCGGCCCGCAAGGCGGCCAAGGCCAAGGCAGAAAAGGTCGAGGAGCCGGCTCCCGTACCGAAGCGCCGTACCTCGGTGCCGCGCGTGCCGAAGAAGTAAGGCCCATATCGCAGAACGTATTCAAAGGCCGGGCATTGCCCGGCCTTTGAACGTTTCGGGTAGCTTGCCAGAAGATCACGCGTCCGCAGGGATGCGAGCAATCACCTTGATCTCGAAGTCGAAACCGGCCAGCCAGTTCACGCCGATGGCGGTCCAGGCGGGGTAGGGCGGCTTGCTGAAAACCCGCTGCTTGACGGCCATGATGGTGCCAAACTGGTTCTTCGGATCGGTGTGGAAGGATGTCACGTCGATGATATCGTCGAACGTGCAGCCAGCGGCTGCGAGCGTCGCCTGGAGGTTTTCGAAGGCCAGTCCAACCTGACGTTCGAACGACGGCTCGGGAGTTCCGTCCGCACGGCTGCCGACCTGTCCGGAAACGAACAGAAGATCTCCGGAGCGGATAGCGGCCGAGTAGCCGTGTTCCTCGTAGAGAGAGTGCCGGCTGGCTGGAAAGATGGCTTCGCGTTTTGCCATGTTTGGTTATCCCTATCGTTGAAACGAAATTCCACGTCCCGCGAAGCGCTCGGTTCGCGGGCTTTGCATGTCGGTTATGTTGATATACGTTGCGTATCCAATTAAGTTGCATACGATCCGTATGTCAAGTTAATATACGCAACGTATGTGAAATGGGGATGAAATGGCCAGGCGTCGGGCAGAGACGATGGAGGAAAATCGCGCGAAGCTGATTGCGGCCGCGCGCAAGGCGTTCGCAGAAAACGGCTATGCTGCCGCCTCGATGGATGACCTGACCGCCGACGTCGGTCTGACGCGTGGCGCGCTCTATCACAACTTCGGTGACAAGCGCGGGCTTCTCGCGGCCGTCGTCGATCAGATCGATACAGAGATGGCGAAGCGGGCGCAGGAGATCGCGGCAGAGGCGGGGGATGACTGGCAAAGCCTGCTTGCGGAGGGCGTCGCCTATATCGAAATGGCCCTCGAACCGGAGGTGCAGCGCATTGTCCTGCTCGACGGTCCCGCGGTGCTCGGCGATCCGTCGCAGTGGCCGAGCCAGAACAGCTGTTTGAAAGTTACCAAGCGAACAGTTGAGCGGCTGATCGCACAAGGAATAGTGAAGCCGATCGACGTGGAAGCGGCCGCCCGGCTGGTCAGTGGTGCGGCACTGAACGCTGCTCTCTGGGTAGCCGCCAGCGATCATCCGGAGGAGGTCCTGCCGAAGGCGGTCGAGGCCTTCCGGGCGATGGCCGAGGGCCTGCTCGTCAAGCCGGCGTGAACGCCAGGCGCTACTTAGTGCATTGCCCGGCTACTTCTTTTGCGATAGCGCTTCGCCAATGTCCGAAGCCGCTGATCAGCATTCTACCCTTCATTGGTTCCTTGCCGGAGCCCGCGGTATTTTCTCGACCCCGGCGCTCATCCTGATGACCTCCTTCGTCGGCTTCGCCGCCTTCGCGCTGGAGGCCGGGCTGACGCGCGGAGAGGCGATGTTCATGACGCTCATGGTCTGGGCGTTGCCGGCCAAGATGATCCTCACCGGCATGCTGGCGAGCGGCGCGCATCTTGTCGCCATCATGCTCGCCGTCTCCTTGTCGTCGATTCGAATGATGCCGATGGTCGCCTCGCTGGTGCCGGATATGCGCACAGAGAAGACGCCGACCTGGTGGCTGCTCTTCCTCTCGCATTTCGTCGCAATCACCGCCTGGGTCTTTGCCATCCGGACACTCCAGTCCGTGCCGAGAGAACAACGGGCCACCTATTTCGCCGGTTTCGGAATTACACTTACGCTCACCAACACTCTGCTTGTCGGCATCTGCTACGGTCTCGTCGCCGCGTTTCCGCCGGTCGTCGCGGGCGTGCTCTATTTTTTGACCCCGATCTATTTCATCGCCTCGATCTGGGTGACCTCGCGCCCGCCGCTCTTGAAGCTCGCCTTCGTCATCGGTTCGGTCGGTGGCCCGCTGCTGACGCTTGTAACGCCCGGCCTCGATGTATTGATCGCCGGCATTGGCGGTGGCACGCTCGCCTATGCAATCGATCGCTTCGTGCTGCGGAGCAGGCGCGTGGAATCGTCGCCGGAGGTCCCGAACGATGAGGAGGGGATCTGATGGCGGACTACTGGGTCTATGGCGTGATTATCCTGGCCGGCTGGCTGGCGACGGATATTTGGCGCTGGCTCGGGGTGCTGGCCGGCAATCGGCTCAATGACGAGTCCGAGGCGTTGAAATGGGTGAAGGCGGTGGCGACCGCGCTGGTGATGGCCGTGACGGTCAAGCTCATCGTATTTCCGGCAGGTTCGTTGGAGGCGACACCGTTGTGGCTACGGCTCGGCGCGGCGGCAGTCGGCTTCGTAGCCTTCCTCGCTGCCGGGCAGCGGGTAACGGTTGGCGTAGCCGTGCCGATCGTCTTGCTGGTGCTCGGCCTTGCCGTACTGTGACGCGACCGGAAGAAAGTCGGTGCCGCATTCCGGAGAGCCGGAAATATGCGCTGCAGATAGAAGTCAGCGGATAGGCCGATGAACGAAGGAAAAACCATGACCGAAAACGTTACCGTCAACGTCCCCGCTGACGCCGCCGCACGCCGTGCCGTCAAGCCGGTGATCTGCTATCCCAACGGCACGCTGCCGGCACCGGACATGGGGCTGCTCGAACGGGCCCGCGCTAGGCTCGAAAAGATCGATGAGGTGATCGTTCCGCCGCGCGATGCACGGACATTCAATGTCCCGAAAGGTCATTTCTTCCGTATCGTCAGCATCGAGGGGCCGCAGGTCGGCGACCTCAATCTCTGGAATGCAAACGACCTGAACGAGCGCTTTTTCAGCGGCAAGACGCGCGCGCTGCATGCCACCCATGTCACGACCGGCAATCGGCTGTGGAGCACGCTGCCGGCTCTACGGCCGATGGCGACGATCACGCACGACACGCTCGGCTGGTACGGCTTCGACGAATACGGCGGCAGCGTGCACGACGTGATCGGCACGCGCTGCGACCCCTATACCAACCGCCTGCTCTCCGGTGGCGACTACCACTACTGCTGTCACTCCAACCTGACTCGGGCGCTGGCCGGCGCGAAGGGCCTTAAGTTCCTAGAGGCCGAACCCTTCGTGCACGACGTGCTGAACGTCTTCATGTGCACCGGGTTCACCGCCGACACGCACCAGTATTTCATGAAGGCAAGCCCCGTGCGGCCGGCCGACTTCCTCGAATTCTTCGCAGAGATCGATCTTCTCGGTGGTCTGTCGGCCTGCCCGGGCGGTGATTGCAGCACGGAACATTCCAGCGACACCGCCGCCTGTTATCCGCTGAAGGTGGAAGTGTTCAGGCCCGACCTGGAGTTGTTGAAGGATTGGCCGTTCCCGGAGAGGAACGCCTATGTCAGTCCGGAGGCCTGAGCGCTCAGCCGAGCGCCCAGAAGATGCTGCCGAACACCAAGATGAAAACAATGATCGCGCCGAGCAACCGGCCGAGGCCTTCGTTGGTGTTCGTCTGCGTACCGACGATGGCGTAATAGAGGTCCTTCATGTTGCGGGCTCTCCGTTGAGGAACAGCTTGTAAGCGGCGCTCAGAGCGCCGCCTTGATCTTTTCCGCGTTTGCTTTCAGCACCTCGATGTCTTCCATGGTGCCGCTATGGGGCTTCAGCGGAATGCCGTCGTGGCGCGGAATGACGTGGAAATGCAGGTGGAACACCGTCTGGCCAGCGGCCGGTTCGTTGAATTGAGCGACGAACACGCCGTCCGCGTCGAAAGCCTTCTTGGCCGCCACGGCGAGCTTCTGCACCACCGGGATCAGCTTGGCGAGCACGGCCGGATCGGCATCGAGAATGTTGCGCGACGGCACCTTCGGGATCACCAGCAGATGGCCCGGTGCTTGCGGCATGACGTCCATGAACGCAAGCGTGTCGGCATCCTCGTAGAGTTTCACCGACGGGATCTCGCCGCGCAGGATCTTGGCGAAGACGTTGTTGTTGTCATAGCTGGTCATGGATGTCTCCTCTGTATCGCGGCGTACTTAACGGGGCGTCGGTGCGATGATCAAGCCGGCTATTCGTCGCTCTCGCACACGCGCTGCTGCAGTTCGCCCCGTCGGAACGGGCTATGCTCGCTGAGATAGTCGCCGATGTGCTCCACCTCCAGCCGCTCCCGCTCGAGATAGTCGGCGACCGCACGGCGAAGGCCGGCGTGGGCAATATAGTGGGCTGAATGGGTGGTGACCGGCAGGTAGCCCCGGGCCAGCTTGTGTTCCCCTTGTGCACCGGCCTCGACCCGTTTCAGTCCCTTCGACAGGGCGAAATCGATCGCCTGGTGGTAGCACACCTCGAAATGCAGGAAGGGGTGGTCCTCGATGCAACCCCAGTGGCGGCCGTAGAGCGCCTCCGAACCGATGAAGTTGATGGCGCCGGCGATATAGCGGCCCTGGCGTTTCGCCATCACCAGCAGGATGTCGTCCGCCATGCGCTCGCCGATCAGCGAATAGAACTCGCGTGTCAGGTAGGGCCGGCCCCATTTGCGGCTGCCGGTATCCATGTAGAAGGCGAAGAACTGATCCCAGATCGCCTCGGTAAGGTCGCTGCCGGTCAGCCAGTCGATCTCGATACCGTTCTCCAGCGCGTTCCGCCGCTCCTTGCGAAGGTTCTTGCGCTTGGCGGAGGACAGCTCGCTCAGAAATTCCTCGTGATTGGCATACCCCCTGTTGAGGAAATGGAACTGCTGGTCGGTGCGGTGCAGGTATCCGGCATCCTCGAAGACCGGCAGTTCCTCCTCCGGCAGGAAGGTGACATGGGCCGAGGAGACGCCGAGTTGGCGCGCCACCTGCTGCAATCCGCTGGCGAGTAGGGCTTGCGTCTCCGCCACGTTCTCATCGTTAGCCACCAGCAGGCGTGGTCCGGTCGCTGGCGTGAACGGCACGGAACATTGGAGTTTGGGATAGTAATGTCCGCCGGCGCGCTCGAACGCGTCGGCCCAGCCGGCATCAAACACGTATTCGCCGCGGCTGTGGCTCTTCAGATAGCAGGGAATCGCGCCGAGAAGCATGTTCCCGCGTTCGAGCAGCATATGGTGGCCAAGCCAACCGGTTTCGCGCGAGGCCGAACCTGATTCCTCCAGCGCTGACAGGAAGGCGTGGGAGAGGAAAGGGTGGTAGGCGCCATCCTCGCGTCGGGTTGTGCCGGAAAGGCGCGCCCACGTCGCGGGCGCGATCTCGTCGAAGGATCGTGCGATCCGGATGGTGACGTCGTCCGTCATACCGTTGCTGTCTGGCTCTCCCTGGGGTCGAAGCCCTCGAAGGTCATCTGCTCTGCATATTTATAGGTATGCGCGCGCATGATTTCATCCCTGACGGTCCAGGTGATGACCGGAATTCCGCGTTCCCTTTGTGCAGTGATGAAGCTGTTCGGCAGGTGGGCCGCCGCGTAGGAGATGAAGTCGAGCCCGTATGCCATCGCTTCATCGTGGACGAAAAAGTCCTCCGGCTTGGCGCCTTCGGCGGTGAGACCGACGGGGTAGGGGCAATCGGCCTCCTTGAGCGCCTTGAGCAGCCAGTGGTCGAAGCTCATCAGCGCCACATGGCCTTGATATCCTGCCAGCACGTCGAGCACGTCATCGACGAAACCCTCGTCCTGCTCTGCATTGATGCCCTTGAGCTCGATGACGAGCGGCACCTGTCCCTTCACCAGCGTCAGCATCTGCTTCAACGTCGGGATGCGGTCGGCAGTGCCGCCGATCGAAAGCATCCCGAGTTCGGCGGCCGTGCGTTCTCGCACTTTGCCGGCGATCCCGCAGAGTCGTTGCAGGTCATCGTCGTGGAACACCATCGGTACGCTGTCAGCCGAAAGCTGGATGTCGCATTCGATTGAGAAACCCGCCTCGATCGCCCGCGAAAAGGCTGACAAGGTGTTCTCCCACACCGCTTTGTTCATGTCGTGATAGCCCCGATGCGCGATAGGGCGCTCGGTCAGCCAGGCAAGCGTCTTCATGTCAGGCAATCTCGATGATGGCGTCGATTTCGACGGAAGCGTTGAGCGGCAGCGAGGCCATGCCGACGGCGGCCCGCGCATGCTTGCCGGCTTCTCCGAGGATGTCGGCGATCAGGTTGGAGGCGCCGTTGATGACGAGATGCTGTTCGGTAAAGCCGGCGCCGGACGCTACGAAACCGTTCAGCTTGACGATGCGTTTGATCCGTCCGAGATCGCCGTCGAGCGCCGCCTTGGCCTGGGCGAGGATGTTGATTGCGCAGAGCTCCGCCGCCCGCTGTGCCTCGGCGAGCGTCACCTCGGTGCCGACCAGCCCGGTCACTGCCACCTGGCCGCCTTCGATCGGGAGCTGGCCCGAAAGGAAGAGCAGGTTGCCGCTGATGACGTAGGGCACATAGTTGGCGGCGGGCGCGGCGGCAGCGGGCAGGCTGATGCCTCGTTCCTTGAGGCGGCTTTCGATGGCGTCGGACATTTTCGTTTCCTGAACTAATTTAAAATTGTAAGGAATCCTGGATTCAGAGAAGCGAATGCCTCGACTGAACCGACAGGTTTCTTATAGCATCGGTGACGAGTCCGACAGGAGGAATTGCATGCACAGCTCGAGGACGGCGATCGTTGCGACCGTGGCCGCTGTTGATATCTGCCTCAGTGCGATGGGTGCCAGAGCCGCTGTCGCCGCCAATCTCGTACCACACCGTGCAGTCTACGACATCGAGCTCAAGGAAGCCTCGGAACGCTCCGGCATTGAGGGACTGCGCGGGCGGCTCGTGTTCGAGTTCAACGGCAGCGAATGCACGGGATACACGACCAATTTTCGTTTCGTGAACCGCATCGACACCGGCGACGAGGTGCGCGTCACCGATCAGCAGAGTGTATTGTTCGAGGATCTGAAGACTGGCAGGTTCGACTTCGAATCCAAATCGTTTACCGACGATTCGCTCGACAAGGATGTAAGTGGCCACGCATCCGACCTGAAGGAGGGTGTCAAGATCGAGCTGACTGAGCCCGCCCGCCGCACGGTGGAGCTCGCCAGCAGCCAGTTTCCGACCGAGCACATGCTCGACATCATCGAACGCGCCCGCAAGGGCCGTACGATCTTCGAGACCCGCATCTTCGACGGTTCCGAGGACGGCGACCGCAGCTATCTGACGACCATCGTCGTCGGCAACTCCCAGCCGCCAGTGACCGGCGATCCGGAAGCGCAGGCCGTTGGCGATCTGGCGAAATCGGCCTATTGGCCGGTGTCTATCGCCTATTTCGAGGAAAAGGGTTCCGGCGACCAGTTGCCGATCTACACCCAGTCGTTCAAGCTCTACGAGAACGGTATCACCCGTGATCTGACGCTCGACTACGGCGACTTTGTGCTGAGCGGGAAACTCGCCAAGCTGGAAATTCTTGGTGATGGTACGTGCCGGCAGTAGCCGACCAGATCATCAATCGCTCGTTTTTCGTCACAAAAACCTTGATTTCCCGGCGTCGGGGCTATATGGGCAGCCCTATTCCACACGCGTGGCTTGGGATTGGCCGGGAGAAATCCGGTCCGTTCCGCCGGTGGCATTCCGAAATGGGTGCTGTTCGCCGCGCGGGGGTTCAACCGGAAAAGGAGAATGACAGGCATGTCTTTGCCCGATTTTAGCATGCGCCAGCTTCTGGAAGCTGGCGTCCACTTCGGCCACCAGACTCACCGCTGGAACCCGAAGATGAAGCCGTACATCTTCGGCGACCGCAACAACATCCACATTATCGACCTCGCCCAGACCGTTCCGATGCTGTCGAAGGCTCTCCAGGTCGTTTCCGACACCGTTGCCCGCGGCGGCCGCGTTCTGTTCGTCGGTACCAAGCGCCAGGCTTCGGAGATCATTGCCGACAGCGCCAAGCGTTCGGCCCAGTACTACGTCAACTCCCGCTGGCTCGGCGGCATGATGACCAACTGGAAGACGATCTCGAACTCGATCGCCCGTCTGCGTAAGCTCGACGAGATCCTGAACTCGGAAGCTTCCGGCTTCACCAAGAAGGAGCGCCTGAACCTCGAGCGTGAGCGTGAGAAGCTGGAAAAGGCTCTCGGCGGTATCCGCGACATGGGCGGCACCCCGGACCTGATGTTCATCATCGACACCAACAAGGAAAAGATCGCCATCGATGAAGCCAAGCGCCTGGGTATCCCGGTCGTTGCCATCATCGACTCCAACTGCGATCCGGACCTGATCGACTATCCGATCCCGGGCAACGATGACGCCTCGCGTGCCATCGCTCTCTACTGCGACCTGATCGCCCGCGCTGCCATCGACGGTATCGCCCGTCAGCAGGGCGCTGCCGGCCGCGATCTCGGCGCCTCCGAGGAAGTACCGGTCGAGCCGGCTCTCGAGGAAGAAACCGGCGCCTGATCGCCGTTTTCTGTCGATCATGATTGGCCGCCGCGCCGAAAGGTAGTTCGGCGGCCAGTTTCTTTCAGGCGAGGGGCGGACTGCTCCGGCGACGCTTGGGAAACACTTCGCTTTCCGTGATGGGCAATTCATCACGTTGTCATGTTCCGGGTACATGTCGTGCCCGACACGGCGCCGGGCCTTCGGGTGCCTGCGTCCGCGAAAACGATCAAGAGGCAAACAATGGCTGAAATTACTGCTGCATTGGTGAAGGAACTGCGCGAAAAGACCGGCGCGGGTATGATGGACTGCAAGAAGGCTCTGGCCGAGACCAACGGCGACATGGAAGCCGCGATCGACTGGCTGCGTGCCAAGGGCATTGCCAAGGCCGACAAGAAGTCCGGCCGTACCGCCGCTGAAGGTCTGGTCGGCATCGCCAGTGCCGGCACCTCGGCCGTGGTCGTCGAAGTCAACTCCGAAACCGACTTCGTTGCCCGCAACGACGCTTTCCAGGATCTCGTCCGCGGCATCGCTTCGGTCGCGCTCGGCACCGACGGTACTGTCGACGCCATTTCCGCCGCCGCCTATCCGTCCAGCGGCAAGTCGGTTGCCGACACGATCAAGGACGCCATCGCCACCATCGGTGAGAACATGACGCTGCGCCGCGCCGTCAAGCTCTCGGTTGAGGACGGCGTCGTCGCGACCTACGTCCACAACGGTGTTGCCGACGGCCTCGGCAAGCTTGGCGTTCTCGTCGCTTTGAAGTCGACCGGCAACAAGGATGCCCTCTCGGCCATCGGTCGCCAGGTCGCCATGCACATTGCCGCCACCAGCCCGCTGGCGATCCGCGCCGACGAAGTCGACCCGGCCGTCGCCGAGCGCGAGCGCAACGTCTTCATCGAACAGTCCCGCGCCTCCGGCAAGCCGGACAACATCATCGAGAAGATGGTTGAAGGCCGCATGCGTAAGTTCTTCGAGGAAGTCGCGCTTCTTTCGCAGTCCTTCGTCATCAATCCCGACCTGACCGTCGGCGCTGCCGTCAAGGAAGCCGAAAAGGAAGTCGGCGCTCCGATCGAAGTCGTCGGCATGGCTCGCCTGCTGCTCGGCGAGGGCGTCGAGAAGGAAGCGTCCGACTTCGCCGCCGAAGTCGCTGCCGCCGCCAAGGGCTGATATCGGACGTTCCCGTCCACGTTTGGGAAAAGATCGGGCATCGCGTGACAACGCGGTGCCCTTCGTGTATCCGGCTGTAAGTTCATCCACAGGAGCCAGTATGACGTCCAAGCCCCTCTTCAAGCGCGTCCTTCTCAAGGCCTCCGGCGAAGCCCTGATGGGCAGCCAGGGCTTCGGTATCGACGTCACGGTCGCCGACCGCATCGCCGGCGACATAGCGGAAGCGAGGCGCATGGGGGTCGAGGTCGGCGTGGTCGTCGGCGGCGGGAATATTTTCCGCGGCGTGGCAGTTGCCTCCAAGGGTGGCGACCGCGTGACGGGTGACCACATGGGCATGCTGGCGACCGTCATAAACGCGCTGGCGCTCGCCACCTCGCTGCGCAAGCTTGAGATCGATACGGTGGTTCTCTCGGCGATCGCGATGCCGGAGATCTGCGAGAGTTTCTCGCAGCGCGCCGCCATCCATCATCTGGCCCAGGGCAGGGTGGTGATTTTCGCCGGCGGCACCGGCAATCCGTTTTTCACGACGGATTCGGCCGCTGCTTTGCGTGCGGCGGAAATTGGCGCCGAGGCGATCTTCAAGGGCACGCAGGTGGACGGTATCTATTCGGCTGATCCGAAGAAGCACCCGGATGCGACCCGCTTCGATACATTGACCCACAGCGAAGTGCTGGAACGCGGCTTGGCGGTGATGGATGTCGCTGCCGTTGCTCTTGCCCGCGAGAATGCCATCCCGATCATCGTCTTCTCGATCCACGAGAAGGGCGGTTTCTGCGAAATCCTGTCCGGCGGTGGCCGCAAGACCATCGTCAGCGACGTTTGACAACGGCCGTCCGTGCCGCCGCTGCGCCGGACAGCCTGAAAGAATGGGAGAATCGACCATGAGTGAAGGTATCGACTTCAACGATCTCAAGCGCCGTATGGAAGGCGCGGTCAACGCGTTCAAGCACGACATCGCGTCGCTGCGTACCGGCCGTGCCTCGGCCAACATTCTCGATCCGGTGATGGTTGAAGCATACGGTTCGCGCGTGCCGCTGAACCAGGTCGCCAACATCACTGTGCCGGAACCGCGCATGCTCGGTGTCTCGATCTGGGACAAGTCGATGGTCAACGCCGTTGACCGGGCGATCCGGGAATCGAACCTCGGCCTCAATCCGATCATCGACGGCCAGACGCTGCGCATCCCTCTGCCTGAGCTCAACGAGGAGCGGCGCAAGTCGCTCGTCAAGGTCGCGCACGAATATGCCGAGAAGGCCAAGGTTGCGATTCGCCACGTTCGCCGCGACGGTATGGACGGCCTTAAAAAAGCCGAGAAGGATGGCGTGATAGGCCAAGACGAAAGCCGCACACAGTCCGAAAGAGTACAAAAAGCCACCGACGACACGATTTCCGACATCGATCGCTTGCTCGCGGAGAAGGAAAAGGAAATCATGCAGGTTTGACGCTACCTGTCGTTGCGTGAAGAGCCCCTGACGCCGGAACCTCGATGACGATATCCGATCACCACACACCGCCCGAACACGTCGCCATCATCATGGACGGCAATGGTCGCTGGGCGAATGCGCGGGGGCTGACCCGCACCGTCGGGCACCGCAAGGGAGTGGAAGCCGTGCGGGAGGCTGTCCGCGTCGCCGGCGAGGTGGGTATCCGATACCTGACACTGTTTGCTTTCTCCTCCGAGAACTGGCGGCGTCCGGAGGCGGAGATCAACGATCTCTTCGGACTCCTGCGGCACTTTGTCCGGCGCGATCTTGCTGAACTGCACGGCGAGAACGTCAAGGTTCGCGTCATCGGCGACCGGTCGAATTTGCGCGACGACATCCTTCCTTTGTTGATCGAGGCCGAGGAAACCACCCGCGCCAATACCGGGCTTAATCTGATCATCGCCTTCAACTACGGTTCGCGCGACGAGATAGCGCGCGCAGCCGCCTCGCTGGCGCGCGAGGTCGCGGCCGGGCTCATTCCTCCTGAGGCGGTCACCGCCGAAGCGATCAATGCCCGCCTGGACACGGCGGATATTCCCGATCCGGACCTCATCATCCGCACTTCCGGTGAGGAACGGTTGTCGAATTTCCTGCTCTGGCAGGCAGCCTATGCGGAACTGATGTTCGTGCCGGAATACTGGCCGGATTTCTCCCGCGAGATATTCCTTTCGGCGCTCGAACGGTTCGCCTCCCGCGAACGCCGTTTCGGCGGTCTGGCGGCACCGACCGCGGTCGCCGCAAGATCGTAGGTTTCATGTCACGCGAACTCACCCTGCGCATCTATTCTTCCATCGTGCTGATCGCCGTGGTGGTGACGGCTACCTGGTATGGGGGCATGGCCTTCCGTGCCATGGCCGCGCTGATTTCATTGCTAATCTTCTACGAATGGTCGACGATCACCGGGCTGCACGAGAAATCGCCGCGCGGCAACGCTTGGGCGTGGCTAGCAGTCGTCGTCGTCGCGGCCAACCTGCTGTTCGGCTGGTCGGATCTCACGGTGCCGCTGCTTGGCGGTTTCACGGTGACTGCGCTGGTTCTGGCCTTCGCCGGGGTGTGGAGTGGCTGGGTCGTTGGTGGTATTGTCTATGCAGGCCTCTCGGCTGTCTCTCTCGCCGATATTCGTGGTGAGGATGCCGTCGGTTTCGCGGCGATGCTGTTCGTTTTCGCCGTCGTATGGTCGACTGACATCCTGGCCTATTTTGTCGGCCGCGCCATCGGCGGCCCGAAACTCGCGCCGCGCATCTCGCCAGGCAAGACCTGGTCGGGCGCGATCGGCGGCACGATCGCCGGCGTTCTTGGCGGGATCGGGATGACGCTCTGCTTCTTTCAGACCGTCGGCGCGTGGGTCATCGGCGTTGCTTTTCTGTTGTCGGTTTCCAGCCAGATCGGCGACTTGTTTGAATCCTTCATCAAGCGCCGGTTCGGCGTAAAGGATTCGAGCCAACTCATTCCCGGCCATGGTGGCGTTATGGATCGGGTCGACGGACTTGTTTTTGCCTGTTTCACCGCGTTCTTTCTCGCCGTGTTCCACGCCGCTTCCACCGGTCGTCCGGTCGAGGCCCTGGGTAGCTTCCTGTTCGGTCTCTAACGAGACTGGCGATAGCTGAAAGGCTCGAAGAAATGGAATTTGTCGCATCGGTCCTCGGTTTCCTCACGGGCTATATCATTCCGTTCGTGCTGGTGCTGTCGCTGCTCGTCTTCGTTCATGAAATGGGTCACTATCTCGTTGGCCGCTGGTCCGGGATCCGTATCCTTGCCTTCTCGATCGGTTTCGGCCCGGAAATCGCGGGTTATACCGACCGTCATGGAACCCGTTGGAAGCTGTCGGTGATTCCGCTCGGCGGTTATGTCCGTTTCTTCGGCGACGCCGATGCCGCCAGCCGTCCCGAGAAGGAAGAGTTCGAGATGCTGACGCCGGAAGAGCGGGCGCAGACGCTGTCCGGAGCTGCCCTGTGGAAGCGCGCGGCGACCGTTGCCGCTGGTCCGATCGCCAATTTCCTGCTCGCGATCGCCATCTTCGCCGTGCTCTTCGCCATTTTCGGCAAACCGGTAGCCGATCCGGTGGTTGCCGAGGTCAAGTCTCCGAGTGCCGCCGAGCGCGCCGGCGTCCAGCCTGGTGACGTTCTGCTGGCGCTCGACGGCGTGTCCGTGACGACCTTCGACGATGTACGCCGTTACGTCAGTGTACGGCCGGAGATCCCGATCACGGTGACCATCCGTCGCGCCGGCAAGGAGCTCGACCTGCCGATGGTGCCGGAGCGTAGCGAGATTTCTGACCAGTTTGGCAACCGGATGGAAGTCGGGCTGATTGGTATCGTCACCAACCAGCAGAGCGGCAACTTCCGTGTCGAGCAGTTGAGCCCGCTGCAGGCGGTGGGCGAGGGCACTCGCCAGACCTGGCATGTGGTGACCGGGACGTTGGACTATCTGGCGAACCTTGTCACGGGCCGCATGAATGCCGATCAGTTGGGTGGCCCCGTTCGCGTGGCCCAGGCTTCCGGCCAGATGGCGACACTCGGCGTCGCTGCCGTGCTGCAGCTTGCCGCGGTTCTGTCCGTTTCCATTGGATTACTGAATCTCATGCCGGTCCCGGTTCTCGACGGCGGCCATCTTGTGCTTTATGCGCTTGAGGCGGTAAGGGGGCGTCCGGTCGGCGCGGCGACGCAGGAGATTGCGTTCCGGATCGGTCTCGCGATGATCCTGTCGCTGATGGTGTTCGCCACGTGGAACGACATCACGCGGTTGATCGGCTAGCCGCCTAGGGTGCCCGCCTTGCCAAGCTGGATAGGATTTGTTTACGATGTTTCAAACTGATAGTGGCGGATGTGACACGCTTTTAAATGAAGTAAACAGAATTTAACGGTCTGCCTTGCTTGTAAGGTAAAACCGGGTAAAACCACTCACGGGCCGGAGTCGGGATATCTGGCTTCGGGACAATGGGAAAAGATTGAAAGTATGACTATGAAAGCTGGTTCAAGGTTTTTGAACGCGGTCTCGGCGGTTGCGCTGTCTGCAGGAGTGGCTTCCTCTGGCGCAGGTATCGCCGTACTGGCTTCCGCGGTTGCGGCGGAGGCAGCGGTCATTCAGCGGATCGAAGTCCGCGGTGCGCAGCGCACCGGCGTTGACGCGGTTCGCTCGAACATCACCATCAAGCCCGGTCAGAATTTTTCCAACGCTGACATCGACGAATCGGTGAAGCGTCTTTACGAGACTGGCTTCTTCTCCGATGTCCGTATCGCGGTTTCCGGTGGTACTCTGGTCGTGACGGTTTCCGAAAACCAGTTGATCAACCAGGTGGTTTTCAACGGTAACCGCAAGATCAAGGATGACAAGTTGCAGGCGATCGTCCAGACGCAGCCGCTTGGTCCTTATAGCGACGCCCTGATATCCGCCGACATTGAGCGTATCCGCGAATCCTATTCCGCAATCGGCCGCAGCGATGTTGAGGTCACGACCCAGGTGGTTCCCGTCGCCGAAGGTCGTGTGAACCTCGCCTTTGTCATCAACGAGGGTGATCGCACCAAGATCAAGTCCATCAATTTCGTGGGCAACCAGGCCTATAGCGACGGACGTCTGGCGGCCGTGCTGCAGACAAAGGAATCGGGCATCCTGTCCTTCCTGACCCGTAAGGACGTCTACAGCGCCGACAAGCTTCGCGCTGACGAAGAGGCGCTGCGGCAGTTCTACTACAATCACGGTTACGCCGACTTCCGCGTGATCTCGTCCGACGCCACGCTCGACGAGGCCAGCAACGAATACACGATTACGATCACCGTAGAGGAAGGCGAGCGCTACCGCTTCGGCGACATCTCCGTCGAATCGACCGTCGAGGGTGTCGATCCAGTTGAGCTTGAGCGCCTTCTGGAAACCCGTTCGGGCGACATCTACAACGCCTCCGATATCCAGAAGTCGATGGAAGCCATTTCCCGTCGCGTATCGTCGCAGGGCTATCCGTTCGCCCGCATCGTTCCGCGCGGCGACCGCAATTTTGAAACCAATACGATCGGTGTTACCTATCTCGTTGACCAGGGTGAGCGTGCCTATGTCGAGCGCATCGAGATTCGCGGCAACACCCGCACCCGCGACTTCGTGATTCGCCGCGAGTTCGACATTTCCGAAGGCGACGCCTTCAACCAGGAAGTCATTTCTCGCGCCAAGCGTCGTCTGGAGGCACTCGGCTACTTCACCACCGTGAACATCTCCACTGCGCCGGGCAGTGCTGCCGACCGCGTCGTCATTATTGTTGATGTCGAGGATCAGCCGACCGGTTCGTTCGGTATCGGTGCTGGCTACTCGGTCGACGATGGTGTCGTGCTCGAAGCTTCCGTTGAGGAAAAGAACTTCCTCGGCCGCGGTCAGTTCATCCGTGTCGCTGTCGGCGGTGGTCTGGATGACGCCCGCAGCTACAGCTTCTCCTTCACCGAGCCGTATTTCCTCGGCTATCGTCTGGCTGCCGGCTTCGACGTGTTCCGCCGTGAAACGAGCAGCTTCGATTATTACGACTACGAGGAGCAGGGTGTAACGCTGCGCGTCACCGCGCCGATCACCGAGGATCTGGCCACGACGTTCCGTTATACCTACAAGGAGCTCGAATACACCAATGATGGTGCGTTCGGTCTCGATGGCCTTCCGGGTGGTGGAGACGACAACGTATCCTCTCCGATTGCCGACCTGATCGACGGCAGCCCCTACAAGCAGTCGATCCTGTCGCACCAGCTCGTCTACAATACCGTCGATGATCGTCTGAACCCGCATGAAGGCATTTATGCCAGCTTCACGCACGAATATGCGGGTCTCGGCGGAGACTCCGAGTTCTACAAGTTCTTCGGTAAGGTTCGCTATTATCACACTCTGTCAGACGAGTTTGACCTCGTCGGTTCGCTGTCGGCTGGTGCCGGTCATGTCATTGGAACGGGCGACAACCTGAACATCTTCGATCAGTTCACGATCGGCGGTAAGGATATCCGCGGCTTCGAGAGCGACGGTATCGGTCCGCGCCTCGACGGGGACGCTCTCGGTGGCACGACCTACTTCACAGCTTCGGCCGAAGCGACGTTCCCGCTGCCGATCCTGCCGCAGGATCTTGGTATTCGCGGCGCGGTCTTCGCCGATGCCGGTACACTCTATGGCAACGATGTCGCGAACTCGGCCGGTGCCGAGGGAACCGACATGTCGTGGCGCGCATCGGTCGGTGCGGGTATCGTCTGGCTGTCGCCGTTCGGTCCCTTGCGTTTTGACTACGCGGTTCCGGTCCTCAAGGAGGACTTCGACGAGGAGCAGCACTTCCGGTTCTCGATGGCCGGTCAATTCTAATCGCGGCGGCTTCGGCCGCCGCCTGAATGACTCCGAGGCATTGCTCGATGGAGCACAATGTTTTCTTCCCGCCCCATGCCGGCTTGTCCCTTGGGGCGCTTGCCGCGCATATCGGCGCGACGCTGGAAGACCCTGGCAAGTCCGACAGCATCATTCGCTCGCTTGCGCCCGTATACCGGGCGAAGGAGGGCGATCTGTGCTATATTCTCTCCCGCCGCAGCCGCGAGGAGCTGAAAACCTGTCAGGCTTCCGCCATCCTCTGCGCACCTGAACTCAGGTCGGCCATTCCCGATCACATTCCGGTCCTGCTCACCAGCACGCCGCACACGGCTTTTGCCATCGCGGGATCGCTTCTGTTCCCGGATGCCATGCGGCCGCGCCTTCTTGACCGTGCGCTCTCCGGCATCTCTCCGGCTGCGCATGTCGATCCGACGGCGAAGCTTGAGCAGGGCGTGATTGTCGAGGCAACAGCCGTGATCGGCGCCGGTGTTGAGATCGGTTCCGGCACCCGGATCGGCGCCGGTTCGGTCATCGGGGAAAATGTCCGTATTGGTCGCGACTGCACGATCGCCAGCGGCTGCTCAATACAGGCCGCTCTGATCGGCAACAATGTCATCATCTTCGACGGTGCCCGCATCGGCCAGGACGGTTTCGGCTATGCACCGGGACCGAAGGGCATGTTGAAGATCGTCCAGATCGGCCGTGTCATTATCCAGGATAATGTCGAGATCGGCGCCAATACCACGATCGACCGTGGGACCATGGACGACACCGTGATCGGCGAGGGGACCAAGATCGACAACCTCGTGCAGATCGGACACAACGTCCAGATCGGCCGCCATTGCGGCATCGTCGCCCAGGTTGGCATCGCCGGCAGCACACGCATCGGCGACGGGGTAATGATCGGCGGTGCGAGCGGCATCAACGGACACATCACCGTTGGGGATGGCGTGCAGATCGCCGCGATGAGCGGCGTCATTGCCGACGTGCCGCCGGGCGAGAAATACGGCGGCTTGCCAGCCCGTCCGCTGAAAGACTTCCTCAGGGATGTCGCGCTTCAGATGAGCCAGTCGGAAAGCCGCAAAGGAAAGGGAAAAGGGAATGGCTGAACAGGACAAGAAGAGCCTCCAGTCGGTGGACATTCTGGAGATCATGCGGCTGCTGCCGCATCGCTATCCCTTCCTGCTCGTCGACAAGATCATCGATATCGACGGTGACAATTCCGCCATTGGCATCAAGAACGTCACCATAAACGAGCCTCATTTTACTGGTCACTTCCCTGAACAGCCCATCATGCCGGGCGTGTTGCTGATTGAGGCCATGGCCCAGACGGCAGGTGCGATCTGCGCCCTGAGCCAGGGCGAGGCCGGCGACCTGGTCTACTTCATGACCATCGACAATGCCCGCTTCCGCAAGCCCGTCGTGCCGGGTGACCGCGTGGAGTTTCATGTCACCAAGCAGAAGCAGCGCGGCAATATCTGGAAGTTCCACTGTGAGGCCAAGGTTGACGGCGCTCTGGTTGCCGAGGCGGATATCGGCGCGATGCTTGCGCCCAACAAGGACAAGAAATGAGTAAGATCGCCGCCAGCGCCCGCATCCATCCGATGGCCGTTGTCGAGGACGGCGCGGTGATCGGTGAGAATGTTGTCGTTGGTCCCTTCTGCCATGTCGGTCCGAAGGTGGTGCTGCATGACGGCGTGGAACTGATCTCCAACGCGGTCGTCACCGGCCGCACCGAAATCGGCAGGGGCACCCGTATCTTCCCCTGCGCCGTTATCGGAGGCGATCCCCAGAGCATCCACCATGGCGGTGAGGAGACGAAGCTGTTCGTCGGTGACCATTGCACGATCCGCGAGGGCGTGACGATGAATACCGGCACCACGGAGGGCGGCGGTGAGACGGTCGTTGGCAACAACAACCTGTTCCTGGCCAATTCGCATGTGGCACACGATTGCCGCCTCGGGAACCACATCATCCTGTCGAACAACGTCATGCTCGCGGGCCACGTCAAGGTCGAGGACCGCGTGATTCTCGGCGGCGGCTCGGCCGTTCATCAATTCACCCGCATCGGTCGCCAGGCTTTCATCGGCGGCCTCTCTGCAGTCAGCTACGACGTCATTCCCTACGGCATGCTGAACGGCAATCCCGGCCTGCTCGGCGGTCTCAACGTCGTCGGCATGACACGCGCCGGTATCCCCCGTGCCACCATTCATCGGGTCCGCAAGGCTTTCCAGGCGATCTTTAGCGAGGAAGGTGCGATCCGCGCCAAGGCTGCGGCGATCCGCGACGAGTTTGCTGACTGCAAGGAAGTGATGGAGATCCTGGACTTCATCGCCGCCGACAGCGACCGCGCACTGTCCTCGCCGTTCCGCGGCAAGGCGTGACATGCAGATGGCCGCCGCCTCGCCGCGTGAGGGACGGCTGGCGATCATCGCCGGAGACGGAAAGCTGCCGCTTTACGTAGCGGAAGCCGCTCGCGCCGCCGGTGAAGACCCTTTTATCCTTCCGTTACGGAATGAAGCCTCCCAAGACTGGAGTGGCTTCGACAATGCCGTGATTGGCGTCGGCGACATGGCGGGTCTCGCTCGCTTGCTGAAGCAGCATGGCATCGACCGTGTGGTGCTTTCCGGCGGCGTCAGGAAGCGCCCCGGCTTCAGCGAAATCCGTGCAAATCTTCGCCATCTCCTGAAATTGCCTGCCGTCGTCCGCACGCTGCTCGCCGGCGGCGACGACGTCGTGTTGAAAATGGTGATCGAACTGATCGAGGCGCAGGGAGCGTGCGTTGTCGGCGCCCACGAGATCGCGCCCGATCTGCTGGCGACCGCCGGACCGATCGGCAAGGCTGTGCCGACCGCCGAGGACCGTCGCGATATCGCGCGCGCCGCTGAAGCCGCCGAGGCGCTCGGCCGACTCGACGTTGGGCAGGGCGCTGTTAGCGTCGGCGGACGCATCGTGGCGCTCGAGGGGGTCGAAGGCACCGATGCCATGCTTGCCCGCGTCGCGGCGCTGCGTGCGGAAGGCCGTATCTCCAGATCGCGCAAAGGTGTGCTTGTGAAACTCTGCAAGCCGCAGCAGGATATCCGGGCCGATTTGCCGACCATCGGTCGCTCGACGGTGGAGAATGCCGCGAAGGCCGGTTTGGCCGGTATCGCTGTGGAGGCCGGGCGCTCGTTGATCTTGGACCGCGAGGCGCTTACCGCAATGGCCGACGAGGCCGGGCTATTCGTCTGCGGCCTCGATCGCAGCCTGCCGGGAGACGGACTATGACGGAACGGCCGCTGAAGATCGCCGTGATCGCCGGAGAGGTGTCGGGCGACCTGCTCGGCGGCGACTTGATCGCGGCCCTGAAGCGCCAGCACCCCGGACCGGTTACGCTCGTCGGGGTAGGCGGGGAAGCTCTGCAGGCCGAAGGGCTGGCCTCTCTGTTCGATTTCTCAGAGCTTTCGGTCATGGGCTTCACCCAGGTCCTGTCGAAGCTGCCGAAATTCATCCGACTGATCGGTCAAACGGCTGATGCGATCATCGCGGAGAAACCGGATCTCCTCCTCATCATAGACAGTCCGGATTTCACCCATCGCGTCGCGAAGAAGGTCCGCAAGGTTCTGCCGGACCTGCCGGTGGTCGATTATGTCTGTCCAAGCGTCTGGGCCTGGAAGGAATATCGTGCCAAGGCCATGCTGGACTATGTCGATCTCGTGCTCGCGGTGTTGCCGTTCGAACCCGAGGCGATGCGGCGGCTCGGCGGGCCGGAAACGCAGTTCATCGGCCATCGCCTGACCGCCGATCCGGACCTGCGTCGAATCCGTGCGCTCCGTGCCGAACGTGCCTTACCGCTCGCCGGAGAGCAGCGCACACTGATGCTGCTGCCCGGTTCGCGTGGTGCCGAAATCCGAGCGTTGATGCCGGTCTTCGGTGAGGCAGCGGCAGAATTCGTTGCTCGCAACGGCCCGACACGACTGGTCCTGCCGACCGTGCCGCGGCAGGAGGCGTTGGTGCGGGAACTTGCCTCCGGGTGGGCGGTGAAGCCGGAAATCACGGTCGGCGCTGCCGCGAAATGGGACGCCTTTGCCGCCGCCGACGCGGCGATCGCCGCTTCGGGAACCGTGATCCTCGAACTCGGGCTCGCCCGCGTGCCGGTCGTGTCCTGCTACAAGACCGACTGGCTGATCAAGCTGCTCGCCGGTCGCATCAAGGCCTGGACGGGCGCGCTGCCCAACCTGATCGCCGACTATGTGATCGTGCCGGAATACATCAACGAGGTCGTTCGCCCGGCAAGCCTCGTGCGCTGGGCCGAGCGCCTGTCTTCCGACACGTTGCAGCGCCAAGCCATGCTCGAAGGTTTCGACGTCGTCTGGAACCGCATGGAGACGAAAACCGCGCCTGGAGAAGCCGGCGCGCGCCTCGTCATCGATCTTCTCCGCAAACGAAGTCACCTGCCCGGTTGAGATTCTGGCAGGCGAGGGGTCATTCTGCCGCGAGCGATCGTTCCCAGCGGGCAAACGGGTCGGGCAGGGCGCGCCAATGCTCTGGTGTGAAGCCGTCCGCTTCGACCAGACATGAATCAAGTTCGACACGAATGCCCGCTTCGTCCATGGCGCCTGCGCCAATGAAGACGATCTCCTGCCGTCGGTCTCCCCATTCCGGGTCGAGATAGGGCGCTATCGCCCGCTCGAAACCCGGATCGTCCGGCCAGTGTTGCCCCATGCGGCTCGTGCGCACTATAGCGCCGGCCTGACTGATCTCGCCGACATGGTGCGGTCGCGTCGCCAGCCAGAAAAAGCCCTTGGCGCGGATCACCCCCGGCCAGCTTTTATCGATGAAGGCCTGAAACCGTTGTGGATGGAACGGTCGCCGTGCCTTGTAGACAAACGAACGGATGCCATATTCCTCAGTCTCCGGGACATGGTCCTTGAAGCCGTGCAGCTCCTTAAACCAGAGCGGATGCCTCTCCGCTTTCTCCAGGTCGAACAGCCCGGTGTTCAGCACGTCGGTGAGCTGCACAACGCCGAAATCGGTTTCCACCAGCCGGGCATCCGGATTGAGACCGCGGATGATCGCACGCGCCGCCTCGCGCTGCTCCGCCGTCGCCATGCCGACCTTGTTCAGCACTACGACGTCGGCGAACTCGATCTGCTCGACCAGCAGGTCCACCAGCGTGCGGTTGTCGCCGTCCCCGGCCGACTGGCCGCGATCAGCGAGGAAATGGGTGGAGGAATAGTCTGCGAGCAGGTTAGCCGCGTCCACCACGGTCACCATGGTGTCGAGCCGGGCGATGTCGGAGAGGCTGCCGCCCTGTTCGTCCCGATAGTCGAAGGTGGTGGCGATCGGCAGCGGTTCGGCGATACCGGTACCCTCGATCAGCAGGTAGTCAAACCGACCCTGTTCAGCGAGAGCTCGGACTTCCCTCAGAAGATCCTCGCGCAGGGTACAGCAGATGCAGCCGTTGCTCATCTCCACTAGTTGCTCCTCGGTGCGGGAGAGATTGGCGTTGCCGCCGCGTACCAGCGCAGCATCGATATTGATCTCGCTCATGTCGTTGACGATGACCGCGAGCCGCAAGCCCTCACGATTGGCGAGCACATGGTTGAGCAGGGTGGTCTTCCCGGCGCCGAGAAAGCCGGAAAGCACAGTGGTCGGGAGACGTTTCATGACGTGGTTCCCTATGACGTTGGAGGAGGGAGGGGACGATCAGCCCCCCAGGCAATCGCGTAACGACGTGGCGATGGCGCGCATCAGCGTCGGATAGAGCTCCGGTCCTTCGGTAACAGTGCCGGCTTCCGGATCCAGCACGCCGGACTTGGCCGAAGACCCTTCGACAACGACGTTGACGAGTTTCGGCTCGAATTGCGGTTCGGCGAAAACACAGGTGGCGCCGAGTTCCTTGATCTTGGCGTGAATCTCGCTCACGCGGTCGGCACCCGGGACCACTTCGGGGCTGACGGTGATCGAGCCGACCACGCGCACGCCATAGCGGTGTTCGAAATACTGATAGGCGTCGTGGAAGACGACGAATGGCTTGTTCTTGACCGGAGCTACCGTCTCGGCGATCTCCTTGTCGAGCGTATCGAGCGAAGCGAGCAGCGTCTCGGCGTTCCTGGCATAGGTTGCGGCGTTCTCCGGATCGACTTCCTCCAGGACGTGGGCGATTTCACCCGCCAGAGCCTTGGCGTTCATCGGATCGAGCCAGAAATGCATGTCGTGGCCGCCATGTTCATCATCGTGTTCATGCACGGCTTCAGCCTCTTCATGTTCATGCTCGGTCTCCGCGTGCTCGGCATTGTGGCCGTGATCATCATTGTGACTGGCTTCCTCGCCCTCGTGGGCATGATCGTGGTCGCCGTGGTCGTGCGTCTCGAAGGCGCCGCCCTCTCGAAACGGCAGCAGTTCCAATCCCGGCGTCTCTTCCAGTTCGACCACCCGGGCATTGTCGGAAAGGGCTTCCAGCGGCTTTTCGAGGAAAGCCTCAAGCCCGTGCCCGACCCAGAACACCACCTCCGCTTCCTGCAGGCTCCGCGCATCCGAAGGGCGGAGGTTATAGGTATGCGGCGAGGCGGCGCCTTTCACGATCAGGTCCGGACTGCCCACACCTTCCATGATGGCGGCGACGAGCGAATGGATGGGCTTGATCGACGCGACCACCTTCGGCGCAGCCATGGCCGAATGCGGCAGGATGGCCAGTGCTGTGGTGGCGAAGAGGGCGAGAGCCGCAGTTTTCATGGAAAGTCTCCAATCTTCAAATGTAATGTTATTACATCCGTTGCGTTATGCTATAACGTGTGCCATAGCGTCAAGCAAGAGCAAATCGCAGGAAACTCATGTCTCGGTTAGAAGCATCCAGGAAAACGCCGCTGGTCACGCTCGAGAACGCCGGCGTTCGCCGGGACGAGCGCTGGCTTGTGCGTGGTGTCGATTTTTCGGTGAGCCCCGGCGAGATCGTTACGCTGATCGGGCCAAACGGCTCCGGCAAGTCGACCAGTGCCAAGATGGCGATTGGGGTCTTGAAGCCCGACGAGGGCAGGGTAGAACGCAGCCGGCCGTTCACCGTCGGGTACGTTCCCCAGAAGCTCGCCATCGACTGGACCATGCCGCTTACCGTTCGCCGGCTGATGACCCTGACGACAAAACTGTCGCCGGCCGAGCTCATGGCTTCGTTGGAGGCTGTGGGCATGGCCCATCTGGCTAATGCAGAAGTGCAGAATCTCTCGGGCGGCGAGTTCCAGCGCGCGCTGCTTGCGCGCGCCATCGCCCGCAAGCCCGATCTTCTGGTGCTGGATGAGCCGGTTCAGGGCGTCGATTTCGCCGGCGAGATCGCGCTCTACGATTTGATCACCTCGATCCGCAACACATCAGGCTGCGGTATCCTGCTGATCTCGCACGACCTTCACGTCGTCATGGCCGCGACCGATACCGTCATCTGCCTGAACGGACATATCTGCTGTCGCGGAACGCCTGAGGCTGTCAGCCGCAGTCCCGAATATCAGCGTCTGTTCGGCGCTGGCGCGGGCCGCACGCTTGCCGTCTACAACCACCATCACGACCATACGCATCTGCCTGACGGACGAGTGCTGCACGCCGACGGCTCCGTGACGGACCATTGCCATCCGGACGACGGCCATCACCACGACCACGACCACGGTGCTCACGAGCATCATCATAACGATCACACCGAGCATGGAGGCGCGCGCCATGCTAGATGATTTCTTCGTCCGTGCCCTGATCGCCGGAGTCGGTCTCGCGCTCACGACAGGTCCGCTCGGTTGCTTCGTCATCTGGCGACGCATGGCCTATTTCGGCGACACCATGGCTCATTCGGCGCTTCTCGGCGTTGCGTTGTCGCTGTTCTTTTCGCTGAATCTGATGGTCAGCGTTTTCGTCGTCGCTGCGATCGTCTCATTGCTGCTGCTGGTGCTGCAAAGGCGCCAGGCGCTGTCGGCTGATGCGTTGCTCGGCATCCTGAGCCATGCGACGTTGGCGATCGGCCTCGTCATGGTCGCGTTCATGAGCTGGGTGCGCATCGACCTCATAGCTTTCCTGTTCGGCGATATCCTTGCCGTCACTCCGACCGATATTGCCGTTGTCTGGATTGGCGGCGCGCTCGTTCTGGCGGCGATTGCCGTGCTCTGGCGGCCGCTGCTCGCCTCAACGGTCAATGTCGAACTCGCTGAAGCCGAAGGGCTGAAGCCGGAGCGCGCCCGGCTCTATTTCATGCTGCTGATGGCGCTCGTCATCGCCATCGCCATGAAGATCGTCGGCATCATGCTGATCACCTCACTGCTGATCATCCCGGCCGCCGCCGCCCGTCGCTTTTCCGCTTCGCCGGAAGCCATGGCGATCTATGCCTCGATCCTCGGCGCGCTGGCGGTCGTAGCCGGTCTCTTCGGCTCGCTGGAATACGACACACCGTCCGGCCCTTCGATTGTGGTCGCCGCACTACTTATCTTTTTGGTGAGTCTGCTACCGTTAGGCAGGCGTCACGCAGCTGCAGAGGCTGCACGGGAGAATTCGCGATGAACCAGGCACTCACCCGCAACCAGACCCTCGTGCTCGGTGTACTGCAGCGGGCCGACCAGCCGCTTTCCGCTTATACGATTCTCGACAAGCTACGTGACCAAGGGTTCCGCGCGCCACTGCAGGTCTATCGTGCTCTGGAGAAGCTTCTGGAAACGGGACTGGTACACCGCCTGGAGAGCATCAATTCCTTTGTCGCCTGCGCCCATCCTCAGGAGAGCTGCTGCAGCCACGGCATAGTCGCCTTCGCCATCTGCAACAACTGCGGCCATGTCGCGGAATTCCACGACCATGCCATCGACGACCGCTTGCAGAAATGGACTGCCTCGAAAAAATTCCGGGCGGAAAAGACCACGATCGAGATCCGCGGGCTTTGCGCCGACTGTGCGTAGGCGTCAGAGCGGCTTGAGTTCGCGGGCGAACCGCTTCCAGTTGCCGACATAATTCTCGGCCGAGCGCCTGAGACCGGCTATGGCCGCCTCGTCCAATGTCCGGATCACACGGGCGGGCGAGCCGACGATCAGCGAATTGTCTGGGAACTCCTTGCCCTCGGTGATGAGCGCGTTGGCTCCGATCAGGCAGTTGTTGCCGATCCTGGCGCCGTTCAGCACCGTCGCGCCCATGCCGACCAGCGTATTGTCGCCGAGCGTGCATCCGTGCACGATTGCATGATGGCCAATGGTACAGCCCTTGCCGATGGTGACTGGAAAGCCCGGGTCGACGTGGACCATCACGCCTTCCTGAATATTGCTGCCGTCGCCCACGACAATCGGCTCGTTGTCACCGCGTAACACAGCGCCGAACCAGATGCCGACATCTGCGCCGAGTTTCACCTGTCCAATAACCTGCGCGTCCGGCGCAATCCAGAACGACCCGTCGCCCGGCGTCGCAGGCTTCAGGTCTCCGAGCTGATAGAGCGGCATTCCGGTCTTCCTCTCCTGCGCCGTGCGGCAGCCTTACTTCGTCCGCAGGATGACCGGGAAGTGGCCGTCATGCGAGGCGATGTGCAGGTGAATGCTGGCGACCGGCTGCGACTGCCGCCAGGCGCGGGCGCCGTGGCTGAGCAGCAGTGCGATCAGATCCTTGCTCCTGCTCTTGCGCTTGCCGAAGTCGGCAAGCCTGAGAGCGGCTTCGTGAAGAGGATGCAGGGTAAAACGCTGGTTTTCGCTCTTTGCCCGGAGACTACTTGCCAGATCGTAGACATTCTCGTTCGTTGCCATGTTCATCCCTCGTACGCAGTACAAAATCGAGGTGTCGCTAAGCCTTTACTGCAGGGCAGCCCAGCAACCGATTCCCTTTTTCTTCAGAGAGTTGCATGCATTCACGGCGGCCTTCTGGTCGTTAAAACCTCCGAAGCGGGCGCGATAGAGCTGTTCGGAGCCCTTGTTATAGGCAACCGTGAAGGGGGTGGCGGAACGCAATACCTTTCCGCCTTTATCCTGCGCGGTACGCAGGAGTTCCATGGCCATATCGCGGTTCGGCGACGTGCCAACCTGTACAATCCAGCCGGAAACCGGAGCGGAATCCTGCTTGGTCGACGCTGTAATCGTCTGGTCCACATCCTCCGGAGCGGTGGCTGCAGCAACCCGCGCAGCTGTCGGTGCGCTGAGGGTTTCCGCCTGTTGGGGCATGTAGGCTGGAGCCGGTGCGGGAACGGGAACCTTCGCGGTTTCCGGCTGCTTCGGCTCTGCAACCGGAGCCGCAGCTGTGATGCGGGCGAGGGCAGTTTGCGCCTCGTTGACCACCGGCGCTGCATAGGCAACGGCTACCGGAGACTCTTCGTAACGGGCGACCGGGATCGGTCCGTTGACCGGTAGGTCATCATCGTCAACGGTGATCGTTGGGGCTTCCTCGGATGGGGGAATAGTGTTACCACGCGCGATCTGCAGGCTTTGGCCCGAGCGGCTGGCCTTCGGCAGGTACTGCGCGATTAACTTCTTCATCTGCGCATCACGGTTTGCTCCGGACGTACCACCCATGACGACACCGACCACCGAACGGCCGTCGAGCTGCGCTGAGGTCACGAGGTTGAAACCGGCCGCGCGAGTATATCCGGTCTTGATGCCGTCAACGCCCTTGACCGCGCCGAGAAGACGATTGTGATTGCCGATGACCTGCTTGCCGTACTGGAAGCTGCGCGTGGAGAAGTAGCCGTAATACTGCGGAAAATGCTGGCGAAGTGCAATTCCGAGACGAGCCTGGTCTCGCGCCGTTGTCATCTGCGCGGTATTCGGCAGGCCGTGAGCGTTACGATAGGTCGTACGGCTCATGCCGAGGCTGCGCGCCTTGGCGGTCATCATCTGTGCGAAGCGCGCTTCGGAGCCGCCGAGGAACTCTCCCAGGGCAGTGGCGATGTCGTTCGCCGAACGGGTGACAAGGGCCTTGATGCCCTGCTCAACGGTGACCGAACCGCCAGCGGGCACGCCGAGCTTGGATGGCGGCTCGGCGGCGGCGTTCTTCGAAATCGGAACCTTGGTGTCTAGCCGGATGCGACCGCTCTCAAGGGCTTCGAACACGAGGTAGAGTGTCATCATCTTGGTGAGCGAAGCCGGGTAGCGCAAAGAATCGGCGTCGCTCTCATAAAGGGTCTTGCCGGTGTTGGCATCGATGACGATCCCGGCATACTTTGCCGCAGACGCTGTCGCGGCGCCGAGCCCGATGGTGAAGGCCATTGCCATGACGAATGTGGGTAATCCGTGTCTCTTCAGCTTCGAGATCGCCTGGGTAAAGCCATTCATTCTTGTTCTTGTCACCGCTGAACTCATCACTTGCTCTGCCTGAATACGGATCCCCCTCCGATCGTTGTTGAGGATAAGGACTTAGCCTTACCAAGTGGTTTATGATGAACGGAAAGTTGCCGGGGACGCTCGGATTTAGTTCGAATTTGCAACGTCCGGACCAGCCTCCGTAAGCCGGCTCTCGAAATAGGAGCGCACTGCCATGTCTATCCTGTCCCAGTCCTCGAGCAGGGTGCTGGAGAAGCGGTAGAGGACAGTGAGGTCGCGGCCGATGTGGATGTCGCGCTGGCAATCGCCGCTGCTCGGCGGGCTTTCCGGTTGCGGCAGGAGGCAGCGCACCGCGTAGTCGGGTCGCCCGAGGCGCGGGGCGGTATACATCACCTCGTTCGCATAGCCGCTGTCGCGGCGCAGGTGATGCAGCGTCAGCCCGTGAGGCCCGGTTTCGGGGGCGCCTTCGAAAAGATGGGAGTAGATCGGCTCCAGCCGACCCGACATGTCGCGCGACATGATGCTCTGTGAGAGCTGCACGAAGATCAGCGTATCGGCGAGCCCGATGTCGTCAAAGCGCCGACGGTATTCCTTGTGGTAGCCGGTCATCTCCGGCCAGAGGAAATAGAGATCGACGCGTTCCGCGATGCCGGGTTTACGCTGGTCGGCAAAGCGGATGATGTTGGCGCTGAGGCGCACGTTATCCTGGCCGATGCGAACGGTCAGGACATTGCCGCTGTCAGAGTGGCCGGCGAGCAGCATCCGTTCGCCGAAGAGATGGCCGGCAAGACTGATGACACCGGAGAGTATTGCGAGCGTGAAAACGACGGCCGCAAGCTTGATCATGAAGCCGTTGGTGATGAGGGGAGCTTCTTCCGCCTGTGTCGCCGTTCTTGCCATGCGCTTCAGTCCCGGTGCGTCGCCACGGTCACGGGGCGGCGAGTCGCTACGGTTGAAGCTCGGTTATTCTGGTTAATGAAGCTCTAATGTCGGCGATCGCGCAAGAGAAAGGCCGGTTCCGCAGATGTATGCGGAACCGGCCTTGGTGCCGGTCGGGACGGGTGTGCGGGGGGGGGGGGCGGACCGGGACCAAGCTCTGGGATTCGATGTCCTGTAGCGCCGGCTCAGTTCGTGCCGACGCTGCTCACTGCGGTCGCGCGACCGTCCTGCAGCTTCACCCAGCGGCCTGCATGGGTAGACGACTGCCGCTTGAGATAGGTGTATTCGGTGTCCGACCACAGCAGCACCTTGTTGCGCATGTTGTCGAGAATGAAGTCGCCGTGGTCGGTCCTGACCGTCAGCACCGCATGGCCTTCGCCGTTCGGCTGAAGTACGACGGTGATCAGCAGGTCCGAAGCAGAGAAGCCGGCATCCATTAGCAGCTTGCGCTTCAGAAGGACGAAATCCTCACAGTCTCCGACGGTGCGCGGATAGGTCCAGACTTCCTCGACGCCATAGATCTCCTGATCCGTCAGTGGCTGGATCGACGAATTGACGTTGTAATTGACCTCAAGAAGCGTCTTCCATGCTTTTTCCGTAAGCTGCATTGGGCCGGTGTCGCCGGAAGCTGCCGCTTGACATTCCGCGCCATGGCTCTTGCAGAATTCGTAATGGCCGATCGGCGGGTTTGCCTTGCCGACGATGTGCATGTTGGCCGTCGCCGCGGCGGCTTGAGAGGTCAGTGCTCCCAGTGCGAAGGCTGCGATCAGGCTCAGTCCAAGGGTCCTGTTTGTTGTCATTGTTTGTCTCCCCGTTATGGGAGGATAATGACACGAACGTTTTGAACTATCGCAAAACTCAAAAGTAATATAAAGTATTTATTGGAATAAAACTGAAATAAACTTTGCGGAAAACAATATTAAATTCTGTGCTTTGTTTGATGTTTATTCGAATAAAAAACGACTAAAACTTTAGCGGTCGCGCTTGCGGGAATGTTGTCGTCGGCGCATCTTCCATTTGTTTTTGCTGGATTTTTCGCGTTTCATCTGGTGGGGGAGCGCCCGTGCAAGGTCGGAGCGATGATGCGTTCGTCCGACCTTTCCCACCGGCCGGAGAAAGAATGTGCCGCCCCGATGGTTTTTGACGCGGCATTATTGTTCGGTCACCGTCTTCCGGCGCCGACAAAACTTTTTTGAGAGGGAAAGCTGATGGGAGGGCGGTTTAGAGGAATTCCGTTAGGGCTTCACGCGATTGAAGTGTGAGGAATTCGATCGCCACACCTTCGAGAAAATGGCGCACGATGCGGCCGCGCATATTTCCGAGGCGGACCTCTGTGCCGATTGGCGGGCGGATGTCGATATCGATCGCCGCGCCCGACAGAGAAAGGTCCATAAGGCGGCAGGGATAGCGCCGACCGTCGTCGAGGATAAGTTCGGTCAGGGTGTTGCGCGGCGTCAGGCGGTCGTGACGGCGGTCTTCCGGCAGGCCGAGCTCGTGCTTGTTGGCGATCCAGGTAAGCTGCGCCGCGAGCTTTTCGCGCTTGCGGCCGGTTGCCACGATCGACATGACGAAACCGTCGTCCGTCAACTTGATCACGCTCCCTTCCAGCCGACCGATGTGATCGATATAGGCGATCACCCGTTCACCGGGTTTGGGTCGACCTTGGCAGGCGAAGCGCACGTCACCTGGGGACATATTGATGACGGAGCAGACGTATTCCTCGTAGTTTGCAAGCATGAGCCGGCCCTGGAGATTCACGCTCACACGCTGGAACGACCTCTGGTCGACCGGGTGAGCGGAAGACTGGCTGCCCATCTGTGGCCTGAAGGAATACATTCTTTTCTCTCGGCTGTTCTTGGCGGAGATTACGCGGGAGCGGTTAACAGAAGGTTGGTTGGTCTGTCCTGCGGCTCCTATATTAAGGTTAAGCCTTTGTTGTGCTTGCCCTCACCGCGGGAGGATGCAAGAAGGCCTTCAACGACGTCTCCTCGGAGTGTCGATCAGCACAGACTACGGGCTGGGGAAACCCGCGGGGGGGCCGATCAAGCCGTTCGGCCTCGCCGGACGGCTTTTTTTTGTGTCTTGCCTCCTGTATGCAATTCGCGAACAACGAGGTGAGCCATGACCAACGATCCCCGAGACGAGAGCGACACCGAGGGCCGGGGTGGTTCTGGCGAACCGGTTTTCAATATGCCGACGGGTATCCTCGCTTCTCTGGTGTTGATGGTCGGTATCTATATCCTGCAGGCCTATCTGCTTTCGCCGGTGGCCGAGCAGAGCTTCGTGATCACCTTCGCGTTTTCTCCGATTCGCTATCTGTATCCGCTGTCCGAACAGGGGTGGGAGTGGCTCTGGACGCCTGTCACCTATTCGCTGCTGCACGGCAGCGTCGAACACATCGCCTTTAACAGTCTCTGGCTCGCCGCCTTCGGTACACCCGTCTTCCGTCGTATCGGCGCAACGCGTTTCGTACTCTTGTGGATACTCTCGGCAGCTGCGGGTGCCGGGCTTCATGCCGTAATCAACTGGGGGCAGCCAACCTTGCTGATCGGAGCCTCCGCCGTGGTTTCGGCTCTCATGGGATCGGCCTGCCGCTTCGCCTTCGGCCCCGGCTCGCGTTTGCGTTTCGGTCATCTGCGCCCCCGTCTCGGCGTGATCGAGGCGCTCGGCGATCCGACGGTCCGGGTGTTCGCTGGTGTCTGGTTTCTGGGCAATGTGCTGATCGCCGTTGGCCTTCCGCTGCTTGGAGATGTCTCTGGATCGATCGCCTGGGACGCGCATATCGGCGGATTTCTCTTCGGATTCCTGCTGTTCGGTCTCTTCGATCCGCAACGCTGACACTGGATCTCCAACGCAGGCCGCCCTGGCTTATTGCATTGGATGCTAAATCAAGGCACCCTTCGGGAGTGCGGTTTTCCGCTGGAGGGGAGTGGACACCGCCGGGACGCAATGATTGCGAAGGAGGATGATCCAATGTCGGTACTGGTGAAGACCATTCTTGAGCAGAAAGGGCGGGATGTCGTCACGGTTGCTCCGAATGCCACCCTTGCGGAAGCCGCGCGCATCCTGGAGCAGAACCGGATCGGCGCCGTGGTGGTTGTCGGCATGGAAAGCCGGATCGTTGGCATATTCACCGAGCGCGACCTTGTGACGGCGATCGGCCGGCGAGGCCCGGAATGCTTGAACGAGCCCGTCTCGTCCGCGATGACCACGAACGTCTTCCGCTGCGGCGAGGAGGCGACGGTCAACGAGTTGATGGAAATGATGACCGCCCGCCGCTTCCGCCACGTTCCCGTGGAGAGCAACGGCCGGCTTGCCGGTATCATCTCGATCGGCGACGTGGTGAAGAACCGTATCCGCGAGATCGAACTCGAGGCCGAGCAGATCAAGGCCTATATCGCCGGCTGATCTCTGGCTCTAATCTGACGGAGCGTCGTGCGTGGCGCTCCAATCCGGTCAGCGCGTCACGGCTTCCTGCATGCGCTTGATTTCACTGATGCGCGATTTGGCTTCCTCGTAACCCCGCTCGATCGCCTCGCCGGCGCGATGGAATTCGGAAAGTCCGATGTCGCTGACGCGCGGATGCAGTGCCAGGTCAGGGGGGTCGCCGGCAAGGCGTGCACGGGAAATGCGGTCCTGGATGATGTTGAAGGCCTGGACCATCACGCTGGTTACTCCGAGTCGGCTATGGCCGCGCCGGAATTCCGCATCCTCGCCCAGTTCCTGCGCCTTATGCTTCACAACGGCGGAGCGGCCGAAGAGGTCGTAGTTCAGATTGACGGCCATCACGAGTTGCTGTTCGTAGGACCGGCAGACGGAGACCGGCACCGGGTTGACGAGCGCTCCGTCGACCAGCGTGCGCCCGTTGCACTTGATGGGTTCGAAAATGCCGGGCAGCGCATAGGAGGCGCGGATCGCGGTGATCAGGTTGCCGCCGTCTATCCAGACCTCGTGACCGCTGTTCAGCTCGGTTGCCACCGCCACGAAAGGCAGGGACAGGTCTTCGATGGAAATCCCTTCGAGATGTTCCTGCATGCGCTTGGTGAGCCGCATGCCTCCCAGCAGGCCGCCGCCGCCGATCGTCAGGTCCAGCAGGGAAGCGATGCGCCGCATCGTCAGTGACCGGGCGAAGGTTTCCAGTTCGTCCAGCTTGCCGGCGAGATAACAGCCGCCGACCAGTGCACCGATTGAGGTTCCGGCCACCATGCTGACTTCAATCCCGGCTTCGTCCAGTGCCTTCAATACGCCGATATGGGCCCAGCCGCGCGCCGCGCCACCTCCCAGCGCCAGCGCGATCTTGGCTTTCGGCGGTGGTGCGGGCGGCGTTTGCGCGGAATCGGAGGGGCCGCCGTTCTTCGGCTTGTCGGCGGTTGCCGCTGCGTGACGCGTCAAACTGAAGTTCAGCATCTCCATACCCCTACGGCTGAACGGACCCGGGACGATATTAGCGCATTCGATGCTTACGAATTCGTTATTTAAGTCCGGAGCTGATCGGAGGGCAGGCGGATGGCTATTTTTTGTCCGAGCCGCCGTAGACGTCAGCCGGATCGAAATGCCGATGGTCGTCGACGATGGTGAGCCGTGCTGTGTCGCCGTCGACCTTGGCCGTCCGGTAGAAGCAGGAGCGCCGGCCGGTATGGCAGGTGGCATCGTGGCCGGCGACCGTGACTTTCAACCAGACGGCGTCCTGATCGCAATCGACCCGGACCTCCTGAACGGCCTGCAGGTTGCCGGAGCTTTCGCCTTTCTTCCATATCTTGCCGCGCGAACGGCTGTAGTAGTGGGCAACACCGGTCCTCAGCGTAAGTGACAGGGCTTCCGCGTTCATGTGCGCGACCATCAGAAGTTCACCGTCGCGCGCGTCGGTGACCACAGCCGTCACCAGACCGTTCGCGTCGAACTTCGGAGTGAAGGCGCCGGCGGCCTCAAGCGTCGCATGATCGGACGGCGGAACGCCGAATTCGATCGTCATCGGGATTGTCCTATCGCGGGAGGCGGGCGCTCAGCGCCCACGGATCATCGACATGAAGCGCGCCTGTTCGCCGGCATTGCCCTTGAACTGACCGGTGAAGGTCGTGGTGAGTGTTAGCGAACCGGATTTCTGTACGCCGCGCATGGCCATGCACATGTGCTCCGCCTCGACCATCACGGCGACGCCGCGCGGCTGCAACGCTTCGTCGATTGCGGTGGCGATCTGAGCCGTCATTGCTTCCTGTGTCTGCAGGCGGCGGGCATAGACGTCGACCACGCGGGCGATCTTGGACAGACCCAGCACACGGCCTTTCGGCAGATAGGCGACGTGCGTCTTGCCGATGATCGGCACCATGTGGTGTTCGCAATGAGAGAAGAACGGGATATCCTTGACCAGCACGATGTCGTCGTAGCCGGCGACCTCCTCGAAGGTGCGACCGAGAATCTCATGAATGTCGGCATCGTAGCCCGCGAACAATTCGCGGTAGGCATTGGCCACTCGTTTTGGTGTGTCGATCAGGCCTTCGCGGCTCGGATCGTCACCAGCCCAGCGAAGCAGCACGCGAACGGCCTCCTCGGCCTCCTCGCGCGAAGGCTTGCCGGCCTCCGGCGCCAGTTTCTTCACGATTGCGTCCATGATTTTGTCGTCTCCCGGTCCGCTTCCGGACCGTTTTTTAGCACAAGCTGCCTGTAATTGGGCGAAACGACCCTTAATGACAAGGGGTCGGATGCTCTTTGTGGCCGGCGTGATGAAAAATCCTTGTTTTCCGCGTGCCACCACCCGACATTATATATATTAAAGCACGCGGAGAGAAAAATCGGCGCTTTTGCAACGCAGTGTTCGCAATCTGCGCCATTTTCACGCCGATTGGCCGCGGGCCGGAGCGGATCATGGATGACGTTTACAACAGCAAGATTCTCGAGTTCGCCGGCAATATCGAACGGATTGGAGCGCTTGCCGATCCCGACGCGGTTGCCGACAAGCATTCCAAGCTCTGCGGTTCCCGGGTCCGTGTCTATCTGAAGATGGACGGCGACACCGTCACGGATTTCTCCCACGAGGTAAAAGCCTGTGCGCTGGGGCAGGCTTCGTCCTCCATCATGGCCCGCCACGTGATCGGCGCTACGGCTGCCGAACTCCGGCAGGCGAGGGAGGACATGTTCGCCATGCTGAAGGAAGGCGGCGAGGGGCCGGAAGGACGCTTTGAGGACATGCGCTACCTGAAGCCCGTCAAGGACTACAAAGCGCGACACGCCTCCACCATGCTCACCTTCGAGGCCGTGGTCGACTGTGTCGACCAGATCGCAGCGAAGACGGCGGCGGTCGCCGAGGCGTTGTGATCGCGTTGTTTCCCGCCATACCGTTTCCAAAGAGGACGCCTGAATGTGCGCCCCAAATCAGCATCCGCATACCCCGGGTCCTAAGGGCCGCAACTATGTCGGCCCCTACCGCAAGACCCCGGATCGCCTTCTTGGCATGGGGTTCATCCGCCTCTACCAGCTGACGCTCTCCAGCCTGATTGGCAGTTCCTGCCGCCACACACCGACCTGTTCCGAATACGGCTACGAGGCGATCGCCCGCCACGGGCTCTGGGCTGGTGGCTGGCTGACGCTCTTCCGCGTCGGCCGTTGCGGCCCCGGCGGTACCTGGGGCTACGACCCCGTGCCGGAAGTACTCGATACGGATTATCGATGGTGGGTGCCGTGGCGCTACTGGCGGGCCGGCCGCAAGACATCGCGACCGGAGGGTTGAGTTTCGATCCCGCGAGGGATTCACGGCGTTTCCCGATGCGATCGCCGTGTTCGATGAAACCGGTCGTATGGTGAGGGACGATGTCGACGACCGGTAAGCCTCTCTTCTTTACTCAACCACGTTTTCGGATTATCACGCGCCCGTCATCCGCCGGCCCTGCCGGCCATTTCACCACCCGCATTCGTTGGCGGGACTGGATAGGAGAACAACATGTCCGTTTCCCTCACATTTCCCGATGGTTCCGTGCGCAGCTTCGAGGCCGGCACAACGGGTTTCGCCGTCGCCGAGTCGATTTCCAAGTCGCTCGCCAAGAAGGCCGTGGCCGTTGCACTCGACGGGACTTTGCGCGATCTCTCAGACCCCGTCACCGACGGTAAGATCGAAATCGTCACCCGCACCGACCCGCGTGCACTCGAACTGATCCGCCACGATGCCGCCCACGTGATGGCGGAAGCCGTGCAGGATCTCTGGCCCGGTACCCAGGTCACCATCGGCCCGGTGATCGAGAACGGATTCTACTACGATTTCAAGCGCGTCCACCCGGATACCCGGGAGGACTGGCCCTTCACGCCTGACGATCTGCCGAAGATCGAAAAGCGCATGAAGGAAATCATCCAGAAGAACGCGCCATTCACCAAGGAAATCTGGTCGCGCGAGAAGGCCAAGGACGTCTTTGCCGACAAGGGCGAGGCCTACAAGGTCGAGCTGGTCGACGCGATCCCCGAAGATCAGGATGTAAAGATCTACAAGCAGGGCGACTGGTTCGACCTCTGCCGCGGCCCGCATATGGCCTCGACCGGCCAGATCGGCACGGCCTTCAAGCTGATGAAGGTCGCCGGCGCCTACTGGCGTGGCGATTCGACCAAGCCCATGCTGACGCGCATCTACGGCACGGCCTGGGCGACACAGGAAGAGCTCGACCAATATCTCCATGTCCTTGAGGAGGCCGAAAAGCGCGATCACCGCAAGCTCGGCCGCGAGATGGATCTCTTCCATTTCCAGGAGGAAGGTCCGGGCGTGGTGTTCTGGCACGGCAAGGGCTGGCGCATGTTCCAGACGCTGACGGCCTATATGCGCCGTCGGCTCGCCGGCACCTATGACGAGGTCAACGCCCCGCAGGTGCTCGACAAGTCGCTGTGGGAGACGTCCGGTCACTGGGGCTGGTACCAGGAGAACATGTTCGCCGTGAAATCGGCCCATGCCTTCACGCATCCGGACGACGAAGAGGCAGACCAGCGCGTCTTCGCGCTGAAGCCGATGAACTGCCCCGGTCACGTGCAGATCTTCAAGCATGGCCTGAAATCCTATCGCGACATGCCGATCCGGCTCGCGGAGTTCGGCACTGTGCACCGCTACGAGGCATCCGGGGCGCTGCACGGGCTAATGCGCGTGCGTGGCTTCACCCAGGACGATGCTCACGTCTTCTGCACGGAAGAGCAGATGGCGGCTGAATGCCTGCGCATCAACGATCTGATTCTCTCGGTCTACGAGGACTTCGGTTTTTCCGAGGTGGTGGTGAAGCTCTCCACCCGTCCGGACAAACGTGTCGGCTCCGATGATTTGTGGGACCGTGCCGAAGCCGTGATGATGGATGTGTTGAAGACGATCGAGCAGCAGTCCGGCGGGCGCATCAAAACCGGTATCCTGCCGGGCGAGGGCGCCTTCTACGGTCCGAAGTTCGAATACACGCTGAAGGATGCGATCGGCCGTGAATGGCAGTGCGGCACGACGCAGGTCGACTTCAACCTGCCGGAACGCTTCGGCGCCTTCTACATCGACCAGAACTCGGAGAAGAAGCAGCCGGTGATGATCCACCGCGCCATCTGCGGCTCGATGGAGCGTTTCCTCGGCATTCTGATCGAAAACTTCGCCGGCCATATGCCGCTCTGGTTTGCCCCGGTGCAGGTCGTGGTCGCCACCATCACCTCCGATGCTGACGAATACGGGCGCGAGGTTGCAGAGACGCTGCGCGAGGCCGGCATGCACGTCGAGACCGACTTCCGCAACGAGAAGATCAACTACAAGATCCGCGAGCACTCCGTGACCAAGGTTCCGGTGATCATCGTCTGCGGCAAGAAGGAGGCCGAGGAGCGCTCGGTCAATATCCGCCGGCTCGGTTCGCAGAACCAGACCTCGATGTCGCTGGTCGAGGCTGTGGCCCTTCTGGCCGGCGAGGCGACGCCGCCCGATATCCGCCGCAAACTGGCGTCGAAATCGGATATCGCTTGACGATCCTGCGGCGGGGTTTCAAAACCCCGCCGTTCTCTTGTCACGGCGCTGTTACGTGACGCGGGCATTGTCGCATGCATTACCCGGGAGATCCCATTGCGGTTCAGGGAATTGTCTTACGCCAACGAGCGTGATCCGCGCCTGAAGCGCTGGCTCATTCGCTCAATCGAGGGCCTGTCGGGGCGCGATCGTTTCGCCCGGCTCTACGATATCTGGCGCACCGACATCGTCGGCAAGAGCGACCGGGTCTTTGGCAAGATGCTGGATCTGATCGACGTTCGCCTGAATGTCCAGGGGCAGTGGCCGCCGGAGTATCTGCCGGAAGGGCCGATCGTCATAATCGCCAACCATCCGTTCGGCATTGGCGACGGCATCGCCGTGCTCGCCATGGCCGAACAGCTCGGCCGGCCGTTCCAGGTGCTGATCAACAACGAGTTGCTGAAGGTGCCGGAAATGGCGCCCTATTCGCTACCGGTCTCCTTTGAGGAGACCAAGGAAGCCCTGGCGATCAACATGCAGACCCGCCACGAGGCAGTGCGGCTGCTGAAGGAGGGTGTCACCATAGTCATCTTCCCGGCCGGCGGGGTTGCGACCGCGAGAAAGGGGTTCGGCCGCGCCGAGGACCTGCCATGGAAGATGTTCCCGGCCAAGCTGATCCAGGCTGCGAAGGCGAATGTCATTCCCGTCTATTTCCAGGGCCAGAACGGCCGGCTCTTCCATATCGCCAGCAAGCTGTCCCTGACGCTACGTATCTCGCTGCTGATCCGCGAATTCCGTCGTCTCGCCGGCAGCACCATTACTGCCCGCGCCGGGAGCGTCATAAGCTGGAGCGAACTATCGCTGATCGCGGATCGCAAGGACTTGCTGGCAACGCTGTTTCAGGCCGTCTTCTCGATGGCTCCGCGGCAGAAGTCGCGCCTGTCGAAGAAGGCCGGTTGATCCGGCCACTCGCGTTCAGTTGGCGAGCATGACCTCGACGTCCCTGTTGACGCCGGCTGCCACTGAAAAGTCCTGCTGATAGATCTTGTCCTTGTTGCGGGCGATGGCGGTGTAGTCACCCTCGGCGAGAACGAGGGTTGGAAACGCGCTGACGCTTTCCCCGACGATGTCGCCGCCGGCCGTCACGATCGACCAGGCCGTATCGGCGATCGCTTCGCCGCCCGCTTCCGAAACCAGCTTGAAATTGATCTGCGCTGCCCGGTGCTGGATCGTCGCTTCGGTCATCTTGCCGGCTTCCACCTTGATGTCGGCGCGCACCACCGCGTTGACGGACCCGTATTCGGAAACGATGTGGTAGGTGTCGGAGCTCAGCCGTACCACCGTGTTCGGCTTGACGTCGGACATCACCAGCCGACGCTCGCCATCGGTCCGTACTTCCGAAGAATAGATGTTGAAACGCAATTGCTGCGGCGGGATGCGGGTGTCCGAGCCGGAGATCGCGTTGAGCACGAGGCCGCCCGCGTCGAGCACCATGACCTGTGGCTCCACCGTACCATCTTCCGGAATCGACAGTTTCTTCGTGGCACCGGCTCGGCCGAACGAGACGTTGACGAAATAATCGCCGGGCATGAGCTGGAAGTTGGCCGACCCGCCTTCGGCGCTGGCGAGCAGCGGCAGCTTGCCATCTTCGCCCGGGAAGGGGCTGAACACCCGCCACGACAGACCCTGTTCGACGGGCTCGCCGTCCTGCGTGAGCCTCGCCTCAAGGCTGACTGTCTTCGCCGGACTGCCCATAAGGGCGTCCGGAAGCGACGGCGAGAACGCCTTCAGCTTCGGCATCTTCACTGTTCCGTCGAGCTGCTTGAACGTGCTGAACGCGTCCTGAGCCAGGCTGGGGCCGGCGGACGGGAGCGCAATGGCGAGCGAAAGAAACAGGCAGGCGAGCGGGCGAAACCCTGGCATGCGTCGTTGACCGGTTGACTTCTTGGACTTTCGCAGCAAGTTCAATCGCAACCCCATGGCAATTTCAAGTCCATTCCACCACCGCCAGCTTTGGAAGCCTTATGAACACCCAAAATAGTGCAACCTTGATCGAATATCTGAAGACCCGCCGTTCGGTTCCCGCCTTTCAGATGTGCGAGCCGGGGCCGAATCGTGCCGAGTTGGAGGACATCCTGCGCCTTGCTGTCCGCGTACCGGATCACGGCAAGCTCGCGCCATGGCGCTTCATCGTCTACCGCGGCGAGCGGCGGGTGGAAATCGGTGAGGCGCTGCTGAAGATGGCACTGGAAAAGAATCCGGACCTCAACGAGGAGATGATCAATGTGGAGCGCACCCGATTCACCCGCGCGCCGGTTGTCATCGCCGTGGTGAGCCGCGCTGCCCCGCACGTCAAGATACCGGAATGGGAGCAACTCATGTCAGCCGGTGCCGTTTGCCTCAATCTGTTGATGGCCGCCAACGCCCACGGTTATGTCTCAAACTGGCTGACCGAATGGTTCGCCTATGATCAGCGTGCTTGGCCACTGCTCGGCATTGAGCAGAACGAGAAGGTCGCTGGCTTCATCCATATCGGCTCTACCACATTCCCGGTCACGGAGCGGCCCCGTCCGGAACTTGCCGATGTCGTCACCTGGGTTGGTGAGGCGAACTGATGTTCTACGACACCTCGACCAATCGGCACGGACTGGCGCACGATCCGTTCAAGGCGATCGTAGCGCCGCGACCGATCGGCTGGATCGGCACGAAGGGCAGGGACGGTTCGCTCAACCTCTCTCCCTATTCCTTCTTCAATGCGATCGGCGACAGGCCGAAGCTGGTGATGTTCTCCTCCTCCGGCGCGAAGGACAGTGCCCGCAACGCCGAGGAGACGGGCGTCTTCACCTGCAGTTTCGTCAGCCGTGACCTCGTCGAGGCGGCGAACGCCTCGTCGGTCGCGGTTCCCCACGGCGTGAATGAATTCGAGATCGCCGGACTGACGTCGGTGTTTGGCCGATTGGTCGATGCACCCTATGTCGGCGAGGCGCCGGCCGCGCTGGAATGCCGGGTCACCGATATCGTCCGTCCGAAAACGGTTGATGGCGAGCCGACTGAGAACATCATGGTGATCGGTCAGGTAATGGGCATCCACATCGATGAGCGGATCATCCGTGACGGTCTGCTCGATATGTCGCTCGCCCGTCCCGTAGTGCGTATGGGCTATCTGGACTACGCCGAGGCGAGTGAAGTTTTTTCCATGCCTCGTCCGAAGGCTCCCTGAACCTGCTCAGCCGTCGTCACGGAAAACAGTTTCGATCGTATCGAGCAGTTCGGGCTGGTCCGTCGCCACACCTTGGAAGCCCTCCGCCTGCAGAAGCCGGCACCGATCGGGGCACTCCGCTTCGCTGATTGCTGAGGGCAATATCTCGAACGCGGCGATGTCGGCCGCCTTGGCACCAAGCAGTGCCCACGCTCGCGCCGTGGTGGCAACGGTTGCATCGGACCTGGCTCCGAGGTTTTCCGCCAGTGCCTGCGGGTTGAAGAAGAGCGCCGAGAGGCGAGGTGTCTTGCCGGCCAAACTCGCGGCCTGCAGCACTCCCTGCGCCACGTCGCCGATTTCCGCTACGATGGACACCGTTCCAATTTCTATGCCTGCGATTGCCTCCTCCACTGCGATCAGCGAATGAAGATGCTGCAGATCCGCGCCGGAGCGAATGCCGGGCAGGACGATGCCGAGCACGCCGGCCGTTACGGCAGTGGTGATATCCTCGGTGACGTGCTCGCCGAGCGTGAGTGGCTGCATTCTCGCGAGAACGGGGCCGCCGCCCGACTTCCGCCAGCGGGCGGCAATACTCGTCGCCTCGTGCCTACGGCCGCCTAGATTGTGGAGGTCGATCACCAGTCCTTGATCGGCCGTCAAGTTGGACGGCAGGTCTTCGGCCGGACGGAGCGCGGAGAACCGCAGCCAGGCACGCACGGCACGGTCACGGAAGGTTTCGGTCGGTGCGCGCACGGCGGCCTCGTGTGGTTAACGGACATGGTGAACCAATCTTAAACGTTTGGGCGCTAACCTGCATCCATGATCTTCGAAAAACGAAGAGATCATAACGGGTTGGGGTTGAGGGCGTGATAGTAGAGGCATTTCTGCGTTGGGCCGAAACGGCCAGGGCGAGTGATAGGGTTCGTGCGGCAAGCGCACTTGGTCGCGCCTTCGTCAAATCGGACATGGCGCCCGACGAACGGAGTGCCGCCCGCATCGCCATGACCTGGCTTCTTGATGATCCGTCGCCGCAAGTGCGCCTGGCGTTGTCCGAAGCGCTGGCCGAATCCGACGATGTGCCGAAGGTGGTCGTCGTCTCACTCGCCGAGGACCAGGTCGACATTGCCGCTCCCATGATCCTTCACTCGCCCTTGCTCGATGAGGCTGATCTCGTCGACCTCGTAGGCCGGGGGGCGGCCCATACGCATGCTCTGGTCGCTGCGCGCCGGCCGCTCGGTTGCGGCGCCGTTGCTGCGCTGGCCGAGGTCGGTGGGCCTGGCGCTCTGGCGCTGCTTCTCGAAAACGATGCCGCGCGCTTTACCCGTCTGTCGCTACGCCGCATCGCCGAACGCCATGGCGACGACACCGCCGTGCGGGGGCGCCTGCTTGACCGGGAAGATCTGCCCGCCGACGTCAGGCACATCCTCATGCAACATGTGGCGAGCGCGCTCTGCAGCCTTCCGCTCGTAGAGGCCGCCATCGGCACCGATCGCGTCGAGCGAATCGCCGGTGAGGCGCAGGCTTCTGCCGCCATCACGCTCGCGGGCTCCGCGCGGGCGGAGGAGTGCCACATGCTGGTCGACCAGTTGCGCCGCTCCGGCAGACTGACGCCCGCCTTCCTGATGCAGGCGCTATGTTCTGGTCATACGGACTTCTTCGCAGCCGCGATGAACACCCTGACGGGGCTTGAGGAACGACGTGTGCGCGCGATCCTCGCGACCGGCCGCTTCCACGCGGTCCGCGCCCTCCTCGAATCGGCAGGGCTCGGACGGGCGATCAGCATGGTCTTCGTCGAAGCTGTTCTGCTTTGGCGCGAGGCTGAGCAAGCCGCGCCGATGATCGCTGTCGGCGATGTTCTGCAGCGCCTGCTTGATCGCGCCCGCAAGATCGGGCCTCTCTCCGATCAGGCGCTTGAACTGCTCGAAATCGTCGCCAAGCTGCATCGCCAGGAACAGCGTCGGCGCGCACGGGAATATGCCGCCGGACTGGCGCTCGCCGCCGCCTGACCTTACTGACCGATCTTGCGCGCCACCCAGGAGTAGCTGTCGGAGATAACGTGCAGCGGCGCCTCGAACGCCATCTTCACCTTTTCCTTGCCGGGAAGCGCCAGCCGCACCGTGTCGAGCGCCCGGGCCGCCAGCCCCTTTCGGTCGTCGTCGGTGGTTTCGGTCACATCGGACTCGGGGTCGGGTGCCGCTTTCGCCGCCACCTCGGTCGGAGTGGGTTCGGGCTCCTGGCATACCGCGATCACCGTCGGATAGCTCACATCGGTGAAGGTGGTGAGCAGCCGCTCGGAGGCGGCATGGCAGAGTTCGACGCTAACCCAGCGCTCTTTCGGCGTGTCGATGTAGTCGCATTGGCTGAGGCCGTCGTCGCAGCCGAGGATCGTCATCATGATCAGGGCAGTCTGCATGGAACGCACCATCCGGATATTGCTGTACGGCGTCATCAAGCAAAGGATTGCGCCGGAAGCAAGACGTCCGGATGGCGCGTGAGCGCGTTGCCATTCCGTCACGTTGGCTGAAAAGCCGCCCCATGGTCTTGGCCCTGCCAGGCGAACGTGAAAGAAGGGGCATAGTTTTCGATACCATCCGGCGGCATTGTCATGTTCAGGCGTTTCTTCGCATATTACTGGCCCTATCGCGGCCTTTTCGTCCTCGATTTCAGCTGTGCGGTGCTGTCGGGCCTGCTCGAACTTGGCTTCCCAATGGCAGTCAAAGCCTTCGTCGACGAACTGCTGCCGAGCGGTCAGTGGAGCCTGATCATCGCCGCCTCCGTCGGCCTGCTCGCCATCTACATTCTCAATACGGGGCTGATGGCGACCGTTACCTATTGGGGACACATGCTCGGCATCAATATTGAGACCGAGATGCGGCGCCAGGCTTTCAGTCACATTCAGAAGCTCTCCTTCCGTTATTTCGACAACGAAAAGACCGGCCATCTGGTCGGCCGACTGACCAAGGATCTGGAGGAGATCGGCGAGGTCGCCCATCACGGCCCGGAAGACTTGTTTATCGCCGTCATGACCTTCCTCGGGGCACTGGTGTTGATGGTCGCTATCAATCTCGAGCTGGCGCTGATCACCGCCGCCATCGTGCCGCTGATGGCCTGGCTGACCAGCCGCTATGGCGCCCGGATGACCGACAACTTCCGCTCGCTGTTCCGCCGCGTCGGTGATTTCAATATCCGCATAGAGGAGAATGTCGGCGGCATTCGTGTCGTCCAGGCCTTCGCCAATGAGGATCACGAGCGCGTTCTGTTCGAGCGTGACAACCAGAATTACCGCTCCACCAAGCTCGCCGCCTACAAGATCATGGCCGCCTCGACCTCGATGAGCTACATGTCGATGCGGTTGATCCAGATGGTCGTCATGGTTGCCGGCGCCTGGTTTGTGCTCAACGGAGATCTGACGAACGGCGGCTTCATCTCGTTCCTTCTGCTTGTCGGCGTGTTCTTCCGCCCGGTCGAGAAGATCAATTCTGTGATCGAAACCTACCCAAAGGGCATCGCCGGTTTCCGCCGCTTCCTCGAACTGATGGACACCGAGCCGGAGATCGCCGATGCGCAGGATGCCGTCGAGGCGCCGCCTCTCCGTGGGGATATTTCCTTCCGTAAGGTAATCTTCGGCTACACCCCTGAGCGCCCGGTATTTTCCGGTATCGATCTCGACATCAAGGCGGGTGAGACGGTGGCCTTCGTTGGTCCGTCCGGAGCAGGCAAGACAACGCTCTGTTCTCTCTTGCCGCGCTTCTATGAAGTCAGCGCAGGTACGATCACCATCGACGGGATCGACATCCGCAAGCTGACGCTCGCATCACTGCGCGGCCAGATCGGCATCGTCCAGCAGGACGTTTTCCTGTTCGGTGGCACGATCCGCGAGAACATTGCCTACGGACGCCTCGGCGCTTCCGATCGGGACATTATGGAGGCCGCCCGCCGTGCTCGCCTCGACGATGTCATTGCCTCGATGCCGAATGGCCTGGATACGGTGATCGGCGAGCGCGGAGTGAAACTCTCCGGTGGCCAGAAGCAGCGTCTGGCGATCGCCCGCATGTTCCTGAAGAACCCGCCGATCCTGATCCTCGATGAAGCGACCTCGGCTCTCGACACCGAAACGGAGCGGGCGATCCAGCAGTCTCTCAACGAACTGGCCAGGGGGCGTACAACGCTCGTTATCGCTCATCGGCTGGCGACGATCCGCGATGCCGCGCGCATCGTGGTGGTAGATGGTCAGGGCATCGCCGAGGTCGGCACGCATGAGGAATTGCTGAGGAAGGGCGGCGCCTATGCCCGCCTGTACCAGGCCCAGTTCGGCGCGATGGCAGCGGAATAGTTCGCTTCTATCCTAGCTGATCGAAGCCTTGCGCGGCGCTGGCGGTTCGGTGCTGTCGGGGTCCGGATCGATCAGTGCCGTATCGGGTTCTGCCAATGCGGCGACGTCCAGCGGCTGGTCCGAAAGTTCCACCTCGCGCATCCATTCCCGCCAGATCGACACGATCAGCGCCATCAGCACCGGACCGATGAACAGGCCGAGGAAGCCCATGGTCTTCACGCCGCCGACGAGGCCGAAAAAGGTTGGCAGGAAGGGCAGTTTGATCGGTCCTCCGACGAGATGTGGACGGATCGTCTTGTCGACGATGAAGAGTTCCACCGTACCCCACATGAACAGCCCCAGGCCGGCAACATAGGAGCCGCTGGCCACGAGGTAGATCGACACGAGCGAGAAGGAGAGCGGCGCACCGCCCGGGATCAGCGCCATGATACCGGTCAAAACGCCGAGTGTGACGGGTGAGGGGACACCGGCCAGCCAGTAGGCGATGCCCAGCACGATACCCTCGCCGATCGCGATCAGCGTCATGCCCGTGACGGTGGACGAGATGGTCGCCGGAACAACGCGCGATATGCGCTCCCAACGGTTCGGCAGGATGCGTTCGCCGAGGAGGTCGAGCTGCTGCGAGAAACTGGCTCCGTCACGATAAACGAAGAACAGCGCGATCAGCATGAAGAGCAGCGTGAGCACAAGGTGGAACAGCCCGTCGCCTGCGGCTATCAACGCGCGGTAGATGTTGCCGATGTTGGCACCGGACACGATCTGGATCAGTTCGCCGATCGCGCCGGGCGAACCGATATGCTGTTCCCAGCGCTGAGCTAGCCATTCGCCAGCACCGGGAAGGGCCGCGATCCATTCCGGCGGCGGCGCCCCCACCCGGTTGACCTCGAGCGTCCAACTGATCCATTGCCTAAGTTCGCCGACCGTATAGCTGACTGCAATACCGATAGGCACGACGAGAAAGCCGATGATGGCGAGCAGCGCCAGCGTGGCACCGAGCGTCCGGTTGCCCCCTATGCGGTCAAGCAGGCGGCTGTAAAGCGGCCAGCTGGCAAATGCGATGACGAGCGCGGCGAGGACCGGTACGACGAAGCCGTGAAAGAAGTAGATCGCGGCAATCACGATCAGCACCAGCAGCCACCGCGCCGCCGAGATCGGCGTGATCAGCGCGGTTCGGTTGGGCGTAGCCTGCCCGAGCCATCGGGGGCCGGGTTTCGGCGGCTTTGCGTCGGGTTTGCTCACGTAGCGGCTCCGGTTTGCCTTGCCCTTTGCATATGGGCCATTGTCACCCGGCACGCAAGCGCGGCCGGGCCTATCCCATCATTATCGGGGGGAACGGCAAACAAAAGGTAGAAAAGAGCTCGCGGTGCCGAAATTCATTGCGGCGATGGTGAGCGCATTGGCGAGCTCTATGTCCTTATCCGAGACCGGGCAGACATCCGCTCCGTTTGAGCAGCCCGCGGCAATGAAATCGCGGTTGCCCTGGATGAAACCTTCGGTAATGCCCTCCGGTCCGACGAAGGCGAGCAGTTCATCAAACGCCTTTTCGTAGCGCACGCATTTCTCCACCGTCCAGGCGTCCGGCTGAGTTTCATCAGCGGAGACGGAACACGCAAGCGTGGGGAGCAGGGCGAGTGCCGTCACGACGCTGCGAAAAGCTGCCCACAGGGTCTGCATGGTTTTCAAAGCGCCGTCACCGGATGCGGTGCCGGATGGGCGAAATCATCCTGCGCGGCGATCAGCGCCAGTTCGCGGCTGCCAGCGGAGCGGGTCTTCTCGAACAGGGCAAAGACGCTGGACGCCGTTTTCGACAGCGCCTGATCGAGTGTCTGACCCGAGAGGATATGACCAAGGAACAGCGCAGAAGTGCAGTCGCCGGCACCGTTCGGCGCTGGATCGAACGGCAGGCGCGGCGTCGTCACCAGGAACTGCTCGCCGGATTTTGCGGATGCGAGCATCTGGATCTCGTTTGGCTGTGTTCCCTCATGGATCAGCGAGGTGAGCAGCACGATCTCCGGCCCCATCGCATGCGCTCGAAGCGCGGCTTCACGCGCCTCATCAAGGGTCGAAATCCGCATGCCGGTCAGGAATTCGAGTTCGAACTGGTTCGGTGTGATGATGCCGGCTTTGGCGAGCGCTCGGTCCCTGAAGTAGTCCGGAATACCCGGGCGCACGAAAAAGCCGCGTCCCACATCGCCCATCACCGGATCGCAGAGCCAGGTGACCCCTTTCGGCAAACGGTCGAGCAGGTTGAGGATGATTTCTCCGATCGCGGGATCTCCGAGATAGCCGGTCAGGAGCCCGTCAATCTTTTCCAGCACGCCGAGCTTCTCCAGACCATCGACCACATTCTCGATATGCGCGGCAGACAGAACCTCGCCCGTCCAGCTTCCGTAACCGGTATGGTTGGAAAACTGCACGGTATTGATCGCCGTCACCTCGTGCCCCAACCGCTGCAATGGAAACACCGCCGCGCGATTGCCGACATAGCCGAAAGCGACATGAGACTGGATGGAGAGGATCTGGGACATCGAGGTTTCGCTGATCGCATTGCCGCGCGGGGCGGAGTTGAGGGGATGATAGACATAAAACGGAAGGTATTCGTACGTAAGTCCGAATTTGTCACGGTGACAGGATTGCGAGCAAGCCTACAGGCCTCTGCTTCATCTCGAAGTATTTGCCGAGGTGGCTTTAGAGAACAGGGAGGCGCTACACCATCCACTTGCCGAACTCCCGCTTCAGATTTGCGTTAAGCTCCCACATTCCGCAATCATGAGGAAGGCAAGCGCTATGCCTTACGAACTCTACTACTGGGACGGTATCCAGAGGCGCGGCGAATTCGTGCGCCTTGCGCTGGAGGAGGCGGGTGCTGACTATGTCGACGTGACCCGCGTGCCCGGTCGCGGTGCGGACGAGATGATGCGGATCATGAACAGCAAGACGCAGCCGCGCATCCCTTTCGCGCCACCATTCCTGAAGGACGGCGACATTATCGTTTCCCACGTCGCGAATATTCTCTTCTATCTCGGCCCGAAGCTCGGGCTCGCTTCCAAGGACGAGGCGCTGCGCTTCTTCCTCAACGGTCTCCAACTCACCGTCACCGATTTCGTTGCGGAAGTGCACGATACCCATCATCCGATCGCGACCACGCAATACTACGAGGATCAAAAGGAAGCGGCACAAAAGCGCGCCGCTGCTTTCATCGCCGACCGCATTCCCAAGTTCCTCGGTTATTTCGAGCGCGTGCTGGAGCAGAACCCCGAAGGCAACGCCCATACTGTCGGCGACAGCCTGACCTATATCGACCTTTCGCTGTTCCAGGTCATGGAAGGTCTCGCCTATGCCTTCCCCAATGGCATGCGCCATTATTCCGGCCGCTTCCCGGCGCTGGAGGCGCTGAGGGATAGGGTGAGAGGCAGACGGAAAATCGCAGACTATCTCGAGTCTGACAGGCGGCTGGCGTTCAACGAAGACGGAATTTTCCGGCAGTATCCGGAACTGGATCTGGCGAGCTAGGGCAATTTTCTCACCCGAGCCCGCCTTCGTATGACACAGGCGTCAACCCGCTGCGGCAACCTTGACGGCGTCGGCGCCTGCCGGAATCCGCATCGGAGACGACGGATCATTTGCCGCGCGCCATACCGCCTCCGCCACGTCGATCGCTCGTGTGGTCTCCGAGGAGTCCTGTTGCTCCCATCCGGCGAACACGCCTTGCACCACCTCGGTGTAAGGCTCAGGAAAACCGCCGTGGTCGGCCATGCGAGAGCGGGCGTTTTCACCGAAACGGGTTTCCGGTGCGCGGCCCGGCAGCACCAGACGTGTTCGCACGCCGAACGACTCGAGTTCCAGCGCCAGCGATTCCGTGAACGCGTTCACCGCGGCCTTGCTTGCTGTATAGACGGACAGCAGATGAAGCGGTTTCAGCGTGACGCTCGAGGTGACGTTCACGACGACGCCCGTCCGGCGCTGCCGAAACTGCGGTAGTACCGCCTGCGTCAACGCCATGGTGCCGATCGTGTTCGTTTCGAACAGCATGCGCGCCACATCCATCGGTGTGCCTTCCAGCGCGTTGAGCCAGCCGATGCCGGCATTGTTGACCAGCGCGTCGATCGGCCCCGCCGCGTCCACGGCCTTCCTGATGCTCTCGGTGTCGGTGACGTCGAGGGCGAGGATGCGCAGGCGCTCGGAGGCGGGCAGGACGTCCTCGCGTGGCGTGCGCATCGTGGCGATCACGGACCAGTCGCGGTCGAGGAAGTATTTGGCGATCTCTACGCCGAATCCGGACGAGCAGCCGGTAATAAGAACGGTCTTCATTTCATCTTCCTTGTGTGGGTGACGCCGTAAACCTAAACCAAGGAAGCCGGACTGTTTACGATTGAAAGTCCAATCTTTATTAGCGATAGTCCGGAATCATGATCGATCCGCTTGCCGAAGTCGTCACTTTGCTCCAGCCCGGCGCGCCCCTTTCGAAGCTCGTGAGCGGATCGGGCGCCTGGAGCGTTCGCCGTCCGGGTACGGGAGAGCCGTTCTATTGCGTGATGCTTGATGGTGCGGCGCGCCTCGAGATCGATGGACACGAGGTTGTCGAACTGGAGGAGGGGGACTTTGTCCTGATTCCCGCTGTCGTGGGTTTCGTGATGTCCGGCCGGGAGCCGGTAGGAGATCCTGCCATCGATCCCGAGCGTGTCACCAGGTTCCCAAATGAGACCAGGCACGGTGATCCGGACGGACCGCCCAACGCTCGTTTGCTGGTCGGCCATTTTGTATTCGGTTCTCCCGATGCGGCACTGCTGGTCTCGCTCCTGCCGAAGCTTGTCCACATTCGCGGTCAAAGGCGGCTTTCAACGATCGTCCAACTGATCGGAGAGGAGGCCCGCGAATTGCGGCCGGCACGGGAGGTTATTCTGTCGCGCCTGATGGAGGTGATGCTGATTGAGGCGCTTCGCGCTTCCGCCAGAACGGCGGCCTCACTCGGTCTGGTGCGCGGGCTTGCCGATGCGCGGCTCGCCGCTGCCATCCGTGCCATGCATGAATATCCTGACAGGAACTGGACGGTCGCGCTTCTGGCACGGGAAGCCGCCCTTTCTCGATCAGCGTTTTTCGAGCGATTTAGCCGTGCCGTGGGCATCTCGCCGATGGAATACCTGCTCTCCTGGCGTATGGCCCTGGCGAAAAACTTCCTGCGCCGGGGAGAGGGCGGCATCGCCGACATTGCCGAACGCGTCGGTTATGGCTCCGCGAGTGCATTCAGCGTCGCGTTTACACGTTTCGTAGGGCTTCCGCCAACACGTTACGCACGCCTCGGAGAGCAACCGCGCAGCGCGTAGCGACCCGCTGCCGTCTGTCACTTTATCGGTTTCAGTTCCCAGCTGAATAGCCGCGACCATCATGGCGCCGGCTTCCCGCCGTGCATCGCGCGCATGGCTGGCGTGATCACCCATCACTTGTTCTTTTGCAGTGCAAACATCACCTTATGCGTGTAACCAAACGCAGAAAGCGAGAAACGCAATGTCCACTCTCCGTAATTCCTTCAAGCAAGGCTTTTTCGGTCGTGCCTTCGCCGTTATCGGCGCTGCGAGCGCTGCTGCCGCTGCTGTCGACGGTCATCGTCGTCCGAAGGATCGCGACCTGCGGACCCTCGGCATCAACCCGGCCGATTTCCCGCGCGTCTGAGTTGACCGCTCCGGGTGGTCTGATCCCATTGAACCGTCACGCCGGACCTGCATCGAGCGGTCCGGGCGTGCATGGTGCCGATGAGGCGGATTTTACTCCGAAGCTCGCGCTGCTCACAGCCACCGTCCTCCGAACGTGATCCCCGGAACCGCCCGAAAATGCGAGGCGAAGCAACCGAACGGATCGATGTATGTGGACATCTGCTAATTCTTGCAACCAGGCCTCGTATGCGCGACAATAACACCGGTTGGTTCAATCGGTGGGGCGCGCGGTTGTTGGAGTGAGGTCTTGTTGTTTGCGGCGTTTCTCGCGGCGGGGTTGCTCGCCATCCCGTCTGCAGTTGCCGCAGCCGACGACTGGCCGACAAACGCAGAAGAACCTGATCGCGCCGTGTTTGGTTTTGTCGGAGCGTTGACCAGCGGCGATATGGCCGAGAGCGCCAATCCATTCGGCGTGGGTTATGAAGACCATCCGGTGTTCGGTCTGGGTTATCAGCTTTTTCCCTACAGTATCGGCGATGTCAGACTCGGCTTCGAGGCCGGTGTGGCCGGTCGTTTCGGTGGCAAACCCAGCGCAGAATTCTGGGGTGGCGCCGTTGCTCGCTACGATGGTTTTGTTATCGCCGACCGGCTTCGGATTGCACCCGCCGTAACCTTCGGCCTCAGCCTGGTGACGCGTACCCATGAGGGTCGGGAACAGCAACAGGAAGACGCGAGCGAAGACGGCGACGCCAGTTTCCTTTTCTATCTGGGCCCGGAGATAGCGGTTTCCCCTGCAGACAATCCGAACTTCGAGATATTCTGGCGCCTGCATCATCGCTCCGGTGCTGGAGGCGCTCTGGGCAACATGGAAGGGGCATCGAACGCCAATGTCATCGGCGTTCGCTACAAGTTCTGACTTGCTGTTCCGGTTCAGCTGTCAGATGTCGAGGTTTTCCGCGAAGGCCGCCCGTTCCTGGATGAAGCGGAACCGTGCCTCGGGCTTGGTGCCCATCAGGGCGTCCACCGCGTCGCGCGTTCCCTCGAAATCGACGTCGTCGATCGCAACGCGGAGCAGCGTGCGCTTGGCGGGATCCATGGTCGTTTCCTTGAGCTGCGCTGGCATCATTTCACCGAGGCCCTTGAAGCGGCCGATCTCGACCTTCTTGCCCTTGAAGACAGTTTCCATCAGCTCCGCCCGGTGCGCGTCGTCGCGGGCATAGACGGTCTTGGCCCCATGGCGGATGACATAGAGCGGCGGCACGGCGAGATAGAGATGGTTCCCACGGATCAACTCCGGCATTTCCTGGTAGAAGAAGGTGATCAGCAGCGAGGCGATATGCGCGCCGTCGACGTCTGCATCGGTCATGACGATGATGCGCTCGTAGCGCAGGTCCTCTTCCCGGTATTTCGACCGCGTGCCGCACCCGAGTGCCTGGATGAGATCGGCGATCAACTGGTTGGCCGAGAGCTTGTCGCGGCCGGCCGAAGCGACGTTGAGGATCTTGCCGCGCAACGGAAGGATCGCCTGGTTGGCACGATTGCGCGCCTGTTTGGCCGAGCCGCCGGCCGAGTCGCCTTCCACGATGAAGAGTTCGGCGCCTTCGGCCGTGTTCTGGGCGCAGTCGGCGAGCTTACCCGGTAGTCGCAGCTTCCGGACCGCAGTCTTGCGGTTGACTTCCTTTTCCTTGCGTCGGCGCAGTCGCTCTTCGGCACGTTCGATCACCCAGTCGAGCAGCTTCGCGGCTTCGGCGGGATTGTCGGCGAGATAGTGGTCGAACGGATCACGCAGGGCGTTCTCTACGATGCGTTGGGCTTCGACGGTGGCGAGCTTGTCCTTGGTCTGACCAACGAATTCCGGCTCGCGGATGAAAACCGACAGCATGCCGACCGCCGAGATCATCACGTCGTCGGTGGTGATCTGCTGAGCGCGTTTGTTCTGCGTCAGTTCCGCGTAGTTCTTCAGCCCTTTGGTGAGCGCGATACGGAGTCCGCTCTCGTGTGTACCGCCTTCCGGGGTTGGGATCGTGTTGCAGTAGGAATGGATCGCCGGATCGCCGCCGTACCAGGTAATTGCCCACTCCAGCGCGCCGTGTCCGCCGGTCTTCTCTGTCTTACCGGCGAAGATCTCGCGTGTGACGGTGAATTCCTTGCCGAGCGTCGCCGCCAGGTAGTCCTTCAGGCCACCAGGGAAATGGAAGACTGCCTTTTCCGGAATCTCGCCGCCTTCGGGCACCAGGCCTGGATCGCAGGACCAGCGGATCTCGACGCCGCCGAACAGATAGGCCTTGGAGCGAGCCATGCGGAAGATCCGACCAGGGTCGAACTTTGCAGTTGGCCCGAAAATCTGCGGATCGGGATGGAAGCGCACCCGCGTGCCGCGCCGGTTGTGCACATCGCCGAGTTCTTCCAGTCCGCCCTGCGGCACGCCGCGTGAGAAGACCTGCCGGTAAAGCTTGCGGTTCCGTGCGACTTCGACCTCCAGGTAATCCGAGAGCGCGTTGACCACTGAGACGCCGACGCCGTGCAGACCGCCCGAGGTTTCGTAGGCCTTGCCGTCGAACTTGCCGCCGGCATGGAGCTTCGTCATGATCACTTCGAGAGTGGATTTACCCGGCACCTGCGGATGGTTTTCGACCGGAATACCGCGACCGTTGTCGGTGACGGTGAGATAGCCGCGGTCGTCGAGATGCACCTCGATGAAATTGGCGTGGCCGGCCACAGCCTCGTCCATCGAGTTATCGATGACTTCGGCGAACAGATGATGCAGGGCCTTCTCATCGGTGCCGCCGATATACATGCCCGGCCGCATACGTACCGGTTCCAGTCCTTCCAGCACCCGGATGGCGGAAGCGCCATATTCCTCGCTTGACGAGGCTGGCGAAGGCGGTGCCGGAACGGCTCGCGGGGCGGAAGCCGCCGCAACGGACGCCGGGCGAGGCTCGCTCGCCGGCTCCGGCTTCAGCGCCGGCTGCATTGCGGAAAAGAGATCGTTGCTGTCGTCCATGTCGTCTCGATCGTCGTCTCTGTTTGGGGCGGGCGGTGCAGCTTTAAAAAGCGCACACGATCACCGCATTCCTTCCGTAGGGTCGCGAATCGGCTAGATTTTGCCAGAAAGGCGGATGGGGTGCGACCGAACCTTGCCCTGATGAGCCCGTTTGCCGCATTTCACGGGGAATCTTTGCGTATCCCGACGCTCCAGCGCAAGGCCGAAGCGCCTTTGCAGTACACCAACGGATGAAGATGTCCACAAGTCATTTCTGCGTTGCAGCGCTCGCGGCCCTTCTCGCGGCCCTTGTTTCCGTCCCGGCGGAGGCCGAGGTGTTGAAGCCGTTCAAGGACGACCTGTTTTCCGGCCAGAGCGTGTTGGAGAGCCGCGACGGCGGAGACTTCGAAGTGGTGGACTATCAGGAACTGCGCGACATCAACGGCCGGGACAGCATTCCCGAGCGTCGGGTAAAGGATCGCTACGTCTCGCTCGGTGTTCGCCGGCAGCAGGCGAATGAGACGATGAACCTTCCGTCGGGTCCCCTGCCTGTCCTGCGCGTCGGCAAGGCGGAGGGAGCGGCCTTCACCGTGATCTTCATCCACGGTCGGGGAGGGGATCGCCGCCTCGGCGCCAACGACTTCACCTTTGGCGGCAATTTCAACCGGCTGAAGAACCTCGCGGTGGAAAACGGTGGTGTCTACTACGCTCCGAGTGTGCCGTCGTTCGATAAGGCAGGCGTGTCTGCCGTCGCAGGCCTGATCGCCCACGTGCAGGCAGCGTCGCCAGGCCGCCCGGTTGTGCTTGCCTGTGCCTCGATGGGCAGCTTTATCTGCTGGGGGATTACGCGCGAGGCCGGCGCCGTCGCCAATCTTGCCGGCATGATGATAATGGGCGGCGCCACCGACCCGGACTTCACCAAAAGCGCCTTCCACGCGGCCAGGCTGCCGCTCTTTTTCAGCCACGGTTCGGCTGACAGCGTCTATGCCGCGGCCGACCAGATCGCCCTCTACGACAGGCTGAAGAAGGCTGGTTATCCAGCTCGCTTCGCTCTGTTCAACAGCGGTTCTCACGGCACTCCGGTGCGCATGACGGACTGGCGCTTGGCGCTGAACTGGATTTTTGCGGCGAAATAGTGCCAGATGGCGCCGTAATTTTCACCATATCTGCCGATTTCAAGGGCATTTAGCTGCCCACAAGCTTTCCACGGGGGTCATGTTTTGCTACGTCGACCCGAATAAATTCAGGGATGGAAGAGAAGATGACGCCTGACGTCCGCCCGCTGGTCGCGGGAAACTGGAAGATGAATGGCACGCGCGAAGCGCTGACTGAGCTCAAGGCCATGGCCGAGGGTGTCAAAGGTGCGCTGTCGGAGAAGGTCGATACGCTGATCTGCCCTCCGACAACGCTGCTCTACGTCTCGACCGCGCTCTGCGAGGATAGCCCGCTGGCGATCGGCGCGCAGGATTGCCACCAGAAGCCGTCTGGAGCCCATACCGGCGACATTTCCGCCGAGATGATCGCAGATTGTTTCGGCACCTATGTCATCGTCGGCCATTCCGAGCGCCGCACCGATCATGCCGAAACCGACCATCTGGTCCGCGCCAAGGCCGAAGCCGCTTATGCTGCCGACCTCGTCGCCATCATCTGCATCGGCGAGACCGCCGACGAGCGGCGCGCCGGCCAGACCCTCGACATCCTCAAGCGTCAGCTCGCCGGCTCGGTGCCGGACGGTGCCACGGCCGTGAACACCGTGATCGCCTACGAGCCTGTCTGGGCGATCGGCACGGGCCTGACGCCCACCGTCACGGACGTGGCGGAAGCCCACGCTTTCATGCGCGACGAGTTGGTCAAGCGCTTCGGCGATGAAGGCAAGAAAATGCGTATCCTCTATGGTGGCTCGGTCAAGCCCGGCAATGCCAAGGAACTGATGGGTGTCGCCAATGTCGATGGCGCCCTCATCGGCGGCGCCAGCTTGAAGGCTTCCGACTTCCTTGCCATATACGGCGTCTACGGCGAACTTCTCGCCTGAGAAAACTCGTCCGAAGGCTTTCCGGGGCTTTCCTTGACGCGGCGCCTGATGTAAGGAGCCGCCAACCGAATTCGCATGGCCCGCAAGGGCAGGATGGAAAAATCCATGCAGACCGTATTGATCGTCATTCATCTCATGATCGTGCTGGCGCTGGTCGGCGTCGTGCTCATCCAGCGCTCCGAGGGCGGTGGTCTCGGCATCGGCGGCGGTTCCGGCTTCATGTCGGCGCGCGGCACGGCCAATGCTCTGACCCGTACCACTGCGATCCTGGCGGCGTTGTTCTTCTTCACCTCGCTCGCCCTCGGCATCCTGGCCCGCCACCAGACGAGTCCGATCGACATTCTCGACCGTATCCCTGCCGGCCAGACGGGAGGCAATGTCCTTGACCAGCTCGGCGGCGGCGCTCCGGCGCCTGCGACCGGCGAGGCACCGGCCACAGCACCCGCTGCTCCGGCTCCGACCGCGCCGGCCGACCCGAACGCCGTTCCGACCGGCAACTGATCGGCCAGACATTCTTCACTCCGGCGGACCAACAGTCCGCCGGTTTTCTTTTGTCCATATTCCGCCTTGCTAACAAAAAAGTAGGAAGACCCAGCTTTTGGGCTGGCGGAATCAGTTTTGAAAAGGTATCCGGTGAATCCCATGGCGCGATATGTATTCATAACTGGCGGCGTGGTTTCCTCTCTTGGCAAGGGCATTGCGGCCGCGGCACTCGGAGCATTGTTGCAGGCGCGGGGCTACCGCGTGCGCCTGCGCAAACTGGACCCCTATCTCAACGTCGATCCGGGCACGATGAGCCCGACGCAGCATGGCGAGGTGTTCGTCACTGACGATGGCGCGGAGACCGACCTCGACCTCGGTCACTACGAACGCTTCACTGGACGCTCGGCCACCAAGACCGACAACATCACCACCGGCCGCATCTATAAGAACATCATCGACAAGGAGCGCCGTGGCGACTATCTCGGCGCCACCGTGCAGGTGATCCCGCACGTCACAAATGAGATCAAGGACTTCATTGTCGAAGGTAATGAGGACTACGATTTCGTCATCTGCGAGATCGGCGGCACCGTCGGTGACATCGAGGCCATGCCTTTCATCGAGGCTATCCGCCAGCTCGGCAATGAACTGCCGCGTGGTACGGCTGTCTATGTCCACCTGACGCTGATGCCCTATATCCCGGCTGCGGGCGAGCTGAAGACCAAGCCGACCCAGCATTCGGTCAAGGAACTGCAGGCGCTCGGCATTCATCCAGACATCCTGCTGGTGCGCGCCGATCGGGAGATCCCGGAAGCGGAACGTCGTAAGCTCTCGCTGTTCTGCAACGTCCGTCCCTCCGCCGTCATTCAGGCGCTCGACGTTGCCAACATCTACGACGTGCCGATGGCCTATCACAAGGAAGGTCTGGACAACGAGGTTCTGGCTGCCTTCGGCATTGAGCCGGCGCCGAAGCCGCGTCTGGAACAGTGGGAAGAGGTGTGCAACCGTATCCGCACGCCGGAAGGCGAGGTTACGATCGCGATTGTCGGCAAGTATACCGGCCTCAAGGATGCCTATAAGTCGCTGATCGAGGCGCTTTACCACGGGGGCATCGCCAATCGCGTCAAGGTCAAGCTCGAATGGATCGAGTCGGAGATCTTCGAGAAGGAAGACCCGGCGCCGTATCTGGAAAAGGTCAATGGCATCCTTGTGCCGGGCGGTTTCGGCGAGCGCGGCTCGGAGGGCAAGATCCACGCCGCCCAGTTCGCCCGCGAGCATAAGGTGCCGTATTTCGGCATCTGCTTCGGCATGCAGATGGCCGTGGTCGAAGCCGCACGCCATCTCGCAGGCATAGAAAAGGCATCTTCCACTGAATTCGGCAAGACTGACGAGCCGGTGGTTGGCCTGATGACCGAATGGGTGAAGGGTAACGAACTGGAGAAGCGCTCCGCCGCTGGTGATCTCGGCGGTACCATGCGTCTCGGCGCTTACAAGGCGACCCTCAAGAAGGACACCAAGATCGCCGAGATCTACGGTACGACCGAAATCTCCGAACGCCACCGCCACCGTTACGAGGTCAATATCGACTACAAGGATCGGCTGGAAAAATGCGGTCTGGTGTTCTCCGGCATGTCGCCTGACGGCGTCCTTCCGGAAACCATCGAATACCCCGATCATCCCTGGTTTATCGGCGTTCAGTATCACCCGGAGCTCAAGTCTCGCCCGCTTGACCCGCACCCGCTGTTCTCGAGCTTCATCGAGGCCGCGGTGGAGCAGAGCCGGCTGGTTTGAGCGCGAGTGCCCCGCTCTGCCGGTGGGCGTCTGCCATCATCTCAGGCCGGCTCCTCTTCCGGCGGGTAGCAGAAAAGGAAGATGGAGGGGCTGCAGCCGGATAAGGGGGCTGCTCCCCGTCTCCGAGATCCTACGCCTCCTTGGTTCGCATCCGCTTCAGATGCTAGTCTCGCCGCAAGACCGAAGACGAATGCCCATGAACCGGATCACCGCCGCAATACTGTTCGCCGCGCTTTTCACCGCCCCGGTCTTCGCCGGGAGCCTGCCCGCAATCGACTGGGGTGCTGCCGGCAAGGGCGAGGCAACAGACAGCCAGCCGCTTCCGCAAGAGAGCGTCACCAACAAGGATACCAGCGGGTTCGACTCCGAAACCGTGACGCGTCTGTCCCATGACTACCATGGCCTTCGTTCCGGTACCCATGAAAACCTGCCGGCCAAGGTCCAGCGCTGCAGCCGCGACGGCTTTTCTCTGGAGATAACCTCTCCCTCTGACTGACGCGGTCGGACCGCCATCCGGTTACCGATCAGAACCACACGTCGGCGATGGTACGACCGCCGGGATCGAGGTCCTCGAACGTAACGAGTCCATCGAAGCGCAGGAGCGGTACCGCCGCTACTGTGTCGGGTTCGGCCAGGCGTAGGTTGACGGCGATCCGAGTGCGTCCGTCTCCGTCGGAATTCAGGCCGCGCCAGCTCACCAAGTTGCCGCAGCGGCTACAGAAGTTGAAGCTCAGCGAGGTGCCGCGCGCAAAAGGCACGAGCAGTTCCTCACGGTCGACAACGGTGATCGCCTCGCCGTCGTAGTCGTAGGCCCATAGCGCACCGTAGCGCCGGCAGGCGGTGCAGTTGCAGATCGTTGCGTCGGGGATTTTGCCGCGGAAGCGCCAGCGCACTCCGCCGCAGAGGCATGCGCCATCGGTAATCGTCTCGTCCATCGTCCACCCCCGTGTGCGCCAATGTTAGCTGCGGATAATAACGCGACGCTCACCCGGCGCCCAGAGGGTCTCCTCTTCCTGATCGAGACATCACGCTGCCGCAATCCGCGTGACATTTCGTGTGACGCGCCCCGGATCATTCTTTCGCCACAAGCGTTTACCATCACTGCTCACGGGGGCACGAACGTGCCACGCTGGCGGGCAGCCAACGAATTGGAAGAAGGAATACAGGGATGAAAAAGACCCTTGCAGCGGCCTTGGCCGCATCTGCAATGACCGCAAGCGCAGGCGTGGCCTTTGCTGCTGATGCAATCTATCGCACCGAACCGGTTCCGACCTACGAAGAGTCCGGGCGCACCGGGGGCGTGAGGATAGGTTATCTCGTGTGCCATATCAGCGGCGGTGTAGGTTACGTTCTCGGCTCTGCCCGCGAGGCGACCTGCACGTTCTCTTCCACGATGGGATCGGAACCGCTGGACACCTATACTGGCACGATCCGCAAATTGGGCGTCGATCTGGGATTCACCACACAGTCGCGGCTGGTATGGGCCGTATTTGCTCCGACCGCCGGCTACCATCAGGGCTCGCTTGGTGGTCTCTATCAGGGCGCGACCGCCGAAGCGACCCTTGGGGCCGGTATTGGCGCCAACATCCTGGTCGGCGGCACCTCCGGCTCGATCCACCTGCAGATGGTGAGCGTGACCGGCCAGCTCGGCCTCAACGTCGCAGCCACCGGTACCTCCATGACGCTGACGCCGGCGAGCTGATCCGGCGTTCGCAGATGGAAAAGAAAGCCCGGCATAAATGCCGGGCTTTCTTTGTCGTGTGTCACTTTACCAGACGGACATTCTCGCCGGCGGTCGAACCGCCGGAGCCACCGTCATAAGGCTCCATCAGCCAGTTGGCCGCGTTGATGATCATCTGGTTGGCTACCAGCGAGATCCGGCTCACCTGATTGGTGGTCGAGTTGTAGGTGACGTTGCGGTTCGGAAGGTAGATGATACCCTCCAGTATCTCTCCCTTCGAGCCGTTGAAGACATACTGCTGCTTGTTGGCGTTGTTGGCCTTGTCGCTGGTCTTCTCGAACATCAGAATGCCCTTGTAAGGGCCGCTGGTCGGCGCGGTGCCGGTGAAGGTCACGCCCCCGTTGATGCGGAGTTCCGAATTGACGTCGGGGAAATAGAAGGTCACGCCCTCTGCGATCACCGTCGCGTTGCTGTTGATAATCATTCGGCCCTTGATGATATGGAGACCGGGCTCGAACGTCACAGTCGGGCTGCCGTTGAACGTGGTGTCGCAATGTACACCGGCCTTCAGCGTGTGCCGGGTACCATCCTTCGCGCCGCTTGTCGTGCAGAGCGAGGGAACGGTCGGTTCGGGCAAAACGCCTGCATACGGATCCGGCGTTGGCGAGCAGCCCGTCACCAGGTTCGCAAGCGTGCCGCCGTTCTTGATATAGTTCTTACCCTTGACGCAGAACTTGGCCGTGTTGATCGAGGAGCCGGCATTCATGATGAAAGCCGGGTTGGCGGTGGAGTGCACATTGATCTCACACGCCTTCGAATGAACGTTGGCGCCGGAGTTGATCAGCACGTCCTGCCCGTTGCTGGCGAGCACGTAGATGCAGCCGGCACCGGCAGTCTCGCCCTCCGGAGCGATAGCAGTCGCGGAAACCGAGATGTCGAGGGTTGGCAGGCCGAACAACTTCAGGAAACTTGTCTGCACTTGGCTGTTGAAGATTACGGTCAGACTGCCGTCGCTGTTCTGACCGAGTGCCAGCAAGCGTTGAAATTCCTCTTCCTCGAGCGCGACACCGCTCGCCAGCATCGACTTCGCCGCCAGTAGCTGTTGTTCCGGTGATCCCGCTGGAGCCGCCGCCAACGCCGCACTATCAACAAGTCCCTGAAGTCGTTCCTTTTCGGCGAAGGCCAGTCCGAAATCGATGGCAGCGCCGATCGCCATCAGGAGGATCGGTAGCAAAAGTGCGGTCATGATGCCGAAATTGCCACCCTCGTCACGACCAATCCGCCGACAGAAGGTTACGCCCCGAAGAAAATTGTTCCTTTTCATGACACCCCAAGTAGTAATTTTGCCCCTAATACTGGTGTCCTTAGTATCAATCGCTTAATTTCGGGTATTCGCGATCGATCGAAGTTTATCGATGCGTCAGAAAAACCTGAGATTTAAAAGGGGGATTAGATCCGGAATACCGAGGCCGGAGACGGCTGTCAAAGGCCCGGTTCGCGCAGAAGGAGGATCGGGCAGGGCGATCCGGCGGCGAGCGCGGGAGCGTGTGGCGGGCGGATGATCAGCCCCTCGGATCGCGCGAAGATCTTCATCATCGAGGAATCCTGCTTGCCGTAGCTGCAGGCGACAATTTGCCCATTTCCGTCACGATGCAGGTGGGCGCGCATGTAGTCCTGCCGTTTGTCGTTGGCGGCAAGATCGGTTTCCGTAATTGCCATCCGCTCCCGGGACAGCGGCGGTCGCCCGGAAAGCTTCAGCAGCAGCGGCTCGAGAAAGAGTAGGCCGCAGACCATGCTGGAAACCGGATTGCCCGGAAGGCCGAGCACGTGCATGTCGCCGAGACACCCGACCATCAGTGGTTTTCCCGGCCGCATGGCGATGCGCCAGAAATCGAGCACCATGCCGCATCCGATCAAGGTCTGTTGTACCAGATCGTGGTCACCGACCGAGGCGCCTCCGAGCGTCACCAGCACGTCGGCGCCGCTCGCCTTCGCCTTCTCGACGGCAGCGGTGATATGGTCCACGCGGTCGCCGACAATGCCGAGGTCGAGCACTGCGGCGCCGGCCTCGCGGGCGAGCGCTGCAATCCCGAAGGTGTTGGAACCGATGATCTGCGACGGACCGGGCGTCACGCCGGGCCGCACCAACTCGTCGCCGGTCGCCAGGATGGCGACGAGCGGCCGGCGGTAGACCTCCACCGTCGGTTGGTTGGCGGCGGCCGCGAGCGTCAGCCGGCCGAAATCGAGCACCATCCCTTTGGTAAGCACTGTTTCACCCGTCGTGAAATCCTGCCCGCGCGGACGAATGTGGCGATTGAGCTGGACGGGGAAGGTGGTTCGGATGCGCCCACCGTCGAGCTTTTCCGCATCCTCCTGCAACAGCACGGCCGTGGCGCCTTCGGGAACTGGTGCCCCGGTGAAGATACGCACAGCCTCGCCGGGGCCTATCATACCGGAAAAGGCATGGCCGGCCGCGGACTCGCCAATCACTGTGAGTTCCGCGCCAGGCTCAGGCGCATCTTCGGCGCGCAACGCATAGCCGTCCATGGCAGATGCGTCGAACGGCGGTTGGGTGAGACTGGAGACGACGTCGGCGGCGAGAGTGCGTCCGTCAGCGTCCATCAGATCGACCGTTTCGGTCCGGGTAACGGGTGTAGCCCGGTCCAGCAGTCGCGCCTGCGCATCCTCGACCGACAGCAGCGACATGGGGATCAGCCCTCCGGACGGCGATAATCGCCCGACTTGCCGCCGGTCTTTTCAACGAGCCGGATGCCGGAGATTTCCATCGCCTTGTCGGCAGCCTTGGCCATGTCGTAGATCGTCAGACAGGCAACGGAAACGGCGGTCAAAGCCTCCATCTCGACTCCGGTCTTTCCGGTGAGTTTCACCGTCGCCGTAACCTTCAACCCCGGCAGCGATGTATCCTCCTCGATATCGACCGACACTTTGCTGAGCAGCAGCGGATGGCAGAGCGGGATGAGATCCGAGGTCTTCTTAGCGGCCATTATGCCGGCAATGCGGGCGGTGCCGATGACGTCCCCCTTCTTGGCATTGCCTTCGCCGATCAGCGCCAGTGTCTCCGGCTTCATACGGACGCTGCCCTCGGCGACCGCGACACGCACCGTTTCACCCTTCTCGCCGACGTCGACCATATGGGCCTCGCCGGATGCAGAGATATGGGTGAGGCGGGTTTCGTTAGTCATTAGGCCGCCATCACCTTGCCGCCGGTAAGCAGCAGATTCGTTGCGGCAGTAACATCGTCCTGCCGCATCAGGCTCTCGCCGACGAGGAAGGTGGAAATGCCGCAGGCCTTCAGACGCAGGCAGTCAGCGTGGGTGAAGATGCCGCTCTCGCCGACCAGCAACCGGTCCGCCGGCACCATGGCGGAGAGCCGTTCGCTGGTCGAAAGGCTGACCTCGAAGGTGCGCAGATTGCGGTTGTTGATGCCGATCATCGGTGAGGCGAGGGTGAGCGCGCGCTTCATCTCCTCTTCGTCGTGAACCTCGACAAGCACATCCATACCGAGGTCGGTGGCGCACTGCTCCAACTCGCGCGCCTCGGCGTCGGAAAGCGAGGCCATGATCAGCAGGATGCAGTCCGCGCCCCATGCGCGTGCTTCGTAGACCTGGTAGGTCTCGAACATGAAATCCTTGCGTAGCGCCGGCAACGAACAAGCGGCGCGCGCTGCCGTCAGGAATTCAGGCGCTCCCTGAAAGCTCGGTGTGTCGGTGAGAACGGAGAGACACGCGGCTCCGCCCGCCTCGTACGCCTTCGCCAGCGCCGGTGGATCGAAGTCGGGACGGATCAGACCCTTCGACGGGCTTGCCTTCTTGATCTCGGCGATCAGTCCGAACTGACCCGCTGCCTGCTTCGCGCGGAGTGCCTTGAGAAAACCGCGCGGGGCCTCCTGATCGGCGATGCGGCGCTTGAGTTCATCGATTGAAACCTTCGCCTTGGCAGCTGCGATTTCCTCGCGCTTGTAGGCCTCGATACGTTTGAGGATGTCCGTCATGCCGGCTGCTCCGCGCGGTTGGACACGAAGATCAGCCGGTCGAGCGCTGCTGCGGCCTCGCCGCTGTCGAGCGATGTCGAGGCGAGCGCCATGCCTTCCTCGATGTTTTTCGCCTTGCCGGCGACGATCAGCGCGGCCGCCGCGTTGCAGAGCGAGATATCACGATACGCATTGCGGGCGCCGCCGAGCACGTCGCGCAGCGCGGCCGCGTTGGCGACGCCGTCGCCGCCCTTGAGCTCGTCGAGGGAGACGGTCGGCACACCGAAATCCTTCGGCACCAGCTCGAATTCCAGGATCTCGCCCTTCTCCAACGCGGCCACGCGGGTCGGTCCGGTCGTTGTGATTTCATCAAGGCCGCTTCCATGGACAACCCAGGCGCTGGTCGAGCCGAGGTCACGCAGCGCCTGGGCGATCGGCAGCACCCATTCGGGTGAAAATACGCCGAGAAGCTGACGCTTGACTCCAGCCGGGTTGGAGAGGGGCCCAAGCAGGTTGAAGATGGTGCGTGTGCCAAGCTCGACGCGGGCCGGTCCCACATGACGCATGGCCGAATGGTGGGCCTGGGCGAACATGAAGCCGATACCCGCTTCATTGATGCAGGCGCTGATCGCCTCTGGTTCGATGTCGAGCTTGACGCCGAGCGCCGAGAGGCTGTCGGCCGCGCCCGGATTTGGAGGAGAGGGCGCGGTTGCCATGCTTGGCGACCGTTACGCCGGCGCCGGCCGCGATCAACGAGGCGAGCGTCGATATGTTATAGGTGCCAGTGCCGTCCCCGCCCGTGCCGACGATGTCGATTGCGTCCTCGGGGGCGGAGACCGGAAGCATCTTCGCCCGCATGACGCTGACGGCGCCGGCGATCTCATCGACGGTCTCACCACGCACGCGCAGCGCCATCAGAAAGCCGCCGATCTGCGCGGGACTTGCCTCACCCGACATCAGGATATCGAAGGCCTCGCTGGCTTCCTGGCGCGTCAGCGGCTGCCGACCCGCGAGTTTCGCGATGTAGGGTTTGAGCCCGTTCATGACCTTGTCCTTCACTGTCCCCAAGACGTCACTGCACCATCGCCTGGTCGGCGAGTGCCTGGTTGATCTGGACGCCGTAATCGTTCTGCAACTGGCTCACCATCTGGTCAAGGATGTCGTCACCGGCGGCGTTGGCGATCGCCTGAACCTGTGCGTCGTCGTTGGTGAGCGCATCGGCGGTCCCCCCGGCGGTGACGTCGGTGACCTTCAGAACGATCTGGGTTTCCGGATCGGAGCCGGGTGCGCTGCTTGCGGTGCCGACCGGCCCGCTGAAGGCTGCCGCCACGCCGGCGGAGCCGAGCACCGGATCGTTGACGGAACGCAGCAGTCCTGTCTTGGTCTCAACCGCGATGCCAAGTTCGGTGGCGATGGCGGCGATCTCCTCGCCCTTCTGCAGCCGATCCTTCAGTGCTTCCGCCTTGGCACCGAGCGCAATGCGCTGCTGCTCGGTCGTCCAGTCGGCCAGTACCTTCTCGCGAACTTCTTCCAGCTTGCGCTCGCGAGCCGCAACGATGTCGGCGACCTCAAACCAGAGATAGCCGTTATCACCGACGTTGAGCGGCATGGCTTCGACGCCGACATCGGTCTGGAACACCTCGCGCAGCAGTTCTGAGCTGTCCGGCAGCTCAACTTCTTTCTCCGCGGTGTCGCGTCCACGGTTGTCGACCAGAGGAACCTCGACGAGCTTGAGGTTCATCTCCTTGGCAACTTCCGCCAGCGATGCGCCGGAACCGCGCAGGTCCTCGAAACGATCGTGGACGTTGAGGATGTCTTCGGCCGCCGCAGCCTGGGCGAGCTCCGCGCGGATTTCCTCCTTCACCTCGTCGAAGGTACGGGTGGTGTCCGGCTTGATGTTGGTCACGCGCAGAATGACCGGGCCGAACGCGCCGTCGACCACAGGCGTCGTGCCGCCATCCTTTTCGACCGCAAAGGCCGCTTCAGCCAATGCCGGATCCGGCACCGAAGCGCGGGTGAAATCGCCAAGCAGTACGTCCGTCGCGGTCCGGCCCTGATCGGTCACGAGTTGGTCGAAAGACGTACCCTGCGCCAGTTCCTCCGCTGCGGCTTCCGCCATTTCGCGCGTTTCGAAGGTGAGCTGCTCGATCGTGCGCGTGCCTGGAATGTCGAAGCTCGCCTTACGCCGCTCGTAATCCTCACGAATAGCCTCGTCGGAAATCGCGGCCGGCTCTGCGATATCGGACGGTTCCAACTTTACATAGGCAAAGCGCCGGAATTCCGGAGCATTGTAGCGCGCCTTGACGGTCTCGAACCAGCTGGCGAGCACATCGTCGGCCGCCGGTGCGATCGGGTCGATATTGGCTTTGGTGAGCAGCAGGTAGTCGATGCTGCGGGTTTCGTTGCGGTAGGCGCGCAGCGCGTCAGTCAGAACCTGCGGCGCCTTGAAGCCGTCGGCGGTAGCCTCCACGATCTGGCTGCGGACAGCAACTTTGGAACGCTCGAGGATATAGTCTTCCTCCCGAAGACCGGCATTGCGCAACCGGGCGGTGAAAACCTGGCGATCGAACTGGCCGCCGGCTCCGGTGAATGCCGGATCGTCGGCGATGAGCTGCGCCAGCCGGTCCTGCGACAGGCCGAGGTTCATCTCGTCGGAGAGCTCGTCGAGCGCAGCGCCGGCGGAAAGCTGGGCATAGACCTGGGTAACGACACCGAGGGCACGCGCCTGTTCCGACGTCAACTGCGTACCGAACTGGCGGCTGAGCTCCGCGAGCCGGCGCTGGTAGGCGAGGCGGAACTCGGAGGCGGAGACCGACTGCCCGCCGACCGTGATGACGCTATCGGACCTGTCGGCAATGACCGAACTCGACACGCCCCAGACGCCGAACGAGACGACGAGCAGCAACATCAGGGCCTTGGCGACGCACGTACGGGCGGCGTTTCTAAGGGTATCGAGCATCTGGACGCAAACCTCTTGTCTTTGCCTCGAAAGCTGTCGAAGCAGTGGACGTTCCTTAAAGCAAACTTTCCGGGAAATGAAGGCATGTTTGGGGAAAAGCGCCAGGCGTTATTGTTTGCACTGCGGCACGATAACCCGCTGAGCCTCCGAACAAATCTGCTAGCCTTCCGCCGGTCATGGAAAACATGAGAGGGATGGAGTGCGGGCGCTCGACGCGCTCACCAGCCGTGAACGTCCAGTGCCTGAACAGCCGTTCCGAGCGCCGATCGATCTTCCGTCAATCCCTGATCGCCAATCCCTTCCCGCTCGCCGGCATCGTCGGTCCCCAGGTGCTACATCTCAGCGCAATGAATGTGCCGGGTCTCAACACCATGCTCGGGATATCGCTGATATCGCTCGAGCAGCGGTTGATATTCGCAGCGCTAGCTTCGGTCGTCCTGCTGGTCGGCGAACTGGTCGTCTATCGCTGGCGGTCGCGCGCCTGAGGGAAGGCAAGAAAAAACCCGGCACAACGGCCGGGTTCTTGCTGTCTATATCGGTCGGTCTCAGCGGGCTTCGACCGGGATATAGTCGCGCTTCGGAGCGCCGGTGTAGAGCTGGCGCGGGCGGCCGATGCGCTGCTGGGGGTCCTCGATCATCTCGTTCCACTGGGCGATCCAGCCGACGGTGCGGGCGAGCGCGAAGAGCACCGTGAACATGGTCGTGGGGAAGCCCAGCGCACGCAGCGTAATGCCGGAATAGAAGTCGACGTTCGGGTAGAGCTTCTTTTCCTTGAAGTATTCGTCGTTGAGCGCGATCTTTTCCAGTTCCAGTGCGACCTGCATCAGCGGATCGTCGGCGTGACCGGTGGCTTCCAGCACTTCGTACATCGTCTTCTGCATGATGCGGGCGCGCGGGTCGTAGTTCTTGTAGACCCGGTGGCCAAAGCCCATCAGGCGGAACGGGTCGTTCTTGTCCTTGGCCTTGGCAATATATTCCGGGATGCGGTCGACCGTGCCGATCTCCTGCAGCATGTTGAGTGCTGCTTCGTTGGCACCACCATGGGCCGGGCCCCAGAGGCAGGCGATGCCGGCCGCGATGCAGGCGAACGGGTTGGCACCGGACGAACCGGCGAGGCGCACCGTCGAGGTCGAGGCGTTCTGCTCATGGTCGGCGTGCAGGATGAAAATGCGATCCATGGCGCGGGCCAGAACCGGGTTCACCTGGTATTCCTCGCAAGGAACGGCGAAGCACATGTGCAGGAAGTTCGCCGCGTAGTCGAGATTGTTCTTCGGGTAAACGAAGGGCTGACCGACATGGTACTTGTATGCCATGGCGGCAATCGTCGGCATCTTGGCGATCATGCGCAGGGACGCGACCATGCGTTGATGCGGATCGGTGATGTCCGTGGAATCGTGATAGAAAGCGGACAGCGCGCCGACGGTTCCGACCATGACGGCCATCGGATGGGCGTCGCGACGGAAGCCCGAGAAGAACTTGGTCATCTGTTCATGCACCATGGTGTGGTGCGTGACGCGGTAGTCGAAATCCTTCTTCTGCGCGGCGGTCGGCAGTTCGCCATAGAGCAGCAGATAGCAGGTTTCGAGGAAGTCGCCTTTCTCGGCGAGCTGCTCAATCGGATAGCCGCGGTGAAGGAGAACGCCCTCGTCGCCATCGATATAGGTGATCTTCGATTCACACGATGCGGTGGAGGTGAAGCCCGGGTCGTAGGTGAAGGCGCCCGTGTGTTTGTAGAGCGCGCCGATGTCGATGACATCCGGGCCGATCGTGCCGGACTTGACCGGGAGCGGCACCGACTTGTCGCTCAGTTTCAGTTCAGCGCTTTTTTCCGTCATGCTTTCCTCCGACAGTGATGTGCGGAGACGCCGTGCGCGACGGCGCCACCAATTATGCGTTGAGACTGTAGCTATATGATACGGATGTGAATGCCAAGTTAGCCTAAGGCCGAATTGTGCATCGCAAACGCACGGGCGCAATGCAACCAATGCAAGGCTCTTCAATCTTTCCGTGACTTGATCGTGCGCCACCTTGGGTGGAGGATGCTGCCGGGAAATATCTCGGTGGTGGTGGGTGGGGAAGTGGACGAGACGGCGAGGCGAGGGGATGGTGGTCGGGTGGCTGGCACACGCCTCGGTGATGGCGGGTCGCCTGCCGCTGGTCCGCGACCGACGTGGCGAGTCCTCCGAGCCGTCCTTCGCCTTCCGACCGTTGAAAACATCCGGACCTCCTGGCAGGAAGAATCCGATCACGGTCACCCGTTTCTCTTTGTTCCGGTGCTTCTCGGAACAGGCTCCTCCCTGTGGTTCTCGTTGGAGGATCCACCACCGGTACTGGTGATTGCTGTCGCCGCCGCGGCCATGCTCCTGCTCGCTGCGATGCGTCGGGACGGGACAGGCGGGACCATCGCCTTCGGGTTTGCTCTGGTGATCTGCGGGGCGCTGCTCGCCGAGGGACAGATCCGGCGCCATACGCCGGTTCTGCTGGACACGTCGGTGACAACACGGCTGACGGGGATCGTCGAGGAGCGGGAAGTCGGCCCAGCTGGCGACTGGCGCTACATCGTCAGCGTGGTGACCACGGCGGAGCCCAGGTTGAAACGCCCTCCGACGATGGTCAGCCTGACGACGCGATCCGGCCACGAGCCGTTTTCGATCGGCGAAACCGTCGCGGGCCGCGCGCGGCTTTCCCCGCCGTCCGGCCCGGCATTGCCTGGCACATTCGACTTCGCGTTCAGCTCCTATTTCCGCGGCATCGGCGCCGTCGGTTATTTCCTCGGCACGCCGGAACGGGCGGTCTGGGGAGAAGGAGAGAAACTGGAATGGAGGCTTGCTGCTTCGCGATGGCTGCAGGCTCTGCGCACCGGCGCAACAGACCGCATCCGCAACGTGATCGGGGGAGATGCGGGTGCCTTTGCAGCAGCCGTTATCACCGGCGAGCGGCGCGGCATGTCGGAGGAGACGGTGGAGGCGCTGCAGATTTCCGGCCTCGCACACATTATCTCGATCTCCGGCCTGCATATGGCACTCGCCGCCGGCCTGTTCTTCGTCGGCGTGCGGGTGATCCTCAGTGTGTCCGTCGGCCTCAACCATGCTGTGCCGGTCAAGAAGGTGGCGGCCTTCGGGGCATTGCTGGCGGCGACGGCATATCTCATGATTTCCGGCGGGCAGGTTTCTGCCGTACGCGCTTACGTGATGATGGCGGTAATGCTGGTCGCCGTGATGCTCGACCGGCCAGCGATCAGCCTGCGCAACCTTGCCGTCGCGGCGCTCGTCATTGTCGTCATCGAGCCCTCGGAGGTGGTTGGGCCAAGCTTCCAGATGTCGTTTGCCGCGACTGCAGCCCTGATCGCTGGCTATGCCGCGTGGCGCGACAATCGCCCGGACGACGGTTTCCTGCCGCAAAACCTGCTGCCGAAACCGGCGCGTTATCTGCTCGCCCTGTTCGGCGGCATCCTGCTGAGCTCGCTGATCGGTGGTCTTTCGACCGCCGCCTTCGCCGTCGACTATTTCCATCGGTTCGGAATCTACAGCATGCCGGCCAATCTCGCCGCCATGCCAGTCGTCTCCTTCATCGTCATGCCGATGGCGCTGATCGCGATGATCCTGATGCCGTTCGGTCTCGACTATCTTCCGCTCGTCGTGCTGGGCTTCGGCCTCGATATTGTCATCGTTCTCGCCCACGAGGTGGCATCCTGGGGTGGTGACGGCGGCATCGAACGGCTGCCGAACTGGTTTCTGCCGTGCTTTATCGCGGGGTTCGTACTGCTGACGCTGCTTAGGACGCGTCTTCGCCATGCAGGTAGCGCGATCATTGCCGCCACGATCGGTGCCGTCGTGCTCCTGCCGTCGCCAAGGGCGGGTGCCTTGCTGGTTTCCGAAGACGGAACGCTGGTTGGCCTGACGGCCGAGGAACATATCGCCACCAACCGGACGCGACCGCCCGGTTTCGTCTTCTCGCAATGGCAGGAAGCGCTGCAGCGCCCCGAGCACCTCGCGCCCCTCGACCGCCCGCAGCCCGAACTGATGGCGGGATTCAAGGCTGCGCGGGAGGTGCGCCTGGCGCCGGAAGGCCTGGTTGAAAGAGCGAACGGACTGATGCAGGAGATCGCCGCCAGCCTGCCGTCAAACCGCTTTTCCTGTGCCGGCCGGCTGTTCTGTCTGGCGCGGTTCGGAGAAACCATGACCGCCGCGGTGGTGGAAGAGGCTGCGCTGATCGGCTCTGCCTGCGACATCGCCGATCTGGTGGTGACACCAAGGCGCACGAGTTTTCGCGAATGCCGTTCGGGAGCGCTGCTGATCTCGGCCGAGGATCTGCGCCTGACCGGCGCCCTCGAACTCTGGCCGGAGGAGGGAAAAGAGAGACGATTGCGTATCCGCACCACTCTAGGTGCGGCCTCGCGACCGTGGCATCAGCACCGCCGCTATGATTGGCGCATTGACGACTATGACAGGTCGCCGGTAATCGACGTCCTGGAACGGATCAGTGGTAGCGGCGGATGAGGCCGACCAGCTTGCCCTGGACCTTGACGCGATCCGGCGGGAAGATGCGGGTCTCGTAGGCCGGGTTGGCGGCCTCGAGCGCGATAGAGGCACCCTTGCGCCGGAAGCGTTTCAGGGTTGCTTCCTCGTCGTCGACGAGCGCGACGATGATGTCGCCCGGATTGGCGGTCGAGCCGTTACGGATGATCACCGTATCGCCGTCGAGAATGCCGGCCTCGATCATCGAGTCGCCCTTGACCTCCAGGGCATAGTGCTCGCCATTGCCGAGCATTTCGGCCGGAACGGTGATGTCGTGAGTATTGTTCTGGATCGCCGAGATCGGAACGCCGGCAGCGATCCGGCCCATGACCGGCACGGAGATCGAATTGCCGACGTCGGCAATCGGTTCCTTGGCGAGGGGAGCCGGCGGCTTCTTGCCGAGGCTGCCCTCGATCACGGAGGGCGCGAAGCCTCGGCGCGGCTGCAGGCTCGGCGAATAGGCTTCCGGCAGCTTGATCACTTCAAGCGCGCGTGCGCGGTTCGGTAGCCGGCGAATGAAGCCGCGCTCCTCGAGCGCGGTAATCAATCTATGGATGCCGGATTTCGAGGCGAGATCGAGTGCGTTCTTCATCTCGTCGAACGACGGAGGCACGCCCGACTCCTTCATCCGCTCATGAATGAAGAGCAACAATTCCTGTTGTTTGCGCGTCAGCATTGGCAGACCTCGATGAAACAAATACAGAACATACCGTATATGTTCCAGTTGTGTTCCGCAAGGGGCTAAAATTCCGTGAACACTCGTGAAGTTCCGCTGTTGGTGACCCGAGATTGGTTTTGATGCGACCGGCTCTTGGCCGCGCGCGACTACGAGGTCAATCTTAAAGCCGAAATCGAGGTGCTCGCCCTGCATGACAAGATCGACGCCTTGATGGAAGAAGTGAGCTTTCCGAGCGGCTCGAAAAGCGCTAGGTCGAGCCGATCTCAATATGGTCTGGAAGTTTGCAGATCATCGGAGCCAAAAGAAGGGAGGATGACCATGCCGGCACGCGCGATCGACCATCTCGTTCTGCCCGTCGTCTCGATCGAAGCGGCCAGGGCCCGCTATGCGGCTCTAGGCTTCACTGTCGCTGCGGATGCGCGCCATCCCTTCGGCACAGAGAACGCCTGTGTTTTTCTGTCCGATGGCATCTATTTGGAACCGCTCGGCGTCGGAGATGCTGCGGCATGCGACGAGGCCGCCCGCACCGGCAATGTATTCGTCGCGCGTGATCGTGCTTTCCGTTTCCGTCGCGGCGAGGGGCTGTCGGCAATCGCTATTGCGACGGATGACGCAGCCGACGACGACCGGCGTTTCCGCGAGGCAGGCCTGTCTGCGGGTGACATCCTGAATTTTTCTCGTCCCGTGAAGATGCCGGACGACAGTGAAAGCCTTGCGGCCTTTCGTCTGGCCTTTGCCGCCGACCTGCGCTCGCCGGATTTCTTCCTGTTCAATTGCCAGCGGATCAACCCTCTGCCTGCCGACAGATCGGCGCTGACACGGCACGACAACAGCGTCGTCTCCCTGAAGGCGGTTGTGGTTGCGGAGGAGAACCCGGATGAGTTCCGCCTCCTGCTTGAAACGGCGTTCGGCACCCACGATATCGAGCGGCATGGTTCGGGATTCGAGCTGGCGGCCGGTGGTCCGCGGGTAATCGCGACGACACCGGCGGATATCGAGGCCCGTTTCGACATTGAAAGCCGCTATCCGGGCCGTGGGCTGAGCGGTTTGGCCATCGTCTTCGGTTGTCGGGATCCGGGCGTGACAGAGCGCTGCCTTGCTGCTAGTGGGGTGGCCTTCGAGCGCCGGGCGGGAAGGCTCGCCGTTCCACCGGCGCCGGGCCAGGGCGTAACCTTCATCTTCGAGGAGTAAGCATGAGCATCGAGACCAATTCTGTCGTCACTGTCGGCGAAGGCACCGCCAAGGTCTCCTTCTCCAACAGCGCTCGCCTGTCGTTGATCGCCGGTCCGTGCCAGATGGAGAGCCGCGACCATGCCTTTATGATCGCCGGCACGATGAAGGAACTCTGCGACAAGCTCGGCATCGGTCTTGTCTACAAGTCGTCTTTCGACAAGGCGAACCGCACGTCGCTTTCGGGCAAGCGCGGCATCGGGCTCGAAAAGGCAATGGAGGTCTTTGCCGATCTCAAGAAGGAATACGGCTTTCCGGTGCTGACCGATGTCCACACCGAGGAGCAGTGCGCTATCGTTGCCGAGACCGTCGACGTGCTGCAGATCCCGGCTTTCCTTTGCCGCCAGACAGACCTGCTGATCGCCGCGGCCAAAACCGGTCGGGCGATCAACGTCAAGAAGGGGCAGTTCCTCGCACCCTGGGATATGAAGAACGTATTGAACAAGTTCACCCAGAGCGGCAATCCGAACGTGCTGCTGTGTGAGCGCGGCGCGTCCTTCGGCTACAACACCCTGGTCTCCGACATGCGCTCGCTGCCGATCATGGCGGCGATGGGCGCTCCGGTCGTGTTCGATGCCACTCACTCGGTGCAGCAACCGGGCGGGCAGGGCGGCTCCAGCGGCGGCCAGCGCGAATTCGTCGAGACGCTGGCGCGGGCTGCGGTTGCGGTTGGCGTCGCCGGTCTCTTCATCGAAACACACGAGGATCCGGACAATGCACCCTCCGACGGTCCGAACATGGTGCACCTCAAGGACATGCCGCGACTTCTCGAAAAGCTGCTCGCCTTCGACGCCGTGGCCAAGGGTTGAGCGGCCCCCCGGAGTCCTGAAAGACAAATACAAGGCGCCGGTGATCCACCGGCGCTTTTTCATTGTCGGGGTCGGGCCTCTTCCCAATGCACGCGCCAAGGTAGGGGCCTGTAAATGGATCAAGCATGACGTGGCAACGCAGCTGTACGCATCGCGGTTTAACGCTGCCGCCATTGTAATTTTGGAATCATCGATTAAGACAGGCCATCCTCAATCCCCACCCACATGCAGGGAGGCCTCTCATGACTGCCATTACCGATATCATCGGCCGCGAAATCCTTGACAGCCGCGGTAACCCGACCGTTGAGGTCGACGTCTATCTGGAGGACGGCAGCATGGGACGCGCCGCGGTTCCCTCGGGTGCCTCGACCGGTGCGCACGAGGCTGTCGAGCTGCGTGACGGCAGCAAGCGTTATCATGGCAAGGGCGTTGAGAAGGCCGTAGATGCGGTCAACGGCGAGATATTCGATGCCATCGGCGGCCTGGATGCCGAAAACCAGATCCAGATCGACAGCGTCATGATCGAGCTGGACGGCTCGTCCAACAAGTCGCGCCTCGGCGCCAATGCTATCCTCGGCGTGTCGCTTGCCGTGGCCAAGGCGGCTGCGATCTCTTCCGGTCTGCCGCTGTTCCGCTATGTCGGCGGTCCGAACGCCCGCGTCCTGCCTGTGCCGATGATGAACATTATCAACGGTGGCGCGCACGCCGACAACCCGATCGACTTCCAGGAATTCATGATCATGCCGGTCGGTGCGGAATCGATCCGTGATGCCGTCCGCATGGGTTCGGAAATCTTCCACGTGCTCAAGAAGGAGCTTGCTGCCCAGGGGCACAACACCAATGTCGGTGACGAGGGCGGTTTTGCGCCGGGCCTCAACAGCGCGCCGGAAGCGCTCGACTTCATCATGAAATCGGTGGAGAAGGCCGGCTACCGGCCGGGCGAGGACGTCCATCTCGCGCTCGACTGCGCATCGACCGAGTTCTTCAAGGACGGTAAGTATGTCATGGAAGGCGAGGGCCGCACGCTGGAGCCGGAAGCTATGGCCGAATATCTCGCCGAGCTTGTCGCCAAGTACCCGATCATCTCGATCGAAGACGGCATGGCGGAGGACGACTGGGACGGCTGGAAAGCGCTGACCGACAAGATCGGCGCGAAGACCCAGCTCGTCGGCGACGACCTGTTCGTCACCAACTCCGCCCGCCTACGCGATGGTATCAAGATGGGCGTCGCCAACTCGATCCTCGTCAAGGTCAACCAGATCGGCTCGCTGTCCGAAACGCTGGACGCCGTCGAGACCGCCCACAAGGCGAGCTACACGGCGGTGATGTCGCACCGCTCCGGAGAAACGGAGGATTCGACGATCGCCGATCTCGCGGTCGCCACCAACTGCGGGCAGATCAAGACTGGCTCGCTGTCGCGTTCGGATCGTCTGGCCAAGTACAACCAGCTGATCCGTATCGAGGAGATGCTGGGTCCGCAGGCTACCTACGCCGGTACCTCGATCCTGCGCGCCTGATTTCGCCGTTAGGACATAAATTGTAGCAGCCCGCGTCCTCGTATGGCGCGGGCTTTTTCGTACGTCGCGGCAAGGTCAATACTCGGTTAAGCAATCCGCTCTAATGTGAGCGTTCAGTAATGCGTACCAAGGCATACCGGGCATGTGGACCAGGCATCACAAGAAAAGAAAATTCGGTCGCCTCATTCTTCCTGCGGTGACTGTCGCCTTTCTCGGCTACTTCGGCTATCATTCCGTCCACGGCGACTATGGCCTGATTGCGGCCCAGAATTTCGAAAAGATGCGTTTCGAGCGTGAGCGGGAGCTTGCTGCCCTCGTGGCGCAGCGCAGTGCGCTGGAGAGGCAGGTCGAGCTGATGAGTGACGGCTCGCTGGAGCGCGACATGATTGATGAAAAGGCGCGGTATCAGTTGAACATGTCGCGTCCTGACGAGATCGTCATCTTCAATTCCTACTTCGATTAACTGAAATCAGGTTAATCGAAAATAACAGTGTTATTACAATTGGTTAGTTGGAATGCGAGGCATGCATTTCTAGCATTGCCCACCTGTGAATTCTTGCATATGGTTTGATCAACGACATCAATAGACAGGGAGGGTTGAATGGCGCCGCGCAAAACCGCGACCGCTTCCAGCCGTAAATCGGCTGCCAAATCCGTCAAAAAAGATCTTGAGGCGGGTCAGGTGGCTGAGTTCACCAAGGAACAAGAGCTTTCCGCTTATCGTGAAATGCTGCTCATTCGTCGCTTCGAGGAGAAGGCCGGCCAGCTTTACGGCATGGGCTTCATTGGCGGCTTCTGTCACCTCTACATCGGCCAGGAGGCTGTCGTCGTCGGCATGCAGATGGCGCTTAAGGAAGGTGATCAGGTCATCACCGGCTATCGTGACCACGGTCACATGCTGGCGACCGGCATGAGCGCGCGCGGCGTCATGGCGGAGCTGACCGGGCGTCGGGGTGGCTATTCCAAGGGGAAGGGCGGCTCGATGCACATGTTCTCCAAGGAAAAGAACTTTTATGGGGGGCACGGCATCGTAGGCGCTCAGGTCTCGCTTGGCACTGGCCTCGGCTTCGCCAACAAGTATCGTAACAATGGCGCGGTCTCGATTGCCTATTTTGGCGATGGCGCGGCCAACCAGGGGCAGGTCTACGAAAGCTTCAATATGGCGGAGCTGTGGAAGCTGCCGGTCGTCTACGTGATCGAGAACAACCGCTACGCCATGGGTACCTCGAACGCACGTTCCACGGCGCAGACCGACTATTCGAAGCGCGGCGCTTCCTTTGGCATTCCGGGCCTCCAGGTTGACGGAATGGATGTTCGCGCCGTTCTGGCGGCTGGTGAGCAGGCTCTGGAGTATGCCCGTTCGGGCAAGGGGCCGGTGATCCTGGAAATGCTGACCTATCGCTATCGCGGTCATTCGATGTCCGACCCGGCGAAGTACCGTTCCAAGGACGAAGTGCAGAAGATGCGCTCCGAGCACGATCCGATCGAGCAGGTGCGGGCGCGGCTGCTGGAGAAAAGCTGGGCGACCGAGGACGATCTCAAGGCCATCGACAAGGAGGTGCGCGACATTGTCGCCGACAGTGCGGACTTCGCGCAGTCTGATCCAGAGCCGGATGTATCCGAGCTCTACACCGACATCCTGTTGTGAGTGGGGAGGCCTGATCCATGTCCGTTGAAATCCTGATGCCTGCCCTGTCTCCGACGATGGAAGAGGGTACCCTGTCCAAGTGGCTGAAGAAGGAGGGTGACAAGGTCACCTCCGGCGACGTCATTGCGGAAATCGAAACCGACAAGGCGACCATGGAAGTGGAAGCCGTCGATGAAGGCGTGATCGGCAAGCTGCTGGTTGCGGCCGGCACAGAGAATGTCAAGGTCAACACGCCAATCGCGATCCTGTTGCAGGACGGCGAAAGCGCAGACGACATCGGGAAGTCGAAGCCCGCAGCGGTTGCAGCCGATGCCGATACGCCGGCCGCAACTTCGGATGCCGCGGGCGGTAAGGCGCGTGAATCCTCGGATGAGCCGACGGCCGTTGCCGACAGCAAGGTACCTGCGCAGCCGAAGGTCGACGTCGCCTCCGATCCGGACATTCCGGCCGGCACCGAGATGGAAACCATCACGGTTCGTGAAGCGCTCCGCGCCGCCATGGCCGAGGAAATGCGCCGCGATCCGGACGTCTTCGTCATGGGCGAGGAAGTCGCCGAATACCAGGGCGCCTACAAGATCACTCAGGGCCTGCTGCAGGAATTCGGCCCTCAGCGTGTCGTCGATACCCCGATCACCGAGCATGGCTTTGCCGGCGTCGGCGTCGGTGCGGCGATGGCGGGCCTGAAGCCCATTGTCGAGTTCATGACCTTCAACTTCGCCATGCAGGCGATCGACCAGATCATCAATTCGGCTGCCAAGACGCTCTACATGTCCGGCGGTCAGATGGGGGCCCCCATGGTATTCCGTGGTCCGAACGGTGCTGCGGCTCGCGTTGCTGCCCAGCACAGCCAGGATTACGCCGCCTGGTACAGCCACATTCCGGGGCTCAAGGTCGTCATGCCGTATACGGCTGCTGACGCGAAGGGCCTGCTGAAGGCTGCGATCCGCGATCCGAACCCGGTGATCTTCCTCGAAAACGAAATCCTCTACGGCCATTCCTTCGAAGTGCCGAAGCTGGACGACTTCGTCCTGCCGATCGGCAAGGCCCGCGTGCACAAGAAGGGCAATGACGCGACCATCGTTTCCTTCGGCATCGGCATGACCTATGCGGTCAAGGCCGCCGAGGAACTGGCCGCCGAGGGCATCGACGTCGAGATTATCGACCTTCGCACGATCCGCCCGATGGACCTTCCGACGGTCGTGGAATCGGTCAAGAAGACCGGCCGCCTCGTCACCGTCGAGGAAGGCTATCCGCAGTCGTCGGTCGGTACCGAGATCGCGACCCGCGTGATGCAGCAGGCGTTCGATTACCTCGATGCGCCTATTCTGACGATCGCAGGCAAGGATGTGCCGATGCCTTACGCCGCCAATCTCGAGAAGCTCGCGCTTCCGAATGTCGGCGAGGTCGTTCAGGCGGTGAAGACCGTCTGCTACAAGTAACGGGAGGGCTCTGACATGCCGATCAACATCACGATGCCGGCGCTTTCCCCGACGATGGAAGAGGGCAATCTGGCCAAGTGGCTGGTCAAGGAAGGCGACACGATCAAGTCGGGCGACGTGATCGCCGAGATCGAGACCGATAAGGCGACCATGGAAGTGGAAGCCGTCGATGAGGGAGTGGTCGCCAAGATCGTCGTTCCGGCCGGTACCGAGAACGTCAAGGTCAACAGCCTGATCGCCATCCTCGCCGCCGAGGGCGAGGACGTGAAGGCGGCGGCATCGGGCGGCGATGTCGCTCCGGCACCGAAGGCCGATGCAACTCCTGCCAAGGCTGAATCGCCCAAGGCTGACGCCGCGCCGGAAAAGGCGCCTGTCGCTGATCAGCGTCCTGCGCCATCGACGCCGGCGCCGGTATCGGCTTCGGGTGATCGCGTATTCTCGTCTCCTCTGGCACGTCGTCTTGCAAAAGAGGCTGGGCTTGATCTCGCAAAAATCTCCGGCTCCGGACCGCACGGCCGTGTCGTGAAGGCGGACGTCGAGAAGGCTGTCGCCTCCGGCGGCGCCAAGATGTCCGCTGCTCCGTCGGCAGCCGCTGCAGCGCCCGCTCCGGCCATTGCCAAGGGTGTCGGCGACGATGCCGTCCTCAAGCTGTTCGAAGAAGGCTCTTACGAGCTTATTCCGCACGACGGCATGCGCAAGACGATCGCGTCGCGCCTGCTGGAGTCGCATCAGACGGTTCCGTCCTACTTTGTCTCGATGGATTGTGAGCTCGATGCACTGCTGAAGCTGCGCGCCGAGATCAACAGGTCGTCGCCGATGCTGAAGACAGACAAGGGTGAGGTTCCGGCCTACAAGCTGTCGGTCAATGACTTCATCATCAAGGCGATGGCGCTTGCTCTTCGCGATGTTCCGATGGCAAACGCCTCCTGGACATCGACGGCGCGCGTCAAGCACAAGCACTCTGACGTCGGCGTCGCCGTCGCCATTCCGGACGGGCTGATCACGCCGATTATCAGGAAGGCCGAGACCAAGACGCTTTCCGTCATCTCCAACGAGATGAAGGATCTGGCCCGCCGCGCCCGCGACAAGAAGCTGAAACCCGAGGAATACCAGGGCGGCACTACCGCCGTCTCCAACCTCGGCATGTTCGGCGTCTCCAACTTCACCTCGATCATCAACCCGCCACACGCCTCGATCGTCTCGATCGGTGCGGGTGTTGAGAAACCGGTCGTCAAGAACGGAGAGATCAAGGTTGCGACGGTGATGACGGCGACGTTCGCCTTCGACCATCGCGTGATCGACGGCGCACTAGGTGCAGAACTGGCGTCCGCCTTCCAGAAGCACATCCAGAACCCGATGGGTATGCTGGTCTAAGAAGGGGGCGGGCGTGATGAAGTCCGTTCTTTGCTATGGCGACTCCCTGACCTGGGGCTACGATCCACAGAATCTGGATCGCCACCCTTACGAGGACCGTTGGCCGAGCGTGCTTCAGAAGGCGCTCGGTCCCTCAGTCAACGTAATCGCCGAAGGACTGAACGGGCGCACCACCGCCTATGACGATCATCTCGCCGATGCTGAGCGCAACGGCGTGAAGTTGCTGCCGAGCGTGCTGGAAAGCCATGCGCCGATTGATCTCGTGATCATCATGCTCGGCACCAACGATATGAAGCGGGGTGTCGCCGGTACGGCGTTCGCCGCGGTCAAGGGCATGGAACGGCTGGTCAAGCTGATCCGTCATCACGAATGGGGCTTCGGCTACGATGCGCCGGACATCCTCCTCGTCTCGCCGCCACCGATCTGCGAAACGGCGAACGTGCCGTTCGCCGCGATGTTCAGGGGCGCGCTCGATGAATCGGCGATGCTGGCGAGCCTCTACCGCGATCTCGCCGACGAAACCGGATGCGGTTTCTTTGACGCTGGCTCCGTTGCCCGGACGACGCCGCTCGACGGCATTCATCTGGACGCGGAGAACACCCGGGTCATTGGTCGGGGATTGGAGCCGGTGGTTCGCATGATGCTTGGAATATAACGGAAATCAGCGTTTTTTTGATTGGGATCAAGGAGTAAAGGTTTCGGGACGTTAGGCTTCGGATATCGACCAGAACAAGGAGATGCCGAATGTCGAATACCCCGCACGAACTGGCGAAAGATTTTCCAGAGCATGTCGACAAGCTGCGCGAGTTGAAGACGAGTGATCCGCGCTTCGCCAAGCTCTTCGAGGATTACCACGAGGTGAACCGCGCCATTCATCGTGCAGAAACGGATGTGGAACCGGTCGGTGACGCGCACATGGAAACGCTGCGCAAGAAGCGGATGGTTCTGAAGGATGAAATCTACGGGATGCTGACGCAGGCTTAGCTCTTCATCCCGGGTGGGCGGATCGGTCTCGGTCCGCTTACCGAGAACAAGGAGATGAAGCTCGTGTCGAACGCATATGACGTCATCGTTATCGGTTCCGGTCCCGGTGGCTATATCGCCGCCATTCGCGCCGCCCAGCTTGGCATGAAAGTCGCCGTCGTCGAACGCGAGCATCTCGCCGGTATCTGCTCCAACTGGGGCTGCATCCCCACCAAGGCACTGCTCAGGACCGCCGACGTCATGCACACCGCCACCCATGCCAAGGACTACGGTCTTGTGCTGGACGGGACGATGAAGCCCGACATCAAGGCGATTGTCGCCCGCTCGCGCGGCATCGCTCACCGCATGAACAATGGCGTCGGCTTCCTGTTCAAGAAGAACAAGATCGATATCATCTGGGGCGAAGCCAGGATTACGAAGCCCGGCGAAATCGTTGTCGGCAAGCCGACCAAGAAGGCGGTCGAGCCGATGGGACCGGTCCCGAAGAACACGCTGGGCGAGGGGACCTATGCCGCCAAGCACATCATCGTCGCCACCGGTGCACGTCCGCGCGCGCTGCCCGGCATCGAGCCGGACGGCAAGCTGATCTGGACCTATTTCGAGGCGATGAAGCCTGAGGAAATGCCGAAGTCGCTGCTCGTCATGGGCTCCGGCGCCATCGGCATCGAGTTCGCCAGCTTCTATCGCACCATGGGCGTCGACGTCACTGTCGTCGAGATCATGAAGCAGGTCATGCCGGTAGAGGACGAGGAGATTTCGGCTTTCGCCAAGAAGCAGTTCGAGCGTCAGGGCATGAAGATCCTGCTGGAGGCCAAGGTCGCGAAGGTCGAGAAGGGAGTGAACTCCGTTACGGCCACGATCGAGAAGAAGGACGGCTCCGTCGAAAAGATCACCGCCGACCGGATGATCTCGGCCGTCGGCGTGCAGGCCAATATCGAGGGCATCGGACTGGAGACCGTTGGCGTCAAGACCGACCGCGGCTTTATCGTCATCGACGGTTACGGCAAGACCAATGTGCCGGGCATCTACGCGATCGGCGACGTCGCCGGCCCGCCGATGCTCGCCCACAAGGCCGAACATGAGGCGGTGATTGTGGTCGAGAAGATCGCCGGCCTGCCGAACGTGCATCCGATGGACAAGAACAAGATCCCGGGATGCACCTACTGCAACCCGCAGGTGGCCTCTGTCGGACTTACCGAAGCCAAGGCGAAAGAGCAGGGCCGTGACATTCGCGTTGGACGTTTCTCCTTCGCCGCCAATGGCAAGGCGGTCGCGCTCGGAGAAGACCAGGGCATGGTCAAGACCATCTTCGACAAGAAGACCGGCGAGCTCCTCGGTGCACACATGGTCGGTGCGGAAGTTACCGAACTCATTCAGGGCTTCGTTGTCGCCATGAACCTGGAAACGACCGAGGAAGACCTGATGCACACGATCTTCCCGCATCCGACGATCTCCGAGACGATGAAGGAAAGTGTGCTCGACGCCTACGGGCGGGTGCTCAACGCCTGAGGTGAGTTGTGGGATCCGAGCCCGCAGCCTATATAGGCGGCGGGTTTCGACAGCGAAGGGCTTCGCGAATGGACGGATTTGAAATTGGCTGGTTCCTGACGATCGTCATAGGCGGCCTGGCGGGCTGGCTCGCCGGCAAGTTCATTAACGTCCGGTTTGGACTGTTGATGAACATCGTAGTCGGCATCGTCGGAGCCGTGCTGGCCGCCGCGATCTTCCGCCGCTTCGGTATCGTCGTGGAAGGTGACTGGTTTGGGTATCTGCTGACCAGTTTCGTTGGCTCAAGCCTTCTATTGTACGCCGTGAAGCTCATCCGGCGCTAAATTCATTCGAGGCCGCTATAGAGCGGCAAAGGCAGACAGATCATGGTCACCATCCTCGACACCATCACGGCCCCTAAGGAGCGTGTACGCCACCCGGAGAAGGCCCACCGGCCGGATACCGAAGTGCTGCGCAAGCCGGAGTGGATCCGTGTCAAGGCGCCGACCTCGAAAGGGTATAATGAGACCCGCGAACTGGTGCGGTCGCACAATCTGGTGACGGTCTGTGAGGAGGCTGGCTGCCCGAACATCGGTGAGTGCTGGGACAAGAAACACGCCACGTTCATGATCATGGGCGAGATCTGTACCCGTGCCTGCGCCTTTTGCAACGTCGCGACCGGCAAGCCCAACGCGCTCGACCCGAATGAGCCGGAGAATGTTGCCAAGGCAGTCCGTCAGATGGGACTTTCCCATGTCGTGATAACCTCGGTCGACCGTGACGATCTGGATGATGGTGGTGCCGAGCATTTCGAGCAGGTGATCTTCGCGATCCGCGAGGCATCGCCCCAGACCACCATCGAAATCCTGACTCCGGACTTCCTGAAGAAGCCCGGTGCGCTGGAGCGCGTTGTCGCCGCCAAGCCGGACGTGTTCAACCACAATCTGGAGACCGTCGCCGGCAATTACCTGACGGTCCGCCCCGGCGCGCGCTACTTCCATTCGATTCGCCTCCTGCAGCGGGTGAAGGAGCTTGATCCGACCATGTTCACCAAGTCCGGCATCATGGTCGGTCTCGGCGAGGAGCGAAACGAAGTGCTCCAGCTCATGGACGACCTGCGCACCGCCGACGTCGACTTCCTGACCATCGGCCAGTACCTGCAGCCGACCCGCAAGCATCATAAGGTCGAGCGCTTCGTCACGCCCGACGAATTCAAGTCCTACGAGACGGTGGCCTATTCCAAGGGCTTCCTGATGGTGTCCGCGAGCCCGCTTACCCGCTCTTCGCACCATGCCGGCGACGATTTCGCACGGCTGAAGGCCAATCGCGAAAAACTGCTGGCCACGAAAGCCTGATACAGCGGGGTCCTCCGCGCCAAACGCATCGACACCCTGGCGCGGTCCGTCGTTGCGGCCGTCGGTGCGGATCGAGATCTATGCCACCCAACGACCGAATCCGTTCGTGCCCTTCGTCAACTTGGACAGTGCCTTCCTTCCCTTCGTGAAGGGCCGCAAGCAGGTCATTCCGTGGTATTTCGAGGATTTTCTGGTGAAGCTCGGCTTCGGCCGTCGTCGCTGGTACCCGGTCGGTACACCGGCGCTTTCGGAACCGGTTCCCAAGGCGAACGGCTGAAGCATGGGCCGCGGGCAATAATTCGGGCGAATTCTGATGCACGGCTGCGCTCACCTGCTTGATCTTGGCCGCTCAGCCGCCTAATTGGCGGGATATGCCTCAGTTCGAAACCCGCCGCATCGTCAAGCACTCGCCGGAGCAGATGTTCGACCTCGTTGCCGATGTCGAGCGCTATCCGCAGTTCCTGCCGCTCTGCGAAGCGCTCACCGTGCGCTCCCGGAAGGAACGCGAGGGCAAGGTGCTGATGGTCGCGGACATGACCGTCGGTTACAAAGCCATCCGCGAGACCTTCACCACCCAGGTGTTGCTGATTTCGGCCGAGCGCGCCATCGATGTGAAATATATCGACGGACCGTTTCGCTACCTCGACAACCGCTGGCGCTTCGAGCCGGCGGGCGAGGGCGATTGCGCGGTGCATTTCTTCATCGATTACGAGTTCAAGAACCGCATCCTCGGCGCACTGATGGGCTCGATGTTCGACCGTGCGTTTCGTATGTTCTCCGAGGCCTTCGAGGCCCGTGCCGACAAGATCTACGCGGCGGCCTGAGCCGCCTCAAGCAGCATCTCCATCGCCGTTCGGACGGTCGAGAGCCGGATGCCTTCACGACCGAGGTCGCCGTAGCGCATTTCCCGATGCAGCAAGAGGCCATCGCGTCCGGCGACTGCAAGATGCACGAGGCCGACTGGCTTTTCCACCGAGCCGCCTCCAGGTCCTGCGATACCAGTGACGGCTACGGCCAGGTCTACGCCGGCACGCAGGCATGCACCGCGCGCCATCTGCAGCGAGGTTTCCTTGGAGACCGCGCCGAATGTATCAAGCGTTGCAGCCTGTACACCGAGCAAATCCATCTTCGCCTGGTTCGAATAGGTGACGAAGCCGCGATCCACGACGGAGGATGAACCGGCGATTTCGGTGAGCGCTCCGGCGATCAGGCCTCCCGTGCAAGATTCCGCCGTGGCGACTGTCAACTGTCGTTGCGTGAACTCTTTGACGATACGGGACGAAAGCTCGTCGATACTGTCGGGAAAGAGACTCATCGGTTGCCTCCGTAGACGACCGTTGCAGTAGCGATGGCAGCGATGCCCTCGCGGCGACCTACGAAGCCGATCTTCTCGTTCGTCGTCGCTTTAACCGAGCATCGGTCGAGCGAGATGCCAAGTATCTCTGCCAGTTTTTCCCGCATAGCCTGCCGGTGCGGCCCGACCTTCGGAGCTTCGGCGATCAGGGAAATATCGGCGTTCATGATCGTGCCGCCTGCCTCGCACACGATCCTCGCCGCATGCTCGAGAAAGATCCGTGACGGTGCGCCCTTCCACTGCGGATCGGAAGGTGGAAAATGGTCGCCGATATCGCCGGCTCCGCAGGTGGCGAGCAGGGCGTCGGTCAGCGCATGGAGCGCCACGTCGGCGTCCGAATGACCCTTAAGTCTCTGGTCGTGCGGGATGAAGATGCCGCAGAGTGTCACGCCGTCGCCGGGTTCCAACTGGTGCACGTCATAGCCATTTCCGGTCCGTACGTCGGGTAGCGATCCCTGCGACAGGCGTTCATCGGCCATGGCGATATCCCTTTGCACGGTGAGTTTCACATTGTCAGGCGAGCCGGCGACGATCCGGACGGGAAGTCCCGCCCATTCGGCTATCGCGGCATCGTCGGTGAAGTCGAACCGCCCCTCCGTCGCGGCCTTGCGGTGCGCATCGAGGATGGCCTCGAACAAAAAGCTCTGCGGTGTCTGGGCACCGAACAGGCCCGCGCGGGAAACCGTCTCGCTCACCAGCCCGTCGGCGTCAGCGCGTTTCAACGTATCGGCGACCGGAATTGCCGGCAGCACGCAGGGTGCTCCTTCGATAAGTGCCGCCGTGACGCGGTCCAGCAGCGCGAGGTCGATGAAGGGACGGACGGCGTCGTGGATCATCACATGGCTGACGCCGCTATCAGAGAGCGCCTCGAGGCCCGCAAGCACCGACTGCTGGCGCGTGGCGCCTCCGAAGACACGGATGATTCCCTGTGTGGCGGCATTGGCGGCGAATACCTCATCGAGCAGCGTCTCGTCATCCGGATGGATGACGACGACGATCGGTCCTTGATCCAGCCAGCCGAGAAAACGCTCGATCGTATGCGCAATAACCGGCCGACCACCAATCTTCCGGTACTGCTTCGGTCCCTCGTGCGGAGCGCCGGCACGCTCCCCGCGTCCTGCGGCGACGATGACAATGCCGATGTTCGGGGCCGAAGCATGTTGCATTTGCATAAAAAATCCCGGACATAAAAACTTCGCGACCCTGCTCTAACGAGTAGCCTGGGATTTTTCCAGCAGTTGCCCGGTTTTTTGTCGCTCTTGCGGGAATCCCCTTGCAAAGCCGATATGAGTGGCTAAAAATAGTGCAGCAAAATGTCATGCCTGAAAGATAATCAGTTGCGTCCAGCGGACCTTGATACACCGTTCGAGATCGGATCAGTCACCGTTCGTAACAGGGTCGTGCTCGCACCGATGTCAGGCGTCACCGACCTTCCGTTCCGAAAGATCGCGACGCGATTCGGCGCCGGGCTGGTCGTGACCGAGATGGTTGCCAGCCGCGAACTCGTTCACAATGCCGCCGAATCCTGGGTGCGGCTGCGCCACGCCGGACTGAAGCCACACATGGTGCAGCTCGCCGGTCGCGAACCCTATTGGATGGCCGAGGCGGCGAGGATCGCGGAAGCCGAGGGGGCAGACATCATCGACATCAATATGGGCTGTCCGGCGAAGAAGGTGATCGGGGGGTATTCAGGTTCGGCTTTGATGCGCGAACCCGATCACGCGCTGTCGCTGATCGAGGCCACCGTAAAGGCGGTTAAGGTGCCGGTGACCGTCAAGATGCGGCTCGGCTGGGACGCGAACTCGCTGAACGCGCCGGAAATCGCCCGTCGGGCCGAGGCGGCCGGCGTGGCGCTGGTCACTGTTCATGGTCGCACCCGCATGCAGTTCTACGAGGGTAGGGCGGACTGGGATGCGATCGCCGCGGTACGGGATGCGATTTCCATCCCGCTGATTGCCAATGGCGATGTTGACACTGCCGGGGACGCCCGTGAAATCATGCGCCGCTCGGGCGCCGACGCGGTGATGGTCGGCCGCGCCTGTCAGGGACGTCCCTGGCATGCAGGTGTGCTCGCCGGCGGCGAGGCGCCGGACGAAACCGAGATCGGTGGTCTGATCGAGGAACATTATCTGATGATGTTGGAGCATTATGGCGAGGCTGTCGGCATTCGTCATGCCCGCAAACATCTCGGCTGGTATGTCGACCGCTTTGCGCCGGCGGCTTCCGTCGAGGATAAGACGGCGTTGATGACCGCGAAGGACAAGGCCGTGGTGGTCTCGCTCCTGCGTGGGCTGTTCGCCTCGGCCGGAGCTCCATTCAAACAGCATCGTGAGGCAGCATGAGCGCGTCCCATTCCGTCTCAGGATCGAACGGGCTGGCCATGGCCGTCCTCAACGCGATTCAGAATCCCGTCATTCTGGTCGACGCCGCAGGCCATATTGCCTTTGCCAACTGGGAGGCTGAGGCTTTCTTCGGTGCCAGCGCCAGCCATCTGTCCCGCTATCGCATTTCGACCTTCATTCCGTTCGGCAGTCCGCTCCTCGCGCTGATCGACCAGGTTCGCGAGCGTCGCGCCCCGGTCAACGAATACCGCGTAGACCTGTCCTCGCCTCGGCTCGGTCAGGACAAGCTCGTTGACCTCTACGTTGCCCCGGTCGTCAGCGATCCGGGCGCGGTCGTGGTTGTCTTTCAGGAACGCTCGATGGCCGACAAGATCGATCGTCAGTTGACGCATCGCGCCGCAGCGCGCTCGGTGACGGGGCTCGCCTCGATGTTGGCGCATGAGATCAAGAACCCGCTTTCCGGTATTCGCGGCGCTGCGCAACTGCTTGAAAGCTCGGTTCAGGACGAAGATCGGGCGTTGACCCGGTTGATCTGTGACGAGACCGACCGCATCGTCTCCTTGGTGGACCGGATGGAGGTCTTTTCCGACGAGCGCCCGGTCGACCGTACGCCGGTCAACATCCATTCCGTGCTCGATCACGTGAAGGCGATCGCACTCGCCGGCTTCGCGCGCAACATCAAGATCACGGAAAGCTACGATCCCTCACTGCCACCTGTTTTCGCCAATCGCGACCAGCTCGTTCAGGTCTTCCTGAACCTAGTTAAGAATGCCACGGAGGCCATCGGCGATCGACCTGACGGTGAGATTCACCTGACGACGGCTTATCGTTCCGGCATCAGGCTTTCGGTGGCAGGGTCACGAGAAAAGATCTCGCTGCCCCTGGAATTCTGCGTGATTGACAATGGACCGGGCGTGCCACCCGATCTGTTGCCCCACCTCTTCGACCCCTTCATTACCACCAAGACCAATGGCTCTGGCCTCGGTCTGGCGCTGGTCGCCAAGATCATCGGCGCCCATGGCGGCATAGTTGAATGCGACAGCCAGGCCAACCGCACCACCTTCCGCGTGCTGATGCCCGTTTCCAAGGTCCCGGGACCGGACGACATCGGCACGCCGACTGCAACGGGAAGCAACGCATGACCGCAACGATTCTTGTCGCCGACGACGATGCCGCCATCCGTACGGTTCTCAACCAGGCACTGAGCCGAGCCGGTTATGACGTCCGCATCACATCCAACGCCGCCACGCTCTGGCGCTGGATTTCGGCGGGCGAGGGCGATCTGGTCGTCACTGACGTCGTCATGCCGGACGAGAACGCCTTTGACCTCCTGCCGCGCATCAAGAAGGCGCGACCGGACCTGCCGGTTCTGGTGATGAGCGCCCAAAACACCTTCATGACGGCCATCAAGGCATCGGAGAAAGGCGCCTATGACTATCTGCCGAAACCCTTCGATCTGACCGAACTGATCGCCATCATCGGCCGCGCGCTCGCCGAGCCGAAACGCCGTCCGGCCCGCCTCGAGGACGATATGCAGGACGGCATGCCGCTTGTTGGACGTTCCGCAGCGATGCAGGAAATCTATCGCGTTCTGGCGCGCCTGATGCAGACGGACCTGACGCTGATGATCACGGGCGAAAGCGGCACCGGCAAGGAACTGGTGGCACGCGCGCTGCACGACTACGGCAAGCGCCGCAACGGTCCCTTCGTCGCCATCAACATGGCTGCGATCCCGCGCGACCTGATCGAATCCGAGCTGTTCGGTCACGAGAAGGGTGCCTTCACCGGCGCCCAGTCGCGTTCCACCGGTCGCTTCGAGCAGGCCGAGGGCGGTACGCTGTTCCTCGACGAGATCGGCGACATGCCGATGGATGCGCAGACGCGCCTGCTCCGCGTGTTGCAGCAGGGCGAATACACCACCGTCGGCGGCCGTACGCCGATCCGGACCGACGTGCGCATTGTCGCCGCCACCAACAAGGACCTGAAGCAGTCGATCAATCAGGGTCTGTTCCGGGAGGATCTCTATTATCGGCTGAACGTGGTGCCGCTGCGCCTGCCGCCGCTGCGCGACCGCGCCGAGGACATTCCGGACCTCGTACGCCACTTCGTACAGTACGGAGAAAAGGAAGGACTGGATGCCAAGCGCTTTGATAACGAGGCGCTGGAGGTGATGAAGGCCTATCCCTGGCCGGGCAACGTACGCGAGCTGGAAAACCTCATCCGCCGCCTGATGGCGCTCTATCCGCAAGACGTTATCACCCGCGAGATCGTGGAGGCCGAACTGCGCTCGGAGGTGAGCGACAGTCCGATCTCAAAGCCGGGCGTGGCGGTGGGCTCTATGACCATCGGCCAGGCGGTCGAGGAGAACATGCGGACGTATTTCGCCAGCTTCGGCGACGGCCTGCCGCCTCCGGGACTTTACGACCGCGTGCTGACCGAAATGGAATATCCGCTCATCCTCGCGGCGTTGACCGCAACACGCGGCAACCAGATCAAGGCGGCCGATCTTCTCGGCCTCAACCGCAATACCTTACGCAAGAAAATCCGCGAATTGGGTGTTTCGGTCTACCGGAGCTCGCGCTCGGCTTGACAAGCTCGTCTGCTTAGTTGCAATTTCGCCACAATGCGTTGCTCAAAAGCCACGAAGCGGTCACGCACACGAAGCGTGATTCTGGTTTTTGGGAATGAGCAATGCACGTCCCCGGTATTGTTCTGATGCGGCCATCCGGCCGGACGGGTGGCGTATTTCCTGTGCTTTCTGCAGGGGCGGTGTAGAGGGGTCGAATGGCTAGGTGGAGCATGAGGAGGAGGCCCGGCGACGAGGGCGCTGCCATCACGCACGACCGTCGCGCCTCGTTTGCCTTGCCAGGTCTCGTGCTTGCCGGCGGTGCGCTGACCTGCGCAATCCTGACCCTTCCGATTCTTCTCGGCCTGACACCGATCCCGCCCACGTCAGAAGTGCTGATCGCCTCGGCGATCGTCAATTCGCTGTTTGTCGTCGGTCTGATGGTACTGATCGGCCGCGAGGTAAGCCGGCTGGTACGCGCCCGCACCCACGGTCGCGCCGCCGCCCGTCTGCACGTCAGGATCGTCGCCCTGTTCTCGATTGTCGCCATCACCCCGGCGATCCTCGTTGCAATCTTTGCCTCCATTACGCTGAACGTCGGCCTCGACCGCTGGTTTTCGCTGCGCACGCAGTCGATCGTCAGTTCCTCGATGAACGTGGCGCAGGCCTACATGCTGGAGAATGCCAGCTATCTGCAGGGCCAGACGATCTCGATGGCGAACGATCTGGAGCGCAACCGCGCCCTGTACTTCCTTGACCGCAAGGGTTTTGTCGAGTTTCTCACCCGCCAGGCCAAGGGGCGTGGCATGCTCGGCGCCTTTATCGTCCGGCAGGACGGTTCGGTGATCACCCAGGCCGATATCGAAACGGAAAAACCCCTGCCGGCAATCCCGCAGGATGCTTTGAAAAGTGCCGCCGCCGGTCAGCCGACCCTGATCCCGCCGGGCGTGACCAATCTTGTTGGAGCCATTATCAAGCTCGAGTCGATTTCCGGAGGGTTCCTCTACACCATCCGTGCCGTCGATCCGAAGGTCATGTCGGCTATGCGGCTGATGGAGGACAACATCGCCGAATACAAGGCGATGGAAGCGGGCCGAGCCTCGCTGCAGATCGCTTTCGCCGTCCTCTATGTCGGCTTCGCCCTGGTTGTGTTGCTTGCGGCGATCTGGACCGCGATCGCGGTCGCCGACCGTATCGTCCGACCGATCCGAACCCTCATCAGCGCCGCCGATAATGTCGCCTCCGGCAATCTGAACGTGGTAGTGCCGGTACGCGCGGTCGATGGCGACGTTGGAAGCCTGTCGCGGACCTTCAATAAGATGATCTCGCAGATCAGGACGCAGCGGAACGAAATTCTCGAGGCGAAGGACGAGGTGGATGACCGGCGCCGCTTTATCGAGGCGGTGCTGTCGGGTGTTACTTCCGCGGTGATCGGTGTCGAGGACGACCGGGCGATCACCATCGCCAATCCGACCGCCGAGTATTTCCTCGGTCTTCCTGCCGAACAACTCGTCGGCCGCAAGCTGAGTGAGGTGGCTCCGGAGGTGGATCAGGTGCTGACCGAGGCGGCGGCGCGTCACCGCAACGACTATCGTCGGCAGATCAACATGTTCCGTGGAGGCATCGAACGCACGCTGAACGTTCAGGTAACCCGTGAGGAGACGCGCGGCAGCGCCGATTCCTATGTGATTACGCTCGATGACATCACCGATCTCGTCGTCGCCCAGCGCTCGACGGCCTGGGCGGATGTGGCGCGCCGTATTGCGCACGAGATCAAGAATCCGCTGACGCCGATCCAGCTCTCAGCCGAGCGCCTGAAGCGCCGCTACGGCCGCCAGATCGCAGAGGACGATCGCACGGTGTTTGATCAGTGCACCGACACCATCGTGCGCCAGGTCGAGGACATCGGTCGGATGGTCGACGAATTCTCTGCCTTTGCCCGCATGCCGAAGCCGACCAAGCAGGGTGCCGACCTGCGTGACATCCTGAAGGATGCGATCTTCCTGCGCGAGATGGCGAGTACGGAGGTGAACTTCGAGCGTGATTTCTCCGACGCGCCGCTGATGGGCATGTTCGACGCGCGCATGCTCGGCCAGGCCTTCGCCAATCTCATCAAGAACGCGGTCGAGGCGATCGAGGCGGCGGCGACCGAGAGGCCGGGCATGACGGGCCACATCCTGGTCAGGGCGCGCTTCGAGTCGTCGCTCGACCGGTTCGTCGTCGATGTGATCGACAACGGCAAGGGCCTGCCGGTCGAGAACCGGCATCGCATTCTGGAACCCTACATGACGATGCGCGAAAAAGGCACCGGCCTGGGACTCGCGATCGTCAAGAAGATCATCGAGGAACACGGCGGACAGCTCGAATTGCACGATGCTCCGCCGGAATTTGACGAAGGACGAGGCGCGATGATCCGCGTCCTGCTCCCCCGTGTGGAGGCAGGACCCGTCGCAGCCGAACATGACAAGGAAAGAGTTCATGGCCTCTGACATTCTGGTCGTCGACGACGAGGAAGATATCCGCGAGATCGTTTCCGGGATTCTCAGTGACGAAGGACACGAGACGCGCACGGCGCACGACGCCGATAGTGCGCTGGCGGCAATCTCGGATCGCGTGCCGCGGCTTGTTTTTCTTGATATCTGGATGCAGGGCAGCCGTCTCGACGGCCTGGCACTGCTCGATGAGATCAGGGCGCGCCATCCTGATCTGCCGGTGGTCATGATTTCCGGCCACGGTAATATCGAAACCGCCGTCTCCGCTATCAAGCGGGGCGCATTCGACTTCATCGAAAAGCCCTTCAAGGCGGACCGCCTGGTGCTGATCGCCGAGCGGGCGCTGGAGAACTCCAAGCTGAAGCGTGAGGTTTCCGAACTGAAGCGTCGCACTGGTGACGCGAGCGAGTTGATCGGCACCTCGGTTGCGGTTTCGCAGCTGCGTCAGACGATCGAGAAGGTGGCTCCCACCAACAGCCGTATCATGATCGTCGGCCCCTCCGGCTCCGGAAAGGAGTTGGTCGCGCGCATGATTCACAAGCGTTCCTCGCGTGCCGGTGGGCCGTTCGTGACGCTCAACGCCGCTGCGATCACCCCCGAGCGCATGGAAATCGCCCTGTTCGGCACCGAGGGCAGCCCCGGCCAGCCCCGCCGTATCGGCGCGCTTGAAGAGGCCCATCGCGGCATCCTCTATCTCGACGAGATCGGCGAGATGCCGCGCGAGACCCAGAACAAGATCCTGCGCGTACTGGTCGATCAGCAGTTCGAGCGCGTTGGCGGGTCGAAGCGGGTGAAGGTCGACGTCCGCATCATCTCTTCGAGTGCCTACAATCTCGAATCGATGATCGCCGAAGGCCGGTTCCGCGAAGACCTGTTCCACCGTCTTGCCGTCGTGCCGGTCAAGGTGCCGGCGCTCGCCGAGCGCCGTGAGGACATTCCCTTCCTCGTCGATATGTTCATGCGCCAGATCTGCGAACAGGCCGGTATCCGTCCGCGCAAGATCGGCGAAGACGCCATGGCCGTGCTGCAGGCCAACGACTGGCCGGGCAATATCCGCCAGCTGCGCAACAATATCGAGCGTCTGCTGATCCTCGCCAAGAACGATGGTCAGGACCAGACGATCACCGCCGACATGCTGCCGACCGACCTGTCGGACATGCTGCCTAAGGTTTCGGCCAAGAACGATACCCACATTATGACCCTGCCGCTGCGCGAGGCCCGGGAAATGTTCGAACGCGATTATCTGGTCGCCCAGATCAACCGCTTCGGAGGTAATATCTCACGCACGGCCGAGTTCGTCGGCATGGAGCGTTCCGCTCTCCATCGCAAACTGAAATCGCTTGGCGTATAAACCGGTGACCTATCGGGCTGGGGACTAGGCCCGATTCTTCCTGTCACGGCGATGAGAGATCCGGCATGAAAGTCATTATCTGCGGCGCGGGCCAGGTCGGTTTCGGCATCGCCGAACGTTTGTCCCAGGAGGGCAACGACGTCTCCGTCATCGACACGTCCGCGTCACTGATCTCGCGCATCACCGAAACGCTTGACGTGCGCGGCTATGTCGGCCACGGCGCCCATCCGGACGTGCTCGCGAAGGCCGGCGCCGACCAGGCCGACATGCTGATTGCGGTGACGCTCTACGACGAGATCAACATCGTCGCCTGCGAGGTGGCGCATGCGTTGTTCAACGTGCCGACCAAGATCGCCCGTATCCGCGCGCAGAGCTATCTGATGCCGGAATATTCCGATCTGTTCAGCCGCGATCACATGCCCATCGACGTCACTATTTCGCCGGAGATCGAGGTCGGCAAGATGGTGCTGAGGCGTATCGCCTTTCCTGGCGCGACCGACGTGGTGCGCTTCTCCGAGGACAACATCGCGATGCTGGCGATCGAGTGCATGGAGGATTGCCCGGTCCTCAACACACCGCTGCATCAACTGAGTCAGCTCTTCCCGGACCTGATGGCGACGGTAACCGGCATCTATCGCGACGGCCAGCTAGGGGTTGCCCGTTCCGACGACCAGCTTCTGGTGGGCGACCTTGCCTATGTCATCTGCCAGCGGGACCATATCCGCCGCACACTCGGCCTGTTTGGCCACGAGGAGGAGGAGGCTAGCCGCATCGTCATCGCCGGCGGGGGGAATATCGGCCACTACGTTGCTCGTTCGATCGAGCAGATCCAGCCGAGGATCAGGATCAAGATGATCGAGAGCGACCGTGCGCGTGCGGTCGCCCTCTCCGAGGAGTTGCGTAACGCTATCGTCCTGCACGGGTCGGCTCTGGATCAGAACATGCTGCATCAGGCCGGCGTCGAGGATGCCGAACTAATGGTGACGCTGACGAACAGCGACCAGACCAATATCCTGGCCGCCGCAATGGCCAGGCGCCTCGGCTGCCGCTCGACCATGGCGCTGCTCAACGATCCATCCCTGCAGGAACTGACCACCTCGGTCGGCATCGACGCCCATATCAACCCGAAATCGGTTACGATTTCGAGGGTTCTGCAGCACGTGCGCAAGGGCCGCATCCTCTCTGTTTACGCGGTGCAGAAAGGCGCGGCCGAGGTGATCGAGGCCGAAGCACTCGAAACCTCGCCCTTGGTCGGCGTGCCATTCCGGGAGCTTCAGTTGCCGGACGGCATCCGTATCGGGGCGGTCTATCGCGACAAGACGGTGCTGCGCCCTAATGGCGACCTCAAGATCAAGGCGAAGGATCGCGTCGTGCTGTTTGCCACCGCCGCCGCCGTGCGCGATGTCGAACAGATGTTCCGCGTTTCCATCCAGTTCTTCTAAGCCGCGAGCCGGATCCGTACTCACCCAGCCGAGCACGGCATGACCTAGCGGATTCGCAATCATTTTTCGACGTTGCGGAAAAGATCGTGATTTGATACCAGACTTCTTCGGAAGGGGCTCGGGAGATCCCTGTCCAGCTAACAGCTCATAAAAACACGACTTCCGGCGTTACGCCGGCAACAAAGAAAGAATCGGCGCCATGGCGGAACGTTCTCAGAATTTGCAGGATTTGTTTCTTAATACCGTTCGCAAGCAGAAGATCTCCCTGACAATCTTCCTGATTAACGGTGTGAAGCTGACCGGCGTCGTGACCTCGTTTGACAACTTCTGTGTCCTTTTGCGTCGCGACGGCCATTCGCAGCTGGTCTATAAGCACGCGATCTCGACGATCATGCCGGGCCAGCCGATGCAGATGTTCGAGAGCGAGGAAGCCTCGGCGTAACGGGACTCAGTCCGATCGCAAGCAGGGACACCAAGAGCGAATCCATCATCCCGGAGCTGGAAAAGCGCCGCGATGACATGCGTGCTGTCGTCATCGTGCCGGTGTTGAAGGCATCCGCCAAGGCGGTTACGGGTCCGGATGCGCCCGTGTCGACGCGCAGCAACGAAAGCCGGCTGGAAGAAGCGGTGGGGCTTGCCCGCGCGATCGATCTCGACGTCGTCGATGCCCAGATCGTCACGGTCGCGCAGCCGCGTCCCGCGACGCTGCTCGGTACCGGCAAGATCGCGGAGATCGGTACGAGCCTCGATGCGAATGATGCCGGTCTCGTCATTGTCGATCATCCGTTGACCCCGGTGCAGCAGCGCAACCTCGAGAAGGAATGGAACGCCAAGGTCATCGACCGGACGGGCTTGATCCTTGAAATTTTCGGGCGCCGTGCCTCCACCAAGGAGGGCACGCTTCAGGTCGATCTCGCCCATCTTAACTATCAGAAGGGCCGTCTGGTCCGGAGCTGGACCCACCTGGAACGCCAGCGCGGCGGTGCGGGCTTCATGGGTGGTCCCGGCGAGACCCAGATCGAGGCCGACCGGCGCCTGCTGCAGGAGCGGATTGTCCGACTGGAGCGCGAACTGGAGCAGGTCGTGCGCACCCGCCAGCTTCACCGCGCCAAGCGCCGCAAGGTGCCACATCCGATCGTGGCGCTGGTTGGCTATACCAATGCCGGCAAGTCGACGCTGTTCAACCGCATCACCGGGGCGGGGGTGCTCGCCGAGGACATGCTGTTCGCCACGCTCGACCCGACGCTGAGGCGCATGAAGCTGCCGCACGGCCGCACCGTCATCCTGTCCGACACCGTCGGTTTCATCTCCGACCTGCCGACCCATCTGGTGGCCGCTTTCCGGGCGACGCTGGAAGAGGTGCTGGAAGCGGACCTGATCCTTCACGTGCGCGACATGTCGGATCCCGACAATGGCGCCCAGGCCGCCGACGTATTGCGAATTCTCGACGATCTCGGCATCGACAAGAAGAAGCGCGCCGAGCGCATCATCGAGGTGTGGAACAAGATCGATCGACTGGAACCGGAGGCGCATGACGCACTGATCCAGCGCGTCGCCGGTCGCAACGACGTCATGACCGTCTCCGCCATCACGGGCGAGGGGCTCGATCCGTTGATGGACGAGATCTCCTCCAGGCTTTCCGGCGTTCTCACAGAGACCACGGTGATCGTACCGGCCGATAAGCACGCCGTGGTCTCCTGGGCGTACGAGAACGCCATCGTCGACAACCGTGAAGACCACGAGGACGGTTCCGTCAGTCTCGATCTCCGCCTGACCGAACGCCAGGCCGCAGAACTCGAACGCAAGCTCGGCGGCGGTCGGAAGCGTGCCAAGGAAGACTGGGAGCGATAGAGCTCCTTCCCCCGATCATCTCCAGGCCGAGCATTCTTGCGTCCAGGGCGGTAGGCCGGCAAGATGCTATCGTTTTGCTGCACCTGCGTTGTTTCTGCTGCGCCTGCGTTGACTGCGGGTGGTCTTTTACGGCACTATCCCCGCGGGCTGGCAATTATGGTTTTCTGAATGACACAACGCCAGCCTCCCGCGGAAACCGGGACGCACCTAGCCTACCTCGATGGATGGCGCGGAATTGCGGTTCTCTTCGTCCTCGCCGGTCATTTCTGGCTCGACAATTACAAGCCCGGCCTTAGCACTTTCGGCGTCGATCTGTTCTTCGTGCTTTCAGGCCGGCTGATGGCCGAAATCCTGTTTGTTCGGCGAACGGAATTGCCGACTTTCTTTTTCCGGCGCTTCTCGCGGATCTACCCGGCACTCTTGGCCTTCGTACTGGTGACCACGCTGGCTTTCCAGGGCACGGACCTGTCGCATGGACCGCTGGCCGCGCTTCTGGCGCTGACCTTTACGCTCAACTACGCGATGATCTACACCCATCCGGTCGCGCTCTTCGATCATCTCTGGTCGCTTTGCGTGGAAGAACACGCTTATGTTCTCCTCGCAGGCGTTGCCTTTCTCTCCCGCCGCTGGCTGTTTCCGGTCGGCGCGCTGGTGGTGGCCCTTGGTGCGGTCGCCATGCTGAACGGCCTTGTTCGCCTAGAACTCGGCGCGAGCGTGCTTCACACCCACTGGCGCAGCGATGTCTCGGTTGCGGGTATCTTCCTGGCCGGCGGGCTCTGGCTCATCCTGCGTGGGCGGCAAAGCCCGTGGTGGCTGTCCCCGGTGGCGCTACTCATTGCGGTCACGGCGAAGATGATGCCGGAGCACATCCTCTCGTTCGGCCTGTCCACCAGCATGCTGGCGCTTTCTGTCACGACGGTCGACAGCGCCACGCCCGTCTTCAAGCGGGTGCTTTCCACGCCGATCCTCACTTTCGCCGGCCTCTGGTCCTATTCACTCTATCTGTGGCAGCAGCCGTTTTACAAGCTTGACCGGGCCGGTGCTGCGCCGACCCTCATGCTGATTGGGGCGGCTTTTCTTGCCGCGCTGGCGAGCTTCTATCTGGTGGAAAAACCTGCTCGGCGGACCCTCAACGCGCTCTTCGAAAACAGAAGGCGGAAACGTCTCACCGGCGTACAGACGATTGGAGGCGAAGGTGTCGTCGGGTTCAATGTGCAATCGTCTGAGCGCTGACTTCTTTATGCCCACTGGCTGGAGAGGATTTTCCAGCGTCGACGTCGACAGCCCCGCCAGCCATGGCTAAAGTTCAGCCGGCAATTGCGTGGAGGAGGATGCGATGGCCGACGATCGACGCAAACTGGATGCCTTTTTCGATGACGAGGGCCGATGGCAGGCGGAGCTCCGCGCGCTAAGGGCAATCCTCCTCGACTGCGGGTTGACCGAGGAATTCAAGTGGAGTTCGCCCGTCTATACCGTCGACGGCGGTAACGTCGCCATCCTCTGGGGCTTCAAGGACAACGCCACGCTGGGTTTCTTCAAGGGCGTGCTGCTGAAGGACCCGGAGGGAGTGCTCGTCGCTCCGGGCGAGAATTCGCGTTCCTCCCGCATCTTCAAGTTTTCCGGGTTAGATCACATCAAGAGCATGGAAGCCACGATCATATCCTATGTCCATGAGGCGGTGGAACTGGAAAAGGCCGGAGCCAAGGTCGATTTTCCCAAGGACGACATCAACTATCCGGAAGAACTGGTCGCGAAACTGAAGGAAGACCCCGACCTGCAGGCCGCCTTCGAGGCACTGACTCCGGGCCGCAAGCGCGGCTACGCCCTCTATTTCACGCAGCCGAAGCAATCGGCGACGCGGGTGGGGCGGATCGAGAAGATGCGGGAGAAGATCTTGGCGGGGAAGGGGTTGCAGGAGCGGTAAGGCGAAGGAAAGACCCGGTGACTTTGCCTTTGACGGTAGCGTCAAAGGGTGTTGGCCCTGTGCGAGTAGCTGTACCCGCAGATTCTCCAATTTTTAATGCGATGGTCAGGGGAACTGTGTCGCCTACAGTGTTCGCCGTGATATTTGGCCGCAGTCACCTCAATTTCGCCGCCTGCCACAATTCCTCCATCCGCTCCAGGCTCGCGCCCTCCAGCGTCTCTCCTGATGCTTCAAGATTTTTCTCTATATAACTGAATCGTCTACGGAACTTTGTATTCGTTCCACGCAGCGCCTGCTCGGGCTCGACCTTCACATGCCGGCCGATGTTGACGAGGGCGAAGATCAGGTCGCCGAGTTCGTCCTTTACCTTCTCAGGCGTTCCATCGGCGAGCGCTTCGCGCAATTCGCCGATTTCCTCCTCGATCTTGTCGAGGATGGGAACCGGCTCGGACCAGTCGAAGCCGACCTTGGCCGCGCGTTCCTGCAGTTTCAAGGCTTCGGTGAGCGCCGGGAACGAACGCTGGACGGAGCCGAGATGGCCTTCCCTGAAGTCTTCAGCCTGCTTGCCGGTCACAGCGGCACGGGCTGCATGGCGCGCAGCGCGTTCGGTCTTTTCCTGCTTCTTGATCTCGTCCCACTGGAGCTTCACCGCTTCGGGCGTGTCGGCCTCCGAGCGGGCGAAGACGTGCGGATGGCGGCGGATCATCTTCCTGGTGATCGCCTCGACCACGTCGCCGAAGGAAAACAAACCCTGTTCCTCCGCCATGCGGGCGTGAAAGACGACCTGCAGCAGGAGGTCGCCGAGTTCGTCGCACAGGTCGTCCGGATCGTTGCGCTCGACCGCGTCCGCCACTTCGTAGGCTTCCTCGATCGTGTAGGGCACGATGGTCTCGAAGGTCTGGACGATGTCCCATGGGCAGCCGGTCTTCGGGTCGCGCAGGGCGGCCATGATCTCGATCAGGCGCGCGATATCCTTCGATGCTTCCATCGGGAAAACTCCATGGTTGGGGCGGCTCCGGAGCGCGGGCGGTGCGGAGCTGCCGAAAACGAACTGATTGCCGCGCCGGAGGTATGACTCAGTTGAGCGGAATGTCGTTACCGGCCTTGCCGGACTGGTAACGTCCGGAAAGGTCCTCGTAAACGCCCTTGATACGCGCGGTCTGGTCTTCAAGTTCCCGTCGCACCGGTTCGGCTTCGGCCGCGACCAAGTCGGCGATGGCGTAGGAATGCCAGAAGGCATTGGCCTTCCGGTATTCGCCGGGCTCCAGCCCGAACACCTCCTTGAGGATCTTCAGATCGTGCGGGATGGCAAACGCGTCGCGGCTGTCTTCGTGGCTGAAGAAATAGTAGAAATTGTCGAAGCCGGCCCAGGTGATCGCCGACATGCACATGGTGCAGGGTTCGTGAGTGGAGAGAAAGATCAGATCCTTCGTCGCAGGCCGCTCGCCGAGTTCGTAGAAGCGTTTCAGCGTATGAACCTCGCCGTGCCAGAGCGGATTGTTGAGCTCGTTGTTGGTTTCGGCGATCACGAGCGAGAGGTCGGATTTCCTCAAGATCGCCGCACCGAACACCTTGTTTCCGGCGTCGACACCCTTTTCCGTTAACGGCAGGATGTCATGCTCGATGACATTGAGGAGGCGCGCGGCGAGGGACGTGTTGCTCAAGGGATACCTTTCGAAATATGTCGGCGATGCAGACGTTATCCAGCCCGCCCGCCGATGTAAATCACCCGGATGGAGCAGGTGCCGAAGCGACTAAGCGGTGGATTTTACCCGATTAAGGGCGCTCCCTAGCAAAGAAATGTCTGACCCGCACAGGGTTCGGATTTCCGTTTCTTCATATTCGGAGTCCCAACGGCGATATTGATGCCTGACTTTCAAGGATTCTGAATGACTCTGACCGAAAACCGACTGGGCGTTTTTCCGGCGTTCTTCCGTATTGCGGATGAAGCGGTCGCCGTGTTCGGCTGCGGTGACGAGGCCTTCGCCAAGGTCCGGCTGCTGCGCAACACCGAAGCGCGGATCATCGCCTTCGCGGAAGAGCCGGAGGCGCCTTACGCCGCCTACCTCGCCGCGAACGGCATTGCCCACGTGCGCGCTTCCTTTGCGCCTTCACAGGTTGATGGCATGCGCCTCGTCTTTGCTGCCACCGGTGACGCCGAGCTCGACCAGCGGATCGTCATGGCCGCGCGTGCCGCGAAAATTCCGGCCAATGCCGTCGATCAGCCCGATTACTGCGATTTCTACACTCCCGCGCTCGTCAACCGCGCTCCGGTTGCGGTTGCCATCGGCACGGAAGGGGCGGGGCCGGTTCTCGCGCAGATGATCCGCGCCGACATTGACCGATTGCTGCCGAAGGCGCTCGGTCGACTTGCCGTGCTCGCCACCTCCTATCGCGCGGTTGTCGACAGCCTCCTGCCGCGCGGCGTCGTGCGCCGACTGTTCTGGCGCGCCTTCTTCAAGGGTGACGTCGGGGACGCCGTCGAGGCCGGTGATGTCGCTGCCGCCCACCGCCATGCAACGAAACTGCTGCGGGAAGCGCAGTCGAGCCAGTCGCTTGGCCGTGTATTCCTGGTCGGTGCCGGTCCCGGCGCGGAAGATCTGCTGACGCTTCGCGCTCATCGCCTGCTGATGGAAGCCGACGTCATCGTGCACGATGCACTGGTGCCGCAGGCCGTGATCGATATGGGTCGCCGCGACGCCGAGCGCCTTTCGGTCGGCAAGCGCAAGGGCTGCCATTCGAAATCGCAGGAAGAGATCAACGACCTGCTCATCGAGCTTGCCCGCGCGGGTAAACGCGTGGTGCGTTTGAAGGCCGGCGATCCGCTGGTGTTCGGCCGCGCCGGCGAGGAGATGGCGGCGCTGCGTGCCGCCGGCATCCCTTACGAGGTTGTGCCGGGCATTACCTCTGCGCTTGCCGCCGCCGCCGATTTCGAGCTGCCGCTGACGCTGCGGGGTGTCGCGTCGACGCTGGTCTTCACCACTGGCCACGATCTGCATGGCGAGGTTCTGCCTGATTGGGCGCGGCTCGCCCTTTCCGGCGCGACCGTCGCCGTTTATATGGGGCGCTCTGTCGCCGCTTCGGTGGCCGGAAAGCTTATGGATGCGGGGCTGCCGCAGGACACCACCGTGGCGGTGGTCGAGAATGCCGGGCGCGCCGACAGGCGGCTCATGCACGGCACGCTTGCCGAACTGCCGCGACTTGAACATTTCGAGAGCCTGACCGGACCGGTCATGGTGATCATCGGCGACGCGGTGGCGGGCGCCAGTTTCGAACGATCAGAGGCGCTTGGCGGCGTGACCGTTGGTGCCGAACCTTCTTTCGCGAGGACATGACGATGGCAGACAAGGTATTGACCGCCAACCGGCTGAAGGACGGCATCGCCGTCTGGCTCGATGCGGCCGGCAACTGGACCGAGAACCTGCAGGACGCATTCGTTGCCCGTCACGCCGAGGCCGTCATCGCGCTCGAGGACACCGGCAGGAAGGCGTTCGCCGACAACCTCGTGCTCGACGTCAACATCATCGATGTCGAGGAGCGCGACGGCAAGCTCTGGCCGCTGCGCCTGCGCGAGCGGATCCGCGCCGGTGGCCCGACCATCGCCTATTCGAAAGACCACGATTTCGCCGATCCGGCCTTCGTCGCCGCCTGAGGACAGCATGTACCGTTACGATGAATTTGACCACGCCTTCGTCAAGGCCCGCGTAGAACAGTTCCGCGACCAGGTGGAGCGCCGCCTGTCCGGCGAGATCGCCGAGGACGCTTTCCGCCCGTTGCGCCTGATGAATGGCGTCTATCTGCAGCTTCACGCCTACATGCTGCGTGTCGCCATTCCCTATGGCACGCTGAGTTCTCGGCAGATGCGCATGCTGGCCCAAATCGCCCGCAAGTACGACCGCGGCTACGGCCATTTCACCACGCGCCAGAACATCCAGTACAACTGGCCGAAACTTTCCGACACGCCGGACATCCTGACGGAACTCGCCAGCGTCGAGATGCATGCGATCCAGACGTCGGGGAACTGCATCCGCAACGTTACGGCCGACCATTTCGCCGGCGCAGCCGCCGACGAGGTCGCCGATCCGCGTCCCTATGCGGAAATCCTGCGGCAATGGTCGAGCGTGCATCCGGAATTCTCGTTCCTGCCGCGCAAGTTCAAGATCGCCGTCACCGGCGCACCGGCCGACAGGGCAGCGATTCAGGTGCACGACATCGGCCTTCACCTGAAGAAGGACGAGGCCGGCCATCTCGGCTTTGCCGTCTATGTCGGCGGCGGTCAGGGTCGTACGCCGATGGTCGCCAAGAAGATCCGCGATTTCCTGCCGGAAGAGGACCTGCTCTCCTACGTGACCGCCATCGTGCGCGTCTACAATCTGCATGGCCGACGTGACAACAAGTACAAGGCCCGCATCAAGATCCTCGTGCACGAGACCGGGACGGAGGAACTGACGCGCCAGATCGAGGGCGAATTTGCCGAACTCCGCAACGGTGAACTCAAGCTGCCCGAGGCGGACATCCGTGCCATCGAGGCCTATTTCGCCCCGCCGGAGCTACCTGAACGCGCTGAAGGCTGGGCCGAGTTAGCCAAGGCTCGCAAGGCTGATCCCGGATTCGACGCCTGGGTCGCGCGGAATGTCGGCGCCCACAAGCACCCCGACTACGCGACCGTGACGATCTCGCTGAAGCCGATCGGCGGCATTCCCGGCGATGCGACAGATGTGCAGATGGACCTCGTCGCCGATCTCGCCGAGCGCTATGCCTTTGACGAAATCCGCGTCAGCCACGAGCAGAACCTGATCCTGCCGCACGTCGCCCGCGCCGACCTCAAGGCGCTATACGATGCGCTAAGCGAGGAAAACCTCGCGACCGCCAATGCCGGCCTGATCACCGACATGATTGCCTGCCCGGGCCTCGATTATTGTGCGCTGGCAAATGCCCGCTCGATTCCGGTGGCGCAGGAGTTGTCCATCCGCTTTGGCTCGCCCGCTCGTCAGGCCGAGATTGGCGACCTGAAGATCAAGATTTCCGGCTGCATCAATGCGTGCGGTCATCACCATGTCGGCCATATCGGCCTGTTGGGCGTCGAGAAGAAGGGCCGTGAGCTCTACCAGATCACGCTTGGCGGTTCGGGCGACGAGAACACATCGATCGGCGAGATCATCGGTCGCGGCTTCGAGCCGGAAAAGGTCCCGGACGCGGTGGAGACGATTGTCGACACCTATATCGGCCTGCGGCTGTCGCGTGAGGAGACCTTTATCGAGGCCTACCGCCGCGTCGGCCCGCAACCGTTCAAGGACGCGCTCTACGGCAGCGCCGCCGAAGCTGCCTGAGGAAGTGACAATGACGCGTATCTGGAAAACCGAAGGCTTCGTCGCGGCCGACCCGTGGGTGATCGAGACGGAGGAACGTAAGGCAGGTGAGGGCGAACGCGCGATCCTGCCGCTTGCCGAGTTCGTCGTGAAGGCCGAGGAAAGCAATGAGGGCGGCTTCGGCGTGCTGATCGCGCCGGCCGACGACGTGAAGACGCTTCAGCCCTATATCGACCGTATAGCCCTTGTAGCCGTTGCTTTTCCGGCCTTCAACGACGGCCGCGCCTTCAGTCACGCCTCGCTGCTGCGCGAGCGGCTCGGCTTCAAGGGCGAGGTCCGTGCCGTCGGAGACGTGCTGATCGACCAGATCCCGCTGATGCTGCGCACCGGCATCACCTCATTCGCCGTTACCAATGTTACGGCCCTGAAACGGCTGGAAGAGGGCAGGTTGCCGGGCATCGACCAACATTATCAGCCGACGGCAGCCGAAAGCTGTCCGGTGGGCGGTTACAGTTGGCGCCGCCGGGCTTGAATGAAATATTGAAAAGGCAATATGTATTGTGTCTTCCGTTGACGAAGGTCAATGATTGAAGGCATCTGCTGCGGCATCGTCGGTTTCGCGCCCGCACAGGCAATGCCTGAGCGCGCGTACTTCCGGCCAGAGAGACAGATAGGACCAGACAGCGAATGAATGCCCCTGCCAAGACAGACAACGCGGAACTGATCGTCCCGGAAGGTGTCTACGCCGAGACCGTTCTCAGCGTCACCCACTACACCGACCGCCTGTTCCGTTTCCGCATGACGCGTCCGGAAAGCTTCCGCTTCCGCTCGGGCGAGTTCGCCATGATTGGCCTGATGGTCGACGGCAAGCCCATTTACCGTGCCTATTCGGTCGCGAGCCCGGCCTGGGACGAAGAGCTGGAATTCTTCTCGATCAAGGTGCCGGATGGACCGCTGACCCAGCATCTGCAGAAGATCAAGCCCGGCGACAAGGTGCTGATGCGCAAGAAGCCGACCGGCACGCTGGTGCTCGATGCGCTCACCCCCGGCAAGCGTCTCTACATGTTCTCGACCGGAACCGGGATTGCGCCATTCGCCAGCCTGATCCGCGACCCGGAGACCTACGAGAAGTTCGAGGAAGTGATCCTCACCCATACCTGCCGGGAGGTAGCCGAGTTGAAATACGGCTTCGATCTCGTTGAGGAGATCAGGAACCACGAATTCCTGGCGGAACTTGTCGGCGACAAGTTGAAGCACTACGCGACTGTTACCCGCGAGAACTATCCGTTCCAGGGCCGCATTACCGATCTGATTGAAAACGGCAAACTGTTCTCCGATCTCGGCGTGCTGCCCCTCGACCCGGCGGTCGACCGCGGTATGATCTGCGGCTCGTCCGCGATGCTGAAGGATACCAAGGCATTGCTTGAAAAGGCGGGCCTCACCGAAGGCGCCAACAACAAGCCGGCTGAGTTCGTCATCGAACGCGCCTTCGTCGGCTGAGCCGATCCGGATAATGAGAATTCAGACGCCCGGCCGCTGGTCGGGCGTTTTTATTTATGGCCGTCAGCCTTCTGTCAGCGCTTCGAGCAACCGCCGCATCGCGGCTTCGGCCTCTGCCGCATCGCCCTGCTGGATGGCACGGATAACGGCAACGTGCAGCGATACAGACCGGTCCATCTTGTCTGCCGTGGCGCTGGCGTACCAGAGGCGGCGTGAATGTGCTTGCAGGGGTGTCAGCGCCGAGATCAGGAAAGCATTGGGGCAGGCGGCCTCGACGATCTCGTCGAAACGCTTGTCGGCCGCGAGAAACGTCTCGTAGCTGCCGTTGGTGGCGGCCGTCGTCATCGCCCTCGCGCATTCCACCAGAGCCGTCCGCTGGGTCTTGTTCGCATGCGTTGCAACGAGCGAAGCGGCAAGAGGTTCGAGGCGCAGCCGGACGGCCATGATCTGCCGGTGATCGTCCGGATGGATTTCGGCGATCTGCAACCCGACGCGCGGCCGGACGAGCACGAGGCCTTGCCAGGCGAGCTTCTGGATTGCTTCGCGCACGGGCGTACGGCCATGACCCGAGAGCTCGATCAACTGCTTTTCCGTCACCAGTGCGCCCGGCGCCAGCCGGTGCGTGACAATGCGCTGTTCGAGCGCGAGATAGGCGAGGTGGCTCTGAGAGCCGGAACTATAGGTCATGCGGCGCCCTCACTGATATATCAGAATTTCGCACGGCATGCCGAGGATGGCAAGTTGGTCTGATATATCAGCGGTGACGTCCGAATCAGTCGTCTCCCAGTCGTCTCGCTGCTACTGACACCGGTCTGATTCTCAATGAAATTCCGGTTCGGCTATTCGTGCCGTAATGCCTCGATCGGGTTGAGTCGAGCCGCGCGACGCGCCGGGAAATAGCCGAACACCATGCCGATAGCCGCCGAGAATAGAAAGGCGAGTGTAATGATCGACGGGCTGGTGACGAAGGGCACGTTCATGAAGCTCACCGCTGCGTAGGCAAGGCCGAGGCCGAGTGCGATACCGACTACGCCGCCGAACACCGAGAGCGTCACCGCCTCCACGAGGAACTGCATAAGCACCTGTCCCTCCAGTGCGCCGATGGCAAGCCGGATCCCGATCTCGCGGGTGCGCTCGGTGACGGAGACCAGCATGATGTTCATGATACCGATTCCGCCGACCAGCAGGCTGACGGCGGCCACCGCGCCGAGCAGGCCGGTCATCAGCGTCGTGGTCCCGGTCAGCGTCGAGGCCATCTGCGCCATGTCGTTGACGGAGAAATCGTCATCCCGTCCGGAGACGATCTTGCGCCGTTCGCGCAGCAGTCGTTCGACGCTCGCCTGGACCTTAGAGGTGGAGACGCCGTCCTGGGCCGAGAGCATGATCGAGGAGACATCCGTTATTCCGCCGATGCGGCGCTGGAATATCCTGAGGGGCATCATCACCACATCGTCCTGGTCACTGCCCATGCCGCTCTGACCCTTCCGGGCGAGGATACCGATGACTTCACAGGAGAGCCCACCCACGCGGATCTTCTGACCCACAGCAGGCGTCGAGCCGAACAACTCCCGTCGCACCGTCTCGCCCATGATGCAGACGGCCTGTCCGCCGCGTTCCTCCGATGAACTGAAGCTGCGGCCGGATGAAAGCGTCCAGTCCTGCGCGATCAGGTAGTCCGACACCGTTCCGATCACGGTGGTTGAATGATTTTCGCTGCCGAAGATGGCGACGGCACTCGACTGGTTTACCCCTGCCACCGCCCTAAGCCCGGGAATCTGGTCGCGAATGGCTTCGACGTCGCGGAGCGTGAACTTCTTCGCATCCGAACTGGCGCGTCCCGGCCCGAACTGTCCCGGCCGTACGAACAGGAGGTTGGTGCCGAGTTTCGAGATCTCCGCCGTTACCTGAGCGGTCGTGCCGTTCCCGATCGTCACCATGGCAATGACGGCGGCGACCCCGATGACCACGCCGAGCACGGTGAGGAAGGACCGCAGCATGTTGCGGCTGATCGCCCGGAAAGCGAGCTTGATGGTCTCAAGAAACACCGGCGCGCTCCTCGTTCACGTGGTCGGACTGGATGCGGCCATCAACGAACCGCACGATGCGTCGGGCATAGGCAGCAATGTCATCCTCATGGGTCACCATGATCACGGTGATTCCATGGTCACGGTTGAGCCCGGTGATGAGTTCCATGATTTCGCGGCTGGTCTTCGTGTCGAGATTGCCTGTGGGCTCATCGGCAAGCAGCACCTGCGGGCTGGTGACAATAGCCCGCGCAATCGCCACGCGCTGCTGTTGCCCGCCGGACAATTCCTGCGTCGTATGGTTCTCGCGTCCGGCAAGCCCGACCTGTTCCAGCGCGATGCGTGACAACCGCCTCCGCTCGGACGTGTCCATCCCTCGGTAGATCAGCGGTAGCTCGACGTTCTCGATCGCGGAGGTGCGGGCAAGCAGGTTGAAACCTTGGAACACGAAACCCAGCATGTGCCGTCTGAGGATCGTGCGTTGCGACTGGCCTAGCCCCGACGTCTTGATGCCCTGGAACAGGTATTCGCCGGAGGTCGGCACGTCGAGGCAACCGAGGATGTTCATCGCCGTCGACTTGCCCGAGCCGGACGGTCCCATGATTGCGACGAATTCACCACGGTCGATCGTCAGATCCACTGCATCGAGCGCCTTGATCGTCGCCTCGCCGCGACCGTAGACCTTGGAAATGGCACGGAATTCGATCAGCGGCGCTTCGTGTTCCCCTGCCATCCGCTTACTGGCTCCGGGCGGTTTCATCAATGATGACCTGGTCGCCCTCGGCGATCTCGCCTTTGGTGACGACCGTGTTCTGTCCGTCGCTGGCGCCGATCTCGATATTGACGGCGTTCGGAACGCCGTTCCTGAGCACCCAGACGGTACGTTCCGTGCCCGCCGGTTCAGGCGCGGTCAGCGCGCCCATGCGGGGTGGGCGGAAAAGGTTGAAGATGCCACTACGTCTGCGCGCCCGCGGTTCGGCGCTCTCAAGCGCCGGGCTGTAGCGCAGCGCCGCATTCGGCACCAGCAAACCACCTTCGATCGACTGCACGACGATATCAGCGGTCGCCGTCATGCCCTGGCGGAGCTTCAGGCTGCTGTTGTCGACCGAGAGGATACCCTTGTAGGTCACGACATTGTTCTCCGTGACCGATGCGTAGCGGATGCTGGTGATTTCAGCCGGAAAGCGCTCGTCGGGAAAGGCGTCGACTGTAAAGGTCGCTCTCTGGCCGACCTCGACCTGGCCGACATCGGCCTCGTCGATCGCCACCTGCAGTTCCATCTCCTTGAGATCGCCGGCAATGGTGAAGAGCGTCGGGGCGGAAAGCGAGGCGGCGACCGTCGCGCCGGGGTCGACGTCGCGCGACAGCACGATCCCGTCGATCGGCGAGACGATATCGGCCTTGGAGAGATTGAGCCGGGCCTGTTGCAGGCTGGCTTCGGCGGAAAGCACTTCCGCTTCCGCACTTTCCTTGGTGGCGACCGCCGCATCATAGGCATAGCGCGCCGCATCTAGATCCTGCTGGCTGGAGACCCGGTTGCTGACCAGTGTGGTGAGGCGCTCGAGCGTAACCTGCGCCGAGTTCATGTCGGCGATGGCCTTTGAAACGGCCGCCTTGGCGGAAAGCAGCTTTGCCTCCGCGCTCTTCACGTCCGCCTCCAGCTTTGCCGTGTCGAGGCGCGCGACGACCTCGCCCTTGCGCACCGTGCTGTTGTAGTCGACAAACACCTCGCGGATCGTGCCGGACTGTTCACTGGAGACGACCACCTGCACCGTCGGCTCGATCGAGCCGGTGGCGGTAACGAGCACGGTGAGATCACCCTTCTTCGCCGCAACGGTTGTGTAGTTGTACACGGTATCGCCACCGCCGAAGACGAAATAGGCCGCGCCGGCCGCCACGACGAGAGCAAGTGCCGCGCCGCGCCAAACCCAACGTCGACCGCCGCTTCGTTTTCCCGCCGAGGCCAGCAGCGCCGCAAGCTCCGGCTGAGTCCCTTTGGGCTGGGTAGGGGTATTGTCGTCGCTGCTCATCATCTCTTCCGTCTGTCGATATTCCGGATCAAAGCCTTATGGCCGCCTTCGGTATGGAAGCCCTTGACGGAGATCAAGTTCAGCAACGTACCGACGGTCAGCCCGTCCGATCCTTTTCGTTCGGCCGGAAGTTTTCACATGCGTCGGAGAAAATGTAGTGAAATTATTGTAATGTCGTTGAAAACGACGATCGGTGGTGAGTGAGGGAGACGCCCTCGGTCGAACCTCAAGTGGTCTGCCTCTAGTCACAGTCCAAACTTTGATGCTGACCGGGTTGGCCTACGAGACCAAGCCTCTCGTAGGCCCTTTCACGAAGCACTCAGTCGAACTCCCGGAGGAAGTCGGACACTGTCCTGAGGCAGAGATCCTTCTCCTCGACATGCGGCATGTGGCTCGAGTTCTCGAAGACCACCCAGCGGCAACCCGGCACATTCTCAACGTAGGGCTGAACGACGAGGGGAGTAGCTTCATCGTAGCGACCCGAGATCAGAAGTGTCGGGGCGATGATGGAATGCAGGCGGTCCTCGATGCTCCAGTCCTTCAGGGTGCCTATGACGTGGAACTCGGTTGGGCCGTTCATGTTGCGGTAGACGGTGTTGTCCTCGTCCATGATCGCGAAGGTGCGCGCGACTTCCTCGGGCCACGGCACGACGCGGCAAACATGGCGGTCATAAAAAGCCCTGGACGCTGCGATGTACTCGGGGTCGGTCAGGGTGCCGGCTTCTTCGTGGCGCAGCAGCGTCGCCTGAATGTCGGCGGGAAGTTCTTTCCTGAGCCGGTTGGCTTCGGCCACCCAGGTTCTCATATTGGCCGGCGAATTGGCGATCACGAAGGCCTTCAGACCGGGAGGCCTGCGCACCGCATGTTCGGAGCCCAGCATGCCGCCCCAGGACTGGCCGAGGAAGGCATAGCGATCCTGGATGCCGAGGTGCTTCAGCAGGCAGTCGAGTTCCTCAAGGAACAGCGACACGGTCCAGAAATCCGGACCTTTGTCCGGAAGGCGGGTGGAGTTGCCGTTGCCTAGCTGGTCGTAGTGGATGACGGGCCGGCCATCCAGGGCGGCGATCTCCTTGAAGGAATCGACATAGTCGTGAGTGCAGCCGGGTCCGCCATGCGCGACCACCAGTGGCAGACGCTCCGGCGAAAGTGTGCCTGTGACACGATACCATGTGCGGTAGTCGCCGAACTGCACGTACCCTTCACGGGAGGTTATATCAGCCACGCCTGTTCTCCTTGTTTCGCTACGGGGAGCAAACCATAGCGAGGCTCAAAGCTGGGTGGCAGCTATCACAACTTATAGGGAGAAGCGCCTTCCAGCAGGCGGTATTGAGTGGCGCGGACGACGGCTTGAGTCCTGTTCTTTGCGCCGAGTTTGCGGGTCGCGGAATTGAGATGCATGACGACCGTCGGTACCGACCTGTTTATGATGCGAGAAATCTCCTTCGCCGACAGACCGTGAGCGGAATGGGAGAGACATTCGCGCTCACGCTCGGTCAGACGCACGCCTGAGATATTCAACACGGTGTCGTCGAAGAGTTCGTAGGCGGATTCGTGAAAGATCTGCGCGAGCAGGCTGAAATCGGCCAGCACGCGCATTGCCTCATGGTGAAAATCCCGCCGCCTGCCGTAATGCACCCCGGTTATCGTCGCATAATCGCCCCGGGGCATGTGAATGGGAACCGTGACGCCGGCCAGCATGTCATGTTCGCGCAGGAAATCGCTGACCGGCTTGGTTTCGTCGGTCAGGAACTGGCTGATCCGGGTTTCCACATCCGGATCATAATTCCAGAAAAATGGCACCGAGGTCCGCACCGCGAGCCGTTGTACAGGGTCGATACGGAAATATTGGCGGTTGCACCAATAGTCGTACATGTCGCCGGCGACATTGCGTAATTTGAGCAGGGTAGGGATCTCAACCTCGCCGTTAAGACCGCATGGCGTCGGCGTGTAGTCATAGATCAACGCTTCGAAACCCATAGAGCGCATCGCGCTGAATGCCTCGTCGACTCGCTCATCCAGCGTTTGCCCGCGCGAAAGGCGATCGGTGATAGTGTTGATTTCGAGCATTCCCCAACTCCAGAACGGCCCCGCCACAGCCACCCTATCACTTCTGATAGCTAGTGCTGATGATGCGGTGCGATAAAATTAGACATGCTCAAAAAATGGTCAAGATAATTCGAGGGTTGGGGTAGCATGTGGCGTGAAATCGCTCCTGACGAGCGGGTCGAGGTCGAGGTCGACGGTTTCAAGGTCGTTACCTATGTGTTTGGTAGCGGTGACGAGACGGTTTTCTGTCTCAATGGGGGGCCCGGGCTTCCCTGCGATTACCTGCGAGAAGCCCATTCCTGCCTGGTTGATAAAGGTTATCGCGTCGTGGCATTCGACCAGCTTGGCACGGGTGCTTCCGACCGGCCGACGGATCATTCGCTCTGGACGATTGAAAGATACGTCGAGGAAACCGAAACGGTTCGCCGGACACTGGGTCTCGGCAAGGTCCACATGCTGGGACACTCATGGGGTGGGTGGCTGGCGATCGACTACGCCTTAAAATACAGGGACAATCTCAGGACGCTGATCCTCGAGGATACCGTTGCCGACATACCGCATCTGGTGTCGGAGTTGGATCGACTGCGGGCCGCGCTGGGGTCGGAAACGGTCGCCATGATGCAGAAGCACGAGGCGCAAGGCACGCTCGACCATCCGGAATACCTCGCTGCCATAACGATCCTGAATTACCGGCACGTCTGCCGCCTGCCGGAGTGGCCAGCACCCGTCCGCCGTTCGCTGGGCGACTGGAATATGGGTCCATACGTCACCATGCAGGGGCCGAACGAATTCCTCTATACCGGCAATCTCAAGGACTGGAACCGGATTCCGGACCTGCCGGGTCTGGACATTCCGGTTCTCATCACTGTTGGCGAGCACGACGAACTGACGCCTGCTTGCGCGATGCGGATGAAGAACGCATTGCCCAATTCCGAGTTGTGCGTGCTGCGCAATTCTAGCCACATGCCGTTCTACGAGAACCCCGAAGCGTACTATGGTGCGCTGACGGACTTCCTCTCCAGGCATAAGGCTCCCTGATGACGTTAGCTCAAGTTTGCGCTCCACTGACCAAGGGCGACGGTTGACCCCATGCATCGATATAGATTCGTTCTTTACCGACCGCTGCAACTTCTGCCCGTTCTTTTCGGCATCAGCATCATCACGTTCGTACTCGTACGTCTCATTCCCGGCGACCCGGCCCGTGTCCTTCTGGGCACGAGGGCGACACCGACGGCACTGGCGCGAATCCGCGAGCAATACGGTCTCGATGAGCCGATCTGGCTTCAGTACGTCTACTTCATTGAAAATCTGACCCGCGGCGAGATGGGCAAGTCGATCCTCTACAAGATCGACGTCCTCCGCCTGATCGCCACGCGCATCGAGCCGACGTTGATGCTGGTGCTCACGAGCGTCGTTCTCTCGATCCTCATCGCGCTTCCGATGTCCGCCATAGCGGCTCGGCGTCAGGGGCGTCTGCCGGATCACGCCGTCCGTGTGGTGTCCACCATGGGGATCGGTTTTCCGCCGTTCTGGCTTGCTCTGATGCTGATCATTTTCTTCAGCGTGCAGCTCGATCTGTTCCCCGTTTCGGGTTACGGCAACACTTTCCTTGAAAAGCTCTGGCATCTGGCGCTGCCGAGCCTGACGATTGCTCTTTCGCTTTCCGCGGTGATCACGCGAAGCCTGCGCGCTGCGATGATCCAGTCCCTGAGTTCGGATGTGGCGACGGCGGCGCGGGCGAGGGGCATGCCGGAAAACATTGTCTTCTGGCGCCACGTATTGCCGAACTCGCTCGTTCCGACGATCAATCTGCTCGCCGTCAACATCGGCTGGCTGATCGGTGGCAGCGTGGTGGTCGAAAGCGTATTCGCGCTACCGGGCATGGGCCAGTTGCTGGTTCGAGCAATCTTCTCCCGCGACTACATGGTCGTGCAAGGCGTCGCCATGGTGTTCGCCTGCGCCACCGTCCTGGTCAATTTCCTTGCCGATGTCGTTACCGTCACGGTTGATCCGAGGGTGAAGCTATGAGTGTATCGACCGCACGTCTTCCTGTTTCGACGGGTCTCAACCGTTGGCTCGGCCGCCATATGACATTTGCGCTTGGCCTTGGAATGCTGGCCTTCTTCGTGATTGTTGCGCTCGCAGCGCCCGTAATCGCGCCCTATGATCCGATAGTGCAGATGGCGGATGCGCGTTTGCAGCCACCGTCGCTCAGTCATCCGTTCGGGACGGACAACTTCGGCCGTGATATCCTCTCCCGTGTAATATGGGGTGCGCGGATCGATCTCCAGATTGCGTTTATCGGCGTGATCTTTCCGTTCGTGATCGGGACGCTGCTTGGCACCGTCGCTGGTTTCTTCGGCGGCTTCGTCGACGCCGTCTTCATGCGCGTCATCGACGTGATCCTCGCCTTCCCGTTCCTTGTGCTGATGCTCTCCATCATCGCCATCCTCGGGCCGGGGCTCACCAGCTTCTATATCGCCATGGCGCTTGTCGGCTGGGTGTCCTATGCGCGCCTTGTGCGGGCCCAGATACTGGTGCTGAAGAACAGCGATTATGCCGTCGCCGCCGTCAGTCTCGGTTTCAGCCGGACGCGCATCATGTTCCGTCATTTGCTTCCGAATGCGGTCGCCGGCTCGCTGGTCTTTGTGATGTCTGATGCGGTGCTCGTGCTGCTGAACGGCGCAGCAATCAGCTATCTCGGTCTTGGTGTCCAGCCGCCGACCGCGGAATGGGGGATCATGGTCGCCGAAGGCCAGCCCTTCATTACGACCGGCTGGTGGATCCCGCTCTTTCCGGGGCTTTCCATCGTCTTTCTTGCCTTCGCCTTCAGCCTGCTCGGCGATGCCCTTGGCGACATGTTGGGAGTTCACGAATGACAGCGCCGCTTCTGTCTATCCGCGATCTGGTGGTGAACTTCCATGACGATATCTCACCGCGGACGCTGATCGACCATGTTTCCGTTGACTTGGCCGAGGGGGAAATCCTCGGACTGGTGGGTGAGAGTGGCTCGGGCAAGAGCCTGCTCTGTCGCTCGGTCATGGGCCTCCTGCCGTCACGTAAACTGTCGATCGACAGGGGGTCGGTGGAGCTTTCGGGTCGTGATCTGGTGAAGGCGAGTACCGCCGAGATGCTTGCCGTCCGCGGACGCGAGATCGGCATGATCTTCCAGAACCCCAGCAGTCATCTCGACCCGGTGATGAAGATCGGTCACCAGATTGCGGAAGGCATACGCTTTCATCAGGGAGCGAGTGCCGGGGAGGCGCGCGAGGCGGCGATCGAGATGCTGGCGCAGGTCGGCTTTCCCGATCCGGTTCGCCAATACGACAACTATCCGCACGAATTCTCTGGAGGCATGCGTCAGCGGGCAATGATCGCGTCGGCGCTTTCCTGCCGGCCGAAGATTCTGATTGCCGACGAGCCGACGACGGCGCTCGACGTGACGATCCAGGCCCAGATCCTGGATCTCATTCTCGATCTCCGTGACCGGCTTGGCCTCTCGGTCATCATGATCACGCATGATCTCGGAATCGTGGCGCAGACCTGCGACAGGATCGCCGTGATGCGTCACGGCCGGCTGGTGGAGCAGGGCGAGAAGCGGCAGATCCTCTCCGCGCCGAAGCATGATTACACGCAGATGCTGATTGGTAGCCATCCGTCATTGCCAGCTGAAGAGGGGACCAGCCCTGCGGCTGACGAGACGACCGTGCGCCAGAAGACGAAACCGTTGCTTGAGATTGATGATCTTCATGTGCGCTTCGATGTCGGCGGCTCGCTTTTCACAGGCAGAAAGGTGGTTCACGCAGTGAAGGGCGTGAGCCTGCAGGTCATGCCGGGCGACACGATCGGCATCGTCGGCGAGTCCGGCAGCGGCAAGAGCACGCTCGCCCGCGCCATACTCGGGCTGACGCCGCTCTCCTCCGGTCATGTCACCTTCGACGGCGTGGACCTTGCCCAACAGCCGAGACAGGCGCTCGCCAAGCTTCGGCGTGAAACGGCGATGGTGTTCCAGGATCCGCTCAATGCGCTGAACCCGCGTTTGACGGTCGGGGAAACGCTGGGTGAGGTACTCAAAATCCATGGCACGCCGACGGCGGACATTCCCGGCCGGATCGATGAACTGCTTGATCTCGTGCATCTCGGACGCGAATTTGCCGGGCGCCGTCCCCGCAGCATGAGCGGCGGGCAATGCCAGCGGGTCGGCATTGCCAGGGCGCTCGCCGTCAATCCGCGCCTCATCATCGCCGACGAGTGCGTCGCCGCGCTCGACGTGACCATTCAGAAGCAGATCGTGGATCTCTTCGCCGAACTGAAGGAGCGTATGAATCTGACGCTGCTCTTCATCGCGCATGATCTGGCGATCGTCCGCAATCTCTGCGAGCGCGTCGTGGTGATGTACCACGGCGAAATCGTGGAAGAGGGGCCGTCCGCCGACGTCTTCGCGCGCCCGCAAAAGCCCTATACCGCAGCTCTTATCAATGCCGTGCCGGACATCAACCCGGACAAGAAACTCCTGGCGCCGAAAATCATGGCGCCAACCGCAGCCTGAAACATCGTCCAACGTGCAAAGGGGAATATCAGATGTTGAACAAATGGATGAAAATCGGTCTGATGACCGTCATGACCTCGCTTTCCGTCGGTGCGGGGATCGCTGACGCTGGCGGCGTTCTCACCATCGGCCGCCGCGAGGATTCGCAGACCTTCGACCCGATCAAGACCGCCCAGAACATCGACTTCTGGGTATTTTCGAACGTTTATGACGTTCTCGTCCGCGTCGACAAGACCGGCACCAAACTGGAGCCAGGTCTCGCCGAGAGCTGGACGATTTCGGACGACGGGCTGACCTATACCTTCAAGATGCGTGACGCGAAGTTCTCGGACGGCAGCGCGATCACGGCCGAAGACGCTGCCTTCAGCCTGCTACGTATCCGCGACAACGAAGGTTCACTCTGGAGCGATTCCTACAGCGTGATCGAATCGGCTGAAGCCGCTGATCCCAAGACGCTGGTGGTCAAGCTCACCGGTCCCTCGGCGCCGTTCCTGTCCACGCTGGCGATGCCGGGTGCCTCGATCATCTCCAAAGCCGGCATGGAATCGATGGGCGAGGATGCCTATGCCGAAATGCCGGTCGCTTCCGGCGCCTTCGTGGTCAAGGAATGGCGGCGTGGCGACCGCGTTATTCTCGAGAAAAACCCGAACTTCTGGGAAGCAGATCGCGTCTCTCTCGATGGCGTGGAATGGATTTCCGTTCCCGACGACAACACCCGCATGCTGAACGTGCAGGCCGGCCAGCTGGACGCTGCGATCTTCGTGCCGTTCTCGCGCGTTGCCGAACTTCAGAAGGACGAGAACCTGACCGTCCATCTCAACACGTCCACGCGTGAAGACCATCTGCTCATCAACCACGAGCATGGTGATCTGGCAAAGAAGGAAGTCCGCGAGGCGCTCGACTACGCGATCGACAAGAAGGCGATCGTCGACACCGTCACCTTCGGCTTCGGCGAAGTTGCCTATTCCTTCATTCCGAAGGGCGCGCTTTATCACTACGCCGACAATCTGCAGCGTCCTTACGATCCGGAGAAGGCCAAGGAGCTTCTGGCTGCCGCCGGCGTCAGCGGGCTCACCCTCAACTACCTGGTCAATGCCGGCAACGAGGTTGACGAGCAGATCGCGGTTCTGATGCAGCAGCAGTTGCAGGCGGCCGGCATTACGGTGAACCTGCAGAAGATGGACCCCAGCCAGACCTGGGACCAGCTGGTGGCAGGAGACTACGATCTCTCGGTCATGTACTGGACCAACGACATCCTCGACCCGGACCAGAAGACGACCTTCGTCGTGGGCCATGACACCAACATGAACTACATGACCCGCTACAACAACGAGAAGGTCAAGGATCTGGTCGCGGATGCCCGTCTTGAAATGGATCCGGTCAAGCGCGAGCAGATGTATGTCGACATCCAGAAGATGTCTAAGGACGACGTGCACTGGATCGACCTCTATTACAGCCCCTTCATCAACGTCACCCGCAAGAACATCGAGAACTTCCATCAGAACCCGCTCGGCCGCTTCTTCCTGGAAGACACTGTGAAGAACTGATCGGCAGTCGGTCAGCCTGATAAGAAAAAGCCCGCCCGAGAAATCGGGCGGGCTTTTTGGTTCGGTGATCTAACTCAGACCCGGACGTAGCTTACGTTCCGAGCGAGCCAGCAGCCGATTGAAAGCCCGCGGATCGAGCCATCGCTGTTGCGCTCGAATCGAACCGTCCAGTCGCCGGGAGCAGGGGCGTCCATCGAGCGCCGGCAGGGAAGCGCCCAAATATCTTCCGCCACCGGATAGAGCGGCGTCATCTCGCCCTTGCCGAGGAGACCTTCGAAGTAGCCGTATACGGCGCCGCCCGTTTCGACGATCTCAAAGAAGCCGTCGACTTCGGATGAGCGGTAGCGGCCGGCGACGTCCCGTTTCGCTTCGCCCGTGACCCGGATCGCCGTTCCACGCAGGTTTTCCCGCCAGCGTTCGTAGGTTACGACGTCGTCCTTTCTCGACAGCGTCATAGCCGGGGAACGGGCCGAGCTCTCGTTTTCAAGGGAAAGACGCTCCGGCGATCCGGCGAACTGGACCTTCAGACCACTGTGACCGGGAGAAAGTGTCAGCAGCAAACCGGTTTCCGGATCGAGATATTGTCCCTTCCAGGCGGCATCCGCCGGTGTTTCAGTCTGTTTTTCCGCCGGGATGCCGAGCGCAGCCTTCATCAGCCGTGTCGCCGTTTCCTGCGCATTGCCTTCATGGTTGAACAGGACGACGACGGACAGTCGTGCCGAGGCAGCGTGCACGCGATGAGCACGGAAACCGCGCAGGGCGCCGCCGTGACCGGTGGTCGCGTGGGAGCCGACGGTATCATGCGCCAGACCGTAACCGTAGGATGCCTTCTTCCCGTCGGAGAAGGTCTGCGGTTCGGAGAGCCGACGATAGAGGCCCGCCTCGTCGTCGCGGGTGCGGTCGATGAAGCATTCCCATGCGAGCATGTCGTCGAGGGAGGCTGAAATTCCCGCGTCGCCCGACCAGTAGATACGGTTGGTTGCCGGGAAGAAGCCGACCGCATCATTGCCCTCGTGTCCGACGATGCCATCGGCTGGATATGCGGTGTCCGGCAGCAGTTCCGCAGTTTCCATGCCGGCGACATGGAAAATCCGTTCCCGGTAGAGTTCACCGAGAGAGCGGCCGGAAGCATCTTCGATCAGGTCGGACAGGATCCGGAAATTGCCGTTAGAATAGGAATAGCGGCTACCGGGAGCGAAGTGCGTGGTCCGCATGCGCGCAAATACCGGCTTCGCGTCCTCCCGCCGGAAAGCTCCTTCAGCGTCGGCACCGTCGGAGAACGGTGAGAGCCCAGTAGTCTCGAAGACCCGATTGGTTGTTGCAGAGGTCGCGGATACCGGGAAGCGGCGTTTCCAGATTCGGCAGATGATGCCGGAGGGCTGGCTGGTAGCTATCGAGATCTTTCCCCAGATCCAGCAGCACGCCACAGGTGAACTCCTTGCTGATCGAGCAGATCGGGAAGCGCGTCTTGGACGTTACCGGGACATGATTCTTAGGGTCGGCATGGCCCCATACATGCCGCAGCACGATCTTGCCGTCCTTCACCACGCCGATCGCACCACCAGGTCCACGCACCTGTTCGGGAATCTTTTCGGCAAGGCGCTCAAGGGCAGTTTGATCGATCGATGTCATTGGAATTCCTCGGAAGAATGGTGGAGGCCGAATGGCCCGCATCCCTTCAAAACCAGAGATGCGCCAAAAGCGCAACGTCTCCCGACGTGAAGAACCGGAAGACGCAACCTTTGTGAATGGAAGGGCAAGTTTCAGGGGACTGAGCCGCGATGAGGCCAGCGGTCAGGCTCAGACAAACTTGCAGAATTACTGTGCCCGACCTGAGAGATAGGTGACATTTCGTACCGGAGACATGGGTGACACTTTTCGGTTTTGGGCCGGGAGGTGTGGATGCCGTGGAGAGAGACTTCGGTGATGGATGAGCGTCTTCGATTTGTCGCCCGCGTGCTGGAGGGCGAAGGGATGAGCGAGGTGTGTCGGGACTTCGGCATTTCGCGCAAGACCGGTTACAAGATCTTCAATCGCTACAAGGAGGATGGCGTTGATGCGTTGACGGACCGGTCGCGACGACCGGTGCGCTACGCCAACCAGTTGCCCGCTGCGGTCGAGGCGATGATCGTTCGCTGCAAGAAGGAGAAACCGCACTGGGGTGCGCGCAAGATCAGGGCGCTTCTGGTTCGACGGCTGGCCGGCGACGTGCGCATTCCGGCGAGGAGCACGGTGCATGCGGTGCTGGACCGGCACGGACTGGTGGCGCAGGCCCGCAATCGGGCACGGCACCGGGCGCAAGGAACACCGTTGTCGGAAGCGCTCGCGGCCAATGATCTGTGGTGCGCCGACTTCAAGGGCGAATTCAAGCTTGGCGATGGCCGATACTGTTACCCCCTGACGATCACCGACCAGGCCTCGCGCTACCTCTTATGCTGCGAGGCCTTCGAATCGACGCGCGAGCAGGGTGTCTTCGAGGCCTTCCGGCGTGTCTTTGCCGAGCATGGTCTGCCGAGCGCGATCCGTTCCGACAATGGATTGCCCTTCGCCAGCCCGAACGGGCTCTACAACCTCTCGAAGCTGTCGGTCTGGTGGCTGAGGCTGGGTATTGGCTTCGAGCGCATCCGGCCTGGCCACCCGCAAGAGAACGGACGTCATGAGCGCATGCACCTGACGCTGAAGAAGGAGGCCACGAGGCCGCCCGGCAGGAACATCCTGCAGCAGCAGGCGCGCTTCGATGCTTTCGTCAGCGAATTCAATGAGGAACGCCCGCATGAAGCCTTGTCGATGAAGGTGCCGGCCGAGCTCTACGCCGCCTCGCCGCGTCCCTATCTGGGTCTGCCCGAAATCGACTATCCCTTCCATGACCGCGACGCCATCGTCACCCATTGCGGCCGGCTTTGCCTTCACCGCAAGAAGATCAACATCTCCACCGTGCTGGCTGGACAGAAGCTGGGAATCACGGAAGTCGACGACGGCATTTGGCTCGTCAGCTTCCTGCGCTATGATCTCGGATACATCGACCTGGAACAGAGGACATTGCAAACAATCGACAACCCGTTCGGCACGAGGTTGTCACCCATGTCTTAGGGACAAACTGTTACCTATGTCTCCGGGTCGGACACACTGAACAAGTGGTGAGAGCGCAGGGATTCGAACCCTGGACCTACTGATTAAAAGTCAGTTGCTCTACCGGCTGAGCTACGCTCTCCCGTGCGCGACCAGAGGGGTCGGCGGAAGTGCGCGGAACATATGCAGGCGGCTTTCTTCGGTCAACCCGAAAAATCGATCGTTTTCTTATATATCCGGATCGATTGTCGCAGCGAACGCAAAGGTGATTGGCAAGTGAGGGGTAGGGGAGCTAGGAAAGGCCGTCTTTTGCCGGAGCCGCCTGCGTGTCGATTGCCGATATCTCTCTCCTGAGCGCCTTGCTGGCCGGGGCGCTGTCTTTCCTCTCGCCCTGTGTCCTGCCGCTCGTACCGCCGTACCTCTGCTACATGGCAGGGATCTCGGTCGAGCAGTTCCGCGAGGGTGGCGAGGCGGCACCTGCAGCGCGCCGGGCGGTGATGCTCTCGGCGCTGGCCTTCACGCTTGGCTTCGCCACCGTGTTCGTGGCGCTCGGGGCGGGGGCCTCGTCGATCGGCATGCTGCTCAGGCAGTATATCGACGTACTCGCCAAGGTCGGCGGCCTCATCATTATAGTCATGGGGCTCAATTTTCTCGGCGTCTTCCGCATCGGTGTACTCGCCTCGGAAGTGCGCTTCCAGGGCGGCGGCAAGCCGGCGACGTTCACGGGCGCTTATGTCATGGGGCTCGCCTTCGCCTTTGGCTGGACGCCGTGCATCGGGCCGGTGCTTGGCGCGATCCTTGGCATCGCGGCCGCCCGCGAGACGGTCGGCGACGGCGCGTTGCTGCTGGCGATCTACTCGCTTGGTCTGGCCGTGCCGTTCTGGATCGCCGCGGCCTTTTCCGGCGCCTTCATGCGTTTCCTCGGCCGCTTCCGGCGTCATCTCGGCACGGTCGAGAAGGTGATGGGCGCATTGCTGGTGCTCACCGGTCTTGCCTTCATGTTTGGATTCGTCAGCGATCTGGCGATCTGGTTCCAGCAGACCTTCCCGATCCTCAGCCGAATTGGCTGATCGCTGTTCTTTAAGAGGACAGCCTGAGGAGAACCGTTTTCGGCCCATCCGGCCTTGATCCCGCGCCGAATAATCTACAATCAATCGCTCATGTTTCGAGGCTGATCCATGTGAGCAGCCTTTCGCTGCGGAAGACCTGACATGGCGGAAATCATCGGGCTCGTCCTGCCCTTTTTCGGACTGATCCTCATCGGCTATGTCACGTGCAAGCTCGCGCACCAACCAGCCGAGGCGCTGGGCTGGCTGAACTTCTTCATCGTCTACGTCTCGTTGCCGGCGCTGTTCTTCAAGCTCGTCTCTCGCACCCCGATCCATGAACTGACCCGCATCGATTTCATCGCCGCCGATCTGGTAGCGACCTATGCGATCTTTGCGCTGGTCTTCGCGATCGGCTGGTTCGTCCGCCGCAATTCGATCACCGACTGTACCGTGCAGTCACTCGCCGGCGCCTACGGCAATATCGGCTACATGGGACCGGGCCTTGCGTTGCTCGCCTTCGGTGAGGCGGCTGCCGTACCCGTCGCCCTGATCTTCTGCTTCGAGAACGCCCTGCATTTCATGGTCGCACCGGCGATGATGGCGATCGCTGGTGGCGACGATCGTCCGCGAGGGCAGGTGGCAATCGACGTCGTCAAGCGCATCGCTTATCACCCGTTCATTGTCGCGACCGTAATCGGCTTCGCCGCGGCCGCCGTGTCGTTTGAGCCGCCCGAGGCGGTGCAGCGGCTGATCGACTATCTGGCCCAAGCGGCCGCGCCCTGTGCGCTGTTCGCCATGGGGGTCACGCTGGCGCTCCGCCCCTTTAAACGCATCCCGGCCGAAATCGGCTATATCGTGCCGATCAAGCTGCTGGTCCACCCCATCCTCATCTACGTCGTGCTCAGTCTGGCGGGCGATTTCGAGCCGCTCTGGGTCTACACTGCGATGCTGCTGGCTTCGTTACCGACCGCAACGAACGTCTTCGTCATCGGCCAGCAGTACGGCGTCTGGCAGGAGCGGGCGTCGGCGACGATCCTGATCACCACCGTGCTCTCGGTGTTGACGGTTTCGGCCCTGCTCTACGCAATCACGACGGACCTGTTACCGCCCGACCTTTTCCCGCAGACGTGAGGGCAGCTTGAGGCGTGACGGGAGTTGGCCGAGGCCGAATCCGGGTGCCACGCCTTCCTGCATGACCAGGTGGCGCAACGCACCGACGCTGGCCAGCACATGCAGTCCGGCGGCCCTGAGCATCTGCACCGGCAGGAAAGAACTCAGCAGCGAACGGTTGAGGAGGTCGACGCTCGCCGTGCGGCTCCAGACGTCGGCGCGTCGCTTGCGGTCGAAGGCATCCCCGGCAGTCGCCTCGATGGGCTTGTCGGAACGGCAGAGCAGTTCCTCCAGCGCCATGACATCACGGAGTGACAGATTGAGCCCCTGCGCCCCGATCGGTGGAAAGGCATGGGCGGCTTCGCCGATGAAGGCGGCGCGTCCCTTGCCGTAGCGTTTCGCGGTCATGCCGGAAAGCGGCCATGCCTGCACGCCATCTTCGACAGTCACCTTGCCCAGCAGCGAGTCCATGCGCTCCTCCACGAGGCGGCTCAGGGCTTCGGTGGATAGTGCCTGCATGCGGGTCGCCTCACGCGGCTCGACCACCCAGACGAGGCTCGACCGGTCGCCCGGAAGTGGCACCTGCGTGAACGGGCCGTAGTCGGTGTGAAACTCTGTCGAGACGTTTCGATGCGGTAGCGTATGGACAAAATTCAGCACAATCGCGGTCTGCGGATAGGACCAGGTATGCACCTCGACACCGGCACTTTCGCGCGTCTTCGACTTGCGCCCGTCCGCGCCGATGACGAAATCCGCGGTCAGGTTTCTGTCGTCGGCAAGCGAAACGGTGACGCCGTCCTCGCGGATATCCATCGTCTCGGCGACTGATTCGATGATCGTGACGTTCGGTTCATCTCGCACCGCAGGACCGAGCACAGCTAGAAGGACGTCGTTCGGGATATTGTAGCCGAAAGCCTCGAGATCGATTTCGGAGCTGCGGAAGGCGACAGGCGGGGCGCGCAACAGGCGGCGCGTGCCGTCGATGATCTGCATGGTGGAAAGGGCCGCGGCCGAGGGGCGGATCTTCTCCCAGAGTCCGAGCCGGTCAATATAGCGGATCGATTGCTCCATCAGCGCGGTCGTACGTCTGTCGGTCACCGGCGCCTTTGGCGCTACCAGAACGACTTTACGGCCGCCGCGCGCCAAGGCTATGGCGGCAATGTTGCCGGCAAGGCCGGCGCCGATGATGGCAATGTTGAAATGGTCCATAAGCCTGATCCGGTGAAACTGATCCCTGCATCGATCATAACTACTTAGGCCGGTCCGGCGGCGAAATCCATGGGATGCTTTGGCGCAGCTCCACATTGTCCTTTCTTCAAATTCGTCCTGCCGACTGTTTCCACATTGCAAAAACGGAGGATTCGTCGAATATCGCCCCACCGGAGAAAGAGGGGACCAGAGACGCATGAAGATCTTCAATTACAGGCGGGTGCCCTATGCGGAAATGCGCGCCTTCTCGGTGCATATCCTCACAGCCTCCGGTTCCTTTCTCGCCTTCCTGGGGGTTGTTGCTGCAGCTGAGCAGCGTTTCGTTGACATGTTCTGGTGGCTTGGCCTTGCGCTTCTCGTCGATGGAATCGATGGTCCGATCGCCCGCAAGGTTCGCGTCAAGGAAGTGCTGCCGAACTGGTCGGGTGACACGCTCGACAATATCATCGACTACGTCACCTATGTGCTGTTGCCGGCTTTCGCGCTCTATCAGAGCGGCATGATCGGCGAACCGTGGTCGTTCATCGCGGCCGGCATGATCGTTGTCTCCAGCGCGATCTACTATGCAGACATGGGCATGAAGACCGACGAATATTTCTTCTCCGGTTTTCCCGTCGTCTGGAACATGATCGTCTTCACGCTGTTTGTCATCGACGCCTCGGCGGTGACGGCTATGGTGGTTGTGGCCGTCTCGGTGATCCTGACCTTCCTGCCGATCCATTTCCTTCATCCGGTGCGGGTCAAGCGGCTGCGCGCGCTCAATCTGGCTGTGTTCCTGCTATGGTGCGCACTTGGTGTGTATGCGCTGCTCCTGCATTTCGTCACGCCGGCCTGGATCATCTATCCCTTCATCGCCGCGGGTATCTACCTCTACGTCATCGGTGGAGTGTTGCAGGCGTTTCCGGCGCTCGGCCGGAAGGCCTGATGACCGGCTGCCTCGGCGGCGACCATTACGTTAGACAGCGGCGAAAAATAGCGATTGCCCTGTTGTGCAAAGCAATAATCCGTTTATCAATAGAGGCTTGTTGTGGCTTCCACATACGGCGGAAGCGTAACGGGGAACAACAGCATGCCCGGGGCGCTTGACGCGAACCCGGTATCCAAAGGGGGAATAGTGTCGCTTTCGCATCAGCCGGAGCCGACCGCGCTCTTGTCGGTCGGCAAACTGACGAAGCTGTTCGGCACCTTCGCCGCCTGCGACGGCATCGACCTGACGATCGCGCCCGGCGAGATCCACGCGCTGCTCGGCGAGAACGGCGCGGGCAAGTCGACCCTCGTCAAGATGCTGTTCGGCGTTCTGGCCCCCACCTCCGGAACGATAGAATGGCAGGGCAGGGCTGTCGCCATTTCCTCCCCTGCCACCGCGCGCCGCCTCGGCATCGGCATGGTGTTCCAGCATTTCTCGCTGTTTGAATCGCTGACGGTCGCCGAGAATATCGCGCTCTCGCTCGATGGCTCGGTCTCGCTTGATGCCGTCGCCGGCAAGGCGGCGGAGTTGTCGAAGACCTATGGTCTGCCGCTCGATCCGGCCGCGCATGTGGCCGATCTCTCCGTCGGCGAACGCCAGCGCATCGAGATCGTCCGGGCGCTGCTTCAGAACCCGCAGCTTATCATCCTCGACGAGCCGACCTCGGTGCTGACCCCGCAGGAAGCTGACAGGCTGTTCGAAACCCTGGCGAAGCTCAAGGCCGAGGGACGGTCCGTCCTCTACATCAGCCATCGCCTCGAGGAGGTGCAGCGGATCTGCGACCGCGCCACGGTCCTGCGCCACGGCAAGGTGACCGGAGCGTGCGACCCGCGCCAGGAAACGCCGGCTTCGCTGGCCCGCATGATGGTCGGAGGGGACGTCGCTGCTGTTTATCGCGACAGCGATGTTGAACGTGGTGAGCTGGCGCTAGAGGTTGCCGGCCTTTCGCTTGCCCCGCGCACGCCGTTCGGCGTGCCTCTCCGGGACGTCGCCCTCCGCGTAAAGAGAGGGGAGATACTGGCAATCGCCGGTGTTGCTGGTAACGGACAGGGCGAGCTGTTCGACGCTCTTTCGGGCGAGGCGCTGTCCGAAGCCGATGACATCGTCCGCATCAACGGCAAGTCTATCGGCCGCACGGGCATATCCGGCCGCCGCCTGATCGGTGCGGGTTTCGTGCCGGAGGAACGTCACGGTCACGCTGCCGTGCCGGGACTTTCGCTTTCTGATAATCTGTTGCTCGCCCGCTGGCGTTCCGATGCACGCGCCTTCCTGTCGGGCGGACGCCTGCGCGCGATCCGTCATGCCACCGTGAGGGCGGCGGCCGGGCGTATCTGTGAAGCCATGGATGTCCGGAAGAGTGGCGAGGACCCGCCGGCGGGCGCGCTTTCCGGCGGCAATCTGCAGAAATTCATCATCGGTCGCGAGCTCGACCGCCAACCCTCCGTGCTTGTGGTCAACCAGCCGACCTGGGGTGTCGACGCAGGTGCCGCGAGCCGTATCCGCCAAGCGCTGATCGATCTTGCCCGCAAGGGCTCGGCCATCGTGGTGATCAGCCAGGATCTCGACGAGATTTTCGAGATCGCCAGCGAGATAGCCGTGATCTCCGACGGACGCCTGTCGAAAAGCTATCCGGCCGGCGAACTGACGCGCGAGAAGATCGGGCTGCTGATGGGCGGACTGCATGAGCGGACGAACCCGACGGAGGCCGCCCATGCGCATTGAGCTCGAAAGACGCCCACAGGCTTCCGGCCTCCATTCCGTGTTCTCGCCGCTGCTGGCGCTCGTTCTGACCCTCGTCTTCGGCGGTATCATGTTCTGGGCGCTCGGCAAGGACCCAGTGGACGCGCTTTACAGCTTCTTCGTCGAACCGTTGCTCGAAGTCTGGTCGCTGCACGAACTCGCCATCAAGGCGGCGCCGCTGATCCTGATCGCTGTCGGTCTCTCCATCTGTTACCGCTCCAACAACTGGAATATCGGCGCCGAGGGTCAGTTCACCATCGGCGCGATTACCGGTTCCATCCTGCCGGTTCTTTATCCGGAATGGCATTCGCCGATGATCCTGCCGCTGATGCTGGTCATGGGCATGGTCGGTGGCGCGGCGTATGCCGCGATCCCGGCATTTCTCAAGACACGTCTGAACACCAACGAAATTCTCACCAGCCTGATGCTGGTCTACATCGCCCAGCTCTTTCTCGATTGGCTGGTGCGCGGACCGTGGCGCGATCCACAGGGCTATAATTTCCCGCAGACCAAGCGGTTCGTTTCCGAGGCGGTTCTGCCAGAAGTGCTGGCCTCCGGGCGGGCGCATTGGGAAATCGTCTTTGCCCTGGTCGCTGCCATGCTCATTTGGCTGATGAGCCGGTACACTCTCAAGGGTTTCGAGATCGCGGTGCTGGGCCAATCGGAACGGGCAGGGCGCTTCGCAGGCTTCTCTGCGCGCGGCATGGTCTGGTTCTCGCTGCTGCTTTCCGGCGCGCTAGCGGGACTGGCCGGCATATCGGAGGTCTCCGGTTCGATCGGTCACGTACAGCCGGTCATCTCGCCTGGCTACGGCTTCACCGCCATCATCGTCGCCTTCCTCGGCCGCCTCAATCCGCTCGGCATCATAGCTTCCGGCTTCGTGCTGGCGCTTACTTATCTCGGCGGCGAGGCGGCGCAGCTTTCGATTGGTGTGTCCGACAAGGTCACGCGCGTGTTCCAGGGCCTGCTGCTGTTCTTCGTGCTCTCCTGCGATACGCTGATCCTCTACAAGGTCCGCATCGTCCGGACGCGGTCTATCTTACCGGAGGCCGCCGAATGATCGTCGAGGCCATTCTCCTCACTATCATCACCGCCTCCACGCCGCTGGTGGTCGCCGCCATAGGCGAACTGGTGACAGAGCGGGCGGGCGTGCTCAACCTTGGCGTCGAGGGCATGATGATCGTCGGCGCCGTCTGCGCCTTCGCCGCGACGCAAGCGACCGGCTCTCCCTATCTCGGCCTGCTCGGCGGGGTTGTTGCCGGCGCCATATATTCCCTGCTCTTCGGGTTCCTGACGCTGACACTCGTGGCCAATCAGGTGGCGACGGGACTGGCGCTCACCATTCTCGGACTTGGCATTTCCGGCATGATCGGCGAGGGCTATGTCGGCGCTCCGGGCATCAAGCTGCAGCCGATCGCGATTCCGCTGCTTTCGGATATTCCCTTCGTCGGACCGCTGTTGTTCCGGCAGGATATCGTCTTCTATCTGTCTATCGCGCTTGTCGTTGGCGTGAACTGGTTCCTGTTCAAAAGCCGGACGGGTCTCAAGCTCAGGGCAATCGGTGACAATCACGCTTCGGCCCATGCTCTCGGCATTGGAGTCATTCGGGCGCGTTATCTTGCGGTAATGTTCGGTGGCGCCTGCGCGGGCCTTGCCGGCGCACAGCTCTCGCTGGTTTACACGCCGCAGTGGGTGGAGAACATGTCGGCCGGGCGCGGCTGGATCGCCCTGGCGCTGGTCGTTTTCGCCTCCTGGCGTCCCTGGCGACTGCTGGCGGGCGGCTACCTGTTCGGTGCCGTCACTATCGGCCAGCTGCACGCCCAGGCCTTCGGCATCGGAATCCCGTCGCAGTTCCTGTCGGCGCTGCCCTATGCCGCCACCATTGTCGTGCTGATCCTGATATCGCACAATCGCCGCACGACGCTCATCAACACGCCTGCATCGCTCGGCAAACCGTTCGTTCCCGACCGGTGAGCTTCGCGCCAAGGTGAAGGTTCAACTCAAGGAGAGATCAAAATGAAGAAACTCGCTCTCGCACTCGCGGCAACCGCCGCCTCGATCCTCGGCATGGCCTCCGCCGCCAGCGCTCAGGAAAAGACCAAGGTCTGCTTCATATACGTCGGCTCGAAGACCGACGGCGGCTGGACCCAGGCTCATGACAAGGGGCGCATGGAGCTTCAGGAACATTTCGGCGACAAGATCGAAACGCCGTTCCTGGAAAGCGTGCCGGAAGGTCCCGACGCGGAGCGCGCCATCGAGCGCATGGCCCGCTCGGGTTGCGCCTTGATCTTCACCACCTCGTTTGGTTTCATGGATGCGACGGTCAAGGTCGCCGAAAAGTTCCCGGACGTGAAGTTCGAGCACGCCACTGGCTTCAAGTCGGCCGACAACCTCGCAACCTACAACTCCCGCTTCTATGAAGGCCGCTACATTCAGGGCCAGATCGCCGCGAAGATGTCGGAGAAGGGTGTTGCCGGCTACATCGCCTCGTTCCCGATCCCGGAAGTGGTCATGGGCATCAATGCCTTCGAACTCGGAGCGAGGTCGATCAATCCTGACTTCAAGCTCAAGATCGTCTGGGCCAACACCTGGTTCGATCCCGGTAAGGAAGCCGACGCTGCCAAGGCGCTGATCGACCAGGGCGTAGATATCCTGACGCAGCACACCGACACGACCGCGCCGATGCAGGTCGCAGCCGAGCGTGGCATCAAGGCCTTCGGCCAGGCGTCCGACATGATCGCCGCGGGCCCGGAGACCCAGCTTACCGCCATTATCGACACGTGGGGTGCCTATTACATCAAGCGCACGCAGGCGCTGCTCGACGGCACCTGGAAGTCGGAGCAGATCTGGGATGGCCTGAAGGACGGCATTCTCACCATGGCGCCCTACACGAACATGCCTGACGACGTGAAGGCGATGGCGGAGGAGACCGAAGCCAAGATCAAGTCCGGCGAACTGCATCCCTTCACCGGCCCGATCAACAACCAGGATGGCACGCCGTGGCTTGCCGCCGGCGAAAAGGCCGACGACGGCACGCTGCTCGGCATGAACTTCTACGTCGAAGGCGTGGACGACAAGCTTCCGCAATAAGCAGAGGCAACAAGTTCCTGCAGTTAGGGGCGCTTTCGGGCGCCCCTTTTTGTTTTCCTGGCGATTTGTAAAAACTGAGATTTACAAAAGTAATACTATATGATTTAAATCACGGCGTCGTGAGGAGACGACGTTTTGGGAGGAAATCATGAAATTGTTTCAAGCGCTTGCCAGCGCCACGGTTCTTGCTGGCCTTATGTTTGTACCGGCCGTTGCGGCTGATTTGACGGTTGGCTTTTCGCAGATCGGGTCGGAATCCGGCTGGCGCGCGGCCGAGACCACGCTGACGAAGCAGGAGGCTGAAAAGCGCGGCATCGATCTGAAATTCGCCGATGCCCAGCAAAAGCAGGAAAACCAGATCAAGGCCCTTCGCTCCTTCATCGCACAGGGCGTTGATGCGATCCTGGTCGCACCGGTCGTGGCGACCGGCTGGGATGAAGTGCTGGAAGAGGCAAAGGACGCGGAGATTCCCGTCATCCTGCTCGACCGCACGGTCGATTCCAGCGAAGACCTCTACATGACCGCAGTAACCTCCGACCTGGTCCATGAAGGCCGGGTGGCCGGGGAATGGCTGGCCAAGGAAGTCGGCGACAAGGAGTGCAACATCGTTGAACTCCAGGGTACTACCGGTTCCTCGCCGGCAATCGATCGCAAGAAGGGTTTTGAAGAGGCGATCAGCAGCCACGCCAACCTGAAGATTATCCGTAGTCAGACCGGCGACTTCACCCGCACCAAGGGTAAGGAAGTGATGGAAAGCTTCCTGAAGGCGGAGAATGGCGGCAAGAACATCTGCGCGCTCTATGCCCACAACGACGACATGGCTGTCGGTGCCATCCAGGCTATCAAGGAGGCCGGCCTGAAGCCGGGTACCGATATTCTCGTCGTGTCGATCGACGCGGTTCCGGACATCTTCCTGGCCATGGCGGCAGGAGAGGCAAACGCAACCGTCGAACTGACGCCGAACATGGCAGGACCTGCCTTCGACGCGCTTGCGGCTTACAAGAAGGACGGCACCCTGCCGCCGAAGTGGATCCAGACCGAATCCAAACTCTATACGCAGGCCGACGATCCGCAGAAGGTCTACGAAGAGAAGAAGGGCCTGGGCTACTGATCAAACCGACATGCCGGACGCGGACATGGCGTCCGGTCTAATGCGGAACCGGCGGCGACAACCGCCGGTTCCCAGTCTTGGTCAGTCTACTTGGAACCCGGCATGACGTCTCAAGAATCCGCCATCCTGACGGCTACGGGAATCTGCAAGAATTTTCCCGGCGCCATGGCTCTCGATAACGTCGACTTCACACTGAGGCGGGGCGAAATCCACGCGCTGCTCGGCGAAAACGGCGCTGGAAAATCGACATTGATCAAATGTCTCACGGGCGCCTATCGCCGCGATGCCGGCGACATCCTGCTCGCCGGCGCCCCCATCGATCCGCGCGACACCCATGAGGCGCAAGGGCTCGGCATCGGCACTGTCTACCAGGAGGTCAATCTCCTGGAGAACCTGTCAGTCGCTGAAAACCTGTTTCTCGGACGCCAGCCGCGTCTGTTCGGCTTTGTCGATAGTCGGAAGATGAATGCGGCGGCCCGCGACTTGCTGGCCGGTTACGGGCTCGACATCGACGTGAAGGCGGAGTTGTCGCGTTATTCCGTGGCGATCCAGCAGATTATCGCGATTGCCCGCGCCGTCGACCTTTCCGGCAAGGTGTTGATCCTCGATGAACCTACAGCGAGCCTAGACAGTCGTGAGGTCGAGATGTTGTTCAAGGTCATGCGTGACCTTAAGGAGCGTGGGTTAGGTATTGTCTTTATTACGCATTTCCTTGGTCAGGTGTTCGAGGTAACCGACCGGGTGACGGTACTGCGCAACGGCCGTCTGGTGGACTCGGCCAACACGGCTTCGCTCGACCGGCGAGAACTCATTTCGATGATGCTCGGCCGCGATCTTGAGGCGGTCGAAAGCCAGCATCGCGGCAGGGCCGTCGCGGACCGGCCGGTGCGTTATCACTTTTCCGGGTATGGCAGGAGAGGGCGGATCGAACCTTTTGACCTTGATGTCCGGCAGGGCGAAGTGGTCGGCATGGCCGGTCTGCTCGGTTCGGGGCGGACGGAGACGGCCGAGACCCTGTTCGGTGTCACGCCCTCTGACAGCGGCCATGCGGAGGTGGATGGCAGGCCCGTCAACCTGCGTTCCCCCCACGAGGCGATCCGCAACGGTTTCGGCTTCTGCCCCGAAGACCGCAAGACTGACGGCATTGTCGGTGATCTCTCGGTCCGCGAGAACATCGCACTTGCCCTGCAGGCCCGGCGCGGCTGGTGGCGGCCTATCAGATTGGCCGAACAGGTCGAGATGGCCGACCGTTACATCACCGCGCTCGACATCCGCACCTCCGGTCGAGAAAAACCTATCCGTGAACTCTCCGGCGGCAATCAGCAGAAGGTGATCCTCGCTCGCTGGCTCGCCACCAATCCCGGCTTTCTGATCCTGGACGAACCGACCCGCGGCATCGATGTCGGGGCTCACGCCGAAATCATCCGCCTGATTGAAAAGCTCTGTGATGAGGGCATGTCACTGCTCGTCATTTCGTCCGAACTCGAAGAGTTACTAGCCTACAGTTCCCGTATCATCGTCGTGCGCGATCGCAGGCATGTGGCGGAACTAGTCGGAGAACAGATGACTACTGCCTCGATCGTTGATGCCATTGCCTCGCTGCACACCGGGGAGACTGTGCAATGATGTCGACGCTGCCATATCCCGTGCGCCGGTTGGCCCCACAGATCATCGCACTCGTGATCATTCTGCTGCTCAACCTGATCGCCTTCCCGAGCTTCTTCGATATCGGCGTGCAGAACGGTCGGTTCTACGGCAGCCTGATCGATGTGCTGAACCGGGGTGCGCCGGTTGCGCTGCTGGCGGTAGGGATGACGCTTGTTATTGCCACCAAGGGCATAGATCTCTCGGTTGGCGCCGTGATTGCCATCAGCGGAGCGGTCGCGGCGGCGTCAGTTGCCTCCGGTCAGCCGCTCGCGGTAGCGCTCGCCGCGGCGGTCGGCACGGGATTGCTCTGCGGCCTCTGGAACGGCCTGTTGGTCGCCGTCCTGAATATCCAGCCAATCATAGCCACACTGGTGTTGATGGTCGCCGGTCGTGGCATCGCCCAGCTCATCACCGAAGGCACGATCCTGACTTTTACCCATTCCGGCTTTGAGTTCATCGGAAGCGGTGCCCTGATGCTGATCCCGATGCCGGTGCTGATCTGGGCAATCTTCGCCACGGTCGTTGCGGTCGTCGTGCGACGGAGTGCGCTCGGGCTTCTGGTGGAGGCCGTCGGCATCAATCGCCGCGCTTCGACGCTTGCCGGCGTCGGAACGCCCACGCTTCTGATCGCCGTCTATGTGATCAGCGGGCTTGCAGCCTCCATCGCAGGTGTAATCGTCACTGCCGACATCAAGGGCGCAGATGCCAACAATGCGGGGCTCTGGCTCGAGCTCGATGCCATCCTCGCCGTGGTAGTGGGCGGCAATTCGCTGCTCGGTGGGCGCTTCTCCATCGCTGGCTCGCTGCTTGGCGCAATGATCATCCAGTCGATCAATACCGGTATCCTTCTGTCCGGCTTCCCGCCGGAATTCAATCTGATTATCAAGGCGGCGATCATCGTGATCATTCTGATTATCCAGTCGCCGTCGGTTCGTGGCCTCTCGAACTTCTGGATCGCCGCCGCAGGCAAGTCGCGGGAGCAGACGAAATGAATTCCCGTCATCTGCCCTTACTCGCGACGATCCTGATCTTCTTTGTCGCCTATGCCGTCTGCGCGGTGCAGTTCCCTGCGATGCTGTCGCTTCGGGTTCTCTCCAACCTTTTGACCGACAACGCCTTTCTAGGCATCGTGGCCGTGGGCATGACCTTCGTCATCCTCTCCGGCGGTATCGATCTCTCGGTGGGCGCGGTGATCGGATTTGCAGGCGTCTTCCTCGCCGTACTGCTGAGGGATACTGGCGTGCATCCGGTCCTTGCCTTCGTCCTGCTGCTGGTGATCACGACAGGGTTCGGCGCGGCCATGGGCGCGGTGATCCACTATCTCGATATGCCCGCCTTCATCGTCACGCTCGCCGGCATGTTCCTGGCGCGCGGTATGGCGTTCGTGCTCTCTATCGACAGTATTCCGGTCGATCATGAGTTCTACAGCACGCTACGCCGGACCTTCTACAAGCTGCCGGGCGGCGGACGCCTGACCCTCATTGGCGGCGTGATGATCCTCGTCTTCATCGTCGGCGCCCTTGTCGCGCATCGCACACGCTTCGGCGCCAATGTCTATGCGCTCGGAGGCGGCGTGCAGACGGCGCGGTTGATGGGGGTACCGGTCGGTCGCACCACTGTCAGCATCTACGCCCTTTCCGGTTTCCTCGCCGGCCTGTCGGGGATCGTCTTTTCGCTATACACCTCCGCGGGTTATCCGCTTTCCGCCGTCGGCGTGGAACTAGACGCGATCGCAGCCGTGGTGATCGGTGGCACGCTGCTCACCGGGGGTTCCGGCTATGTGCTGGGCACGTTCATCGGCATCCTGATCCAAGGACTGATTCAGACCTACATCACCTTCGACGGAACGCTTTCGAGTTGGTGGACTAAAATCTTGATTGGACTTCTTTTATTTGCGTTTATCTTACTGCAAAAGATCATCCTGGCGGTGTCGCGGGGGCGAGGCCGGTGATGATCGGGAAGGGAGTGTCTTTTGCAGAACGCATTGGCTGGAGTGGCCTCCACGGCCTCGCTGCCGCGTAACAGCCACGGGCAGGTGGTGAACGCACTGGGCAGGGCGATCGTGTCCGGCGAGTTCGCCGTAGGCAGCCTGCTGCCAGGAGATCCGGAACTCGCGCAACGGTTCCAGGTGTCGCGCACCGTGCTTCGCGAGGCGATGAAGACGCTCGCGGCCAAGGGGTTGGTAATTCCGAAGGCAAGAATCGGAACCAGAGTCACGGATCGTGCTTTCTGGAATATGTTCGACGGAGATATCCTGACCTGGCATTTCGAGTGCGGTGTAGACGAAGAATTTCTCCTTCATCTCTACGATATCCGCCTGGCTTTCGAGCCTGCCGCAGCAGCCCTTGCCGCCGAACGGGCGACGGAGCAGGATATCGCTGAACTCGAGCGATTGGCCGAAGCCCTAGGCGCTGAGGATCATAGCATCGAAACGCTCGCTTTCGCCGACCTGCGTTTTCATCTGGCACTCGCCGCCGCCTCGCGCAATCCCTTCATGCGTACCCTCGGCGGTCTCATCAAGGCGGCGCTGGTCGGAGCCTTCCGTATGTCTTCGCTCCCACCCGAGGAGGGACGGGGTAACGAGGTTCGGGCCTCACATATGGCGATCGTCGAGGCAATTCGGGCAGGCGATGCTACAGCCGCCCGGTCCGCCATGGAGAAGGTGATCCAGGTAGGACGTGACCGGGCCAGCGCTACCCATCATGGCAGACGCCCCTAGTTACTAACAGGCTTCCCAGCGATCTTTTCACGCTTGCGACGATCCGTGCGCCTCGCTAGGAGTCGGCATTCCCGCGCGCCCGTTGGGTGGCAATCCTGGAGTTGAAGCATGCAGCGCAGTTGTCTGGCCGTTATTCTCGCCGCAGGCGAGAGCACTCGCATGAAATCCTCGATGTCGAAGGTACTGCACCCTGTGGCCGGCCGTCCGATGATTGCCCATGTGACTGCCGCTGTCGCAAGCGCCGGTATTCGGGATGTTGCCCTGGTCGTCGGACGCGACGCGGAGAAGGTCGCCGCCGCCGCCACGGTGGATGGAGTCTCCGTTACGCCCTTCCTGCAGGCCGAACGTTTGGGGACCGGCCATGCGGTGCTGGCTGCGCGCGCAGCAATCGAACGCGGTTATGACGATATCCTCGTCACCTATGGCGACGTGCCATTGATCACCGAAAAGCCGTTGCTGGCCGCCCGCGAGGCACTCGCAGCGGGCAGCGATGTGGTGGTCATCGGATTCCACACCGCCAAGCCGACGGGCTATGGCCGCCTTCTGGTGAAGGACGGTGAACTCGTCGCAATCCGTGAGGAGAAGGACGCGACCGAGGCGGAGCGCGCGGTCACCTGGTGCAACAGCGGCCTGATGGTGATCGACGGCCGCAAGGCTCTGGATTATCTCACAAAAATTGGCAACAGCAACGCCAAGGGTGAATATTACCTGACCGACATTGTCGAGATCGCCCGCGCCGGCGGCGGCCGCGTGGTCGCTGTCGATGCGCCGGAATCGGAGCTGACGGGCTGCAATAACCGCGCCGAGCTCGCTGTCGTCGAACGTCTCTGGCAGGAGCGTCGCCGCTACGAACTGATGATTGATGGCGTGACGATGATCGCGCCGGAAACCGTGTTCCTCAGCTACGACACCGTGATCGGTCGCGATGCGCTGATCGAACCGAACGTGGTTTTCGGCCCCGGCGCTGTGATCGAGAGCGGCGCCATCATCCATGCCTTCAGCCATATTGAGGGTGCTCGCGTCGCGTCCGGCGCGACCGTCGGTCCGTTCGCGCGCCTGCGTCCGGGCGCCAATCTGGCCGAGAATGCCAAGGTCGGCAATTTCTGCGAGGTGAAGAAGGCGGAGATCGGCAAGGGGGCCAAGGTCAATCACCTGACCTATATCGGCGATGCCGAGATTGGCGCCGGCAGCAATATCGGCGCAGGTACGATTACCTGCAACTATGACGGCGTGAACAAGGCGGTGACGAAGATCGGGGAAGGCGCTTTCATAGGCTCGAACTCTTCGCTCGTCGCACCGGTTTCGGTCGGTAACGGCGCCTATGTCGCCTCCGGCAGCGTGATCACCAGGGACGTGCCCGACGACGCGCTCGCCTTCGGTCGTGCCCGGCAGGAGGTAAAGCCCGGTCGCGCAGTGGCGGTACGGGAGAAGGCGCTTGCCATCAAGGCGGCGAAGAAGTCCGCCTCCTGATTGCTGCGCCTGCGTAACGATCCGAAACCGAAAGTGACCGCAGGCACATTGCCTAGCGCTGCAAAATTGTTAGGACTGGCGCTTGGAACAACGCCAGACGGAGAATTCTATGTGCGGTATTGTCGGTATCGTCGGTAACCAGCAGGTTGCGGAGCGGCTGGTCGATGCCCTGAAACGGCTCGAATATAGAGGCTACGATTCCGCCGGCGTCGCGACCATCAACAACGGCGCAATGGATCGCCGCCGCGCCGAGGGTAAGCTGTTCAACCTTGAGAAGAAGCTTTCCGAGGAACCGCTCGGCGGCACGATCGGAATCGCGCACACCCGATGGGCCACCCACGGCGTGCCGAATGAGACCAATGCCCATCCGCATTTTGTCGACGGGGTCGCGGTGGTGCACAACGGCATCATCGAAAACTTCTCCGAGATCAAGGACGAGCTTGCAAAGGAAGGTGCAGTCTTTACCACACAGACCGACACCGAGGTCGTCGCCCACCTGATCGCAAAATATCGCCGTAGTGGTCTCGACAACCGGGCGGCCATGCTGGCGATGCTGAATCACGTCACCGGCGCCTATGCACTGGTGGTGATGTTCGCCGACGATCCGGATACGATCATGGCCGCCCGGTTCGGACCTCCGCTCGCCGTTGGCTTTGGCAAGGGTGAGATGTTCCTCGGCTCCGACGCCATCGCACTCGCGCCGTTCACCAACGACATTGTCTACCTGGTCGACGGCGACTGCGCGATCATCCACAGGAACGGCGCCGAGATCATCGACTTCAAGGGCAATCCGGTCGAGCGCCCACACCAGATCTCTCAGGTCACTGCGTTCGTCGTCGACAAGGGCAACCATCGCCATTTCATGGAGAAGGAAATCTACGAACAGCCGGAGGTGATCTCGCACGCGCTGTCGTACTATGTGGACTTCGCCACCAACACCGTGCGCCGGAATGACAGCACTATCGATTTTGCCTCCCTGCGGGGACTGGCAATTTCAGCCTGCGGTACCGCCTATCTCTCCGGACTGGTTGGCAAGTACTGGTTCGAGCGCTACGCGCGCCTGCCGGTCGAGATCGACGTCGCCTCCGAGTTCCGTTACCGCGAGTTGCCGCTTTCGAAGGATCAGGCCGCGCTCTTCATCTCGCAGTCCGGCGAGACTGCGGACACGCTCGCCTCGCTTCGCTATTGCAAGGACGAAGGATTGAAGATCGGCGCAGTGGTCAACGTCAAGGAGTCGACCATAGCTCGCGAATCGGACGCCGTTTTCCCGATCCTTGCTGGTCCGGAGATCGGCGTTGCCTCCACCAAGGCTTTCACCTGCCAGCTTGCCGTGCTTGCATCTCTGGCGATCGGCGCGGGCAGGGCACGCGGCACGCTCAACGCCGAGGACGAGACGCAGATGGTACGCCATCTCGCAGAAATGCCGCGCATCATGAGCAAGGTGCTGAACGCCATCCACGAACCGATAGAGCAGCTTTCGCGCGATCTGTCGAAGTTCAAGGATGTACTCTATCTTGGCCGAGGCACCAGCTATCCGCTGGCACTCGAAGGCGCGCTGAAGCTCAAGGAAATCTCCTACATCCATGCCGAAGGTTACGCCGCGGGGGAGCTGAAGCACGGACCGATCGCGCTGATCGACGAAACCATGCCGGTGATCGTCATTGCGCCGCATGACCGCTTCTTCGAAAAGACTGTGTCGAACATGCAGGAAGTCGCAGCCCGTGGGGGCCGCATCATCTTCATCACCGATGAGAAGGGTGCTGCCGCCTCCAAGTTGGAGACGATGGCGACGATCGTGCTGCCGAACGTTCCGGAAATCATCGCGCCGATGGTCTTCGCGCTGCCGATCCAGTTGCTAGCCTATCACACGGCGGTGTTCATGGGCACCGATGTCGACCAGCCGCGCAACCTGGCGAAATCGGTGACGGTCGAATGATCGTCCGGCCGGAGCGCGCCGGCGACGAGGTGGCGATCGGTAACCTCACCGCGCGTGCCTTCGCCGACATGCCCTTCAGCGACCAGACAGAGCCGCTGATCATCGAGCGGCTCCGCAAGGCAGGCGCCTTGACGCTATCGGTGGTGGCTGAGGACGCCGGCGTAATCGTGGGTCATGTCGCTTTTTCTCCAGTCACGTTATCGAGCGGCCAGACGGACTGGTATGCGCTCGGCCCCATCTCGGTAGAACCCGCCCGGCAAAGAAGGGGTATTGGGGCAGCGCTGATTACAGTCGGCTTCGAACAACTTGAAAACCTGAATGCCGCCGGGTGCGTTTTGGCCGGCGATCCGGAATACTACGGACGTTTCGGGTTTCGCACCTTTCCCGGTCTTGGCTGCAACGCCGTCCCTCCCGAATATTTGCTTGCTTTGCCCTTGAACCACGAGGAACCCTTGGGCATTGTCGGTTTCCATCCGGGTTTCTTCGGCGACGCAGCATGAACGGCAAAAGCGATGAGCAACGACAGTCCTGAACGGATTTCTCTTGCGGCGCGCCTGCGCAACAATTTTCTGACCGGCGTGATCATCTGCGCGCCGATGGCGATCACCATCTATCTTACCTGGACCTTCATCCGCTGGGCCGATAGCTGGGTGAAACCCTATATTCCGGACCGCTACAATCCAGAAGCTTACCTGAAATTCGCGATCCCCGGCTTTGGTCTGCTGATCGCAATTGTCGTTATCACCCTGGTCGGCTTCTTCGGCCGCAACCTGATCGGTCGCTCGATTGTCCGCTACAGCGAATACGTTCTCAATCGGATGCCGCTGGTGCGCACTGTCTACAAGGGTACCAAACAGATATTCGAGACGGTGCTGAAGGAACAGTCGAACTCCTTCAAGAAAGTCGGCCTGATCGAGTTCCCGCAGCCGGGAACCTGGGCGCTGGTCTTCGTCTCTACCGATGCCAAGGGGGAGATCGCGGCCAAGCTCAACGAGGACGGTGAAGAAATGGTCGCCGTTTTCCTGGCCCCAACCCCGGTTCCCACTGCCGGCTTCCTGCTGTTCGTCCCGAGGACCAGGCTCAAGCTGCTCGATATGTCGCCGGAGGAAGGCGTGAAGCTGCTGATATCGGCGGGCTTGGTGACGCCGGACTACAAGTCGCCGGACGTTTCGGAACCTTTTCTACCGACGCTCACGCCAAAGGCGGGGAGAGGGTGACTATCCAGCCCGCAGGAAGCGGATCGCTTCGTCGCGTCGATGCAGATAGAGCAGCGTCCGCACTGCCTGACCACGTTCGCTCGTCAGGTCCGGATCCTTTTCCAGCAGATAAGCCGCATCCTTGCGGGCGATCTCCAGCAGGTCGGCATGGGCTTCCAGGCTGGCGATCCGGAAGCCCGGCGTGCCTGACTGGCGGGTACCGAGCAGTTCGCCTTCGCCGCGCAGACGCAAGTCCTCCTCGGCAATGAGAAAGCCGTCCTCGCTCTCGCGCAGGATGTTGAGCCGCGCACGACCGTTTTCCGAGAGTGGTCCCTTGTAGAGCAGGATGCAACTCGACGCCTCGTCACCTCGCCCGACGCGTCCGCGCAACTGATGTAGCTGGGCAAGGCCGAAACGTTCCGCATGCTCGATCACCATGATCGAGGCGTCCGGCACATCGACGCCGACCTCGACGACGGTGGTTGCTACGAGCAACCGTGTCTCGCCGGATTTGAACGCCATCATCGCCGCGTCCTTTTCCGGACCGCTCATCCGTCCATGCACGAGGCCGATATCCGGCCCGAGTGCACACACCAGCGTTGCATGTCGCTCCTCCGCCGACATCAGGTCGGAGACATCGGATTCCTCGACAAGCGGGCAGATCCAGTAGGCCTTCTTGCCCTCGGCGATAGCCGCCCTCAGCCTGGCGATGATGTCGCCAACCCGTTCCATTGGCACGGTGACCGTCTGGATCGGCTTGCGGCCGGCTGGTTTTTCCGTGAGCTTGGAGACATCCATGTCACCGAAGGCGGCAAGCACCAGCGTGCGCGGGATCGGCGTCGCCGTCATCACCAGCATATGAGGGGAAATACCCTTGGCGGTGAGGCGCAGCCGCTGATGCACGCCGAAGCGATGCTGCTCATCGACGACCGCAAGCAGCAGATTTTTATAGTTCACGCTATCCTGGAAAAGGGCGTGCGTACCTATGATGATCTGCGCTTCGCCGGAGGCTATCCGCTCGGTAATCGCTTCGCGCTCCTTACCCTTGGTACGGCCAGTCAGCACCTCGACCTGGATGCCGGCGGCGTCGGCCAGCCTGGCGATCGTCGAATGATGCTGCCGGGCCAGAATTTCAGTCGGTGCCATCAGCACCGACTGTCCGCCGCTCTCGACTGCCGCCGCCATGGCCAGCAGTGCCACGAGCGTCTTGCCGGCGCCGACATCACCCTGCAGAAGGCGCAGCATGCGCTGATCGCCCGCCATGTCGGAGAGGATATCGCGCACGGCCTGTTCCTGGCTCTTGGTGGGAGAGAAGGGCAGGGCCGCGCGGATAGCACTGCTCATTCGGCCCGTCGCAATTACTGGCGTGCCGGCGACGCGCCGGAGTTTCTGACGCACCAGCGCCAGCGACACTTGCCCGGCGAGGAATTCGTCATAGCCGAGCCGGCGACGGGCCGGAGCCTGAGGATCGATGTCGATCTCGTCGCGTGGATGGTGCAGAGCCGCGAGCGCTGCCGCGGGCGGAGGAAAGCTCTGCTGCAGGACGAGCGCCGGATCGGCCCATTCCGGGAGAGACGGCAGTCGCTCCAGAGCGTGCTCGATCGTTTTGCGGAGCGTTTTCGGGGAAAGCCCGGCCGTCAGTGGATAGACGGGCTCGGTAAGCGGCATGTCCTCAGCCTCGCTTGCCTTCACCATCAGGTCCGGATGCACCATCGATGGCCGGCCGTTGAACCAGTCAACCTTGCCGGAGACCATGATGTCCTCATCGATAGGCAGCGCCTTTTCGAGCCAATTGCCCTTGACCTTGAAGAAGGTGAGCGCCAGTTCCCCGGTCGGGTCCTGCAGGTACACACGGTAGGGCAGGTTCGGCCGGCCGCGTGGCGGCGGCTGGTGACGGTCGACCCTGCCCGTGATGGTGACGATAGCGCCCTGCGGGGCAAGTGCGATTCCCGGCTGGTTGCGTCGGTCGATGAGGCGGAAGGGCGCCAGAAACAGGAGGTCGATAATCCGCGCGTCGTCGGCATCTTCCTTGCCCAGCAGCGTGGCAAGCAGGTCGGCGACTTTTGGCCCGACGCCGGTGAGCGAGGCAACAGGGGCGAACAGCGGATCGAGCAGGGCAGGTCTCATGATGCGGCAGGATGCGACGAGAATTGCGCCCAATGCAAGGCTGACAAGGCCGGTCGACGGCGCTATAGAGGCGCATCAACAGGAAGGTGAATGACATGACTGGGCTGACGCTGAGCAGTGCCGATCTCGACCCCCGCCGCCGGCGCATTCTGTTTCGTTGCTGGCACCGTGGCATGCGTGAGATGGACCTGATCCTCGGCCAGTTTGCCGAAGCCGAGATCGGAACCCTGAATGAGGCCGATCTTGATGAGCTCGAGCGCATCATGGCAGAGGAGGACACCGATCTGATCAACTGGATCAAGGGTTCGGCCCCCGTTCCAGACCATCTGAAGACTCCGCTGTTTGAACGGATCACTGCGGTCCGCCCTGACTTCTCGCCCGTCACCATGCCGACGGATGGCCCGGCAAAATGATCCGTTTTCTCGATACCAGGACGGTCGCGGACGCGAGCGTGCCGCTGACGCTCTCCAATGTCCAGCAGGGCATGGACGCCTTTCTGCTCGCCGAACTGGCGCGTGAGGGCAGGGCGATCGCCTATATCGTCTCCGACGGCCAGCGGCTCAATGATATCGAGCAGTTGATCGGTTTTGCTGCGCCGGACATTCCTGTCCTGTCACTGCCCGCATGGGACTGTTTGCCGTATGACCGTGTTTCGCCGAGCCACGACGTCTCGGCCCGCCGGCTTGCAGCGCTCGGTGGTCTGATCGCACGCGCGAAGAAATCGCATCCCGCGATCATCCTGGTGACGGTCAATGCCATGCTGCAGAAGCTGGCGCCGGCCGACGTGATCGAAAGCCTGTCGTTTTCGGCCCGACCCGGCAATCAGGTCCGGATGGACGACATTGCTGGGCGATTGGAACGCAACGGCTTCGAACGGGTCACGACTGTCCGCGAGGTCGGCGAATATGCCGTGCGCGGCGGTATCCTCGATGTCTTCGTGCCGGGCGCGGAAGAGCCGGTCCGCCTCGATTTCTTCGGAGACACGCTGGAGAGTATCCGCTCCTTCGATCCTGCCTCGCAGAGAACCACCGGTCAGGTCCGCTCGCTCGACCTCAATCCGATGAGCGAGGTGACTCTGACTCCGGAGACGATCAGCCGGTTCCGCAAGAACTATCTCTCGTTGTTCGGCGCGGCCACCCGCGACGATGCGCTCTACGCTGCCGTGTCCGAAGGCCGCCGCTATGCCGGCATGGAGCACTGGCTGCCGCTGTTCTACGACGGTATGCAGACCGTGTTCGACTATCTCGACGGCTTCACCTTCGTCACCGATCACACCGTGCGCGAGGCGGCCGAGGAGCGCGCCAAGCTTATCCGCGACTACTACGAGGCGCGGCTTTCCGCGGGCGAGGGCGGCAAGGGGCATCTGGCGCAAGGAACTCCCTACAAGCCGGTTCCCCCTGAGCATCTCTATCTCGGCTCCGGTCAGTTCACCCGGCTGCTCGACAGCGTCAATCCGATCCGCCTGACGCCCTTTGTGGAGCATGAAGGTGCGGGTCGCCGCGTCGTCGAACTCGCCGCCCGCCAGAGTCCGCGCTGGGCGAAGAGCGCGCTGGAGGAAGGCGACGGCAAACGGGTCAACGTCTTCGAACAGGCGGTGAGTTTCATCGCCGAAAAGCGTGCGGCCGGGACAAAGGTACTGATCTCCGGCTGGTCCGAAGGTTCGCTCGACCGCCTGTTGCAGGTGCTGAACGAACACGGCCTTGAAAAGCTGAAGCCGATCGAGGCGCTCAAGGATCTGGAGACGCTGAAGAAGGGCGAGGCGGCGACCGCCGTACTTTCGCTCGAAGCGGGTTTCGAGGCCGACGGCATCCTCGTCATCGGCGAGCAGGACATCCTCGGCGACCGCATGGTGCGCCGATCGAAGCGACGCAAGCGCGCCGCCGACTTCATCTCCGAGGTAACGGCGCTGGAGGAAGGCGCGATCGTCGTGCATGCCGAACACGGCATCGGTCGCTTCGTCGGCCTGCAGACCATCGAGGCCGCCGGCGCGCCGCACGCCTGCCTCGAACTTCGCTATGCCGACGACGCCAAGCTCTTCCTGCCGGTCGAGAACATCGACCTGCTTTCCCGATACGGCTCGGATGCTTCCGACGCGCAGCTCGACAAGCTGGGTGGTGGCGCTTGGCAGATGCGCAAGGCCAAGCTCAAGAAGCGGCTGCTTGATATGGCGGGCGCGTTGATCCGCGTCGCTGCGGAACGCATGATGCGTTCTGCACCCGTGCTGACAACACAGGAAGGCCTTTACGACGAGTTTGCTGCTCGCTTCCCCTACGACGAGACCGAGGACCAGTTGAACGCCATCGAGGCGGTGCGCTCCGACCTCGCTGCCGGCCGCCCCATGGATCGGCTCGTCTGCGGTGACGTCGGCTTCGGCAAGACCGAAGTGGCGTTGCGCGCAGCCTTTGTCGCCGCCATGAACGGCATCCAGGTGGCAGTCGTCGTGCCGACCACGCTGCTCGCTCGGCAGCATTTCAAGACTTTCTCGGATCGGTTCCGCGGGCTGCCGGTGCGCATCCAGCAGGCATCACGTCTGGTCGGTGCCAAGGAACTCAATCTTGTCAAGAAGGAGCTGGCCGAGGGCAAGACCGACATCGTCGTCGGAACCCATGCACTACTCGGCTCCGGCATCCAGTTCGCCAATCTCGGACTGCTGATCATCGACGAAGAGCAGCATTTTGGTGTCAAGCACAAGGAACGGCTTAAGGAGCTGAAGACCGATGTGCACGTCCTGACGTTGTCCGCAACGCCCATTCCGCGCACGCTGCAGCTCGCCATGACGGGAGTTCGCGAACTTTCGCTCATCACCACGCCGCCGGTCGATCGCATGGCGGTCAGGACCTTCATCTCGCCCTTCGATCCGCTGGTGATCCGCGAGACGCTGATGCGCGAACACTATCGCGGCGGTCAGAGCTTCTATGTCTGCCCGCGTCTGGCCGATCTGCCGGAGATCCAGGCCTTCCTGCAATCCGACGTTCCGGAACTGAAGGTCGCGGTTGCTCACGGTCAGATGCCGGCGAGCGAGCTGGAAGACATCATGAACGCCTTCTACGACGGCCGCTACGACGTGCTGCTCTCGACGACGATCGTCGAATCCGGTCTCGACGTGCCGACAGCCAACACGATGATCGTGCATCGCGCCGACATGTTCGGCCTCGCCCAGCTCTACCAGTTGCGTGGCCGTGTCGGCCGTTCCAAGGTCCGCGCCTTCGCGCTTCTGACGTTGCCGGTCAACAAGATGCTGACGGCGACCGCCGAGCGACGGCTCAAGGTGCTGCAGTCGCTTGACACCCTCGGCGCAGGCTTCCAGCTCGCCAGCCACGACCTCGACATCCGCGGCGCCGGCAACCTGCTCGGCGAGGAACAGTCCGGCCACATCAAGGAAGTTGGCTTCGAACTCTACCAGCAGATGCTGGAGGAGGCGGTCGCCGAGGTGAAGGGCGTCGATGAGGTGCGGGATACCGGCTGGTCGCCGCAGATTTCGGTTGGAACGTCGGTGATGATCCCCGACGACTACGTACCGGATCTGCATCTCAGGATGGCGCTTTACCGGCGTTTGGGCGAACTCAACGACATCAACGAGATCGACGGCTTCGGCGCAGAGATGATCGACCGGTTCGGCCCCTTGCCGCCCGAGGTGCAGAGCTTGCTGAAGGTCGTCTACATCAAGGCGCTTTGCCGCAAGGCCAATGTCGAGAAGCTCGACGCAGGCCCGAAGGGCGTCGTCGTGCAGTTCCGCAACAAGGAGTTCCCGAACCCGGCGGCGCTGGTCGGCTACATAGCCAAGCAAGGCAATCTGGCGAAGATCCGCCCGGATCAGAGCGTGTTCCTGACCCGCGACCTGCCGACCCCCGAAAAGCGCCTCGCAGGCGCGGCCATGGTGATGACGCAGCTCGCGGAGCTCGCCGCCGCCTGACCAGGTTATCCGGTCCCGCGGATTTTCGTTTACTGCGAATCAAACTACACAAGGGAGTGGCACAGGCCCGTGCCTCCCCCCTCCAGCCGGGAAAGTATTTTCATGTAGGGCCTTTGAGATCACGGAACCGACCGTCCGGGCACGCATGCGGAGGGGGTGCGACGATTGCCGCGACAGGAGGCTTCCGATGGCGCTTTCGGCACCGCTTTACTATCTGAAACGCAAGGCCCGGCTGCTCAGCCGGAAGTTGAATATACCGCTGCACGAAGCTCTCGATTGCGTGGCACGAGAAGAAGGCTTCATGAGTTGGAGCCTGCTCTCGGACCGCGTCGCTACCGCCACCGAATTCGAGGTGCTCGATCGATTTCGGCCCGGTGATCTTGTTCTGATTGGCGCTCGTCCGGGACAGGGTAAAACGATGACGGGTCTGCACCTTGCGGTCACTGCGGCGCGACAGGGACGATCTTCAACTTTCTTCACGCTCGCCTATTCGACGGAGGAAGTCGATGAACGCCTCCGACGGCTTGGCGTGCACCGCGAGGATTTCGGTCAACTCTTCGAGCTGCATGTTTCGGACGGCATCAATGCCGACTATATCGTACAGGCGCTCGCCCTGGCGCCGGAAGGCTCTGTTGCCGTGGTGGATTATTTGCAGGCACTCGACCATCGGCGCACGAACCCCGATATCCTCATGCAGGTGCGCTCGATCCGGGAGATGGCAAAGTCACGTGGGGTGATCATCGCCTTCATCTCGCAGATCGATCACAGCTTCGACGCTTCGGGCAAATCTCTTCCGGATCTTGCCGATATACGTCTCCCCAATCCGCTAGACCTCGACCTGTTCGATCAGAGTCTTTTTATGCACAAAGGACAGATGCGCTTGTCAGCGGCATGATCAGCAGTCGGTGCGCGCCTGTAAAATTCAGATTTCGTCCGCTTCCGGCTTGATCGCCAGCGCCGCCTCGTCCTTGCCGGCGACCGGCGGGGGCAGGAGGACGCCTCTGGTGCGCTCACGCGCGATCGTCAGCAGGCCCGAGCCGATGATGAGGACGATGCCGATCACCATCGGCAGGTCCGCCCGGTCGCCGAAGATCAGATAGCCGAAAGCGATCGCCCAGAGCATCTGGCTGTACTGGATCGGCCCGACCACGGCCGCCGGCGCGTAAAACGAGGCATACATCAGAAGCACGTTGCCGAGCGCGCCGAGCAGGCCGTAGCCAGCGAGCAGGATCCATTCATCCCCGGTCGGATTTCGGTAGTCCGGCAGCATGGCCAGTCCGCAGATGAGGAGACCGCCAAGCAGTCCGGCGCCGTAGAGCGAGATGTTTTTCTCCTTCGGACCGATCGCGCGGAAGATGATGATCGAAAGCGCCCCGCCGAGACCGGCGAACACCGCGCCGACATGCCCGATCGATAGTTCACGGAAGCCGGGCCGGAGTACCACGAGCACGCCGAGGAAGCCGATGATCACCGCGCTCCAGCGCTTCGGTCCTACCGTCTCCTTGAGGAAGACCACCGACATAATCGTCACAAACGAAGGTAGCAGGAAGATCAGGCAGAAGGCTTCCGCCATCGAGAGGTGCGTGAAGGCCGTTACGCTGCCGATGATGCCGGCTCCGGCAGAAAAGAAGCGGAGTATCCAGAGCGGCCTGTTGGTCGTGCTGAAGATGTCGTGCCAGCGGTCTCCCCGCTTCATCAGCATCGGCAGGGCGGCAATACCGAACACGGCACCGAAGAACCCTGATTCATAAGGGCTGAGGCCGCCTTCAATGAGCTTAACGCAGGCGTCGCTGATGGAATAGGCGGCAAAGGCCACGAAGGCGACCACGATGCCCTTGAGAATAGAATCGGAGCGCAAAACGAGGGAATCCTGAGGGGAGGAGGCTGCCGATGCTTATGAAGGTTCGCTGCATGCGTCAATTCAGTTTGTTGAGAGCCTGCAGCTTCTCCTGCGCCAGTTCGCGGAAGGCGCTGACCAGCACCTCGACCGGCTGCGCACCGCTGACGGCGTATTGCTGATCGAGGATGAAGAACGGTACTCCAGAAACGCCCATGCGTTGCGCTGCACTGATCTCCGAGAGCACGTGATCCTTGTCCGCGTCACCTGCCAGAAGTCGCGCGACCACCGCGCCGTCCATGCCTGCAGATTCGGCGATCTCGATCAGGATCGCGGGATCTCCGACATTGCGTCCTTCCTCGAAATTGGCCTTGAACAGGGCCGCGACAACCTCCGCCTGACGCTCGCGTCCTTCGAGGCCGGCCCAATGAATGAGCCGGTGCGCGTCGAGCGTATTAGGTCCGACCTTGATGCCGGCGAAATCGAAGGCGATGCCTACGTCGCGGCCAAGCGCCTTCATCTGCTCATGCGCGCGGTCCATGTTCTCCTTGCCGCCGAGCTTCTTTGCTAGCTCGACCTGATGATCCACACCCTCCGGCGGATAGTCCGGATTGAGCCGGAACGGCCGCCAGTTCACGTCGATGCCGATCTCGTCCTGCACTTCGGCGATGGCGAGGTCGAGCCGTGCCTTGCCGAGATAGCACCACGGGCAGACGACGTCGGAGACGATGTCAACGGTGATGCGGGTCATGGAGGCGTTCCTTTCCGGTTTCGCGAGACGGTTGCTCCCGCGTCGATCATCGCGACTTAAGGCGCGCGGCGGCCTCTTTCAACCAGCAGTCTTTCGGTACCGCTGACGGGCTACTGTACCCGCGTGTCGTACCAGGCCGGAAGCTGATAGCCATAAAGCGGCGTCTTTTCCGGTCGGCCGATACGTGTCCAGCGCGCCAACCATTGTTCGCCGACATGGTAGAGCGGCACAACGTAGTGGCCAGCCACCAGAAGGCGGTCATAGGCGCGAACCGCGGCCTGGAAATCCTCAAGGCTGCGGGCGTTGACCAAGGCTTCGATCATGCGGTCGATGTCGGGGTCGGCGGCGCCGGCATAATTGAAACTGCCCTGGGCGTTCCTCGAGGCCGCCCCCCAACGGTTGATCTGCTCCGCGCCCGGCGAGAGAGAGGATGTATAGGCCTTGACGATCATGTCGTAGTCGAAGCTGTTGGAGCGTGCCTGATACTGGGCATCATCGACGGTACGGATCGACATGGCGACGCCGATGAGCGAAAGCGCTCGTTGATAAGCGATCGCCATCTTCTCCTGGCCGGCATTCTGGGTCATCACCTCGAAAGCCAACTGCCGGCCCGAGGCATCGACCATCTTGCCTCCCACAATCTTGTAGCCGGCTTCGTTGAGCAGGGTCACGGCTTTGCGCAGGACCTTGCGGTCGGCGCCGGAGCCGTCGCTCACCGGCATGGTGTACGTGCCGGCAAGGATTGCTGGATCGATCTTGTCCCTGGCGGGACCGAGCAGCGCCAGTTCCCGCTCGTCCACGGCGTTGCCGAAGGCTCCGAGTGAAGAATTCTGCCAGAAGCTCTGGGTACGCTTGAAGGCGTTATTGTAGAGGCTCTTGTTGATCCATTCGAAATCCAGTGCCAGCGACAGCGCTTCGCGCACACGAACGTCAGCGAAGATCGGCCGGCGGACATTGAAAACGAAACCGAGCATGCCGGAGGGAAGGCCGGGTTGGAACACCTCCTTCACCACGTCTCCCTTTGAAACCGCCGGGAAATCGTAGGCCCGATCCCAATGGCTTGGGTCACCATCCGGATAGACGTCGATCTCGCCTTTCTTGAAGGCTTCGAACAGCGTCGAGTCCTGCAGGAAATAGGTGATCGAAATCTCGTCGTAGTTGTCGAAGCCGACCTTGGACGGGATATCCTTGCCCCAGTAGTCGGGATCACGCTCGTAAACGATCTTGTCGCCAGGCTGGATTGACTTGATCCTGTAGGGACCCGAGCCGACCGGGATATCGAGTGAAGACCGGTCGAAGGTTTCCGGATCGGTCGCGTGCTTGGGCAGGATCGGCGACATTGCGATGATCAGCGGCGTCTCGCGGTTGGCTTTGTCATTGAAGGTGAACTTGACGCTGTTTTCCCCGACCTTCTCCATCTTCTCGACTGTCGCGAGCCGGGTGCTGTAGGGCGGGCGGCCCTTGTCCTGCAGCAGGTTGAAGGAGAAGATCACGTCTTCCGCCGTTACCGGCTTGCCATCGTGCCAACGGGCTTTCGGGTTGAGGTTGAATTGGATGAAGGTCCGATCCTCGTCCCATTCGACGCTTTCGGCCAGCAGGCCATAAAGCGAGAAGGGTTCGTCAGAGGAGCGTACCATCAGGGATTCGTAGAACAGGTTGCCGTATTCCGGGTCCCATATGCCGCGCGCAGTGGTGCGCATGCCCTTGAGGACGAAGGAGTTCAAACTGTCGAACGTACCGACCACGCCGTAGGCGATCTTGCCACCTTTCTTCGCCCCGGGATCGACGTAGGGAAAATGGGTGTAGTTGGCCGGAAGCGCCGGTTGCCCGTGCATGGCGATCCCGTGCAGCGGCTCCGCGACCGCCGTTCCGCAGAAGGCCAGAAACAGGGTAGTGGCGAGCAAACGACGCAAGACTGCACCTCTCATCAAGAAAAGGACTCATGTGGAGCGTAAACTACCATGAATGGTGGTGGTTTGAAGGCGCCCGCGCGCCCGTCCGGAACGGCCATCATGAAAGAAATGCTGGATATTCCGGTCGCTGCAATGTAACAGGTTGAGCCGAACGGCTGGGGTCATGCATTTGCCTCAATTGCGCGACAGGTGACGGTGAACCGCCGGCCGAACGAATTGAATTGCCGACAAGCGATTCCGCCCGGATTTCAGGAGAAGAATTTCTTATGTTTGAGAAGAACACCCCCTCGATGCGGATGGCGTTGTCCGCTCTCGTTTTTGCCTTTGCCGCTGGCGGCGCTTCCGTCGTCTCGGCCCAGGAAGCGGCGGCACCGAGCGCTCCTCCGCAGGGATGGTTCAAGACCTGCAGCAAGCAGGAAGAGGCCGACGTCTGCGTCGTTCAGAACCAGGTTCTCGCCCAGAATGGCCAGCTCATCACCGCTGTTGGCCTCATCTCGCTGGAAGGCAAGGTCAACCGCAAGATCCTGCAGGTTACCGTTCCGACCGCTCGTCTCATTCCGCCGGGCGTCAGCATGCAGATCGACGGCGGCAAGGCGCAGAAGATTGACTATGCCGTCTGCCTGCCGGATCGTTGCACGGCTGAAATTCCGCTGACCGACGCCATGGTCGCCAGCCTGAAGAAGGGTGGCGAGGTCGTCTTCACCTCTATCAACGTCCGCCGTGCCCCGAACCCGATCAAGATCTCGCTCGAGGGCTTCACCGGTGCGTTCGATGGCGAGGCGATCACCCAGAACCAGGCCGAGGAGCGTCAGCGCCTGCTGCAGGAACAGATGCAGAAGAAGGCCGAGGAAAGCCGCAAGGCTCTTGAGAAGGCTCAGGACGCTGCCAAGCAGGGCCAGTAAGCCTTTCTCACAGTATGAACAAACGAAAGGCCCGGTTTCCCGGGCCTTTTTCTTTGGTTAAAACGGTGTCGGCTCAGTGGGCGAAGTTGGCCCTGGGCTTGTAGCGCCCCGCCTGTTCCATCACGAAGATGCGGTGGATCTGAGCATTGCGCAGGGGCACCGCGCTGTCGTCCCTTTCCAGATTCTGCTCGGAAACGTAGGCGACGTACTCTGTCTCGTCGTTCTCAGCCAGAAGATGGTAGAAAGGCTGATCCTTGTTGGGGCGGATTTCCGCCGGGATCGAGTTCCACCATTCATCGGTGTTGGCAAATTCCGGATCCACGTCGAACACGACGCCGCGGAACGGAAAGACCTTGTGACGGACCACGTCTCCGATGCCAAATTTTGCGTAGCGTTGTTTCATGGGCTTAATCCTTTCCCTAGGATATTTGGGGAATAAGGACGGTCACATCAAGGGGGTGCCGGAACCCTTTGTTGCAAAACTGTCACATCACCTTCCCGCCGACCGCGTGGCCAGCAGCAATCCGCCCATGACCAGAACAATGCCGGCGGCATGATAGGCGTGAAATGTCTCGCCAAGGAAGACCACCGCCATGATGATCGAGATGGGCGGCATGAGATAGAGAGTCGTTCCGGCCAATCCAGGCCCGAACACGTGCACCGCATGCTGAAAACAGTAGAAAGCGGCAAGTGAAGCAAAGAGGATGATCCCGGCGAGCATCAGGCAGTCGTGCAGACTGTCCGGCATCAGGCCGCCGCTCACCACCTCGTAGGCGGCGGGTGGAACGAGCACCAGCGCGCCGGAAATCGCCAGAACGCCGAACAGCGGCAGGGGGCCGAGGCTCACCGCTCCAGGATGCCGTAGCGTCAGGGAATAGAGCGCGAAGGCGACAGCGGCGACGAGAATGCCGATGTCACCGGTATTGAAGTGGAAATCCGCTACTTTCTGCCAGGAGCCCTCGAAGACGATGACGGCCACGCCAAGAAAGGCGATTACCATGCCGGCGAATTGTGCACGCCCGATCGGCTTGGACTGGAACAGCCACTGGAAGAGGATGATGAACAGCGAGGAGGTCGTGTAGATCAGCGTCGCGTTGGAGGCGCTGGTGAGCGTCAGCGCCCAATAAACAAAGCCGCCACAGATACCCATCCCGAGCACGCCGAGCCAGAGCCAGACGGCCCAGTAGCTGCGGATGAAGGCGATCGCCGGTTGGCGGTTGGTGTAGACAATCGGAAACATGATGGCCGCCGAGCCAGCCCACCGGATCAGCGCCGTGGTGAATGGCGCGATCTCGCCATTGATACCCCGTCCGAAGATTAGGTTGGAGGAAAAGAATACCGGCGCGAGGAAAAAGAGCAGCCAGTCGAAAAGGCGCGGCTTGCCACCGGATGGGGACATTGGGATTACCTGGGCAACTGGGATGAGGGGCATCCAGACGAGAGACAAGTTGATGCTAGCCAAAGCTTTGCTGGAAAGAAAGTATCCTCGATATTCTGCAGCAATCAAATTCTGAAGTGCTGCGCGAGGATTATACCGTAATTAGCTGATATAAAATAAAAACGGCGCCTCCAAGGAGGCGCCGTCGAGAAATTTGGCCCGCGATTCGAAAGGCCGGCTTCGGTCGATCAGACCGAGTAGTACATGTCGTATTCGACCGGATGCGGGGTCATTTCGAAGCGCATCACCTCGGCCATCTTGAGCTCGATGAAGGCATCGATCTGGTCGTCGTCGAACACGCCACCGGCGGTCAGGAACTTGCGGTCCTTGTCGAGGCTTTCCAGCGCTTCGCGCAGCGAGCCGCAGACGGTCGGGATCTTCTTCAGTTCCTTCGGCGGCAGGTCGTAGAGGTCCTTGTCCATGGCCTTGCCGGGATGGATCTTGTTCTTGATGCCGTCGAGACCCGCCATCAGCATTGCAGCGAAGCCGAGGTAAGGGTTGGCGGTCGGATCCGGGAAGCGGACTTCGACGCGCTTGGCCTTCGGGTTCGAGCCGAACGGGATGCGGCACGAGGCCGAACGGTTACGGGCCGAATAGGCGAGCAGGACCGGAGCCTCATAGCCCGGAACCAGGCGCTTGTACGAGTTGGTCGACGGGTTGGTGAAGGCGTTGATGGCCTTGGCATGCTTGATGATGCCGCCGATATAATAGAGGCAGGTTTCCGACAGGCCGGCATATTCGTCGCCCGCGAAGGTCGGCTTGCCGTCCTTCCAGATCGACTGGTGCACGTGCATGCCCGAACCGTTGTCGCCGAAGATCGGCTTCGGCATGAAGGTCGCGGTCTTGCCATAGGCATTGGCAACCTGATGAACGACGTACTTGTAGATCTGCATCTTGTCGGCGTTGCGCACCAGCGTGTCGAACTTGATGCCGAGCTCGTGCTGGGCCGCAGCCACCTCGTGGTGATGCTTCTCGACGACGACGCCCATCTCTGCGAGTACCGTCAGCATTTCCGAGCGCATGTCCTGGCAGCTGTCGATCGGCGGTACCGGGAAATAACCGCCCTTGACGCGCGGACGGTGGCCGAGGTTACCGGTCTCGTATTCGGTATCGTCGTTCGACGGCAGTTCGGTCGAGTCGAGCTTGAAGCCGGTATTGTACGGATCTGCCTTGTACTTGACGTCGTCGAAAATGAAAAACTCGGCTTCCGGGCCGAAGAAGGCGGTGTCGCCGATGCCGGAGGCCTTGAGATAAGCTTCGGCCTTCTTGGCGGTGCCGCGCGGGTCGCGGTTATAGGCCTCACCGGAGACCGGATCGAGGATGTCGCAGATGATGACCATCGTCGATTGGGCGAAGAAGGGGTCCATGTGAACCGTTGCCGTATCGGGCATCAGCACCATGTCGGACTCGTTGATGGCCTTCCAGCCACCGATCGAGGAGCCGTCGAACATGACGCCATCGGCGAACATATCCTCGTCGACGATGGAGGCGTCCATCGTGACATGCTGGAGCTTGCCCTTCGGGTCGGTGAAGCGCAGGTCGACGAATTTGACGTCGTTGTCCTTGATCTGTTTCAGAATTTCGTTTGCGCTCGTCATTTACGTATTCCTTGGGTGTTGTGAGATGACGATAGATGTTCCGGACCGTATTTTTTTTGTCCGGGTTGCTCAGATTGCGTCGAGGCCGGTTTCGCCGGTCCGGATGCGCACCACTTCTTCCACATTGGAAACGAAGATTTTTCCGTCCCCGATGCGGCCGGTCTGGGCGGCATTGCGGATTGCCTCGATGACGGCCTCCACATTTTCGTCCGCCAGAACGACCTCGACCTTTACCTTCGGCAGAAAGTCGACGACGTATTCGGCGCCCCGGTAGAGTTCCGTGTGGCCCTTTTGCCGGCCGAAGCCCTTCGCTTCCGTGACGGTGATGCCCTGCAGCCCGACCTCCTGAAGCGCTTCCTTCACTTCGTCGAGCTTGAAGGGTTTGATGATCGCTTCGATCTTCTTCATGAGAAAATTTCTCTCCGCTTCCCTCGCTAACGCAGGATTGCACCCGCTCGCCCGCATTGATGCACGTAACGTGCCAGTTTGTCGCCGTTTGAATGGAAAATTCGGTTCGATATCCATTTGGCGGGGCCAAGTTCCCCTAATTCGCATGAAAACGCCAGCGCAACCTGCCTAAATTTTATGAATCCGGTCGGAATTTTCGCAATTTCATCAAAGACCAGATCGTATGCCGTGGTTGTTTTAGTAAACCGTTGTGCACAAATAATATGCAACTGCACCATTTGTATTCAGGCGCACGAACATCTTGATGGCTGTTGCGCGGCGCGGGAATTTGCTTTCATAGCGTCATGCGCACGACTCGCCGGACGACCCTGTTGACGCCAGAAGAAATGGCTGCCGCCGACCGCGCGGCGGCAGCAGCTGGCATTGATTCCTACGGGCTGATGGAGAGGGCGGGCAGGGCGGTATCGGCCTGTGTGCTGCGGAATTTTCCCGGAGCCCGGCGCGCGGTGGTGTTGTGTGGCCCCGGCAACAACGGCGGTGACGGCTATGTCGCGGCACGCGATCTCGCGGCCTCCGGCGTGCGCGTTGTAATCCATCGCCTCGGCGATCCTGAAAGACTGCGCGGCGATGCTCATACCGCTTTCCTGAACTGCGGTATCGAAGGGGTGCCGCTCGAAGCCTATATGCCTGCTGAGGGTGATGTGATCGTCGATGCGCTGTTCGGCGCGGGGCTCGACCGTCCTGTTCCGACGGAGGTTCAGACGATCATCACGCGGGTGACGGAAGCGGGTCTGCCCGTAGTTGCGGCGGACCTTCCTTCAGGCCTCGACGGGCGCACGGGCAAGATACTCGGGGCAGCGTTCGAGGCGGTCCACACCGTGACGTTCATGGCCCGCAAGCCCGGTCACCTGCTTCTGCCGGGTCGGGCGCTATGCGGTTCTGTTGAAGTCTATGATATCGGCATTCCCTGGCGGATCGTCGGCGCCTGCGCCGGTGAGATTGCCGCAAACGATCCGACGATCTGGTCTGAGCTGCTGCCACAATCCTCCGCCGACCGACACAAGTTCGCGCGCGGCCATCTCGTTGTCTTTTCAGGCCTGGCGACGGCGACCGGCGCCGCGAGGCTGACGGCAACCGCGGGGCTCAAGGCCGGAGCGGGGCTCGTCACCGTCGCCGCGCCGACCGACGCGCTTTCCGCGAATGCCGCCCATTTGACTGCGGTGATGCTGAGGGAGATCGCCGACGTTCGGGCGCTGACTGACTGGATAAGGGATGCCCGCCTTTCCACCTTCGTTCTCGGTCCCGGTTTTGGTGTCGGCGAAAAGGCTCGCACCTATGTGGAAGCGTTGAAGGCTCGTCGCCTGGTGCTTGACGCTGATGGCATCACCAGTTTCCGCGACGATCCGGAACGACTGTTCCGGGCCTTCTCTGACGGAGAATGTCGTCTGGTGCTGACGCCCCACGAAGGGGAGTTCGGTCGGCTGTTTCCGGACATCGCCGCCGATAAGGAGTCGGGCAAGGTCGACAAGGCCCGAGCAGCCGCTGCGCGTGCTAACGCCGCCATCGTCTACAAGGGCGCCGATACGGTGATCGCGTCACCCGATGGTCGCGCGCTGATCAACACCAACGCGCCGCCCGACCTCGCCACTGCCGGTTCCGGTGACGTACTTGCCGGCATCATCGGAGGACTGCTGGCACAGGGCATGCCAGCCTTCGAGGCGGCCGCCGCAGGGGTGTGGATGCATGGAGAGGCCGGTCAGCGTGCGGGCAGGGGCCTGACGGCCGAGGACCTTGTGAAAAACATGTTCCGCTGATCAGAGCAGGCGGCTGGTCCTGAGCAGGCCGGCTTGTGAGAGGACCGGATAGGCGATCGATACCAGTAGCGAGTTGATCTCCTTCAGGTCGCGCATCGTGTCGATGTGAATCGACGATGTTTCGATGCTGGCCGTATTGCCGCCGGCAAGGCGTCGGATGTGCTTTTCTTCGCTTTCGCGCACCATCTCACGAACGATTTCCTTTTCCCGTACGAGCTGCCGGGCATGATCGAGGTCGCGGTTGACGATCAGGTTGAAGGCAAGGCGGGCGTTGTGCAGCACCCGCTGGTACATGGCAGAAAGTTCGCTCCAGCCTTCGTCGGAAAAGGCCGCATTGCGGAACAGCTTCTTGCGCGCCTTGGCCAGCATGTTCTGCGAGATGATATCGCCCACCTGCTCCAGGTTGATGGTGATGCCAAGCAGGTCCTGATGCCGGCGTGCGGCTTGCTCGTCGAGCTCGTTTCGCGAGATCTGCGCCAGATACATCTTCACATGACGATTGTAGAGGTCGACGCTGTCGTCGAGCTTTTCGATCTGGGCAATCGCCTGCGGCGACGGGTTTTCATAGACATCGAAGATGCGGCTCAGCATCAAGGTGATACGGTCGGACATGCCGACGATCTCGCGGGTGACGTTGTCGAGCGCACGTGGCGGACTGTCGAGATCGGCGGGATTGAGCGCCGAGACCGGTTCGAGCGCTTTCTCCGCCTCGCTGGCCGGCTTGATTAGTACGCGTTCGAGCAGGCGGGAAAGCGCCATCACGACCGGCAGGCCCATCAGCAGGCCCGCAGCGTTGGCAATGATATGCAGGGCAACCACGGCATCCCCCGGGTGCTCGAAATATTGCGTCGTGTCGAACCGGATGGCGATTTGCAGCAGCAGCGCGCCGATCATGACGGCGCTGTAGATGACGAAATTACCGAGAGGTGCGATACGCGCCATGGGTTCGTCGCCCCGCGTCAACACCGCGCCGACAATGGCCGAGCCGAAATTCACGCCGAGAACCAGCGGAATGGCGAGCACCGGCGGCAACAGCGCCTGATCGCTGAGGGAGGCGAACAGCAAGATGGTCGCTACGCTGGAATGGAAAGCCCAGGCGATCAGCGCCGCGAGGGCAAAGGCCGTGATCCAGTCCTGCGACAGATAGGAGATGATGATCGGCAGGATCCGGCTCTCCTTGAGCGGCAGCGAGGCCTCGCCCGTCAGGCGCAGCGACAGGAGCAGCAAGCCGAGGCCGAACAGGATGCGTCCGATCTCCCGCCAGCGCCGGGCGGAAGTACGGAAGGCAATCGTGCCGAAAACGAAGAAGACCGGGATCAGCAGCGACAGATCATGGCGCAGGATGCGAACGAGCACGGCCGAGCCAAGATTACCGCCGAGCTGAGACGCGAGCGCGATGCCGGTTGAAACGTAACCACTCGCCGCAAATCCCGCCACGATCAGCGCGACGGCCGTGGAACTCTGGAGCGCGATCGCCATGATGAAACCCGCAACAGCCGCGTAGCTGCGGTTGCCAAGCCAATGCTTCAGCTGTTGTCGCATGAAATCGCCGTAGGCGCGCTCGATGCCGGTTCGCACCATGCGTGTCGCCCACAGGAGCAGGGCGACCGCTCCGGCGAGATTGATGAACACGACAATGCCCGACATCGAAACACCTCGGTGATGGAAATCGCGCGGGCGATCGCCGCGCGGTAAAGTGAGCGAGTTTCGTTACATTTCAGGATGATGTAAGCGACTCTGCGACTGAACCTAGTCCAGATTCGCCATTGTCACAATTTACCGCTGCCAGGCTGTAATTTTGAGCTAATCCACCTTGGACTGCAGGAGGCGGGCGCCGTTGGGCGCATTGACCTTGCCGCCGGTAATGAAGAAGGCGAACACATCACGTGGTTTCTTCTCCACCTTGCGGTCTGGTGCGGCAAGCGGAAGATCGTCCGGCACGCCACCAACAGCATAGGTCTTGAACCGGCTCGCCCACCTTTCCACCTCCTTCTCCGGATAGCAGGTCTTCACGTCGTCGGTCCCCTTCTGCAAGCGGGCATAGACGAAATTGGCGGTCACGTCGGGAAACATCGGATAGTCGTGATGGTCGGCGCAGACGGAGGCGACGCCGTATTTCGCCAGCATGTCGATGAATTCCGGCGTGCGGAAGGAATCGTGGCGCGGTTCGACCACGTGGCGCAGCGGCAGGCCATTGAGCGTCTTCGGCAATAGTTTGAGGAAGGCCTCGAAATCGTCGGGTTCGAATTTCTTCGTGCCCATGAACTGCCAGAGGATAGGTCCCAGATGCGGCCCAAGTTCAACGATACCCTGACCGAGAAACTTTTCGACCGATTCACCTGCTTCGGCCAACACCTTGCGATTGGTGCAGAACCGGCTTGCCTTCAGCGAAAACACGAAGTTCTCCGGCACTTCCGACGCCCATTTGGCGAAGGTCGCCGGCTTCTGGCTGGAATAGTAGGTGCCGTTCACCTCGATGGCCCTGAGCTCGCGGCTGGCAAACTCGAGCTGCCGCTTCTTGGGCAGCTTCTCCGGATAGAACGTTCCCTCCCACGGGTCGAAGGTCCAGCCACCGATGCCCGTGCGGACCGTGCCTGAAGTGGTCATGAAATATCCTCCCATTAAACTCACTAAGGCGTTGCCGAGGTAGCGGCGCTCACTCTGCTGCCGCCACCTTCTTCACCGGCCGTCGCTCCAGCAACTCCTTGAGGAACCGTCCGGTATACGAGGCCTCGACCTTCACCACGTCTTCCGGCGTGCCTTCCGCCACGATCGTGCCACCGCCGTCGCCGCCCTCCGGGCCGAAGTCGATAATCCAGTCGGCGGTCTTGATGACTTCGAGATTGTGCTCGATGACGATCACCGAATTGCCCTGGTTCACCAGCTCCTGAAGCATTTCCAGAAGCTTGGCGACGTCATGGAAATGCAGGCCGGTGGTCGGCTCGTCGAGAATGTAGAGCGTGCGACCGGTCGAGCGCTTGGAAAGCTCCTTGGCGAGCTTGACGCGCTGCGCCTCACCACCCGACAGCGTGTTCGCCTGCTGGCCGACCTTGATATAACCGAGACCGACGTCGAACAGCGCCTGCAGCTTGTCGCGCACGGCGGGCACCGCGGAGAAGAACTCCACGCCTTCCTCGACCGTCATGTCGAGCACGTCGGCAATCGACTTGCCCTTGAAGGTGACGTCGAGCGTCTCCCGGTTGTAGCGCTTGCCGTGGCAGACGTCGCAGGTGACGTAGACGTCCGGCAGGAAGTGCATCTCGATCTTGATCACACCATCGCCCTGGCAGGCTTCGCAGCGTCCGCCCTTGACGTTGAAGGAGAAGCGGCCCGGCTGATAGCCGCGAGCCTTGGCCTCGGGGAGGCCCGCAAACCAGTCACGGATCGGGGTGAAGGCCCCTGTGTACGTGGCCGGGTTGGAGCGCGGTGTGCGGCCGATCGGCGACTGGTCGATGTCGATCACCTTGTCGATGAACTCGAAACCATCGATCCGATCGTGCTCGGCCGGGTTTTCGCGAGCCCCCATGATGCGCCGTGCCGCCGACTTGTAGAGCGTCTCGATGAGGAAGGTCGACTTACCGCCGCCGGATACGCCGGTCACGGCGGTGAATACGCCGAGCGGGATCGAGGCGGTGACGTTCTTCAGGTTGTTCCCGCGCGCACCGATCACCTTGATCTGCTGCCCCTTCTTCGGCTTGCGGCGTTTATCCGGAACAGCGACACCCAACTCGCCGGACAGATACTTGCCGGTCAACGACTTCGGGTTTGCCATGATTTCCTGCGGCGCGCCCTCGGCAACCACCTGGCCTCCATGGATACCGGCGGCCGGACCGATGTCCACCACGTAGTCGGCGGTCAGGATCGCGTCCTCGTCGTGCTCGACGACGATCACGGTGTTGCCGATGTCGCGCAGATGCTTGAGCGTTTCGAGCAGACGGGCATTGTCGCGTTGATGCAGGCCGATCGACGGCTCGTCGAGCACGTAGAGCACGCCGGTCAGCCCCGAGCCAATCTGCGAAGCAAGGCGGATACGCTGGCTCTCGCCGCCCGACAGCGTGCCGGAATTGCGCGACAACGACAGATAATCGAGGCCAACGTCGTTCAGGAAGCGCAGCCGTTCGCGGATCTCCTTCAGAATGCGTGCGGCAATCTCGTTCTGCTTGGCGTTGAGCTTGTCCGGCAGAGCTTCGAACCAGCTGCCGGCGTTCTTGATCGACATGTCGGTGACCTGGCCGATATGCAGCCCGTCGATCTTGACGGCGAGCGCCTCCGGTTTCAGGCGGTAACCGTTGCACGCCGGGCAGGGGGCCGCCGACATGAAGCGTTCGATCTCCTCGCGCGCCCAGGCGCTGTCGGTTTCCTTCCAGCGACGCTCGAGGTTCGGCACGATGCCCTCGAAATTCTTCACCGTCTTGTAGGAGCGGGCGCCATCGGCGTAGTGGAACTCGATCTTTTCGTCGGTACCGTGCAGGATGGCGCGCCGTGCCTCCGCCGACAGCTCCGACCAGCGGTTGGATAGCTTGAAGCCAAACTCCCTGCCCAGCGCTTCGAGCGTCTGGTTGTAGTAGGGCGAGGTGGACTTTGCCCAGGGTGCGACGGCGCCGTCGTTCAGCCGCCGGTCGACTTCCGGGATGATCAACGCCTCATCAATCTTCTGCTGGAAGCCTAGGCCATCGCAGGTCGGGCAGGCGCCGAACGGGTTGTTGAATGAGAACAGCCGCGGCTCGATCTCCGGAATGGTGAAGCCGGAGACCGGGCAGGCGAACTTTTCGGAAAACAGCACGCGCTCGTGCGTTTCGTTCAGCGACTTGTTGGCCGCGCCACCGGCAGCCGTCTCTTCCAGCGGCAGGGGTTTGTCGGCGAATTCGGCGATCGCCAGTCCGTCGGCAAGGACATGCAGGCAGGTTTCGAGACTGTCGGCCAGCCGGCTGCCGATGTCGGGCCGGACGACGACGCGGTCCACCACCACGTCGATATCGTGCTTGTACTTTTTGTCCAGCGCCGGAACGTCAGCAATCTCGTAGAACTGCCCGTCGACCTTGACGCGCTGGAAGCCCTTCTTCATCAGGTCGGCGAGTTCCTTCTTGTACTCGCCCTTGCGGCCACGCACCATCGGCGCGAGGATATAAAGTCGCGTGCCTTCCTCGAAGGAGAGGATGCGGTCGACCATTTGGCTGACGGTCTGACTTTCGATCGGCAATCCCGTCGCCGGCGAATAGGGAACGCCCGCGCGGGCGAACAGAAGGCGCATGTAGTCGTAGATCTCGGTGACGGTGCCGACCGTCGAGCGAGGATTGCGCGAGGTCGTCTTCTGCTCGATCGAGATCGCCGGCGACAGCCCGTCGATCTGGTCGACGTCGGGCTTCTGCATCATTTCGAGGAACTGGCGGGCATAGGCCGACAGGCTTTCGACATAGCGACGCTGTCCTTCCGCGTAGATCGTGTCGAAGGCCAGCGACGACTTGCCGGAACCGGAAAGCCCGGTCATGACGATCAGGCTGTTGCGCGGCAGATCGAGGTCCACACCCTTGAGATTGTGTTCGCGCGCGCCGCGAATGGAAATGGTCTTCAGTTCACTCATGACAAAACTCGGCTGGGCAAAGTCCAAAGGATCGGGATGGCTCGGGAGGATAGCCACCTCTATTTAGTCACCCCGGCGCGCCTGTCGAGCAGCCAGGGTGCAGATTGATGGGTGAAAGCGATTCTGTTGACATGTATTGACAGCATCCTAGCGAAACACTAGAACAAATAAAGAACATTTTTCGCTGTGGATTACAAGGGCTTTAAACCCAACGCCCGTTCCGGATGGGATAAGGTGATATCTGAGTGTATTTGAGAGCCGCCGTGATGCGGCAGTGAGGTAAGTGTCATGGCTGGAAGCGTCAACAAGGTCATTCTGATCGGGAATGTCGGGGCAGATCCTGAAATCCGCCGGACCCAGGACGGCCGGCCGATCGCAAACCTGCGCCTTGCCACCTCGGAGAGCTGGCGCGACCGTAACACCGGCGAGCGCCGCGAGAAGACGGAATGGCACAATGTCGTGGTCTTCAATGAAGGCCTCTGCAAGGTGGTCGAGCAGTACGTGAAGAAGGGCGCCAAGCTCTACATCGAGGGTGCGCTGCAGACCCGCAAGTGGCAGGACCAGAGTGGCCAGGACCGCTATACGACGGAAATCGTGCTGCAGGGCTTCAACTCGACCCTGACCATGCTCGATGGTCGCGGTGAGGGCGGTGGCGCATCGCGCGGCGGCGATTTCGGTGGTGGTTATGACGATTTCGGCGGCGGTCAGGTTGCTTCGGGCGGCTATCGCGGCGGTTCGTCGTCCCAGGGAGCACGCGGCGGCCAGAGTGCGCCGGCAGGCAGCTTCTCCCGCGATCTGGATGACGACATTCCGTTCTGATCAACGCGGGCACTGATTGATTCAACGGAAGGGCCGCCGGCATCATCCGGCAGCCTTTCTTTTTGCGTGTCTCACGCGGCTAGGCCGGAGGAGGGGGCGCATGCCTCGCAGATGGCGGCTATGTGACGGTGATCGGTGCCGCAGCAACCGCCGAGAACACGTATGCCGGGATAGCTGGCACGAAGCGATCGGTAGCGCCGGCCAAGATCAACCAGATCGCCAATGTCGAGCGTCGGAGACTCATCGAGTTCGGCATGGCTTTTGGTCGAGGCGTTGGCGCGCACCCCGCCGATCCGCGTAACCCAGGTCTCTCCTTTCGCCAACGCCTGTTCGAAATGTACAGGATGCGCACAGTTCACCATGTAGTAGACTGGTGACCCGTCAGTCGCCTCATCGGTGGCCTCGATTGCCTCGCGCAGGCTGGGCCCGTCCAAGAGCCGACCGTTGGTTTCCACGGTGAAGGAGACCACACAGGGGACACCGTGCTTTTTCGCCGCCCGTGCGATGCCCGTCGCCTCTGCGACAGTGTTCATCGTGATGGCAGAAACCATGTCTGCGGACGACTCCGCGAAGCTCCGGACTTGCGCCGAATGATAGTCCATAGCTTCCTCGGCTGAGAAACGCCCCGCCTTATAGGCGTCTCCGCGCGGACCGACGACGCCATTGATGACGACCGGTGTCGATGGCCGCTCCCAAAGGACGCGGCATTGCTCGGCGAAGGTTACAGCTCGACGGTTGAGGGCGTCCAGACCGGCGAGGTCGTAGCCAAGTTTCAGGCCCCAGTCAGGATTTGCGCGCCAGGTCGGCGTATCGAGGATAAAGCCGACGCCGCGCCCGTGAGCGATCTCGACATAGGGCTCGAGATAACGGATGAGTTCCTCCCGGCCGCTTTCGGTATCGAGAAGCGGAAACGCTGCGAAATGGGGAAGGTCCAGTCCCCGGTGAAATACCAGGGTCGTCTCAAGTCCTCCGTCCGTGACGAAATCGCCGCCTTTCAGTTGCGGCAATGCATGCCGATACTTTGCCATACCATTCCTCCGATGATAGATTAGGTTTCAAGCGGTCTGCCTCTGCAACCGCAAGAGGTTCGTCTTGTCGCAGGAACCGGGCTTTCCGTTCTAGTGAACTTGCGGTACTCGACGGGCTGAAATTGATAAAAGTAAATTTGTGCAGCGGGTTACGATAACGCTGCATTGCCATAGGAACGGACAGAAGCGGTCCGGCTGGCAAAAACCGTACCGTGGGTACAGTAATTTGGAACGACAGGACGTCAGGAAAGGCGCTGCCACACGCGAGCGCATTCTCGAGATCGCACAGGCTGCGGTGCTCTCCAAGGGCTTCGCCGCGACCTCGATCGAGGAGGTGATCACCGAGGCCGGTATCACCAAGAGTGGCTTCTTCTACCATTTCCGCGACAAGAATGAACTGGCCCACGCATTACTGCGTCGCTATGTCGCCGAGAACGACATGGTTTTCGATGACATTTTCGGTCGAGGCCGCCAGCTGAGCGATGACCCCCTGGAGGCCTTTCTGATCGGATTGAAGCTGCTGGCCGAGATGGTACGTGAATTGCCGACCTTGCATCCCGGCTGCCTGGTCTCCGCCATATGCTATCAGGAACGCCTGTTCGATCGGCATGTCAGGGAACTGAGCGCGGAGTCGGTACGCGCCTGGAATGCACGCTTCCTCGCCTATCTGGAGGAGATCGCCGCCGTGCATCCTCCGAACACCGGCGTCGCATTGTCAGATCTGGCGGAAATGCTGAGCTGCATTTTCGACGGCGGGATCATCATGTCGAAAGTGCTGCGGGACCAGTCTGTGCTGGAACGCCAGATTCTGGCCTATCGTGCTCTGGTGAAGGCGAGTTTCACCAAGCCTTAATTCAGCTGAATGCCGACTTCACGCCATCGACGACGAACTGCACCGAGAGCGCGGCGAGCAGTACACCGAGCAGACGGGTCAGCAACGCCCGTCCGGTTACACCCAGAAAACGGTTGAGAGGTTCAGCGATGGTGAGGGCGGCGAGCACCAGTGCCAACACCACGGCGATCACGCCGAGCAAGGACACCTTGCCGGCTATGCCATCGAGCCGGCCGGCGATCAGAACCGTTGCGGAAATTGCTCCGGGTCCTGCTATCAGAGGAATTGCAAGCGGGAAGACGGCGAGATTGTGAATGTGGTCCTTGGTGATCGCAATGTCGGTGGTCTTCTCTTTCCGCTCTTGCCGCCGCTCGAAGATCATCTCGAAGGCAATGGCGAACAGCATCAGTCCGCCGGCGATGCGGAAGGCGCCCATGGATATGCCGAGCGCCGACAGGATACCCGCCCCCAGCAGCGCAAACAGGGCGAGAATGCCGAAGGCGATGAGCGACCCCCGCACCGCCACCTGCCGACGCTGGTTGCTTGTCATGCCCTGGGTGAGCCCCAAAAATAGCGGTGCCAGTCCCGGCGGATCGACGGTGACCAGAAGCGTCGTGAACGCGCTCATCAGAACATCGGCGCTTGCCATTCTATGTCCTCCTTTTCGTTGCAATCTACGGGCCTCGGCCGGCCACTGACAAGCCGTGCCGGAAAGCGACGGCCGAAAAGCTTGACGCGCCTGAAAAGCCTGTTCAAAACGCCGGGCTAAATTGGCTTACCGACGGCCTTTCGGCTATAAACTGACCAGTGATTCTGAAAATAGATCGTGATCTGATTTGACTGAGCAAAGCACTCCCGGCGGCAAGTTCCCGCAAGGCATCGAGCCTATCTCCATCATGGAGGAAATGCAGCGGTCCTATCTCGACTACGCCATGAGCGTGATCGTCAGCCGCGCGCTACCCGACGTCCGTGACGGACTGAAACCTGTTCATCGCCGTATTCTCTATTCGATGGCCGAAATGGGCGTCGACTGGAACAAGAAATACGTGAAGTCCGCCCGCGTCACCGGTGACGTTATGGGTAAATATCACCCGCACGGCGACGCCGCGATTTACGACGCGCTGGCCCGCATGGCGCAGGATTGGTCGCTCCGCCTGCCGCTGATCGACGGCCAGGGCAATTTCGGCTCGGTTGACGGCGATCCGCCGGCGGCCCAGCGTTACACGGAATGCCGCCTGCAGAAGGCCGCCCATTCGCTGCTGGATGATCTCGACAAGGAAACCATCGATTTCCGCGAGAACTATGACGGTACCCTGCAGGAGCCGGTGGTCGTTCCCGCCAAGTTCCCGAACCTGCTGGTCAACGGCGCGGGCGGCATCGCGGTCGGCATGGCGACCAATATCCCGCCGCACAACCTGGGTGAAGTCATCGACGGCTGCATCGCCGTCATCGACAATCCGGCGATCGAGCTCAACGAAATCATGGAGATCATCCCCGGTCCGGACTTTCCGACCGGTGCGATGATCCTCGGACGCTCGGGCATCCGCTCGGCGTACGAGTCTGGCCGCGGCTCGGTCGTCATGCGCGGCGTCGCCAGGGTCGAACCGATGCGCGGAGACCGCGAACAGATCATCATCACCGAGATCCCGTATCAGGTGAACAAGGCGACGATGATCGAGAAGATGGCCGAACTGGTGCGCGAAAAGCGTATCGAGGGCATTTCCGATCTGCGTGACGAATCTGACCGCGACGGTTATCGAGTGGTGATCGAGCTGAAGCGTGACGCCAATGCCGACGTCATCCTGAACCAGCTCTACCGCTACACGCCGCTGCAGACCTCATTCGGCTGCAACATGGTGGCGCTGAACGGCGGCAAGCCCGAGCAGATGAGCCTGCTCGACATGCTGCGCGCCTTCGTCTCCTTCCGCGAGGAAGTGGTTAGCCGGCGAACCAAGTTCCTGCTGCGCAAGGCGCGCGACCGCGCCCATGTCCTGGTGGGTCTAGCCATCGCCGTCGCCAATATCGACGAAGTAATCAACCTTATTCGTCACGCTCCGGACCCGCAGACCGCCCGTGAACAACTGATGGAACGTCGTTGGCCGGCTAAGGATGTCGAGGCTCTGATCCGCCTGATCGACGATCCCCGCCACCGCATCAACGATGACCTGACCTACAATCTCTCGGAAGAGCAGGCGAGGGCGATCCTCGAACTGCGCCTTGCACGCCTGACCGCCCTCGGTCGCGACGAAATTGACGAGGAATTGAACAAGATCGGTGCCGAGATTACCGACTATCTCGACATCCTGTCCTCGCGCCTGCGCATCCAGCAGATCGTCAAGGATGAGATGATCGCGATCCGCGACGAATTCGGTACGCCTCGCCGTACCCAGATCGTCGACGGCGGTCTGGAAATGGACGACGAGGACCTGATCGCACGCGAGGACATGGTCGTTACCGTCTCGCACGCCGGCTACATCAAGCGTGTGCCGCTCGCCACCTATCGAGCACAGCGTCGTGGCGGCAAGGGCCGCTCCGGCATGGCGATGAAGGATGAGGATTTCGCTACCCGGCTGTTCGTCGCCAACACGCACACGCCGGTGCTGTTCTTCTCCTCACGCGGTATCGTTTACAAGGAGAAGGTCTGGCGTTTGCCCATCGGTACGCCGACCTCGCGTGGCAAGGCCCTGATCAACATGCTGCCGCTGGAGCCCGGCGAACGCATCACCACGATCATGCCGCTGCCTGAGGACGAAAAGACCTGGGATAATTTGGACGTCATGTTCTCCACGACGCGGGGCACTGTTCGTCGCAACAAGCTCTCGGACTTCGTTCAGGTCAACCGAAACGGCAAGATCGCCATGAAACTCGAGGAAGAGGGGGACGAGATCCTCTCCGTCGAGACCTGTACCGATCGCGACGACGTCCTGCTGACCACCGCGCTCGGCCAGGCGATCCGCTTCCCGGTCGACGAGGTCCGCGTCTTTGCCGGTCGTAATTCGATTGGCGTGCGGGGCATCACGCTCCAGCCGGGCGACCGCATCATTTCGATGACGATCGTGGCTCATGTCGATGCCGAGCCTTGGGAACGGGCTGCCTATCTCAAGCGCTCCACCGCCGAGCGTCGCGCCATGGGCGTCGATGAGGATGAGATCTCCCTCGTCGGCGAGGAGGTCGGCACCGAGGGCGAACTATCGGAAGATCGCTATCAGGAACTCAAGGCACGCGAGCAGTTCGTGCTGACCGTCTCCGAACGTGGTTTCGGCAAGCGTTCCTCGTCGTACGATTTCCGTACGTCCGGGCGTGGCGGCAAGGGTATCCGCGCCACCGACACCTCAAAGACTGCGGAGATCGGCGAACTCGTCGCGGCTTTCCCGGTCGAGGACAAGGATCAGATCATGCTCGTTTCCGACGGTGGCCAGCTGATCCGCGTACCGGTCGACGGTATCCGCATCGCCAGCCGCGCCACCAAGGGCGTCACCATCTTCTCGACCGCGAAGGACGAGAAAGTGGTCTCGGTCGAGCGGATCAGCGAGCCTGAGGAAGATGACGAGATCGAGGACAACGGCGAAGAGGTGATCGACGGCGAGACGCCGGAGACGCCGGAAGCCGAAACTCCGGGAACCGCTGAGTAAATCGGCCCAAGAAAAAGCCGCCCTCGGGGAACCGGGGGCGGCGATTTAACAGGCGGGCGCCGAATTTCTTTTAGAAAAGTTCCCGGCGCACCATCATAGCCTTCAGTTCATCGCTCTCGCGACGAAGCGCCGAAACGGTGGAAGCAACCGTCAGGACGAACATACCGCTGATCAGCGCGGCAAGCAGCGTGAGCGTGGCAAACATCGTCCTTATCCTTCCCGTTTCGATTAACAGTCGTGAGTATCAGTTACCGAAGCTATGATAGCGGGCAGTTATTGGCGGACCGTAAAAATTCGCCTGGTCCTCCCGCTCCATGTAGAAACCTACCGACGTCGCCAGCATGGCAGACATCGTCACCATCCAGAGCAAGTTGATCACTGTCACTTTGTCAGGCATGGCATTATCCTCTTGGATTTCCCTTTCACTCCTCGCATCCGTTAAATGCGCGGGTCCCCTTACAGGTTCCCGTTTCGGAGGTAAAAGCTTAAAAAATGGCCAAAAACATGGCCGGATTAGCTTTTGATCAGCCGTCTGGCAAGCCCAATTTTGCACCGCACAATCAGTGCTGTGCCAATCGTTCAAAAACCAGCGAAAGACCGACAGCGGCTAAGACGAGCAACGCGAGCATGATCTGCCTTTTGGCTCCAGTGCGACCCTTCGCACCGATGATGCCGTTTTCGCATGCCGGGACTGAAACCAGCCTGAACCCTCCGTTCATCTGCCGTTCATCTTTCGAGGTCTCCCGTCAGGGTGTAAACATCTTGCGGAGGCGGGACTTCCGTGACAAAAGGCGTCAAACCTTTGTTCGGCTTACCATGACGATCGCTTTCTATCCCGGGTCTTTCGATCCGATGACCAACGGCCACCTGGACGTGCTCGTCCAGGCATTGAACGTCGTTTCGAAAGTGATCGTTGCCATTGGTATCCATCCTGGCAAAACCCCCATGTTTTCGTTCGATGAACGGGCGGAGCTCATCCGCCGCTCGCTCGCACATGCAGTCCCGGAACGGGCAGGGGACATCGACGTCGTTGCCTTCGCCGGTCTCGCCGTCGACGCCGCTCGGGAAAACGGTGCGAAGCTTCTCGTGCGCGGCCTGCGCGACGGCACCGATCTGGACTATGAGATGCAGATGGCTGGCATGAATTACCAGATGGCGCCGGACTTGCAGACCATATTCCTGCCCGCCGGCACGGCCTCGCGGCCTATTACGGCCACATTGGTCCGGCAGATCGCCTCGATGGGAGGTGACGTCAGTGCCTTTGTGCCACCGTCCGTGCTTGAGGCGTTGAAGTCGAGGCTCTCGAAGTGAGCCGTTTGAAAAGAAAAAGATTGGGAGACTCCATGAAATTGATCCGTCTTGCCTTTGCCGGCCTTCTCGCGATCGCTGCGTTTGGCGGCTTTGCCAACAGCACCGAGGACGATTATCTGACCATCCAGCTCAAGGACGGTCCGGTCGTGATCGAGCTTCTGCCGGACATTGCGCCCCAGCACGTCGCACGCCTTAAGGAACTGGCTTCCAAGGGCGAGTATGACAACGTTGCCTTCCATCGCGTAATCGAGGGCTTCATGGCTCAGACCGGCGACGTTGAGTTCGGCGACATGGAAGACGGCTATAATGCCGGACGCGCAGGCACCGGTGGCTCGAGCCTGCCGGATCTGCCGGCCGAATTCTCCGACGTTCCGTTCTCGCGCGGCACCGTGGGTATGGCCCGCGCCCAAGACCCCAACTCCGCCAATTCGCAGTTCTTCATCATGTTTGCCGATGGCAGCTTCCTGAACGGTCAGTACACGGTCGTCGGCCGCGTCATCTCCGGCATGGAGCACGTCGACAAGATCAAGCGCGGCGAGGGCGGCAACGGTGAGGTCAGCGATCCAGACCGCATGATCAAGGTCACAGTCGGACGCCAGTAAAAAGGGCGCCCCGCGCCCCAACCCAAGGAGAACAGCAATGGCCGAGATCAAGGATCCGGAAAACACGATCGTCATGGAAACGACCAAGGGCAAGGTCGTCATCCAGCTTCTGCCGGAAGTCGCTCCCGGCCACGTCACCCGCATCAAGGAGCTGTCGCGCGAGGGTGCTTATGACGGTGTCGTATTTCATCGCGTGATCGAGGACTTCATGGCCCAGACCGGCGACGTGCAGTTCGGCAAGCAGGGTGGCCCCAACTTCAACCCGGCCCGTGCTGGCATGGGCGGTTCGGACAAGCCGGACCTGAAGGCCGAATTCTCTGCCACGCCGCACGTACGCGGCACCTGCTCCATGGCCCGTTCGCAGAACCCGAACTCGGCCAACTCGCAGTTCTTCATCTGCTTTACCGACGCCCCGTGGCTGAACAAGCAGTATTCCGTTTGGGGGCAGGTCATCGAGGGCATGGACGTCGTCGACCAGATCAAGCGCGGCGAACCGGTCCGCGATCCCGACTCGATCATTTCGATGAAGGTTGCCGCGGACGCCTGAGCCCGCTATTGGACAAGCCCGCCCTGCGTCTGACGGCGCCGGGCGGGTTTTCGCGTTTTAAAGGATAGTCATGCGCGTCGACCTGTTCGATTTCGATCTGCCGGAAGAATGTATCGCGCTGCGGCCCATGAGCCCGCGCGATCACGCTAGGCTGCTCGTCGTCCGGCCCGACGGTGAACCGGTGCTGGAGGATCGCCATGTTTTCGACCTTCCGTCCTTCCTCAAACCCGGCGACGCGCTTGTCTTCAACGATACCAAGGTCATTCCGGCACAGCTCGAGGGTATTCGCCTGAGGGAAGGCGCGCAGGAAACGCCGGTTTCCGCCACCCTGCATATGCGGGCTGATCAGAGCCGCTGGAAAGCCTTTGCCCGGCCGGGCAAACGCATCAAGGTGGGAGATCGGATAGAGTTCGGTCACACCGGCAATGCCTGCCTGCTCGGCAAGCTCGGAGCGACGGTGGAGGAAAAGGGTGACGCCGGGGAAGTAACCCTCCGTTTCGACTTTTCCGGCGCGGCGCTCGATGAGGCGATTGCCACAGTTGGTCACATTCCGCTTCCTCCCTATATCGCATCGAAACGCGACGAGGACGAAAAGGACCGGGCTGACTATCAAACCATATACGCACGGGAGGAGGGCGCCGTGGCCGCTCCGACCGCCGGCCTGCATTTCACGCCCGACCTGTTTGAGAAAATCGACGCTGCCGGCGTCGAACGGCATTTCGTCACGCTCCACGTCGGCGCCGGCACCTTCCTTCCGGTCAAGGCCGAAGACACGGCCGAGCACAAGATGCACGAGGAGATCGGCCACGTTTCAGCGCTGACCGCCTCGAGGCTTAACGCCGTGAAGGAGAGGGGAGGCCGGATCGTCTGCATCGGCACCACGTCACTCCGGCTGATTGAAAGCGCGGCGGGTGAGGACGGCCTTATCCGCCCCTTCGCCGGCCCGACCGGCATCTTCATCACCCCCGGCTACCGCTTCCGCGCCGTCGACATGCTGATGACCAACTTCCACCTGCCGAAATCGACGCTGTTCATGCTCGTATCGGCGTTCAGCGGCCTCGACATCATGCGTGCCGCGTACGACCACGCCATCAAGACCGGCTATCGCTTCTATTCCTATGGCGACGGCAGCCTGCTTTTCCGGAAATCCTGACCATGCATCAAAACTTCGAGTTCACGCTGAAGGCCACCAGCGGCAAGGCACGCCTCGGCGAGATCACCATGCCCCGCGGCGTGATCCGCACGCCCGCCTTCATGCCGGTCGGCACCGTTGGCACGGTCAAGGCCATGTATCTCGATCAGGTGCGCGAGACCGGTGCCGACATCATCCTCGGCAATACCTATCACCTGATGCTGCGACCCGGCGCTGAACGTGTCGCCCGGCTCGGCGGCCTGCACGAGCTGATCCGCTGGCCGTATCCGATCCTCACCGACAGCGGCGGTTTCCAGGTCATGTCGCTCTCCGGTCTGCGGAAGATCGATGAGAAGGGCGTTACCTTCAAGAGTCATGTCGACGGCTCCATTCACCACATGTCGCCGGAACGTTCGATCGAGATCCAGGGGCTTCTCGATTCCGACATCCAGATGCAGCTCGACGAATGCGTGGCGCTGCCGTCCGAACGCAAGGAGATCGAGCGCGCCATGGAAATGTCGCTGCGCTGGGCGGAACGCTGCCGCGTCGCTTTCGGCGAACAGCCCGGCAAGGCCATGTTCGGCATTGTCCAAGGGGGTGACATGCCGGACCTGCGCGTCCGTTCGGCCGAGGGGCTGAAGCAATTGGACCTCAAGGGTTATGCCGTCGGCGGCTTGGCCGTTGGCGAACCGCAGGAGGTGATGCTGCAGATGCTGAACGTCACATTGCCTGTCCTGCCCACCGAAAAGCCGCGCTATCTGATGGGTGTCGGCACGCCCGACGACATCCTGAAATCGGTCGCCTGCGGCATCGACATGTTCGACTGCGTGATGCCGACCCGCTCCGGTCGTCATGGCCTTGCCTTCACCCGGCGCGGCAAGGTCAACATCCGCAACGCCCGCCACGCCGAGGATATGCGTCCGCTGGACGAGCAGTCGAACTGCCCCGCCGCCCGCGAATATTCCCGCGCCTACCTGCACCACCTCATCCGCTCAAACGAAGCGCTCGGCGGAATGCTGCTCTCGTGGAACAACCTTGCCTACTACCAGGAACTGATGCAGGGAATCCGCAAGTCGATCGAGGAGGGCCGCTTCGAGGACTTTTATGCCGAGACCCAGGAAATGTGGGCGAGGGGCGACATCGATCCGATCTGAAGGCCGGGCCGCAGACTCGATCCGGTGATTAGGCCTTCGCCAAGGTAACCGGCTCCAACCCCGGAATGTCCGGTCCGACCGGCACGATCCTGCTCGGGTTCAAGGCCTTGATCGAATAGTATCCGTGCTTGATGTGGGTGATATTAACCGTTTCCCGCACTCCAGGCAGGTCGAGAATGCGGTGCATGTAGGCCGAGAGCGCCGGATAGTCGGCAAGGCGGCGCAAATTGCACTTGAACAGGCCGTGATAGGCGGCATCGAAACGCACCAGCGTCACGAACAGCCGGACATCGGCTTCGGTGAGCGTGTCACCGAGAAGATAGGACCGCTTGTCGGAAAGCCGCGCTTCCAGCGCGTCCAGCATTTCGAATACGTCCGCGAACGCCTCCTCGTAGGCGACCTGCGTCGTGGCAAAGCCGGCGCGATAGACGCCGTTGTTGAGCTTCGGATAGATTTCGGCATTCAGCGCGTCGATCTCCTCGCGCAATGCTTCCGGGTAAAGGTCGATGTCGTTTCTGGCCAGCGCGCCGAAGCCGGAATTCAGCATGCGCAGGATATCGGCGGACTCGTTGTTGACCAGTGTGCCGGTCTTCTTGTCCCAGAGCACCGGCACGGTCGCGCGGCCGGTATAGATCGGATCGGCGCGGACGTAGAGCTCGTAGAGATATTCGGCGCCATTGACGGTATCGCGGTCGGAGCCCGGGAAATCACCGAACTTCCAGCCGAAATCGCTGAGCACCGGCTCGACCACGGAAACGGAAATTACGTCTTCCAACCCCTTCAGCTTGCGGCCGATAAGGGTACGCGAGGCCCAGGGACAGATAAACGCGACATAAAGATGGTAGCGTCCGGCCTCGGCCTTGAAACCGTCCGTGCCGGTAGGCCCGGCCGAGCCGTCGACGGTAACCCAGTTGCGAAAACCCGATGTCTGGCGAACGAAACCGCCCTTTGCGTCGGTTGCCTGCACCGGCTGCCATTCGGCGGTCCATTTTCCATTGACGAGCATGTCTTGATCTTTCCTGGATGAATGGAGCAGACATAGCCCACTTTACCGTTGTCTTAAATATCCGGTGGGTTGCACATATCGTCAGACGATGTTGAACAGTGAGGAAGATGGATGGCGCTTCCGGATAAGAGGGGCGCTGTCGTGTGGTTCCTGGAGCGGAGAGCGACGTGAGCGAGGTCCGAAAAAAGCTGGAAAGCACGGCGGAGCAGGGGACGGCAACACCGCGCATGCTCGCCTGGGCAAAGAACTCCGCCGCATATCGCTTGGCGCGCCGTATGATGACCGAACAGGAACTGGAAAACGCAATCGCCCGCAAGGCGCGGCAAAAATTTGAGGAGATCAGCGCGGAGCAGGTGGCCGCGTTGGTCGAGGCGGCCCTGACATTCGGGCGCCAGACGCGCGCGCTCGACGACGCCGCCTATGCCGAAGTGAAAGCGCGATCCTCGGCGCTCGCCGGTCGGTCGAAGCGGATGATCGCCCGCAAGCTTCACGAAAAGGGCGTGGACGGCGGGTTGATTGCCAACGCGCTGGCGGAAGCGGACGACCTTCGCGCCGCCATCGTGTTCGCTCGCAAACGCGCCTTTGGCCCGTTCCGCAAGGCTGAGCGAGACCAGCAACGGATCAACAAGGAACTGTCCGCCTTTGCCCGCAACGGATTTTCACTCGACCTGGCGAGGCGGGTGATATCCATGGACATAGACGAGGCGACAACAGTGCTGATTGAGCGACCCGGGATTTAGGGCGGGGGCTGGTTCAACCTGTCAGCCGGTTCGCCCCACCGTCCGGACGTTCGACAAGGTCTTCGTGGTTGGCGATGTCAACGAACCTAAGCGACATGGCCTCCAGTAACGACTGACATATGGCATTGCGCAGTCTGGCGGAATTGCGCAGCGTCTGCTTCTTGTCCAGCCACTGCGCCGCCTGCATCAGTTTGACGCCCTCGTTCATGACGATTTGTTGGGCCCGCTGCAGAGCCCAGCTTTCATACGGGTCAGCTTCCCCCATGCCATCCATTCCCAATTGTTTTGCTGCTGAAATACAACCTAATGATTCGAATAAAATGATATCATACCCGGTGAAGTTGTCATGACTGTTGATTTCATCTCAAACATTGCGAGCAAGGTTTAAGCGAGAACTGCTTCCGGCAGAACGACCGAAGAATCGCCGTTGCAGCGTGCAAAGTGCGGATGGGAAGGAAGCTAGTGGAAAGCGGCATGAGATACATCCCTGAATTGCCAGGGGTGCCCAAGGCATCCAAACCTAGTGTGCTTCTATAACAACTCGATGAGCCTATTCTGGAGGAGGACAAGTATGGATCGGTTCACCGGTGGCTGCCTGTGCGGCAATGTCCGGATCGCGTAGCACCGGGACACCCATACCGGGTGGGCCTTTGCCATTGTCTCGATTGCCGCAAGCATCACGGGGCGCTTTTTCACCCGTCCGCGATATTTCCCGAGGGCGCCGTGAATATCGAAGGCGAGACACGCGATGCGGTTTTTCTGTCCGCGCTTCGGCTCGTCGGTTTTCTCGCGCACCGAAGACGAGATCGAGGTGAATCTGGGATCCTGGACGAGCCCGATCAGCTGATGCCGACCTACGAACTCTGGACCGTCCGACGCGAGTCCTGGCTGCCGCCGCTTCCGCTCAAGAGACACTACGAACGAGATCGTGAGGCTGAAGGCCGCTTCGAGGAATAGGTGAGTGGCAGCATATTGCAGGGGCGCCCCATCGATCGCATAAGATAGATTATGGAACTAATACCGATGCCGCAAACGGTCGCTACCGACGTTGCTAGGCCTAGAAAGCCTTAAACGTCAGCGTAGTCAGCGTTCGATCGACATCCTCGATGTCCGCGAAGATGTCGTTGACGTATTTGCCGACGTCTTCACCTTCCGGCACATAGACCTTTGCCAGCAGATCATATTCACCGCTGGTCGAATAGAGTTCCGAGACGACTTCCTTTTCGTAGATCCTATCGGCCACCTCGTATGTGCGCCCGGGCCGGCACCGAACCTGGATGAAGATGCAGACCATGGAACCTCCCTTTCAGTCTTTCTGACGTTTATTCAATATCTTGTGTCTAATTTCTAATGTACGTTACAAGCATGCAGATCGTCCACAACGATCTCGAACGACAGCTGATCGTAGGCCGGCTCCACATGCGGCGGAGTTTCCGCCATCACGGTCTCGTAGTCCAGCGGCGTGTGCATGTGGGTCAGGATCGCGTGCTTCGGCGCCAGCCGTTCGATCCAGCCGAGCGCCTGCTCCAGCGAAAAGTGGCTCGGATGTGTTCGGTATTGAAGCGCGTCAATAATCAGCACCTCAAGCCCGCTGAGCTGGCTGACCGTCGTCGCTGGAAAGTCGCTGACATCGCAGCAATAAGCCACATCGCCAATCCTGAGACCGAGCGAGATGATATCGCCATGCTCCTGAAGCAGCGGCTGTATCTGTATCGCTCCACCGGCGCCGTCGATCACCACCGCTTGCGAAAGATCCTCGATCACGATGGGATCAACGATCGGTGGATAGCTGCTGCCGGGCGGCGTTTCCAGACAATAGCCGAACCCCTGCCGGATGCGCGCCATGGCACCGGCTTCCGCATAGATCGGAATTCTCCGATTCGTCATGACGAAATAGCCGCGCAGGTCATCGATCCCGTGCAGGTGGTCGGCATGCGCGTGCGTGTAGATCACGGCGTCGATGTGTTCCACTTGAGCGGCGAGCATCTGCACGCGAAAATCCGGACCAGTGTCGACAACCACCGTTGTCCTGCCGCCGTCCTCGCCAATCTGCTCGATCAAAAAAGCCGCGCGTGTCCGACGGTTGCGCAGATTGCCCGGATCGCATGCGCCCCAGTCGCCGTTGATGCGCGGCACGCCCGGCGACGACGAGCAGCCCAGGATGGTGAAACGGCGGCGCCAGACCATCGGGTCAGAGCCTCGGCATCTTGGAGAAGACACGGAAGGCGTTTTCCGTGGTGATGGCGGCAATCTCGTCGAAAGTAACGCCCTTGGTTTCCGCCAGCACTTCCGCTGTGTTCACCACATAGGACGGCTCGTTGCGGTTTCCGCGCCAGCGCTTCGGCGCCAGATACGGCGCGTCGGTCTCGACCAGCAGCCGGTCGAAGGGCACTTTAGCGGCGATCTCCCGCAGTTCCGTCGATTTCGGGAAGGTCAGGATCCCGGAGAAGGAGATGTAACCACCGAGCTCGACGCCGACCTCGGCCAGTCGCTCGCCGCTGGAGAAGCAGTGCAGTATGAAGGGAAAGGCCCCCTTCCCTGTTTCCGTGATCAGGATCGCTGCCATGTCGTCGTCGGCGCTGCGGCTGTGGATCACAAGCGGCAGCTTCGTTTCACGCGCCGCCTCGATGTGCCTGAGCAGTCCGGTCTTCTGGTCCTCTGGCGTCTGCGTGTCGTAGAAATAATCGAGCCCCGCCTCGCCGATCGCCACGACTTTCGGATGAGCGGAAAGCCTGACCAGATCCTCGGCGCTGACGTCCAGTTCCTCGCCGGCATTGTTCGGATGCGTGCCGACCGAGCAGAACACGGTCGGGTAGCGGTCGGTGAGCGCTATCAGTGTGTCGAGTTTCCTGACGCGCGTCGAAATCGTCACCATCTGTTTCACGCCGGCGGCATGCGCCCGCTCGACGAGCGCGTCCCGCTCCTCGTCGAAATCGGCAAAATCGAGATGGCAGTGCGTGTCGATCAGCATGTCTGTCAGGCCTTGTCCGCCTCGGGCGCGACATAACGCGGGAAGACCGGCGTTGGTGCCTCGAGCGGCGTGCCAGAGACCAGTCGCCCTGCCTTGCCGAGGGCCGCAAAATCACGCTTGTCGGCAGGCGCAGCCACGAGATCGAGCAGCTTTTCCGACGACTGCGGCATGTAGGGCGCAAGCAGGATCGCGATCTGGCGCACGACTTCCGCCGTCACGTAGAGCACTGTGCCCATACGAGCCGGATCGGTTTTCTTCAACGCCCAGGGCTCCTGGCCCGCGAAGTAACGGTCAGCTTCGGAAACGACGGCGATGATCGCTGCAACCGCCTTGTGGATCGCCAGCTTGTCCATTTCCTCGCGGCAGATCGCCAGCAACCCATCGACCGAAGCGAGCATGGCCTCGTCAGCCTCGGTCAGTGGACCGCACTCCGGAATCTTGCCGTCGCAATTCTTGACGATCATCGACAGCGAACGGCTGGCAAGATTGCCGATACCATTCGCGAGGTCGGCGTTGATGCGGGTGGCAATCCCTTCCTCGCTATAGCTGCCGTCCTGGCCGAACGAGACTTCGCGCAGCAGGAAGTAGCGGATCTGGTCGAGGCCGAAGTGATTGACGAGGTTGACCGGGTCGATCACGTTGCCGAGCGACTTCGACATCTTCTCGCCCTTGTTGAGCAGGAAGCCGTGAGCGAACACCTTCTTCGGCAGCGGCAGGCCCGCCGACATCAGGAAGGCAGGCCAATAAACGGCATGGAAGCGGATGATGTCCTTGCCGATGATATGGATATCAGCCGGCCAGTATTTCGCCCGCGGATCGTCCGGATCGGTCATGTAGCCGGTCGCGGTGATGTAGTTGGTGAGCGCGTCGACCCAGACATACATCACGTGCTTCGGATCGTTCGGCACCTTGATGCCCCAATCGAAGGTCGTGCGCGAGATCGACAAATCCTTGAGCCCGGACTTCACGAAGGAAACAACTTCGTTCTTGCGTTCCGTCGGGCCGATGAAGTCCGGGTTGGCTTCATAATGCGCAAGTAGCCTGTCCTGGTAAGCAGAGAGCCTGAAGAAGTAGCTCTCCTCCTCGACCCAGTCGACCGGTGTCCCCTGAGGCCCGTAGCGCACGCCATCAGCGCGAACTTCCGTCTCTTCCTCCTGGTAATAGGCCTCGTCTCGGACCGAATACCAGCCGGCATAGCTGTCCTTGTAGATGTCGCCGTTGTCGGCCATCCGGATCCAGATTTCCTTCGACGCCTCGTGGTGGCGCTCTTCGGTGGTACGGATGAAATCGTCGTTCGAGGCGTTGAGCAGCTTGCCCATGGTGCGGAATTCGTCGGAATTGCGCTTCGCCAATTCCTCGGTCGTCACCCCTTCCGCCCGCGCCGTCTGCTGCATCTTCTGGCCGTGTTCGTCGGTGCCAGTCAGGAAGAATACATCCTTTCCGTCGAGCCGCTGGAAACGCGCGATGGCGTCCGTCGCGATCAACTCGTAGGCGTGGCCGATATGTGGCTTGCCGTTCGGATAGGCGATGGCTGTGGTGATATAGAAGGTGTTGCTCATCAATTGGCCTTTGGACGGCTGCTTGTTCTTGAAAATGACACGCCGCTCTTAGCGCATGTTGCTGCTTTGCGAAATACAAGTTTTGCCCGAACGGCGACAGCGGTTCGTGCGAAAGGGTGATCAGCCGACCAGATCACCGAGAGCGTCGAGGATGGTTTGCTTGCGATCGAGATTGTAGGCCGCCGACACCTTGAAACGCTCGGCCACGCTGCTGGCGAGGCGCGCGTGACGCTCGGCCGCAGCAAGTTCTCCGCGCAGAGCCGAGGAGCGCGCCGTATCGGTGAGCGTGTCGATGAAATGCTCCACGAAGAAATCGAAGGCCGCATCGCTGTCCTTGCCGCTCAGCGCGTCGGCGATCTGGTGCATGACCTTGCGTCGCGCCGGACCGGATTGTGTCAGCACCTTGTCGAAGGCGGCTATGATATCGAGCCCGCCATAGTTGATGATCTTGAGCGCCCTCGCCACGCTGCCGCCGGCGAGCGTCAGCACCCTGCCGGCTTCCTCCTCGGAGCGAAAGGCATAGCCGAGATGGTTCAGCGCGGAGAGCATCTCCTGGTCGGAAAGCGGCGTCAGCCGGAGCGGCAGGCAGCGGGAGCGGATGGTCGGCAACAGCTTGCCGGGCGCATGGCTCAAAACCATGAACAGCGCCCTCCTCGGCGGTTCCTCGAGGATCTTCAGGATTGCGTTGGCGCCATTGCGGTTGAGGTCGTCGGCCGGATCGATGATGACGATACGCCAGTTGCCGCTGCCCGAAGTCTGCGAGAAGAAGTGCCCTGCCCGACGGACCTCGTCGACGGTGATCGCGCTCTTGACCTTACCGGTCTTCTCGTCGACCGGCCGCGTCAGATGCAGCAGGTTATGGCTGGCCCCGCCAGCTATCTGCCGGCTGACCTGGCTTTGCGGATCGGGATCGGCAAGAGTATCCGGCGCCGACGTCGGATCGGGATGGCTGAGCACATGATTGGCGAAGCGGAAGGCGAGCGTCGCCTTGCCGATCCCTTCCGGTCCTTCGACGAGGATCGCGTGGTGGCCCTTGCCCGACCGATAGGTCTGGGCGAGGAAGTCCTGTGCCTCCCGATGGCCGTAGAGCACGGTATTAAGCGACGGCGCGATGGCGCCGTCCAGAACGCCGGGAGTGCTGTCGCTCATTTCGCCCCAACCGTTTCTTTCGGCGACACCAGACTGTCAGCCTCCAGTCTCTCCTCTACCACTGCGAGGACCGACTCGGCGACGAGATCGGCATCCCGTGCAGCATCAATGACGCGGCATCGCATGGGATCGGTTCGGGCGATATGGAGAAAACCCTGCCGGCGGCGCTCATGCGTCTCGACCTCTTCCTTCTCGAACCGATCAGGATCGTCGGAGCCGCCCTGTTCGCTCGCCCGCAAACGGGCGCGCAGCAGCCCGACTTCCGCCGGCAGGTCCAAGATCAGCGTGAGGTCGGGCCGGACGCCGTTGATCGCCACGCGCTCCAGAGCGTCGATGAATTCCGCCGGCAGGTCGCCGGTGACGCCCTGGTAGACGCGGGAGGAATCCATGAAACGATCGCAGAGCACGACGAAGCCCTTACCGAGTGCCGGACGGATGACGTTTTCGACATGATCGTTGCGAGCGGCGGCGAACAGAATCGCCTCCATTTCCGTGCCGAACGGTTCGGCCGCCCCCGAAAGCAGAACATGGCGAAGTGCCTCGGCCCCCGGCGAGCCGCCCGGCTCGCGCGTCGTCAGCACCTCGTGGCCACGCTTGCGCAACGCATCGGCGAGTCGGCGAATCTGGGTGGACTTGCCGGCACCCTCGCCCCCTTCGAACGTCACGAACAGTCCTCTACCCTGCGTCAAAGCCATGATTCCGTATATAGGCGGCGCCTCTTGATTGTGTAGCGCATGTTGTCGGAGTGCGAAACAGCTCCCTTCGCGCAGCGAAAACGGTCTGCGTACGCATCAGAGCCAGAAGAACAGCAGCTCGATCAGTGCGTCCCATGCCTGCTGCCGCAGGGTTCCCTTCTCGACCGCCGCGGTGGTAATGAGAGGTACCTTGCTGAGCAGCCGCTCCCCGGCAAGGATACGCAGCTCTCCGACTGGCTGGTCCTGGACGACTGGCGCCCGTAGCGGCCAGCGATAGACGATCCGCGCGGTCAGTCGGTCAGGATTGTTGACCGGAACGAACACCTCCACCGGATTCGGCGACGTGAGGCCGATCGACGATTGCGTGCCGCCGTAGACGCTGGCGGCACCAATTGTCTCGCCGGGTTGGAACAGTGTCCGACGCTCGAACGCCGTCTGACCCCATTGAAGCACACGCACGGCCTCCTCGGTGCGCTCCTTGTCCGCCGCGAGCCCGCTCATCGCCAGAAACAGCCGTACGCCGTTCTTTTCTGCCGAGGCAACAATGGCAAAACCACTCTCATCGGCGAAACCTGTCGTCAGCCCGTCGACACCGAGACTGAGCGTCAGCAGGGGGTTGCGATTGCGCTGCAGGATCTTGTTCCACTCGAACTCCGTCTGCGCGAACAGCCCGTAGTATTGGGGGTAGGTTTTATACAGATGCCGCGACAACGCCACCATGTCGGCCAGTGTGGTCCGGTTGCCGGGATGAGGAAGGCCGGTCGCGTTGGCGAAAGTGCTGTTTTTCAGCCCGATTTCCCTCGCCCGCGCCGTCATCCGCGCCGCAAACGACTGTTCGCTGCCGGCCATGCCCTCGGCAAGAATGATACAGCCGTCATTTGCCATCTGAACGGCGATGCCCTTTAGAAGATCCTCGACCCGGATCACCGATTTCAGCGCCGCAAACATGGTCGAGGTGCGCGAGGGAGCGCCTCCCGTCCGCCAGGCATGCTCGGAAACCGGATAGGACGTGTCGAGCCTGATCTCGCCCCGCCTCAAGGCATCAAACACCACTTCCAGCGTCATCAGTTTGGCAAGGGAGGCTGGCGGAATTGCTTCGTCCTGCCCTTTCGAGAGCAGCACCGTGCCGGTCGAATCCTCGATAAGAAGTACCCTGCCCGCCTTCGTTTCGAAGCCCGGGTTCTCCTGCGCATGGGCCATGGAGAAGCTGAGAAAGAACAGCGCCAGAACGGCGAAGCATGTCCGCATGATAGTTTCCGGTCCGCGGGAGCTCGTTTGGCGAGAGGAGATATCAGTCGTCCGACGCCCGGCGCTTGGCGTAGGCTTGAATCGCCGCTTCCGTCAGGCGGTCATCTCGCACCAGAATGGCATCGAATGCAAGCGCAGACGCCGGCTCTCCAACGCTGACATACGCAGACGACAGCGTGCCGGAGCGCTTGGCAACGAACTCGTTGGCGGGGCGTTCGATCAACATCGGCCCGGTCTCCGGCAACAAGATGAACTGGGGGAAGGCTTCCGTCCCCGCGCCGCCCGCATCAACCGTGCCGAAAGCTGTTGCCGTCACAGCCCCGTTGGCAGCCGGGAGGTTTTCCGATGTCATAGAAGCAGCATCGGCGCCGGGTGCGGAGGGCGCCGGCGGGAATTCGTTGATCGCCGGATTTGGCATGGGCACCGGGATCGCCGTCGGTGCAGGATCGGCCGAGGCTACCATGATACCCGGACCGCCGATACCGTCGGGCATGACCTGCGGCAGGCGATCACCCTTCGGCGAGTACGAGGCCATCAGGAACGGCATGTCATGACCGTCCATGCGAGCCGGCCCCACATACTCCACCCGCACTCTGGCGGTGCCGTTACGCTTCATATCGAGGAGTTCGGCCGTCTTTTCTGAGACATCGATGATGCGTCCCCTGTGAAATGGACCGCGGTCGTTGACGCGCACGAGTACCGAACTGCCATTATCCATATTGGTGACGCGGGCATAACTCGGCAGCGGCATGGTCGGATGGGCGGCGGAGAGATGATACTGATCGTAGACCTCGCCATTCGCCGTCTGACGCCCATGAAAGGCGGAACCGTACCAGGATGCCAACCCTTCGGCCTTGTAGTCCGGATTATGCTGGGGCACGTATTTTTTTCCGCGGACAGTATACGGCTTGCCGAGCATATAGCGGCCGCCGCCCTTGGGCACCTCGCTGCCATCGGCGACAACGCGCGGGCTCGCCTTCACGCCGTATTCCGATTCCGGGAAATATTCCTTTGACTTGGTCTTCTTCTTTTCAGTCGTCGCGGAGCATGCGACAACGCCCAGGCACAGGACGGAGAGTGTCAGCCAACGGGTGGCTCCACAGAATGTCACGGCTGTTTTCTTCATCGGTCCCGCGTCGCGTCGAATGCATTTCGACGTCGAAAATCCCATCGAAAGGTTGCCCCAACCTTTTCCTCGCCTGTTTTTCTACCAGAAACAGCGGGTTGATAACAACACGGCAATTCCACCAAGGCCCTGCCGCAAGAAAATCCAATAGAACAGCTTGGTATACCGATGGTTAACGCCCATTTTTCTTACGCCTCTGCGTGATCGCTTCCGACCACTTGCAAAGATCGCGCCCTTCCCGCATAAGCGTGCCCACTGGATGGGTGGCCGAGCGGTTTAAGGCACCGGTCTTGAAAACCGGCGTAGGTGAAAGCCTACCGTGGGTTCGAATCCCACCCCATCCGCCACTTCGGAACAAAACCGGGAACGCGGATTCCCGCCGATTTCCCTCCTTTAGCGGCCACCAGTGTCCTCAACAGGGTGCCTTTGCTGCCTTTGATGTAGATTGCGTCGTCGGCGACCTCGACGCGCTGGGCGAAGGCCCGGACGTGATCCCGCCGATAGCCGCCCTCTAAGAGACGCAGCCGGTTTCGCGCCTCCGTCGCCAGTTCCCGCACCGCCGCGCCCGTGAGGGCGTTATGAGTCGAGCTTTGGAGCATGGCTTCGATCCTGGCCGCGTCAGCCCGCGCCTGATCCCGAATCGCCGTAAGACCGGCAATGCGCTCGGAAAGGGCGGATTCGGCCGGGTCGAGCGAACCCGCCTCGATGGCGTCGTAAAGGCGATTGAGCCGGTGATCGGCCTCGGTCGCGCGCTGGCGCAGCTCCCCGATATGCTGGCCGCGCCGCTCGACGCCTTCCTGCCGACGATCCAGAAGCGAGGCGAGCACGATTTCGATCCGCTCGGGGTCTAGCACCCGTTCCTCAAGGTGCGTCACCACCATGCGGTCCAGCTTGTCCATCGGGATCGCACGGCCCTTGCAGCCGGTTTCGCCCTGCCGTGCCTTGATCGAGCAGGCATAGTAGCGGTAGCGGCCGTTCTTGCCGGTGCGCAGCGCGGGAGGTCGGGCGCATTCTCAAGCACGTCGAGTTCGGGACAGCGGTTTCGTCGGACTTCCGCCGCTACACTTAGTATTACTCATTCTTTGGTCTCTATAAGAAGCGATGGCTTCTTAATTCAGCGCAGGCTTAACCGCATTCTTTTGGCGGTCACGGATAGACTGAATCCAATCTTCCAGCGCCTTGACCTCGTTAAGCAGGTCATCAAGCGATACCGCTTCGGGATTCAACGCCTGCGCCGCCGAATGAAGATCTTCGGATGTGATTAGGCATGGAATAAGGACCCCGCACATGGGGTGATCGGCGTCCAAACGGGACCCCCATCTGCGATGGGGTTACAACAGCCTCCGGTTTCATCGGAGGCTTTTTATTTGGATGCTTGTTGTGGA
>Ga0065721_10048671_pt1 | contig 201013 bp, 140 predicted proteins | sample Mesricmetagenome_FD_59108 | JGI IMG/M metagenome (GOLD analysis project Ga0065721, IMG submission 59108) | Mesophilic microbial community from rice straw/compost enrichment Sample: eDNA_1 v2 (version 2) | ecosystem: Engineered > Solid waste > Grass > Composting > Bioreactor | place: USA... | reverse complement strand
CAAGTATGCTATTACAATGAGTAGAACTTCTTTCATTGAATAGATTGGTTAAAAGTTGGATGACGAAAATATGGAAAAAAAGTTAATTAAATGATAACTATCAATTTATTGTGTCGAAAAGTTTTTACACGTTAAACAGATCCAGTTATCCTTTTCTTTCCGTTCAACAAGCTGCATTCCTGCCTTGTTGACAGCGGCCTCAATATCTGGCTGGTCGCCTGATAATAAACCACTTAAGTATACAACGCCATCGCCGGCCAAATGTTGCCTGATTTCGGCCATATTTCCCAGCAAAACATGTTTATTAATATTGGCCAGTATGATGTCGTAAACGGCCAGGTTGTGCAGGCTATCAGCCTTTTGCAAATGAATATTCGAGCAATGGTTGAGCTGGCTGTTTTCAGCGGCATTTTCGATGCTCCAGTCGTCGTTATCGATGGCCGTGATGGCCCTTGCGCCCAGCTTTTCGGCCAGTATGGCCAGGATGCCGGTACCGGTGCCAAAGTCGAGAACAGTTTTACCGGCAAAAGGCTGGTGCTCCATAGCCTCTACCATAAGATGGGTGGTGGCATGATGGCCGGTGCCGAAACTCATTTTAGGGGTAATGATGATCTCGTGCTGTACGTTGGCAATGGGCTCGTGAAAATGCGCCCGGATAGCACAAAACCGCCCAATGACCACGGGCTGAAAATTCTGCTCCCATTCGGCGTTCCAGTTACGGGGAGCGATGACTTCCTTGCTGAAAGTATATTGAGAGATAGCCTGCTCGATGAATTGAGATTCAGGAATATAAGCTGAAAGATAGTTCGGGCCTTCTTCAAAGCCCTCATAGCCCAGTTCAAACAGCCGGGCGATCAAAATTTCCTGGTCGGTCTTATTCACCGGCTGAAAACGGATGTGTATATAATTGCCCATAAAAAAGAAAAGGTCTGCTTTTACAGACCCCGGCGAAATATTAAATATCGAATGTTGAAGTATTCCTCACTTCAACATTCAATATTCATTATTCAATATTCATTATTCATTGCGTGCTTCCGGCTTCTTGCCTTCCGGCTTCGGCATCAGCACTTTACGGCTCAGCTTGAACTTGCCGGTCTTGTGATCGATACCAATCAGCTTTACTTTCAGCTTATCGCCTTCTTTCAACACACCTTCCATGGTCTCCAGGCGTTTCCAGCTGATCTCACTGATATGCAGCAAACCCTGTTTGCCGGGCAGGAACTCTACAAAGGCGCCGAATTCCTTGATACCTTTTACGGTGGCTTCGTATACGGCCCCTACTTCGGGAACGGCTACAATGCCTTTGATCCAGGCTACGGCTTTGTCGAGCCCTTCCTTGGCCGGGCTGAAAATGCTTACCTCGCCATAGTTGCCCACTTCCTCGATATTGATGGTAGCGCCTGTTTCGCGTTGGATCTCCTGGATGATCTTGCCCTGGGGCCCGATCACTGCGCCAATAAATTCCTTGTCGATAAACAGTTTTTCCATTCTCGGGGCATGAGGTTTCACCTCAGGTCTGGCTTCGTTAATGGCTTCGTACATGGCATCCAGGATATGTAAACGGCCTTTACGAGCCTGTTCCAGCGCTTCGCGCATGGTGTCCATGCTCAGTCCGTCTATCTTGATATCCATCTGAACACCGCAAATGCCTTCGCGGGTACCGGTTACTTTAAAGTCCATATCGCCCAGGTGGTCTTCATCGCCCAGGATGTCGGTCAGGATGGCGTATTTGCCATCATCCTGCCGGGTGATGAGGCCCATGGCCACACCGCTCACATGTTTGGGGATGGGTACACCGGCATCCATCAGGGCCAGCGAACCGGCACAAACGGTAGCCATTGAAGATGAACCATTCGATTCCAGGATATCGCTTACAATACGTACGGTGTAAGGATATTCATTACCGGGCATCATTTGTTTCAGCGAGCGCATGGCCAGGTTACCATGACCAACTTCGCGGCGGCCGGGGGCACGCATCATCTTCACTTCACCGGTGCTGAAGGGCGGGAAATTATAGTGTAAAATGAACTTGGTATAATCCGAGGTGGCGGCGCTTTCTACCAGCAGTTCGTCCAGCGGTGTACCCAGGGTAACCGTGGTGAGCGACTGGGTTTCGCCGCGGGTAAACAGGGCGCTGCCGTGAGGCGAAGGCAGTACGTCTACTTCCATGTCAAGGGGGCGCACCTGGTCCAGCTGGCGGCCGTCGAGACGTACCCGCTCATCGAGGATCATGTTACGCACTACTTCCCATTGCAGGTCGTCGAAATATTTTTTGGCCAGTTTTTTCTGGCTGTCTTCGGCTTCTTCGCCCAGGCTTTCCACCAGTTCCTTTTTCAGGGTATCGATGGCCTCGCTGCGCTCGTGTTTGGCCGAGGCGGCGCGGGAGATCTGGTAGATCCTGTCTTTGGCAAATTCGGTCACCCGTTGTTTCAGGGCTTCATCCTGTTCGGGTTTGGTGTAGTCGCGTTTACCCTGAACGCCTACTTTGGCGCGTAGTTCTTCCTGGGCCTTGATCTGTACACGAATGGCATCGTGCGCTACCTGCAGGGCTTTTACCAGGTCTTCTTCACTGCATTCTTCCGATTCGCCTTCCACCATCATCAGGTTTTTGCTGGTGGCGCCGATCATAAAGTCCATATCGGCCTTGGCCAGTTGGGTGCGGCTGGGGTTTACCACCAGTTCGCCTTCCACACGGCCTATGCGTACTTCAGAAATGATCTCTTTAATGGGAATATCCGATACGGCCAGGGCGGCAGAGGCTGCCAGGCAGGCCAGTGCATCGGGCATTACTTCTTTATCGCTTGAAACGAGGGTAACGAGTACCTGTACATCGCAGAAATAATCTTCGGGGAACAGGGGGCGCAGGGCGCGGTCGATCAAACGGCTTACCAGTACTTCATAATCGCTGAGCTTACCCTCGCGTTTGAAGAATGAGCCGGGGATACGGCCGGCCGAGGCGAATTTCTCCATGTAATCCACTACGAGGGGGAAAAATTCCTGGCCTTCTCTGGGTTCTTTATTGGCTACCACGGTAGCCAGGATAATACAATTTCCTTGTTTAACGGTAACAGCGCCATCGGCCTGGCGTGCCAGGCGGCCGGTTTCGATGGTAACCATGCGTCCGCCACCTATATCAAAGGTTACGCTAATTGGTTGAGAGAGCATAATGATTCATTTAAGGGCTGCCGGTACGCGCATGCATGAGGTGGGAATATGAGCCTGGCGAACAGCAACCGGGTTAATAAACAGCATTTTTTCATAGAAATAAGCACCTGATCAAAAAACAGCTATTCCCAACCGGCTAACAGTTGGGAATAGCTGTTTTATAAACATACATACTTATTTTCTGATTCCTAATTTTTCGATCAAAGCACGGTAACCCTGCAGATTGTGCTTGCTCAGGTAATTGAGCAGGCGTTTACGCTGACCCACCAGTTTCATCAGGCCACGATGTGTTGAGAAATCTTTTTTGTTCTTTTGCAGGTGTTCCGAAATGCGGTTGATGCGTTCGGTAAGCAACGCAATCTGGCCCTCGATAGAGCCGGTGTTAGTGGCTTTGCCACCATACTGGGTGAAAATGTTAGATACTTTTTCTTGTGTTAAATAAGGCATCTCAATTTTTTTTAAAAACAAACATCCAAAAAATGTCTTCTTAATTTGGCGGCAAAGGTAGGTAATTAATTTTATTAGTATTATAAAGGCCCGCCGATTTTTTTTTAAATCCTTATTTTTGAGGGCAGTATGAGGTGCAAATTAATGATTAAACCCCGGCCGGCCGCATGAAACGCCTGGTATTTACCGTAACCAATGAACTGAGCTACGACCAGCGGATGATTCGCATATGCAGCTCCCTGGCGGCAGCGGGTTATTCGGTTACCCTGGTGGGCCGGCGCTTTACCCATACCCCACCCCCGCCGGAAAGGCCATTTACCCAAAAAAGATTGCTGTGTTTTATCAAAACCGGCAAACTGGCCTACCTGGAATACAACCTGCGCCTCTTTTTTTTCCTGCTTTTTTATACAACCGACCTGGTTTGCGCCATCGACCTCGATACCATCCTCCCCTGCTACTGGACATCGCGTTTGAAACGACTGCCACGCGTATACGATGCCCATGAACTGTTTTGCGAAATGAAGGAAGTGGTGACCCGGCCGGCCATTTATAAGGCCTGGAAACAGGTGGAGCGGTACACCGTTCCCAAATTCGCCCATGGGTATACGGTAAACCAGGCCATCGCCAACGAGTTTGGCAACCTTTACGGCCGGCAATACGAAGTGATACGCAATGTACCCGTGCTGCGCCCCCTCGACATTCCCGCCAAAAACGAACGGTTTATCCTGTACCAGGGAGCGGTAAACGAGGGCCGCAGCTTTGAGACCCTGATACCGGCCATGACCATGGTGAATGCCCCGCTGATCATTTGCGGCGACGGCAATTTTATGCAGCAGGCACGCCACCTGGTGGAAAAATACGGTCTGCAGCAGAAAGTGATCTTTAAAGGACGGCTGCTGCCGCAGGAACTGGCCGGTTTTACCCGGAAGGCCTGGGCGGGTGTTACCATCTTTGAAAATACCGGTTTAAGCAACTATCACAGCCTCGGCAATCGTTTTTTTGATTACCTGCATGCAGGTTTGCCACAATTATGCGTTGATTATCCAGCTTATCATGAAATAAACAATCAGTACCCTGTTGCTGTTCTTATAAATGATCTGCAGCCGGATACCATTGCCAGGGGGTTGAATGAGCTGTTGGAAAATGAGGCGTTGTATACAACCCTGCAACAAAATTGTTTAAAAGCCCGGAACGTATTTAACTGGCAGCAGGAAGAAAAAAAATTGCTTGCGTTCTATAAAAACATATTGTAGCTTTTGGAAAAGCACTTACATATTATTTCATTCGACGTACCCTACCCGGCCGACTATGGTGGTGTGGTAGATGTTTTTTACACCATACAGGCCCTGTACCATGCGGGTATTCGTATACACCTGCATTGTTTTGAATACGGCCGCGGTCAGCAGCCCGAGCTGGAAGCACTTTGCGCATCGGTGCAATATTATCCCCGGCTCAGCGGACATAAATGCGTATCGCCGAACCTGCCCTATATTGTGGCCTCCCGTTCAAATCCCGAATTACTCGATAACCTCCTGAAAGACGATTATCCTATTTTGGCACAGGGCGTTCATTGCACCTATTTGCTCAACGACCCGCGTTTTGCCAACCGCAAGATCACTGTTCGGTTATGCAATGCCGAATACACCTATTACCAGCATTTATACCATGCCACACCTGTTACTTCTTTGTTCAGGAAACTGTATTACCGGCACGAAAGCGGCCGGTTAAAGGCCTATGAGCAACAGATCGCTCCCAAAGTGCTGTTCCTGGCGCTGAGCGAGCAGGATGTGGCCCGTTACCGCCAGGAACTGCAGGCGCCGAAAATTGCATTCCTGCCACCCATGCTGCCTTATTCAGAGGTGACCAGTAAAGATGGTGTGGGTTGTTTTTGTTTATACCATGGCAACCTGTCGGTATCGGAAAATGAAAAAGCGGCCATCTGGCTATTGCAAAAAGTGTTTAACGACCTGAAGGTGCCGCTGGTGATTGCGGGCAAGAATCCTTCGGCCAAACTGGAGCGGGTGGCTATGCAGCATCCGCATGCCTGCCTGGTGGGCGATCCATCGGAACAGGAGATGCAGGATATGATCGGCAAGGCACAGATCAATATACTTCCTTCTTTTAATAATACCGGTATCAAGCTGAAATTGCTGAATGCGCTGTTCAATGGGCGCCACTGCGTGGTGAATGAGGCCACGGTGCAAAGTACCGGTCTGGAACCTACCTGCCATATAGGCAACAATGCGCAGGCCTTTAAAAGCCTGGTGATGCAATTGTATCATCAGCCTTTTGGCGAGGAGGAGATCAGGCTGCGCAACAAGTTATTGTTGGATAGTTTTGACAACAAGCGCAATGCACAGCGGCTTATACAGTGGATCCTCTGAAAATATTGAATATTGAATAATAAATATTGAATGTTGAGGTTAAAGGCACTTCAATATTTATTATTCAATATTCAATATTCAATATTTATTTCTATTCCATAGAAATAGTGGCATTATCAATCACTCTGCCTCTTTCGGTACGTACCGTACGCGCCGGGTATTTATTGATAACAATATAATCATGCGTGGCCATTACAATGGCAGTGCCGTAATCGCGGCAGATATGAAAGAGCAGTTGCATGATCTCGTCGGAAGTTTCGGGATCGAGGTTACCCGTGGGCTCATCGGCGAGGATGAGTTTGGGAGAATTGAGCAGGGCCCTGGCGATATCGATACGCTGCTGTTCGCCGCCGCTGAGCTCGAAGGGCATTTTAAAACCTTTGGCTTTCAGACCCACCTTGTCCAACACATCGATGATCTTTTCATCCATGAGCTTTTCGTCTTTCCAGCCGGTGGCGCGTAACACAAAACGCAGGTTATCGTTCACATTGCGGTCGGTAAGCAGTTGAAAATCCTGGAATACCACACCCAGGTTGCGGCGCAGGAAGGGAACTTTTTTCCAATCCATATGACGCAGGTTAAAACCCACCACATTGCCTTCACCTTCTTTCAAAGGCAGGTCGCCATACAGGGTTTTCAGCAGGCTCGATTTGCCTGTACCGGTTTTACCAACCAGGTACACAAATTCCGCCTTCTGCACTTTGAAGTTCACATCCTGTAAAACGAGGTTGTTTCCCTGGTAAATGTTCACGTGCCTTAGATCAATAATGGTCTCCTGCATAAGATGCGTTAAGTTGAAACAAAAATAAGAAATTAATGACAGTTTTGAATACAAAGTTCTGAGTGCCAGGTTCTACTGGTGTGGTGCGGGGGTATTAAAAGTCTCTGGTGTGATTCGGCAGCTAATATATTGGGTATTTTCCAATAATGCAAGTGATGTATAAGAAGTGCCATGCAACGATTCAACGATCAGTCAGGTCACAATATCTTTTGAATGGTATTCGAATCTGCTTTAAATTTAACCATTATCCTTAACCTATTACAATTAAACTTTATTTTATGAATCAGAACGAATTGCAACAACCCTTTTTTGCACGTTTCCTGGAAACGATGCACAACGAGGAGCAGCACTACAACGGCCATCAAAAAGATCCATGGCCTATTCCACTCCCCACCTCGCCACTAAAGGATGCATTTACCGACAAGTATCCTTCAGACTGGGATGAAATTTAATTCGCAGCTATTTTATTTTCAAACCTTAAATTTTATTTTATGAAACAACACGAAACGCCCAGGAAGCCTTTTTTTGTGCAGTTCCTGGAAGGTCAAAACCGCAGCCAGGAAGATACGCAGGGAATCATTCCATGGCCCTGGCCTACTACAGCGCCTGCTAAAGACAATCTTGAAACACATAAGGCGCCTTCAGATAGCGACGAAGAAATATTTATTTAAATGAGAAATTAAAAATAAGGAATAAGAAATAAGGAAGGGTTATACTTTCTTATTTCTAATACCTTATTTCTTATTCCTTATTCTTTTTAGGTCATGGTTTTATGCATCACCCACAGCAATGATTTCTACACCATCGACAACGTTCAACAATCATTGCAGAAAGCGGGCATCCGTACGTTCCGTTTGAATACCGATGAATTTGGTTCAGGCTGCCGGTTCTCCTATACACTCAACAACGCAGCGCCGGATTTTGTACTGGAAATACACAACGAACGCATTGCTGCCTCACAGGTAAAAGCCGTGTGGTACCGCAAACTCTGGGAATTGCAGGTGCCGGAAGAACTGGACCCTGCATGGCGGCAGGCCTATCTGAACCAATATCAAACGCACCGGCAGATATTTCTCAATGCCATACAACATGTGCCCTGGATGAATGATATGATCGCAGCGCAGGCCATCTGCCGCGATAAAATGCAACAACTGGCAGCCGCCCGCGCGGCAGGTTGCTGTTTACCACGCACGGTGTTTACCAACGATCCGGTGGTGGTGAGCGATTTTTTCAGGCAGTGCGAGGGCAACGTGATCATGAAGCTGCACAACCCGCTTTCGATGAGCATGCAGGGTGGTGGCCCCTTCTTCCCCACCACGCGTTTAACGGAAGATGCCCTGCCGCATTTGCAAAGCCTGGTATATTGTCCCATGATCTTCCAGGAATATATCGATAAACAATACGAATTGCGGGTAGTATATGTAGACGGCCATTTCTTTACAGGCAAAATAGATGCTTCCTATAACCAGGTAACCGACTGGCGCACGATACACGGCGGCACCAGCATCTGGCAGCCATATAAACTGCCTGCGCAGGAGCGCCACCGCATACATGATATGATGCACCGGCTGGGGCTTTCATTTGGCGCCATCGATTTAATACGTCATGTGAACGGTAATTATTATTTCCTTGAAGTAAACCCCTTTGGCGAATGGGGCATGCTGGAAAAAAAACTGGGTTATCCTATTTCGGAAACCATCGCCGAAAAAATAATAACGGGCATTCAATATGAACAATAATAAAGTACTCATCATCACCCATACGGCCGATAACCAAAGTGTAGACAAAGTGATTGAATATATCGAAGCCGGCGGCGGTACTGCCATTCGTTTTAATGCCGACCAGTACCCGGTTTCATCGCGGCTGTCAACCGTGTACAGCAACAACCAGTGGCAGATATTTTACGATGATGGGCACACCACCCACACCCTGCACGATGCCACGGCTGTGTGGTACCGCAGGAGTCATGGTTTGGGAAAGGGTATGAAGGAAATGATCGAACGTCCCTACCTGGAGGCCGCGGGGGGTGAAGTGCGGCGCACCCTGTTTGGCATGCTGGAGGGATTGCCCTGTTTTCAGCTGGAGCGGGTGCATAACTACCGCCGGCTGGATAGTAAGGAAGAACAATTGAAGATTGCGTTAAAACACGGGTTGCTGGTGCCGCCCACCTGCATCAGCAACGATGCAGCGCGGGTAAAGGCTTTTATTGATCAATACGATGGGCGCGTGATCACCAAAATGCAACATGCCTTTGCTATCAAAAAAGAGCAGGAAGAACTGGTGGTGTATACCAATGAACTGCCCGGGGCCAGTTATAACGACCTGGAAAGTTTACAGCTATGCCCGATGGTATTTCAGCAGCGGATTGATAAAAAGCTGGAGCTGCGGGTGACCATCGTAGGTGATAAGGTGTTTGCGTTCAGCATCGATTCGCAGAAGAAGGAAAATGCAAAAGTAGACTGGCGGAAAGAAGGGCGTAGTATGATCCTGGATTGGCAGCCTTATGAGTTGCCGCCGGATATTCAACAGAAGTTACTGCAATTTATGGATGACTATGGCGTGAACTATGGCGCTATAGATCTGATATTGACACCCGGCGATGAATATTATTTTTTAGAAACGAATGCGGCGGGGGAATATTTTTGGTTGGATATACAGTGCGAGTTTGCCATATCGAGGCAAATTGCGGACTTGTTGATGGGGAATGTATTTAGAAGGGCGTAGTCTTTTTGTAAAAACCACGCCCCTTTATTCATTAACCCCTGTTCGTTTGCGACGAATACGTACTCTCAAAGATCTTATCGGCATTCGAAGCTTCAAAACCTTCACGCCGGTGCTCGCGTTTGAGCTGCGAAGCAGGTAAAGCAGCAAATTGCGGCAATACCTTGCGTTCGGCAAACTCTACATAGCTGCCGGAAATGGGTTGTGTTACGCCGTTGGCAAAGGTGGCCGTGATCATTTCGGCAACGGTGGAGCTTTGAGACAACAATCCGTCGGGGCTGGTTTTTATTTTGCCACCCGAATCGTTGAGCACAAAACCATGGCTTTCCAGGAATGCATTAAACTGCGGAATGGTATTATAACCCTCCTTCAGGTTGTGCACACTGATGGTAAAATGATTCAGGTAATACCGGTTATAGATCACCCAGGCGGCATATTCACTTTCCGCCGCCAGTTGATTATAATCTTCAATAGTAGGCAGCCGCCATAACCCACTGTGCAAAAACTCATCTACCGCCGTGGCATCATCCAAATTCAATTGATCCACAGGATCAGCAGTCACCTCGCTGGTATAGCTGGTAATAATCTGCTGCGCCTGTGGCGTCAGATCCTTCACCCGCAGTTCGCTGATAAATATGCGTGGATAATGCGGCGCCGGTGGCGCATACCACCAGGCATCGAGCTTTTTCTCGGGAAAATGATAATAATCCATTTTCCGGTACCCATAATGCAGGAATATCTTCTCCAGCGATTGCACGCCCAGGTGCGGTACACCCATGGTGCGAAAAGCAATGTGATCGTTTTCGATATCGCCAGACTCCGCGATGATCTGTTCCTTCACCATGGCATCGATGATGGCCGCCACATCGGGCACCCGGTTCTTATACCGGTCCATCAAACCGGCCAGCACCTTATCCAGCACCTGCATGTTATTTACTTCCGGCATACAAACCTCCGTTTTTTGTTTTAAGAAAGGCGTCAAACGGAATATCCTCCTGTTTAATAAAACCTTTCTGCGGCAACACACCATTGGCCACCATCTCCACTACGGCCGCTACCGAAGCGGCGGTTGTCCAGGAAATGGCCCTCCACTCCTTTCCATGTATGGAAATGGGGTGATAAGCCTCATAAAACTCTTCCCTTGCAAGCTCCGTGCCCTTCCATCCTTCCACTACGGCATATACATATACCACATCTTCCCGTACGGGCGGTTTGGCCTGGGTGAGTATTTCCTCGGTCAGTTCACGTTTATCTTTTAATATCAGTTCATACAACAAAAAGCGCATCAGCCGGGCATGACCGGGATAACGGATGGTTTTGTAATTGAGTGTGTCTACCTTGCCTTCCAGAGTTTCGCACAGGGTGCCCAGTCCGCCGCTGGTGCTGAAGGCCTCAAACTCCTGCCCTTCTATATTGATCATTTCAATGCCATCGAGCGAGGGCACCATTTTACGCACGCCATTATGTATCACTTCGGCATCATTGATATATTCATTGATCACACCGGCGGGCGACCAGGTAAAGGAATAACCCATCAGCCCGTTAGGATAACGGGGAAGTGCGCCTACCCGCAGCTCCACATCACGCAGTTTGGTAAAGCGGTGGCACAGATCGGCGCCCACGATGCCAATAAAACCGGGCGCCAGTCCACATTGCGGCGCCATCACGCCTTTGGCGGTCTCCGCCATTTTACGGATGGCGGTGGTGGTGGGCACGTCTTCGGTGAGATCGAAATAATGAATGCCTGCTTTAAAGGCCGCATTGGCCACGGGCAGGTTTAAATTATAAGGCAGACAGGACACTACGGCATCCTGCGTACTTAGAAATTTATCGAGGAAGGCGGCATCTTTAATATCGCCGGTCTCCACCTTAAATGGTAATGGATCAGCGGGTTGTTTTTGGTCCACACCGGTTACGGTAAACAGGTCGTTGAGCAAAGTGGCTACGAGCGAACCCACTTTACCCAGTCCGATAACAGCAATTTTTTTCATTCTTAAATGATGTTTTAATGAAATCAGTAGAAAAAACGATACCAGTAAATAAGAGGAAACGGGTGCCGACTATGGCACGTTGGCGCAGGCGCTGCGCAGGAAGGCCAGGTAAGAATAGAATATCTTAAGATCAAAATTCACGATGCAAAATTATTCAAAGCATCGTAAAAAACAAAACGCTATCCTTCGTACATCTTTTTTAGCTTGTTTTTGATATAGGGAGGCAGGTTCATTTGCTGCTTAAGCTTCGTAAAGAACTCCTTATCGTTGGCTACCGTGAGCGGATCGAGCTGTATAGGCACCAGGTCTTCGGGCCGCACAGCGGTGAGTGCGGTTTTATGCATGGGCATGGAGGGCTCGCCATCTATGCGGAAATGTGTTCGCAATGGCTGCCCTTCTTCTTCATTGTGATCAAGTACCAGCACCCATTCGGCCTGTTTTTTGGGCACCAGGAAGCTGGCGCCTCTTACATTTTTGATCTTGAAGGCGCCCATCTGTTTTTCAGCCTCCTTTCGCAGGTTAAGCAATCCCTTTTTCAGTTTTTGTTCGGCAACCGATAACTTCAACTTCCCCACAACGGGATCGGCAGTCACCTGCTGCAGGTTGAAATGTTTGAATTTGTTGCCCACCTTTCTTTTTTCCGTGGCGCCTTTAAACTTCAGCATAATGTTTCCATCACCAAAACGTGGTGCGCCATTCACCACTACCAAACCAATTTGCGATTCAGCAGCGGTTAACAGTGTACGGTAGTGGTCCCTGCCCTGCCGGCTGATCACCAGCAGATCGGCCCGTTTGCCGGGTTCCAGGGTACCCAGCTCCTTATCCCATTTAATAATAGAGGCGGCATTTTTGGTAGCCATGGCCACCAGTTCATAATCGCTAAACAGCGAACCGTTCTCATCGCTGTAGATCTTGCCTACTTTTAATTCGCCCAGCAAATTTTTGCTGCCGCTGGGCGACCAGTCGGAACCCAGGCCAATGGTAATGCCGCTGGCTTTGGCGCTTTTGATGTCGGTGGTTTGTCCGTATAAAAGCAGGTTGCTCAGCGGCGACCATACCATGCTGGCCCCGCGTTGTTGCATTATTTTAAAATCGCCGGGTTTCAGCGCCACACAATGAATGCCGGCCAGTGAAGGCCCGATGGCCCAGTCGGAACCATTCAACCGCAGCGCTTCAAAATGTTTGCGTGCCTTATCGTCGCGGCCTTCACTTAAGTGCAATAAAAGGCAGGATGATTTTTTCAGTTTTGCGGCAAACTTCTCCACTTCTTTCGCGGCAATATCGGGTATGCGTGCATCTACATCCGGCAGATCGGGATCGCTGGTATTCTCTACATTACGCACAATGCCGCGATAATATTTTTGTATACCGGCATTGCTGAACAGCATGATGCCCTGCGAGGTGGTAACACCGCCTGCCAGGCATTTACATTCCACATAACGCACAATGGCTTCTACATAACCCGCTGCCTTGCCCAGTATTTTCATCGGCGTGCTGATGCGCAACTGGTATTCGGGTATGCCGCTCCATTGCGAGCGGTTATTGTATTGTTTAGGCACCTTCCACATGGGCAGGCAGTTATAGCTGAGGTGGTTGTGCAGCTCGATGAGGCCAGGAAAAATGGTGCCCTTTGTTTTATACACCGGTACATTCTTCAGCGCTTCAGGTATGGGCTTGCCATCGGGGATGATGGCTTCTATGCGTGCCGCGTGGATGAACAAGGTTCCCTTAACGATAGCCTCTTCGGCAGTCATCGTAACAATAATACCGTGCAATCCATAGTGCGGACTATCCAACGGATCGATGGGCGATTTCTTTTTTGCCATACTAACTGAGTTTAGGGGCTTTCCATATCAGGGTGTGCCGGTCGTCGGGTGAGGGCCGCCCCACGCTGTTCATTTTCCGTTTCGACCTGAACCATTTATCATCGCCAAACCAGTCAGGAAAACCAAAGGGAAGATCGATGCGTGGTATGGGGGCGTAATCGCTTTCTTTGATTTTGGCGCCATAAAGCGGCAGGTTGGTATCGGCGCCGGGGTCGGGTGTAACGATCTGGCGCAGCTCTTTCACCACCCGGTTCCAGTCGGTCAGCATCTTTTTTTCACCGGCCGCACCACCATGATGATAACTGGGATGATAGGTTTCCAGCACGGGGATATTCCCCTTGCCATCCCATAATTGCACGGCTTTTTTGGCCACATCGCCAAAAGCTACAATGGCCTGCAGTTTGGGTTTCTTCAACATTTTAAAAAGCTTGTTGCGCCAGATCATCAGTTCAGGTTCGGCCAGCAGCTTCATGCCCTTACTTAATTTACCGGGAAACAGGGCGTAGGCAAAACCGTTTACACAAACATAGGATTGCGTCAACCCTATCTTGTTCAAAAAACCCTGTACACGCTGGCCGGCATTACCTACCAGTGAGCGGGCAGCCACCCGTTCGGTAGGACCGGGATCGGAGGCTACACAAATAACACGGGCAGAACCATCGAGGCGGCCGCGGTAAAACACGGGTCCCCAACTGAACCAGAAATTGTCTTTATAAGGTGTATAATCGGGAAGGGCAGCGAAATGACTCGCAAAGGCGGAAGAAGGCCCTTTGTCGAATGGCAGCATAGGTTATGATCATTTTTTCAATCAACCTAAGCTACTAACTTGAAAGCGCCATCACCACCGTAGTTCTACTGATTTTTAGCACCTGTTAAAACGTATTATTGCTCAGTTCCTTCAAGCATTGGTGTAACAAAAATGCCATGCGTTTTCACGGCATGGCATTTTTGCTGTTATTCATTGCTCCATTCCACATCGTCTATAAGTACCGTCCAGCTGCCCGACCTGTTGGGCGAGTTCAGCACAATGGCATCGAGCGTAATGTTCGAGCCGTCAATTACGCCGTTTCCGCCACTTACATTTACGCCGCTCCAGGTACGCAGGTTCCATTGGTATTCGTGCCATTGCCCGTCGTTGATCACCGGCAGCGTGGCCGATCCTTCGGTACCATCGGTATCATCTACATACAACTGCACGGTAGCGCCGCTCACGGCGGTATTGGTCTTTAACCAAAAATGCAGGGTACCATTCTTTGATACCGACAGGTTATTAGCCGGTGTGCCCTGTGCCGACAGCATACGCACGCGCCAGTTGGTGGTAACGCTGGTATTGTCGTTCATCACCACCTGCAAATGGGTATGCGTGCCGTTAACATAATGCGATGCGGTAGAGCTGGTGGCAATACCCACGGTACTGCCGCTGTAGGTAGGCTGTGTGTTGAAGCGCCCTACCCCATTGGCAAAATCGTCCAGCACCCGCACGGTAGGATCGGGCGGTGTGGTATTGCACACGTTCAGTTCCTTGGCATACAACAACGACCAGGGATTGATGGCATTGTCGTACACATTGTCGGGGTACAGGGAATAATGCAGATGTACAACGCCGTTAGAGGCGGTACCGGTTTTACCTACATAACCGATGATATCGCCCGCTTTTACCACCTTGCCATTTACCATGCCCGGCGCAATGGATTTGAGGTGGCAGAAAAAATGCGACCAGCCCGTGCTGGTACGAACGGTGACCTTGTTACCGGAATAATCACTCCAGCCGGTCAATACCAGGGTGCCTCCTACCGTGGCGGCCACCGGTGTACCTTCGGCCGCCCAGATATCGATACCCAGGTGATCGCCTGCAATAAAATCGCTGTTGGAATATTCGCGGTTGCAGTTCCAACTGGCGCGGCTGCCGCCATCCAGTGAACGGTCGTAACCCGTATTGTGCAAACCCCTTACCGGGTATACATCAATAGAGGCGGCGGCCGTTGTTTTGGCGGTAATCTGACCGCGTTCTTCCTGGTTGTGTTGTGTTTCGGGTTCTTTTTGGGGCTGCTTTTCTGTTTTCTTCGAACAGGAAGCAACCAGCAAGGCAAACATGCCATACATGAGGATGTTCTTTTTCATAGTTGATGGTTTGGTGAAATAAAAAAGTTCGGCAGGGCAAAAAGGATCATGGCCGGTATATGCCGGCGAAATGGGACAGTATTAATAAAGTGGTGAAGGTTGTAAAAGCACTTACCAAAAGCGGTTAACCAATAAGTGCATCAGGAATGAAGTAATTTGATAAGGTTTACAATTCCCCCATGTGAAAATAAATGTACAAAGAATAACTGAAAAGTATAGCTGAAGACAGCGTAGCAGTCATTATTTTTTGAAATAAATCATTGATGGATGCCCGTTTGTGCATCCGTGTTTTTGCAGGCAAACAGCATTGAAAAAAAGGGTTGAAAATAGCCGCAGTTATCGTTTCTTTTTCCTGGTCTTTTTTAATTTCTTTTTCTTTTGTGAAGCAAAACAAACGCAATCCTGCAGCGGGTATTCTTCAAGGCGTGGTTCCAGGCGGTCCCAGGTGGTGATGATATTCCCATTGTCTTTTGTCATGGTGAACAACGTCTCCCCTTCTATAAAATTTTCATCGGCGCCATCCAGCAGTTTGTTATAGATCACATCTACATGATTGGAATCGCCCTTGATGGTGGTGAGTGCTTTTACATAGGTACGGTCGCCCAATATCTCGAGTATACCACGGCAGGTATCGTTTTGTAATTGAATAGAGAGTTGCCATATCATGGTTTTGTAAATACCCTGCACGGCTTCAACGGGATCTTCTTTGTAAACATAGTCGCCCAGCCAGGAAGAAAGGTCTTTGGTATTGCTGGTTTTTGAGCAGGACGTAAAAAGGAAAGTAAATACAATAGCATGTAGACATCTTTTCATAGTGTTGCGGTTAGATTCTACAGCCTTAGGGTAAAAAAGGATCGGGAAATTGCGCGTTGCAATTTCCCGATTTTTGCGAATATCTGAACTGTTTTTTTAAGCCGCTGTGGAAAAAATAACAGGTAGCATTTTTTTTGAATATTATGGATTGATCTGCCCGATCCTGATCTTGATGGCATGCCCGCCTTCGGGCCTTGATGCCGAATTCACCACCATGATCTCCTTCTTGCCCGATTGATAAATGGATGGCCATAAGGTCCTGTTCCAGGCGCCTTTCGTACTATGCCAGTGTTTTCCATAATCATCGCTGATGGAGATATTGCTTTTGTTGGAAGTAACCACCAGCCGTCCATCAGAGAGCGACAAAACATAAGGCCCGCCCAATTGACCGGGAATACGCGTGCCCAAACCTACCGGCCAGTTATAACCATCCGGGCTGGTCTTGAAATAGATATCACAATGCTCCGGTCCGCACACTTCGTATACAACAATGTATTCCCCGTTCTTCATACGCGTCCATACCGGCATACCCGGTCTGGAGGCGGCATTACCTGGCGTATGCGCCACCCAAATTTCGTGTCCCCAGGTTCTTCCAAAGTCGGTGGAGATCTTTTGTGAAATGATCTGGCTGTACGACGGGTTTTCTGTAACATGTTTTTCATTGGCGTACATCACCGACAAACGGCCATCGGCCAGGAAATAAAAATGCGGCTCATAGATGCCCTTATCGGGTTTGCCCAGTTCACCGGGCTTGCCTTCGTTGGCATCGATGGTGCTCAGCATGGTCCAGCTTTGCCCCTTATCGGTACTGCGGTACACATACAACCGGTACGATTCCTGCCAGCGCACCGAACGGCAGGAAAGCAATATGCTGCCGTCGGGCAGTTGTATCAGTTGCGCATTGTCGAGATCGCGGCCAGGATCGGAAATGGTGGAGATGGCCTTCCAGCTACGGCCATTGTCGTCGCTGCGGGCTACCTCCAGTTCCAGGCCGCCCTTCGGATCTTTAGCGTACCCATTGTTGCGGCTGATGGTATATCCTGCCAGCCAGGTCTTGCCTTTTAACGGCAGCAGCCTTCCGTATTGCGCGCCATAACGGCCATGCCGGCGGCCAGACGTACCGCCCGCCTCGGATACCTTTCCCTTATCTTCAAAAACGGGTACGTTGCGTACCTCCACCGAATCGGTCCAGGTAATAGAAGAACCTCTTTGACGCTTTACCACGGGCCAGCCGTTTTTGTATTCAATAGGATCGATCAAAAATACCCGTCCATGCCCCTGGGGTTTTTCACCCGGCGTGATGGGAATGGCATGGTAAGCGATATAACGTTTTCCTTTTTTACCGGTAAAGATGGAATTGTGACCGGGCGCCAGCCAGTGTTCATCCATTTCCAGTATCACGCTGCTACCAGTGCCATTCTGTTCACCCAAACTGGTATAGGGCCCTTCAGCTTTGTCGGCACGGGCCACCAGCACTGCATAGCTGGCATTGGGGCCGCAACAGTTATCGCCGGAATAATACATGTAGTATTTCCCTTTGTAATGGTCTATCCAGGCGCCCTCGATCAACCGGTCGTATTTTTTTTCACGGCCGGGAAAAACCAGGTCTTTCGGAGAAGAACCTGGTTTAAAGCTACTCCAGTCATCACGCATCTCCTGCACCCGGATGGGTTTGAAACCCGATCCCCAATACAATAACTTTTTACCGGTTGCCGGGTCAATAAAGGCAAAGGGATCGATGTTCACAAAGGTTTCGCCGCAAACTAGCGGGCTGCCCTTATCCACAAATGGTCCTTCGGGCGATTCGGAATAAGCCACGCCCAGGCATTTGCCCAGGGTAGTATCTACCGATTCGGCCGAATAAAACAGCACGTATTTCTTTAGCTGCTGATCGTACAACACATGTGGCGCCCAAAAATCTTTATTGCCCCAGGATGGTTTTTGCGGCAGCGCATCGCCCACGATGGTCCAGTTTTGCAGATCGGTGCTGGAGGCCACCTGTATATGCATCGAGCCGCTATTGGTGGCATAAGCATAATATTTACCGTTGGCGCTGATGACCGTAGGGTCGGGAAAATTGCGATCGAGAACGGGGTTAATGATCTTTTGCTGAGCAGCCGTGCTGAAGAAGATCAACACGGCTGCTAAAAAAGTGAATCCTTTCATTGCTGAATTATTTATTCATAGCAGTGCCCTCGCTGGTCAACTGCCTGATCAAAGCAACTTCTTTTTCGCGGTAGGGTTTTCCATCTTTATGGAAGATGTCGTGGAACCACAACTCGGGTTCGCCGTTGTATTGTTTTTTCCAGCTGTCCCAGGCAAATTTTGTCTGGCTTTTGCCGTCTACCAAACCCCAGTTGATAGCGCCTACATTGTATTTTTTGGCAATGGGCAGCGAACTTTCAAAATAGCTGTCGTTGCCGCGTGCCATATACTCGGTGCACATCATGGGACGGCCCAGCGGCTGCAGCCATTTGATGCGTTTTTCAAACTCCTCACCATTCTCATAGTTGTGGAAGGTGATGATGTCTGATTGATCCAACTGCAGTTTTTCAACCGGCTGCAGGCTATCGGGCGAAGACCAGTTGCCGCGCCATACACCCGATGTCAGCGGCTGCGAAGGATTTACCGAACGTGCCCATACAAATGTTTTTTCTAGCAGGGGCAATACATAATCGATCTTATTGGGTAATTCCACCGTGCCATAAGCCGAATTATTGGTATTATCCGGTTCGTTCCAAACATCCCATGCCAGAATGCGCTCGTCGTTGGCAAATTTGCCCACCACACCTTTTACATAGGCTTCGAGGCGGGGATATTGGGTGGAATCTTTTAATGCTTCATATCCGGGGCTTTGTACCCAGCCAGAGTTGTGCACAAATGGTTTAGGATCGCGTTGTTTGCCCAGCTTCGGGAAGGGATCCCAGCAGGAATCGAACAATACGAGCATGGGTTTTATACCATGACGCTGGCAAATTGCCAGGAAGGCATCCAGTCTTTTGGAAAAACCTTCTGCATCGTTCCACAACAGGTCGTGCAGGTATACACGCATGGTTTTCATACCCAGGCTGGCGGCCCAACCCAGTTCGCGGTTGATGGTGGCCGTATCGAAGCTTTCGGCCTGGAACATTTCCAACTGGTTGATGGCTGTGCTGGGCAAAAAGTTGGCGCCCACCAGCCAGCCCTGTTTGGCATACCAGGCATTGGCTTCTTCTTTAGTCCAGATGGCACGGGCCTTTGCGGTTTCTTCCGGTGTGCCCTGCTGGCTGGCTTCCTGGTCGTTACAGGCCGTTGACAGCATCAAAACCCAGGCTGTTAACAGAAGGGCGGAAAAACGAAATAACTTCATAACTATCGTGTTTTTGGATTTACTCTTGAAAATATTGAATATTGAATATTAAATGATGAATATTGAATGGGGGTACTTCAACATTCAATATTCATTATTCAATATTCATTATTAATTCCCGGTAACCGGGAATTGTTTTTCTTCATTCACCTGCAATATATCCATTCCATTATTACCAGCCACAAACCGGCAGGTACTGTATACCGTACGCCGCGGGCCCACATGCTGCGGGCTGAAGTGGGCATGATAATACATGGTGAGGCTATCCCCTACCGTTACAAAGGCACAATGGCCGGTTCCCTGTAAATCGCCGGTTTTGCGAATAATGGGATTGCCCTCGTATTTAGTAAAAGGCCCCAGTGGAGAACTGGCGGTTGCATAACCCACATTATAAGCAGGGCTTCTGAAATCGTTGGCGGTATAAAACAGGTAATACAGGTCCTTATGTTTTAACATGGCCGGCGCTTCTGTTACGGGCCATTGCGCGCCCGACACCACTTCCCATTCCTGGCTTTGCGTAATACACGATGTGACGGTATTTTCTTTGATCGACATCCAGTCGTCGTTCAACTCCGCGCCATAAGTGCGGTTACCGTTTACAAAGCGCACAAAATATAAATAGCTTTTCCCGTTGTCGTCTACAAATACATGCGGGTCTATCTCCTTCTCTTCGTGCAGTGGCTTTTTTTCGGTCTGCGTAAAAGGTCCCAGTGGCGAATCGCTGGTAGCCACGGCAATATGTTCCTCTGCGGTATAGAACATATAGAACTTGTTGTTATGGTAGAACACCTCGGGCGCCCAAAACCATTTGTGGCCATACACCTGGCCTTTTATCAGGGCCAGTCCCTTACCGGCCTTGCCCACCGGGCCTTCCCAGTTTTTTCCATCGGTGGATGTATACACGGGAATGCCTTCATCGGTTTGCGAGCCGGAAGTTCCATAGAGGTAATAGGTTCCCTGGTGCCTGAGTACAAAGGGATCGGCAAGCGAAACGGGCTGCTTCACCAAACCACCCGTTCCGCTTTGCGTCTCCCTGCTCTTTGTACACATAGTAACCAGTACCAACAGCGAAGCGAAAAAGATCATTGAAAGTTTGTTGATGGTTCTATGCATTAATATTTGTCGTTCTGTTCAAGGTTGGGATTGTTCAGATCTTCCGTCTGTGGTATGGGCAGGCGTATATGTTTGCCCACCACGAAGTTGTTGAAGTCGGGATCCCTTTGTTTCACTTTATCAACTCCGGCCTGTGTTTCCAGATCGCCCCAGCGTTTCAGATCGGCCCAGCGTACGCTTTCGCCGCACAGCTCCAGCACACGCTCCATTTTCAGGCGTTCGCGGAAGGCATCCTTGCTGGCCAGTGCACCGGGATGATTGGTAGCCAGCGAGGCAATCTTTACACGTTCGCGTACCCTGTCGACATATTGCGCGGCAGCAGCGGTTTGATCCAGCTCGTTCAATACTTCTGCATACATCAAGAGGATGTCGGCAAAACGAACAAAACGGAAATTATTCTGGGAGAAATAATCTTCGTTGGTGCGGAAATAATCGCGCTGGTATTTCCTGAACCAGGCTTCATCGGCATTCCATTCCCAGTTGCGGCCATACACTTTATCACCAAAATCGGCTTCCAAACCGGGATAGAACAATGTGTACCTCAGGCGGGGATCGATTGTGTTGTCAACAGTCTTTTCTTTCTTGAATTCATTCACCAGCCAGAAACGTGCCTGTCCATCGCTCCAGCCAATACCACGCGGTGCAAAGAACTGGGCGCGGTGGCTGCCCATATTCTGGTTGGGATCGTCGTTGTCGGGGCCTTTGTTGGCGTCGGAGAACTGTATCTCAAAAACCGATTCAACATTATTTTCACTGGTATGCCTGAAATTATCTTCGTAATTCGCCACCAGGTTGTATTTGCCGCTGCCGGCGCCGGTGAAGAAATAATCAAGGGCTGTTTTGGCTTCCTGCCATTTGCGTTGTTGCATCAGCGTACGTGCCAGGTAAGCATTGGCAGCGCCCTTGGTGGGGCGGCCTACGTTGGCATCATCCCATTCAACGGGCAATACGGCCAGGGCTTCTGTCAGGTCTTTTTCCACCTGCGCCCACACTTCGGCCAGCGGACGTTGCTGCGGCAGATCATCGGGTTTGGAAGGATCCAGCACAATCGGGACATTCTCCCACAATATGGCCGCATAATAATAGTACAGGGCGCGCAGGAATTTGGCCTGGGCCAGTATCAGTTCTTTTTTATTATTATCGGCAAAAGGAATTTCAGGAACATAGGCCAGCACCTGGTTGGCGCGGAAAATGGCTTTATAGGTATCGCGCCATGTCCAGGCATTGCCTTCCCAGAAATTGTAGTTGATGTACTGAAAGCGGGTCCAGTCGGCCAGCTCAATCCAGGGGCTTTTACTAAAGCCCTCATCCGATGTAAGATCGAGGCGGAAATAGATCCACCGTGACCACACACCCGGTTTATAGAACATGCTGTAGGTGGCGGTGAGCCCTTTTTCAGCATCTTCCTCGGTTTTCCAGAATTGCTCTGCTGTAATGGTATTGGGATTTTCAACATTCAGCAGGCTTCTTTTGCAGGAAGGCAGCACCAGAACACCTAAGCCCACTGCAAGTACTATTTTTATAATCTGTTTCATATAGTGCAATTAGTTATAATTATTGTTGACGACAGGTTCACTATTAAAATCCAAATTGCAAACCGGCAGAATACATTTTCAGCGTGGGGAATTGCATGTTGTACACGCCTCTTTCGAAAATGTTTCCGTTGTTGAACTCCGGATCCAGACCATCAAAGCTGGTGAATGTGATCAGGTTTTGACCGGATATCGATATCTGCGCATTGGCGAAACCAATCCGTTTTACAATAGAGGTGGGCAAACTGTATGAGAGGCTGATGAACTTCAACCGCATAAAGCTGCCGCTCTCGAGCCAGCGGTCGCTATCGCCCCTCGAGTTCAGCGTAGAAGCATAGAGTGCACGCGGTACATTGGTGTTTGGATTTTCCGGTGTCCAGGGTTTGATGCCTGCACGGTAGTTGGAGTTGTCGTCGAAACGGTCTACCAGGCTCCTGTATCCATTGTACACGGTTGCGCCAAAGGAGCCAAACCAGTTCATGGTAAGGTCGAAGTTTTTCCAGGAAGCGCCCAGGTTCAAACCCAGTTCCCAATCGGCCCAGGGACTGCCCAGTACCACTTTATCTTCATTGGAAATTTGTCCGTCGCCATTGTGGTCAACAAAACGAATGTCGCCGGGTTTGGCATCGGGTTGTATCACGATACCATCCTTGTTTTTATAATTGTCTATCTCCTGTTGGTTCTGGAACAAACCATTTGTTTGCAGCAGGTACCACATACCGGCAGATGAGCCCAGTTCGGTAACCGTAGTACCGGTGAAGATGTTGTTACGTCCGTAACCCAGCTCCTGTACTTCGTTTTTGAGGGTGGTTAAGTTCGCGGTGGCATAGTAGCTGAACTCTCTCGATTGTCCCCTGTATGTGGCCGACAATTCGAAACCGCTGTTGCGCAGGCTGGCTGCGTTTACCACCGGTGCGCCGCCGTCGTTACCCGTTGTCATCAGAATGGGCAGCGGGGTGAGTACATCCTTTGTCCTGGCAATAAAGTATTCGGCCGAAAGCGTCAGTTTATTATCCAGTACGGTGGCATCCACACCAAAGTTGGTGGTGGTCAACCGTTCCCATTTCAGGTCGGTGTTGTTCAGCTTTACCTGCGTGGCGCCGGGCAGGGCGCCTTGTCCGCGACCAAATACGGCCGTCGAGAACGTGTTGATCACCGGCAAATAGTCCCATGATCCAATAGCGGCCGTGCTGCCCAATACACCATGGCTGGCGCGGATCTTCAGGTCGTTGATCCAGTTTACGTTGAAAAAGTCTTCGCGGCTGATACGCCAGGCTGCCGACACAGAGGGATAAGTACCCCAGGCATTGTGATAAGCCAGGCGTGAAGAACCATCATAACGCACTACCGCGTTCAACAGGTATTTGTCATCGAAACTGTATTCCAAACGGCCCAGGTACGATAAGATGATGGCCTCGGTAAGATAGCCGCCTGTTTGCGGTTCACTACCCTGGTCAAGCACCCAGTAATACTGGCCCGAAGAGGTGTTTTGAAGAATATTGCGTTTTACACCCCATATCTGGCCATAGTCATCCTTTTGGTAGGTTTGACCGGCAATGGCCGTGATGGCGTGTTTGCCAAACTCTTTATTAAAGGTCAATGTATTTTCTACCAGGGCCGATTGGAAGCGTGCCCTGTTCTCGTCGTAAATGGCAGGATCGTAGGCCTGGTTCAGGGTCCAGTTACCTTCTTTTCTCCTGTGCTGGAAGTTATCTGCGCTGGTTTCATAGCCCAGGTTCAGGCGGTATTTCAACCAGGGACGCAGTCTTACTTCGGCCCATAAGTTACCGCGTACACGGAAGTTTTCGTTGGTGCGGTCGTCCAGGTCGGCCACGGCTACGGGGTTGGTGCCAAATGTACGGGCGCGGCTTTCGCTGCCGTATCCATAACCACCGGGATTGGCCGGGTCGCGAACAGGGATGGTGGGCAGCAGGCGCACTACATCTACATAGGCATTGCCCGACATTTCATCGGTTTTGGCATTGCTGATGGCAATGTTCTCTCCTATGCTGAAGATGCCTTTCGATCCCTGCGAGTTTACACGCAGGCTCAGGCGTTTAAAGCCTGTGCTGATCACCGTGCCCTTGTTTTCGAAATAGTTGGCAGATACCATATAGGTACCGTTGTCGCTGCCACCCGAAAAACTTACATTATAATCGTGCATGGAACCCGTGCGGAAGGCTTCATCCTGCCAGTCGGTGTTCACATCCAGGTTCAGGTTCTGACGGGGTGCGCCTGCATTGTCGTAGGCCATATAGTTCAGTTGCACGAACTCATCTTTACCGGCCAGGTCGTAACGAGGCGTTACCTGCAGCGTGGTCTTTGCTGAGAAATCCACTTTCATGGGGCCTTTCTTACCCCTTTTGGTGGTGATGATCACTACGCCATTGGCCGCACGCGAACCATAGATGGCAGCCGCGGAGGCGTCTTTTAAAATTTGAATAGACTCAATGTCATTGGGATTAAAATCGCGGTTGGCAGTTGTGATCAAACCGTCGATCACATACAGCGGTGTGGTGCCTGTAAAGTTTTTCAAACCACGGATCTCTACCCTGGCTTCTGAACCAGGACGTCCGCCACCGCGTACCAGTACGCCCGATGCCAGGCCCTGCATGGCCTCGCCAATGGTAGTGGCCTGCCGCTTGGTGATTTCCCCAACGGGTACTACCGATACCGCGCCGGTGAGGTCTTTTTTACGCTGGGTTCCGTACCCTACCACTACCACTTCATTCAAATCGGAACTGCTGAGTTGTAATTGTACATCGATGGTAGCCGACCCTGCCACCGGTCTTTCCAGGTCGGCATAACCTACATTGGTGAATAGCAGGGTTACCTGGTCGTTGGGCACCTGCAGGGTGTAGTTACCCGAGGCATCGGTGCTGGTGCCCGTGGTGGTGCCTTTTACCGTCACCGTCACGCCGCCCAGCGCTTCGCCTTTCGGGTCCGTTACTTTTCCTTTAACAGTGTGTGGAGTTTGCGCCTGTGCAAATGGAGAAACGAAGAGCGCAATCAACATAAATACAGCCTGTGTGATGCTGCGGAAGTTATTTTGTGTGGATGCGCCAGTACGGCCGGGGCCATACCGAAATAACTTTTTTCTCATAATGGCAATAATTTGTTAGAAATTTGGTTTTGCTTACCGGTTGAATCAGGATGTAATTTGACTTTTTCCGGTTTAAACGGGGTGACGGATTGTCTCATTCTTTCTTCAATTCGTCTCAAAGTGAAGTCGGATGTCGGAGGTCAGAAGTCGGAAAAGTTCAATTACAAAAAGTATTACTACAATTATCAGACCTCGGGCTTCTGACTTTTGACCTCTGGTTTTTTAGTAGCTTCGTTTTCAATATTATGATGGCTCTGCGCAGTTATATTAAACTTATCGTGGCGTTGTTGGTATTTGTCTTTGGGTATGGTAGGGCAAATGGCCAGAGCTGGTATTTTACACATTACCAGGTGGAGAATGGCCTCTCGAACAATGCCGTCATCTGCAGCCTGCAGGACCACAAGGGCTTTATGTGGTTTGGCACCAAGGATGGTCTAAACCGCTTCGACGGATATTCCTTCAAGATCTTCCGCAACGATGCCGGCGATCCCAACAGCATCGGCAGCAATTTTATTTACAGCCTGCACGAAGACAAGGCAGGCGTTTTATGGGTAGGCTGCGACCGCGGTTTGTTTGCCTACAATGCCACCACCGAAAGTTTCACACGGGTAGAGAAAGCGCCCGTTACCGAGATACTGGATATACAGAGCGATACTACCGGCGCCCTCTGGTTTATTTCGCGGCTGGTATTGTATTATTATCATCCTGCAACCGGCGAGTTCAGGGCCTTTGCCCAACCCGGCCATTTAACCGTATCATCTATTTGCGATATACCCGGCGGCGATATCTGGTTATCCACCAACACCGGCTATATGTACCGGTTATTACCCAATGGGCCATCAGCTACCGGCCACAATGTATTTGCAAACAGCGCACCCGTGGTGAACAACTGGATCGAAAAAATTTATGATGCCGGTAATGGCGCCATACTGGTAGGTACGTCGAAACAGGGCGCCAAATTATTCGATACGCGCACCGGTACTTATAGAGACCTGTTGAACCGTACGGCTGATGAACAGGAATTGTTTGTGCGTGATTTTATCCGGCAATCGGATAACGAAATATGGATCGCCACCGAATCGGGTATATTTATATACAACAGCCACAACGGGCAATATGTAAACCTGAAGAAGAATTATAACAACCCCTACTCTATTTCAGACAATGCCGTGTATACATTTTGCCGTGATAAAGAAGGCGGCATTTGGGCAGGCACTTATTTTGGCGGCATCAATTATTATCCGAAACAATATACCAGTTTTAAAAAATACTTTCCACAAAACAACAGCAACAGCATCAGCGGCAATGCCGTTCGTGAGATCGTGCGCGACAACGAAGGCAATTTGTGGATAGGCACCGAAGACGCAGGTTTGAACAAACTGAATACAGGCACCGGCCAGTTTACACATTTCACCACTTCCGGCGCCAACCGCGTATCATCTACCAATGTACACGGGCTGTTGATAAACGGGCATGAATTATGGGTGGGCACATTCCATCGCGGGCTGGATGTGCTGGACACACGCAGCGGCCGGCTGCTGCGGCATTACAGCGATGGTAAACATAACCTGCGCAGCGATTTTATTTACTGTTTATTAAAAACCAAACAGGGGCGCATACTCGTGGGTACCGACCGCGGCCTCACCAGTTATAATGAAGAAACACAAAACTTCGAGCCCATCGAAGCTTTTCCCGATAACTTTTATACCATATTGTATGAAGACCGGCATGGCACCATTTGGGCGGGCACTTACAGCGATGGCGTATTCTGGTATAATCCCCGCAATGGTCGAAAGGGTTATTACAGGTACGAACCCGGTAATGCCGGCAGCCTCGGCGGCAACCGGGTAAACTGGATTTTTGAAGACAGCCATAACCAGGTATGGATTGCCACCGAAGGCGGTTTGTGTAAACTGGATGCTTCCACCAACCAGTTTACCCGGTATACTACCCGCGAAGGTTTTCCCGGCAATATCATCTATGCCGTGCTGGAAGATGCCAACAACAATTTCTGGGTGAGCACCTCCAAAGGGCTGGCGCGTTTTACACCTGCTACCGGACAGATCTCCGTATTTTCACGCTCGCAAGGTTTGCTGAACGACCAGTTCAATTACAACTCTGCTTTTAAAGATCCCAGCGGTCGTATGTATTTTGGCAGCGTAAAAGGCATGATCAGTTTTCACCCCGATGAATTTATCAAAAACAATTTCCAGTCGCCTGTATACATCACCGGTTTCCAGGTATACGATAAAGAACTGGCCATTAATAAAGAGGGATCGCCCTTAAAAAAGTCCATCACATATACCAACACCATTACCCTCAGGCACGACCAAAGTTCGTTCAGTATCGACTTTGCGGCGCTGAGTTATACCGCGCCCGATATGACGGAGTACGCATATAAGATGGAAGGGCTCGACAAAGACTGGACTTATCTGAAAACCAACCGCCGGGCCTATTTTACGGAATTGTCGCCGGGCACCTACCTGTTTACAGTCAGGGCCAACAACAGCAGCGGCGATTGGGTGTGCGAACCTGCCTCGCTGGTGGTAAAAATATTACCACCATTCTGGGCCAGCACCTGGGCTTACCTGGTGTATGTACTGGCGGCCACCGGCCTGGTGCTGTTTTTCATACGCAGTTATCACCGCCGTACCGAAGAAAAGAACCGTCGCAAGCTGGAGATACTGGAACATGAAAAAGAAAAAGAGATCTACCAGGCCAAGATAGAATTCTTTACCAATGTAGCGCATGAAATACGCACACCGCTCACGCTGATCAAAGGGCCCATGGAAAAGATCATGAAACAAATTGAGGCCGCACCCGCCATCAGCAACAACCTGCGTATCATGAAACGGAATACCGACCGCCTGCTTGACCTCACCACGCAGTTGCTTGATTTTCGTAAAACCGAGACCAAGGGCTTTAGCCTGAATTTTGTAAAAGCCAATATTGCCGACCTGATCGTTGATGCTTATGTGCGGTTTAAAGCCACTGCCGAACAAAAGAACCTGTCTTTTACCATGGAGGCCCCGGCCCTGTTTAATGCCTATGTAGATACCGAGGCATTTAACAAGATCATGAGCAACCTGGTTGATAATGCCGTGAAGTATGCGGGCAGCAAGGTGCACATCAAACTGGTGCCGGGCGATACAGCCGACACGCAGTTTAAAGTACTGGTGAAAAACGATGGTTACCTGATACCCATGGAGATGAAGGAGAAAATTTTTGAAAGCTTTTTCAGGATAAAAGAAAACGGCAAACAATCAGGCACCGGTATAGGACTGGCCCTTTCGCGCTCGCTGGCCGAGCTGCATAAGGGTGTATTGTACCTGGGCGAACCCGATGGCGAAATGAATGTATTTGTACTGGCCTTACCCGTACACCAGGAAATAGAATTTAACTTGAGCAGATGAAACCAGTTATTCTACTTGTAGACGATAATGAAGACATTCTTGATTTTGTATCAGGCGACCTGGACGAAAAATATACTGTGTTGACCGCATTCAACGGACAGGAAGCCCTGAACCTCCTGCAGCAGGAACCCGTTCAGCTGGTGATCAGCGATATCATGATGCCGGAAATGGATGGATATGAACTCTGCCGAAATATCAAATCGAATTTTGAGTTCAGCCATATCCCTGTGATATTGCTTACCGCCAAAAACACCCTGCAATCAAAAATAGAAGGCCTGGAACAGGGCGCAGATGCTTATATAGAAAAGCCGTTTTCGCCGGAGCATTTGCAGGTGCAGATCGCCAACCTGCTGGCCAACCGCAATAAGATCAGGGAGTTTTTTGCCAGCAGCCCGCTGGTGCATATCAATACCATGGCTTATTCGAAGGCCGATGAACAGTTTCTGGAAAAGCTGAACGATGCTATTTACAGGAACATAGAAAATATAGAACTGAGCGTGGACCAACTGGCAGATTTTATGAACATGAGCCGCGCTACTTTATACCGTAAGATCAAAGCCATCTCCGATCTCACCCCCAACGAACTCATCAATGTAACACGCCTGAAAAAAGCCGCCGAGTTGCTGGCCGAACACGATCATAAAGTATATGAAGTAGCAGAAATGACAGGGTTTAGCTCACAAACCCATTTCGGACGGAACTTTACCAAACAGTTTGGTATATCGCCCCAGGAATATATGAACCTGAAAAAAGCGGAAAAAAGAAAATAGTCAGTGTTGGGCAAGCGGCGTAGGTAGTCCGTCGATACTCACCAGGTTTTTTTCCTGTTTATAGGCTTCCAGTCCTTCCGGCCCCTTCTTTTCAGCCCATTTTTGCGAATGGTCTCTTTCACCGGTATAAGCATACAAAGGCACGCCAAAACCACAGGAGGTTTGCACCTTATGAATATCGGCTACAATGATCTGCCTGGTAGCCAGTGGCAGTTCGAAAAAAGCCGCCAGTTCATTCCAGTCTGCATCACCGGGTAAAACGGTACGGCCCTTACCGTATAAACGTAAAATATTAGGTGGCCCGTCAAAGGCGCAAAACATAAAGGTGATACGGCCATTCTCCAGTATATGCGCCGATGTTTCGTTACCGCTGCCAACGATATCCATATAAGCCACGCGGGTAGATGAAAGCACCCGGAAGCTGTCGAGCCCCTTGGGCGACAGGTTGACATGCCCTTCGGCGCTCAATGGCGCAGAGGCCACAAAAAACATTTTCTGCCGGCTGATAAATTCTTTGTGCTGATCCAATATGCTGGTGTGAAACTTTCCCATACAGCAAATATAAGTCTATGGAATAAACCATTTATTTTTGTGCATCTATGTCGCTTTATATCGCATCGCTGAATTCGGGCAGCAATGGCAACTGCTATTATGTCGGCAACGGCCGCGAGGCCGTACTGGTAGATGCCGGTATCTCGTGCCGCGAAACCGAACGCAGGATGCACCGGCTGGGGCTGAATATAGCCGATGTAAAAGCCATATTTGTCTCCCACGAACATACCGATCACATCAAGGGCATACCCGTACTGGCGCAGAAATACAACTTGCCGGTATACATTACCGACGCCACCATGTATCATGGCGGTTTATCATTGCAGCAAAAAGCCTTTTCATTTAAAGCCTATGAACCCGTGCAGATCGGTGGTTTATCGGTCACTGCCTTTCCCAAATTTCACGATGCTGCCGAACCACACAGCTTCGTTGTAACGGGCAATAACACACGCATTGGTGTATTTACCGATATCGGTGCGCCCTGCAAACATGTGATCAATCATTTCCAGCAATGCCATGCTGCCTTCCTCGAAGCCAATTACGATGAGCACATGCTGGAAAAAGGAGCCTATCCTTATCATTTAAAAAGGCGTATACGCGGCGGCCATGGCCATTTATCCAATACACAGGCTTTGGAACTGTTTACCAGGTACCGGCCTGCCTTTATGAGCCACCTCTTGTTATCGCATTTATCGAAAGATAATAATTGTCCCAACCTGGTACTGGAACTATTTACCCAACATGCCAATGGCACCAGGATCATTGTTGCCTCCCGCTTCGAAGAAAGCGCTGTATTCCATATTACACCCACGGCCATAGCATCGCCCCTGGTGCAGAAACCAGCCGTAGCACCCCGCTACGTACAGGGCAGTTTGTGGTAGTATATACCACAAAGATGGTATTGTTAAAAATTAACATTTATATTACATTTGCTTTGTTCACAGACCACTGAACCCGCCCATACTGGCAGGACAATTCTGATCCATCCGTCTAATATCCCAATTGCCGATTGATGAATACGTGTGTTCCGGGCATTTTGCCCGGACGGGATCTCTATTGTATTTACTCAACCATCAATAAACAACCATGAAAGGAACCTGTACACTATTTATTTTACTGCACTTTCTTTTCCCTTCGCGGGCGCAAATTACGGGCCCGTTTGTTATTAATGTCACCGGCCACTCGGCCATCAGCGGACATTACCGTTTCGATTGGAGCGTGGGCGAGCTTTGTCTCATCGATTCGTGGACGAACACCCAGGGCACGCTCGAAAACGGATTCCTGCATCCCGGTACCGAACGCAAAGCCGATAGCATCGACTTCCTGGCCAAAGGCGATATCATGATATTGCCCAACCCGGTGTATACCACCGCAGACATCAATTTTACATTGACGACACCAGGATTGGTGCAAATGAAAATTTTTGATGTATTGGGCAGGTTGATCATGAAAAAGGAATTTTCCTATCATGGCGCCGGGCATATTGAAAAGGTGAATATGGAACAATACCGGTCGGGAACCTATTTCCTGCATTTGACATTGACACCCATGGATACCGGGTTGCCGCAACGAAAAGGCATTTACAAGATCACCCACCTAACAAAATGAAGTCAGAAGTCTGAAGTCGGAAGTCGGAGGGAAACCGGAAAACACAACAACCTTCTGACATCTGACATCTGACCTCCGACTTCCATTATCACCACCTGAAAAAGAACAACATGAAACCCTTTTTTATATCGCTTGTGCTGATGGCGGGTATCACTACGTCTATGGCACAGGCGCCTGCTGTTATCAATTACCAGGGTATAGCCCGCAATCCCGCCGGCATTGCCCTTACCTTCAAGAATATCAAATTACGTTTGAGTATACATGACGGCGCCGCCAACGGCCCCGTGGTGTACAGTGAAACCCGGGCCCTTACCACAAATGCTTTCGGCATATTTAATGTGGCCATCGGCAGCGCCGGCGCCGCACCCGTTTCCGGTACTTTGGCCGGTGTGAACTGGGGCTCGGGCGCCAAATTCCTGCAGGTAGAGATCGATCCCGAAGGCGGCAACAGTTTTACCGATATGGGTACCAGCCAGCTGAACTCCGTGCCCTATTCATTGTTTGCCGGCAATGCAACGCCCGGCGGACCTGCCGGCGGCGACCTGGGCGGCAGCTATCCCAATCCCACGGTAACCCGTTTACAGGGCAGGTCGGTATCCAACACAGCCCCCGCATCGGGCCAGGTATTGCAATACAATGGCAGCACCTGGGCGCCGGCTGCTATAGGCAGCGCACCACCCAATGGCGCCGCCGGCGGCGACCTGGGCGGCAACTATCCCAATCCCACGGTAACCCGCATACAGGGCAGACCGGTAGCCAATACAGCTCCCACATCGGGGCAGGTATTGCGATACAATGGCAGCACCTGGGCGCCGGCCGCGGGAGGCAGCGGATCGCTGACCCTGCCCTTTACAGCTACCGAAACCGAGGCATCTACCTTATTTTCCATCACCAATTTGGGGGATGGCACTTCCATAGAGGGCGTGAACAATACCAACACGGCCAACGTTGCGGCCGTACGCGGCATCATCAACAACACCGCCCCCGGCGGATTTTCATCGGCCCTGCGTGGTGTCAACAACGGCACCGGCGGCCTGGGTGTTGGCGTTTATGGCTCGCATGGCGGCAGTGGATGGGGCCTATATGGTGTTACCCCCAATGGTTTGGGTGTGTATGGGAATGCCAGCGCCAATGGCGTGGGTGTATATGCCAATAGTAACACGGGTACCGGCTTAACGGCTACCAGCAGTGCAGGCTCAGCCGCCATAATAACCATTACAAACAATACCAATAACAACGCCGTATTAAATGCCAGCACCACGGGAAACGGAAGAGTAATAAGCGTGACAACAACAGGCAATGGCACGGGTGTGTATAGCTCCGTCAACGCCGGTTTTGGCGTACAGGGCATCACCACGGCACAAACATCGGCGGGTATTGTAGGTGATAATAGCGGGGGCGGTGAGGCTGTGGTAGGCCGTACTACCAGCGATATAGCAGGCGCCGTGGTGGGCCGCAACGATGGCGGCGGTTATGGCGTAAGGGGTTTTGTTGCGGGCAACACCAACAATACCGGCATAGGCGTATTGGGACAGATAGGTTATAATGGCAGTACCGGCCGCGCCGGCCGCTTTGAGAACTTTTTGGCCACTAACACCGGGGCCAATACGCTGGAAGTGGAAACCAATGGCAACGGCAATATACCCGATAACACATTGGGCAATGCCGCTTCCTTCCTGGTAAATAATACAAACAGCGTGGCCGCCGCTGTGCGTGCCGAAGTAAAGACCATATTCGCCAATTTTGGCGCAGCGGCCATATTCGGTACATCTTCCGGAACCGGGGGCTTTGCCGGTTTATTTCATTCCTCCAACCCCAGTGCCAATACTGCCACTTTGGTATCTATCCAGGATGGCAATGGCAATGCCATCACTGCCAACGCCAGTAAAAACGGCAATGCCATTGAAGCCAATATCGATGGCGCGGGCAATGCCCTCTATGCCTGGGTTCCCAATTTTGCCACCGGGCGCGCTGGCAGGTTTCACAATTATAATCCTGCTAACACCAGCGATGCCTTAACGGTAACTACCGAAGGCAATGGCGTTGCCGGCAACTTTAAGGTTGACAATGAACTTGGCACCAAAGCCGCCGTAAGAGGTGAAGTAAACTCCCAGTTTTCCAACTTTGGCACCGCGGGTATCTATGGTATTTCTTCCGGCACGGGCGGTTATGGCGGTTTGTTCCATGCTTCCAACCCGTCTGGTAATGGTCCGGCCCTCATAGCCATCGCCGATGGCAATGGTAATGGTATTACAGCCAACGCCAGCAACACAGGTGATGGGGTGGAAACCACCGCCGATGGAACCGGCGCCGCTATCTATGCGTGGACACCCAACTTCAGCCAGGGACGTGCTGCGCGTTTTGTGAACTTCAATACAGCCAATACCAACCCGCCGCTTACGGTGGAACAGCATAGCAATGGCAGCATCGCCGTTTTTAAATCGGGGAACCCTGGAACGGTAAACGTAGCCCGCATCAACGCCGCCGGCAGGGGCTTTTTTAACGGCGGCACCCAAAACAGCGGCGCCGACGTGGCAGAGGCTTTTGATGTGGAAGGCAATATCAGCCAGTACGAGCCCGGCGATGTGTTGGTGATCTCCCTCGATAAAGACAGGGCCGTTGCCAAATCGGCTGAAGCCTACTCTACCCTGGTACTGGGTGTGTATGCTACCAGGCCCGGTGTATTGCTGACCGAGGAGCACATCGATCACGACATATCCAATATGGCGCCCATGGGCGTGATAGGCGTTATTCCTACCAAGGTTTGTTTGGAAGGAGGCGCCATCAAAAAAGGTGATCTGCTGGTGACCTCTTCCACACCCGGTGTGGCTATGAAGGGTGATGTAGATAAAATAAAACCCGGGCAGGTGATCGGTAAATCGCTGGAGAATTACGACGGCGCCGGTATTGGCAGGATCAACGTATTTGTAAACTGTAAATAATAATATATGAAATCATTGATAATAGTATGTATAGCCATGATGACGGGTGGCGTACTAAAAGCACAAACATTTAAAGAAGGGGAAAGCATACGCGAACAAATCAAAAAAGGCACGGCACCGGGACTGCGGTTTGCACCACAAACGGCCGCCGAAATAAAAAAAGAACCCGAACAAAGAAAAAATGAAAGTCTGGTATCGCAGATCAGGAAGGGTACGGCGCCTGGTTTGAAATTCAAGTCGGGCGGCGGAACTGCACGGCGCAGTAACAGCAACACAACAGCCGCGGCAAAAAAAGGGCCGCTGCCAAGTGACCTGAAACCGTCGGAGGAGCAACCACCAGCACCCGTCAAACCTGTTGTACCTACGCAGGAAGCAGAAACAGAACAATAAAAAAAAGCGCCGGGTTGTTGCCCGGCGTTTTTTATTCACTCAGTGCTTTCACCACCTGTATTAATCCTAATAACAGGATAAATACAACCAGTACATGCGAGATAAATTTCGTCCACGTATACGGCTGAGAATAATTCTTATCGTTGATCACTCTATCCATAAATGTCCTCCTGAATGATATTTATCAAAGGGAATACCACCCGTATTTGGGGAATCATTTCGTCGCATTGCGGAGTCATGAATGGAAAAAATGTCACATACACACTGTCATATGTTAAAATCGGTCAATCATCTGTAAAAATGCGGCAATAATAACGCTAACAAACATCCTCATTTACACCCGTTCGTAATTTTCATTTGGCTATCTTTGTAAAGTGCTGCCATATGAACTACTCAATTTTTGACGACGCCATTCTACTAAAACTACTCAAAGCAGGCGACGGTGCTGCGCTGAAAGAAATTTACTTCCGGTATAGCGAAACCGTTTTCGTAGCCGCCCTCAAAAAAGTACGGTCCCGCGAAGTGGCCGAAGAGCTGGTGCAAAACCTTTTTATCAGGTTATGGATAAAACGGGAAGAACAGCAGATCCACCACCTGCCGGCCTACCTGCAAACCGCCATCCGCTACCAGGTCATCGATCACATACGCTCCCGCATGGTGCATGAACGTGTTTACCAAAGCGCCAAAGAACAACAACCTGCACATGAAAACAGTTCCGAATCGCGCCTGCTGCTGCACGAACTGGCCCTGGCCATCGATAACACCATCAAAAAACTGCCGCAAAAAACACAGGAAATATTCCGGTTAAGCCGCTACGAAAAACGCTCCATCAAAGAGATCGCCCAATACATGGGTTTGAGTGAAAAGGCGGTGGAATATCATATGACCCAATCGCTCAAATTCATGCGTGTGCACCTGAAGGATTTTATCATCATGGAATTATTCATAAAATTATACGTGGCTGTTTAGGGTATCCTTCTTTCTGCCCGACATGATTGATATGTTGGCCCTGAACAGGCCAATGCAAATTTTTACTACATGAACCGAAAGGCGTTTTATCATTTGCTGAAACGGTACCTGGAGGATGATTGCACAGAGGAAGAGAAAAAACTGGTAGAACAATGGTATGAGTTGCTGGGTGATGAGGATGACCAGGAAGCCTCCATGGCTGATGAGGATATCAAAGTAACCATTCAGCGGTTATGGCCTTCCATCCGGCAGGAAACGCTTTTACGATCAACTGCTCCCCCGCCCCCTGCCCGCATAATACCCATTTGGATAAAATGGGTAAGCGCCGCCGTAGTCATCGCAGGTATCTCCATGGGTATGTTATGGTTGTTTCAACCCGGTTTGAATACCGGTTCATTTAAAAGCCGCCCATTGGCAGGCTACCGCGAAACCATCAATCATTCCCAGGCTTTCGATACGGTATGGTTAACCGATGGCAGCATGGTGGTGCTGGAACCCAAAGCGCGTTTGTTTTATCCCGATAGTTTTGGTGCCAAACGCGAAGTATACCTGGAGGGCAATGCCTTTTTTAAGGTGACCAAAAATCCCGGGCGCCCATTTTATGTGTATAGCCGGAATATCGTGACGCAGGTATTGGGCACCAGCTTTTTTGTAAAAAGCGATAAGAATATAGAAGTATCCGTACATACCGGCAAGGTGGCGGTATATGAATATGCAGAAGAAAATGGCAAACGCCGTATCAGTGAAGAAGCGGGTGGTGTGATACTCAAGCCGAATCAAAAAGTGATCTATACACAGGCAGACCATCATTTCAGAACGACCCTGGTAGAGATGCCGCTGCCGGTAGCCATCGACAGCAGCTCGGAAGAATTGATCACCGCACTGAATTTTGTTTTTGAAGAAACCCCCATTTCAACAGTGCTGTCGGCGCTTGAACAAGCCTATCATATCGATATGGTGATGGAAAACGAAACCCTGGCCAACTGCCTGTTTTCAGGTGATATCAAGGGACAGGACCTGTACGATCAACTGGAGATCATTTGCCAGTCGGTACAGGCCGCATACGAAATAAAAGGCACACGGATATTGATAAAGGGTTCCGGCTGTGAGCCGGAACGGTAATCAAAACATACATTAACCATTAAGCTTATGAAACAATCCCGAATTGTTGCACTACCCTTTCTTGCCATACGACTGGGGTTTATGCCCATGTTCCTGGCCTTGGTGTTTACCTCTTATGCCTATTCCAATACGGCCGATGCACAAAGTATCCTTGACCGCGTAGTCACCATTTCTGTAGACAAGGGCCCGTTAAAAGATGTCTTTCTCAACCTGAAAAATCAAACCGGCGCCCGTTTTGTATACAGCTCCAAAACCATCGAAGCGTCCCGCAAGGTCACCATCAGGGCCCGCGAAAAAAAACTCGGCGAAGTGCTGGAAGAACTGCTGGCCCCGCTGGGTATCACGTATAAGATCATCAAAGACCGCATCATACTCATTCGCCTCCCATCATCCGGCAATAGCGTTTCTGAAACAGCCATATCATTAAAACTGGAATCGGTGACCGACCGCGAGATCAAAGGAAAGGTAACCGATGAAAAAGGACTGCCGCTGGCCGGCGCCTCGGTATTGGTGAAAGGTTCGCAAACAGGTACCAATACCGATATGAATGGCGAATTCACCATCACGGTTCCCGATGAGGAGGCGGTGCTGGTGATCTCCTCTATAGGTTATCAAACACAGGAAGTACCGGTGGCCGGCAAAACCACGCTGAGTATAGCCATGATAGCCAGCGCCGGGCAGTTGAGCGATATCGTGGTGGTGGGTTATGGTACACAAAAAAAGGTTACCGTAACCGGCGCCGTGGCACAGGTAAAAGGTTCCGAACTGGCCAAATCGCCGGTGGTAAACCTGTCGAATGCCCTGGCCGGCCGCCTGCCCGGTGTTACCGCCATTCAAAATACCGGTGAGCCGGGTTACGATGGCAGCACCATCCGCATCCGTGGCTCCAATACGCCCAATAACAGCGGCGCCCTGATCGTGATCGATGGTGTGCCCGACCGCGCCGGCGGCCTGGAGCGTTTGAACCCCGCCGATATAGAAAGTATGTCGGTATTAAAAGATGCTGCCGCCGCCATTTACGGGGCCCGCGCGGCCAATGGGGTGATCCTCATCACCACCAAACGCGGCAAAAGCGGCAAACCCATGCTTACCTACGATTTTAACCAGGGCTGGTCGCAGCCTACCCGTATTCCCAAAATGTCGGATGCGGTGGAATATGCCACCATCGTAAATGAACTGTTCCTGTTTGCCGAAGTACCCGCTGAACAATGGAGCTCCGCATGGAATGCCCTCAAAACAAATGGAATGTATACCCGTACCGACAATGGCGCCACCATCACCGCGCCCTATTCACCCGCCGATATACAAAAACATGCCGATGGATCGGATATATGGCGTTATCCCAATACCGACTGGTTCAAGACCACACTCAAAAACTGGTCGCCGCAGCAAAGGCATAACCTGCAGATATCCGGTGGCTCCGAAGCCGTGCGTTACCTAGCCAGCGTGGGCTATAACGACCAGGACGCCTTTTACAAAAACAGCGCTACGGGGTACAAGCAGTACGATATGCGTTTGAACCTGGATGCACGCATCAACAAATATGTAAACACCAACCTGGGTATCACCGCCCGTGAAGAATACCGCTTCTTCCCTACCGTGGGCGCACAACCTATATTCAGGATGCTGATGCGCGGCAAACCCACCGAACCGGAGGTATGGCCCAACGGGCTGCCCGGGCCCGACATCGAGAACGGACAAAACCCCATTGTGATCACCACCAACCAAACCGGGTATGATAAAGACCGGAGGGATTATTTTCAAACCAATGGCCGGGTGGAACTCACCATACCTGGTGTGGAAGGTTTGAAGCTGACCGGGTTTGCCGCCATCGACAAATACCTGCGCCGGACCAAAAAATGGGAAACACCCTGGTACCTGTACAACTGGGATAAAACCAGCTTCGAGGCCGATGGCGTTACGCCCAAACTGGAACGTTCGGTACGCAGTACCTTTACCGATCCACGCCTTACCGAGAGCTCGGAAAACCAGTTGAACATCAACCTCAGCGGCTTTGTGAATTACGACCGCCATTTTGGCGATCATACACTGAACCTGATGGCCGCCGTTACGCGCGAAACCATCTCCAACGACAACTTCAATGCCTACCGCCGTAATTTCATTTCTACGGCTATCGACCAGTTGAACGCCGGTGGCGAAGATGCCCAAAAGACGAATAACGGCGGCGCCTGGCAACGTGCACGTTTAAGTTATTTTGGCCGTGTAAACTATAATTTCAGGGAGAAATACCTGGCCGAATTCTTATGGCGTTACGATGGTTCCTATATTTTCCCCGAGAACGACCGTTTTGGTTTTTTCCCGGGTATATTACTGGGATGGCGTTTGTCGGAAGAAAAATTCTTCAGCGACCACATCGGCTTTATCGACAACCTGAAGCTGCGCGCCTCCTGGGGACAAATGGGTAACGACAATATTCTCTTTAATGGCGTATTGCAGGAATACCGGTTCTTATCTACCTATGGTTTCAATACCTATATCATAGGCAACAGCCAGGTAAAAACGCTCACCGAAATGGGCGTGCCCAATCCCGGTTATACCTGGGAGGTGGCCAACAATGCCAATATTGGTTTGGAAGGCGCGGCCCTGAACAACCGTCTCACCTTTGAACTGGATGTATTTCATAATGTACGCACCAAAATATTAATGGCCAACGAAGCGCAGGTGCCTGCCACCGCCGGTATGCAATTACCTCCCGAAAACCTGGGCAAAGTAAAGAACCGCGGTTTTGAATTTTCGGTGGGCTATAGCGACCAGATCGGCGATTTCAGGTACAACGTAAGCGTGAATGGTGGTTATGCCAAAAACGAAGTGGTGCGTTTACCGGAAAGCCCCGGTTTAAAACCACACCAGTTATCAAAGGGGCATACGTTTGGCACCGATGGCGCCGCCTTCCTGGTATATGAATACGATGGCGTATTTATCGACCAGGCCGATATAGACAAAAACCAGATCGATTACAGCGCCGCCACCAACAAACTGGTGCCCGGCGATATGAAGATCAGGGATGTGGATGGCAATGGTAAAATAGATGCCGATGACCGCATCCGGCTCGACAAGAACCGCGATCCCTGGTTTACCGGCGGACTGAACCTCTTCCTGCAATACAAAAACTTCGATTGCAGCATCCTGTTCCAGGGCGCCACCGGCGGCTTATTGTATATCGGCACCGAATCGGGCACCATTGGTAATTACCTGCAATGGAGTTTCGATAACCGCTGGTCGGCAGACAGACCCAGCAGTACCGATCCGCGCCTGGCCAACCGCGGTAATACCTATTATACCGGCGGCGGTTTTGGTATGAACACCTACTGGCTGCGCAGCAGCAATTACCTGCGTTTGAAAAATTTTGAGATCGGTTATAACCTGCCCGCCAAATTAAGCGAACGGGCTGCCATTAGCCAGTTTCGTTTGTATGTAAGCGGTATCAACCTGTTTACCTTCGACAAAATGAAGATCTGGGACCCTGAAAGCACCAGCGGTAATGGACAATATTATCCGCAGGCCAGGGTATTGAATGTGGGCGCACGTGTAACCTTTTAAAATCGATTGCTATGCAAAAAATCCTGCTATATATTTTTCTTACTGCCTGTATTGTATTTGTATCCACCGGCTGCGACCGCGATTTCCTGGATACCGAACCGCTTACCGTTGTTCCTTCGGAAGATACCTGGGAAGATGGCGCCCTGTCGGAAGCCTTTGTAACCGGTATTTATGCCGGTTTGGGTCAGGGTGGTTTCGACGAACAAATGCTGGCCTCCCTGAGCGACGAAGCCATATTCACCCATCCCGGCCGTGGTATCAATATCATCAACGAAGGCACCCTGCACCCATCGAACCTGGGCTGGGTAAACGTGAACTACCGCTGGGGCAAGGATGCCGGCAACAACGACATGTATGCCAAAATACGACAGGCCAACCTCGCGCTGGAACGGCTGCGCAATGCCGGTTTTAACGACCCGGAACTGAACAACCGCCTGCAGGGCGAAGCCCATTTCCTGCGCGCCTTTTTTTATCATCAGCTGGTGCGTTATTATGGCGCCGTACCCATCGTAAGCCGCAGCTATGGCCTGAACGAAGACTATTCCATTGCCCGCAATACCTGGGAAGAATGTATCGACTTTATTGTACAGGAATGTGACAGCGCTATTTTATTATTAAAGGGCAAACTGATGGACGCAGGACGCGCCAATGAGCTGGCTGCGCTGGCCCTCAAATCGCGCATTATGTTATATGCCGCCAGCGACCTGCATGATATACCCACCGCCAAATCGAAATCGGCTGTGATTGCGGGTTATAACCACCCCGAACTGCTGGGTTATACCAGTGGCGACCGCAGCACCCGGTGGACCGCCGCCAAACAGGCAGCCAAAGCCGTACTGGACGCCGCCGCCGTCCGTGGTTATAAGATGGGGCTTACCGAACCCGTGCCGGCCCCGGAAGCCATCAAAAATTATATATCCATATCCATGGGCGGCGGCAGCAAAAGCGCCGATGTAGATAAAAGCGCCGAATCGGAAATATTGCTGGGCCGTTACTGGGTAACCGCCAAAGATGAATTTCCAGGTATGTATGTGGGTCTCACACAAGGCCCCAACGGCTATCATAACTGGGCCGGTAATACACCCATACAACAACTGGTGGATGATTATGAATACATCGACAGCTCCTCTCCTGCAGCACCCAAAGCCGTTCAATTCGATTGGAATGTAGCTGCCATGAAAGCCAATCCTTATACAAACAGGGACCCGCGTTTTTATGCTTCTATACTTTACGATGGGGCGCCCTGGAAACCGCGTGACAAGATCTCCGGGAATGTAGATCCTGCCAACCAGATACAAACCGGCCGTTATGAAATGGAAGGCGGTACGCTGCTGGCCGGGCTTGATACCCGGCAAAGCAGCATCGAAAACTGGAACGGAAGCTGGACGGGTTACTATGTGCGCAAATTCACCGACCCCGATCCGAATGTAGTGGACAACACCACCCGGCAAACCATTCCCTGGCCTTTCTTCCGGTATACCGAAGCCGTACTGAATTATGTAGAAGCCTGTATAGAGCTGGGTGAAGATGATGAAGCCAGGAGCTGGCTGAACCAGATACGGTTCAGATCGGGAATGCCTGCCATTACCGAAAGCGGCACAGCGTTGAGAGACCGTTACCGCAACGAACGCCGTATAGAAATGGCCTATGAAGATCAGCGTTACCATGATGCACGCCGTTGGATGATAGCGCCCGCCACCCAGGGCCGCAAAGTACAATATATCGATATCGTAGGCCATTTAAAACCCGGTGCTACACCCAATACACCATACCGTTACGATCCATCTAAATACAATTATACGTATACACCTATTGAAGCCAACTCGCTGGAGAACAGGAAATGGGATGACAAAGCGTATTTCAGACCCATTCCCAATGATGAAATGACCACCAATCCCAAACTGATCCAAAATCCGGGTTATAATTAGAGGTTTTCGCAGTTGTTTTTCTATACGGCCCCGCCTCTATGGGTGGGGCTTTTTTCTATGTTGACTGGTACAAAATGGGGAAATTTTGAGAACAGCGTGGCTTTAAAAAAATCATGCCCGGTAACGTATTAAAATAATCTTAATTTACCAGGTTGATTGATTAAAAAATGGGAACAGGTTCCGGCTTACGAACTCAAAATTCGATACCTTAACATTATGAAAATTCAACCAGGGGTTCAGGATGGGAAACCATCTGTGCTGCCGGATGCAATTTTGCAGGATGATCTTCTTAAACACAACAGTTTACTGAACCTCCTGCCTATTGCCGTGTATATATGTGACGACACCGGTGTGATCAGGCAATACAACGACCATGCGGTACAGTTATGGGGCCGCAAACCTGCATTAAACCATGTAGATGAGCGTTTTTGCGGCTCCTGCAAACTATACAGGATGAACGGCAACGAGCTGCCGCATACGATGAACCCCGTTGCCGATTGCCTCGCAGACGGACAGCCCAGGAAAAACATGGAAGTGGTGATCGAACGGCCCGATCACTCACGTATTATCGTTCAAATGAATGTGGTGCCCATCACCTACCAGGAAGGTGACACCGTGGGCGCCCTGAACTGTTTTTATGATATCACCGCCCAAAAACAAACCGAAAGAGAGCTTGAACGCAAACGCCACGAATTACAGGACTATGTAGACAGTGCTGCCATTGGATTACATTGGGTAGACGCCAACGGCTTTATTGTGTGGGCCAACCAGGCCGAGCTGGATATGCTGGGATATACAAAAGATGAATATGTAGGGCATCACGTTGCCGAATTTTATGTAAACAAAGACCAGGTAGACGATATTCAACGCCGTTTAAACCGGAAAGAAACGCTGCAGCAATACGAATCGGAGATGCGCTGCAAAGACGGTTCGCATAAGACCGTACAGGTGAGTTCGAATGTGCTGTGGGAAAACGATGAGTTTATCCATACCCGTTGTTTTACGGTGGATGTAACGCCCGAAAAACGGCTGATACAGGCATTAAAAGAAAGCGAGTCGCATTACCGCCAGTTACTGCACGGTTTTCCCGCGGCCATATACACCACCGATGCCAATGGTCTTGTAACCCAGTACAACGATGCGGCCGTAGCCCTCTGGGGCCGCGCCCCCGAAATTGGCAAAGACCTCTGGTGCGGCAGTTGGAAGATCTATAATACCGATGGCACCGAAAGGCCGCTGGATACCTGCCCGATGGCCATTGCCCTGAAAGAGCAAAGAGCCATATACGGCGAAGAGATCGTGATCGAACGCCCCGACGGCAGCCGCCGCCTGGTATCACCGCATCCACGGCCGATATACGACAGCGCCGGCAACGTAACTGGTGCGGTAAACATGCTGGTGGATATTACCGAGATCAAGGCATCGGAGCTGGCGCTGCGGGATAGTGAAAGAAACCTGCGTATGATGACGGAGATGTTAGAGAAAAAAGTGACGGAAAGGACCATGGACCTGCTGGAAAAAAATGAAGAGCTGCAGAAAAGCGAGGAACGTTATTACCGGATGATCGACGAGATAGAAGACTATGCCATTTTTATGATCGACCGGGACGGGTATATTCAAAACTGGAACCGGGGCGCCGAAAAGATCAAAGGTTATAAAGAAGCGGAGATCATCGGCAAACATTTCAGTACCTTTTATACCCCCGAAGACGTGGAAAAAGGCATTCACCAAAAGCTGCTGAAAGAGGCTGAAAACAATGGCAAGGCATTAAGCGAAGGCTGGCGGGTGCGCAAAAACGGCAGCCGTATATGGGCCAGCATTCTCATCACGGCCTTGCACGATAAATATGGCAATGTGATCGGCTTTTCGAAAGTGACCCGCGATGTTACCGAACGGAAAATATCCGAAGACAAGATCAAACAGAACAATGCCGACCTGGAATTCCAGAACCAGGAACTGGAGCAGTTTGCCTATGCGGCTGCCCATGACCTGAAAGAACCCCTGCGTAAGATCCAGTTTTACAGCAATTATATTGCGGAAACCATTGGCAACGAACTGCCCGACAAACAAAAGGATTATATGAACAGAACGATCAATGCCGCCGCCCGTATGCAGGGGTTGATCGACGATCTGCTCACCTATTCCAAAACCTCCACCTTCTCGCAGCAGTTTGAAGAGGTGAACCTCAACGCCGTGCTGGATGAGGTGCTTGCCTTACACCATACCACCATTGAAAAGGCCAATGCGCAGATCAAAAGAACGCCCATGCCCATCATTATGGGCATTCCTTTCCAGTGCACCCAGTTGCTGGACAACCTCATTAGCAATTCGCTGAAATACAAACACCCGCACCGTACGCCATTGATCACTATCTCGGCCGAACGGGTAGCAGGCGCCTCCATCAAAGAAAACCTGATACACAAACAGAAAGATTACTATAAGATATCCATTACGGATAATGGCATTGGCTTTGAGCCCGGCCATGCCGATACCATTTTTAATTTATTCCAGCGCCTGCATGGCGGCGGCTCTTACTCGGGCACCGGTATTGGCCTCGCCATTTGTAAAAGAATTGTTCAAAACCACAAGGGATTTATCAACGCGGTGGGAACTCCGGGACAGGGCGCCCAGTTCAATATCTATTTTCCCTGTTAAAACCGTTTAATTGGCGTCTTTGCTGATAGCCAGCATCTGGCTTACGATTTGCCGCAGGTCGTTTATTTTATTGGGTTTTACAAAGTAGTTCACAGCGCCTTTATCGATGCACACCTGTACATGTTCGGGCTGTTTGCTACTGCTCCATACAACTTTAGGGATGGTTTGAAACCGGGCATTGGGATGGATGCGCTCCAGCACTTCGGCGGCGTTTAAAATAGGCATTTTATAATCCAGTATAATCAGCGAAGGCAGGTCGGTATCTGTGCAATTCTGTAAAAATTCGATGACCTGCTGACCGTTGGCTACGATCCGCACCTCTGTAATAGGTTCCAACTGCAAAATGGCATCTTCCAGAATTTCCTGGTCCTCCATATCATCGTCCGCAAGAAGAATGATCTTGGTTTTTTTGGTCATTTTTCAGAAGGCTTTTTTTCGGCCAAAAACGTTGCACTAAGTTGCGCTAAATTACTATTAATCAAATAAACAGGAAAAAATGATGGAAAAATTTATTGATAATAAGGGATTCTTCGTAAGAAGAAAGGCTTAAGCACAATGGCATAGTTTTTTTACCCCTTCTAAAAAAACCATCATGGCAAAGAGAGCAAGTTCGAAGAAAGCGAAAAAAGCCACCGACAATACGGATGAAACCTTTAGCGCGCAGGGGCCCTCCACACCAAAGGATTCCAGCGCCAGCCAAAGAAAAGAAGAAAAACTAAAACAGGATGGCGAATACATCGAAATGCCCGATGTGAGCGATATCCCCGGCCAGGAAAATATCACCTCCGCCGGCGTACCCGGCGAAATGGCCGATACCACCATTGCATCAGACGATGAAGAAGGCATTCGCGAAGGCAAAGACCTGTTAGAACAAGACGAGGTGGAAATTGTTATGGGTACAGAGGCCGATGTCACCAAAGATGACCTGGCCAACCTGGGCGATCCAGACCAGGACGTGGACATGGGCGAAGATGAAATGGTGCTCACAGAAGGCCTCGACGATACCGATACCGATGGCGACCCGCTGAACGAAGCCGCCGCGGACGATGATACCACCGGGGACGACCTGGATGTACCCGGTGAAGACCAGGACGATACCCGTAAAGACGCAATGGGTCAGGATGATGAAGAGAACCGGTATTACAGCCTGGGTGGAGATAAGGATTAGGAAGAATTTCCCAATATTTGCGATATGGATATAAAACCACAGGCTTTAGACGACCGATTGCATTGGTATAAAGACGCTATCATTTACGAATTACATATTAAAGCCTTTTGCGACAGCAATGGAGATGGGATTGGTGATTTTGGCGGACTGTTGCAAAAGCTTGACTATTTACAGGAGCTGGGGGTTACGGCCATCTGGCTCCTTCCTTTTTACCCCTCTCCCCTGCGCGACGATGGCTACGATATTGCCGACTACTACAATATCAATCCCAGTTACGGCACCATCGATCAGTTTAAAAAACTGCTCGAGGAAGCCCACCTGCGCAACCTAAAGATCATCACCGAGCTGGTCATCAACCACACCTCCGACCAGCATCCCTGGTTTCAGCGGGCCCGTTCGGCGCCCAAAGGATCGCCCGAAAGAAATTTTTATGTGTGGACCGATGATCCCAATCAATACAAAGACGTACGTATCATATTCCAGGATTTTGAGGCCAGCAACTGGACCTGGGACCCCGTGGCCCAGCAATACTACTGGCACCGCTTCTTTCATCACCAGCCCGATTTGAACTACGACAACCCACAGGTGCAGGAAGAAGTGTTCAAGGTGATCGACTACTGGTGCAATATGGGCGTAGACGGTTTTCGTTTGGATGCAGTACCCTACCTGTTCGAACGCGAGGGCACCAACGGCGAAAACCTGCCCGAAACACATGCCTTCCTGAAAAGACTACGGAAGCACATAGACGAAAAATTTCCCGGCACGCTTTTCCTGGCAGAGGCCAATATGTGGCCCGAAGATTCTGCCTCGTATTTTGGCGATGGCGACGAGTGCCATATGAACTATCATTTCCCGGTAATGCCGCGTATGTTCATGGCGCTGCAAATGGAAGACCGTTATCCTATCACCGATATCTTCGATCAAACACCGGCCATACCGCAAACCTGCCAGTGGGCCATCTTCCTGCGCAACCACGATGAGCTGACGCTGGAAATGGTCACCGACGAAGAGCGCGATTACATGTACAAGACCTATGCAAAGGATCCCAAGGCGCGTATCAACCTGGGCATACGCCACAGGCTGGCGCCCCTTATGGACAATAACCGGCACAAGATCGAACTGCTCAACTCGCTGCTGTTTGCCCTGCCGGGCACACCGGTGATCTATTATGGCGATGAAATAGGCATGGGTGATAACTTCCACCTGGGCGACCGCGATGGTGTACGCACGCCCATGCAATGGAGCCCCGACCGCAATGCCGGTTTTTCGCTGGCCAACCCGCATAAATTATACCTGCCGCTGATACTGGACCCGGAATACCATTTTGAATCGGTGAACGTGGAAATGCAGCGGCGCAACACCTCTTCGCTGTTCTGGTTTATGAAACGGATGATCAACATCCGGAAAAATTATAAGGCCTTTGGCCGCGGCGATATCAACTTCCTGAACGTGGATAATCCCAAGGTACTGGCCTTTACACGTAAGTATGAAGATGAGGTGCTGCTGATCGTGATCAACCTGAGCAAGTTTGCCCAGGTGGCCGAAGTGCCGCTGGAAGGTTATAAAGGGTATGTGCCGCGCGAAATGATGAGCAGCAGCCGTTTCCCGGCCGTGGGCGAAGCCAGTACCTATTTCTTTACGCTGAGTCCATACACCTACCTCTGGTTCTCCCTGGAAAAAGCATTTCCCGATTTGAACCAGCACAAAGATATTCCCCAGTTGAGCTTGCGCAGCTGGACCGACATTCTCAACAAAGACACCCGGCCGTTACTGGAAAAAAAGGTGCTGCCCGGTTACCTGACGCAGCAAAAATGGTTTGTGGGACGTTCACGCAACATCTATAAGATGGAAGTGGTGCGGCATGGCCTCATTCAACATCATGCCACCGAAGGTATGGTGCTGTTGATTGAAGTGAGTTATGATAGAGGTTTGCCGGAGATGTATCAACTGATGGTGACCTTTGTAAAGGACGAAGCCGCCAAAAGACTGTTGGATATGTGTCCGCAGGCCGTGATCGCCCATATGCGTGTGGGTGATGAAGAAGGATTGCTGGCCGATGCGTTTTATGTGACCGATTACCAGAAGATGCTGTTCAACATGCTGGTGAACCAGAAAAACATCGACCAGGGCGAAGCTGGCAGCCTGCGTTTTATTGAGAACGGAACACTAAAGGCCCATGCTGCCAAACAGTATGAGCTCAAACCCAGGATGCACGATGGCGACCGGAACAATACCTCCATCACCTACGATAATTTGTTCTTCCTGAAAATGTACCGCCAGGTTGATTATACGGTGAACCCCGATACCGAGATCACCCGTTTCCTGAGCGACCAGGTAAAATTTCCCTATGTACCGCCTTATATCGGCGACATCGAATTTGTAACCGACAAGGGTACCATTACACTGGGTATGATGCAGGTGATGGTGGAGAACCACGGTAACGGCTATACTTTTATGCGGGAACGTGTGTACAATTTCATTGAAAGAATACTGGCCCGGTATAAAGAAGGTATACCCAAATACGAACTGGTGGGCAGTTTTACCGATCCCGTGAGTTTTGAACAAATGCGCGACCAGGACGGGCTGAAAGAACTGCTGGGCGCACGTGCTGCCGACCAGGCCCGCCTGATTGGTAAACGTACCGGCCAGTTGCATATGGCTATGGCATCGGCCAACGATTCAAAAGACCTGCGGCCCGAAGAGTTCTCGTTGCATTACCAGCGTTCCTTATACGCCGCCCTGCTATCGCTGGTGCGTGAGGTGTTCCAGAACCTGAAACGCAGCCTGCCCGAATTACCCGATGAACTAAGGGCCGAAGCCGAAGGGTTGCTGAACAGGCGCAACGATATATTGACCGTACTGAAACGTATTTATAGTAAAAAGCTGGATGTCATTAAAACGCGTATCCACGGTATTTACACCCTCGAAATGGTGTTGCTCACTGGTAAGGACCTGGCCATTCAGGGTTTTGGCGGCGATCCTTACAAGTCGTACAGCCAGCGTCGTTTAAAACGGTCGCCCCTGCTGGATGTGGCCACCATGTTGCGTTCGTTTCACAACGTGGCTTATGAAGGCTTTTTTATGAATAATTATATACCCCGCGAAAATGCAGCCGAGTTCTCTCCTTTTGCACGGCTGTGGGCGCATTATATGAGCGGCTTTTTTATGAAGGCTTATCTCGATACCGTGGAAGGCACTTTGTTTGTACCAAAAGATAAAAGTGATTTTACAGTAATGTTGCAGACTTACCTGCTGGAGAAGTCGCTGCACGATATGAACCAGCACCTGCATAACAAGTCGGGCTGGATTGTGGTGCCCATGCGAACGATCAAGGCCATCATCAAATAACAATAACAAATCCCCGGTAGCATCCCGGGGATTTGCTTTTACCCTGACTATTAGGAACTTATTAGAAAATACTTAAACTATCGCTTTGGTATAAATCTTGAAAAGTGGGGCTATCACGTGATAAAACCTAATTTGTAAACCCCCAAAAATGTCAAGATGAAAATCAGATTAAATTCTCTGCTTTTTCTGTTCGGTACATGTATAATTCTATTTGCTTTTACTTTAATTCGCGCTACGGGAATCAAAGGCACCGTGGCGCCCGCAGAAAGCGCAGGTACAATTTATGCTATCAGTGGTACCGATTCTTTAAAGGCGGAAGCATCTCAGGGTGCTTTTGAGTTCTCCGATGTCAAGGCCGGTACCTACAAAGTGGTTGTAGAAGCAAAGGCTCCCTACAAAAACTTTGAGAAAGAAGGAGTAGAAGTAAAGGAAGGTGAAGTAACCGACCTGGGCACGATCACATTAGCCCAATAGCAAAAAATTGATGTGTTGCCACGCAACACATCAATTTCCATCATTTTTCGGTTATGAACAAAACCAAAATACTGATTGTAGACGATGAGAAAAACATGGCCGATTCGCTTCGTGCAGGCCTCGGGGAGAACGGGTACGAAGCCGTAGCTGCTTATGAGGGCGCCAGTGGTATGGAGCTTTTTAACCAGGAACATTTCGATCTGCTGCTGCTCGACATCAACCTGGAAGATATCAACGGCTTCGACATTTGTAAAAAGGTGCGCAGCATCGATCCATCGGTAGGCATCATCATGCTTACATCATTGGGCGACCTGGAAAACAAGATCACCGGTTACCAGTCGGGCGCCGACGATTACCTGCCTAAACCGTTTGAATTTGCCGAACTGCTGCTGCGAATAGAAGCGTTGATGCGGCGTATCAGGGGTGCAGCGCCCACCAATACCATCCTGCGCAGCGCCAACCTGGAAATGGATCTCGAAAAAAGGGAAGTACGCCGCGATGATATCAAGATCAATCTCACCGCCAAGGAATTTCACCTGCTCGAATATCTCCTGCGCAACAAAAATAAAGTAGTTACCCGCGCCGATATTGCCATGCATGTATGGGGCATTGATTTCAATACCAATACCAATGTGATAGATGTATACATCAGTTACCTGCGTAATAAAATAGACCGAAACTACAGCCCCAAACTCATACATACCCACACCGGGGTTGGGTTTATACTCAAAGAAAACGACCAGTAATGCCCGTTAAGCTTCGCATAACCCTGCTGTTCACTGCCATGGTTTGCACCATTTTGCTGCTCGTAGGCGGTACGGTGTATTATATCTTTTCCAAAAGCCGGCTCGACATGCTGACCACCCGCCTCACCCTGCGGGCCAACAATATTGCCAGCTTTTTGAAAAACTCGGATGTGTTCAACAGCCAGTTGATCGAAAAGATCAATACTTCTACGGCCGCCACCATCCGGGACAAGGAGATACAGGTGTACGATCAATACAACCAAAAAATATATGCCTTTAGGGACAAACCCGGCGATACGCTGGAGGTGGATACCGCCCTGCTTCAAAAGGCACGCAAGGAAGGCCATATTTATTTTGCCAGGGGCAAAAAAGAAGCCGTGGCCATATTCGACAAAGAAAGCGATACCGTCATCATTTCGGCCACGGTTGATGAACAGGGTAATCGCATGTTGTTCCTGTTAAAGATCACCTTCTGGATCAGCCTGCTGGCGGGGATATTGATCTCGCTGGGCGGTGGTTATTTTTTTGCCGGCAGGTTATTGCGCCCGGTGAAAGACATTGCCGATGAGGTGAATGAGATATCGGAAAAAGACCTGGTGAAACGTATACCTACGGGCGCCGCCCGCGATGAATGGCATTACCTGTCGGAAACGCTCAACCGCCTGTTGAACCGGCTGCAAAGAACACTGGATATGCACCGGCGTTTTATTTCCAATGCCTCGCATGAGTTGTCTACGCCGCTGGTGTCGATTTCCAACCAGCTGGAGGTTTCATTGCAACGCCACCGGCAGCCCGAAGAGTATCGCAACGTGATGCAATCGGTATATAAGGATGCCCTGCATTTGAGCAAGCTTACGCAAACCTTACTGGAATTTGCCACTACTTCGGGTAATGAAAGCGGGTTGGAGATACAGCCTGTGCGGGTAGATGAGATCATATTGCGGTTGCCTGCCGAGATGGCGCGCATTGATCCCCACTATACAGTGTTGCTGGAGTTTGGAAGCCTGCCGGCGGAGGAAGATCATTTGCTGGTGTTTGGGAATGAAGATCTGTTGTTTTCGGCGGTGAAAAATATCGTGGTGAATGCCTGCAAGTATACAACCGATCAGCGGGCGTTGGTGGTGTTGAAAACTGACAGTAGCAATATACGCATAGATATCATCGATAATGGGCCCGGTATGCCGGAAAATGAGCTGGCGAATATATTTCAGCCCTTTTACAGGGGCAATTCGGTGAATGAGGTGCCGGGTTTTGGGGTAGGTTTGTCGCTGGCCAGGCGCATCATTAAGCTGCATAAGGGCCGTATATTGGTAGAATCGAGTGTGAAGCAGGGAACCACCTTTACCATATTGTTACCCGCCGCATTCAAATAAACCGCTATTTCCGTTTTTTTTGATCGTTGAAGTACTGCCGGAATACAATATTGTTCAGTTGATTAAAATCTACTTCAATAAGATGGCTGATGGAAACGATTTCCTGTACCGTTAGTTCATCTACTCTCAGTACAAGCCGGCTCATGCGTGGATTATTCGTTCGAAGATGTTTACCAATCACGCTTTTGGGAATATAATGAAATATCTGTTTGAATTCAGTGATGTGTCCAGACTCGATCAGTATCCTGATGCTGTCGAGCCGCTTATCCCTGCTCATATCCCAAATAACGAAAGAAAAACTGATCAAATCAGTAGAATATACAGAACATACTTTTATATGTCCGGCTGAACAAATAATAGTACGTTTCGTATTTTTTTTGTTTCGCCTGGCGTAGATACGAGCAGGTTATACTGCGTGTGTAAACGTTTGGTCAGGCCACCTGCTTATGTTTATGCTGAATGATCCGGGATAGTATTTTTTGCAGCTCATCACAGGGCGCATCCTTCGCCAGGAACCCATCGGGCCCAATTTCATTCACCTTTTTATAACAAGCCGCACCGGTCTCCATCGAAAAGAACAGGATTTTGATCTCCGGCCGGTTTCTGCGAAGCCTGACCGCCGTTTCAAAACCATCCATAACGGGCATGTTAATATCCAGCACTACGAGGTCGGGTGAAGGTGTGTACTCCAGCTGGTCGATGAATTCCTGGCCGTTTTCGGCCTGCAACACCACCTGGTAGCCCAATTGGGTAAGCCTGAAATGCATGGCTTCGCGCATCAGGGCATTGTCGTCTACTATCGCAACAGTAAAGGGCAATTGGCTTTTCATGAGTTCTATCTTTTAGTTTTAGGTCAAGATATAGGTCGGGTTTTATGTGAAAACACCCGACGTGTACTCTTTGACAAAGGCCTTTCTGCCAAATCACCCAAAATGAGCAGTTATCTGTATATCCCTATGTAAAAACCCTTAGAACCGGGCCGGTTTCAGGTGGCCCCGGCTCGCCAGCCAGGCATCTACCGACCAGGCCCCGCTTCCCAGCATAACTATCACCATACCAATGCCTATGGCCAGCAAATGGTATTCAAAACCCTCGCCCTGCTGGTTGCCGAACCAGTTCATAAAAAAGCCGTTTTGCAGGTGGTTGCCCGAAATCACGGCGCCGATCATTAAAATCACCAGCAGCCCCGCCATGACCCGGCCTGCAAAGCCAGCGAGCAGCAAAATGGGCGCAATAAATTCCACCAGGATAACTATGACCGATAAAAAAGCCGGCACCTTGTAGTCGTGCTGCAGGTGATACAACACATTATTGAAGTGGGTGATCTTTTGAATGCCGTGCGGCAACATAACGAGCCCCAGGGTAAGCCGGAGTACCAGGGCAGCAAAACCGCCGGTCTGAAACAAGTATTGCATAATGAAATTTTTATGCAAAGCTGGTTCAGCGACCGGCGGTAGAAAATAAACTAGGTTAATAAATGCAGGCATAAGGCATAAGGCAAAAGGCATAAGGGGCTGCCGCGCTTTCAGCAGCGTTATACAATTAGTGACTTCCTTATGCCTTTTGCCTTATGCCTTATGCCTTTATTCCACCAAACCCCTCCTCTTCAACTCCGCCAACCCTTCCATCAACATCACCCCGCTCAACTGCACGGTAAAATCAACTGAGTTGCCGGGCATTTTGTCCCAGCCGCTGTTGAACAATACCTGGGTTTTGTTGGTGCCCTTGGTCCACAGGGTTTTGCCGTTGTTGATCATAAAATTCAGGTAGCTTGTTTTTTTGCCGTTATCGAGATTACCCTCGATGATAAGCCGCGTAAAATAGCGCACAAACACCCCTTTGAACAAACCGCCATCTCCCCCGCCCTCGTCTTTCAACACGCCATTGCTGGTGAGGAAACCGCTGTTAAGCGTATAATCGGCGGCTTTTACCGCATCGGCCATATACGATGAGTTGCCCGTGATCTTGAACAGCTCCAGCGCGGTGCCTATAAAGGTTCCCTGGTTGTACGTAAACTTCCAGGTGGTATTTTTTGTGCCGTTTTTGGCGATGTTGTCGTATACCAGGCCGGTGCTGGATTCGTACAGGTTATTCTTCATCCAGTTGTAGATGTCTGTAGCCCATTGCAGGTCGTTGGGATCGTTAAAACGCTGGTATAACCTGGCGGCCAGTATAGCCGCGGGTAAATTAGATGGAGCATTTTTAGAGCCATTATCCTTATTCCACCAGATACCGCCACCGAGGTCGCTGGACCAGCCGTTTTTGATATCGCTCCATAATACATCCACTACGTCTTTATACTTGTTTTCTTTGGTGCTATCATATGCACGCAAACAGGCCAGCGCCATCCATTCCATATCATCGTAAAAATGGTTCAGCCAGGTATTGCCGTTTTTGGCGCGTACACCGGTGAGGAAGGCGTCCATCTGCGCTTTTACCGATCCGCTTTTATTGGTACGGATATAGGCATCTACCAGCACATCCAGTCCGTGCGCATTGGGCCAGTAATGCGCCCAGTCGGCGCTGGTATTGCTGGCGGTAAAATAATTGCCCGAAGCCGACCAGAATACATTCAGCGATTTGGAGGCCGAATCGGCGATCGCGTTCCAGTCGAAGCTGGTTTGGCCGCCGCCACCGGGTGGCGCCGGTGGCGGGTCGTCGTCTTTTGATTTTAAACACGAAGCGAATAAAGTGGCGCTTACAACACTAAGCAACAAAAGTCTTTTCATTCGTTATTGTTTCTCGTAGTTAACGGTATAAGGCGCATCGCCGCCGGTTAAAGAAACCCAGAAATTGGCTTTATCACCCGTTTTCAGGTAATTCCTGTCGAACTTCCAGGTCCAGTCGTATTGACTGCCATTGTTGGTGGTCATATTGATGGTCCTGTAAGCCTCTGTATGCGGATGCTGTCCATCCTGCCCGGGGCTGTCGTTGGTGCTGTAGTTCAACCAAAGATCCTTATCGCCGGTGCCATCGTTGTACACCATTTTATACTTATGCCTTTCATCGATACCCCACGACTCCTGTTTCAGTTGAACGGTAAAACCATCATAACGCCAAACGCCATTGCCTGTATAAGGCAGGGTAAACCAGAATTTGTTATCGGGACTGTACCACAATTGCATGGATTTAATTTCTGCCTGTGTGGTATTTAATGTATTGAAGTCTAAACGCAGGCGAACAATCTTATCGGGTCCGCTGAATGTAGTTTCACCGTCTACCCCAATCAGGTTAGCGCCGCCTTCTTCATAAATATGGAACTGGCGGGGTGTGCCGGAGTTGGCATCGTAGAACTTGTAGGTACCGGCCTTCAGTTTGGTAAAAATTTCAAACACACCCGGGCTCACCTGTTTCATCTGTTTGGCATCACCCAGGTTGGTGCCGCCTTCGGTGGCTGTACCGGAGATATACACCGTACCGGGCAGCACATCAAAACCACCTGGCCTTTCTATTTCAATGGTTCTGCTTACGGTGGCCTTTTTCACATTGGTGCCTTTGGAAGCAAATACCGTCCATTTGAACTTTTTCTTTTCAAAAAAATTCACACCGCCCAGTTTGGCAATATTGCTTAGCGCGCCATAGGTAAGCGATAATTTATTGTTCACGCCATTGCCGTCGGATACGACCTTATAAAACGGGCTCGAAAAATCACCATTTTCCTGGTCGAAGGCCACTTCATACAATACCAATGAGCCGTCTTCGGCCCTGGCCTGCTCCCACTCGAAGGTTTCCACGGTATTCGAGTTGGTGGGTTTTATTTGAATGGAACGGCCATCAACCGGTGTGAAAATATTGGTTACTTCCGATAAGTTCAGGTTGATGTCGCGCTCGTCCTTATCGCATTGTACAAATAACAAACTTGTTATTATACTGAATAAAAAGAGCCTAAGAGGTTGTTTTTTCATATACAAACAGTTTTGCAGTTGTTATTAATGCTGTTTTGGTTTATTGTTCGTATCCGTTGTTTTGTGTCAGATTGGTGTTACGAGCCCTTTCATTGGGCGGGATGGGCCACAGGTAATGTTTGCCCGGATCAAATGCACGTAGTTGCGCACGGATATACCCGTTGTCTACAGAAGGATCTCCGAACCTGGCGCCATGGGCATAACCGTTTAATACGTTCTCGGCTATTCTCCAGCGGCGGATATCGTCGATGCGGAAACCTTCCAACGCCAGTTCTGCCCTTCTTTCCCTTCTTACAATCTGCATCATATCACCCGAAGTGGGAAAATTCAGGGCCGAGGCCTCCGTAAAACCGGCACGTTCACGTAAAGGCCTGATGGTTTTGTTCCAAACCTCTTCCGTCATTTGTCCCAGTGAAGCCTTTGCCTCTGCATACATCAGCAATACTTCTGCCCAGCGTATCAGGTGCAGGTTCAAACCTGAGTTGAATCCCGGGGGATTGGAAGGATCCCAGAATTTCCGCACATAATAACCTGTTGAAGTACCCTGACCGGCGGCACTGTATTCATTGGCGGCGTTTTGGCCGTTGGGGGTGCTGCCTGGTTTAATGTAAATAACCTGGTCGGGAGAACCGCCTTCGTTCCAGTTATACCTGTCGTATACAATAGTAGCTTCCAGGCGTGGATCGCGGTTGGCATATGGGTTATTTTCATCATAACCCGAGCCGGACTCATTGATGGTTTTACCGTTCAGCATGATATAATCATTTACCAATTCCTGTGTGGGCGACAGGTTATTGGTACGTGCGCCGATGGAGATGGGCACCAGGTCGATGTTTTCGCCCCAGGTGCGTAATTGCGGCACATATTGCAGGGCCAGTATCGATTCGTTGGTGTTCTTGTTCACATTGGCATTGCTGAACAAATCGTTGTAATTGCCTGCCAGCGCAAAGGTGCCGTTCGATGGGTCGTTCATCAGCTGCTCACAAACTGTTACCACATCGGCCATCCTGTTTCCTTCGTATAATAAAGCGCGGGCTTTCAAAGCCAGGGCAGCGCCTTTAGTAATGCGGCCACGGTCGGCGGCTGCATATTGTGTATTGTTGGGAAGCACGGCAGCGGCTGCATCCAGCTCGTCCAGCACAAACTGCAGCACTTCTGCACGAGGTGACCTCGTTATTTCCTTGGCTTCATCTTCCGAAATGTCTGAACGCAGTACCGGCACATCACCCCACCATTTCATGAGGTTAAAATGATGCCAGGCACGAATGAACCGGGCCTCGCCTTTCATACGGTTGCGGGTAGCTTCCGGCAAGGTGGTGTTCTTGTCTACATTATCCAGGAATATGTTGGCTTTTTTGATGCCCTGGTAGTAAAAGCTCCATTCGTTCCTGAAGCGCTCCAGGGCAATGGTAAAGTTGCCGCTTGCAATCGCATCTACCTGGGTGCTTACAGCGGTCTTGGAATGCGCATTATCACTCATGGCGTCGTTGAAGATCACCCGGTCGCTCGAATATAAATTGGAATACACGTTGGTGAGAAAATTATTCACATTCATATCCGACTGCCAGAACGTAAGTTCTGTATACCGGTCCGACGGCGCCAGGTCGAGCTTTTTACATCCTGTAACCAGCAGTACCGCTGATACCATTAAAAAGCTGTTTCTAAATATATTTTTCATACACATATGGTGCTGTGTTTTGTTCATTAAAAGGTTAAGTCAAGTCCGAATCCATAAAATACCGGCAGGAAATAAGCCCTGGCACTATTGGCGCCTGCATTGAAAGAGGTTCTGTTATCAAACTCGGTGATCTCCGGATCAAGGAAAGAAAGCTTTGTAAGTGTAACCAGGTTTTGACCGGTTAAATACAACCGTGCTTTTTTGATGCCGGCTTTCGAACTGATGGCTGTTGGCAGCGTATAGCCAATTTGAACGTTTTTCAAACGCACATAAGAGGCGTCAAACAGGTAAAGATCCGAACCTGTACGATAGTTATTGGTGTTGGAAGCAGAACCCGCTTCGGCCAACCTCGGGTATTTGGCATCCGGATTGGTGGGCGTCCAGTAATCTGTCTGGTGCCTGTACATGGTACCACCATATCCAAAGTGGAAAGGCTCTACCTGTTCGCCGCGAATCATGGCATCTCTCTTGCCGACACCTTGTATAAACAGCACTACATCGAAGCCCTTTATGGCTGCTGTATAGGTAAAGCCAAATGTATAGCGGGGGAAAGGATTACCAAGGATGTATTTATCCTGGTCGTTGATCACCCCATCGCCATTGCGGTCGGAGAATTTGATATCGCCCGGGACTACCGTAGAGTTGGCAAACTTCGGGTATTTGTTGATATCGTCGGGCGTTTGGAAGTACCCGTCGCGTTTGTACCCGTAGTACACGGTGATCGGATGGCCTACCCTGCGCAGCAATTCAAACTCTTCTTTCCTCACTGTACGTTCATTCGCGCCATAGGTCAATTGCAACAACTCGTTCAGGTTGTCTGCCAGGTTCACACTAAAGGTTTGGCTGATCAATTTACCAGGCAAATTATAACTGGCTCTTATCTCCCATCCCCGGTTTCTAACTTTGGCTACGTTGTAGTCGGGCAGGCTGCCGCCTACACCAAACAGATCTGGTATGTCTTCACGGGTAAATAATATATCCCTGGTCGTTTTATCAAAATAGTCAAATGATACTTCCAGTCGCCTGTTCAGCAAACTGGCGTCGATACCAACGTTGAAAGTAGCTGCTTTTTCCCAGGTTAAATTGGGATTTCCCAAATCGAAGGCTGCGCCGGTGGCAGGATTGCCTCCAAAAGCGTAGGCGTTCTGTTGATTAACGAAGAACGTCTGGTATTGATAGGCATCCACATTCTGGTTGCCAAGCACTCCATACGAGGCGCGTAATTTAAAGTCTCCGATATAATCCTTCACATAACTCATGAACATCTCTTCGCTGAAACGCCAGGCAGCGGCTACCGAAGGAAAAAATCCCCAGCGGTTCGCTTTCAAAAAATTGGAAGAACCATCATACCGGAAATTACCCTCAATAAAATACTTGTCGTTGTATGAATAAGCCAGGCGGCCGAGCAGTGAATTGAGGCTTGTTTCAATGGTTGCAGGACGACCTCCATTATCAGCATTGGTACCGTCGGGTCCGAAGTTGTTGGGATCGAAAACCGACTCACTGGTGGGTATACCCAATTGCGGGTCGGCAAACCTGAATGCCATGCGGCTCCACTGTTGTTTCGACGACTCATTGGTACCACCTACAAGTACTTTGATATCGTGGTCGCCGATCTTTTTGTCGTATTCCGCCAGCAATTGCACATTGGTGAACAATTGTTTGTAGTTCTCATTACGAACTTCACGGTCATCGCCATACACACCACCAGGCAGGAAATTCAACTGCATTCTTCTGCCCCTCATTTGATTGGCGCGAACAGTTCCGCCAAATACACCGCGGATCTTCAGGTCCTTGAATACCTGGTATTCGGCCGTGATATTTCCGAAAATCTCATCGTTATCATATTTCCTGTATCCGCCATTTTCAAGTATGGCTTTCGGGTTGAATTGCGCAGAAACAGGGTTAGTCAGATAGTTCCCCGCACTGTCCCGGAAAGAATAATACAATGGAACACGGCTGGCATCTACAAGCAGGGTGCCTGCGCTAAAAGAATGATCCGTATTATCCACCTTGGTATAGGCCATGATGGTGTTCAGTTTCAACTTTCCTATATCATAGGAGTGATTCAAGCGAATATTATACCGCTTATAACCGTAATCGCCTACAAAATTATTTTTCTGCTCCATCATACCTACCGAAAGCATATAGGTATTGTTGGCGCCTCCACCGGTAACGCTGATGTTGTGCGTTTGCTGTGCAGCATCCTTGACAATATTGTCCACACGCCAGTCGCCATCGCCACGCCTGGCAAACTCCTGTATCTGTTCCGGTGTAAAGGCCGGCGGTAAACCTGAGTTAGCCAGTGACTCGTTTTTGTAATACGCATTTTCCCATGCATGAACGGGTTCGTAGGTAACCCTGGGTGACTGAATACCGTAGATACCATTGTATGTTACCGATGGCTTTGCATTCTTTTTTCCTTTACGGGTGGTCACCAATATAACACCATTGGCCGACCGTGATCCATAAATGGCGGCCGTACCGGCATCTTTAAGTACCGATACGCTTTCGATATCATTGGGGTTGAGCAGGTTCAAATCACCGCCCGGTATGCCGTCTATCACTACCAGTGGCGTATTACTTCCCAACGTTCCTAAACCGCGGATGTTGATGTTCATACCCTGCCCCGGCTCAAAGTTGTTTTGTTGTATGATCAGGTTAGGCGATTGTCCCTGCAATGCCTGGGACACATTCACAACAGGTCTTCCTTCTACCGCCTGTCTGCCTACAGCATCCACGGCGCCGGTCACCGAAATACGTCTTTGCGTGCCGTAACCAACCACCACCACTTCTCCCAGGTCCTTCGAATCGGGCACCAGCGTTACCGCCAATAACTGGCTGCCGGTAATAGATACTTCCTGTTGTATATATCCTACCGAAGAAACCACCAGCACTCCGTTCTTCCTGTCGTCGGGTATGCGCAGGGTAAAATTACCTTCACCATTGGTGGTGGTTCCAATGGCAGTACCTTTTAATTGTACACTTATATTGCCCAAACCAAGGCCTTTATCATCCACTACACGACCAGTAATCAGCGTGTCGGCTCTTTGCTGGGCAGTAGCAGCACCTTCTATTGTCGTTGCTGCACCACTACTGCCTGCTGCTAAAGGGGTGTTCGGTTTGTTTGCGGGTCTCAAAATGATCTTGTCTTTCATCATTTCGTAGTTGATACGCAAGGGCGTCAGCAGCTCGGCCAGTGCATCGGTAAGTTCTTTATCCTTTACACTAAAAGTTACCTTTTGATCGGTATTGATCTCATCGTTGGAGTATACAAATACAAAACGGCTTTTCTTTTCGATCTTGTCGAGAATAGACTGCAGTTTTTCGTTCTTTACCTGCAGAGTAATCCTGTAATCTTTCTCCTGGAAATAATTGTACTTTTTTACTGGTGCAGAATAAGCCAGTTGGGCCTGCAACGGGTATACATTCAACAACAGCAGGTACATCGCACAGGCGCCCGTAAGGGCATAACCTCGCAGCCGCAATGAGCTTCTTTGCATTGCATTTTTCATACAGCAAATAGTTTGTTTAAAAAACTTTGTTTAATTATCTCAGATTTATAGCCTCACTCGCTATCAATAATTCGCTATTGGTGATCCTGTAATAAAAATCTTTTGTTTGTGACAGGTAATACATGATCTCGTCCAGGCTGTTGTTTTGGAATGAACCCGTGAGCCGGTAGCTTTTGGGCGCCTCATCCATAAAGGTTACTTTCTTACCGAAATTCCTTTCCAGTTCGATGGCGATTTCGTCCAGCGTCAGCGCTTTAAAAATCAGGCGGCCCTCTGTCCAGGCCTTGTCTTCCTCAGCCAGGGTGGGCACTACGTTCAGCGCCTCTTCGTCCAGTACATACCGTACCTTGTTGTTGGGCGTAACGAATACCGTGTCGTGTAGTTTTTTACCATGTGGTTTGGGAATGAATGCTACCTTACCGGTGGCTACCGAGGTTTCCACGATCTTTTCGTTGTCGTAGGCGCGTATGTTGAACGAGGTTCCCAATACGCGTACGGTGCCATTGGCCAGGTGTATAATAAATGGTCGCGAAGGATTTTTAGCGATGTCGAAAAAGGCTTCCCCGTTCAGGTATACTTCGCGGGTAGGGCCGCTGAAAACTTCTGGATAATGGATCTTGCTATCGGCATTCAACCATATCTTGCTGCCGTCTGTAAGCTCGATGGTGCTTTTGGTGCCCCAGGTATTGTGTTTCTCCACCAGGTTGGTCAGGGCGGTATCACCGGTTTTTTTTAAATGACCGGTCATATACAGGTAGCCCGAAACACCCAATGTTATCACTACGGCAGCGGCTGCACTGAGACGGCGCCATAATTTTTTACGGGGAGCAGGTTGGATAATGTATGCGGTAGGAACCAGGTTTAGTTTTCCCAACATATTGTGCAGGGCTTCTTCCACGGCTTGTTGCGAAACCGCATCGTGCCGGTTCCAGAACTGTTGCAACAGCTTATACCGCTCCAGCGCCTTATCATCGGCGGCCAGCATGCTTTCCAGTTGAAGCAACTCTTCGGGGGTTGCCTCACCGGATAAGGACCGGGTCATCAATTCCTGTAATTGGTCGTTGTTCATGTGGTTGGGCGTTGTGGTGCTTTATTATAAGACCGGGATAGTAAAAGAATTACGTACAAACTGTTAAAAAAAATCAGATGGCCAGCAATACAAATAACAGCAGGCTGATGAGTGGAGAGTTATTACCTTTTTTACGCGGTGCGCTGTCGAGGTAGATCTCAATTACTTTATCGAGTTTGCGGATGGCCCTGAACAACTGGGTTTCAACTGTGCGGGGCGATATACCAAGTATTTCCGCCACCTGTTTGTAACGGAAACCTTCTTCCTTGATTAGCCGGAATACCGTACGGCATTGATCGGGCAACTGGTCGATGGCCTGGTGGAGCCTGAAATGGATCTCTTTCCATTCCAGTTCTTTTTCGGGATCGTTGAGGTTGATGATCTCGCCGCGTTCGTTTTCGGGTTCCAGCGCTATGTGATAGTTGCTGTATTGTGAAAGGTAGTTGAGGCTTTGATTGCGTACCGCGACAAACAAATAGGTTTCGAGGTTTTGAATGGTGTTGAGGTTTTCTTTTTTGTTCCACACCTTCATCATCACATCGTTCACCACTTCTTCGGCAATTTCTTTTTTATGCACGTACAACATCGCGAAATTATACAGCCGGGCAAAGAACAGGCGGTACAGGTCTTCGAAGGAACGCTGGTCACCTTTGGCAATTTGTGTTTGCAGTTGATGGAGGATGTTGATGTCAACTTTCATTGCAATCGTTTATTTTTTGCTACCGGCCTGGCGTCCCTAACGGGACGCGGTTTTATTTACATTTGTTTCGTCCCGTTAGGGACGTCACGTGGGTAGCACCCAGTGCACAAAGAACCCGTCCCGTTAGGGACGGCACGTGGGCAGCACCCCGGTGCACAAAGAACCCGTCCCGTTAGGGACGGCGGGTGGGTAGCACCCCGGTGCACAAACAACCCGTCCCGTTAGGGACGGCACGTGGGTAGCACCCGGTGCACAAACAACCCGTCCCGTTAGGGACGGCGCGTGTGTAGCACCCCGATGCAAAAACACCCCGTCCCGTTAGGGACGGCGGGTGGGTAGCACCCCGGTGCAAAAACAACCCGTCCCGCTAGGGACGGCACGTGCCTGGTTATTACCCATTCAGCAGTTGCGGTTTGTTTTTCCACAACTCATATAACATTTCCCCAAACAAAGTGTTCGCCCACGCAAACCACTTGCGGGTAAATTTATTTACGTCGTTCTTATGAAACGTCTCATGCATAAAACCCGTACCGGCATGCGAATGTTGCAACGTACGCACACAATCCCGTATCTCTTTATCATTATTGCTGGTCATGGCGCGAATGATGATGCTCATAGGCCATATGAGGTCGATGCCCGCATGCGGCCCTCCTATTCCTTCGCCGGCGCTTCCCTTGAAGAAAAACGGGTTGTATTCGCTCAACAATAATTTGCGGGTGTTGACATATATAGGATCGGTAGTTTTAACCGCGCCCAGGTAAGGCATCGACAAAAGACCCGGTACATTGGCATCGTCCATGAGGTTGAAACTGCCATAGCCGTTAACTTCATAGGCATATACCTTTCCAAATACAGGGTGCTGCACAATGGCGTATTGCTGCAGGGCCTTGCTCACTTCCGTTGCCAGGGCCGCGCATTGTGCAGCGGTGGTCTCATCCTTATATATTGCTTTCAGCATTTCAGCAGCCTGCTGCATGCTTACAACGGCAAAAAAGTTAGACGGGATTAAAAACGGGAAGATCGTAGCATCATCGCTCGGCCTGAACATGCTAAAGATCAGTCCAACGGGTTTGGCCGGGTAGCCATACCCACCCAGGGGCACGCCATCGGTGGCCCAGCTGGTTCGGCGTTCGAACTTATAAGGTCCTTTATCATGTTTGCGTTGCTGCTCTTTGAAGGTTTTCAGCACCAGTTCGATGGCCTTTTTCCAGTTGCTGTCGAACGGTTTTGTATCACCCGTGATCTTCCAGTAGTGATAGCTGAGGCGGATGGGATAACAAAGGGAATCGATCTCCCATTTACGCTCGTGGATGCCCGGTTTCATTTCGGTGAGGTCATCCTTCCATTCACTTACCTGTTGCTCGTCTTTATAAAAGGCATTGGCGTAGGGATCGTATATAATATTTTTTGCCTGGCGGTTGATGACGCCGGCGATGAGTTGTTGCAGATGGGCATCCTGTTTTACCAGGTGCAGGTAGGGCCATACCTGGGCTGTGCTGTCGCGCAGCCACATGGCATCGATATCGCCCGTGATCACATAGGTATCCGGACGGCCGTCGATGATCTCAAAATCTACAGTGGTATCTAACGTATTGGGGAAGCAGTTGCCAAAAAGCCAGCCCAGTTCTTTGTTGGGTACGCTGGCCTGGAATTGCCTGATCACGTCTTCAACAGCCTTACTGGTAAATTTCCGTTTGTCGGGGGCTACGCGAACCACCGGGAAATCGGCGCCGGGCATGGCAAAACCGGCCCGGGAGGCCATCAATGCAGCAGAAGTATAAACTGAATTCCGAATAAATGTTCTTCTTTCCATAAGCAAACGATCTAAGGCCGGCGAGTAGCTAGTGGCGAGTAGCAAGTGCTGTTTCCACTTGCTACTCGCCACTAGCTACTCGCTATGCGATTAATAAGACATGCTAAAAGCATTTTCTACTTACAAATATTGAAAAAAAATTAGAATAAAATGGCGGGGCTGGCGGGCGTGGCGGGCTAAATGGCTTCTGCAGATAGTTATAACCTGTTAATAATGATGATTTTGCCAGCTTTGATGAGTTGATAACTGCTTATATTTATATAAAATACCGGCATGCCTCCTATTATTCTCTTACATGGCGCCCTGGGCAGCAAGGGATATTTGCAGCCCCTGGCAGAGGCGCTGTCTGACGTTTTCCAGGTGTATAGTTTCAATTTCAGCGGTCATGGCGGTGCGGCTTTTCCGGCAAAGCCTTTTTCGATCCCGTTGTTTAGCGAGGAACTCAAGGATTTTATTCAAACCCAGGGTATTCAGCAGGCGCCCGTTTTTGGGTACAGCATGGGTGGTTATGTAGCCTTGCACCTGGCTAAACATTCGCCCGGACTGGTGGGGCCTGTTATTACCCTGGCCACCAGGTTTTATTGGGATGAGGCTACCGCTGCGCGGGAGCTGAAAATGCTCGATGCGGGGACGATCGTTCAAAAGGCGCCGGCGCTGGCGGCCATGCTGGAAGAAAGGCATCGGCCGAACGACTGGCGGGAGGTGCTGGAAAGAACAAAGGAGTTAATGGCCGGGCTGGGCGCCGCCAATGCATTGCACCTGGAAGACTATGCATCTATTTCCAATAAAACATTACTGCTGCTGGGCGACCGCGATAAGATGGTGAGCCTGGAGGAAACCGTGGCGGTGTACAAGCAGTTGCCGGATGCGCAGTTCGGTGTTTTGCCCGGTACGCCGCATCCTTTGGAGCAGGTTAAAGTTGCGTTATTGTCGCGGTTCATACTGGACTTTCTGCAGGGCGCATACTAACTTAAGGGAATGGTAGTACGACGCAGCCTATTTTTCCTGGTTCTTTTTTCTGTCATCTTCCTCATTTACCCCGGAAGGACGTTGTTATGGTTGCTGCGGTCTGATAAAACTATGGGGGTATTTGTATATCAAGATGAAGGCAATGCACTGGATCAGTTCCGGGAAAACCTCTTCGAAGTATATTTTAAATATGGTAAGGATACCGTGGTGTTTAAAGAGCCTGGCCGCCTGCCATTACACAAAGGCGACCTGGTGCCGGTACGTTTTTTACCGCAGCATTCGGAAGTGGCTAAAACGGCGACATTCAGATCGTTGTGGGGCAGCAGCGTATCGTACGGAGGGATCTTTTTCGCAGTGTTGCTGGCGGTATTTCTTCATCCCGAAGTAGTGCCGCGGCGAGCGAGGTTGAAATTGACGGGTAAAAAGCCTTTTATTCAGCTTGTTTATTGACTTGAGGCTTTGTTTGTTGTTTTTGGGTGGCGGCATGTTGTTTTTGCCAGCCAGATTTTTGTTTTCCCGCACAAAATTTTTGTTTTATGGCGCCAACAAAAAAAAACTTGCACCACCAATTTACTTTTAGCTGGCACCAATTTACTTTTAGCTGGCAACATTTTAAAAAATGGGTACTACAAGTTAATTTCAGGCCGTTACAAACCCGGGGCGCGGTGTTTCCCGGCAGGTAATGGGATGTTTTCAACAGTTTGGGGGTGTAAACAGCTTGTTGGGTACTAAAAACAAATTGTTGGGTGCTTAAAATAATTTGTTGCAGGCTTAAAATAAATTGTTGGGACCTAAAAATAAATTGTTGCTTGCTTAAAACAATTTTTTGTGTCCTTAAAAAAACTTGTTGGCTCTTGTAAACAAATTGTTGCGTGCTGCCAACAACTTAGTACGCCGCATTTTCAGCCAACCGGTGCAGGCTCCAATAACCCAAATGCAGCCTGCCAGTTCCATTTCCCGCCATTCATCCTGCCAATCCCACCTGTCACTCATTCCAACCACTCCTGATGTATGACAATCTCCCCGCGCATATTACATTTGACGCCATCGCATACCCTAAACAATATCTTATGCAAAATCCCATGATCATGAAAAACCTTGTATTTATAGCCTGTGTGTTGATCGCCGGGTGCCGCAGCGAACGATCTATACAAAACAAAATGGCAGCGCAGCGCGTGCAGTTGGAAAACATGCTGAAGCCGATCGATTCGCTGGATAAAAAACGGGCAGAGAAACTGGCAAAAGGCGAACTGGACGACAAAACCGACTCCATTGCCCGGGCTTATATCGCCCGGCTGAAAGACAGCATAGCCATCCGTTTGCAACGCTTCGATGCATTGTCAAATAACGTAGGCGATAATAAAAAGGCAGCCATTGCCTATTTAAATTCGGTAAAAGACTCGTATAAAAAAGAGCTGGACAATATTCTTTTTTTCGACGACCTGTTTGATGCCTCTACATTCAGCCGTTTAAATACCGCCGCCTTTTTTGCGCCCGGCCAGTATTTGCCGGAAGAAGCTACCTACAAAAAAGCCCAAACCATCATGGACCAGATACTGGGCGATGCTATGGCATTTTCCAAACGGTATAAAAAACGTACACTAAAAGCCATGTTCATCGTCACCGGCTATGCCGATGAAGAGGCCATTGCGCCGGGTAGCGAATTGTACCGGAGCCTGGCGGCCAGTGTATCGAATACCGATAGAAAGGTGTTGAACCGGGAATTGTCGGCCCGAAGAGCCACGGCTATAAAAGATATTTTGGAGAAAGAATACTATACATTAAACAAAGACAGCCAAACCCGCAACCTGACGGCCAGTTTTTTATCGTTGGGCAAGGGCGAGGCCTTGCCGCAGGGGAATATTACCGATTATAAACCGATTGACGAAAGGCGGCGTGTGGTGTTGTTATATTGGAGTATGGTGCCGGAATTATAGCTGGTATTTTGCATCAAATTGTACCCTCCTGTTGGCAGCGCGACCTGCTGCCGTGTTATTGTTTGCCACAGGCCGATCCTGGCCATAGCCGGTAGCATGTAATCTCGATGATTGTATTCCCTTTTTGTGCAGGTAAACTACAACAGCATTTGCCCGGTCGTTGCTCAGCACCAGGTTCTTTTCGGGAGTGCCGGTGTTATCGGTATGTCCTTCGATGAATAAATGAAGCGCCGCGTTGTTTTTTAATATATTGAATACCTCATCCAGTGCCGCGTACGATGCGGGCTGCAAGGTATAACTGCCGGTTTCAAAAAACACCTGTTTGGCGGCTTTCGACAATGACACCTTCACCGAGTCCTCTATATCAGGGCAGCCCTTATTGCGCGCCAGGCCTTTTACATCAGGGCATGCATCTTCTTCATCATTAACATGGTCGCCATCCCGGTCGGGCGGCGGGCATCCTTTGTATTTTGCAAGGCCTATCACCGTTGGGCATTGATCTACGGTATCTACAATGCCGTCACCATCGGTATCTACCGGCGGTGGTATACGTTTGACCACCGTTACCGGCGGCGCTGGTGGTGGCTTCTTTGTTTTTTTCCTGTTGATTACGCCGGCGAGGCCTATGCCATGATAAAAATGCCGGTGCTGGGTATTGGTGAGCGGTATTCTGTACTGCGAATTCAATAAAACAAACAGGTCGGGTGTGAGGTTGATCCTGCATCCCAATCCTGCAGGAATATACGACCCATAATAACCGTTATATGACGATATCCCTATCCCACCCTGTGCATAGGGATTTAACAGCGTACCTGGGGGTAACAACCGGGCCTGTACCGTAAGATCCATTTCCAGCAGCAATTGTTTTTTGCCGTCGCCAAGGCTTTTTCCTTTCCGGTTGGGAAAATCGAGATAGGTGCCGGCCAGTTGCACGTTGTAGCTTAATTGTTTGGAGAGGTCGTTTTGGTAATGGATGGCGAGTCCGGGTTTCATGTTTTTTCCGAAGGCCTGCAGGCTGTCTGCGCCGGTGATGTCGAAAAAGGCCAGGTGAATGCCGAGGGCCGGGGTTTTGGTGAAGGCGGGTTGTTGGGCCGTGGCGGTGAGGGAGAGAAGGAAGGTTAAGATGAAGGTTGTTTTTTTCATAACGGTGCACTGGGTGGTGGCGAAGCTTTGGTTACACTTCGTATGCAACCAGCTTTAAATCAGTTATAGTTTTAAACTGTTTATCTGCGGTAATTAGCGGGATGTCGAAAGCTGCGGCTGTTGCTGCAATCACAGCATCGGCAAGTTTAAGGTGATACCTTTTTCGTGTTTCTTTATACCTGAGTTTAATATTGTTATTCAGGTATATTACGGCACATTCATTCAATAATGATGCTATTTGCTGTTCTTCCTTATCAGTAATATCCTTGAAACCTATTAGTTCTAACTCAGTAATAAAAGATATATATATTCTTTTACCCTGGAGTATTTTCTCAATTGTTTCATTTCCTTTTAGGAGATACAGCAATATATTGGTATCAACTAATATCTCTTTCCCATTCATCCCTCATCCGGTTTTGAATAGTTAAAGGATCTTCGTCCAGTTTCAGAACACCATTATATTTTTTTGCATTGAAACCAGCAGCAGCTTCGTCGTTATAGAGTTTTTTCTCTATTTCTTCTATTTCCTCATTGCTGGCTCCTTTTTTCAACACGAGCACCATATTATAGAATTTCACCAAATTTAATGTTTTTTCGGGTTTCCCCAAAAGCCCTACCCCTTCTCCAACACCAACGTCACCTTATTAAAATCCGCCGCCGCATTAATCACTTTCCTAAATTCATCATACCACTCCAACGGATACTGCACATCCCTGTACTCCTCCACCACACGTATCTTTATCACATTGCCCTCCTGCTTATACGACGATTCAAAACCCATGGTGGTCCTGTCGCCATCACGATGCACGCGTGAGATCACCAGGTCGTTCAGATTTTTTACCCGATAACCTTCAGGAATCTCAAATTCAATGGTACGTACCAGCGCATGCGGATAAGCCACATCCATATCAAACTGGCGGGGCTTTTCCTGGTACATCTCGGCCTGGGGCCCGATGATCTCACCGATCTTGACGAGGATCTTGTTGCCGGCGCGCTCTACCAGTTCACTGGCATTTACCACCACATCGAGAATAAAGGGTTTATTCTCCTGGTAGTTTTCCATTTCGCGGTTCAATATTTTCGAAGAAATAACATGCTCGGAATTGGTGCCGAATTTCACCATTTCCTTCAGCATTTGTTTCTGGTAATCTTCCGAGCTGAAGTTGAACATGGCGCGGTAATTCACGGCAGAATACCCCGACAGCAATTGCCGGCTGCTTACCACCAGCGTATCCAAACTGGCATTCAACTTTACTTTGGCCTCTATATTCGAACTGTTTTTGGTAAAGTCTTCACCGGCGATGGTATGAATATCGGCAATGGCGGTGGTAAAATTCCCGATGGTGGTGCCCTTGCAAAAGATCCCCAGCGTATTGGTCCAAAGCGGGTTGATAAAGGGATACCGCATTTCCAGCAACGTGGGCGCCATGTATTTTTTCAGCGTGGGAAAATAGATCAGTTCATTATCGCAATTGGCCCAGTTCTCGAATGTTTTGTCAACGGTATAATCCTCGCGCGAGCCGCACATCACAAACTCATGGGTAATGCCCAGCTTGTTAAAAATAGCGCCGTACAAACGCATGATGCCCCGGTGGCTGGCGATCTTATTCTTGATAATAAATTCCAGGCTGGCTGCTTCATCGGCATCGATATCTTCGCGGGTGCTGATGTTCTTTTTCAGATAATGCTCGATGGCCACCACGGTTTGTTCGGCATTGCCATTGCTGGCCCATTTATTCGATTTGATCAGTCCATCCACCTTTTTCATCTCCTTATCCGTATAGTTGGTATAAGCGGCATAGGCCCTTTTGGCCAGTTCGTTCCAGGTGAATAAACGCTCGCTGGCGCTTTTTGACTTGTTATAAGATAACCGGTACTCTACCCTTTTCATGTTGTATTTCAGGGAGGCGTATTTTTCATCCTGGGCGCCGGCAATTTGTTTTACCTGTACATGGATAAATCGTTTACCATTATAAATAGTATCGGTAGTGGTTCCTTCCCCGTTGTAGATCTTTGTTTCAAACACCAGGCGGTCGGGCGCTACCAGTTCCAATTGGGCATCCAATACAGGAAAAGGCCCCTGCAATACTTCCTTGCCAAAAAAACTGATATTGGCCTTGTAGGTATAATAAAACTCCACCTCGCACCCCTTCTCCAATCCTTCCATGGCAAAGATCTTGTACAACTGGTCGTCTTCTTTCAGGTCCTTGATATTCTTTTTATCTACCAGTATGATCCTGCCATTGGGCAAAATGGTGCGGGCCCTGATGTCTACAATATCATCATTGTTGCTCACCGGCAAATACACCCTGTTATAACTTTCTATGCCCTTATCGTCGTTGATGTGCACCCGGCGGTGAAAGGTTTTATATAACACCAGGTCGTCTTTTTCGTCGAAGAACTCCACCCGTTTTTTTTCCAGCAGCACTACGGCCGATTCGTTGGCATAGGCGGTGTCGATCGTTTGCACCTGCTGCTGACTGGTCCATTGTTCCTGCACAATACCGGTGGGTATTTGGGCCATGGCCTTCAGGCTGCAAAACAGAACACAGATGGCGGCCAATTGCTTGTTCACGGTTGACATGGGAATTATTTTTTGGTCAAACTGATGGTTTCTTTATACTGCGGGAACAGGTGCTCCAGCACCTCGTTCCAACCCTTGAAGTCTTTGGGTTCTATCAACAGGTGGTCGTCTTCAAAAACATGTGTAAACACGATGGTATTTCCTTTCTGCTCATAGTTCATGGTGAACCCCCATACATCGTTTTTAAACGATTTGGCTTTGGGCAAATAACTTACGGTATAGCCCTCCGGAATGCTAAGTACCGTAACAAATTTGGCAACGAATTTAAAATGCAATTCCACGGGCATCTTGCGGCGTGGATAATCGATCTCTTCGTGTTCATACAGCTTCCATAGGTTCATGTTCACATAATATTCATCGCCGATCTTCCGTGCATAATCCTGCAATTCAAAACGCGCGCGCAGTGTAATATGGTTTTTATCGCTTAAATCGGTTTTATCAAAACCGGTTATATTAAACTTGTTGGAACCGCGCGACAGGCGGTTCTTCATAAATTTTTCGGTATCCTTATCGTTGAGATAGATCAGGCTGCCATACATACCCATGGCATAATAGCCATCCAGGTCAACGCGAATGTTGCCGGTAATGCCTTTTTCGGTGAGTTGTAAAAAACAGGAATCGGTGATGCGGTTTACTTCTTTGGGTGGCGCAGGCACTTTTACAATCCGGTATTCACCGGGGCCCATGGCTATCATGGCTTCCTTATCCTGTATATGACCAGAGGGAATGCCGAATACACAGGTGGGGTCGGTGCCATCGAGAAAAATAAATTCACCGGGTTGTAATTGAATGGCGCAGATCATATGGTTGTCTACGATGGGCGTGGGTGTTTCGTGGTAACTGTAGGGCAGATCGCGGGTGCCTATCCAGGTATAATAAGCCGGCACGCCCGCTGTGTTCAACATCAGGGTGAGAATGCTGCTCATATCCTTACAATCGCCAAAACGGCGTTCGCAAACCAGGTTGGCATCGCGCGGTACAAAACCTTCCATGCCATCTTCAAATGCCACATACTTGATATGCTGTTGTACCCAGCTATAAATGCGGCGCGCTTTTTCTTCTTTCGAACGCACACCGGCGGTCAGTGAATCAACGATCTTTTTCAGGGCCGGACCGGCCGTTTTATTAAGGTCTTTTATAAAACTGCTGTTCAGTTTGTACAGGTCGCCGGTATTGCCCAGGTACCTGATCTCTTCGCCCTGTTCGTTTTTGTATTTCTCGATATAAAATACCACATGCGGCGAGTACCAGGCAATACCCGGCGCATCGCCATATCTTTTTTCAGCCGGCAGATCCTGCACGGTAAAAATATAGGTGGTTTCGTTGCGGTTGCTTTTTTGCGAACATTTGATGACGGAGGTATCCAGTCCTCTCAACTGGTATTTTACCGACATGTTTTTGGGAAAGCTAATGGTCAGCTCTTCCTTTACCACGGCAATGGTGCTGCCAAAATAATGGGGCGAAAGCAGGTAGGGATTTTTGTGCACGGCATAGGTGGTCAAATGCCCCAAAGCACCCGGACCAATGGCCGGGAAATCGAACATGGTTTCCTTTACATCGTCGTAAAAAACGCTGGCCGACTGGCTGCTGCTGGTTTTAAAATTGGTGACCTTTACTTTTTTATTGTTGGCCGTTTGCGTCCAGGCATCATACTCCTTTATTTCATGAAAACCGCTGTGTACAAAACCATACCGGCTCATATAGGCGGCTGCATGTGATGTCAGGTACATTAGTTGCTGGTTTTCGCGGCTTTCCACATAAGGCTCGCCGTTTTTGATGCTGATCCTGTACTGCTTGGTATGGTTCAGCATCACCGCTTCTTCGCCGGGGAATTTCTTTTTCAGGTCCTCCATGTTTTGCGCGGCAGCCATCAACGGCAACAGCAGCAAGGTCAATAACAAAAATCTCATTGTACACCGAGTAGTTGTCCGTAATAGTAAATCTCTGTCTTTTTCAGTTTGCCGTTATCGTCGTAATAGCGCCTTTCACCATGTAACTGGTCGTTGTAATAGTTGCCCGCTTCCACCAATACACCTTTGGCATTGAACTCACTGTATGGCCCATGTACATTTCCGTACCGGTAGTTGAATATAGAACGTTTTGTACCATCGGCATAGTACGACGTGAGCGGCCCTTCGGAATTACCATAGTGTTCTGTATTCTCCAAAGCCGGTTTACCAGTGCTGTGGTACAGTGTATAGGGCCCGTGTTGCTCCCCTTCTACATACTCGCAAATTAATGAGGGGCGGCCGTTTGCAAAGAAGGCTTTTATGGTACCATTACCCTGCACCAGGGGAATTTCGGGCACCAGTTTACCGTATTTATCCTCGTAGGTATAGGCCATCGGCAACCCATCTTCGTAACGGAACATCACTACCAAACTGCCTGTTTCATCGTATCGTTTGTTTACACCATTCTTTTCACCGTACTTATATTCCATTTCCGACTCTATTTTGCCGTTTTTGTGGTAAAATACCCTGTTACCGTGCAGTTGTCCGGCCACATAGGTTTCGGTATACCACAGGCTGCCATCGGGATGATAATATTTCCATACGCCGGTTTTTTCATCCATGTCATACATGCCTTCCGAGCTCAGTTTGCCCTTATGAAACCAGCTTTTGTACACGCTGTCTAACAAGCCGCATTTGAAGTATTGAATGCCCCGTACCGAACCATCGAAATATAAGAATTTAAACTCGCCTTCCAGGTTGCCATGAATATAGGTACCCTGGCTATAGGGTTTGCCGTTTGCCAAAAACGACAGGTATTTGCCATTGCCGTCTTTTAGTTTTACGTGATTTATGACCTTACCGGTGGTGTCGTACTCCTTCATCTCTTCCAGGGTGCCCAGATTGTACAGGGTTTCTGTTTCTTTTTTACCATTAGGCCAGTACATCGTTCTGATACCATTCAATTCCCCGTTCAAATAACTGGCGCGTGCCATAAGCGTATTGTACTCATTGTAGCTCAGCCATTCGCCCTGCAGCGTGCCGTCTTTGTACCAGCCTTCCTCTTCCAGGCCGCCATCTAAATACCAACTTGTAAAGTAGCCGTTCTTTTCCCCGTCTACATAATCGATCTTCGCTTTCTTTTTTCCATTCGGATAAAAAGTGGCGGCTTCTCCATTCAGCACACCTTCTTTATAGGTGTTCCATTCCTTGTCTTTGCCCGATCCGTAATAATATACCTGTTTGCCATCGATGAATCCTTTTTGACTATAGGGCGTCAACATTTTTTTAGTACCATTGGTACGGTATACAAGCAAATCGATCTGTCCTTTATCGGCCTTTGATGTACTGATCTCTTTACCGGTTTTATCGAAATAACGGGCAACTTTTATTTTGTCATCTTCAAAGGTAAATATAGAGTTCAGTTTGCCGTCTTTATCGAAGTACTGCACATCGCCATTTACCTTTCCTTTCTTATTATTAACATATTTTGTATAAAGCTGGCCGTTATCAAAATAACTTTCAAATTCACCCTCCAGCGCCCCTTTATTATAAGTTTCCAGGGTGTTCAGTTTGCCGTTCCTGTGATAGCGTTTTACAGCGCCATGAGCTTCACCATCCAGGTATTGCCCTTCGAGTGATAAAATGCCATCTTTATACCATTCTTTATAAGTACCGCTTATTTTATCATTGGTATACGTACCTTCTCCATTCAGCCGCCCGTTTTCGTACCAGGTTTTGAACGGGCCGTCCAGTACATTATCCTTGTAATGGCCGGTTGATTGTACCACACCTGTTTGGTACCAGTTTGTTTTTTCACCATTCACTTTCCCGTTTTTGAAATATTGGGTGAAACGTTTTTTTCCATTCCTGTACCAGGAGGTATGTTCGCCTTCGGGCTCGCCGTTTTTATACGTGGCGCGCGACGATAACTGGCCGTTATCGTAGTAATAGATCTCAGGGCCGTCTTCTTTCCCATTCACGAAGTTTTCCTTACCCCTTACCTGCCCGTTAAAATGATAATAGGTCCAGGGCCCTTCTTTTTCTCCCTGATCGTTGTATTTCCCCCGCGCCATGATATTTCCCGATGAATAGTAATATTCCCAGGGACCATACAGCAGGTTGCCCTTGTTGCGGCTGGCGCCTTTGCCGTATAGTTTGCCATTACTGAAAACATACAACGCACCGTTGGGATCGCGTTTGCCGGCCTGCAACTCGCGGGTAAACCGAATGATGTTGAAATAGTTGACGGTTTCGGTGATAAATGACTCTATTTCTTTTTTGTGTTTTTTGTTGTACTCCCTGATGGCAGCGATATCCACGCCGGAAAATGCATGGTTCACCATTTGCTCGAATTGTTTATTGTCGAATACCTGCCGCAACCAGGGAACATAAAACTGCATATAAAAACCGGTATCGGCGGCATCATAGCTGAGCTTTTCCAGCATCACCTGCATTTGCCTGGATATGGGATCGTCGAGACGGATGATCGATTTATAATTTTTATCCAAGGCAATTTTCGACAAAACGATCTGCTCTACCATGCGGAAATTATCCGAGGGTTCCTGGGTGCGTTTGTTCACCATGTCCATCACATCGTCGGTGCTTTTGGATATCTGGCTGAGATGGTAGATGGCATTCCGGGAGAAATTTCCTTCCGGCTGCATCACCAGGTTGGCCACCATACACAGGAAGGCCGGTATGATTTTTCCCTGGTTGACGGCGCAAAGCCCCAGTTTCATATGAGCGCTGGCTGAATAGGGATTTAAAAGGAGGGCCTGCTGGAACACTTTTTCGGCCTCCCTGTATTTTTCCATACGCAACAGCGTGGTGCCTTTATTGATATACAATAACAGTTCGGCAGGATAGATCGCCAGGGCCGAATCGAATACTTTCAGCGAGCGCTCCTGTTGATTATCGTAATCCAGCAGGCTGGCGTATTGAGTAAGCAGCTCAGGGGTTCGCTCCTTTTCGGTGGGATATGCCAGTGCTTCTTCACAATAACGAATACCCTGGGCATACTGGCTATCGGCCGAGCACACCAGCGCCATCTCGTAAAGAGCGCGAACATAATTGGTATCGCCGGCCTTTACTTTCTGGTATTCACGAAGGGCTTCTTTGTATTTGCCTTCATCGTACAATTTAACACCGGCATCGATGATTTCCCGGGAGTCGATCAGTGGATTGTTGTCTTGTGCTGCAGTATACAGGGTCGTGATAATGAGTACAGACGACAGGATTAATTTTCCATGCATGGGGTGACAGGGTTTCTACGATGGCTAAATTAGTGTGAAGTTCCCAGAAATGAAATGGTTGGTGGTAAAAAAAGCGGTTTATACGAAAATATATGTATACATAATCTAGTTGCGCTGGTACACCCTGACATAATCCACCTCAAAACGACGGGGATAATCCGCCCGCGAAGGGTCGCCTCCGTTCATACCACCCAGTGCCAGGTTCAGCAGCATATAATGCGGCTGCCGGAAGGGGTTGTACCCGCTGCCGTCCCGGTTTACCAGTGAATCTAACGGTACCTTGTTGAGCAGTTGATTGTCGATATAGAGGGCTATTTCCCGGGGCGTCCAGTCCATACGCCATACATGAAACTGCTGCGCCCATGGGGCGCCACCGAGCGAGTCGGTGGAAAAGGTATTGGCATACCAATGGGCTTTTCCATCGCTACCCAAACAGGCGATATTGGCCAGCAGCTTGCCGCGGTAATATTCCATGATATCTATCTCGCCATTGCCCGGCCAGCCTTTGTGGATGCCCAGCGTCCACCAGGCAGGCCATTGACCCGGGCCGATATCGATGCGGCCCCGCATTTCAAAACGGCCGTATTGCCATTGGGCGCGGCCTCTTGTAATGAGGCAGGCAGACGTGTATTGTATATCGGGCCGGCTCCGGCGCCAATCGGTAGCGCCGGCGGTATAACGGGGATTGGGTTTGTTTTCTTTACGGGCCTCTATTACCAGCAGCCCGTCTTTACAAAAAGCATTGTCCGGTTGGTACCATTGTGCTTCCTCGTTGCGTACAAACCCGTGTTCGTAATTCCATTTGGTAGAATCGGGACGGCCTTCCTGGTCAAACTCGTCACTCCATACCAGGCGGTAACCATCACTGGTGCTGTGTTTTTGGGTGGTACAGGCCGTTAGAAAAAGCAGTGCTATCAATATTCGCATACGTATATTATAAAGCGGCGCCACAATATTTACAATGCCGGGCATCGCGGTCGTGCCCTTCCCGGCCGCAGGCGGGACAGGCCTGGTTGGTTTGTTCACGATGCCGGGCGGCCATCGCCATTTCCGTGGTCACAATGCCCGTTGGCACGGCAATGATACCATAACCCAGCAACATAATAAAACTGGCTATAAATTTCCCGAGCGTGGTGGCGGGCGCAATATCGCCATACCCCACGGTGGTGATGGTTACAATGGCCCAGTATATAGAAGTGGGAATGCTGGTAAAACCGTTTTCCCTGCCTTCTACGAGGTAGATAACAGAACCCAGTATCACCACGGCGGTCAATACCACCAGCAGGAAAATACTGATCTTTCGCATACTGTTGGCGATGGCTACCGTTAGAAAACGCATCTCGGATAAAAAATGCACCAGCCGGAATATCCTGAATACCCTTAATAAACGAAGGGCGCGTAGTACCAGCAACGATTGTGATCCGGCAATAAAAAAACTCAGGTAGGTAGGTACAATAGCCAGGAGGTCGATAAAGCCCAAAAAACTGAACATATATTTCAGCGGCTTGCGTATACAGATAAGCCGTAGTATATACTCGATGGTAAAGATACCGGTGAAGAACCATTCCAGCCCGTAAAAGATATTGCCATAGGCTGCATGCAGGCTGGCTTCGCTGTCGAGCATAACGATCAGGATGCTCACGAGTATGCTGGCCAGCAGCGCCACATCAAACAACTTACCTGCGGGTTTATCGGATTCATAGATGATCTCATGAAGCCGGTTTTGCCAACTGTAAGGCGCGGTTTCTTTTTGATGTTCCATGGTTCAAGATACATCAAAAATAAGTATATGTGCGGGTGCGGGTGACGCCGTTTGATTCAACGGCCACGTCGTTGATGAGGCGGTTTTTGCTGTCGAAATTGTAGGTGTAGTCGGTGGTTTCGGTATCGAGAACGTTAACGTGAATGGCCTGTGTGGGTAGTTGTTTGGGTAAGGGCATATAGGGCATACCGGCATTTACGGTATTGTTGATCACGCGATCGTATTTATAGGTGGTAACCACGGTGCCATCGGTTTCGCCGGCCAGCAAACCGTTCACATCATAAGTATACGTGATGGTCTTGAATAATTTGGCGCCTAAAAACTTCGTGTAGTCGTACAGGCGTTGCTGCACCAGTTGTTTGTTGTCGTTATAGATGTACCGGGTGATGGTGGTGTCGTTGTATTCGTATTGGATAGAGCTGTCTACGAGCGAAAGATGGTTGAGATAGCAGGTGTTGTGGATAGACAGGTGGCCATCGATAATAAATTCCATTACATATTGATCGCCGGAATAGGTGTATTGTATCCTGGTGCCGGGGCTGGTGGTGGATTGCAGGCGTATGATGCGGTCCTGGTTGTCGTAGATGAGGTCGAAGCTTTCGGTAGAGTCTAACAAGCCGGGGATATATAGGGCTTCGGAATAGGTTTTTATTTTGTAGCCGGAGGCGGGGTCGTTGTGGATGCTGTCTTCTTTTGAGCAGGAGAAAGCCAATACGGCTATGATGGCTACAAATACCAAAGGCGCTATACGCTTCATGAGTGGCGTTTTTAAGGGATGCGCAAAAATAGGCAATTGGAACCAATCTGCCGCCCCTAACGGGGCGGAATGGCGTTGCCCGTGGCCGTTTTTTGCTACCCACGTGTCGCCCCTAACGGGGCGGAATGGCGTTGCTTGCGGCCGTTTTTTGCTACCCACGTGTCGCCCCTAACGGGGCGGAATGGCGTTGCCTGTGGCCGTTTTTTGCTACCCACATGTCGCCCCTAACGGGGCGGGTGGGCGTTGCTTGCGGCCGTTTTTGCTACCCACGTGTCGCCCCTAACGGGGCGGGTGGGCGTTGCTTGCGGCCGTTTTTTGCTACCCACATGTCGCCCCTAACGGGGCGGAATGGCGTTGCCCATGGCCGTTTTTTGCTACCCACGTGTCACCCCTAACGGGGCGGTGCCTCTGCCCCGTTAGGGGCAGCATATTGGTAGCTTACGCGAATGTCCGATTCAACCGCCCCGTTAGGGGCGGAATGTGGCACAGAATTTTTTGCTGCTACCGCATGGGATTATCGACATACAAAAAGAAACGCTCCTTCAACCAAACCCCCGAACCCACAGGCGGCAAAGCCACTGGTAATCAATTGCGTTTCGTGGTGCAAAAACACGACGCCACGCGGCTGCACTACGATTTCCGGCTCGAAATGGAGGGTGTGCTCAAAAGCTGGGCGGTGCCCAAAGGCCCCTCGTTAAACCCCGAAGACAAAAGACTGGCCATGATGGTGGAAGACCACCCCTACGACTACCGCAACTTCGAAGGCATCATCCCCAAAGGCAATTATGGAGCCGGCACGGTGATCGTATGGGACGAAGGCACCTACGAACCCCTGGAGGCCGCCGGCACCAAAAAAGAACAGGAAAAAGGCCTGTTAAAACAATTGAAGAACGGTTCGCTGAAAGTGGTGCTGCATGGCTCCAAACTAAAAGGCGAGTTTGCCCTGGTAAAACTCAAGAACAGCGAAGACAATGCCTGGCTGTTGATCAAACACCGCGACAAATACGCAAAAACAACCGATGTTACCAAAAAGAACAAATCGGTGGTGTCGGGTAAAACCATAGAAAAAATGGAAAAAGCGCCCGACCATATCTACGGCGAAAAAGATCCCAAACGTACCCCCGCGAAAAAAAAGACGGCGGCTACAAAAAAGAGCGCGCCTAAAAAAGCGGTAAAAAAAAAGTCCGCCCCGGCAAAAGGTAAAAAAGCGCCCTTTCCCAGGCTCATAGCACCCATGCTGGCAACACTCGTAAACGAACCGCATGATGAACCTGGCTGGCAATACGAAATAAAATGGGATGGATACCGCGCGGTCTCTTATATGAACAAGGGCAAGGTGAACATCCTTTCGCGCAACAACAAATCATTCAACGAAAAATTCTACCCCATCTACAATACCCTGCAGCAATGGACAATAAACGCCGTGGTAGACGGTGAAATAGCCGTGCTGAACGAACAGGGCATTTCGCATTTTGGTTCGTTGCAAAACTGGCGCAGCGAGGCGGATGGCATATTGGTGTATTATCTCTTTGATATATTATGGCTGGAAGGATATGATCTCACCGGTTTGCCGCTCACCGAACGCAGGGCTATCCTGGAAGCCAACATGCCCGACTTCGACAACATACGCATGAGCGAAAGCTTCGACACTACCGCCACCGAATTTCTGGATGCGGCGGCGCAGATGGGCATGGAAGGCATCATTGCCAAAAAAGCCGATAGCACCTACCGTGCCGGTGAAAGAACCCGCGACTGGTTAAAGATCAAAGCACAAAAACGGCACGAAGTAGTGATCGGCGGTTATACACAAAACGAAGGATCGGGAAAAAATTTCAGTTCGCTGCTGGTGGGTTTGTACAATAAAGGCAAGCTGGAATACATCGGTAAAATAGGTACGGGTTTTACCAATGCCTTACAAAAGGAAATAATGGCGAAGATGAAACCGCTGACGGTTAAAAAATGCCCCTTTACCGAAGAACCCGATGTAAACAAACCTTCGCGTTTCAGACCCAACCCGCCCAAAGCTTCGGTGACCTGGGTAAAACCCAAACTGGTTTGTGAAGTGAGTTATGTAGAGATCACCGAAGATGGTGTGATGCGGCATCCTTCGTTTGAAGGCCTGCGTATAGACAAAAACGCCCGCGATGTGGTGAAAGAAGTACCGGTTGACATCATTCAACAAACAAATACCTATACCAAACCCACTAAATCAAAAGGCCGCACTACCCTGCTGAATCCGAAAGATGAAACACAGGTGCGCACCATCAACGGCCATGAACTGAAATTCACCAATCTGAGTAAAATATACTGGCCAAAGGAAAAATATACCAAGCGCGACATGCTGAATTATTATTACCAGGTGGCGCCTTATATACTTCCTTACCTGAAAGACAGACCGCAATCGCTGAACCGCTACCCGAACGGCATCAATGGTAAAAGTTTTTACCAGAAAGATATTACCGGCAAGGCGCCCGAGTGGATTAAAATGGAGCCCTATCATACCAGTGATGGTGAAGACAAAAACTTTTTGGTGCCCGAAAACGAGGCGAGCATATTGTATATGGCCAACCTGGCGGCTATTGAAATGAATCCCTGGAACAGCACCATACACAAACCCGATCATCCCGACTGGTGCCTGATTGACCTCGATCCCACGGACAAAAACAGTTTTGAGCAGGTGATAGAAACTGCGCAAGTAACCAAACAGGTACTGGATGAGCTGGGGGTACCCGGGTATCCTAAAACCTCGGGGTCAACGGGTATTCATATTTATATTCCTTTGGGCGCTAATTATACTTATGACGAATGCCAATTGTTTGGCAAGCTGATCGCTACGGAGGTGCATCACAGGCTGCCTGATTTTACCAGTATTACCAGGCTTACTAAAAACCGGAAGGGCAAGCTGTATGTAGATTACCTGCAGAACAGGCCAAAGGCTACGCTGGCGGCGCCTTATTCGTTGCGGCCAAAGCCGGGCGCAACGGTGTCGATGCCGTTGTACTGGGAGGAAGTGAAGAAGGGGTTGCAAATGAAGGATTTTACCATAGCGAATGCCATGGAGCGTGTAAAGAAAGAGGGGGATATTTTTAAGCCGGTGATCGGGAAAGGGATTGATATGCGTAAGGTTTTGAAAAAGCTCACGTAAGCGTTATCAGTGATTTATCCATATCACTGATTTCGGCACCCTCGGCGGGTTCTCCGGCGGCACCGGCGTAGGCGTCACCCCCCTGTTCATCCTGGCATAATTCGGTATCGCTATCAACGGCGACCCATCTGCCCATTTCCCTTTTATCGTCATCACCCCGCGCAACAAATCACCCCGCCATTCCGTTGTAAGCGGTGCATCCCCTATCGGTTTGTTGATATCCTGTTTATCGGCAGTTTCCACGTTATAGATCAATGGCCCATAACGCAACGCCACCTTACCGCGGTCAGCCTCTATCCTTTCATCGGCTTTCACGGTCTGCACCTCCATCGGCAATACCACTTCTACCCTGTCTCCTTTCTTCCACGTACGCCTGATCACCGCATATCCGTTTTCAATTTTCGGTGCCATCACCCGTCCGTTTACCTTCAGCGATTTTATGCCCATTACTTCCGGTGTAGGCGTATACAGGTCGCTGGTGGTGCGGTTGGGCACACGTACATACAAGGTAAATTCTCTGGCAGCTTTTGGATTTACTGTTATATCTATATTACCACTCCATGGATAATCTGTTTTTTGCACCATCTCCACATCATTTACCTGTATCGTACTGCCGATAAACATGTTTACATAAATACCATCGGCGCCGGTCACATAGGTCCAGGTAGGTATCATCAGCAGCGTACGCGGAATATTACCCACACAACAGGGACAAACATGCCACTGATACCGCGCCATCGACGATGTAAGCGGGTTGGTATACGTAAAGTTTTTGGCCTCCAGGTCAAGGGCGCCCAGCAGGGCATTGTACATGGTTTCTTCGTACAGATCGGCATATTTGGCATCGTGATAGGCCAGGTTCATTTTATACTGGAAGAAGATGAGCCCGCAACTGCTGCAGCTTTCGCAATAGGCATTGTTGCGCAGCGAATAGTTACCGCCAAAACCTTCGGAGGTTTCGCCGCTGCCGATACCACCGGTGATATAATATTTTTTATTCACCATATTGTTCCATAAACTCATCACCGCACTTTGATAATCCACATCACCGGTTTCGGCAGCCACATCGGCCATAGCGGAATAATTATAGGTGGCGCGCACGGCATGCCCCACGGCTTCGTATTGCTGTTGCACGGGTACATGGCTTTGATCGTATTCACTGCCGTTCTTACGATTGTCGAGTAAAAACTTCGCCAGTTGAATATAACTGTCGCCATGACTGTTCTTCCCTTCCATATCATTTACGAAACGGCCAAAACGTACCAGCGCCTGCTCCATTTGCTGGTGGCCGTCGTACCATTCAATTTTACCCGGGCCGATATGATTCACCCAGCAGTCGGCCAGTTTTTTGGCCGCATTGTACAGGCGTTTGTCTCTTCCATCGGTTAAGGTATAATGGTTGATGGCCGATTCAATAAAATAGCCCATTACATACCCTTCGTGGTTGCCGCGGCCCTGGTCGGTCCAGCGGGCGCGCCACCGGCTGGTATCACGCAAGGTGTAGGCGGTTTGCAGGTAACCGTCGGGTTCCTGGGCTGCCAGTATGATGGGTATCCATTTCTCCAGTGTTTTTTTCATGCTTTCCTGGGCCGCTATGATCTCTTTATCGCCCTGGGGGTCTACCATCAGCGCAATACAAATGCTTTCCACCGTTTGATGTACCCAGGCATTGGAGAACACATAACCTTTGTGTTTGCCATGCGGTTCGCCGCGAAGGGCTTTGGCTGCTTCAATAAAGTTATCCAAACCACCTTCGCCAATGGTAAGGTCGGTGCGTTCGTTCATTTGAATACAATGTGGTATCCAGTTTACGATCATCGCCTTTACCCGGTCGCTCCATAATTTGCTGTTGATCCTGTATTTTTTGGTGTACACCACATCCAGGCGTTTTTCGGGTGGCGGCGCATGTACTTTTACTTTCAGATCAGCGCTGGCATCGCCTGCTGTAAGCCGCAATACATAGTCGCCCGGTGTGGCAAAAACAGCGGTGGCTTCCTGGCTGTTGGCATTGCTGAACGTCACGTCGCCGGGTCCGGATGTTTTGGTCCATTGCACCTGTTGAATGGGTGTAATGGATCTTATAAAACCGGATAACCAGGTTTTGCCACCGGTCATTACATCCCTGTCGGGACCCGCTTCCACCAAAGGTGCATAATGCTGTTTTTCGTTGGCAGGATATACCACCCATTCCAGCAGCGTGGCGCCCCAGCGGTCGGCCGAATCCAGTTCGATACGCATTTTGGTGGTTTTTATTTCTTTAAAGGTGGTAGCATTAAACTGGTTGTTCGCCAGCCCCAGCCCCGATGCATTTTCTACCGGCACATATTTATTGCCATCCCAGTACAGTACGCGATACGATTCGGGCAAACGCAGGTTGTTATCATAATTCCACCAGTACACCGCAATTTCTTTGGTGTGGATGGGTTGTTTCCATTCGTATTCCACCCAATACTGGCTGCGTGGCGGCAGGTTGTTGCCACGGCGGCGCCCTTCGGTATTGGTGGGGGTAAGTCCGTCGTTGAGACCGGCTACCCACGGACCAAAGCGGTTAAGCCCCGATGGAATGGCAATAACAGCCAGGTTGGGTTTTGCCGAAAAATTCGCAGCCTGCTGACTGAACAGCGGCGCGGCCATACATAGTAGAGCGAGCAAACAGCCAATACGGTTGGTATTCATGAAATAAAACTAGCACATCATGCAGAAAACGGATATTCAATTATTGACAGATAGTTGCCAAAAATTAGCTTGAACTATATAAAAAAAGCCGGATGCTTCGATCCGGCTTTTAACTGTTATTATAAACGCGTCACTTTTACGTAACTCACTATCTTCCCTCCTCGTATCACCTGCACCATATACACCCCGGCGGCCAGCTTATCCATATTCAAACGTAAGGTGCCTCCATACGCCACCTGGCTCATATGCTCACGGCCATCACTGCCCATTACACGAATGGTTTCACCGCCGGTGAGGCCGGTGATGGTGGCCACCGATGTAACCGGGTTGGGCGTGAGCTTAATGTTGCCGTTGTTACATACTGTTCTCACTCTTACTGCCTTGCTGTTCTCGCTGCTGCCGTTGATATCCACGATATGCAAACGGTAATACCGGTCGCCATCGATGGCTTCATTGTCGGTATAACTGTACGAACCGCCGGTAGCGCTGTTGTAGCTGACTACAGAGCCGATGGTCTGGTAATCGCGGCCATTGGTGCTGCGCTGCACTTCGTAACGGTCGTTGTTGATCTCTGTTGTGCTTTTCCATTCAAGCTGCGCCGTACAATTACCGGCCGAATAAGCCGTGAATTGTTCAAGCACTACAGGCAACGGCCATACGTAGTTGATAAAATAATCTTCTACCTCGCCATTGATAAACACCCCTTCCCCATTCATATCCTTTGTAAAGGAAGGATCTACTGCCGTAGCTATTACACGTATGGCCCCATTGGTAGCGCCGTCTGCAGGCGGAACGGTAATGCTAAAGGTGGTAGTTACCGGGCTGCCATGTACCAGGCTGCCCGTTTGGAAATCATCCAGCGCATCGGTGAAGCTGCCATTGCCATCGGCATCGTACCACATAGCCCAGTATACCGGCTTGGGGGTGCCATTGCCATTGATGGTAAGCGTAAATTCCGCCACCGAGCCTACACCCGGCAGCACCCAGGGAACAGCATTGCTGCCATCGCCGCTTTTGGCGCCACTGGTCACTACCACACCATCCGAGCCGTCATCTACAATGTTGCCACATTCCGAGTCGGGTATATCGGTACCCAGCCAGGCGGCGTTGGTAGTTGAAATGGCTGCGCTGGCAATGGCATATTCGGCGGGCAGGTTGCCGAAGTCGGCAGGAACAGGTGTTATGGTAACCGAGTCGAAATTATTACCATAATCACATTCTTTTACATTGGTGCCTGCAATGGGTAATGCAATGGGAATTGTTGCAGAACCATCATCATTCACTACCGTAAATATGGTATAAGGCGCGGTATGGGCCGAAAGATCGAGTACCACGGTATCGGTCACCGATGCACCCACGGCCAGGTTCTCTGTCATGGCATTTACAGCAGCCAGCAATACGGCGCCGGGCTGCCTGGGATCGCCCAGGTAAAAACGCACAGGAGTACCTTCGGGACCAGCAGCAGCGCCGTTATTCGAAATGGTATATTCCAGCGAGGCGGCAGCCGGGTTGAAATTACAGGAGGTTTCGCTGTTCAACACCTTCGAACCGGAAACAAACAGGTCGGATACCGGTGATATGCCGGGATCGAGCAGCCGCGCATCGATCTGGCAGTTGAATACATCGATGGGGTATTTACCGGAACCGGGCGGGTATTGCACAGTAATATCCTGTTCTTTTACGGGTATGGTCAGGTCGTCGATGATCGCTTTGGGACGATAACCACGTCCGTTCCAGATGGTGCGTGTGCTTTGCCAGGGCGAAGTGCCGTTGGCCGGACCAAATACACGAAGCTGCCCGGTCATGCTGTTGCTGGGGCCGGCCACACAAACAAATTCTGCGCCGCCATCGTTGTCAACGTCCACCACTACCGGGTGCTCCATCCAGGTAGCAGTACCCGAAGCGAAAGTAGCAACATCAGCCGGCGTTTTTGTATTTCCATTAATAACACGAATGTTTACCTGGTCGTTATAAATGATCTCCTGAACACCATCTCCATTCAGATCGAATGCGGTGACACCGGTTTCCGCAGAGGCATCGGCAGTTGCCAGTGTCCATACCGGTGCACCCGGGTTATTCAGGTTGAAAGCATGCATGGCATTTCTCACATTAAAAATAATTTCAGGCAAATTACCGGAAGCGCCGTCAATGGCCTGCTCATCATATACATTCGCAATGGTGGGCATGCCCATGTACAAAATACCATTGTTTACATAAGCTGCATTCATCTTTAAGGTAGCCGCAACGGGATCCCAAACAACAATATGGGTGCCATTGGGATAAACAATATCCAGTTGCCCGTCATAGTCCAGGTCGGCCACGGCTGTGGGTCCGTCGTTATTGGCGGGAATGACGCCTGTTCCGGCAATGGCACTTAAATCGGCCAGCACGGTTACTTCACCGGTTGACAGGTTGAGGCCATACACCTGCGAACCAGCCACGATCTCTTTACCGGGGTTAGAAGGCATAATATCGATCACTACCGGATCATTGCCCCATTCTATAGCAACGCCATCCCTTCCAAAAGGCGCCGTATCGGAACCTTTCACCACTTTTACCAGCCTGCTTTCGCCGAAGTTGAACTGGAATACATCCAGGCCAACAACGATCTCGGGAATACCGTCTTCATTGATGTCGCTGATCCTGGGCGAGCCCATGGCAAACCGGGTGTGCACGGTATCTTCCGAACGGTATTTATACACTGTGGAACTGCCCGATACATTGTTGAACACATACACATACCGGTCTTCGCCCACCACGATCACTTCGGGAAGGCCATCCCGGTCTACATCAGCCACCGCAGGTTGCATGGTAGACTGGTTCACCCTGATGGGCAATTGTATATTATAATCCACCGAATTTTTGGTGCGGTTCGATCCATCGCCTTTGAAATAGGTAAGCCCTGCTCCGCCTGCCCGTACGGTGATCACTTCGGGAATGCCGTCACCATCCAGGTCGGCCACGGTGGGCGATACAGAAGCCGCCAATGCACCGGCCGTGCTGCTGAACCAATCCTGTTTGATGGCAAAATTGGTAAGCGGTGGCGCCGCCGCTACGCAACTGGGTACGGGTGTACAACCGGCATCCAGTTCATCGATGTACTCATCCAGGTCGTCGTCGATTCCATTGGCGCAGATCTCAGGAACGATCTCCCCCGCAAAGGAGAAGTACAATTCACCGGTAACAGGGAAGGTTACCTGGAATGAACGGTATTCTTCGCCATTGATCGTTACATTGCCGCTCACGCTTACACGGGTGGCCGTACCATCGTCCAGCGAGGCCAGGCTTCCATAGACCAGTTCAGGGGCATTGCCCAAACCATACAAACCGGTAACGGGATAATACACCGTAAGTGCCTGGTTGAAGGAATTACTGTTTTGCAGACGCCATACCCGTGCCAGTCTTTTCTGGCTGATGCCCGTATTGTAATTATATCCCGGTGCATCGTCATCGCCCCATACCAGGTATTGCAGGTCACCGGTAATGAGGTGGGTATTATCGGCATTGGTGGCAGCTAAGTCGCCTGCCGCCATCACCGCCTGGCTGCCCGGGTTCACACTTTGCGACTGCCGTTGATCAAGGGCTGTATTGTCGTCACGGCCTATACCGGCTATGTTGGCATTGTAGCTGCCGGCAGTGTATACCGTACTGCCGTCGGAGGCCAGGTAATCATTGTTCAGCGTAAGCCCGTATTTAAGGCCGAGATAACTTTCTACTTTGCGGGCATCGCCTTCGGTGAGTGCACTGCTGTATACGATGGCCTCTGCTATATTACTTCCGTCGGATATGATATTACCATTTATATAGGCGCCCAGATTCAGCCTGTTGGCCGTATGCGGCGCAGAAGAGGTGGCTGTGGCGCTCGTGACGCCATTCAACCGTATCATGGTGCCATCGGTTACCCCGCTGTTGAATACAACGGTGCTCAAATATTGCCTGCCGGGATTCACAATTCCATTCGGCGTTTGGGCAATCACAACACCGCTATTCCAGGCCCTGAGCGATTGTTCGGGCGCAAACAGCACCGTTCCTGTATTCACCAGCGCCGACATCAGGTTGTTTGTTCCGGGTTTTGCCCTGAATACAATAAACTTGGTATAGTTGCTGTTGTTGGTGGCCGGAACATTGCCCTGGCTGGTCAGGTAATTCGATCCATTAAAGGTTACCGAAGGATTAAAATTCACAATGCCTTGCGTCAACTGCGGGTTGGCTGTCGGTATAAAATTGTTGGAAGCATTTACCTGGTTGATCCATTCAGTGATGTTAGCGCCATTGGTATTCACACCCGCATCGGCCCTCACCCACATAGCGGCGCCGGGTACATTACCCGGATGCACGGCTTTTGAACCAAAGCTGAAATACAGGGTACCGGTGGTTGGAAAGGTAAGCTCAAATCCCGTGTGCGCTACCCCGTTGATGGTAGCCGTTGTGCTGGCGGCCACTTCTGTACCCGGCCCGGCCAGCGCCGGGTCGGTATTATAAATAAGATATTTTTTGGCGTTGGAGAGTATATTCAAACTGGCGGTAGGGAAATAAACCGTTACCTGCTGGTTAAAGCTGCCGGTATTTTGCAATTTCCACACCCTGGTAAGCCGGTTGTTTACGGTATCGAAACCGGTTACCGGCACGGCAGATATTACTGATGCATTGTCATCGCCCCATACCAGCCACTGTTTATCGTTGGTGATCGTATTGGTATTATCGGCATGGGTAGCTGCTATACTTCCCACAGCCATCACTACCCTGCTATTGGCAGCCGCGGAAATACTTTGGCTTTGCACCTGGTGCAGGGCCTCATCGTCATCGCGGCCAATACCGGCGATGTTGTTGGCATGCGATGCTATGGAATAGGTAACGGTAGAACCATCGGATGCTATGTAATCATGACCCAGTGTAATACCATATTTGAGCCCCAGGTAGCTTTGTATTTGCCGGGTAGTAACCGCACCGGTAGCCAGCGCTGTAGGATACACGATTACTTCGGAAATACGGCCATTGAGGTTGTTGCTGCCACCAGCATGCGCACCCAATCGCAGCGGGGCGGCTACATAAGCCGCCGATGAAGTACCGGTTGCCCGGTTGGTACCATCAACACTTATGTAGGTACCATTGGCAGCACCATTGGCAAAGCTGCCAACGCCCAGGTAATACCTGGAAGCATTTACCACATTACTGGCCGTGAGTATGGCGCCCTGGTGAAATAGTATAAGGTCGGTGGTGGTATTGTTGCCAAAAAAGGCATGCGTACCGCCCGTGCCGGAAGAAACAAGATTATTACCATTGACGCCATCGTATTTAAACACTACGAACTTGGTATAATTGCCGTTGTTGGTTAATACGTTGGCAGCGCTGGTAAGATAATTACTGCCGTTGAATACCACCCCCGGCTGGAAATTCACATTACCGGCCGCCAGTTGCGGATTGCCGGTACCGGTAAAACTGTTGGCAGGGTTTACCTGGTTGATCCAACCGGTGATATTGGCGCCGTTGGCATTGATGCCGGCATCGGGGCGCAGCCATACAGCCGCGCCGGGCACATTACCCGGGTTGACGGCCCTGGATGCAAAACTGAAATATAAGGTACCGGTGGCCGGGAAGGTCACTTCAAAACCTTTATACTGAACACCACCAATGGTAGTGGTGGTGGTGGCTGCTACTTCGGTACCGCCGCCATCCAGCGTGGTGCTTGTATTATAAATGAGATAGGGCCTGGTGCCTGGCAAAGCATTCAGGTTGGTAAGCGGGAAATACACGGTTACAGGCTGGTTGACACCGCCGGTATTTTGCAGTTTCCATACCCTGGCCAGCCTGGCGGTAACCGTAGACCAGCCCGTTAATGCCACGGTACTGTTGACGGCGCCGTTGTTGTCGCCCCATATCAAAAACTGTTTGTCGGCGGTAAAGGTTTCCGTGTTGGCGGCATTGGTAGCTGCCACCGTCCCCAAAGACATCACCACCTGGCCGGTAGCAGAATTGCCGCTTTTACCCTGCTTCTGGTATAAAGCAGTAGCATCATCGCGCCCGATACCTGCAATATTGCTGGCATAACCACTTACGGTATACGTAGTGGTTCCATCCGATGCCAGGTAATCGTGCCCCAGGGTAATACCATACTTGACCCCCAGGTAACTGTTGATGCGCCTGGTGGCATCGGAACCGGCGCCCAGCGATGAGGGGAAGGCGATCACCTCCGCAACACGGCCTACTAAGATCGTCCCGCCTCTATGAGCACCTACCTGCATGGTGGAGGCTACATAGGTAGTATTCGAAGTAGCGGCAGCCCTGTTCACCCCATCCACATTGATATAGGCCCCGTTGGCCAGCCCTCTTGTAAAGCCCCCATTCACCAGGTAATGCCGGGTATTGCTCACGGCGCCTGTTGCCGTTAAAAATTCCCCGCTATGCCAAAGGGCTACGCTGGAACTGCCGCCCAGCGAAGTCATGGCATTGTTGCCGCCTTCGCCCGAGGAAAGAATATTGGTATTGGCCGTGCCATCGTACTTGTACACCACGAACTTGGTATAGGGACTGTTGGCGGGCAATACATTGGACGTACTGGTAAGATAATTACTGCCATTTAACTGAACACCCGGCTGAAAGTTATTGCTGTTGGCCACCAGTTGCGGGTTGGCAGTAGCTGTAAAACTATTGTTGGCATTTACCTGGTTGATCCATGTAGTTACATTGTTACCCGATGTATTGAGGCCTGCATCGGCACGCAACCATACGGCGGCGCCGGTAACAGCGCCGGGATGAACGAGTTTGGATGCAAAACTGAAATACAGCTCGCCCGAAGCGGGAAAGGTTACGGTAAAACCGGTATGCGCTACACCGCCAATAGTAGCGGTAGTACTGGCAGGCACTTCGGTGCCCCCGCCGTTTAGCGCGTTGCTGTTATTATAAATAAGATAAGGATTACCGCCTGGTAATACATTCAGGCTGGCTGTAGGAAAATAAACAGTTACCTGCTGATTGAAGTTACCGGTGTTTTGCAATTTCCATATCCTCGTAAGCCGGGTAGTGGTATTGGTCCAACCGGTTAAAGCACTGGTAGTGGATATCGATCCATTGTTATCGCCCCATATCAAAAACTGTTTATCGTTGGTGATGGTATTGGTATTTGCCAGGTTCGATGCGGCAGCCTCGCCCAGCGCTATCGTCACCTGGGCATTGGCATTTAAACTCCGGCTTTGTTTTTGATGCAACGCCGAGTTATTATCCCGGCCAATACCTGCCACATTATAACCAAACCCGGCGGTAGTATACGTGGTGGTGATGCCGTCGGATGCTATATAATCATGACTTAATGTAATGCCGTATTTGACGGCCAGGTAGCTTTGTATTTGCCGGGTAGCCGTACTGTTATTGCCCAGGGCCGAAGGATATACGATCACCTCGGCAATACGGCCAGTAAACCGGTTGCCGTTGGCATGCGCACCGAGTTGCATGGTGGAAGCCACATAGGGAGCAGATGAATTGATACTGGCCCTGGTGGTTCCATCTACATTAATGAAGGTGCCTGCAGCCACGCCGCTCGAAAAACCGGCCACTCCCATAAAATACCGCGAACTATTTACCACATTGGTAGCGGTCAATATAGCTCCTGCATGAAAAATAACCAGGTTGGTATTGGAATTACTTCCGAAAAAGGCATTGTTGCCACCGGGGCCCGATGACACAATATTATTCGTGTTCACTCCATCGTATTTAAACACTACAAACTTGGTATAAGCATTGTTGGCGGGTAATACATTGGCTGCACTGGTGAGATAATTGTTGCCATTGAAATGAATACCCGGGTTGAAGTTAACACTCGACTGCACCAGTTGCGGGTTTCCATTAGCCGTAAAATGCGGCGCACCCGACTGGTTGGTCCATGCATTTACGTTCGTGCCGCTGGCATTTACGTCCTGGTCGGCGCGCAGCCAAACTGATGAGCCCGCAATTCCGCCCGGATGTGTTTGTGCATTCACAACAATCGCCGGCATCAACAAGCACAACAACACAAACAATTTTTCGGTTAAGTTAAACAGGTAGTTTTTCATAGAAGCAAATTACAATATAACCATAGGAGGAACCAGAGGCTATTGTATGACTAAACAGTGGGTTCGTTGTTTAATGGTTATTAATAGACGGAACATGGGTTTTATTTATTAAACGATCATTTCGTTTTATTTAAACCCGTTTTTGATTAAATTGGCACCATGAACAGGAAATGGATCACTTCGCTTGCCTTATTAACTATGTATACTGCGGCCGGTCAGCCCAAACCGGTGGATTTTTCGCAGGTACAGATCGATGATGCTTTCTGGTCGCCCCGTATTGAAACGGTGAGCCGCGTTACCATACCGGTTTGTATCGATCAAACAGAGGTAAAAACAGGGCGCATCCGCAATTTTGAAAAGGTGGCCCGTAAACAGGGTGAAAAACATGAAGGCATTTATTATGATGACTCTGATGTATACAAGGCGCTGGAGGCCATTGCTTATTCATTAAAGAACCATCCCGACAAGTCGTTGGAGCAAAAGGCCGATGAATGGATCAGCAAGATAGCCGCCGCACAACAACCCGATGGATATTTGAACACCTATTATACGCTCACCGGAATAGACAAACGCTGGACCGATATGGAAAGGCATGAAGACTATTGCGCCGGTCATTTAATTGAAGCGGCCATCGCTTATTACAATACCACCGGTAAAAGAAAACTGCTCGATGTGGCCATCCGTTTTGCCGATCATATCGATGCCACCTTTCGCGTGCCCAACCGCCCATGGGTGTCGGGCCACCAGGAAATTGAACTGGCGCTGGTAAAACTCTACCATGCTACTTCCGATAAAAAATACCTAGATCTGGCGCATTGGTTCCTGGAGCAAAGAGGCCGCGGTTATGGAAAGGGCAAGATATGGGACGAATGGAAAGATCCCGCCTATTGCCAGGATGATGTGCCCGTGCGCGACCAGCAGGAGATCACCGGTCATGCCGTGCGCGCCATGTACCTGTATACCGGCGCTGCCGATGTGGGCGCCGCCAAAAACGACAGCGCCTATATGAACGCCATGAAAAAGGTTTGGGAAGATGTGGTATACCGCAATATGTATATCACCGGCGGTATTGGTTCATCGGGAAAAAATGAAGGGTTCAGCAAAGACTACGACCTGCCCAATTACCACGCTTATTGCGAAACCTGTGCATCGGTAGGCATGGTATTCTGGAACCAGCGTATGAACCTGCTTACCGGCGATGCCAAATACATAGATGTACTGGAAAGAAGCCTGTACAATGGCGCACTGGATGGTTTATCGCTGAGCGGCGACCGCTTTTTTTATGGCAACCCATTGGCATCTTCGGGCAATTATGCTCGCAGTGAATGGTTTGGTACCGCCTGCTGCCCCAGCAATATTGCGCGGCTGGTGGAATCGTTGGGGAACTATATTTATGCCGTATCGGGTAAGGCCATATGGGTGAATTTATTTGTAGGCAGCAGCACTACCATCAATGGGGTGCACCTGCGCCAGCAAACCGATTATCCCTGGAACGGAAAAGTGAATATAGAAGTATCGCCTGCAAAGGCTGCCAGTTTTCCCCTGCATATTCGTATTCCCGGCTGGGCCACCAATCAACCTGTACCGGGCAATACCTATCATTTCACCGATCAACCCGACAGCAGTGTGCACATCACCATCAACGGCAAGCCCGCTAACTACACCCTGCAAAACGGCTATGCCGTGATCAACCGCAAATGGAAAAAAGGCGATGCCGTTTCCCTGTATTTACCCATGCCGGTTCGCCGGGTGGCTGCTATAGACAGTGTGCAGGCGAATAAAGACCGTGTGGCGCTGCAACGCGGACCGCTGGTGTATTGCGTGGAGCAGCCGGATAACGAGGGCAAAACAGAAAGTTTTATATTGCCCGGCGACTGCCGTTTTGAAACAGCATTCAACAAAGACCTGTTGAATGGTGTGGTGACCATCAAGACGCTGGCGCCTACGGTGAAAACCGATGGCCAATCGGTAAAAATGGAGAAAGCGCCCATTGTGGCCATCCCCTATTATGCCTGGGCCAACCGGGGTAAATCGAAAATGATGGTTTGGCTGCCTGTAAAAATGGAGTCAGTAACTGTAAAAACGGCATATACCGAAAATTAAGCGGGTATTTGTACGTAATTATCAGTAAAAAGGCGTCTTATAGGCATGAAGCAGCAAAAATGGTTAGCATGTGTGTTAATTTTCGCATGCTCGGTTACACAGGCGCAAAGAACCACCTCGTATGTAAACCCATTGATCGGTACCTATCCGCTTACCGACTCTGCCATTCTGGGTTATAATCTGCCGGAAGGATGGCGTTCCTGGGCCGGACTGGTTTTCCCCGGTTCCTCGCTGCCCAATGCCATGGTGCAGTTAAGCCCTATGACCGAATATGGCTCGGGTGCGGGTTATGAATACGAAGACGAGAAAATACTCAGCTTTACACATACCAACAAAGGCCACTGGAACCTATGTAATATTCCCATATTGCCGGTGGCCAATGAAACAGATACCATTTTTGGTTCGCATTTCTCGCATGTGAATGAAAAAGCATCCCCGGCTTTTTACCAGGTTTATCTCGACGATTATAAGGTGAAGGTAAGTCTTACCTCTACCCTGCGCTGCGGTTATCATAAATACGAGTTCAGCAATACCAGCGGCCGGATGATCCTGTTCGACCTGGCCAAGGCCAACAACAACGTACGGGCCTGGGAAATAGAACAGGAAGGCCATGCGGTGAAAGGCTTTCAACAGGCCGGCCGCGAAAAGATCTATTTTTATGCCACGCTGAATACACCCATTAAAAGTCTCGATAAAACTGGTTATGCTTTGCTGCACCTGGCTGATGGCGACAAGCCGGTAGAACTAAAGATTGGATTATCGTTTGTAAGCACGGCCAATGCCAAACTGAACCTGGAGCAGGAAATAGGCAATAAATCATTTGATGAGATCTACAAGGCAGGTGAACAAACCTGGGAAGACATTCTATCTAAAGTGCAAGTAAAGGGCGGTACCCATAAACAAAAAACCATGTTGTACACCTGTTTGTACCGCTCGTTGTTGTGGCCTGCCCTGCGCAGCGATGTGAATGGAGAATACACCGATGTAAAACGCAATGTGGTAAAAGCCGATTTTAATTATTACACGGTTCCCTCCTACTGGGATACGTATCGCAATAAAGACCAGTTGCTCGGTATCATCGATCCAAAAGTGACGGTGGATGTGATCAAAAGCATGAAAGATATTGGCGATAAAACCGGTTTTATTCCCACCTTCTTCCATGGCGACCATGCGGCCAGCAGTATTACCGGCGCTTACCTGCGCGGCATTACCGATTTTGATGTGCAGGGTACCTACCAGCTATTGCTGCGCAATGCTACGGTGGAAGGCGGCAGCCGGCCCCATATTACCGAATACATAGAAAAGGGCTATATCTCCGACCCGGATGTGGCCAATCCGCATGTGGAAACAAAGGCAAAGGCCGGTGTTTCAAAAACGCTGGAATATGCCTATGATGATTATTCCGTGGCGCAACTGGCCAAAGCGCTGGGCGATACGGCCAACTACAGGATATTTATGGAAAGGTCGAAAAACTATAAGAATGTGTTCGACCCATCGAGCCGGTTTATGCGCGGACGGCTGGAGAATGGGGAATGGATTAAAAATTTTAACCCGCAGTATCCTTATTATGAATACATGTACCGCGAGGCCAATGCCTGGCAGGTGTCGTTTTTTGCGCCACATGATATGAAGGGGTTGATTGAACTTTATGGCGGGCCTAAAGGGTTTGAATCGAAACTGGATTCGTTTTTTACACTGCCATGGAACCCGCAGCATATTGCACGTAATGTAGAGACTATGGTGGGGCAGTATTGTCATGGCAACCAGCCCGATCATGAAGCGCCGTTTGCGTATTATTTTATTAATAAGCCGGAGAAATCGCAGAAGATACTGGATCATATACTGAACAATTTGTATGGTATTGGTGCGGAAGGGTTGGCTTTGAGTGGTATGGATGATGCCGGTGAAATGAGTAGTTGGTATTTTCTTACAGCGTTGGGGTTATATACTTTTTCTGCTACTGATCCTGAATATATTGTTACGGTGCCCCTTTTTGATGAAATACAATGGACGCAGCATAACGGCAAGGTGCTTACTATCAAAAAAACCGGCAAGAGCAGGCATTTGAAAAGCATACTGGTGAATAATAAAAAGATACCGGGGTATTTTGTGCCGCACGACCTGTTTAAGAACGGCGGCGTGATTACTGTGCAGACGAAGTAACCAGTTTTGTTTCCAGATCTTCGAGGGGAACACCTTTTGTTTCGGGCATAATAAAGGCAGTAAATAATAACTGCAATACCATTAATGCCGCAAAACAGGCAAACATCATCCAGGGCGCTAAACTATTGATGAGTACGGCGCCCACCAGCGTGATGATGGCGGCAAAAATATTCAGGAGTCCTGAGCCCCAGGCCTGCCCATAGGAACGGATGCTGGTGGGAAATATCTCGGCCATATATACCCAAATTACTGCGCCCTGCCCAATGGAATGGGAAGCGATAAATGCCAATACAAAGATGAGCGTAAAGGAAGCAGGCAACCCAAAATAAAATCCGCAGGCTACCATGGCCAGACTTACGATATAGCCAATGGAACCTAGATACATCAGCTTTTTTCTGCCGATACGATCTATCAGGTACATACCAGCCAGTGTAAACAATAGATTCACCACACCAATAGAAACAGCGCCCAACAAAGACTCGCCGGTAGCAAAACCTGCTTTTTCAAATATCTCCGGCGCATAAAACAGGATAAAACTAATACCGGAGAACTGGTTGAAAAAGGTCATTAAAAAAACAATTAGCAATATGCGGTTGTATTTCCCGGAGAATAAACCAGCCTGACTTGTATGCTGCAATAGATTTTCTTTTTCAGCGCTGATCAATTTTAAGATCTCCAACGCCTCTTCGGTGTTCTTCCCTTTAATAATACTCCACCGCGGGCTTTCTACAATACCCAACAGCAATACGGTAAATAACAAAGATGGCACCAGCATAATCCCCATCATCCACCGCCAATCCTCCCCATCTCCTCCCACATTATCCAACGCATAGTTGGAAAAAAACGCCATCAGTATACCCGTTACCAGGTTAAACTGGAACAACATACCCAGTTTACCGCGGTGTTTGGCCATACTCACTTCCGATATATAGGCAGGCGCTGCAATGGATCCCGTTCCCGCCGCCACGCCACCCACAAAACGGAAAAAAGAAAAGATATAAGGCGAAGCAGCCAGCGCTGTTCCTAAAGCAGAAACAGAAAACAATACACCCACAAGCAGCAAGGTTGGTTTTCTACCCCACCTGTCGGTAGGGTACCCTCCTATCAACGCACCCACCACGGTTCCCCACAGCGAAATGGAAATGATAAAGGCTCCATGAAACCAGTCGCTCAAATTCCACAATTGTTTAATGGGCAAATTCACACCCGATATCAGCACCGAATCAAAACCGAACAAAAATCCGGCCATCGAAACAATCAGCACACAACGGAGCAACCTGTTATTCATTACTTATATTTTTCGGGCCGGGTTGAATTTTACCCTTGCTGAAGATTCTCTTACAATAAGGTGGGTAGATAAGGTAATCAACTTCACTTCTTTTTCCTTCACCTGGGCGGCCTGCAGCCTTCCCAATAATGTATCGATCGATATTTGCGCGAGCTCTTCAATGGGCTGCGCCACCACGGAAATACTGGGTTTGTGTATACGGAAAAGATCATGATCGTCGAAAGATATTACGGCAATGTCTTTGGGTATCCGGAGTTTCATTGTGTACATTGCTTCCAAGCCGGCAATACCCAGGTAGTTGGTACCAAACACAATGGCATCCAGGCTCCTGTTCTGGCTCAGGATGGATCTGATTTCTTCTATATAGTCGGTATACCGCACCCTGAATGGAAGCGGGTATATATACGTGGGCAATTGATAATCGTCGATGGCTTGTTTAAAACCAATGATACGGTCTTCTTTCTCTGGTTTGTCGAGCGCCAAAGCCACCAGCCCGATGTGTTTATATCCCTGGCTTACCAGGTGTTCTACCGCAGCATACATACCGGCCTGGTTATCCACCATCACCACATCGGTATCGCGGTTTTTGAACTTACGGTCAAAAAGCACCACCTGTTTGCCTTTTTCCACCATTTCGGCAATTTCTTTTTCCATGCCCATCGTGGGTGCAATGATACATCCATCCACACCCAGCGTGGCAAACATCTTCAGGAATTCCTTGCCACGGTTCTTATTGTTTTCGGTACTGCAATAGATGATCCGGTACCCGTTCTGGTAAACCTTGTCTTCGATGATCTTGGCTATGCAGCCATAAAAAGGGTTGGATATATCTTCTACCATCAGGCCGATGATATTGGTACGGCCGGTGCGTAATCCTTTGGCAAATTGATTGGCTTCATAACCCGATTTCAGGGCTTCCTTTTTTACCCGCTCCACCAGGCTGTCGCTTATCCGTTTTTCCTTGGCTTTCCCGTTGAGTATAAATGACACCGTGGTCTTGGAAACGTTCAGTTTCCTGGCCAGGTCCATGATCGACGGCTTCGACTTTTGCATCCTTTTAAATTAATGATTAGTTTTTAATTTTTTAGCTACTCCGCAAAATCATCCGTGCGAAACGGCAGTGCCGGGAAATGCGCCTTATTCTCCAGGTTGGTGACCGGGTAGTTGGTAAATGCATACCGGACGGCCACGGGCTTTTTCACTTTGGGCGAAGATACCACGATGGTGGAACCTTCAATGACTGCTTCGGCCGGGTGAAATACCCTGTTGGCGCCCGCTATGGTAAAATGGGCCGGCGCTTTGCCATCATTGGTTTGTAAACCCGATGCTACGGATGCAGGCTCGAAGTGGATCACCACCTTATTCTTTTTTATTTCCATATGATGATAGGCAGGGCCTTCGCAGGGAACCTGCAGGCGCGCATAGGTTCGGTTCAAGGCAAGCTGCGCCAGCCGCCAGCCAATGGGTTGTTTGTTTTTGGGATGCAGGTCTTTGGCTTCACCCACATCCATGGTCACCACCATACCTGTGTTATTCAAATGGGCAATGTTGGCCTGTGCCTCCCGGAAAAAAGCATAGTCGTTTAAAGTGGGATCTTCCTGGTCGTAAAAAAATGGCGCTACCTGTACATAATAAAAGGGCAACTGTCCCTGTGAAAAATTGGCTCGCCAGGCTTCTATCAGGCCCTGGGTAAGCCTGGTATAAGAAGCGCGTTCCATACGGTTGGCTTCGCCCTGGTACCAGCAAAAACCTTTGATGCTTAGATGCCTGAACGGATGGATCATGGCATTGTACAGGAGAAAGGGACGGGTTACTTTTTCAAAACTAAAACCACCGTCGATCTTTTCCTTGCTTTTTTCGCTTTGCAAATAAGGTTGCAGGTATACGCGGTTCAGCATGGTATCCTTTTCTAATACATCCTGCGGAACATAGGCCTGTGCCGAAGAGGCGCCTATGCCTGAAAATATCAGTCCGATAGGAATACGAAGTGTATTGAACAGTTCTTTACCAAAACTATAGCCTACTGCGCTGAATTTTTTGGCAGACTCCGGTGTGCAAATTTCCCAAACACCTTTCAACTCGTCGATGGGTGTAGCGCTGAAGTTAAGATCGGCGCGCAACAAACGGATATAGGGATAATTGGCCTGCGGCACTTCTTTGGCGGCATTGGTATCTTCCAGCAAAGGGAATTGCATATTGGATTGCCCGCTGCAAAACCAGAGATCGCCGATCAGCAGGTTGTCGAGTGTAACGTTATCACCTGTTGTAAAAACGGATAATTTATAGGAGGTAAAATCATCCTTCTTCGCCGGCGGCACATCTATGATGGCCATAAACCGCCCGGCGGTATCGGTGGTTACTTCGGTGGTGGCGGAAAGCCAGCCGGCCTGCACTTTCACTTGCTGGCCGGGTGCGGCAGTACCCCATACTTTGAAGGGTTTGTTTTGTTGTATCACCATGCTGCTTTGCAGCGCATTGGACAGGGATAGTTTTTCCCTGATCACAAAACGATGCGTCACCGGTTTGTTGATATTATATATGCGGTCGGCTATTGTTTGCATGGCTTTTTGCCATTCTGCACGCACTTCTTTTTTCCGGGCCTGGGCATAGTTACCTACTTTGGAATCCACGGCCCATTCCTTCGACACTGCCGCGGAATCGTAGGCGGCCTGGTCGTCCTGGAAAAGCATGTTGTGTTTTTTAAAGTAGTTGGCCTGCAACCAGTAATAAGACCGTAACTTTTGTTCATAGTCGCGGTATAACAAATTCAGTTCAGCGATCAGTTGGGCCTGCTGGTATTGGGGCGTGCTGCTTACCAGGGCCAGGTTGATGCCCTTTTCAAATTCGTCACCGGTCCAGTTGCCCACGGATTTACCATCGATGCTTAATACATATCGTTTATCTTTTTGTAGCCCCGTTACTGTGAGCATTTCACGGTTCATCTCCTCCGTAAACGGGATCACTTTTAATACTTCATATTGTTTTTGCGGATTTTCAAACACCCGGGCAGTGGAATCCATGGGAAAGGGCAGCGATTGGGCAAGATAATCAAACGACACCTGCCCCTTGGCAGTATCAATGTCTTTTACGGTGCTGTTCTCGCTTTTGATCAGTTTACCGGTATGTGCATCCAGCAGTACATCGGCCACTACCTTACCCGCCATGCCCTGTGCTTTGAGAAACAGCCAGGCCATGGCCAAATGACCGGCATTACCGGGATGTATACGGTCGGGGCCGGTAAGAGTGAACATAGAATCCTTTTGCTGTTCGCGTTGATTGATGGCCGTCATCGGCTCCAGCAGGTCTACAAATTCCCATTTGTTTTTTTCAGCAGCCTTTTTCTGGAACTCGGCTATTGCCTGCATGGTTTTGAACTTGCCGGTGAATTTATTGTTATCACCGCCTCTTGTTTCATCGAAGGGCGATGAGGTCATTATTATTTTGCGAACCTTTGGCAACGCCTTCAGTTTTTTCTCCAGCTTCTGGTAACTGCTGAATGATGTGGCCACGGCTTCTTTTCTTACCGCTTCCTGTGGTGTATTAAAATACTCGAAATAACGGCTGTCGTTCATGCCAAAGGTCAGCACCAGCACGGAAGGTTTCATCCGCATGATATCCAGTTCAAACCTGTCATTGATCTGGCCGGCCACATCGCCGCCAATACCGCCGTTTAATACGGTAATGCGTTTTTCGGGGAAATGCAACTGGTAATACTGCCAGATATACATACCATAAAAACCAGCCTCGGTAATACTGTTCCCGGCCAATACCACCCTGTCGCCGTTCACAAAGGGCGCCGGTGCTTTTACTTGTGCCTGGCCGGTGAGCGCGGCCAGCATGCCTGCGAGCAATAGAATCGTTCTCATATTATTCAGATATACCCCATGATTTATTAGGTTCATTACCCATTTGCAATTCCAGTGTGCCGCCCCTGATGATATCGTTGTGATCGATATAACATTTATTATAGGGCCGGCCATTCAATTTCGCACTTTGAATATAAATATTTTGCGGACTGTTGTTATTGGCAATGATGGTGAATGTTTTTCCCGGCGCGTATTTTTTATCCAGCGTTATGGTAATGCGGTCAAATACCGGGCTGGTGAGTTCGTAACGGGTATGTGCGGGTGCAATGGGATGAAAACCGATAGAAGCAAGGATGTACCAGGCCGACATCTGTCCCACATCTTCGTTTCCTACCAACCCGTTCACCTCGTTTTTATAGGCATTGTTACAAATGGTCCTGGTCCATTTTTGTGTAAGCCAGGGCGCACCTACCCGGTTGAACAGGAAGGGTACATGATGCACGGGTTCGTTGGCATGGTTGTAATAGTCGTTCCACATCATATTTTCCGGTGTATGGGCAAACATATTTTCGAGATCGGCCCGTACTTTTTCGGGGCCGCCCATCAGCGATACCATGCCCGGCACATCATGCGGTACAAACCAGCCCTGCTGGTAGGGATTGCTTTCTATGCTGCCATACCATTGGGTAAGACGGCCTGTTTCGGGATAAGGTTCCCAGCTGCCATCATCGCGTTTTGGACGAAACCAGCCGGTAGAATCATCAAAGATATTCCGGTAGCTTTGCCCGCGCTGCCTGTATTTTTTTTCCAGTTCGGGTTTGTCCAGTTGTTTGGCCAACTCCGCCACACAATCTTCGGCAAAGGCATATTCCAGCGTATGCGAAATTCCAAAACCGGTGCTGAAACCCTTTTCGCCATTCCCAAATTTTTCCACTGAGTTCACGGCGTATTCAAATGCTTTTTGCACATCAAAATCACGGATGCCTTTGGCATAGGCATCGGTTATCACGGGTATGGCGGGGTTGCCGATCATACAACCGGTATAGGCATTCAGCAATTCCCAGCGTTCCAGGTAGCGGTTACCGCTCTGGTCGGCGATCTCCACCAGCGAATTGATGATATCGTTTACAACCGACGGGTTGATGATGGTTTGTAAAGGCATCTGGCTTCTGAACACATCCCATCCGCTGAATACCGTACGTTTGGTAAATGCCTTGCTGGTATGCACGCGGTTATCGGCGCCGATATAATTGCCATTGACATCTTCCATGTTCCTGGGATCGATCATGGAATGATACATAGCGGTATAAAAGATTGTTTTCTTTTCTTCGTCGTTGGTTACTATGCGTATCTTTTCCAGGGCGCGGTCCCATAAAGCCACGGCGGCAGCATGCACCTGGTTGAAGTTCCAGCCGGGAATGCTTTTGGCCAGGTTGGCGCGGGCGCCTTCCAGGTTGGTAAACGATATGCCTACTTTGATAAGCACCTGCTCGCCGGCCTTTGTGTTGAACTCGGTATAAAAACCGAGGTGTTTTCCTTTTTTCTCTTTAATATTTTTCTCCACTGTCGCATTGGCCACCCATTGCTGGTAATGATCACTCAGCACATTATCGCGATGGCGGTTGGCCGAATCAGGTATATGGGCGCTCCATACACCGGTATGTGTAAAAGGTTTACTGAACTCGGCGCGGAAATACACGGTGTAATTCGCTTTACCATCTCCATCGCCCCAGCCACCGCCATCGGGTGTGCATTTCATCCAGCCTTCGATGGTGTTTTTATTTACCAGCTTTATATATTGTTCTACCGAGGTGCCTCCCACCCTTCGCGCCAGGTCTATTTGTATGCGCGACTGTTTGTTTTTGGGAAAGGTAAAACGCATCATACCGGCATGCGGCGCTGCGGTTAACTCGGCTTTAATTTGATAATCGGATAAGAAGGCGGAATAATAACCGGCGGTAGCAATGGATGTAGCTGCATCGTACGATGAACGGTATCCCTGCCCTTTTGTACCCGGTTTACCGGCAATTGTTTTTAACGCACCTGTGGTGGGCATCACCAGGAAATTCCCCAGGTCGCCATACCAGCCCACACCGCTCATTTGGGTGAGCGCAAAACCTTCGATGCTGGTATGTTCATAACTAAAACCATTGCCGTTATCGCCGCCGGTGATGGTATTCGGACTGACCTGTATCAACCCAAATGGCGTGGCAGCGCCTGGGAATGTTTTACCCAAACCATGATACACACCGGCATCACCCGTGCTGGTACTGGCGCCGATAAACGGATTGATATAAGACGATAAACGTGGCTGACTCCACGATACGGTTGCCATCAACATACTGCAACCCAACAACCAATGCTTAACTGTTTTTCCCCTCATGAATGCTGAAATTCTTTATTATAATGGTACTTAATCCAAACCCACGTAACGGAATGGTTATACGGTTTCTCTTGTGTTTTATCTTTTTTATTACCCGGCCATCCAGTTCCTGTTCTTCCACTTCAGTAAACCGGCCTTTTATGTGTATACCGGCTTTTTTTGGCTTTGGGTGCGGGTTAAACAAACGCACCAACAGATCATTGCCTGTTTTCTCTATGGCCGTTATTTCAAAACCTTTTTGTTGTATGCTAAGTAGCGAAAAACTGGTTTCGTTTGAACCGGTAAACAGGTCGATCTCCGGCGGGTTGTTCCAGGCAAGGTTCGCTGACCATATACCCGCCTTTATCCAGTTGCCTGCATGTGGCATAAAAGCATAATGCAATTCGGTGGGTCGGGTAATGGAATGGCTTCTGCCCCAAAGGCCCACGCCTGCATATTGGGTAACCAGGCCCAACGGATCGCCCTGGCCATGTGTGTAGGCGGTGGTGTGGTCGGTGAACAGGGCAAACCCGTATTTACCTTTATCATCGGTGATGTCTATCCAGTTCAGGAGTACATTGTTTTTGATACTGTCCCAGGTGCGGTAGTAGGTATTATCCAAACGGCTTTCGGTTACATCGAAGGGCGCGTTTTTATACACGCGTTGGTTTTCGAGATTCAACGAAAACAAGGTGCGCAGCTTTTTTTTGTCGTCGTAAAAGGCTTTGCGGTAATCTTCGTTTTTCAATTTGTAAACATCACCAATTGTTGGATTGCCTTTCCAGTCGATGGTAACACGCACATCTATTAATGGATGATCTTTATATACCGTAAGTACCTGTTTAAATGGATGCTGGTTAATCTGTCCATTTATTTGAACCGTAGCGCTCAACGCACCATCATTAAGCAGTTCTATAGTGGCATTGGAAGCAGTACTTGAATCAAAATCGTTAAAATATCCTTTCAGTACATTAAAGCCGCCGGCAACAAATTCTTTATTCTTTAATTTTTTAGCTTTCAAACTGGTGATGGCGCCGCCTTTAGACGGATCGATGGTGATTGTATACAGATCGGTCTTTATCAACCAGGTGCCATCTGTGTTTTTTGAAACCAATGAACCGGTGCGTGTGGGTGCATCGGTGATGGTAAATAGTTGGGCGCTCATTCCCGGTATCCTGGCTTTTACGATCAATTCATTGCCGGCAGGTTGTGATGGCAGTATATTTCCCTGTTCATCCTGTATACTACCGCCAGTTACCGGCACACGTATATAGCCATCCAGCTCATCGGCATTGGTATTTATTACACGCAGATACCGGGAAGCGCCATCGTTGTTTTTACGCATGGCGGCAAACGAAGTCTGGATAATACGGTTGGCAATATTATTTGAACTGTCTGTCCATCGTTTTACCTTATCCTTCCATTGATCACCCCTCTTCCCGTTATACGGTACAATCCAGCAATCATGATGCTGGGCAAGCAACACCTGTCTCCAGGCTTCATCAATAGCTGTCTTATCAACGGTGCCCGCCATGGCCGCTATTTTTTCGGCCCGAACGATCTTATTTTCAGCATACCGCACCTGTTGGGCTATTTGCTGCAACACCTGTGAACCCCACACCAGGCTTACCAGTACATCTTCCTGCGAAAAACGCCAGGTGGGAAGGTTGTTGGTATTGGCGATCTGCTGCATATACTTTCGCCAGGTAACAAACTCAGTCGCATAATGCCTGCCCTCTTTTTTCAACCAGGGCCCTACCTTCCACCCTGCATCCTGCAAACACATACCCACGGGATGTTCAATGCCGGCTTTAAAAGCCGCATCGAGATATTCTCTTTTATTGGTGGAAGCCGTTGTTTGCCAGGTTGAATGTTTATCCAATGCTTCAATAGCATAACGCGGCACGGTGGGCAGCCTGGTTCCATCCGGCCCCTGCCAATAGAGCATTTCACCACCATAATTTCTTGTATAACCACCCCAGCAGGTATTGGGATTTTTCAGCGAAGCATATTTAAACCCAAACGACTTCAGTATCTGCGGCAGGGCGCTGGTAAAACAGGGCTCCTCCGTGGAATACGTAGTAAAAACCAGGTTGGGAAAATGTTTTTTTAACTTATCGATACCATAACTGAACTGGCGTATGATACTCTCACCATTGATATTGTATAAATAAGGCTGGCCATAGGCCGGGTTTACATACTCGATCCTTCCATTCACCGATTGATCGGCGATAAATTCCTTAAAGCGCTGGTAATTGACAGGCTCATGCAGGGCCACGGTATCCCAGGTTTCCGGCTCTATCTCCAGGTTGATATACCAGTCCGGATGTTTTTCCAGCATCTCATTGATATAGGCGGTGTATTGTTTGGGATAATGCCCATACACGCCTCCATGATACCCATCGATAAAATACACCTGCTGTGCTCTTAGGCAGCACAGCAGGTTCATTCCCACAAAAAACGACAATAAATATTTATACAATGTTTGTACGGTTTTATTTATCAGAAGCCAATCATCACACCCAGGTTCACAATGCGCTGCATTAAATAGGCATCGCCGGCGCTGTTGGGCGCCACCTCGGGGTCGCTCTGGTATTTCTTTGTTACATTACTCCAGGTTAACAAATTATAGCCGCTCAAATATACCCTGGCGTTGCTGATTTTAAAGGGCAGGCCACGGGAAGGAAACTGGTAACTCAATTCCACGGTCTTTAAACGGATATAATGGGCATTGATCAACCAGTAATCCGACATATACGACGATGGACTGTTGATGCTGGTTGGATTGCTCGTGAGCCTTGGAAATTCGGCATTGGCGGCATTACCAGGCGTCCATCTTTTTTGATGGATGGGCTGAAACTGGCTTTGGAAAGGTTCTATGGCGGTTCCTTTCATGGCCAGGCTGTAATTGAAGGCGCCCTGGAACATGATGTTCACATCAAATCCCTTGTAGCCGAATTTGATGGGCATACCCACTGTCAGGTTGGGCAAGTTGGGACGGCCGATGGCGGTCATATCGTTTTGATCGATCACCTTGTCGTTGTTCAGGTCCTTATATTTCAAATCACCGGCAAATACCTGCCCCACGGGTTTGGCCACCGAAGCATCGTCGATATCTTTCTCGGTATAATACCCTTCAAAGGTATAACCAAAAGGCTGATCGATGGGATGACCGGTTCTGCTCAGCCAGGGATAACGGCTTTGTGCTTCCGCCTGGTACAAAATCTTGTTACGTGCGAACGAGAACACACCGCCAATGCTGTATTGCAATTGTCCCACCTGGTCCTGGTAAGTGATCATACCATCAAAACCCCGGTTGATGGTAACGGCCACATTGGTGGGTGATAAACCAATACCCAGCATAAGCGGTATATCCTGGCGGGTAACCAACTGGTCGTAACGGCGGTCATGAAAATAATCAACGGTCAGGGATATCTTGTTTTTGAACAGGTTCATGTCTACACCCACATCAAACTTCCGGGCCTTTTCCCAACCCACATTGCTGTTACCCAGGTTGCCTTCATACACGGTGGGCACACCCTGCGCATTTTGTCCAAAGCTGTAACCACCGCCATTGTAATATTGCTGGTTGTACAGGTATTGATTACCGGGCGCCACATCCGAACCCACGAGCCCATAAGATGCGCGCAGTTTAAACAGATCGAACACGGGCATACGCTCGTTAAAAAATTCTTCGTTGGCCAGGTTCCAGCCTATACCCACGGCCGGGAAAAAGCCGTTTCTCTTATCGGCCCTGAAACGATCTGAACCATTGTAAGCCGCATTAAAATCGATCAGGTATTTTTGTTGATAGTCATAGCCTACCTTCAGCGAATAGCCCCTGAACTTATGCGGCACCTCTGCTTCGATGGCGCCTAATATCTGCGCTTCATAATCTACCCGGTAGCTCTGCTGGTTGTACAGGAGCAATGAGGTAAAATGATGATCGCCGAAAGTACGCTCGTAGTTGAAGTAGATCTGTGCATTTACCCGTTGATTGCGCAAATCGGTATTGCCGGTAGTTCTGTATTTGGCCAGCGTATAACCACCGCTGCTTACGCCTGTATTCAACGAATAGGTATTGGTTACAGGGTCGTAATAATAAGAAGGCGGAAAACCTTTATCCCGGAACAAATTCAGCGTATTCTGGTTTACGCCGGCATAAGCCACGCGGCCAATCAACGACAGGCCGGGTGTAATGGCATCCAGCTTTTCGGTAAAACCCAGCAACACATTCAAATCGGTTCTGCGCTGGCGGCTGTACCCGCTGGTTTCCAGCATGGCATTGATCGTGGGCCGCTGGTTGCGGGTATCACGGTAATAGGCATAACTGCCATCAGGATTTTTGAAAGGCGCCGAATAAGGATGCACTTCGGCAAAATTATAAATGCTGCTGATCACATTCTGTCCATAAGGCTGGTTCACATCACCTACACGCGCGGTTACATCCAATCGAATATTCAACGCTTTGGTGGCCTGAATATCCAGGTTGGAACGCATATTATAACGGCGGTAAAAATAATTGCTGTTTACACCATCGGCATTGGTGCTGAAATCGCGTATACTACCGTTTTGAGTAAATGCGCCACCCGAAATAAAATATTTTACCGATTGGGTACCACCCGACATATCGATATTGGCATTGGCCTGTAAAGAACTGGGTCGGTTGATGGCCTCATACCAGTTTACATTGGGATGGCCATAAGGATCGGTTCCATTCCTGAACAATTCCAGGTCCTGTTCGGTGAACAAAGGCTGCAAACCGTCGTTAGCATAGGCTTCGTTTACCAGTACAGCTGTATGATACGAATCCAAAAATTTAGGTTTACGTACCGGCGCCTGCATACCAGTTTCCACACGCACATTAAATTTCGGCGCACCGCTGCTGCCTCTTCTTGTAGTAACCACCAATACACCATTGGCGCCCTTGATACCATAAATGGCCGTGGTGGAAGCATCTTTCAGAATAGAGATGTTTTCAATCTCGTTCACGTTGATCTGCGCCAACTGCTCATAGGTATATTCAATATCATCCACAATGATCAGCGGCCGGTTGCCGGCGCTGTTCAGTGAACTGATACCACGGATAAAATAATCCGATGCATCTTTTCCCGGCTGACCCGATCGCTGTTGCGAAAAGAAACCGGGTAAACGCCCTGCCAGCGAGTTCTGTACATTCGAGGTAGGCACATACCTGATCTCTTCGGCCTTGATAGAACTAACCGCGCCGGTATTGGTGATCCTTTTCTTTTTACCAAAACCCACCACGATCACCTCGTTCATATCCCCCACACTTTGCACCATTTGTATATCCACATGGTTCATACCGGATATGTCCACATCCTGCTGTTTGAAATTCACCATCGAAACGGTGAGTGTATTGGAGCTGCCTCTTAATGTAATGGTGAACTTGCCATTACGGTCGGATACTACGGTATTGCCACGCACACCTTTTTCCGAAACACTGGCTCCTTCCAGCGGTCCTGACATTTCTCTTACCACGCCCGATATCACTTTCCGTTGCTGCGCCTGGGGCAACAGGGGCATTGCCATTAACAGGAAAGTAAAAAGGATTAATATCTTATTCATAAACGGAGATTGATAATTTGATGTTTATTTTGATCACCAGCCGGGGTTTTGTTGCATTTGCGCATTTTTGATCACCTCGTCGTAGGGTATCGGGTACAGGTACATGGCGGGTGCGCGGAATGTTGGTGTAAAAACATTTACATAGTCAAAACTTTCCACGCCCGAGCTGGTACGCTGTATGTTTACCCCGCGCAAGGGCTGGTTCATCACCGTTTCGGCAATCTTCCAGCGGCGGATATCAAAAAAGCGGTGCTCTTCAAAGGCCAGCTCTATCCTTCGTTCGTTACGGATGAGCTCGCGCATTTGTTCTTTGCTAAGATTGGCAGCAATACCATAATGATTATCCGCACCGGGATCGATGCCTGCTCTTTGGCGCAACTCGAATAACACGTTGTACACTTCCGGGGTGGGTCCGCTGAACTCATTCATCGCCTCCGCATAGTTCAGCAACACTTCGGTATACCGCATATAATGAAAATCGTGATTGGTATTGGAATACACACCGCCACCGGCGCTTTCGAATTTGCCCATGAACTTGCGCATATAATAACCGGTTTTGGTTTGCTGCCCTGTACCGCCGGGCCGGTCGGCGCCGCCGGTATAGGTTTCTACATTCCTGTTCAGCCACAACATGCCATTGTGAAAAACCGTATTCCGCAAACGTGGATCACGATTGGCATAGGGATTATTGGGATCGTAACCTGATGCCGGATCGGTGATGGGCAAACCATTCATCATGGGAAAGGCATCTACCAGGTTTTGGGTGGGACTGGTAACGCCATTACCACCGGCCGAACGGTATCCTACCGGACCGTTGGCGGTTTCCACGTTGGTGTTATTGCCGTTTTGCCGCCAGAAGATGGTTTCGGTATTGGAGGCCACCGGCGCCGATTGCGTGATAAACACATCTGCCAGGTCGGGCATAATACTATAGGCATTCAGGTCCATCACCGCCCTTGCCGCATCGGCGGCCAGCTTCCATCGGTTGGGATCGGCATTGGTATAACCGGTAAGCGGGTTGCCGGCGTCTATATTGCCGCCGTTAAACAAGGGGCTGGCTGCATACAATAGTACCCTTGCCTTCAGCGCCATGGCTGCGCCTTTGGTAATGCGGCCATAACTGGTGCCATTGATATTGGCCTTGGTACGCAGACTGTCTTTAATATCATCACATTCGCTTACGATATAATCCACACATTCAGCAAAAGATTTACGCGGAAGTTGTATATCGTCGTTAAGTTGATAGATGTTATCTCCCAGCAATGGAATGCCACCATAACGTTTCAACAATTCGAAATATAAAAAAGCACGAATAAAACGGGCTTCTGAGCGGTAGGCCGGCCGGGCGGGACGGCCATCGGGTAATTTTTCGGCGAGCGGTACCCGGTTGATCATTACCGAAAAGATGGTACAGTTACGGATGGAGGCCCAATAGCTGGACCATACATTATCGCCATTGGTATTGGTGGCTGTAAAGGCGCCCCTGGCAATATTTTCCACGGCGGAAATGCTCACCTGTGAAGACAGGGCATCATCGGAGGCCGCATCGAGATAATTGCCCGATACCCGGTTATGATTGTTCACCAGCGCCTGTTCGTAGGTGGTGAGCAGGAAACGGAGCGCATAGGTACCGGCAGAATCTTTATCGTCGAAGGCAATCTCCAGGGGTATCTGCTGCCCCAAAGGCACTTCTTCATAGGCCTTCCTGCACGACGCAAAAAACGACAGCAACACCGGGGCAGCCATGATATATATACAAAATAATTTTTTCATGATGCTTTATTTGGCAGGTTAGAGATTTACGTTGATACCTACATTCAATACTTTCTGTACAGGATAATTGGGCAAAACCACCTCGGGGTCGCGCATATCATAGGCGGCCCAGGTAGCCAGGTTCTGTGCGTTAAAAAACAGTTTAACACCCGCCAGCTTCGCACGGCTTACCCAATGGTAGGGAACATGGTATTCCACATGTACATTTTTGAGGCGGAAATAATTGCCATCGTGCAAAAAGGCCGAGTTGGAAGTAAACAGCGGACCATAATTATAGCCACTACCGCCCGGTGTTAAACGCGGGTATACGGCCGAGGATGCCGACTCAGGTATCCACCGGCCCAGGCTTTGTACATAGGCCTGTGAAAAACCATTGTTCTGGCCCTGGAAACCGGCATCGAGGTAACCATCGGCAGCATACATATCGCGGTTGGCAACACCCTGTATCAAAGCGCTTACGGCAAATCCCTTGTAGCTGAAACCTGCGGTTAGTCCGTAATAAATAAGCGGTTTTTGTTTGCCGATGGGCGCTACGTCGAATTGATCGATGACCTGGTCGCCATTCAGGTCCCTGTATTTAAAATCGCCCACTTTGGGTGTGTAACCGGGAATGGTGGCTACAGATTGCGCTTCTGTTATATCCTGTATAAACCCATCTGATATCAACCCAAAACGCTGCCCTACCATCTGGCCGGTTCTTTTATTCCATGCATGGGGTTGAAACTGTTCATCGATAAAGATCACCTTCGAATCCTGCATGGCCGCATTGGCGGTAACGAAGTAGTTGAATGAACCGATATTATTTTGATAGGTAGCGGTAAGTTCTATGCCGCTGAAACTGTTGATGCCGATATTTTCATTGGGAAAATTGCGGCCCATCAGTTGAATGTTCCTGCCGCGTTGCTGCAGCATATCGTAATAACGCTCGTAGTAATAGTCGCCGGTGAGTTGGAAATGATTGTCGAATAAAGAAAGATCGAGCCCGATGTTCAGCTTATGCGCTTTTTCCCAGGTGGCATCGATATTGGAAAGCGTTTGGTTGCCCGGTGTACCGCCTTCTGCCAAACCGGCTGAATTGGGATAGGTATTGCCTATGGGATAGGTACCGGCCACATCGGTATAAAAACTGCGATACACAAAATATCCATAGTGATCGATGTTGGCATTGCCTGTTTGACCAAAAGTGGCGCGCAGTTTCATTACATCGATCCAACTGATATTATCTTTTATAAAATCTTCTTTCGCAATATTCCAGCCTACACCGCCGGCATAAAACAAACCGTATTGTTTGCCGGGTGCATAGCGGTCGTAGCCGCTGTAGTTCAGCGCGGCTTCGGCCAGGTATTTTCCTTTATAATCATACGATACTTTAGCAGCTATATTGGTGAGGCGTGCTGGAATATCATAGTTCAACAGCGTTGTTTTTTTGTCGAACAAACCCAGCGCCTGGAAATTATGATCGCCAACACTTTTATCGTAACCCAGCGATAACTGGGCAAACGTATACCGCGCCCAGGAGGTGGCCACAAAATCGTTTACCTGGTTTTTGATATCCCCGTAGCGGTTATAGGTGATATCGCCGGAAGAAGATATCACGGGTGCAAATACCGGCATGGCTTTGCTGCGGTCGATGATCGACGATTCCTGTACCGATATATTGCCTCTTGCCTTGAAATATAAACCGGGCACCCATTTATCAAAACGGTACATCATGTCGAGGTTAGCCATTACATCGTTGCTGTTGTCGTTGATATAGCCCGAGGCTTCGGTCATCGACAACAGGTTGTTCCTGTAATTGGCATTGCCGCCATACGAGCCATCGGGATTTTTTGCCGGGTAGGCATTGTTGGGCGTGGTGAGTAACGAGGTAAGAATATTCTGTGTTCCCGCACCCGGTTGGTTGCCCTGTTGCAAACGGCCAAACAGCTGCAAACCGATCCTGAACTGCTCCGTTACATCCACATCGATCTTTGAATTGAGCAGGTAGCGTTTCAATTGCAGGTTGGTATTGTAAGGCGCCGAAGCATCGGTTTTAAAGAATCCATCCTGGTTCAGGTAACTCAACGATACGATATAACGTGCCCTGTTGCCACCGCCATCTACGCTCAGGTTATAACGCGTCATCACCGGGTTGTTGCGCAGGATGGTATTGTACCAGTTTATATCCGGGTGGCCGAGTGGATCGGCGCCATTGCGCCAGGCCTCAAAATCGGAAGAGGTGTAAGCGGCAGCACGTCCTTCGTTCAGCAAGGCCTCGTTCAGCAGGTAGGCATATTGATAAGCCGGCAGCGGCGTGGGCAGCCCCAGTGAAGACTGTGTGCCTGTTTCAGCAGTGGCAGAAATATGGGGTGCGCCTTTACGTGGATTTTTGGTGGTGATGAGCAACACGCCCCTCGAACTGTTCTGACCAAGCAGTATGCTCGACAACGCATCGCGCAGTATGGAAACCGATTCGATATTTTGCGGATCGATGGAATAGATCTCACGCTGTACGCCATCGATGATGGTTACCGGCGATTGACCGGCGCTCCCTGTATGACCGCGCAGCATGACGTTGAACTCGGTATTATCTGTTGGTCCGGCGCCGCTATTATTTTTAGGAATATTACCCACAAATATGTCCACATCCACCAGCGGTGATGTAGTGGCCTGGTAAAAGCCCCGCGTTTGATTCACATTCAAACCGGCCAGCCTTCCCTGCAAAGCATTCAGGTAAAGCGACGAGGGTGTGGTGCGCAACTGGGGGCCGAATACGGTGCCTGCTGAGCTGATGACCTTGTGGGCCGGTTTGCTCTCATACAATAATTCCACCGGGTTAGTTGAATCCTTATTATACGATGGCGGCAGGTAACGCTCTGCCATACGTACGGTGATGGTTTGTTTATTGCGCACAGCTAGTTCCTGTATATCAAAAAACGGGTGTTCGATGATCAGCGTGGCAGCCGGTGCGGCCAGCAATTCAAAAGCGCCGTTTTCACCGGTAGTTGTTTTTTCTTCAGCGCCTTTCACACGCACTACCGCGCCTTTAAGCGGACGGGCAAAGTGATCGAGCACCAATCCCTTCACCATCGTTGAAGCCGAACCTTTCTGCTGTGCCATGCCAGCCTGCACAAAGCCAGCCGTCAACAGCAAAGCCATTAAAAAGGTCCGGTATAAGCAGTTTGGAAACATAAACGTTGAATTAGTTTGTAACAGAATGAATGGTTGATCATTTGCAGTTGAACGTATAAATAAACGCACTGGCGCCTCCGCCGTATCCTACCTTTACCGAACCATCGGCATTGGTGAAGAAATACTCCAGCCTTTGCAGGGTTTTGCCCGCCGGTACTGCAAAAAAATCTCTCGGCCAGCATTCAAGCCGGAAACGGCCGGCCCCCAGCGAACTGAGTTTTGTTTTGTCGATGGCTGCGCAGGCATCGATGGTTTGACCGTCGGTGGTAATACCGCTGGCGCAGAGATATACTTCGCTGGCACTGGACAGCGGGTTGGCTATTACACCGGCATCGAAGTTGATGGTGATGATATCGTTGTCGAGCGAGGTGCGCGGCTCGATGGTGGATAATTGCGGGTTACAAAAATCAATGAGGTCACCGGTGCCGTTTACACGCAAACAACCGGGAAAAAAGGAACCATAGCGATCGGTTCCGCTTAAACCATCCGTGCTGTTGGCGGCTACATAACCCATTTTAAAAGAGATATTGTCTTCGGTAGTGGGTATAGACACGGTAACGGTAGCATTGATCTCTACATTGGCAGCCACTTTATAATCCGCATCGGAATAATAGGCCACCCATTCCCAGTCGTTGATGAGGTTACCACCGTTGCCGATGGTGGCGGCCAGTTTGGCCGGCCAGTCGAGCCCATCGGCCTGCGGAGCGGGTGTGCCTGCGGGTATGGCCGTCATTTTTTGCGGACCCGATGTGATATCGCTGGTAAAGGTAATGGTAGCATGCTCGCGCGCATTCCACATTTTAGGCACCAGTATGGCTATCATAAATTTCGAGGTCTGTTCGGCATTGGTGGTGATGTTTACATGCAGGGTGCTCACCAGGGTTTCGCCGCCATTGATGACGCTGGGTTGAATCACGCTTTCGATGGTCATGCTGCAACCCATCACCAATACAAGCAGCATCATTACCAGATATTTCCGGAGCCTGTTAATGGCGGCGCCCGGGTTTTGTATGATCGATTTCATAATTATCAGTTTTCTTTTTCCAATGTGTACTGGTAGGTGTTCGCAGCGCATCCCGGGCTAAAGGAGATGACGATGTTCCGTTTCCCGTTTTTTACGGGATATTGTATCTCGGTACTTTTTGTGTTGCCGCCGTTTTCCTGGAAATTCATTTTAAACGGATAGCTGGCATCGTCGAACGACCAGGTACCGGCACCTTCCTGTATAAAAGGTACCGGGTTGCTGATGGTATAGGTATTGCCGGAGAAGGTGATCCTGAATTTGGAGAAATCGAAGCGGTTGATCATATCGGTTCCGTTACGCTGGGCGCCGACGATCTTCCACGAGCCATCGATCTCTTTGATGGGTTCGGTGGGTATCGCTGCTTTTTCCTTTTCACAGGAATAGAGCAGAAAAGCTACCAGCAGCAAACCCGGCACCGCAATGGATAGTTTTTTTATCATGGTGAAGACGTTTTAGTATAAAGGGTTTTGTAAAAGCGCGGGTGATTTGGCGATCTCGTTAAGTGGCAGCGGCCATAAATACATGGCAGGCGTAAAATTATGTTTCCTTACTTCGAAGGGATGATAAGTTTTATTGCTGCCATTGCGCCTTACTTCCATGCCATGCATCACCTTTGTTTCGGTTTGTTCCGCGATCATCCAACGCCTTACATCAAAAAAGCGATGACCTTCGAAAGCCAGTTCCAGCCGGCGTTCGAGGCGTATCAGTTCACGCATTTCATCCTGTGTTAAGCCGGCAGGTAATTCATATGGCCTGATGCCTGCACGGCGGCGGATGGCTTGTATAGCTTCATACACCGTAGCATCGGGACCGGAGAATTCGTTTTTGGCTTCGGCATAATTCAATAGTATCTCCGCATAACGAATCAAAGGCAAACAGCGGAAACTGTTGTGCACGCTGTTGTTGATCACATCGCGGTCAACCATCTTATAGATATAGAGACCTGTTGGCGTGCCTTTAAATACCGCATCGCCACTGGCAGCCACCGGCGGGTTGGACGCGGTATTGGTGTATAACAAAAGCGGACTGGGCTGATTGGCGCCAAACACGGTTCGCAAAGTGGAGTCGTGAATGATGGTATAATCCAGCCGGGGATCCCGGTCTCTATACGGGTTGTTGGGATCGTAACCCGAAGCAGGATCGCTAATGGGCAAACCATTGGCCATGGGAAATGCATCTACCAGTTCCTGGTAAGGAAAGGCGCCGCCGCTGCCACCGCGTGAAGGCACATCCCACAACGATTCCAGGTATTTGTTATCGTTCATCATGCGCGTAAGAATGTATTCGGTATTGTAGCGGCGCATAAACAGGTTTTGAAAACCATAACCTATTTCTCCCGGCATACTGGTAGAGTCGAAGTGCAGTGAAAAAGAATTCATGGCAATCACCGCTTCGGCGGCATCTGCTGCCAGCTTCCAGCGGTTGGGATCACTGTCGGGGTAGGCCACGATGGAGGCCAGTTCGCCGCTGCCTGCTATGCCGCCATTGTTGAACAGGGGGCTGGCAGCAAATAACAATACCCTTGCTTTCAGGGCCAGCGCCGCGCCGCGGCTGATGCGTCCATACTGTGCGCCCGTTTGTACATTGGGTAAATTGTTGGCAGCAAAATCACATTCTGATAAAATATAGTCCACACATTCCTTATAGGTATTACGCACCGCTGCAATGGTAGAGCTGGCTTCGTAAATACTATCGCCAATCAATGGAACGCCGCCATAATGCTGCAGCATGATGGTATAATACCAGGCGCGCAGGAATCGCGCTTCGGCTTCGCTTTGTTTTTTCTGGTTGGCCGAAAATGGAATGGTGGGCAGGTGTTTGAGGAACTGGTTTACCGCGCGAATGTTTTTATACGGTATGCGCCAGGCATCGTCGGGCACTACGCTGGCGTTTACCGTGCCGGTGGCGAATTGTATAAAACCATTCGAACTGGAAGCATTCGGACCTTCCGCCTCATCACAGGCTGCTTCCAGCCCGGCCGCATACCCGTTGCCGCCGAAACGGCGCGGGTCCTGCGCGAAACCAATATCAACATATATCTGGTTAAGGAAAGCCATGGAGTTGGCGCTGTCGGAAAATGTAGCATTTTCATCGAGGCTGGATGTGACGGTCTGATCGAGAAAGCTGTTCTTTTTACAGGACAACATGCCTGTAATAAACAGGGCAATCAGTGCCGGCAATGCAATCTTACCTTTCATTTGAATCGATTGTAATTAGGTAAATCGGTTTAGCAATCTGGCAATAAAAAAGACGTATGAACGCCTTATTGTTTTATTCAGAACCGGTAATGGATGGGCCGAAAAAAGGAGAAAAACAATGTTTTGGTGTTTGTAAGAAGTGTGAATTTCTCATACAGCAGGCATTTAAAAGTTCAGCAGTTATCGAATATTGACGGAGCCAAGTTAGATAGATAAACCGGTTTAGCAAAATTATTTTTTACAGGTCGTTTTTCGCCCCCTATAAGTCATTTTCACCCCTCCTCCTGTTGGTTGTACCCGTTTACCTTTACCTCAACAAATTAAACGTCATGAAAAACACAAACAAAAGAAAACTGACACTCTCTATGACACTATCCCTCGATGGATATGTAAATGGTCCCGATAATGATATGAGCTGGCTGATGGCCAGTGAGGAATTATGGGATGAGATGTTTAAAGACCTGGCATCGGTAGATACCTTTTTGATGGGCGCCAACATGTCGCAGGAATATGCCGGTTACTGGAACGCCCTGCTTACAGACGACAGTGCACCGGCCGATATGCGTAAATTTGCCGAGCTGGACAGCCAGGCCAACCACGTGGTTTTTTCCAAATCCATCAAAAAGATCGACTTTCCCAATTACCGCATTGCCGCCGATGCCGCCACCGAAATTCCGAAGCTTAAGGAAGAACCCGGCAAAGACATTTTTGTATGGGGAGGCGCTTCTTTTGCCGCCTGGCTCATCAACAGCGGCCTGGTAGATGAATACCGGCTTAGTTTGAGCCCACATATACTGGGTGGCGGTTTATCGCTATTCGATCATTTGAAAAGGAAAAAGCTGGAACTGGTGAAAACCCGGCCACTTAAATCGGGTCTCGTAATTTTAAATTATACAAACGGGGGTGCATAGCACCCCTTTTCATTGTTGACTAATAATTAGTTAACTTTGCAGCGTGAAGTTATTCTATTTCGTTAGCCTTTTATTGCTGTTTTGTATTACCGTAAGGGTACAGGCTGCTGCGCCCGCGAAATGGGAACAGCGGCAAAAAAGCTTCACGGAGGCCAAATTCAAGCACCAACTGGCGGTGGATAAGGCCAAACCTGTATTTATTAAATTGTGTAAAGGCCGTTTTTTGACGCCTGCGCCCCCCGAAAAAAATGCGCAGGATGCGGAGTATTATTGCGATTGTCTTTATTTGAATGTACCACTCTCTTCATTCCATACCCTTTTAACCAGGTTATTATTGTTCCCGAGGCACTATTTCTGGTAGCGTTTATTTCGATAGGAGATAATTTTTGCAAACCTGAAAAAATGACTTTCGGCAATGGGGCATTTACCACATCTTATTACCGACCTGGCCCTGATCCTGGGCGCGGCGGCCATCAGTACTCTTATATTCAAGCGGTTGAAACAGCCGCTGGTTTTAGGCTATATTATCGCAGGTTTTCTCGTAGGTCCTCATTTTCATATGATTCCCACGGTGGTAGATAAAGAAAATGTAGAGACACTGGCAGAAATAGGCGTTATCTTTTTATTGTTCAACCTGGGTCTGGAATTCAGTTTTAAGAAATTGATGCGTGTAGGCGGCTCTGCCTCCATTACGGCGCTGGTAGAGATCCTTTTTATTACAGTGGCCGGTTTTTACCTGGGCCGGTGGATGGGATGGTCGGTGATGGACAGCCTGTTCCTGGGTGGTATGCTGGCCAGTTCTTCCACCACCATCATCCTGCGCGCCTTCGACGAACTGGGTGTGAAATCGAAAACCTATGCAGGCATCGTTTTTGGCGTACTGATAGTAGAAGATATTGTGGTGATCCTGTTGATGGTATTGTTGTCTACCCTGGCGGTCACCCGTGAATTTGAAGGAACGGGCATGCTGCTCACCGTGCTGAAATTGCTTTTCTTCCTGGTGCTTTGGTTTATCGGCGGCATCTTCCTGCTCCCCTCCTTCCTGAAAAAAGCGCGGCAACTGCTCACCGATGAAATTGTGCTTATTCTTTCGCTGGCGCTTTGTTTGGGTATGGTGGTGCTGGCTACCCTGGTAGGTTTTTCGGCCGAGCTGGGCGCCTTTGTGATGGGTTCTATCATTGCCGAAACCACCATGGCAGAAAAGATAGAACATACGCTGCGGCCTGTAAAAGACCTGTTTGGCGCCATCTTCTTTACTTCGGTGGGTATGATGATCGATCCCGCAGGCATGGTGGAATATGCCGAGCCTATATTGTATGTAACGCTGCTTACCCTGTTTGGTAAACTGCTTAGTACCACCGCGGGTGCGCTGTTATCGGGTCAGCCGCTCAAACAATCGGTACAGGTGGGTATGAGTATGGCGCAGATCGGTGAATTTGCCTTTATCGTGGCCACCCTGGGTTTGTCGCTGGGCGTAACATCGGCCTTCCTGTTCCCGGTAGCCGTAGGCGCTTCGGCCATTACTACGTTTACCACCCCCTATCTTATTCAATCGTCGGCTGCATTGTACCGGTGGATAGAAAAAATATTGCCACGGCGCATTATCGTGCGGTTGAACCGCTATAGTTCAGAAACCAAAAAAGTATCGCGCACCAGCGAATGGCGGGCTTATACACGGTCTACCCTTATCAATGCCGTGTTACTGAGTATCATCATCGTTTCCATCATCCTGTTTTCTTCCCATTATATCGAGCCCTGGATCATGAAGAACGGGAACAACTCGCTCACGCTGAAGATCGCTACCTGTTTGCTCACCCTGCTCATCTGCAGCCCCTTTTTATGGGCGCTGGCCATCCGTACGCCTACCGAGGTGGCGCGTAAACTCATCGACACCCATCAGTATAAAGGTATGTTTTACCTGATACGCCTGCTGCGGCTGGCATTGGTGGCGTTTTTTGTGGGTTTTTTACTGCATCGTTTCTTCAACATTTATATTGGTATCATTGTTACTGCCGCCTTCCTGTTGCTGATGGTGATCTTCTCCAAAAAGATTCAGGCCCTGTATGCCCGCCTCGAACAGCGGTTTATTGCCAACTTAAATGAACGGGAAACCGAAACCTCGCGACTGAACCGTACCGAGCTGGCGCCCTGGGATGCGCATATCGTTCCGCTCACCGTGCCGCCGGCTGCTGCCTGTATTGGCAAAACCCTGATGGAACTGAAATGGCGGGAATCTATTGGCATCAACGTAGTGATGATCAAACGGGGCGATTACCATATCCCCGCACCCAGCCGCTATGAAAGGATCTATCCCAACGACGAACTGCTGGTATTGGGCACCGATAACCAGGTACAACGTTTGCGTGTATTGATCAGGCCCGAAGGGGAAACGGAAAAAAGGGAGGTGACAGAAGTGGCCCTGTATAACTATTATATCGATGAGCGCAATTTGCTGGTGGGAAAAACCATCCGCGAGTCGGGTCTGCGCGAAAAGGCCAATGCGCTGGTGGTAGGTATTGAAAGAAATAACGAAAGGATCCTGAATCCCGAATCGGATTTGCTCTTACAGGCCAACGATTATTTGTTTATCGTTGCCAACCCGAAACAGATCAAGGAGCACCTGGTTCAATTTGAGAAAGAAAAAGAAAAACAATAGACATGGAGTTGGTCATAGCCTTGTTGACGCTCATCCTGCTGGAAGTGGTTTTAGGGATCGATAACATTATCTTTATTTCCATAGTTACAGGCAGGCTGCCGCAGCACCAGCAAAAAAGAGGGCGGCGCATTGGTTTGCTGCTGGCCATGGTGATGCGGCTGTTGCTGCTCACCGTGATATCATGGGTGTTGAAACTGGAGCGCGATCTGTTTATTGTTTTTGACGTGGGTATATCGGGTAAAGACCTGATACTGATCTGTGGCGGGCTTTTTCTTTTATACAAGAGCGCTTCGGAGATCTATCATAAAATGGAGGGTGATCCCGGTGATACCACCAAACAGATCGAGGTAACCGGTTTTGGCAATGCCATCGGGCAGATACTGGTGCTCGACCTGGTGTTTTCGATAGATAGTATTATTACCGCGGTAGGTATGGTGAAAGAATTATGGGTAATGTATACTGCCGTGGTGGTTAGCGTAGGCATCATGCTGTTTGCTGCAGAACCCGTGAGCAACTTTGTAAACAAACACCCGGCGTTTAAGATGCTTGCATTGAGCTTTTTGCTGTTGATTGGTTTTGCCCTCATCGGCGAAGGACTGGATTTGCATATCCCCAAAGGATATATTTATTTCTCCATGGCCTTTGCGTTTTTGGTAGATATTTTCCAGATGCGTATGAACCGGCCGAGGAGCAAACCGGTGCAAACGCGGGAGCATTACGATAAAGATGAAGCGAAAGAAATTAAATTATAGAAAAAGCCCGGTGTCAAAAACGCCGGGCTTTGCGTTATTTATTACTCATCCCCATAGGCAGCGAATACAACAACTCCGCCACACCGTTGGTTTTCACCCCTACCCTTACAAATAAATAATCCTTATTCTGCAACGCAGCAGGAATGGCCGCTGTAATGGTCACGGGTTGCCCGAAATCAGGTATCTGGTTGGCCGGCAGGGATGCATTGGCCATATTGTTGTTCTGGTCTACGATAGTGGTTTGCCCGATGTATAACCTGGCGGCTTCCAGCGTCCTCGAAGTATTCACGGGCTGTAACCGGAAGGTGGCGGTGATGTTATTACCTGAGCGTTGATAGGTTACATCGTGCACGATAAAATAGGGATCCACGGTTACATCGGCCGTTACTGAGCCATTCACCTGTACATCTATAGAATCGGGCATATCGGCCCAGGGACCGTTCCCTTTTAACAAGGTCATTTTATAACTGCCATTAAACACCCTGGCCGAAAAACTGCCATCCTGCTTTACATACACGGGAATTTTATTGCGAAGCTGGTAACCATACTGCCACAGTTCCAGCTCCACACCACCCGACCGTACACTCAGCGGCTGCCCCTGGTATATAATACGGCCGGTAATGGTAGAAGAAGGCGGCTCTTTATTATCTTTTTTACAGCCGGTAATAAACAGCAAAACGGCTGCTATAATTAAATGAAATTTCATATAATAGGTTTTAATGTTATTGTAATGGATTGCGTACGATCAGCGGGTTATTATCCAGCACAGCCTGTGGAATAAACGTATAATAACTCCGTACCTGGAAAAAACGGGCCGATAAAATACGCGGCGCCTGCAGCTTGTCGTATACATATTTGCCATCACGCGGATCGCCGGGGCGTATCACCCGGTAAGGATACAACGCACGCACCAGCGCCTGCGGGTTACCGGCATCGCCATTCCACACCTGGTCGGCAATACGCCAGCGTTTCAGATCCCACACACGATGGTCTTCAAAGGCCAGCTCTACCCGGCGTTCGTTCCTGATCTTATCGATGGTGAGGCTGGACAAACTATTAGGCCCGAAACCTGCCCTTTCCCGCAGTGTATTGATATACTTCAACGCATCTGTTGTATTGCCCAGTTCAAAAGCAGCTTCGGCGGCATTCAGATAGATCTCCCCCAGCCTGATGCGTATCATCCATACATCGCTTTGTATACCACGGGTACTGGTACCGCCGCCATCATCGATATACTTACGCAAATAAAAGCCGGTATTGGATACATCCTGTATAGAGCGGTGCGGACCCGAAGCGGCCACCAGCAACTTGCCATCGGTATACAGCGAACCCAGCTGGCCACCTTCTATCGTTTGATACGAACTGCCATTCCAAACTTTTACACCGGCCTGCATTTCGATGGTATACCCCTTAAAGGTGCTGCCCGGATACAGGATAGTGCCCAGCAGCCGGCCATCCTTATTGGCAAAAATATCCTGCGGCTGATCGTAATAGATATAATCGCTTCCATCGGGTGTTCTGTTCTTTATCTCACCATCCGATCCATCGAGGTAATCAAAGGCCTCTACCAGGTTCAGCGAAGGCACTACCTGGGACGAGGAAAGATTATCTTCCCTAATGCCACGCGCGATATTTTCATAGGTAAATCCATGGCGTTTGTTTTTGGCCGTCAAAAAATCCTTTACAAAAATGGCTTCGCGGTTACCGGCTTTTTTGGTAACGGCCTCATAAAAGGCCTGGGCCGGGTTGGCGTCATTCGTCTTCAGTTCATAGGCGCCGCTGTTGATGATCTCCAGCGAGGCGGCCAGCGATTTTTGATAATATTCTTCTGCCCTGCTGGCAGGTATGCCTACCTCGCCACCGGGTGTGGTAATGGGCTGCGGGCGCAGGTTGTTGTATTTGGCCAGCGAACCGGCATACAACAGGGCGCGGCTTTTTAAGGCAAGCGCAGTATACTTGTTGGCGCGGCTCACGCTGGGTGCATTGCCCGAACCCATATTGCCCAGCTGGTCTTTGATCTCATCCATTTCTGTAGCAATAAAATCATACACATCGGCTTCTTTGGCCCTGGGCACCTGCAAAGGCCCCACATTACCGCTGTAATCGTACAGCAGTTGCCCGGTAACGATGGGTATGCCGCCCATACGCCGTACCATTTCAAAATACATCCAGGCCCTGATAAAACGCAATTCGGCAGTAAGCTCTCTTTTTGTATCGGCTTCCAGGTTGACGCCCAGTTCCTCCAGTTTTTCGATAGAGAGGTTGATATCACGGATAAATTCATAATCCCACAAATTCCACCGGTCGGTGGCATAGGAAGAAATATTGTTGCGACCTTCATCATTCGAATTGCCCGACCACATGGCATCGTCGTAATCGGCCATATTGCGCCAGTTGGCATCGATACTCATATCGCTGGGTATACGGTTGTAAAAATTGGCCAGCAGCGATAACAATTGTTTGGGATCATTCCATACCTGGTCGTCGGTAAGAATGTTTTTGGGTGTGCGTTCCAGCCAGTCTTTTTTGCAGGAAACAACAACAAGCCCCAGCAGTACAGCACATATGACGAAAATTTTCTTTTTCATAATAAGGAGCTTTTAAAATGAAAGATTGAATCCGAAATTGATCAGCTTTTGCGGGGGATATACCAGCCCGCCACCGGATGTGATCTCGGGATCGATCTCGAATTGGTGCACGTTATCGAGTGTCAGCAGGTTGGTGGCATTTACATAAAATCGCAGCTTTTTAGCCCCAAACCGGCTGATGATGTTCCGGGGTATATCATATCCCAGCTCGATATTGCGCAGCCGCAGATAGGTGATATTGGTGGTCCAGAAAGTATTGTTCTGGTAATTGATATGGCTGTTGCCCCTTCTGATGGCGGGATAGGTGCCCGGTACCCATTTGCTGTTGGGATCATAGGGGTCTTCCCTATGCCAGCGGTCTTCAAACATATAATGCGGCGATGTACCATTGTTCTGGAACATGATCTTCAACTCCACCGCCCTTTCAAACGACATCATGGTAGCGCCTGCCAGCACTACACTCAAACTGAAATTTTTGTAACTGGCATTGATGGTAGAACCGAATTGCAACAATGGATTTTCGCCCCGGGCCCAGCCCAGCGATTGGCGGTCGAGGTCGTTGATCACGCCATCGTTGTTGAAATCTTCATAAATAAAATCACCCGGCAGTAACGTTCTGTTGCCTTGTCCATCGATGTTTACCGGATGTTTGTCTATTTCGGCCTGGCTTTGGAAACGGCCAATCACCTTGTACATAAAGGTGGAGCCGGCGCTGGCCCAGCGGTCCTGGTTGGTGGAGCGGTACTCCTGGTAGGAATTACCAAAGGGCTGTTTATAATCAAAGATCGAACGGTTGCGCGCCAGCGTGCCATTTACACCAAACGAATAGGCCCAGGGCCCTTTCTGGTTGCTATAGGTCACCAGCATTTCTATACCGCGGGTGGCATCCTTGTTCAAATTTTCCAATGGCAAAGTATAACCCACTTCGTTTGGCAGCAGCACATCACGCCGTACGGCAGGCACGCCGCTGCGCCGGCGTTCAAATACATCTACCTGGCCGGTGACCTTGTTACTAAACAACGAGAAGTCGATACCAATGTTCATGGTACGGTTGGTGATCCAGGATAAATTGGTAATGGGCAGTCCTCTTGGGTCGGCGCCGATCACATAAGCGCCATCCAGTACCGAATTACCAGATGGATAAGTGTAACCGGGCAGGTAGTCGAAGGCATTGATATTGGCTTCGCTGCCGGTTTCGCCATATGATGCTCTTAGCTTCAGATCGTCTACAAAACGTACGCCTGTAAAAAACGATTCCTGCGAAATTCGCCAGCCGGCAGATATACCGGAGAAAAAGCCCCAGCGGCTATCCTTGCTGTACAGGTAAGACCCATCGTAACGGCCCAACAGTTCCAGCAGGTATTTTTGCTGGTAGTTATAGTTCAATCTTCCTATATAACCGGCACGCGCTTCTATTCTCCATTCGTCTATCAGCAGGTCCTGCTCCGAAAACGACATCAGGGGAATATAGTTATTGGAGGGAATGGTATGCACCACAAAATAGGTGTTCTCATAATCAGAACGCTCATAACCGGCCACGGCTGCTATATTATGATGACCGAATTGTTTGGTATAACTCAGCGTGGTTTGCGCATACCGCGTGGTTACATTGCGTTTGTGTTTTTCGCGCCAGGGGTTCTGGTTGCCATACAGTGCGCCATTGGGAGCACGGTCTTCGTATTTGCCGGTAGTAGTGTTATAAATATAGGCCGGGTAGGTAAATTCCATACCATCGAAATCTTCGTTGATGTAGTTATAGGCAAGCGTACCTTTTAATATCAGTCCAAAAGGCAGATCGTATTGTGCATTTAACTTCACATCCATGGCATGCCATATATTCCAGATCCAGCCGGTGACATCGGATTTATAAGTAGCGGGGTTAACGTTTACATTATGGGTTTGATGAATGTATTTGGGGTTGTTGTTGGCATAAGGCGCTTCGGTGGGCCACATACTAAAAATGCTGAGGAAGGGATTAAAATAATCATCCAGCCCCGGTACGCCCACATTGTAACTCTTTTCCAGTCTTAACCCTACCTGTGCCCCCAGTTGCAGCCGGTTAGCCAGTTGTGTATTCAGGTTCGCCTGCAAATTGGTACGCTGGTAATTGAATTCCCTGAGCAAGGCATCCTGGTCGAGGTGAGCGATAGACAGGTAATAGGTAGACCGTTGCGTACCGCCCGAAGCACTGGCACTAACGTATTTCTGCGGTACATTGGGCCGGGTGACCATATCGAAATAATCATAGCTCTGATAACCGCTGTCGGTACCCAGTCTCCATTTTTCCAGTTCCTCCTTGCTTAGTATCAGCGATGGATCGCGGTTGGCATTTTGTTCTGCCTCTACCACGGCACGCTGGTGCACATAGGCATTGGGTGGTTTGGGATAACGGGTAAAATTCTGCATACCATAATATCCCGATACATTGATGGAGGGTGCTTCCCGCCGTCCCTTTTTGGTGGTCACCAGCACTACACCATTGGCTGCACGCAATCCATAGATGGAAGCAGATGCATCTTTCAGGATGGTGATGTTCTCGATATCTTCCAACCCCAGTGAATTAAACACATCCTGTCCCGAACTCTGGTTAAACCCAAAGGCCGTTGGGGCTGTATTGCCACCGGTATAGGGCACACCATCTATCACAAACAGGGGGCTGCCCATATTCCTGATCTGGAGGTTCAGGCCGCGGCCGGGTCTTGAATCCGGCGCACGCGTGGTAAGCCCCGGCACCTTACCCACCAGCGCACCCGAAGTGGTGGTAGCGGGTGTGGTGGTGATGTCGGCCGCATTGATACTGCTTACAGAACCCGTTACCGTAGCGCGCTTTTGTGTACTGTAACCCACCACCACCACATCGTTCAACTGCAGGTTTTGCTGCTCCATTTGAATGTTGAGAATGGCGCGGTTGTTCAGTTTTATTTCCTGGGTAATAAAACCGATGGAACTGAATATAAGCGTGGCATCGGGTGCGGCGGTGATGGAAAAGGCGCCGTTTTGATCGGTGAGCGTGGACGTATTGGCGCCCTTCACCTGTATCGTTACACCCGTGAGGGCCGAATCGGACGCTGTTACTCGGCCGGTGACCGTTGTTTGTGCAAACAGCGCAGCACTACATAAAAATAGTAGTAGCAACAGCACATAGTTTTTCCATTCTGGCAGGAACCGTTTCATGACAGTTAAGTTTTGATTATTAAAAGGTGCACTAACCACATACCATTTCCACCCGGGGATGCCGTACGGCATTCGGTATGTACACATTGGTGCGATCGGCTTTTTAAGACAGTACTGCCGGGCGGGTTTCCTTAGAATACGTAAACTCAGGTAGGGTTATCACCTGGCCGCCTTGCAAGGCAGATTCATGAGCCAGGATGCCTACACAGGTAATATTGGCCGATTGGCGCGCATTGGGGAACGGATCGCGTTTATCTTTTAACGCACTTACAAATTCATGCACCAGGTGCGGATGAGAACCACCATGGCCTGCCCCCTGTATAAAAGAAAGATGCTGGTGGTCGTCGGTATCATACACACCTTTGGTGGTGAAGCTTTGAATGGGTACTGGTAACAGGTGGGCATAATCAGGACAATGAACGGCTTCGGGTATTTCGGGTTCCGGTTTTTTGGCGGTATGTACAATCAGGGGATCGCCTTCTATCAGCGGCCACTCCACCGATTTTTTGGAACCATACACTTCGAAACTTTCCCGGTATTGGCGGGCGGTATCAAACAACGAACGGTATACATGGGCGCTGAGATCGGAATTCCTGAATTTGATATGCGTGCTCTCTACGGCAAACGGGGAGTTATAATAGCCATGTAATTCTTCGCGGATGGTGCCCGAGCCAAAACAGCTTACCGATTCGGCTTCGGCATTCGTAAGTCCCAGCACGGGGCCTACACAATGCGTGGCGTAATACATGGGCGGCAACCCGGGCCAGTAATTGGGCCATCCATCCATATCCTGCTGGTGGCTGGCTTTTAAAAACTGTATCTTACCCAGTTCACCTTTTGTGTACAATTCTTTCATGAACAAAAATTCGCGCGCATACACCACGGTTTCCATCATCATATAGGTAAGACCGGTTTTGTTCACCAGTTCCACGATCTGCCGGCATTCTTCCACCGTTGTGGCCATGGGCACCGTACAGGCCACATGTTTGCCTGCCTGCAAAGCTTTTATCGATTGCGGCGCATGATCAGGGATGGGCGTGTTGATATGTACTGTGTCGATATCAGGGTCTTTCAATAATTCTTCATAACTGGTATATCGTTTTTTGATGCCAAAGGCATCGCCTATTTCGTTCAGCTTTTGTTCGTTTCGTTGACAAATGGCCACCAGTTCGGCATCGGGATGCCTTTGATAAATGGGAATGAATTCGGCGCCGAATCCAAGACCTATGATAGCAACGCGTATTTTATTTTCCATTTTCTAATGATTTGTTGAATATGTTGTTTGCGGGTATGTCGGTTTTGGCGGCCCACTGTTTCAGAAAACGCAATCCTTCACGGGCAAATTCATCCTGGTCGTCGGCCATCGGGTGCCAGAAACAAACCGCACCCGCCAGCTCTTTATTATCAGGTGTAAAACTTTCTATGGTCACAATGCCTTTGTAGTCGATGGCCTCCAGCCCTTTGCGATAGGCCTGCCAGTTGGTTTGCCCGGTACCGGGTGTGCCACGGTAATTATCGGCCACCTGCAGGTGAATGAGTTTGCTGCCCGCGGCCTTGATGGCCTTCTCTACATCCCTTTCTTCGATATTCATATGAAACCCGTCGAGCATGATGCGCGCACCGGGATGGTTGATATCCTGTACCAGCCTGCAGGCATCTTCGGCGGTATTCACCAGGTCTGATTCAAACCGGTTCAGCGGCTCGATGGCGATCTGTAATCCACGGGCGGCCGCCATTTCGCAAACAATACGCAGGTTGGTAACGGCCAGTTCCCATTCTTTTTTCCGTTGATCGTCGGGCACCATACGGGCCTTGCCTACGGCAGAATACATGGGTCCGCCAAAAAAAGGCGTACCCAAAGCAGCACATATATCCAAACAACCCGCGATATAAGAAAAACTCTGTTGGTGCACCGCGGCATCCTCATGGGTGAGATCGCGGGTGGCGCCAAAGGCGCCACATACGGTAGCTTTTAGTCCGTTGTTATCCAGGCCCTGCTTCACTGCCTTTACATCTATCAATGAAGGATCTTCTACGGCAATCTCCACTACATCGAAACCCATACCGGCGATCTTCGGAAAAAGGGTTTCTATCGAGGCGGTGGTGAACGGCGAAGTCCAAAGCCAGGTACTAACGCCAAATTGTATATTCAATGCCATGGGTGTTATATGCTTTCGTAAACCGATGGGGTTGTTTCCGGTTTTAATAAAACCACTTTATAGCCGCCTTTCCATTTAAAATAGATCATCAGCAGCAGGTAACTCACCAGCATCACTATGGGAAAGATCACGATGGTGCGCAGGGCTTCTTTTTTGGCCTGGTCCCTGATGGTGTTCACCGTGTTGATCTCCTGCGGGCTCGCCGCCGCCAGCTTTTCCTGGTCAAGCGCCTGGTAGCTGCCAAACAAACTTTCTTTCGACCCGGTTACATAGGTATTGTGAATGGCCGTGTTGTTGGCCTGGTCGTACGCAAGGATATTGGCATCGATGGATTTGTCCTGTATAAAACCCAGAATGCCCGCGCCGATCACCCCGGCAGCTATCATACCCAAACCACCGGTGATGTTTAATGTAAGCGCACCGCCCTTGGGAAACCGTTCGGCCACCACACCCAGCATGGTGGGCCAGAAAAATGTTTTACCCAAACCATACACGGTAGCCGCAATCAATATGGCCGTACCGGCCGATACACTCAGCAGATACAAACCCAGGGCAGCAATAACCGAACAAATGCTTAACAAGCCCAGCGGCGATACCTTGTGCACGATAGGGCCGGCAAAAAAGCGCAGTACAAACATGATGGCCGATGTATATACCAGTACCCAGCCGGCATGGAAACCCATTTCACTCATCACCGGCGTCATCAGGTCGGTGATCCAGCTATCGGTACCCAGCTCGGTAGTGGCCAAAGGGATCATGATGAGAAGCAACAAGATAAAAAGCGGCTGCCCCGCACTTTTGGTGTACCAGCCAAACAGCGCGGTGGTAAGCGCAATCAATGTAATATTCAACCACAAAGGCCATCCAAATACACTGCCCAGCTGGAATACGATCAGGGAAACTATGATCAGCGCACCGATGGCGCCCACCTCCTGCAGCATTTCACGGTACGAAACACCGGCCTGTACCCTTTCATTCAGCGGGAAACGTTTTTTCAGGCTCATCAATCCATAGGCAAGTGTGGGTAATAATATCAATGCGATCTTATACTCCCAGCGTGTATCCGTACCCATGAGTATGGCCATGATGCCGCCTAATACCAGTCCGCCGGGCCATGCGGCATGTAATATGTTTAGCCATTTTGTTTTTTGATCGCGGAACATGGTGGCCACTACGGGATTCACCACCGCTTCCACCGTACCATTACCGATGGCTACGATAAAGGTGCCGATGTACAGCATCCAGTACCCATCGGCAAAAATGGTGAGTATGGCAGAGCTCACATGGCAGCAAAAGGCAAAGTACATGGCCGTTTTATAACCGATTCGGTCAATGACCAGGCTGAACAATACAATGCTGATGGCAAAGGGCCATAATCCTACCCCGGCTATCTCGCCCAACTGGGTTTGAGACAGGTTGAATTCCCGGCCCCATTGCGGCAATATCAGCGCACGGAGTATAAAACCAAAAGAGGTAGTGACCAGCGCCACAAAACATGCATAAAACAGGTTCATGTCGGGCGCATTCGCCTGTATGGATCTTTTTTGCATAGGCAATTATTATTTGGTTACCCGTAATATGCCGTTCATGATCCGCCAGTGACCGGGGAAGGTGCACAGGTAGGGATAATCGCCGGGTATATTCGGGACTTTTATCGTTAGGGTATATTTGCCGGCCGGGTTGATGAGCGGTGTGGCCGCAATCACTTCAGGCATTTTGGGCACATAATGTATTTTGGCGCCATCTCCGCCACGGGCCAGTTCATCGGCCACAGCGCCTACCTTGTTGGAAGTATTCGGTTTGATGAGCACAAAATTGTGCTGCATAAAATCGGGATTGTTTACAATGATACGAATGGTAGTACCGGCTTTGGCGGTCAGCAATTCCTTATCAAACTTCATCACGTCTTTTACTACATTCAATACAATGGTTTTGGCAATGGCGGGGCCAGCGTTGGTTGCTGTTGCAGCAGTTGTTGCCGGCGCCAAAGTTTCCAGCCTGGTTTTGTTCAGCCCTGCGCGCAGGATAAACAGCGAGTCGGGATAATCTTTTACACGCTCGCTGCCTTTTCGGTTATCCATTCCTATGCGTAGTGGTAATGTCAGTTCTTTTTTAAACAATCCCGCTGCTTTGGTGGTGGCCACCTCGTTGCTGTCTACAAAAAGCCGCATGGCGCCGTCTTTATCCAAACCGGCCCTGAACGAAAACTTAGCAGGAATTTCTTTTGGTGTAAATATGCTGTAGCTCTTACTATTCTGGTTTACCTGGAAATACATCTTGTTGTCCTGTACATACAGCGTGTACCCATTTTGCCGGTTACCCTGTGTGGCAATCACACCCGATAAGGCGGAAGGCTGCTGGTTATTACCTGCCCTGGGCGGCATGCGCTCCACCTCCCCTGTCAATACAAATTCCCTGTTTAATAATTCCGGTGTCAGTTCATCGCCCTGGCGCTGCCTGCCAAACGAACGGCGCAGCGGTATGGTATTCAGGCGTGAACCAAACATCAGGCGCTGTACTACCGATGCTTTCGAGAGCGGTGCATTTTCTTTTAAACCGCGGCTGCGTGCAGCGGTACGGAAATTTTGTTCATGTACTTTGCCGGCAATCGTCAGCGCCTGTTTGATCCAGTTATCTTCCAGGTTTTCTTCTTTACCTGCCATATTCACCAATACATTGCCTATTTCTACCGAAGTTTTCATATCGGTGAGTTTTAACAGGGCTGCCAACCGAACGCGGTAGTCACGGTCATCAAACAGCTTTGCTTTTACCATGGCCGCCAGCGTGGTGGTATTGGCGGGCAATACCTGTATGGCTGTTTTGCGTACACCGGCGGCTTCATCAGCAAGCGCTTTGGTGGCCGCTGCCAGTGCTTCCTTGTTCGATCCATCAAAGGCCTTTAAGCCGTGCATTGTCCACAGCGCATGTACTGCGGCTGCATCCACACCAATTTCATCAGGCTTGCCATCCTGCACCAGTTTTATCAATGCGGGCATCACCGATTTATCGCCTTTTTCTACCAGTAAACGTTGCGCAGTGGTGCGCCAGAACATATTATCGTGTGAAAGCGCTTTTACCAATGCACCGGCATCATCCTTACTTAAGGTGAGCGTGTTCTTATGGTCATTGCCTTTCCAGGCCAGCCGGTAAATACGGCCGCGTTCATGATCGCGCAGGGGATTGATATAGGCATTGCCCTCGCCGTTTTTGGCATCCAGACCCGAAGAGGCCATGGTGGGTGTGGGATTATGCTGGATGATAAAATCGTACCAGTCGGTGATCCACAGCGCGCCATCCGGACCCACTTCTGCCTGTACAGGCGCGGCCCATTCGTCGGCGCTCACCAGCATGTTCCAGCCATCGCCTGCTTCTTTAAAACCGGAACCGTTTGGTTCTAAAATGGTGCGGTGGATCAGCCTGCCCGTAGGCTCTGTTACAAAGGCAATGCGGTTCCAGTATTCTTTGGGAAAATTCCGGGCGGTGTACAGGCTGTGGCCCGCGGCTGCGGTAAAACCGCCATGTACATCTACCTGCCGTAAATTTTTCGTGGCTACATGCATGCCATAGTGCGCATCCAGTTTTTCAACACCCGATTCGTTGACAATACCTGCCTTATCAAAATATCTTTTATGCATACCCAAAAACGCGGTATGGGTGTTATTGGCGGTGGAGATGAATACATCGAAGTCTTCTGAAAAACCAAGCCCCCAGGTATTGTTGCTGGTGCCGGATAAATATTCAAGCTGTTTTCCATCGGGCGTAAAACGGTATACGCCCTGGCCAAAACGCAAACTGTCTTTCCCTACCTTGCCTTCAAAACCCGAATAACCTACCACGCCCCATACCATATTATCCAGGCCATATCGCAGGTTGGATGCCTGGGCATGGGTGTCCCGTTTCCCCCAGCCTTTCAGTAAGGGCTGGCGGATGTCGGCCTTGTCGTCGCCATCGGTGTCTTTTAAAAACAGGAAAGAAGGCGCCATGCTTACCAGCACACCGCCGTTTACAAATACAAAGCTGGTGGGTATGTTCAGTTTGTCGGCGAAGATGGTGGTTTTATCGGCCCTGCCATCACCGTCTGTGTCTTCGAGTATTTTAATGCGGTCATCGCCCCTGTCTTCATCTTTGATCTCGTTGGGATAGTCCACGGTTTCTATCACCCACAACCTGCCCCTTTCATCCCAGTTCATATAAATGGGGTTTACCACCATGGGTTCCGAGGCAAACAATTTCAACTCAAAACCAACAGGCACCTGTATCAGCGACATGCTTTGTTCGGGGCTCAACGAAGACTGCACTTTGGGCGCAGGATCTTTTTTCTCGTAGTTGGGAACCGGGCCGTCATAATATTTAGGATCGGCCAGTTGGTAAGCCGCCAGGTCCTGCCGGGCCTTGTCCCCCACCGCCCATAAAATGCCGTTGTGCACCAATTGCAAAAAACCGGGATTATAAAATGTTTTTTCGTTGTGGCCATAGGCGGTGTAAAAAACACGACCCTCGCCATAAGGCCTTACCCAGGTATAAGGTTCGCGATGATCGCCTTCCACGCGAACAGAAAGCACCTGTATGTTTTTGCTGATCTTGTCGTGCACATAGGTTTCATCGAGGGTGGTGAATGAAGGCACATTCGCCATCACGGGGTGTTCGGGATGCGTGATCACCGCTGGAAATGAATCGTAGCGATGGCTCTTGAACTGTCCGCCGATCATCTCCACCACTTCGGGTGAGTTGCGGAAACAAAACGAAGCGCTGTGTAATGCGATCAGGCCTTTACCCGATTTTACAAAACCGGTAAGGGCTTCTTCCTGCGAGCGGCTGATGGTATCGTGGTTGGCATACACGATCAGCCCGTCGTAGTGTTGTAGATTTTCCTCGTTCAGGTCGTTGGGATCGATGGTATAGGAAATATTGATACCGCTTTTAAAATATTCGGCGAGCAGAATATCGGCCAGCTTTTCAGAATCATGATGTTTGGAGGCATGCCCCAGGAAAAGGATCTCCAGTCTGCGCGGAGTTTGCCTGCTGGTATTATCAGAGGCGCCAAGGAAGATAAAGGCCGTGAGCAGCACCAGGCCGCTCACCCAATGGTTAGTTTTGAACATGGCAAGCAATTAAATGTAAATTCTACACTAATTTCCTTTTCTTTTTTGCAAATCCCTAATCCTATAATATCAAATTCTGACTGTATTTTGTCATAGTTTTTGTAAATTCATGCCAATAAAAGGCAACATTTACTTTGAAACAGGCGCTACATAAGTCGGCCATTCCTCCCTCGCATATTTTTGTGATCAAACACCTTCAGGAAAAACATTTTGATCCGGTTTGGCATGCCCATTCTGAATTCCAGCTTTTTGTGGTGCTCAAAGGCGCCGGCACCCGTTTTATCGGCGATAGCATCAAGGCCTTTCACCCCGGCGAGTTGATCTTTACCGGTCCACATTTGCCGCATTTATGGCGCAGCGATGATGCCTATTTTGAAAAGAACAGCCCCCTGATGACCGATGGCATCGTGATTTATTTTAATGAAAACTTCCTGGGCGATCATATTATGGAAAAGGAAGAAATGGCGGTGTTGAAAAAGTTTTTTGCCCGCTCGATGCGCGGCCTGGAGTTTTATGGCCCCACACGCACCCGTATTATCAACATGATGCAGGAACTCACCGGTATGCATGGTATACAAAGCGTAGTGTATTTATTGCAGATACTGGATATGCTGGCAGCCACCAAACAATATCACTATGTGTCGTCGACGGCTTATGACGATATATTCAACGAAGACGAAACCGACCGCATCAATATCGTATATGAATACGTGATGAAAAACTTCAAACAACGCATATCGCTGGAAGAAATGGCCGAACTGGTGCATATGACCCCCACTTCGTTCAGCCGGTATTTTACCATGAAAAACAACAAACCTTTTTCGAAGTTTATATCAGAGATCAGGATCAAACATGCCTGCAAGCTGATAGCCGAGCAGGATGATACGATAGAACATATCTGTTATGAGTGCGGGTTTAATACCCTTAGCAATTTCAACCGCCAGTTTAAAGAAGTAATGGGGCAAAAACCGATGGAATACAAAAAAGAGATCAGGAGTCTATAGTTTTTAACTATCAAAGCATAGAATTAATCAATTACAACTATCAGGTCAATCGCCTACTTTTACCATCGTTCTAAAAAATACTAACGATGGAAAAAGACCTGAAAGACATCAGCAAATGCCCCTTTCATAATGGCAGCCTCAAACAAAACATTGGCGGTGGCGGCACCCGCAACCACCACTGGTGGCCCGATCAGCTCAAGCTAAATATATTACGTCAGCATTCGTCCAAATCGAACCCCATGGACGAAAACTTTAATTATGCGGAGGCCTTTAAAAGCCTGGATCTAAATGCGGTAAAAAAAGACCTGCATGCGCTCATGACCGATTCGCAGGACTGGTGGCCGGCCGATTTTGGTCATTATGGCCCCCTGTTTATTCGCATGGCCTGGCACAGCGCCGGCACCTATCGTGTACATGACGGCCGCGGCGGCGCGGGCCAGGGTCAACAGCGTTTTGCTCCCCTGAATAGCTGGCCCGATAACGTTAGCCTCGATAAGGCCCGCAGGCTGCTGTGGCCCATCAAACAAAAATATGGCCGCAATATTTCCTGGGCCGATCTGCTGATACTGACAGGTAATGTAGCCCTGGAATCGATGGGTTTTAAAACATTTGGTTTTGCCGGCGGACGTGAAGATGTATGGGAACCCAATGAAGATGTATACTGGGGCGCAGAAACCACCTGGCTGGGCGGTGATGTTCGTTATGCCAACGGTTCGCCGGGTGTGGAAGGTGAAGGTGTATTGGTAACCGATGATGATGCCGATGGACAAATGCATGGCCGTAACCTCGAAAAACCACTTGCTGCCGTGCAAATGGGTTTGATATATGTAAATCCCGAAGGCCCCGATGGCAACCCCGATCCCGTTGCCGCGGCCAAAGATATTCGCGATACATTCGGGCGCATGGCCATGAACGATGAAGAAACCGTAGCGCTGATTGCCGGTGGCCATAGCTTTGGTAAAACACATGGCGCCGCACCTGCTACCCATGTGGGCAAGGAGCCCGAAGCAGCCGGTTTGGAAATGCAGGGCCTGGGTTGGAGCAATAGTTTTGGTGCAGGTAAAGGTGCGGATACCATTACCAGCGGACTGGAAGTAACCTGGACAAAAACGCCCACCCAATGGAGCAACAACTTCTTTGAAAACCTGTTTGGTTTTGAATGGGAACTTACCAAAAGTCCCGCCGGTGCACACCAATGGGTAGCCAAAAATGCAGAGGCCATGATACCCGATGCTTTCGACGGGTCAAAAAAGCGGGTACCCACCATGCTTACCACCGATCTTTCCCTGCGTTTCGACCCGGTGTATGAAAAGATCTCGCGGCGTTTTCTCGAAAACCCCGATCAGTTTGCCGATGCCTTTGCACGTGCCTGGTTTAAATTAACGCATCGCGATATGGGTCCGCGTTCCCGTTACCTGGGCCCCGAAGCGCCACAGGAAGAACTGATCTGGCAGGACCCGATCCCCGCTGTTGATCATGAACTGATAGATGAATATGATATCGCTGCGCTGAAGTCTACTATATTAAAATCAGGATTAAGCGTATCGCAACTGGTGTCCACCGCCTGGGCATCTGCATCCACCTATCGCAATACCGACAAACGCGGCGGCGCCAACGGAGCACGCATTCGCCTGGCGCCTCAAAAATACTGGCAGGTAAACAACCCGGCGCAATTGCAAAAAGTGCTGGATGTGCTGCAGGCCATCCAAAAAGAATTTAATGGCAACGGTAAAAAAGTATCGCTGGCCGACCTCATCGTACTGGCTGGTTGTGCTGCTATCGAAAAAGCAGCAGCTGATGCCGGATCTGCCATCAGCGTTCCATTTACACCCGGACGTATGGATGCCTCGCAGGAACAAACCGATGTAGAATCGTTCGGATACCTGGAACCCATAGCCGATGGTTTCCGCAACTACCGCAAAACCAAATCGCCGGTTTCTACCGAAGCACTGCTGATCGATAAAGCGCACCTGCTTAATCTTACAGCGCCCGAATTAACTGTGCTGATCGGTGGCATGCGTGTATTGGATACCAACTACGACGGCTCTAAACATGGTGTATTCACCAGCCGCCCGGGCCAGCTTACCAATGATTTTTTTGTAAACCTGCTGGATATGCGCACTGCCTGGAAGGCGCTCACACCAGATAAAGAATTGTATGAAGGCAGCGACCGCACTACAGGCAATCCAAAATGGACGGGCACACGAGCCGACCTGGTGTTTGGTTCCAACGCCGAACTCAGGGCCATTGCAGAGGTGTATGCCAGTGATGATGCCAAAGAAAAATTTATACATGATTTTATCGCAGCATGGAATAAAGTGATGAATGCAGACAGGTTCTGATTGGGTTTTACTATAGGCAAAACAAAAAGACCCCCACTTAGGGGGCTTTTTTTTATTTTTGCGCCATGATTCATCAGCAGTTACTATTGATAATGGCATTGTTTTTTGCCATGGCTTTATTGTACTTATTAAGTCAGAAGATAAGGATATCCTTCCCGATCTTCCTGGTGATTGGCGGTTTGGGCATTTCATTTATTCCGTCAATTCCCAGTATCAGCATCGACCCCGACCTCGTGTTCCTGATCTTTTTACCGCCGCTCCTGTTTGAAGCGGCCTGGCTTACATCATGGAATAATTTCTGGAAATGGAAACGGTCTATCCTGTTGATGGGCTTCGGCATGGTATTCTTTACCTCGCTGGCCGTGGCTTATTTTTCCGTCAATATCATTCCCGGTTTTACCCTGGCGCTGGGTTTCCTGCTGGGTGGTATCATATCGCCACCCGATGCGGTGGCCGCTACATCGGTGTTAAAGGGCGTGAATATGCCGCGGCGCGGGCTAACCATACTGGAAGGCGAAAGCCTGGTGAACGATGCCGCTTCGCTTACCGTGTTCCGGTTTGCGCTGGTAGCGGTGCTGACTACCCAATTTACTTTTGAAAAAGCCCTTACCGATTTCCTGGTGCTTTCGGTGATGGGTGTTTTTGTGGGGCTGGTCATTGGCCACATATTGTATTTTGTGTTGAAGTATTGGGCCAAATCGTCGAATATCACTACGCCGATTACCTTAACGGCGCCCTACCTCATGTATATTGTAGCGGAAGAATTTCACTGGTCGGGTGTGCTGGCGGTGGTTAGCGGCGGGTTATTTCTCTCATTCCGCTCGAAAGATTATCTGAATTATCATACCCGCATTCAAACCAAGGAAGTGTGGGATACCGTGGGCTTTTTGCTGAACGGTTTTGTGTTTATCCTGATCGGGCTTGAACTGCCTGTTATCGTGAACGAACTGGGTAATTATTCCATGAAACAGGCCATTTATTTCAGCTTGCTCATCAGTGCTATCGTTATTATCATCAGGATCGTGCTGGTGTATATGATGGATTTTATACCACGCTGGCTCAGTCCCAGGATACGCGCCACCGAAAACAGCCCCGGTTTAAAGCTGCCCTTTATCATCGGCTGGTCGGGCATGCGGGGTGTGGTATCGCTGGCATCTGCACTGGCCATTCCGCTGGTAATGAACGACGGAACACCCTTCCCGCAAAGAAACCTGATATTGTTTATCACGTTTGTAGTGATCCTGATCACGCTGGTTTTCCAGGGGCTTACCCTGCCCTTCTTTTTAAAATTGCTGAAAGTGGAAGAAGTGGATGATGTGGTACCGCCCGAAGAACAGATCAATGCCATTCGCCTGAAACTGGCGAAGAACGCGGTGCAGCATTTAAAAGAACATTACCCGGAACAGTTGCAAAACAACCGCACGGTTCAACGTATCCTGGAACAGTACGAATTGAACATTGTTCTTTCTGAAGGCACCAAAACCGAAAAGATCAATATCGATAAACAACATGCCGATCATAAATTGTATGTAAAGATCATGCAGGAGATCATTCACCTGAAACGGCAGGGGCTGGATGAGGCCGAGGAAGAAAAGAAATACGATCATGAAGTGATCAGGGACCTGGAATACAATCTCGACCTGGAAGAGGCAAGGTTGAACCGGTATTAATAAAAAAAGCGGCTGGAAAGCCGCTCTTTTCTTGCAACGATTCTCAATTAATAACCATTCGTTCCGAACTCATTCGCATTATTGATCTGGTTCAGGAAGATGAATGGAATGGGACGGTTATAGTGTTTGGAGGCATTGAAATTGGCAAATGCAGTTCTGTTATAGGCCTGCAAACGGCTTTCAAACGCCTTGTTTCTTTTCAAAATAGCCCAGCGGTTGTATTCACCACACAGCTCACGGGCATATTCATCAAATACATCGTTCATGGTAGCTGTGGTCAACTGCATGCCGGTGCCTCCATTGAAGTCGGCCGGGTTGCGGCAGGCGCGTTGACGCAACACATTCAGGTATTGCGCAGCTTCTGCCCCATTACCGCCGGTGTGCAGCGTGGCTTCTGCGGCAATCAAATACACTTCGGCCATACGCATGATCATGATATTACCCAGCTTTTGCTGGAAATTACCACCCAGCCATCCGCCATCGAAATTGTGATTGAATTTCTGCATGGCAGGGAACAAATTGGCCAGGTTGGCCGGTTTTAAGCCATTGGTGGTGGTCACTGTTTTATAGGTGCTGCCGCTTGGGTCGGAGGCATCAAACAGGTCGTCGATATTTACGGTAACATAACGGCGGGCCTGTTTTTCAGAAGCGCTGAGCGGCTTTTTGCTCAGGTAAGCAATAAAGCGGTCTTCGTCTTCGTCCAGCGGATAGGGATGCACATTGGCATTGGGTACTTCTTCCAGGTCGGCTGTATTGCCGGAATAAGCGCCTTTTTTCCAGATCTTAGGAATGTATTGCCAGGTGGCGTTCTTCGAAGCATTACGGGCATCCACATCGGCATAGGGATAGATCTTTTCTCCCACATGCGAGGGATCGATGCCGTATTTGTCGCACATGGCGGCAGTAAGGGTAATGGTGGCCGCATCATAGGTTACATTGGCGGGTGACGGAACACCGGAACCCAAACTGGCTCTGGCCTGTACACCTGAATAGTTGGTAAAGGCAGTTACAAAAGTATTCTCCCAGCGTTTATCATAATCTGCATTAAAACAATCGATCAGGTATTTGGTGGGTGCAATGAATTGCTGGTTGCAACGGCCATAATAAGCGTTGGAGGTATTGGAGTTCACGCTTCTTTTAAAAATATCCGAAGTGCTGAAAGCATCATCCAGCTTGGGATAATAATGCAGGTACAGGTTGGGTTTGGTATTACCCGTAGCATAATCGTATGATTCATGATAGGGATTAAGACCATATGCGGTAAACAGCGACTCGATGTTATCGCGGTTGTTGGCTGCGGCAAATACCTTGGCAAAATCATCATACATAGCGGCATTGTATTGACCCATGCCGTTGATCAGGCTGTCGGCCACTTCCCTGGCCCTTTGCCAGTACGATTTGCCACCCTCGCTCATGCCTTCGCCGGCGCCCTGTGCATATACACGGGCCAGCAAACCCAGCGCCGACTTTTTGGTTACACGTGCCGGGTTATTGTCCATGGGTGTTACTCCCAGGTTATCAAATGCAAAACGGAGGTCGGCCACGATCTGCGGATAGATCTCAGACACCTTGTTGCGGGTAGGGCTCAGGTTTTTTACGGGATCATCTACCAGTATCAAAGGCAAATCACCAAACTGGGTTACCAGCACAGAATAATAATAAGCCCTCAGGAAACGGGCCTCAGCCACCAGCACGCTGATATCGGCAGCATTGCCATCCACTAAATTTTCTGAAAGCTGGATGGTTTTATTACAATCCTTTATTGAACCCCAGGCAAAATCCCAGGTATTGCGTACCACGCCCGAATTGGTGGTAAACTCTTCATAAGCGATCAAATCCCTGTAGGAATTGTGATTGCCATAAGGGAAGGTCCATAAGTCGGTACCGGCTTCTGAAACGATGCCATATGGCATACCGATCAGTGAACCCCACAACCCGGTATAACAATTGGATTGATAGGCCTTCCAGTCGTTAAATTTTTTGAGTACCTCTTCTTCCGATAAAGACACGGGGTTGTACTCGTCGAGATCGCACGACGAAACACAACAGGTGATGGTAAAACATACCAGCGATGTATATAATAGTCTTTTTAGTTTCATAACGCTTTTTTTAATCATTCGGCATTTAGAGTGTCATATTCACACCTACAACAATTTGTTTGGTCAATGGATAATCCAGCACACCGTTCATTTCCGGATCGTATTGTTTCAGGTATTTGCTTTTGGAAATTACCACGGGGTTGGTGATGGTGCCATACACACGCAGGCGCTGTATCGATATCTTATTTGCCACGGCGGAGGGCAGCACATACCCCAACGTGATGTTCTTGATCTTGAAGAAAGAGCCATCCACAAAATTCAAACCCGAAAAGCCGGTCATATTCGAACTGGTGGCGTTATAATCCATTACCGGGAAGTCGTTGCTGGGGTTGGTGGGTGTCCAGTAATTAAAATGCTCGGGGATGGTTCTTGAAGGACTGGCATTGGTTGCAAATCCGTTCGGCTGGTACCAGCCCATCATGTTGTAACTGATCATTTGTCCCCACCTGAAATAAGCGTATACGGTGAGCTCGAAATTTTTATAGGTAAACCCGTTCTGGAAACCAAGCGACCAGTCGGGCGAGTTATGACCCAGTATCTGGTAGTCGTTGTTGTTATTATAGGTATACCGGTTATTGGCTGCGGTAAGCGCAGGATTGTATTTCTGGGCTTCAGCCAGGTCGGCATAATAATAATTGGTAACGCCATTCAGTTCACGCATATATACACCTTCACCCAGTCTTACCATACCCGGTACATTGATCTTCAGATCGCCCGGGCGTTTGCCAAAGGCGGCGGCATCTTTTTCTTCGCCAATCTGCCAAATACCATCCACCTTGAAGTTGCGGAAGGAGTTCACGGGATGGCCAATGGCGAGTGTGTACTGACCATTGGTGATATTGTTGGCAACGCCACCTGTCAGTCTTAATATCTGTTCTTTGTTGTAGGCAAAAGCCACCGAAGACCTCCATTCAAAATCGCGGGTAACGATGTTGCGGGTATTTAATGCCAGCTCTATACCCCTGTTCTCGGTTTCGCACACATTCAGGAAGGTTTGGTATTGAGAGCCGGGCCGGTAGGTGCCGTAAATATGCGGAGAGGTAACGTTCCAAATTACACCGTCGGTTCTTGTATTATACAGATCCAACGAAAGATCGATGCGGTTTTTCAACAGCGAGGCATCCACACCAATATTGGTATTGTACGATTTTTCCCATCCCAGGTTGGGATTGGTAATATATTGTGAGCTGCGGAAAATAGGTTGTGTTACACCACCCAGCGACATATTGGTAGACTCCAGGTTGGCCACCGAACTATACGGTGATATTTTGGCGGAGCCGGTAATACCCCAGCCTACGCGCAGTTTCAGGCTGTTGAGCCAGCTTTCTGTTCCGTTCATAAAATCTTCGTCGGATATTCGCCAGCCCACGGATACAGCCGGGAAATTGTCCCACCTGTTGTCTTTATACAATACCGAAGAAGCATCGCGGCGAATAGAGGCCGACAACAGGTATTTACCCTGGTAAGAATAATTAAGACGGCCAATGATACCAAAGGTCTTGGTCATATCGTATTCCGAAGAGGCCGTGGTATTCACATCACCGGTAAACTTGTACCATTTGAAATTATTCGACAGGATATTGCTCTGGTACATATCGGTATTCGTGTTCTGGTTATGATACCACGATGTAATACCTGCCACGGTAAAGTTGTGATCTTCGGCCACTTTGAAATTATAGGTGAGGATGTTTTCCCATTGATAACCGGTAGAACGGTCCTGGTGCACCTCGGCCTTGGCGATGTTGGCATTGGTATAGGTGTAGTTCACAGAACCGATACCATCAAAGCGGTAGTTGTTCGAGAAGTTGAGCCAGGTGCTCATACGCGACAAAAAGCTCAAACCTTTGATGGGCCTGATCTCGAAATATGGGTTCACATACAACTTCAGGTTATTGTCTACATTACCATATACACCGGGTTGATAGTTCAACAACAGGTTATATACGTTGTTACCCAGATCGGGGTTCAGCGTGCCATCGGGTTTGTAGGGACGCACCAGCGGATCGGTTACCAGCGCATTTTCCAGTTTGTCCTGGGCTTTATCCCTGTCTACATAAGACACCTGCAGGTTGCTGCCAATAGTGATCCAGTTACGCACCTTATGATCGATACGCATGGTAGAGGCAAACAGCTTGTACTGGTCGCCGGTATACTGGCCTTTTTCGTTGGTATAGTTGAAGGAGATATAACCTTTTGTTTTTTCGGTTCCGCCCGAAACGCCGAGGCTGTAGTTTTGAGTAGCGGCGCTATTTTGCAGGAACAGATCGGCCCAGTCTACAAACTGGCCTTCCTTGAAGGTGTTGTACCTGGCTGTTCCAAAAATGGCTTCATCATCCGCCTCCGATTGCCACAGGGCGCCGGTCCTTGTCCATTCCATATTGGCCGCATCCCACACATAACTGTAGGCATCACGTTTTGTTTTCAGGTAGGCATCGCCGGTGCGCATTTTAGGAGTAACAGACCAGCCATTATAACCATAATAGCTGTTAAAATCGATACTCAGTTTACCGGCCTTTCCGCTTTTGGTAGTAATGATGATCACACCGTTTGAGCCGGCCGAACCGTATACGGCTGTGGAAGAGGCGTCTTTCAATACTTCAATCGATTCAATATCGTAAGGGTTCAGCGTAGCATAATCGCCGGGCAAACCATTGATGATAAATAAGGGCGTACCACTGGCGGTAAACGAGCGTGTACCACGCAATTGAATATTCAATGAGGCGCCGGGTTGTCCCGATTGACGGGTGATATCCAAACCGGCCACTCTTCCCTGCAGCGATTCCATGGGGTTGGGGCCAGGACGTGCAGTGATCTCATCGGGTTTTACCGATACCACCGCGCCGGTAAGATCCCTCCTTTTGGTGGTGCCATAACCTACTACCACTACTTCTTCCAGTTTGGCATCCACGGCATTCAATACAATGCTGATATTTGTATTTTTTCCAACAGTTACTTCCTGTGCTACATAACCCACGATGGAAAATACCAGCACATCGCCTTCATTGGCATCCAGCGAAAACACACCCGACTCGTTGGTCACGGTACCCACACTGTTTTTACCCTTGATCATTACAGAAACATTGGCCAGCGGCAAACCATAGGCATCCGTAACCGTACCTGTAACAGGGCGTGCAGCCACTACAACAGGTTCTGGATTGGTCACCACGGGTTTCCGCGACAAAACAATTGTTTTCCCTTTAATGGAATATTCCAGGGGCTGGTCTTTAAGGATAAAATCCAGCAGGTTGGTCAACGGTACATTGCTGGCCGCTAAAGTAACGGTCTTCGTATCATCCAGGTCACGCTTATTATTAAAAATGACGTAACCCGTTTGTTTTTCAATTGCAGCAAAGACCTTCTTCAGCGGCAGGTCCTTCCCTGTAATACTCACATTTTGAGCCGTGCCCTCGGCATGGGCCGAGAAAACAGCAATGGCCATAAAGAAGATTGTCAATTTCATCACGCGAAGCAGCGTTTTGGTGACGACTCCGGCGTACCCACACCTACGGTCTGGCAGGTGATGCCAGGGCATAGAAAATCCGGAACCAATTGATTTTTTTTGCATAAGTTGCAAAAGTTTGGTTTGTTATAAAAATGGGATTCTACTAGCTCGTTTTTGGGCAACCAAACGGTATCCGGAAGTGGTTGCAACACTTCCGGTTTTGGTTTTACCCACTATCTGTTATGTAATTGGTAATTGATACATTGGCAATCGTTTTGGTTTTAGGAGCAAATCTATTTCTAAGGTAAAATCAGCAATTTTCTTCCTTCCAGCCGGCAGTTCACGCCGATCTTTTCCAATATGGCTACTACATCTTTCAGTTTATTGTCTTTGGTGATCTTTCCGTTCAGTTCCACATCGGCAGGTATGCCATTCTCATACACCACCTGTATATCATACCAGCGCTCGAGTTGATACATTGCATCTTCAAAAGCGATATCGTTAAAATCAAACACACCGTTTTTCCAGGCCATCACCTGGTCTATATCGGTATCGTCTACCACCGTAACGCCGTTTTGAGCTATTTTTTTGGGGGCCTCTTCCTTCTGCAGTTTGCCATCTATCAGCAATTTCTTTTGGCCTGTGAGTATTTGTGCCTGCTGACCGGGTTTCAAAATGAATTTGCCCGGTTTTTTAGCCGCTTTATGTTGCCCTTCGCTTAATGAAATAGAAATAGAGCCCTCCAGCAGCGTGGTATTGATCACCGACTCATTTTCATAAGCCTTTACATTAAAATGTGTTCCCAGCACTTCTATTTCAGCCTGGTCGTTCACATTCAAACGGAAGGGCATTTTTTCATTACGCGCCACTTCAAAATACACTTCGCCGGTGATGGTCACCTTGCGTTCATTACCCATAAATATAGTGGGATAACGAATGGAGCTGGCGCTGTTGAGCCAGGCATTGGTGCCATCGGGCAGTACCAAATGAAATTTGCGGGCCTTGGGAGTAGACATGGTATTGAATACCGCTTCTCTTCCCCGGCCTTCATACATCAGTACACCATTCACGATCTTTGCGGTGGTACCGCTTTGTGTGGCCACTACCCCATTTTGGATGGTATCCAGCAAAACCTGTGAACCATCGGCCAGGGTTAAAATGGCGCCGTCTTTACCTGGTAAAATTTCAGTGGAGGTGGTTATAGTTGGAGAAGTATCTTTTTGGGTCATCAGCCAAACGCCTGCCGAAAAAAGCAGAATAGCGGAAGCCGCCACCCACCAGTAACGCAGCCAGGGCAAACGCCGTACAGGAGCCTGTTGTTGATTTTTTTGTTGCCAGCTTGCTTTTATTTCAAGGAAAACCTGTTGCCAGTAGTCATGATCATAAGGTTCGATATGTGTAGAAGAAACCGGATCTTCCTGATCGAGAAAATCATCTACCAGGGATACCAGTTCGCCCGTTTGGTCGGCATTGATGATCACTGCTATACGGGAATAATCCGCCCCCGTGGCCTTACCGGCCCTGGCTTTTTTCAGCAGTTCAAGCAGTTCGTTTCTGGCGGTTTGGTTCATGACATGTTTGAATTATAGATCAGCAATGCGCCCTACTAGTATGTACCACGGGAAATAAAAACATACCTATTAATGTCAAAAAAACAATTAAAAATTCAGGATTACCAATAAGGCAGGCAGCATAACGCCATGTTGCGCCAGGTATTCCTTTACAAATTTTACCGAACGAACCAATGAGTTACGCACGGTTTGTACGGAAATATCAAGCCGGTCGGCCACTTCTGCCGCTTTTAAACCCGTTTCGCGGCTCAGCTTAAATATTTTACGCGCCTGCTCAGGTAACAACGCCGTGGCTTCCTGTATCAGCCGCGCTGTTTCATTCAGGAAAACCGTATGCTCCAGGCTCTCGTCGCCGGTATCGGGATGTTGCAATTGAAATTCATTGTATTTGCGATTGCGCGAACATTGGCGTGAAAGCCAGGTATACGAGCGGTTATAGGCAATCTTGTAGATCCAGTTTTGCGGTACCTCCACTTCGGCCAGCGCTTCGCGGTCGATCCATAAATACAAAAACACCTCCTGTATTATATCCTTGGCCGTACCTTCCGAGCGGGTCACTTTCATCACCAGCGTATGCAGTCGGGGCACATAGGCATGAAACAACACGTTAAAAGCGTCCTCATCCCCCTGTGCAACACGGGCAAGCAGTTCTTTTTCAATATTTATTTGCTTTAAATCCAATGCCTTACCTCCAATAAGCAGTAAACTTACTTTAATTTAACCATACCTGCCCCACCCTTACTGCTGCACGGTGGGGTTGGTTTCCCGTACAATCTCTTTGCTGCGAACACCCCGGCCGATCTGTACGTTTTCCGATGAACCGGTGATCTTTATTTTTTTATCTCCCGAACGATAAGAAAGTTGGTCGATGTTAATGTGACTGGCATCTTTAATTTGAATGGGTAATTTTTCCGGTGCGGTAGCTGCAATGGTCAGTTTATTGATGGTGATGTGATCGCTGTAGGCGATGGCCGCCGGCAAACCGGTTTTGTTGCTGATGGTGATGTTGTCGATGGTGATGTTTTTGGCATCAACGATATCGATACCCTGGTTGCCCTTCATGTCGATATTCTTAAACGAAATATTTTTCACCGGCATCTCGGGAATACCAATGATCTGTATCACATTCTTTTTTGCATAATCGCAGCGGATATTCTCGTAATAAATATTTTCTATCACGGGTGTGCCTTCATCTACTGCCTGTTCCGGCAAACGTTTGCCGCCCGAATACAGCATGTTGATACGGATGGCCTCCTGCTCGATGGTATCGGCCGACATATTCTTAAACCAGCAATTTTTTACATAACCGCCTCGGCCGCGATCGGTTTTGATGCGTATGATGCGGTCGGTGCCATTAAAGCGGCAATCGTGTGCATATACATTCTCTACCCCGCCCGACATTTCACTGCCTATGACAATACCGCCATGCCCCTGTAATCCCACGTTATGACGGATGAGGATGTTTTTGCAGGGCATGCCAATCCTTCTGCCATCTTTGTTGCGGCCCGATTTGATGGTAATACAATCGTCACCGGTATCCAGCGTATTGTATTCGATCAATACATCCTGGCAGGAATTGGGATTGATGCCATCGCCATTGGGTGTATGCCCGTATTCTCCGTTGGTTAATACGGTAATGCCTCTTACAATAAGGTTGGTGCAAAAACTGGGATTGATAGTCCAGAAGGCGCCGTATTGAAAGGTCACACCTTCCAGCAAAATATTCTTACAATACAGGGGACCAAAAAACACCGGCGGCAAATATCCTTCCAGGCTGCCGAAGCGGCGTTCGCTTACCGGCACCTGTTTTTCATTCATGTCCCGCAGCCGGTTATTACTTTCATAAAATCCAGGCTTTTTGCGTTGCAGCCACCAGGGTTTGCCCTGTCCGTTTAATATGCCCTTACCGGTTACGGCAATATTTTCCTGGTGCAGGGCATATATAAAGGGTGAATACGAATACACTTCCGAGCCCTCCCAGTTGGTGAGTACGGCGGGCAGGTAATCATCGAAGTTTTGACTAAACAACAATTCTGCGCCCTCCTCCAGGTGCAGGTTGATATTGCTGAGCAAAACGATGGGCCCTGTTAACCATTTTCCTTTGGAAACCACCACCCTGCCACCACCGGTGGCTGCCAGTTGTTTGATGGCGTTGTTGATGGCTTCGGTATTTTTTACAGTACCTCCTTCTTTGGCGCCAAAGGCGGTGATGTTTACAGAGGTATCTTTAAACGCGGGTCTTTTAAATTGAAAGTTCCCAAAGGGCGTATTAAACGGTGCTATTTTTTCCGGCATTTGTGCATTTGATAATTGGCTAAAAGCAACCATTAAAGATAATAGGCTCAGATTCTTATTCAAGTTCATGTCGTCCGTCCTCCGTTGTTTTTTTACCGTCGGCTATTTTGTATATGCGCAAGGCCATATAGGGCTTAGCCGGTAGCTTGATAAATGATTTGTTCTTATCGATAAACTGGTACCTGTTACCAGGCATGGGAATCATTTCAAATACTTTGTCGAGCGGTGTTATGGTCATATTCCAGGTGTCGATGATATCGGCCTTGAATTTGGCGCCGTTGGCCAGTTCCCGTTTCGGCAATACCACCTCCCATTTTTTGAGTTGATCCTTTCCAAAATAAATGAGGTAATACTCGCCTGCTTTTCCCGCCATATTGGTCTCATAATATTGATCGATGGGATCGAGTGCGCCGGCAGGTGCGCTTTCTACGATCTTACGCAAAAAGGCAATTCGCGATGGACTGGAACCGGTGAGGCGGCCGCCGTTCGATATCCACGGACTTTGTTTATACGACTCCCCATGTGTAGCATAGCCGCCTCCTATATAGGCATTCCAGAAACGGAACACCATTTCTTCACCCGATAACTGTCCCCAGCGGCTGTCGATATCACCTTCGTAGTTGATCTCGTCGTTCACCACCGGTTTTTTGTATAAATCCCGCAGCAGCGCAGTGGAATAAGGCGCTTTCACCACATTATAATATTGCAGGCTTACATGGGTTACCCAGGGTTTGGCATAATCGTAGATCCTGTCGGCATTGTGAATGGAACGCAAATGCTGATAGGGATCTTTTTCCTGCACCAGTTGAAACAGTTCGTCCCAGTCTTTATCGCTCATGTTTTTGATAAAACTGTTTTCATTACAAAGGCTCCACCAGATATTGCGGAAGGCGCCATACCGCGCCACCATATAGCGGGCAAAACGTTTGTTTACCTCCTGCCCTGCCATATCAAAACCCCATTTGCCTTTATCGTAGGGACGGAAAAGAATAAGATCGGCTTCCACACCAATATTCCGCAGTTCGCGTACACAGGCATCTATGTTTTTGAAGAATTCGGGATTAAACCGTGAAAAATCCCAGTTGTCGCGGCTGGTGCCTTCAAATGGAAACACCGTTATTTTTAACGGACCTTCCATATATCTGTCCTTATAAGGCGGTACGGCTAAAAAACGGGCCTTGTTGAATGGACTGTTCCGCAGCGTTTCAATGGTTTGTTTTTTTGTTGCTGCTTCCTGGAAAGGCCATTCGTATATAGTGGTTCCAAATGGATAATAGGGCGTACCGTCTTCGTATTGAAAATGATAAGTACCTTTTACACGTACTGGTCCGTGATTATCTTTTGACGGGCTGGTGCATTCAAATTGTCCTTTTTTAGCATGCAGTTCTTTTTTATTGCTGGTAGTTTCATAAGTCCAGGCGCCCTCTTTATCGGGCATAAACCTGATCTTGTACACACCATGGCCATCATAATAACCTTCCTGCTCATATACCTTGTTGCCATGGGTAAACCGGGCGCTTAACTCGGTTCCTATAAAAGGATTACCGGTGGAAGGGCCCTGGAGTGTGAGTTCAAATACATCCCATTTCTCCACCTTATCCTGCGCCAACAAACCGCCGGTAAAAAACAACAACAATACAACCATCCATTTTTTCATACGCAAATACTATTTACTTGATTTTAACCAGTTCCAGCGTTTTGCCCAATCCTGTAACACTTCATCCCGCGATTTTTTGATAGTGATGCCTCCCTGTATCTTCCCATCGTAGAGGGCCGGATCGGCACGGTCGGTATACCAGTTATTACCAAGCGGGTAATCGGTTTCCGTGCGGCGGCCGGGCCATAGATTATCCACCACAAACTGTCCTTTTTGTTCCTGGAAACCCGGAATAGGCGACGTGATAGTATAGCTGATGGTTTCGGATTGTTTGGGCGCGTAACGCACTACATAGTGGCCATTACCGAGGTAATAGCCTGCCCAATTTTGTTCACCGATACCGGCTTGCACGCTCATGGTAAAACAGGCCGAGTCGGGAGGTAGGTTTACCTGCGGCCCCTTTATATGAAATTCCAGCACCGAACAAACCGTAACAGTATCTGCCAGGCTGGTGTTGCGGTTGAAAACGATGCGCGGACTATGATCCATTTTCTCAAAACTCCCGCCCCAGCTTTCTTTGGCGGGGTCGTTGGGGTCGCCATCCATCATATAGAGCAAGGAAGGCGTATCGCCCATTTTTATTTTACCGCCATAGTAGTTGATAAAATTGTTGCCCATATGGCCGGCATCTTTCATATACAGGTCGTAATAATGGGTGGCGCTTACACTATCGTGCATGCCTTTGCTGGAGAAGAAACCATAATACGATGAGTTTACTTCAATAAACCACAGATCGGGAAAGTTGTCGGCGATATAGGCATAGCTGTTGGCGCTCCATTTTTTATTAGGCCCGCCTATCCAGTATACTTTTATTTTGTTACGAATATCAGGAGCATCATGCAGGGCCTGGGCCAGGTCGTCCAGTCCGCCCCATACCAGCACCCAAAGTGGCTGTTTGGAACTTTTGCGGGCGCAGGTTATGATCCAGTTCGATCCCTCTGTTGCCTCTGAGAAACCTGCAAAAGGCGCTGCGCCATGCTTACCCTGTTTGCAGATGCTGCGCAAATAGGCTGGCGAAGGGAATTGTTTGTTGTATTTTTTGAGCCGGGGCAGGTCTTTTTCGTACAAATCGATCATCTCGATAATATGCTGTTTGGTGCCATGGCCATAGGAAGGTGAAGAGATAAGGCCTTCGGTGTGGAACAAGTCGCTATACATGAGAAAGTGGATCATCGACTGGTTATCGTCGGGATCGGTGCCGCCGATATCGGTACTGATGAGAATGCGGGGCTTTTCGGGAACAGGTTTTTGAGCAGGCAGGGTAAGAGAACAGCCGAGCATATATATCAAACCAACCAATTTTTGCGCACCAGGTATAATCTCATGATTCATATGGCAAAAACAAATACGTGAACATGCGGGTTTCGTGCGTGACAAGGCTCTATGTAAACGTTTACAGGATAAAAATAACGATTGCTTTTGAAACCGTCTACAAGAATTTCTTAATTCGTAAATGCGGGAGCAAATGCTGAAAGGCCTGTCAACGCATATATTCCTCCACCAGGCTCAGCCCCTCCCTGCTTACCCATCTTTTTTCCGGAAAATTCACCGCCCATTCCAGTGGTGTTACCTGCCTGGCCATATGCCAACCCGGTTCTTCCACCCAATCCAGGAACTTCCTACAGTTCACCCGCAGCTGGCAGCTGGCGCCCATCTCCAACAGCCGGCGCACCATATAACCATCCCGCTGCCTTCCATTGCTATAGGCACAACTTACCAATGCATTATACAGGGGTGTGTGCCCGCCAAAACCTTCTTCATCCACCAAAGCCGCTGCATTCACATCCGCTCCCTGTTCCAGTAACCAGTCGAATATCTCCCTTTCATCAAAATCAATAGCTATATGCAGCAAGGTGGCGCCATCAATGGGCGTCCCGCACAAACCCGACCGTCCATCCTGAACACAACCCAGTTCGGCAGGATAAATTTCACCATATGTAAACCGGTGGTGAATCAATTGGGGATCGCGTTGTACATGCTGCTGTAGCAACTCCAGGTCGCCACAATGAAAAGCCATCATCGGCGTATCAGTCCAGGTATATCCTCTCCTTTTAAACCGTTGCAAAATGGCATGTTTGCCTGCAGTATACCGGCTATAGGTTTCCAGCACCATAGCCAGCGGCGCCAGGGTATCGCCCTTTGCATTGGAGAAGGGCGCACCTATATCATCCAAAAAAGCAAAGCCGCGGTCATTCAGCGTTTCGCAGCAACCCATGATGATATCCTGTGTAAGCGTAGCGCCGTTTTCCAGTAACCATTGGGCTGTTTCAATATCGCCATGGAGGAGTGCGCGGTCGAAGGCATGTTGAAAATCTTTGGCGCCCAGTGCGGCAATGGTTTTTTACCATATCCGGCAAATCCATATTAGCGGCATGGCTCATGGGCGGCCCCCAGTTGCCGCTGCGCACGGGCACATGCAACAAATGAGGAAAGGCGGTCAGCAATTGCGTAACCGCCTTCGTATCATTCGAACGAATAGCCCGATCGATCAGTTGAGCAATGGTATTACCATCGATGCGTTGTTTGAGCTGCGTCCATGAAGCAAAACCATATTCCCTGGCAATCACCAGTTGGGCGCCACTCAGTTTAAGACTGGTGGCAATAGTGTCGTCATCGGCGTTCCGTAATTTGGGATGCCGATTGCGAACACGTTCCAGTGCCTCTGCAATTTTTGCCTTGCATTGTTGTAGCAGTTCGCGTGCCTGTTGTTTGGGAACATCGATGTGGGGCTGTGCGGGCAAGCCGCGGGAGACTGTAGACATAACTTTACTTCTTTTAGCATGCCTGTGTCCGCATAAAGGCAAGAAGTTAAGTTAATATATGTGTTTGGTAAACCACACCGGTGGGCTGAGCCCATTTCCGCGGACGGGATGCTTCCGGAAAGCCTTATAAATATAGGCTTTTTTTCTTTGTCTACAACTCCCCAATAAGCCCGCTTATTGCCGCACAACCGTCACCTTCAGGAAGGTAGCCGGTATAGAGGTAGTATCAGCGCTTCCGCTCCTGTTCTCCCGTTCAAATAATTCCACCAGCTCGCGTTGCAGTTCCGCAGCCTTACCATTTTTTTCGGCTGCTTCAAACGCATTCATGGTTGGACCGTAATAGTTCTTAAACAGTTCCACAAATTCAGCAGGTGAAAAGTCGCCATTAAATGTGTAGGTATCTCTTTCAAAAGAAATAGCTTCCTTCGGAATACCCGCCTGGCCAAAGCGCTCGATGATATGGCTTTCTACACCCCATAACATAGGACTTACAAAACCTTCCGGCGGTGGCGGTGTATAGGCCGAGCTGATCTTTAATATCTGTGCTACCAGCGTGGGATCGCCGGGTATCCAGTTGCCCATCACAATGCGGCCGCCGCGGCGGGTTACCCGTACCATTTCTTTGGCTACATCAAATGGTTTGGGCGCAAACATGGCGCCGAATATACTTACCACCAGGTCGAAGCTTTCATCGGCAATACCGGCCAGGTTGGTGGCATCGCCTTCGCGGAAGCTGATATTGGTCAGGCCTTCCTGCTGTATACGCTGGTTACCGGCAGCTACCAGGTTAGCGGCAATGTCTACGCCGGTTACCTGTGCGCCCAGCCTGGCAGAAGGAATAGCCGTAGTGCCATCGCCACAGCCCAGGTCCAGTACTTCCATTCCTGGCTTTATACCCAGTTTACCGATCAGCGCTGAACCGCTCTCCCGCATGGTTGCAGCAATACGTGTAAAATCGCCTTTCTCCCACAATGCTTTGTTGGGATTCACAGCCACAGGCTGTGCAGTGTTTGTGTCATTCATGGTTTTACCTTTTTTTGAGTAAATAAAAATTTGATCTCAAAGGCGGGAGTTAATACGAAGGAGTCTGTACAAGGAAGTTGCTCGAAGATACCAAAAATAATACCAATCTTTTCTATTTTTGATTTTATGCCCCGACCATCCAAAAATGCTTCGATGAGAATCGTTTTATTGATCGTTTTTAATATCCTGACCCTGATTGCCCCGTTTGCCCAGGACCCCAAACTGATGCTGCCCATCGGCCACACATCCACCATCAACTCCCTGGATCTCACCAAAGACCAGGAATATTTACTTTCTGCATCTGATGATCAATCGGTAAAAGTCTGGAACGGAAAGTTTGGCACCTTACGTTTGAACCTGCGCCTGAAAGACCAGGTGAAATCAGTGCGCTTAAGCCATAACGAAAAATTGATCGTAGCAGCCGCCTCCGGTGACGCCATAAAGATCTTCGACAGCTATACAGGCGCCCTCAACCTGTCTAAAAAATTAAGCGGATGGCCGGCAGGCGCGGTTTTTACCCGGGACGATACGAAAGTGCTTGCCTACAGTTCAAACGAGGCTGTCGTTTTTGACGCCAGTTCGGGTAATGATATTTTTAGGGTTCCAGCCGGGAAATACACCTTGCTGCGGGCAGTCTTCAGCCCCAACGAAAAACAAATACTCACCTGTGGACGCCAGGGAGACGTGAACGTTTGGGATGTGGTCAATAAAAAAAAGGAGCGTCATCTACACGATGCAATTGGTTATGTGTACGATGCTTCCTTTAGCCACGATGGAAAAAAGGTATTGGTGGTATCCGACACCAGCGTAATGGTATGGAGTACCGGCACAGGGTTACCCCTATTCAACCTAAAGCCTGGAAAAGACGAGTTCAGGGCGGCCAGGTTCAGTAACGACGACAGGTACATCGTAACCGGAACCTGGCATACCAACGTGGTAATATGGAATGCCGAAACAGGCGTTCGGGTTAGAACAATAAACCGTTCCGCAGACCTCATCGAATTTAGTCCCGACGGGAAAAAAACAGCTCTCGGCGGAGGCGATAGTCATGGCGTAACAGTAATAGAACTGGCTACCGGGAAAACGATTACCCAGGTGTATCCACGCGAAAGCGTGTCGCAAATTCTTTTCAGCAAAACGGGGAAATCGTTTATAACGGGAACCGTTATGGGACACCTGGACCTGTTCGATACCGAAAACGGTGAATGGCTGTTGACGTTCAATGGCCATGTACATCCCAACTGGACCAGCCGCATCAGTCCCGATGGCAGCACCATTATGACAGCGCCCTACGATGGAAGCCTCAAATTGTGGGACCTGAAAAAAGGTGAGTTAAAAAAAACCATTTGGAACACTGGCGCCAACCCTGTTTTCAGCCAGGATGGCAAAAAGATCATCGTACCCTGCCGCGATAGTACGGCCCGGGTAATTGATGCAGCCACAGGTGAAGCGCTGGTTACTCTCAGTGGCCATAATAACGTGGTAACCCTGGCCTGTTTCAATAAAGAGGCTACTATGGCCCTCACCTGCTCCTACAATTACGACCTGAAAATATGGGACCTGGCCACCGGGAAAACCATTACTACTGTATCTACCCCCGACCTGGTGCGTCATGCCGGTTTCAGCCCCAATGGCGATCATTTTTTTATGTTTTACTTCCGCGGAGATTATATAGAAGTAAGAGAACCGAAAACCGGGGCTTTAATATACAGGGTAAAAAATGATAACGGGCAAATCGACAACTTCCGCTATACATCCGACGGTAAATTATTTTCCAGTTCCAGTGGTCCGGTAACTCTCATGGGGAATGCCTTAACCGGCGAGATCCTTTTCCATCCAAAAGAACAGGGATATGCGGGCGTGGATGGCATGCTTACACCCGATGGCGCCAGGTTGTTGCTTGTAAACAAAAACAGGCTGGAGATGCTGGACTGGCGGACCAAACAACTGATAGATACGGCGATCTATTCCGGTCATGAACTGGATAAAGCAGCTTTCAGTCCGGATGGCCGTTACCTTATAACGGCAAGCGAACAGGGACGGGTGCAATGCTGGACCACGCAACCACTTCGTCTCATCCGCGACCTGGAAGGTCACGAAGGGGGCGTTTATTCCATGGATTTTTCCGCCGATGGAAAATGGCTGACTACATGCGGCGCCGATCACACCGGGAAACTCTGGAACCTGTCAGCGGCCAGCCTGGTATATACATTTTTTGCGCTCGGAACGGAAGATTATATTACGTTATTACCTTCACGTTATTACAGGTCTACACCTACGGCTTCCAGAATGTTGTATTATCTTACCAACAACCTCGAACTGGTATCATTTGAACAACTTGATCTGAAATACAACCGCCCCGACCTGGTTCTGAAAGCAACGGGTTCTTCCGACAAACAAATGATCGCCACCTTTTACGAGGCGTACCAAAAAAGGATCAAAAGGTCGGGTTTCGATTCGCTTTCCCTGCAAAACAGGTTGGAAGCGCCCGAATTTGAAATTGTGAACAGGGATGATTTTAAGTTCGGCAAACAATATCCATCAACCGTTACCCTCCGCCTAAAGATCGCCGATAAAAACCAGCCGCTCGACCGGTTTAATCTTTGGATCAATGAAGTGCCGCTCTGGAATGCACAGGGTATTTCTTTAAAACACAGGCGCTCCGGTAATTTCGATACTACCATCACCATAACCCTCACCGAAGGACACAATTTTGTGGAAGGCTCGGCTATGAATACAAATGGCGTGGAAAGCCTGCGCAAGTCTTTTGTGATCACTAAGGTTCCCGATGAGAATAAAAAGAAGAACCGCAAGCTGTACTTTATCGGTATTGCAGTGGAACGTTTTGCCGATTCGCTAAACAACCTGTTATGGAGCGTAAAGGATATCAGGGCGCTGGGCAGTGCCTTCAAAGAAAAATACGGTAGCCGCAATATTCGTATCGACACCCTGTTCAATGAACATGTTTCGCCGGCTAATATACGCCACCTGAAAAAAAAGTTACGGCAAGCCGATATAAACGATGTGGTGGTATTGGCTTATTCGGGCCACGGACTTTTGAGCAGCAACTATGATTATTATTTCCCGACCTGTAGTACCGACTTCAGCACGCCCGAAAAAGGAGGCATTGCATACGACAGCCTTGAGTCGCTGCTCGATGAAATCCCACCCCGGCAAAAACTGATGATTGTGGACGCCTGTCATTCGGGAGAAGTTGACAAAAGCGAAATGATCAACGCAGGGCCAGACGGCAATCCCCTTCCTGGCTATTACCAGCCCAAAGGCGGTGGTATGGCGCCCCACACGGTATTTGAACTGATGCAGGAATTGTATCCCGATGTAGGCAGGAATAACGGGACAACCATTCTTTCTGCCTCAAGGGGTACACAAACGGCCAATGAATGGGACGAGATCAAACACAGCATTTTCACCTATTCCATACTGGAACTGTTACAACAAAAACAACATGCCAGCGTATGGGAATTGAAGGAATATACGTACAGAAGAGTCATGGAATTAACCGATGGTGCGCAGAAGCCCACCACCCGTAAGGAGATCAAAACGGTAGACTGGAACGTATGGTGATCTTATAAACATGCTTCCGCCACTAATTGATAGGTTTCCCATTTATCGCGGTGATTACCGGTATGCACCAACAGCATCAATTCGGCGGCATCATACATACGGGCCAGACCGGATAATTTTTCACCAACCTCCCGTGGTGTACCCGACACTGCCTTATCCGGGTTTTGCTGTGCCAAAACCAATTCGTTCAGCAGCCTTTCCACCGTACTTTTTTCACGGGCGCATACCACGAATACCGCCACCATTACAGCAGGTTTATTATTTCCTTTGAATTGATCATGGTAGGCCTGTACCGTTTCCCGTCCGTTGGGATTGATAAAATGCGCATAACACAAAGGCATACCCAAACCGGCTGCTATCATGGCAGTTCCGGTGCCGGAACTGAGTAACCAGGATTCCGGCAAGGTACCAACAGCCGGAACAACTTTTACCTGTTCGCCATTATAACAAGTATCAACATTGGCCAGGAAGCCGGAAAGTTCAAGAATTCTTTTTTTGTATACATCTAAGTCAAACGTATGATGCGGATTTAATAGTTGTCTTACCGGAAGCGATTCGTTTCCTCCCCGTCCGATACCCAGGTCTATCCTGCCGGGATACAGGGCCTCCAGCATGCTGAAATTTTCTGCTACCTTCAGCGTAGCGTGATAAGGAAGCAAAACACCGCCGGCGCCAATCCTGATACGGGTAGTTTCAGCGGCCAGCCGGGCCATCAACACTTCGGGCGATGCAGAGGCAAAATGCGACGAATTGTGGTGCTCGGTTACCCAAAAGCGATGATAACCCCATCGCTCGGCCCATTTTGCCAGTTCGATGCAGGCCTGCAAGGTTTCCGCAGCGTTACTACCGGCGTATACACGTGTTTGATCGAGTATCGACAACTTCATATGGCCGGCTACATTTTTAAGGATCTATTTCCTTTTTCTTCCAGGCCAAAATCTTTCATAAACCGCGACCTGAAATTTCCTTCTGCAGCCCTGTTATACGTAAAGAGTATGGCGCTCCTCCCCTGTTCCGAGAAATTCGCCGCAGATTGATGCGGTGCAAAACCATCGAAGAAGATCACATCGCCAGGTTTGGTTTCCAATTTTTTGAAAGGCAGCGTTTTCGCTATGCTTTCTTCGATAGGAAGCATATAACCGCTTAATAAACCGCGCCTGTGTTGACCGGGCGCAATTTCAAGGCAACCGTTTTCCACGGTGGCTTTTTCGCAGGAAATAAAAACAGACAGGATATTGGACATATATGTTTGCCAAACCCCGCTCATATCCTGGTGTGGCTGAAATCCCCGGCCTCCGGGTTGTTTGAAATTGATCTTGTCGGTGCAAAGCACGGCCACCTCGCCCAATATGCCTTCTACAACTTCTATCAGGAAGGGCGCAAGCGCCAAATCCATCAACACAGGGCTTCTCTCCAGGAAATTGGATATCTTATGCATAACCTTCCGGTTTGTGCCATCCACTGCATTTTCAAATGTGATACATTCAGGGTGTTGCCTGCAAAGGCGTTTGATTTCCTGACGTAACAACTCCATACCAGCTTCCGTAATAACATTTTTCATTAAATAATAACCGTCCCTGTTGTAATCGTCTCTAATAGTTTTAATGTCAACGGCAGGGATATTAATTTCGTGCATAAACGTATACTTAGCATTTAGTTTTTATCTTGATTTCCGAAATGAAAATGTACCATATTCCCGAACAACCGTATAAAGGCAGTATCAGTGCCGGCTGCCTGCCGCAGGACGCTGATCGTTTTTTTGACGGTCTGAAAGCCCCGGTATCGGCGGAAATTCATTACCTGAGCACCACAGCCAATAGCGAAAGAAAGATGGGTGGCAGGCTCAAAGACCCCTCAAAAATCCGGGAAATGTTTCCCTTCTTGTCTATCCGTTTTCCGCAATTTGTGATCGTGCTCAGGAACCTCTTATCTTCCCCTGACCTTGCCGGCAGCTATCTGCCGTTAAGTGAAATTCTTTCAGAGAAAAAACTGTTCCCTTTTCTACACCTGGCAGGTACCATCTCAAAAAACGGGGGCAGCATCGGTTACCATCTCGATAATTACCATGTGTTCATCGTACAGGTAACAGGCCGCAGAACCTGGCATGTATGGAATAAAAACGTACTCACACCTGACGAAACAGCTTCCTTTATACGGGAGGATCCAAACGAACGGGTTGCACCCATTCAAAAGAAACGACCTGCCGATCATGTATTCCATCTCGGTCCGGGTGAATTTGTTTTTATCCCTGCTTTGTTTCCACATGAAGGCATCACTTCAAACGGCAGCGAACCCTCCATTAGCCTTTCCTATGTGTACACGGCTTTATCGGGTTATAAATTATTAAAGCCCGCCCTGGAAAATAGCGTTGCGCTTAAAGAACTACCATCATCTTTTTATCAGATCATACATTCTTTACCGTTACAGGATGAAGATCTTGCAAACTGGCTGCATGCCACCCTCGATCATTGGCTGCAATCCCTGCCCACTGGTACGCTTGCCTCATTACAGGACCACAAAGAAAAGCTGCTGCATCATTGGTTGCATATCTTCAGATAGCCGGCATACGGCTTTGTTTTCGCATTTCCAACCGTACGCCCTGCAGCGGAAATGGATTCAGCGAGATCGTATTCCTCAGTACCGGCAAAAAAGCCTCATGGCGGGTAACCAGGTTCTCTTCCACTATCTTTTCTACAAAAAAGCGTATGATCTTGAAAGAAAGGTTGGTACCCGGGCATTTGGTAAAACTGCGCCCAAAGGGAATATATGCCCAGGGATCTATCTTTCTGCCCCGCAAAAACCGGTCTGGCTTAAAGGCATTAGGATTGTCCCAGTATTCGGCACAACGGTGCGTAAGCAAGGGCGAAATGTGTAATAAGTCGCCGTCCTGCATGGTTACACCGCATAAGTTGAACCCTTCCATCACCGACCGGTGAAAAAGCCAGTTGGGTGGGAAAAGCCGTAACGATTCCAGGATGACCGGGTATACATCATGCCAACTGCATTTTTCACCTGCAGTCAGGTTGCATAAAGTCCAGCCAATAGCATTGCTTATATTCTTACAGGAAAAATGAAGGATGCCAATGATGCTGTCTACCTCCTCCCTGAACGTATGATACAGTTCCTGGTCACCGGCATGTATCGGCATGTTTTTCCCGATATGTTTGAATATGTCAAGGGCGAAATCCCGCTGATCGGCTACTGCCTGCGCGAAGAAAAGGCGGTCTGGCAAACCCGGCACCTGCTTTTCATTCACGGCGCTTTTGAACCGCTCTACGGTATCGCTGGCAGTTATAAACAACTCCAGTGATTGTGGCGGAATGACCCGTTTATAACCCGATAACATAACAGAAAGCACAGCCAGGTTCAGTTTCCGTTCGCTCACGGTGCGAATGTCGCCGGTAGTATAAATATCGCCTGGCGCCAGCTCTATATCCAATGAATGGATATAATCGTTTTTTAGCGACCTGATTGCCAGTGGCAACCCATCATTACCGATACATTCCATGAGCCGCCGCCAGTAAAATATTTTGGAAGGCCTGGTTACTTTGGCTGCTGCACCCATTAAAACTTCCTGGATGGCAGCGGGACTTCTGAGAATGAACTCCCGCCTTTTGCCATCAGAAATATCGATCACCGGCTCGCGGCCTTGTGCCAATTGAAGTATGCCCTGGGGCGATAAAACGTCGATACCCACGATTGACTTTTTAATCGCCACTGTACCAGCACTGGGTGGGTTTTGAACTGCCCATCATGCTTTGGCCCCCCGAAATATCGTCCAGGTCATCGTCACTCAGGGCATCCAGACCAAATGCATGCGCCTGGTTTTTTATTTCATCTGCACTGAAACTGTAGCCAAGCGAAGCGGCAAACTCCGCCATAGCTTCGGGGCTTTGAATTTGCGAAAAGCGGTCTTTCAGACTTTGGTCTTTTTCAATTTCAGTCATGAATTCTCTGAACTTTGAATTGCTCATGTAATGATTGGTTTTGGTGATTAATAAATCAGGGTGTATAAATATCATTCGTGATCTTCAAGCCTCTTTGCTTCAGATTGATCAGGTCGAAATAATGACTTCTTATATCGTTGCAATTGGGAAATTCAGACATCAGCGTTTTGTCAATATCATACAATTCCCCGTAATCGCCCTTCTGGAAACAAAACCGGTGTATGACACATGATTTGCAGGCATTGAGGTCGTAGTCATATTTTTGCCTGAATTCTTTAAGGCCCCTGAAGGCATCCATTCCGTCGGTCCAGATGTTGCCGGCGCAAAACTCCGGCTTGTGAAGATTGTCGTTATAATACACATTTCCGTCGAACTTCAAAACATAATACGACATAGGAACGGCCGACGGGTTTTTGGTATACAGTGTGTTCAGGATCTTCCCATACCGGCTGGGTCTGAGCAGGTAAGCCAGGTGCGGTTTCCGTTCCAATATATCAGTTAACCTGCGGCCCAGTTCTTTATAACCAAAATAGTCGATCTTTTCATCGGTTTTAGGCGTTGAATCAGCGGGTGGTACTTCGGCCAGCGCTCCGGTATATCGCACTACATTGTAGTTCCATCCATACAACCCCAGGTGGTGGCAAAGCTCCAGCATGTCCTCCACGTATACCACGTTTTCCCGGGTGATCACCGACTTTACCGACACCGGCACCCCGATAGACAACAGGTATTTTATGTTTTCAATGACCTTATGAAAAGTATTTTTCTGCCTGAACCGTTCGTGCACTTCGGCCGTTGGGCCGTCCAGCGATATCCTGATATGGGCGGTTTTGTTGTTTTCGAAAACCTCGCGGATGATGGGGTTTTCCCTGATCTTCTGATGAACGCCGTTTGACGTTAGCCAAATACGGAACCCCTTGTCGTGAATGTATTTGAACCAGTGTTCTATCCCTTCCTTTACAAAAACCTCTCCACCGGTAAATTGAAATGTTTTTTGATTTTTGGAGTTTTTATCGAAATGGTCGGCCACCTTTTTAAAATCCTCGAAACTGATCTCTTTGGTTTTGGAGAAATTATACCCGCGGAAACAATAATCGCAAACAATATTGCACCGGTTCGTTACGCAAATCAATAACTGATCAAACTCAGTGGCGCCGAAATCGTAACCAAGCAGCTTGCTTCCTTTAGGGATGATATGTTCTTTTACCGGCCGTTCTTTTTTCTGAACATACCATTCCAGGTAATCGGGTAATAAGTAATACCGGTGTTCATCCATTTCAAACATGTTCATTTTAACGGAATCACCAGCGCTGCAATAATCGTCGAATAAAGCCATAAGCTTGTCGTTTATTGATTTTTTGTGGAACCCGGTCCTTTGCAATTTTCGGCCAGGTAAGCATCGATGTATTCTTTGTACTGGTTGATCTCTTCAAACCCTGCCATACTCTTCGCCAGCTGACCATTATATTTTTCAATGGCCCTGTCAAAGGCAGCCATCTGTTTGTTCACATCATCTTTTAACTTTTGATAGTCGGCCCAGGTATTAATATTATCGTGAAAATTCTTTACCAATGAAAGAATATTGCCGAGCTTCCCCAGTTCGGTCAGGGCCTGTATGGCGATTGTCTTCTCCACCTGTTCGGCGCTCAATGCCTCCAGCGCCTTGTCTCCTTTTTTGATGGCTTCATACACAGCCACTCTTGTCACTGCTTTTTTTCCTGCTTCCCTGGCTGTTTTCAGCAGGTGTCCCTGGGGCGAAGAAACGGCTATCAGGTCTTCGATAGTATTGGCAGCGGTTTTTAGTGTGAGTGTAATGATATGCAGATCTGTGGTGGCGGCACGCGAAGATCTTTGCAGGGTTTCCTTTTGTTTTTTTATATCGTTCACCAGTTCGGCCCTTACCTGGTACTTCGCACGTTGTTTATCCCATTGAATCAAAAGTTTTTTATCGCGGTACTGCACCAGGTCGTCGCATTTCAGCGCCTTCGATGTAACAGCCTTATTGCCTGTGCCCACCTCTTTGATGGAAACCAGTTCCAGTTTTACGTTGCTCAGCCGGGTGACAAATTTATCGCCGTATTTTTTCGAACCTTCGCATTTAGGTGAAAATTCAAAACCATCGAAAAAAGGGCTGCCGCCCACTTTTCCCCTGGGCGGCACGGTATAAGTAAAAGTTTTGACCAGTTGCTGGCCGCAGAAATCGTAGAAAGTAGCTTTCAGTTCAACATATAGTTTGGCATCCGATACGCTTTGAACGGCTACCGCAGCGCTCTCCGATCCGAACGACCTGCCTGTTGTTCCGGCAACGACCTTTATGCGCTTATCGCCTTCCCCGCTCATTTCCCACCGTAGGTTTTTGCCATTGAATGTCTGCGCCGGGGAAGACGTAAAAAGAAAAACAGATAGAAGGAGGAAAAAAAATGAAATGAATAGTTTTCCTGGTTGGGATTTGGGCATATGGGGTTGGGTCTACGGTTTATATATTGATTAAATATAGTAAATTCAACAATAAAAATTAGTCTTATCTGGGGTCATTTCAATTGCCTGCTGGCAAAATTTTTGAACGGCCCATCCATATTCATCAGTTCGCCGGGCTTACCCGATTGAATGATCTTCCCGTTGCCGATAAAGTAAACCCGGTCGGCACACATGACGGTTTCGAGGCGGTGCGCTATCAATACCTTGGTAGCTTTTATTTCCTGTAATGTTTTAGTGATAATAGCTTGTGAAATATTGTCGAGTGCGCTGGTAGCTTCATCAAGTAATATAATGGAAGGGTTCCTTATAAGCGCCCGCGCAATGAGCAGCCGTTGCCGCTGCCCGCCCGATAAACTTCCTCCTGCATCCGATACAATGGTATGCAAACCCATGGGGAATGCCTCTATCTCTTCTTTCATACCCACCTTTGCCAATGCCTCCCATACCGCCGAGTAGCCTGTGTTGCTGCCTGCAATATTCTCATAGATGCTGCCGCCCGTGAGCGTACTGCTTTGAAGCACCACGCCCATATTCCTGCGAACCGCCTTTTTGTTCAATTGTTTCAGGTCCTGTTCATCAAAATAGATTGAACCTGATTTAGGCGTTTCAAAACCCAATAGCAGGCGAAAAATGGTTGATTTTCCCGACCCCGAGGCGCCCACAAAGGCTACAGTTTCACCTTCGTTGATCACAAACGATAAGCCATCCAGAATGGGCGGGCCATCGTCATTATAACTATACGAAACCTGGTTGAACTCAATACGGCCTTTAAGCGTAACCTGCTCATTGAATGCCGGTTCTTTTTCTGCCGGTGATTCCAGTATGCCTTCCAGTTTTTTATATAATGAAACGCCTTTTAACAGGCCGCTGACGCTGGAGCCGAAAGCGATAATACCGGCCGTTAAAAGTCCGAAGGCCGTAATAAAACCCGCAAATGCGCCAGCGCTCAACGTATTCACGATCCTTCCCGAAAATCCATACACCAACAGCAGGGTGATGCCCGGGAAAAGATAATTTAATAATTGTACCCGGTGCCCCGCCAACATGATATGCTGTGCCAGTTGTCGTTCCCGGGCATAGTCTTCGCTCCACCGGCGCAGGATGAACAACTCCTTTCCGGCGGTTTTGATCTTCGATATGCCTGCAATGAACTGGTATATCCGGGATGTCAATACGGCTCTTGAATCAAGATGTTTTTTATTTGCCAGGTGTTCACTGCGATAGAACAACAACAGTATAATCAGGTAAATACATACGATCATCATCACCAGCAACCCGAGTTGGGGGGAGTACCAAAACATCAGCCCTAAATTGGTGAGTACCTGTAGCATGCTGAAAAAAGCGGCCACCATTCCGCTGCTGGCAATTACACGGATCTTACTTACCCCAAGCGACCGCTCAACTATGTCACCTGCGTTGTGCCTGGCAAAAAAAGCAGATGGCAGGTTGATTAATTTATTAAAAAAAGCTGCCTGCAATTTCAGGTCTATCTTCGATTCAATCCGAAGCATGATCAGGTTCCGGTATAACATAAAAGAAAAGATCATGAGGCCGATTAACACTAATAAAATACATAACTGCACCAACATCCCTTTATTGGCCGAGGGGATTACATTACCTATAAGCGAGCTGAAAGCAAGGGGTAGTGCCAGGTTCAAACAACTAACCACCAGCGAACAACCCAAAAATGCCACCAGTTCCTTCCTTCTTCCACCTAATGCAAACCGTAGCAGCGAACCTTTGGTGACACGCCCTTCGGCAAACAGCGGGTAAAATACATAAGCCACCTCGCTGAGGGTGGCGTTTGTTTCAAAGTTCAGCCTGCTTTTTTCTCCCGTACGGGGATTCAGGTAATAATAGTCACCCCGTTCCTGTACCAGGGCGCAAACTTCGCCTGTTTTAGTGAATCCAACCATGTCGCCACCATCGTGCGACCACCATTTTCCATGCAGGCGCACCCTTCTTGCCAGCACATTCGATTGCAGCGCAATAGCCTGCAGCCGCCTGGTGATGCTGTGTATGGCTTTTCCGGGCAGGCAGTTAAAATGCAGTCCCTGAGCGGCGCCGGCCAGGTTCATGCAATGCAGCAATAACCCGCCGTTGTGGCCGTTCGGGCGCCCCTGTTCCACCTGGAGGATAGAAAGGAGCCGTTCTTCAATCTGTTCTGTAAAGGCCGGGTTCACCATACTGGTTTTATTATTCTGTTTCTTTCAAAAATTCCTGGTACAACGAACTTTCACGAAGCAATTCTTCGTGCGTGCCTTTATGTTCTATTTCACCACGATTCAGTACAATGATCTGGTCGCAGTCCCTGATCGTACTAAGCCGGTGCGCAATGATCACAAGGGTGATGCCCAGGCTCCTGATGTTACGGCATATCCTGTATTCCGTTTCGGGGTCCAGCGCGCTGGTAGCTTCGTCCAGTATCAGTATGTGAGGCTTTTTGATCAGCGCCCTGGCTATTTCCATACGCTGTCTTTCCCCGCCGCTGAAGTTCCTGCCGTCTTCACTCACCATGCTGAAATAGCCGCCCGGTCTTTTGGAGATCACGTCGTGGATCTCGGCCAACCGGCAGGCTTGAATGACCTGGTCCATAGCAATACTTTCATCCCAAAAGGTGAGTACATCCTTTACCGTACCTGAAAACAATTCTATTTCCTGGTCTACTATGCCAATCGAACGGGTCCTGGATAACTTAGGTATACGTTCCAGTTCCACACCGTCGAACAGCACAGCGCCCTTCCATGGTTCATACAGGCCAATGATCAGTTTGGCCAGGGTGGATTTACCCGAACCTGAAAGGCCGATGAACGCATAACTCTTTCCAGCCGGTATGGTTAGTGTAATGTCTTTGATCACCGGCGGCCCCATAATATTGTAACCAAAACCGAGTTCGTGCAAACTGACCTCACCCGACAAGGTAGTAACAGGTGCGGACGCCTTCTCCATGTCCATCGATGCATTTTCTTTTATAGGATAATTCATGATGTCGTATAAACTCCTGAAATAAGAGCCCAACATCGCTATTTCACCGCCCGAATCGGCTATACGTTGAACGGGTATAAAAAACTGCTGGAATATAACAGTGAATGTAAGCAGCATGCCCACCGAAAGATGGCCATTCATGACCTCATAACCACCTATCAGCAGTATCAGCGCCATGATCACCAGTGATACCAGGGATGGCATAGCGCGGCTGACAATCGTAGCGCGACGGGTTTCCTGGCTGCTTACCAGGTACCTGGCATGAAAGCCTGCCCATTTCTGAAAAAATTCGCTTTCCCTGGCCGAAGACTTGATGGATTCCATAGCCTGTAACCCGGTATATGAAACGCCTGAAAGGCTGCTGGTATCTTTTACTAAGCGATTGTAAACAGCATTTCTCCGCATGCCGAACCAGTAAAACAGGCGCATGGCAAGGGCAGTCATCAGCAGGCAAACGGCTGCCAGCTTCACATTAAAAATGAACATCACCACCAGGAAGAAAAAAGAACTGATCACTGAAAAAGCGGTAGTGAGCAGGCTTCCCGTAACAGACTCGGCCACCAGGTTCACAAAATCGACCCTTGAAGAAATTTCAGCCTTGCTTCTCTGTTGATAGAACGACATTGGCAGGTGAAAAATCCTGACCATCAACCGGTAGGAAAATAATACAGACAACTTGGTGTTCAACCGGCGGCTAATAGCATACTGGATGGTCATGAGCAGCGCGGTAATGAGAATGGCGGCGCCAAGGCTGGCCATGATAGGAACCAGCCAGAATGTATTGTTCCTGATGAGCACAAAGTCTATAAAAATACGTGTAATGGATGGGATCACAAGTGCAGGCACAAGCGATAACAATACCACCAGCAACAGAAAATACATGGCCTTCTTTGAGCCTTTCAGCAGTTCCCAAATTTTGGCGGCCACATTAAAAGGTGCGCCCTTCTTCCTGAAATGTTCACCCGGTTCAAACGTAAGGGCCACACCCGAATAGGATGCAGCAAACTCCTCGTGCGTTACCCAAACCTTGCCCAGGGCAGGATCATTTAAAAACACACGCATTTTATCAACACCTTCCACCACCAGGAAATGATTGTTTTCCCAGTATACGATAAAGGGAAATGGAAGTTGTAATACCTGTTCAACAGTTTTTTTGAACCCTTTGGCTATGAGACCCAGCGTCCGTGCTGCCACCACTATGTTCCTGGCGCTGGTGCCATCCCGGCTTACGCCGCATAACGACCTCAATTGCTCAAGCGGCAGGTAAAGTCCAAACCAGGAACAAATGATCCCCAGCGAGGCAGCGCCGCATTCAACCGCTTCCATCTGCAGCAGCATCTTCGTATTTACTCTTCTCGCTTTCATTTGAGTTTTAATGAGGGAAAAATAAAGGAGATGGGCGTTCTTTGTTCTGCGATGATATTCGCCTGTAAAAGGGTGCCGCTTACCAGGTCAGTGTCCGGTCCGCTGCCTGAGGTCCATTTATACTGGCTGACGGTGCTGCTGTCGGTGGCCAGTTTTACTTCCACCACCATGGGCAACCCTTCCCTGGAAAGTTCTTCAACCAGCTTGGCGTTGCGGAGCGAGCGGTTCATACCTGCTTCGGTCAATGTATATTTCGATATATAATTCACCGTGCCTACCAGGTAACCGTGTTCCTCCGGGGGGATGGTGGAAGGCGCTACCTGCACGGCCATGCCAGGCCGTATCTTTTTGCCTTCTTTGGCATTTACATATACAAGCGCCATCAATTCGTTGCTATTGTAATCCTCGTTCTCAATGACCAGGAAGGTACTGCCCTCGTTAAAAATATCCCCGTTGTTGAAAGACATATCGATGACAGTGCCGCTATAAGGACTGATCACCTGCGATTGGTTCACCAACTGGTTCTTTTTGAACTGCAACTCACTTTCATAAGTCAATAAACTGCTTCTGAACTCGAAGATCCTTGCCTGGTTATAATCGATCAGGTCGGTCATGCGCAACAATTCAAGCTGCCTGTACTTTTCAATTTCCAACTTGTCGGTCTCATACGATTCAGCTTGTTGGTCCAGTTCGGCTAATTGCTCGTCATAACCTGCAATCGTTCTCTTCAACTTGTTGATAGATCGTGTGCGAACCGCCGGATCGGAATGGTCTAAAAGCCAGTCCAGGTTTTTGTGTAGCTCCCGTACCTGCGTTTCAAGTTTTTTGATATCGAATATCAAATCCAACTGTTCGATGGTTGCCAGCACCTGGCCCTGTTCTACATGCTGGCCGATCTTTACATTGAGCTGGCTGATCTTTCCGGGAAACTGCATCTTTATTTCACTGATGCCCGATTCGTTGATCAGAATACCCTTGCCATTTATATAAACCGGCACACGGGCAACAATACTCCATATAATGGTTAGCAGGATAATCAGGGCAATACAAGCTGCAAAAATGGCCTGGCGGGGTTTTACCAACAGTACGGCCTGGTCTATTTTATCGGGAGATTGATGTATGTTGAGCTCTTCAGCACTGGCGTTCTGCAATTCCATGGGTTTCTTACGGTTTACTGTCTGATAAAGGGTTGGCAGTGGGTTTCGCGGGGATTATCAGCGTTCATTGGCTATCACCCAATCGCTTGCCTGTTGTGCATTGAAACAATATTTTCTGGCCGACCTGAACTGGTCGAGACTTTCGGCAATAACCTGGCGACAACCGGGCCGCCCCCTGAGTTGAAATTCCTTTCCGGGATACACGATGCCTTTGTATTCATCTTCTACATACAGGTACAGGTTCCTGGACGAGTTATTGACGACATTCAGCAAGGGTCCGGAGGGTCTGGCAGATGCAGCAGGTGCATGGCTGGTGGAGGTATTGCCTTTGGCCCTGAATGCAGCACGTCGTTCCATACGCGTGTTGAGTCGTTGGTGAGATGCATATAGCCGTTGCCTATCGAGCCGGGACCTGACCTCTGCATCTACCTGGAATTTCTCGGCCAGTTCTTTTACTTTTTGCCATCCGGCCGATGACAGCTCTGTTTGCACCTGGCTCACCAGCAGGCTGGCCGTCGTATCCATCAAAAACTTTGCTTCAATATAGGGGGATTTGAGGTGATGTAATTGTTCCAGGCTATCGAGCAGTTCCACGGTTTCCAATAAAAAATCAAAATTTCTCGTCATAAAGGCCGAGTCTAAAGCAAATCCAATATTACCTGAACTTAAACCAAAAGTTTCCAGCACCGGTTTGCCCTGTAAACGCCTGGAGTCGGCTTTTGAAAGCGCTGTTTCGATGGTTTGCGCAGATGTAGTGTCATTTTGGGAAAAACCGGATATGCCAACCAATAAGCAGGATACAAACAGAACAACCTTTTTCATAGTAGTAACAAATAGATTAAAGCCCTAAATTAATTTTTTAATCGCTAAAATCCTATCTGTAGAACAAGTTTAATACGCTTAAAGGCGGTTTGTTTGCTGCTCTAAATAACTTAGCGCCCTGTTCATATCAGGTTCGCTGCATTCCCAAACCTGGTACAGCGATAAAGCCGGATTTATCCCAAACAGTTTTCTTTTTGTACGTTTGAAAAACAAGCACAGCACTGCTCCAATTTCTTTGGCCGTATTCACATGTTCATGCTCCATAAAAACTGAATAGTCGAGTCCATATTTTCGTTTGAATTCACGGCCGGTTGTTACCGAATAAGCCAGCTTCCATAAAAAATGCCCCTCACTGGGAATACCGGCAACAAAATGCCCGTTTGTATCCATCAGCAGGCATGCCCTGGCAACGATCAGCGGCAGTTCGCATAAATGTTCCAATACGGCAACAGAAATTATGCGGTCGTATCTATTAGCTTCCGGTACCTCTTCCAGCAAGCGGTAAAAACGATTTATTTTTTCTACTTCGGGAGCATCTTTATACAGCGCGGTAAAAGGTTCCACTACATCGTAGGTAGTATAGTCTTTTTCATAATCTACATGATTGAGGGTTCCCGCTCCTATCTCCAGAATACGCCCGGGAAGTTTTTTACCTATACCAGCCACACGGCGGTGCATCCATCCTTCCATATAACCCGATAACCTGGTGGCTGCCGAACTGCGGTTGCGGTTGTACATATAGTGCTCCAGGTGGATGCGTTTGTACGCATCGGGTAAAACGGTACGCACTTTTGGATATCTGTCCAGTATCACTTGATCAAAAATTGAGTTTAAAAGTAAACATATTCGGGAAATCCAGACAACACAACGGGAAGTAAAGATACCACCCTTCCCCATAGTGCCATCTACCTTTACATGACCATTTTAAAAGAATAACAGTCATGAAAAGTAGACAATTTGCCTGGTTATCCTTAGCCGCATTACCGCTGATGATGACCGCCTGCGACAAAGACGACGATAAGATGCCGCCAACATCTACCGTCACCATTAATATAGAGAATGTACTGGACTCCCGGCCGCTGGTGCAATCGGGCAACTTCCAAAATACCGGGGCCTCTCCACTCATCATGCCGGGCGAATCGGTATCCATCCGGTTTTCCGCTGCCAAAGGGCAGGCTGTATCATTCGCCACCATGTATGGCTGGTCGAACGATCTTTTTTTTGCGCCTGCCAACCCCGGTATAAAAGTATATGATGATAATGGCAATCCCATTGAAGGCGATGTGTCATCACAGATCAAATTGTGGGATAACGGCACCCGCATCAACCAGGCGCCCGGCGCTTCGGTAACGCATCCGGGTACAGCCGAAACAAGCACAAAAAATATTACAGAAGTAAAAGGCGCCGATGCACAGGGCAATGCCTATGCCGCCGCTTCTTCATTGATGAAAGCTTCTTTACATTATGAAGGCAATTCAACCTTTACGCTCACCATTGAAAATACATCGGGAGGCAGCTCCAATCCTACTCCATTCAGTCCGGGTGTATGGGCCATTTCTTATATTGCCGGTGGCAACCTGTTGAATCCTGCGCCCCTTTATGAAGAGGGCAAGCCCACGGCCAACGGTTTGACCAACCTGGCCGAAATGGGCGATAACAGCGCACTGGGTACTTATATAGCCGGACAAACGGGTATCTTTACACCGCTTTCCCCTGTGTTGGTGGTGGTGTACAGGGGCATCGACAATCCCATTTATAAAACCGGTGAAAAAGACCGTGGTGAGGGCCTGAAAGAACTGGCCCAGAAAGGTGATGCCAGTGGACTGGCCGAACACCTTAAAACTGTGCAGGGTGTAAAACATGTGTATGTATTGCCTGCAGCCAATACCACCGTGCTGTTGCCTAAGATAGGTATGCAGGCAGGAAGCAGTGTTTCGCAACAATTGATGGTGATGAAGGGCGACAAGCTGGCGATTGCTACCATGTATGGACTGTCGAACGACTGGTTTTTTGCTACCAAGGATGATGGGGTGGATCCAACACAGAAAGGAGATGTTTCTTCATCTATTGGATTGTTTGACAATGGTACGGCGGTAAACCAGTTTCCCGGGGCAGGCATTACACAGTTTAACCTGGAAGGAACACCTTTGGAAGAAAGCAAAGCGATTGAAGCAGTGCCCAATCCTAATGGGTTTACTACCCTGCCGGCGATCAGCGATATTATTAAAGTGACACTTAACTAAACTACATGATTAGGAGTTCTATTATAACCTTCCTGCTGTTCATCAGTGTATTTGTTCAGGCACAGGGAAATAGTGTGTCCATAGCCCCCGAAAAACCTGAAGACATCAGTCCGTTGCTCATCGGGGAAAAAATTCCGATGGCCCAGTTACCCGATGCCAATGGAAAGATGGTTGACCTGAACAAAGCCATCGCCTCCCAACCCACAGTTTTGGTTGTTTATCGTGGCGGATGGTGCCCCTATTGCACCAAACAGCTATCCGGTTTGCAGGAGGCGCTTCCTGAACTGCAGCAATTGGGTTACCAGTTGATCGCCATCAGCACCGATGACCCGGCAGGTTTGGCAAAATCGGCCGCCAAAGAAAAGCTGGCCTATACCCTGCTCTCCGATGCCGACCTGAGTTTGTCGAAACAAATGGGCATCGCTTTCAAGGCGCCTAAAGCATACTGGAATATGCTTCCCAAAACCACCGGTGGTAAAGACACCGACCTGTTGCTGCCGGTTCCGTCGGTGTTTATCCTGGATAAAAAAGGGGTGATACAATTTGAATACATCAATCCCGATTTTAAACAGCGTATGGACCCCGTGCTTTTACAGGCAGCAGCCAAAGCCATCAAAGGCAGTATTTGAAAATATGGCCAACAAATATCAAGTTAATGATCAGAGAGTATAGTGAAAAGGCCACCTCGGCACGATTTATCATGCACCTCGGCAACAGCCAATTTTCCGGCAAAGGATTAAAAAATCCCTCGCCTTATGCCATCAACACCTTTGTATACAACAAGGGCGCAGCCCAACAGGTGGTGATTGACGAGGTGGCCTATACTATGCCTGAACACTCCATACTGCCGCTTGTTTCGTACCAGCATTTTGTATTCGAACAACCCGATTCATTAACAGCCTGGCAATTCAACCGGGAATTTTACTGCATTGTGCAACACGATGCCGAAGTGGGTTGCGTGGGTTTTTTGTTTTATGGCATACAACATCCTATGTTCATCAAACTCAACGAGGAAGAAGACGAAGAAATGCGCCACCTGGAAAAAGTATTCTCGCATGAAATGGTACTAACAGATAATTTCCAGGGCGAAATGCTGCGCACGCTTTTAAAAAGGGTGATCATCAAAACTACCCGCATTGCCAAACAACAATGCGAGAGTTACCGCTTGTTCCCCGATGAAAAAATGGATATCGTACGCAAATTTTCATTGCTGCTCGAAACCCATTTCAAACAGGAGCACGAAGTAAAGTTTTATGCTGCTGCACTCAACAAATCGCCCAAAACACTCAGCAATGTGTTTTCGCTGTTGAAGCAGTCTGCTCCTTCCATACTTATCCGTAACCGCATTATACTGGAAGCAAAACGTTATCTCCACTACACCAACAAAACCGCCAAGGAAATTGCTTATGAGCTGGGTTTTGAAAGCCCGGCGCATTTCAGCCGGTTTTTTAAAATGTATTCCGGAAGCAGTGTATCCACATTCCGGGGGCATTAATCAAACAAATACAAATGAAAATATTTAACCTGTCAGCAAAAATGTATGATAGCTGGCCCGCCTTTATATTGAGGGTCATTGTTGGGATCGGCTTTTTTGTACATGGCTATGCCAAACTGAGCAAGGGCCCCGAAGGATTTACAAAACTATTACACCAGGTGGGTGTGCCCGCACCGGAACTGATGGCCTGGCTGGCGATCATAGCAGAAGTATTGGGCGGCATCGCCCTCATCATAGGCGCTTTTGTAAGTATTGTTACCGTTCCGTTGATCATTACCATGTTGACCGCCTGGCTCACCATTCATTACAGGTTTGGATACAGTTCTATAAAAACCATTGGACTGGATGCCGACGGACCCAAATTTGGTCCACCGGGTTACGAGATCAACCTCCTGTATATTGCTGCATTGATCATGCTGATGGCTACCGGCGCGGGTAAATTTTCAATAGACTCGATGATTGCCCGGCGTAAAAAGATCTGATATCAGGCGAGCGCTCCCCTGCTATAGGTTTTCCTTACCAGGGCATAAAAAACAAATACGATCAACCCTAAAATGCCCAGGGAAATATAACCCTCTGCAGTCCCGGAAACGGCAGTCACCGTTTGTTCGCCCAGCATATCATAATCCGGTACGATCCAGCTCATGGTATAGGCCTGCACCAGCACCAGGAAACATATAAACAACAGCATGATAAAACTGTGTTTCACCGTAAAGCGGAACAGTTCCGATTCCCTGCCCACCAAACTACCGGCGGCGGCAGCTACCGCAATGGACTGCGGCGAGATCATTTTACCCACTACCCCGCCCGATACGTTGGCTGCCACGGTTACCACCGGGTCTACACCAATAGAGGTAGCGGTAGCAGCCTGTAACCTGCCAAACAGGGCATTGGCCGAGGTATCGGAGCCGGTGATAAATACACCCAGCCATCCCAATACAGGCGCAAAAAACGGGAATAAAAAGCCTGTATTGGCCAATGCCTGCGCCATGGTCATGGTCATGCCCGAATCGTTGAGGATATAGGCAAAACCCAATACCGACATAATGGTGATAAGCGGATACTTCAGTTGTTTCAACGTTTTCATAAATATCCGGGCCCCATCACGAAACCCTAAGCCAATCAGCGGAATGGAAATGATCGCCGATAACAAAATGGCCGTACCCGAAGCAGAGAGATAATTGAACTTGTACACATGCGGGATCAATTTTCCGCTGCCGTCTGTAATAGCATGATGAAGCCCCGGAAATGCAAATTGCACCTCACCAACTGCGTTCAACACCTCTTTCACCGGCTGCATACCCCAGGCAATGATCATCACGGTAAGCAAAATAAACGGCGACCATGCCCTGGTAATCTGTCCATGGCTATATTTTTTCTCCGTTTGCAAAACCGGGGTTACTTCATCAGCAAAACGCCATATTTTTTTGGGTTTCCAGAATTTCAGGAAAACCACCAATGATACAATAGAGCCAATACCTGCAATCACATCGGGCAATGCAGGCCCCAGGAAGTTCGACGAAAACCATTGCAAAAAGGCAAAGGAAATTCCCGACACTAAAATGGCAGGCATTACCGGTTTGGCATTTTTAAAGCCTGCCACCAGCACCACCAGGTAAAAAGGGATCATCACCGATAAGATCGGCAGTGTTCTTCCCACCATTTGCGAGATGGCCATTTCAGGAATAGAGGTTACCTGCGAGGCCACGGTGATGGGTATGCCAATAGCGCCAAAGGCCACAGGCGCGGTATTGGCAATTAAACAAATAGCGGCAGCATACAAGGGATTAAAACCCAAACCCACCAGCATGGCAGCCGTAATAGCCACCGGTGCACCAAAACCCGCCGTGCCTTCTAAAAAAGAGCCAAACGAAAAGGCGATCAACAAAGCCTGCAGCCGCCTGTCGGCGGTGATGGATGCCATAAAATGTTTGATGATCTCAAATTGTCCGCTGTCCACGGTTAAGTTAAACAGGAACACGGCGCACACCACAATCCATCCTATAGGAAACAATCCATACAAAGCGCCATTGGCGGTGGTAAGCAAAGCCAGCTGTACCGGCATCTTATACACCAGCACGGCCAGTAGAATGGCGATGCCCACCGCAATCAAACTGGCCTGGTAACCTTTCATCTTTTTGATGGCCAGCGCCCAGAATATAAACAGTATGGGCAGTACGGCCACCAGGGACGACAGCACCATATTATTGAACGGATTAATAACCTGGGTCCAATTCATAATGGCGGATTTTTGTTAACGGCTGGCGTTGGAAACACCCTCGTTGATCTTTCGTTTTACACTGGAATAATCGACATACCGGTGCTTGCCGTAGTGGGTCACTTTCAACTGCAATTCATAGCTGCCCCAGTTATCGGTTGTTTTTGTAGTGATGGTTTCTTCTTTCGGCCGCAGCTTTTCAGCCGGCTGATTCACCATCAGTTCCCGGAATGGACGTCCGTCCATCGAAGCAGGCACCGGCAGTCCATGCAGGGTCAACACGGTAGGCACAATGTCGATATTCGAGGTAGGTATGTTGGATACATAGCTCTTTTTAAACGAAGGCCCCGATGCCATCAAGGCGATCTTTATTTCATAAGGACTTAACCCGCCATGACCTGCCACCCCTACTGAATAACCTGCTCCTGCAATGCCTGCGCTGTTTTTGCTGTCATCCCAGTTGCGGTCCATCAGGATATCCGCGGCGCGGCCGGCATGATTCCAGTGCACGGCATCAAAAGACAGCGTGCCTTCCACCCATCCTTTGGTATCACCGGCTTTGGCAGGTTTGGTAAACAAGGCGCCTACCCATGGCTCCTGTTGCAGGGCATGCACAATGGCTTTGATGGTTTCGGGGTTTTTATCCTTCACATAAATGGCGCCATCCGCCACCACCACATCATCTGATTCCTTATCTTTTTTAAATCCTTTCCTTATCAAAAAATCTCCCAGCTTTTCTTTTCCCTTATAGGTTACAAAACCATGATCGGCAGAAATGATGATATTATACCGGCCGGCCAAACCACGAGCCTTCAGTTCCGCTAATATTCTTCCAAACTGGGTATCTACCACGCTCAAACCTTTGATGGCCTGCTCAGAGCCCATACCATGTGCATGCGCCGAACCATCGGGATCCGACATCCACAGGGCGCAAACATCCGGACCGTTTTCTATCAACCCGTATTTCAACAGGGCATCCGTAGCCCAGGCATGCCTGGCGTACGCCTCACTTCTTTTAGGAGGCGCACCCAGGTCGCTGATCACCTTTTCCTTTAACGATTCCGGCAGTATCATGTCGGTATTGATAATACCACCGCCTTTTACTTTATGGTTTTGCAAAAAAGCCTGACCGGTAGAACCCGAACTAAAAACCATCATGCTTTTACCGGCTTTGTCCAGCAATTCGCCAAGTGATATAGCGGTGAGTAACTGTCCATTGGTGGCGTCCGCTACTTTCATCAGGTCTTTTGCTTCGCCGGTATTCAGGGTCTTTACGGCATCTGCCTGCGGCACATAGATGGTGTTGCCCAGGATGCCATGCGTACGCGGATAGCTGCCGGTGATATACGAAGCGGCATTTAACCGGGTTACACTGGGATATACACTATGGTGTTTATTGCCAAATGCAGCCTGTTGTTTAAATGCATACAGGTTGGGCATATTGGCCGCGGTGATATAATCGGGCCGCAGACCGTCGAAAAAAACAATCAAAGTTTTAAGATGCGGCGCATGGGAGGTCTGCGCCGCTGCGTTATTAGTATAAGCAACAAAAATTAACAGGAGTTGTAAAAACCGAACCGTCCAGCTCATCATAATTACCAGTTTATTATTACAAATGAATTTACTTCGCCCACCATACCTTGATGTCGCTATTGTCGCCACCCATCCTTGCTACCGCATCGGCCAGGTTGGTGGCATTCAGCGACTGCAGGTAGGTAGGATATGGAATGCGGTTGGGGAACTGGTTCTCCGGCTGTATGCCTGCTCCCCTTGGCAGATCGGGATAGCCGGTTCTTCTTTTCTCAAACCACGATTGATAATCCACAAAGAAATAGGCATAATATTTCTGCAACATGATCTGCTCGAATTGTTCGTCAAAGCTGCCCGCTTCTTTATACACTACGCCAGGCCGGGTTAAGAAATCAGCCGGCATGGTAGCGCCCCATTGTGTAATAGAAGCTTTTACGCCGTTCTCATAATGTTCACGCGGTGTTTTCCCGGTATTGAATCCTTTGAGCGCCAGTTCGGCCTTGATAAACTCTACTTCGGCATAGGTCATCATAATGCCCAAAGCAGCAAATGATTTTAATCCATCACTATAACTGGAGTTTTTACCTACCTGGTATTCTACATTCACGGGGTAACCGCTTTCAATACCTATATACTGCGGCTGGCCGTTTACCGTGATCGGTATGGCCCATACAGCCCTGCGCGGATCTTCATCGGCATTTAATTTATCGATAAAGAACTTAGTATAATAGTCGCCATCGCGGTAATCTAACTGACGGGCGGTAAAATACGGGTTAAAATAAGGGTACGAATTCGTATACTTAAAAATGGCATCATCGGCATTACTGCTGAACACCGGGTGTTGGGCAGGGTCTGAAAGAATGGCATTGATCTGCTCATTCACATTGATCTCTCCATCGCGTTTCGATATCCTGAGCAGCAAACGCAGCTTGAGCGAGTTAGCAAACTTTTTCCATTTCACCATGCCCTGGTTTACGCCGCCTGATACGGAATTAGCATTGTACACCAGGTCGCCGCCATAGGTAAGCGCCTCGTTGGTCTTCATGATGCTGGCCGCTTCATCCAGGTTTTTCAGCAATTGCTCATAGATGAATTTCTGGTTATCGAACTTAGGCTGCAATATGCCTTCGGTAGCTTTTGATGCCTCGGTGTAAGGAATATCGCCATACAGATCGGTGAGTATGGAATAAGCCCAGCTTTTATAGATCAGGGCGATGGCCTTGTAATTATTATCACCCAACGATTCCGAAATACGCATGATATCTTCGATATCGGTGAGATAATTGCCGTATAAAGACGACCATATACCTGCATTCACGGGAATTACATACCGGTGTATACCTGCCCCACCCGGGCTCGACCGGGGTGCATCTACCTGCATCAACGGGTTGGTAAAGTTTTTCGAAGCCGTGATGGTGGCATTTACGATCCTGTATTGCATCTGGCCAAGCACTACGCCGGGTGTGATGGACACAGGCCTGTTGGGGTCGGTATTGATCTCCTCGAAATTCTTGGTACAGCCTGCAACAAACAGGCTCATCAATAATATATATCTTAACATAGTTGTCAAAATTTAAAGGTCAGGTTAACGCCCATATTTCTGGTCGAGGGAAACTGTGTAAGCTCCACACCGGGTGTAATGGTCCCGTTGTTCAGGTTACCGCCCTCCGGATCAAATGCCGGGAAGTCGGTGAAATTGAACAGCTCCCTGCCATACACGGCAATGCTTGCCTGTTTGATACTGATCCTGCTCAGCAATTTGGGCGGGATCGAGTATTCAAATCGAACTTCCCTGATCTTGATAAACGAGGCGTCGAAAATATTTGTCTCAGCATTCGCAATGGTGTAATAGTTGTTGTAATACGAACTGGCCGCTACCCTGGTGGTATTGGGTTCATAGGTTTTTGTAGTGGCATTGTATACAACACCATCGCCTATGATACCTTCTTCCCTGCCAGCCAGTGTATTTTTGGTTTTACCCAGTGTGGCATTTTTCACATTGGTTTGCGAATACATGCTGCCGCCTTTTTGTCCATCAACCAGTACACTCACCCGTATCCTTTTTTTGATCATTAACTCGTTTAATATACCGGCCTTCCAGTCGGCAAAGGCATTGCCGCGTTTTTGTACTACCGGGTCCAGTGGCGCCGGCAAACCTGCTGCGGTATAGATCACCTTGCCATCGGGAGAACGTTGAAAACCGTTTCCATACATATCACCCATTCTGCCGCCTACCCGTGCTTCGATGGTTACGCCTTCGGCATGTTTGTAAATGATCTGGCTGGTAATGCCTTCGGCCAGTTCTTTTACATAACTCCTGTTGATGCTCCAGTTCAGGGTGGTGGTCCATGTGAAATCCTGGTTTACGATTGGTTTAACAAACAATACCACTTCCGCACCACGGCTATTGATCAATCCCGCATTTACCAGCGCGCTGGAATAACCGGCTACAGGGTCGATGGGGGTGGCCAGTATCTGGTTGCGGCTGTTGTTGTTGTACACGGCCACATCCAGCCCTACCCTGTTTTTAAGGAACCGGAGATCCAGACCGGCTTCATAGCTGGAAGTGATCTCAGGTTTCAAATTCGGGTTAAACAATACATTTGGATTGGTAAAGCTGTTGCTATAGATCCTGTCGTAATATTTGCTGGTTTGATAAGGCCTTGTATCGTTACCCACTTGCGCCCATGACAGCCTTAATTTGGCAAATGATATGGTGGTGGGCATATTCATCATGTCTGATAAAATAAAACTGGTGCTTACAGACGGATAAAAGAAGGAATTGTGTTCTGAAGGCAATGTGCTCGACCAGTCGTTACGTCCTGTTACATCCAGGAAAATTTTCTCTTTGTAGCTCAACTGTGTATAAGCATACACACTGTTGATGGCCTTTTCGGAGTGCTGGGGATCGGCCACAGCCTGGTCAAGACTGTTCGATATCTGGTACACACCGGGCTGCGACAACTGGTCGGCATACATACCGGCAAAATCATAACGCTGCCGCATGGCATTGGCGCCACCAGACACCGAGAAACGGAACTTATCACCGATATCGGTTTTGTAAGAAAGCAGGAAGTCGGTGTTCATCTCGTAGTTAAACACATCCTGTTCGCGGAACATACCACGGGGGAATTTGGTCATGCTGAACGGACGTTGTTGCGAGCGGTACTCAAATGCCATATCCAAACCGCTTCTTACCATCAACTCCAGTTTATCGGTAAATGAGTAAGTAGCCGACATGGTTCCTACTACCCCGTGTTTATTTACCTTGTTGGGCATTTCATACATATCCAGGAATGGATTGTCGGGGCCGGGGTTAAAGGGGTTGTGTTGTTCTACCTGTTCCTTACCGGGTTTCCAGTAGGGCTTATACCAATCGGGATTGATATTGGGCGCCACGGCAGCGATGAGGAAATACATCACCGTATGGTTGTTATAACCGGCAGAAGGCAGGTTATCACTTTTCTTATTGATATAATTTACCTTACCGTTGATCTTTAATTTATTGGTCACTTTCTGGTTGAATGAGAAAGCCGCATTCAGGCGTTGAAAACCGGTATTCGGTAATATCCATTCGTTTTTCAAATGGGTGAGCGACAAACGGGCGCCGCCTTTATCGCCACCACCTTCAATGGCCACGCTGTTCGACAGTGTATAACCTGTTCTGAAGTATCCCGATACATAATTTTTATAAGGTACCCAGGGGGTACGTTCCGTGGGCTTTCCATTGGGATCGTTGGGATTGTATTGATAATACATCTGGCCGTTAAAGCGGGGGCCCCAGTTACGGCCGGCAGCTACAGCAGTAGAGGTATTAGGCCCATCGGGACTATCGCCATAAGAATAGTATTGATCGGTTCTTCCTTCGCCGTATTCATACTGGTAATCGGGCCAGCGGTTCACCTCGTCGATGCTGGCATTTACCGAATAGGTAATACCTAAGCCTTTACCGGTTTTGCCCGACTTGGTAGTGATGATCAGCGCGCCGGCAGCAGCACGGCTGCCATACAGGGCAGTGGCGCCGGGTCCTTTTAATACCGTCACGCTTTCTATATCCTCGGGATTCAGATCGGACACACCCGAACCAAAATCCACCGCGTTGTCACTTCCCAAATAAGAGCTGTAGCCCGTACCGGTGATTTTATTACTTACGGGAACACCATCGATCACTACCAAAGCCTGGTTGTTATCCAGGTTCAGCGACGATTCGCCGCGCAGCGTAATCCTCGATGAACCCAGTGGTCCTGTACCGGCCGATTGTATATTTAATCCGGGTACTTTACCTGCAAGGCTATTCACCCAGTTGTTTGACTTGGCATCTTTCACCGCATTTTCCTTCACCGTTTGGGCGGCAAATCCCAACGATTTTTCTTCCCTTCTGATACCTAAGGCGGTAACCACCAGTTCTTCCATGGCCACCTGTTGCGGACGCAGGTTCACATTGATCTCGCGTTTGCTGCCAATGGGCACCTCTGTGGGTGTAAACCCTACATAAGTAAACTGCAACACATCTTTTACATTGGCGCGAATGGTATATCGCCCGCCTTCGTCGGTGATGGTGGCCGTTTGCGATGATTTTACCTGGATGCTCACGCCTTGCATGGGAGCGCCCGACTCATCTACTACACGTCCGCGGATGGTGATAGAGGTATCTGCAACAGGCGGCGAAACGGCATTGGCAGCCAGGCTGGGCTGCATGGTAGTAAACCGGGCCGGTACCTTCCGGGTGAGATGAATGGTTTTGCTCTCGATCCGGTATTGCAGTGGCTGATTTTTAAATAAGATGTCGAGGAATTCCGTCAGTGACACATCTTTTACCGTGATGGTAACCGGTTTTACATCGGAAACAGTTTCCTGCAGGTACAGAAATGAATAACCGGTTTGACGTTCAACATGAGCAAAGACCTGCTCAATAGAAACATTCCTGCCGGAAAAGCTGACCTTTTGAGACAGGACTTCTTCGGCAGAAAGATGGAAGCAGCAAACCGTTAGAAAAAGCGCAGTTAGTTTCATGACTAACAGGTTTTTGAGGATGTACGGACGGCTACGGTGAAGCAACCGCCGCATGCAAGCAATTTTTTGCATACTTTCGCATTGTTTTGGTAATGAATATGTCCTCGCCGGACAATTACTATTTGTTATCTATAACTTCCGCCGCCAAGTTGCCGCTTGGCGGTTTTTATTATTAGATGCAATGAATGTTAGTCGCCTGTGACCAATAAAGTTCTTCCCTCCAGTTTCGTTTTAAATTTATAGTTCAATGCCGAAAAGATGTTGAGCATGCCGGTGAGCGTAACCCCCTTATCCATCTTGCCTTTGAAAGTAACCTGCGGAATTTCGCCTTCATACTTTACATCTATATCATACCATCTTTCCAGTTGGCGCATTACATCGTACAGGCTGGCGCCATTAAAATTGAACCATCCGTTTTTCCAGGCCAATGCTTTTTCTACATCAGCTTCCGATACCACGATATCGTCTGCTGCTTTTAATTGAACAGCCTGCTGGCCGGGTTTAAGCACAATATTTTTATTGATCTGTATACTGCCTTCTACCAGCGTGGTAGTAATGTTTTCTTCATTATCATAGGAATTGATATTGAAGCTGGTTCCCAAAACCCGGATGGATGATTTATCGTTGATGTTTACAAAAAACGGTTTTTGTTTATTTTTCGCCACTTCCAGGAAAACCTCGCCTTTTATTTTTATTTCGCGTTTGTTACCTGTAAAAGCAGTGGGATAAGTGATCGAAGATGCGGCATTCAGCCAAACATGCGTGCCATCGGGTAATATCAACTGGTATTGGCCGCCCCTGGGGGTAGACATGGTATTCCACATCACCTCCTTATTTTTTAATTGTTTTACACGGTAGGCAATTTGACCGCTGGCCAGTTTCACTACTTCCACACCGCCTTGTTCGGCTACCTGTCCTTTAGCCGCATTATCCAGGTGAATGATGGTGCCATCTGCCAGTTTTAAAACCGCTTTTTCACCGCCGGGCGCTATTTCCTGTTTTTCCGAAGACTGTTCGGTCTCCGCAACAGCCGGCTGTTCTTTTTCCTGTTTGGTAAATATAAAGGCAATGGTACCCAGCCCAGCTACCAGAATAACAGCCGCTGCATATTTCAGCCAGTGCATCCTGCGAACAGGCGATGCATTTTCCTTGCTGCGCGCCTTATCCATCAACTTATTTACAAAAACCTGGCGGTCATTATCGCTCCAGTTCACAGCTGCTTCTTCGCTTTCCCGGAAACTTTCCTGGAAAATGCGGTCCAGTTCCAACGCGTAGGCCTCCTGGTCGAGTAATGTCTTTAATTCGGCGTTTTCCGCCTCGGTAATGGTGCCGGCAATATATTTATGAACCAGTAGTTCAAATTGCTCCTTGTTATTGATCACGTTTACAGTTTAATAGTTCAAAGAAAAAGGTCTATAATATTGAAGACGCCGAAATGAAAACAAAGCGGCAACTCAAACGGCAGGAATTTTTAAAAAAATAGTGGGATGAGGCAGAAAATGGCGTACAGTGAGCCGGCGGAGTATCGCTGTATAAAATCTTTGATGCCGTTGATGGCCGACACCAGGTTCCACCGCACCGTGCGTTCGGCAATGCCCAATGTTTGCGCCACCTGCTCCTGGGTAAGGCCTTCGTAGTGGATCATTCTGAAAACCTGTCTTTTTTGCTCCGGTAAATGGTTGATGGCCCTTTCCAGCAGGGCGCCCAGTTCCTTGTTTTCGTATTCTGTGGCTGTGCTTTGGGTTATTTTGGCCGCTTCGTCCAGCTCAGACGAGTTAAAATGCTGCACTTTTTTGCGCAGGAATGAAAGCAGGAAATGTTTACTTACAATAAATATGTAGCTGTCGAGGTTGTTCACCGAGGCCAGTTTATCCCGTTTATTCCAGATATGCAACAGGATATCCTGCGCCATTTCTTCGGCCCTATGCCAATCCTTGACAAAAGTCAAGGCGTGAAAAAACAATTTGCCTGAATATTTATAAGCGATCTGCCGAAAAGCCGTTTCATCGCCATTCGCAATCCGCAACAATACATCCTGTTCGTTATATGAGTTCTCTGTTGGCAAGCCGGGGAATCAAGTTTTTAGAAAGGTCCGCATAAAGATAACACACATTATCATTCACTTAATCAAGGGAAAATGGGTATGGTCGTTTCTAAGTGCAGCGGAAAGATTCCATTTTTTTTTGAAAAATGCAAAAATCATTGTTGACCTTTTCACAGTAAAAAAGTCAGCGATGTCGATTTTGCACGATTAAGATACATTTGAATTAACGCACGTAGGGATACCCTACCACATGATACCCAAGTGGCGATACCACTTCAAATGCAAAACGTTGTTGGATATCTTCTATTGGCACCGTGAACTTATCGCCCGGTTGCATTACCGGGAGCGGTTTTGATTTTGTTTTTCCCGCCGCCGTTTTCCACCGGATGGTATACCCGCTTACCGTATAAGAAGGAAGACTATTCTTGTTTACCAATTCTACTTCTATCCGCACATCACTCAGCTTTTTCACATTGGTGATCTCTATGGGCGAAGCCAGCCGTTTGAAAACATAATAAGAAGGCTTTTTATTAAAATACAGGTCTGTAACCCCATGAATACGCGCCTTGAATTTTTTAGCCCCGTCTTCTCCCCTATGCGTACGGTAGTCGTTTAAACAGAAATAAATACAGCCCGCCACATAATCGCGTTTTGCCCATTCCTTGTAATGATAGATCATATCATCTACACGCCGCAGATCGCCACCGGCAAAACGCGGTTCACACAACCCGTTCTCGGTGATCAGCAAAGGGCGGTTGCCGATAAAACTTTCTATTTCTTTGAAATACTGCGGCAGTTCGGTGGTGGCTTTTCCATGCCAGGTACCGATGTATTCATTCCATGTAGGCAGGTCGCCCACCAGCGATTCGTCTTTGGTTTTTAGTTTGAGGATCTCGTTTGAAACAAAGTTCACCAGCCGCGTACTGTCTTTGCTTTTTACAAAATCGCGCAGGGAGGCAAATTGCGCGGTATCCTTATCGGCGCCATACAATTCGTTGCTGACGCCCCAGGCGAAAATGCAGGGATGGTTGTAGTCGCGTTCGATCATTTCATTGAACTGTTGTTTGGCTACTGCCAGCAGCGCTGGTGATAATTTACCGGGTTGCTGCCACCAGGGTAGCTCGGCTTGCAGCAGGATGCCTTTTTCATCCATCAGGTCGAGCATGTATTCATCTACCTGCCAGTGAAACCGGCTGATGGTAACGTTGAGATCTTTAAACATATTTACCACCGAATCCATCACCCATTTTGGTTCGGCGTTGCCATAGGCAGGATAGCTGCCGGGCATATATTCCATACCGGGTAGCCGCACGGCTTCACGGTTGAGATAAAGTTTGTTGCCTGCTATCTTTATCTCACGGCAGCCAAAGCGGCTGGTGAGTTGATCGGTTACGGTATTGCCCTGCGAAACCTTTACCTGTACTTCATACAGGAAAGGATCGTTAAAATGCCAGAGATGTACTTTGCCCAAATCGATAGTCGTGGTAAATGAACTATCCTGTTTTGACAAATTACCTGTAAATGTTTTCACCACACGTTTCGATTGTTTCTCGCGGATCGTTATGGCGGCTTGCAGGTTGTTTACCGCATCTTCCCATAATTGCAGTTTTATTTGGGCCCTGGCGGTAGTGTCTTCGAACTGTATGGCAGGTGTTACATGTACATAACGAATGGAAGGTTTACCGGTAATGATACAACTTACGTCGCGTATGAGCCCGCCATCGTTATTCCAGTCAGATGATCGTCCGTATGGAAGGTTATTGGTAGAGAAGGCATTGCTTACCGCCACAACCAGTTTATTGGCGGCTCCGTATTTTACATGTTTGGTGATGTCTACATAAAAACTGGTGTAGCCCGCATTATTATGTGTTTGTACCTGTTGGCCATTCATATAAATAACTGCACTGTGATACACCGCGGCAAATTTTATACGCACCTGTTTATTGCGCCAGGAAGCAGGCGCCGTAAACGATTTTTCGTACCAGCCAGTACCTGCATAATCTTCCAGGTTATCCATCACATTCCAGGTATGCGGTACCTGTACGCTTTTGGCCTGCGCAGGAAGCCCTGCCGGCCAGTTTGCCTGCCCGCCTGTATTTTTCGGATCGGCCATAAACCGCCATCCCTGCTTCCATGAAATTTCTTCCCGGGGTTGTTGGGCAACCGCCCATTGAACGCCGCCTGTCAATACCAATAAAAGGCTGTAAACGATTTGCTTCATGGTACAAAAATTTACTTCTTCAAAGCTTTATAACGCATCATTGCTTCCACATAATAATAATCTGCATACGATAAAGGCACATCCACTTCAATATTACCCGGCACACCACCACAACTGTGCTTCAACAGCATGCCACCCACCTCATCACCACTAGCCCTATATTTGGGTGACGACAAAGACCGCAACATAGCTTCTGCCGCCTTTACATACTTATCGCTTTTTTGTTTATCGGTATAACCGGCCAGTTCAATCAACGCCGATGCCGTAATAGCCGCTGCCGATGCATCGCGCGGCGTTTCCTCGTATCGCTTAGGATCATAATTCCATTGCGGCACATAACCAGGCTGCCCCACATTAAAATCCCAGTAAGGGATTTTATCAACCGGAAGGTTCGGATGATCCAGGAAATGATCCGCCATTTTACAAGCCACCTCCAAAAAACGTTTGTCTTTTGTTTCCCTGTATACCATCGTAAACCCATAAATGCCCCAGGCCTGCCCCCTGGCCCAGGTGGAGTTATCGGAAAAACCCTGGTGGGTTATTTTATCCGTAGGCAAACCGGTTTCGATATCATAATTCAATACATGATAACAACTGTAATCTGGCCGCAGGTGATGCTGCATAGTCACCTCGGCATGTTTGATGGCAATATCCCTGAAATACGGTTCACCCGTAGCCTTCGATGCAAAGAACAACAGTTCCAGGTTCATCATATTATCGATGATCACCGGGAACTGGAATTGCTTTTTCCCATCCAGCGATTTGATGCCATCCCATGATTTGATACAGCCCACCCTTGGATCAAAACGCGAAGCCAGCGACTTGGCCGACCGTACCAGCACATCCCTGTACTGGCTGTTACCGGTTAAGCGGTAGGCATTGCCATAACTGCAATACATCATAAACCCAAGATCGTGATGCACCGTCAGTGACTTCATGGGTTCCATTAATTCCAGCCGGCTATAGGCCTCCCGTTTAATGGCCGTATCGCTCGAAAATTCTGTGAGGTACAACAGGGTACCCGGGTAAAAACCACTGATCCAGGAATTGGGAGAAACCGTTGCCAGCCTGCCGTTCTCATAGGTGCGCGGCATTTTGCCGGCGGGTACCTGTTTCGACAACTGGATGTATTGGGGTACCGATGCAGACAGGCTTGCCTGGATGGTTTTCAGTAGTGGCTGATCAGGTTTGAGTGTGTGTTTATACTGCGCATTGAGTTTTAAAGAAAATACCAGTAATAAACAACAGGTAATACGATTCCAATTCATGGGAAGGGATGTTTTTTATTATGCATTTGCACACCAGCGGCAAGATGACGAAGAGTAGGTAGATGGGAAATGGATATTTCTTCGAATAGGATGGACAATTTTATGGATTGTTTTCTTCGGGTTTTCTTCGGGAACGCTTCGGGAAGTGTTCGGGAAGGCTTCGGTAAACTGTCGAAGCCTTCCCGAATACATCCTGAATCAAATAAGAATAAAACCTTAACAAAAATGGATAAGAACGTGGGTATACACTACCACAAATAACCTTACCTCGCCTTTCTTATCATAGGCCTTACTACCGGCGAACTACCATATTGAATTTCACCGATCACCTCAAAAACATGACGCTGGTACAGCGAAACATTTCTTGGATTGGATGATTCAAGGTAAGCAATGGTACCGTCACGGTCAACCGCCTTCAACGCCTCCGTCATGAGTGCGGCGCCAATCCCCTCGCCCTGGTGCGTCGGGTCTACCCCTATCATCGGCAGATACCAATGCGGTTCGGTGGGATGATATTTCCCCATTTGTTCAAAGATGCCATTCATATCCTCTTTGACGCGGCCGCTGGTATTTTCGTCGAAGATCCGCATCAATGTTTCTTCATCGGAATGTACACCCGGCGGCAGCCATAAGGCAGCGCCACAACATCCATCGGCGATATAGGCGGTTCCTTTTTCAAAGGCGCTTCCACCGAAAGCCTCCGTTATCTGGGTGAAATTGGCCAGGAAAGTGGCGGGGTCTGGCAGTGACCATCGGGCCATAGGATCGGTGCTGAATGCGAGGGTGATTACGCTGATAGCGGCAGTACGCTCGTTTGGCAAAGCTTTTTTGATTGTCATGGCGGTATTGATTTTAACACAGAACAATCCAGACAATCGGAAGGTTGTGAAAATAATGGCTAACTTAGTATGGCCGCAAACTAATTATCATGAACTATCATATCTTAAACGGCGACTCCCTGGCTTACAGCTTCCCGGAAACAAAGATAGACGGTTCCATCATCGTTATCAGAGAAGCGCTTATCGATGGGGATGTATCAGGCGACCATCTGCCTGCGTTCTGGCAATCAAGGGCCAACCATTTAGGAGTACCCGAAACCGAATACCGCAGTAAAGTAGTAACCGAGTTCGAAAAGATCATGCACGCGCCTGATGATTCGACGTTTAATTGCTGGTTTGAATATGATTTATTTTGCCAGGTGAATATGTGGTTTGTGTTGTCTATCATCTATGATTTGCCGATAACAAAAAAGGTCTTTGCCGTGTACACTACTCATTTAGATAAAACCGATACACATTTCTGGAATGGTTTCGGTCCGGCAAACACCGAAGCATTGAAACTTTGTTATGCCAATAGAATTGCTTTCAGTGAAGAAGATATACATTTTGGAAATGAGTTATGGACAGCCTATAAAAATGGCCATCTTGAAAAACTGAAAGATCTTTCCGAACATCCATCTACTGCCTTCCCCTATTTACAGGAAGTAGTACAGGCGCATGTTGACCGATTTCCACCAGGCGGCACAAAGGGAAGACCCGAAAGGGTTATCGAGGATATCACTAAAAACATTTCTACTGAGTTTCATGAGGTGTTTAAAGAATTCTGGAAGCGGGAAAGTATATATGGGTTTGGAGATACGCAGGTGAAACAGATTTATGATAAGGTAATGCAATGACGACAGTGGAACAATTTCATCAAATTGCATTGTATACATTTTCTTGCAAGGACGATTATTTTATTCATCAACATATTGCGGTTTTTTGATCACATTCATTGAATCGGCAGCGCTTCTTACAGCGCCATTGATTTCCTGAACCCGCGGCACGTCCATCTTTTCCACCGCTCTGTCATAAGTAAGCAACCCATTGATCTCATGTTCCACATCTGTGGTTTGCGTATAGATCGCTACGCTCAGGCCACGGTATCTCATCAGTTGCTCCACCTGGTTCATGAGCAATACGTAACGATCTGTGAGCGCCTGGCGCGTGGGAGCATAATCATAGGCATTGTTTTCTACAGGCCACATATGTCCGCGTACAAATAAACCGATACCGCCAAATTCACCTAATGCTGCAGCACGGCTCGAGTCTGGTACGGAGGCATTATACGGGCCGATATAAATATGCGTATCCACATAATCGTCATTGCCGGGATCTCCATAAGGTTGCTGCCAATGGGGATTGTTGTTAAACCCTGAGTTACCGCTGACAAGCCGGGAGGGATCGTATCGTTTTGTCCATTCGGTGATCTCTTTTACGTCAAAAGCGCCCCAGTTTTCGTTAAAAGGAACCCAGGTAATAATGCTGGGAGCATTATAGTGGTCATCGATGATCGCCTTCCATTCTTTTCTGAACCGCTGCCGGTTTACGGCGGTGTCTTCGTGCTGGTACCAGATAGCGGGCATGTCTTGCCATATGAGCAAACCCAGTTTGTCGGCCCAGTAGTAAAAACGATGCGGTTCGGTTTTCATGTGTTTTCTAATAAGGTTAAAACCGGCCTTTTTTGTGAATTGCAGGTCGAATTTCAATGCTTCATCGGTGGGAGCCGTGAGCACGCCATCGGGCCAGTAGCCCTGGTCGAGCAGACCGACCTGCATCACAAACTTTCCATTCAGCAATGGCCTTATCACACCATTCAGCTTTCCTAATTGGATGTCGCGCATACCGAAATAGCTGGCAACCACATCGGTTGTTTTGCCTGAGCTGTCTTGCAGAGACAACTGCAGATCGTATAAAAAAGGCGTATCAGGCGACCAGTATACAGGGTTCTTAACAGGCAAATAAAAAGTAGCGCCGGGTTTACCACTGGCTGAGTCTGCCGCTATCCCCTTCTTAAAGGCCTTAGCTTTGATGCGGGCGCCTTTGTTGCTTTCGACGGTAATGGCCAGCCTGTTGTTGGCCAGGTCGGGTGTAAGGCGCAGACGTTCTATATGTGCTGCCTGCACCGGTTCCAGCCAAACGGTTTGCCATATGCCGGATGTAAAGGTATAATCACCGCGCGGACCGTTTTTACCGGAAGGAGTACGCCCGTCATTGGCGTCATAAGCGGCTACCACGATGGTATTGTCGCCTGTATGTAAAAAAGGGGTAATATTTATACTAAAGCTGTCATAGCCGCCTTCATGTGCACCGGCTTTTTGACCGTTGATGAAAACGGTTGCCTGGTGATCTACGGCGCCGAAATGCAGGATCACCTGTTTTCCTTTCCATTGATCGGGAATCCGGAAACTGCGACGGTACCACATATGGGTTTCCTGTTTACGGCCAATACCCGACAAAGACGATTCCGGGCAAAAGGGAACTTTTATTTTTTCCGGCTTGTTGGCAAATGAAGGAACGGTTTCGGGGTGGTGGGTAGCCGGTTTGTCTTTACCTCCATAATAGTCCCAGTTTCCATTCAAACAAAGCCAATCCTTTCGCTGCAACTGTGGCCGTGGGTATTCGGCCAGGGGTACAGACTGAGAAGCGGCAACGGCGGTCCACCGCGTGGGTAAAGGGCATGTTTGAGGGAAAGCAGTGTTGATAATGAGCAGTGAACAAAAGGCAAGTGCCCATTTTGTTTTTATCATGGCTATATATTTAAAAGCTTCAACCAGGGTATAACGGTTTGCGGCCGCAGTATACAAAGTTTATCCATAACTTCGGCCATCGCCATGCGAAAAAATTCGTTTCTCTTTTCATGACCCTGGTAGTCGTATCAAATAAAAAAAGAACCGCAATATCGCGATCCTTCAAAAAAAGCCGTTCAACCTGCGTTGCTCAATTATTATCAAGCCTTATTTGAAATAAATTCACCTCGAGATTATTGTAATGATCCATCAAATCGCTTTCGGGTGGTAATTTCTTTTTTCCCACCCATTCAAATCCAAGGCGCTGGTAATAGGCCGTTAACCCCTCGTTGTTGGCCCAGGTATCGAGCCGTAAATAATTCCTGTTGAGTTTCCGGGCCTCCAGCATAGCCCAGTCTACTATTTTCCTGGCAATATTGTTCCCGTGGTATTTTTTCAAACTGGCCATACGGTGCAGGTAAAGGGCTTCCCCTTCCTGATCGTTCCAGATAACCGGTTCAGCAAATACAATGGAAAAAACACCTGCTATGCGGCCCTCTTCGTCCACCACTTTGTAATGTCTTGTCTCTTTAATTTCCTGCTCAATAAAAGACCTGCTGAATACCGGCCAGCTGTACCCGGTTAGTTGCTGCTGATAAGCTCTTGCTTCGCTGTAAATCTCCTCAACCATGGGGATGTCTGCTATGGTCGTATGTACTATTTTCATGGCTATAGTGCAATCTACAAAATTCCGTATTCCTTTGCCTTGTTAACCACTACCACCACGGAACCTGTCTGGAATTTTTGAAGCAAGGTAGCCCTGTGGGTTTTCACGGTAAGTGGACTGATAAATAATTCCCCGGCAATTTCTGCCGACTTTTTACCTTGCGCCAACAATTTGAGTATCTGTTTCTCGCGTTTCGTGAGTTCCGGAATTTGAGATGGCTCTTTTAAATCAACCGGATCAAAATTGTATTTGATCTCCCTGCTCAATGCCAGCTTACCATCCAGCGCTTCCCTGATACAATATAGAATATCCCCGGCATCTGCCGTTTTCAACAAGTACCCGTTTGCGCCACCCAGTAGCATTTGTTTGATTATACTGCGCTCACTCAAATTACTGATGGCCAATATCACGATATCCGGATGCTGCTTTTTTATCTCCCGGCATAATTGTATGCCGTTTCCATCAGGCAGGGTGATATCCAGCAGCAGCACGTCTATATCATCCATCCCTGGGTACTCCATGAGCGCTTTGGCTGTATTAAAATAACCGCGCAATTCCAGTTCTTCGCTGGCCTGTATCACATTCTTAAAACCTTCGATAACCAGCGGATGATCATCCACCACCAAAACCTGTATTTTCCTGCTATTGTCCCACATACAATTCAATATTTATGACTGTTCCCTCGGGCGAGGATTCTATGTCCATTTTTCCATTCAGCATATGCACCCGGTTCCGGATATTTTTTAATCCCATTCTCCCCTGCGGCACCTCACCAGGAACAAAACCTTTGCCATCATCTTCCACCGTAATGAATAAGGTTGTATCTGACTCACTGCATTGAACCATGATCCTTGACGCCGCCGCATGTTTCACTGCATTATAAACAAGCTCCTGCACAATTCGATAGATCGTCACCTGAACCTGGGCCGGGTAATGCACATCCATGTTAAACGACCGAAAACTCACTTTCAATCCTGGCAAAGTAGCCTCGTCGCAAACATCTTTCAGGGCAGTCTCCAGCCCCGATTGTAACAACGATTCGGGCATCATATTCCTGGCAATCCGCCTGAGTTCGTTTACCGAATGCCCCAGCCGTTCTACGGTTTGTTCGAGAACGGCTTTATCAGGTTGTATGTTGGCGGCTACCATTTGTGACAGATTCAATTTAATTCCTGCCAGCAGTCCACCCAACCCATCATGAAGATCCCTGGCCAGCCGGCTGCGCTCCCTCTCCTCTCCTTCCAGCAATGCCTTTCCCAATGCAATTTGCTGCTTTTGCTCCATTTCTTTTATCTGGCGAGCTATGCGCTGCTTCCTGTTCCTCCACCAGAAATAAATGGCCACCAGCAGGAGCAGCAATGCGGCACCCAAAAACCAGGCAATCACCCTGTGTCTTTTATTGGCTTCATTCGCCACCAGCAACTCCTTTTCTTTTTGCACATAATTATACCGGGCTTCCAGACCGGCAATTTGCGCCCTTGTTTGCTGTGCATACACCTCCGCTGCAGTTTCATTGTGCTTAACCATCCAGTGGTAAGCTTCTTTATAATTGCCCATATGCGTTTCCAGTGTGGCCAGGTCGCTGAAGAGTTGTTTTTTGTCCAGGATGAGTTCTATATATCCCTCGTTATACATAGTGAGTAGCACGTCTTTGGCCTCCACCCATCGTTGCTGTGCCGCCAGCAACTTCGACTTTTGATACAGCAGTTGACGGATATCCTGCCGGTTCTTCAGTTTATTGGCCACTGAAAGCCCTTTTTCAATCGTATGCCCCGCTTCTTCCCACATCATCCGTTTGATCAGGTACATACTTTCCACGGTATGGTAATTGGGCGCATACAACGATTCCGGCGCACGTTTCAGCACCGCAGATGCCAGGCGAAGATGTTCACCTGCCTGGGTAAGGCTGTCCTGCGCCACATAGATCTTTGCCAGGTGGGTATACACATCTACTAACCGCAGATCACCGGGCGCCAATCTTTTAAAAAGTGCTTCTGATTTATTGAGGTAAAAGATGGCCTTGTCGTATTCATCGTAATTCATGAAAGGCAGGGCAACATTCATATAACCATCTGCCATACGCAAACTATCGCCCGCTTTAGCGGCCAGCGGAATGGCATATTCAAGAAAAAGGTTGATGAATGTTTTGTTGTCGCCATTCGATTGTGCTATTACAGCCTTATTGCCCCATGCCCTGCTTTGGTATATATAGGATTCAGGTGTTGCCACCTGGTTAAAAAGCTGAATGGCGGTATCAAAAGCTGCCTCGGCCTTGGTATCTGCAAAGTCCATATACACTCTTCCCAAATAAAAATATCCAAGGCCTTCATAAAAGTCGTTGCCTTTTACGTACTTCAATCCCTCGATAATACTAACAACTGCCTTCGCCGTGTCATAAACGGAAAGCTGGTCGCCGTACTGAAACAGTAGTTCCGCTTTTTGTTGGCCGGAAGGCAAATTCTTTAACACTTTCGCCAAACTGTCTGTAATCGCCGGTTCCTGCGAGCGGCCGGCGCTTACATGGCAAAATATGAATGCCAATACCAGTATGCGTTTCAATACCATGGGCTGCCTAATTGCAGGTAATATTAATAAAATATATCAACACGTTGTGTTTTGCACGTTCAAAATACTCCCTGGGGAGTATTGTTGGCGGTTGGCAATGAAACTAATTTTGAAAAGATGAAAAAAAATGTATTGTATATATTATCGATGGTGGCATTATTGTCAGCATGCAGTAAAGACAAGAACACAGGCGGTTCAGGCCACGGCACATCCATACTGGGCCCCGGCGCCATTTATTATGATTGGGCAGGCGAAGGTATTCTTAAATTCGATCTTTCTACAGGTGTTGTATCCACTGCGCAGCAAAGAAGCACCGATCGTAACGGTTGGGATATTAGTTTGGATGGCGCCAAATATTTGCAGGCAGCAGACAAGGATGGCGACTTTTACGACACGGAAGTATACACGCTTACCAACCTGTCAGATGGCACCGTGATCACCAGCTTCGATAAACAATCGGGTTACGCCAACCATACCTCCCCTATATTATCACACGACGCCAAACTGATTGCCGTTCCGCCTACATTCGACGACGGCCTCATGATCCTCGATCTCAAGGGGAATATCTTACACCACATCGCCGGTTTCCAGAACCAGGAAATAGACAGAAGCAATGTAAACTGGATGCCCGATAATACGGCTATTTTCAGTATTGGTAAAAAGATCTGCCGCACCAATGCGGCATTTACACAAGCCTCCATAGTGAAAGAACTGAACTTCGCCGAATGGACTGATTTAGCGGTAAGTCCTGATGGTAGCAAGATGGCTTTTGCTGCCAATAATCATATCTGGATGATGAACAGTGATGGCAGTAACCTGGTGCAGGTTACTACCAGTGATGTTGTGGAAGTGCTACCGGAATTTTCACCGGATGGCAAGTGGTTAGTACTGGGTACGGATTATAGAACCACCGGTGTTTTTGGGCATACGTGGTTGTTGGTGGTGATACCGGCCGATGGTAAATTGTATAATGTGAATGAGGGGGCGGATGAGAAGGTGATTCCGTTGGTGAGGAAGGGAAAGGATAAGCCGGAGGCGGCGAGTGGGTATTTATGTTGGCGGTGAGGGTGAAAGGGGTCCCATTGGGAGTGTAAAATTTCCCGTGTTTGTTGTTGCTTTTATACTGTTATTTTGTACATTTGTAATGCCTGTATCACATAAAGGTCGGCTTCATGCCGTTGAAGGGTATCCTTCTTAGTGTGATGATGGGCTTTTTTTATGCCGTTAATTTTCATCGTCACCGTTATAAAGGTTTTGTATTGATCTTATTCTCTTTCCGAGAAAATCAATGTACCTGGACTCATTTCTCTCCCATTTCCTTTGTACGGCCCACAAAAAGTAATCAGTTAAATTGATGATAGGCTCAGCTGTCGGCTGTCGCACATTGAACACATCTTACAACGATTTGAGCAACCTGGATATTTGTTGGCAGCAATAATAGCAGCCTTCTCCAGCCCCTTTTCAAGGTTTTTATGTGTAGTACATTTACTGCGGTGTGCAATATTCAATACCATCCGCTCTTGATCATTGAAATTGTCAATTAAAAGGTGAGATAAAAGATCAGCATAAAATTCAGACTGATTACCGTTATTTTTTTTTTTCATAGATACTGTAATCTTTTCTTCCAATTACAACATCGAAACAACAGTCAATGTTGGCAATTAGTTCAAAGGCCATTTTCCTTACTTCTGGCACGTCGTCCTTTGCGTGTAAAAAATACCCCGCTTTACCTTTCTTTTTTATAATGCTTGGCACTGCCTGTAAGTAAGTATCATTTACAACCTGGTTTTGAAGATCAATTACTCTTTTTCGAACTTCTTCTACAGATTCATTCAATGTCAACATTCCCATCAGGAAATAAGTGGATACTCCATGGCTACCGATGACTGGTATCTTGCCTTTGCCATAAAATGTGGTATCGCCAGCTTCATCTAAAAACCGATGGTACTTGTGAAAAGGCAACTTCACTTGTTTCGTTTCACCTTCGTTCATGTCTTTCATACTTTTTGGCGGAATAGAAATTTTAAGTTTGTCATTGCTACATGTAGCAAAGTCTTACGTTATTACCAGGAAAGTAGCATTATAAATCCCGTTTGTTAGGGTGTAAAAGGTAAAAGATGCAGTATTAGGAGTATGCAATTTATAAACAGCCAGATCAGGCTGAAATATTAAACGATCCATTAATTTATTTATTCACATTTGTGAGTAGCCTATTTATCAATCGACTAACTGTTACCGACATCTATTCGTGTCCCTGGCTCCGAGCCAGCAACTTCCAAGAGATGACCAGCCATATTAATACTATTTCGCACATTTTTTGTTATTTTTAACTATGAACTTTTGGGAATACAAGGACGATGATTCACGTGGCTACTGGCTTTCCACCTCCGACAAAGCAGCCCGCCAACAAGGCAATAAGTTTGCTCATGGTTTCTTTTACTTCATAAACGAACTTTTCAAACTGGCTGTCACAATTGTGCTAGGTCTAATTTCACTGCTTTTTATAACCTTTCGTTTTTTTTATAAGCTAGTTAAAAAATACAACTTAGGTAGAACATCCCGAGCCGCAAAAAGGAGCGTTCAATAAGTAGTTTGCCCTGGTAAATCAAATGTTGTCGGAAGGCCATGCCATAAAAAAAATAGAGGAGGATGCCCGTGTCACGAGAAATACTATCAGGAAGTGGAAATCACTTGATGTATTACCATGTAAAAGATCAATAAAAGAAACAAATGCATCTATTTGATGAACTGGTCAGGAAGATGCTGATGGAAAATCCGGCAATTGAAACCAAAGAAATACAAAAACAAATAACCGCTATGGGATATAACGGTTCGACAACTGCAGGTTATGAAAGTGTCAGTCGAATAGAGGCAAGAAATCACCTGATCACACACCGAAGCTGCGCTCGGTTTTCTGGATGCCATCCAAAACCAGTAAATTATTTTACGCAGATAGACAGAAACTTTTAGAAAAAGTGAAAGAGCTTGTTGATAATCTGTGCAAGCAAAGAAATAAAAAATGCTGCAGAATTCATTCAGGTTTTCGGAATATGGTGGAAACGAAAGACGGTGCCTTATTAAACGGCAAATTTACGGCAGAGCCAGTTTCGAACTCTTGAGAAAGCGGATGATCATCCACCAATCTTGACGAAGAACCACTTTGGTCCGAAATATTCACCCTAACTCAAATCTGGAGGGTATGCCGAAAAATTTTGTACCCCATAAAGGTTTTTTGTTGGGGTAAGTTGGTTATGTGAGGGGCATAGTTCGTATAGTGGGGTATAAAATCGCTTCGGCAGTCTGGTTAATCCGTTCGGGATACGGGGAAAACCGCACGGTGAGGGTAATTTTTCGGAAAAGGCAGGCAATAATTTTCAAAAGTAGAGCGCAAAGGCTGGTGTGAATCATCTGATTCCATCATTTTGCGCATCTTATTTTTAACTTGAACTGTCCCGATAAACATTAGGATTTAGCACCTTCTTTTTTAATATCTTCGCCGCCCCAAAACTCCTATTTCACATGAGCCCCAAAAAACTGACCGATTTGACAGACCAGGAATTATTACAGGAAGCCAGGAAAAGGAAATCAACAGCAATCATCAACGCGCTGTTTATTGGATTTTCGGTTGGGATTATCGTTTATAGCTTTATGAAAAACAGTTTAGGGTTATTGACGCTGATTCCGTTGTTTATTGTGTATAAGCTGGTGAATAAATCGATGTATGTGTAAATTTCGCTTAAGGTATCCCCTTGTAACGGTGAAGGTAACCCCTCTGCAAGAAGGGCCAAAAGAGAAAGAGCTATTATGAAGGGTTCAAAGATATGATTTGGTGGTTAGACTATTATTTTTTCTT